>Ga0181525_10000026_pt1 | contig 126576 bp, 115 predicted proteins | sample PEATcosm2014_Bin_48_FD_121100 | JGI IMG/M metagenome (GOLD analysis project Ga0181525, IMG submission 121100) | Peatland microbial communities from MTU Mesocosm Facility, Houghton, MI, USA - PEATcosm2014_Bin06_10_metaG | ecosystem: Environmental > Terrestrial > Soil > Wetlands > Peat | place...
ACCAGACCTACTTCCTGTGGGGACTCACTCAAGAGCAACTGTCGCGTTCGCTGTTCCCTCTCGGCGCCCTCGAGAAGAAGCAGGTGAGAGAGCTGGCACGGGAGCTCGGCCTGCCGGTTGCCGACAAGAACGACAGCCAGGAAATCTGTTTCGTTCCAAACGGCGATTATGCCGCCTTCATCGACGCGTATTTTCGCGAGCAAGGCATTGCCCCCGAGCGGACGCGCGGCGAAATTGTTTCAACCGGCGGGCAGGTGCTCGGCGAGCACGAAGGCACGCATCATTTCACTGTGGGCCAGCGCCGAGGGCTGCGGGTTGCCGCCGGCGAGCCGCTATACGTGATTGCCACCGAGCCCGCTTCGCAGCGCGTAATTGTCGGTCACAATCGGGACTTACTGCGCTCAGAGCTGCTTGCCGGGGCTGTCAACTGGGTTTCGATCGACGCCATCAGCGAGCCTCGGCGAGCGCAGGTGAAGATTCGCAACAAGCACGTGGCGGCGCCGGCGACGCTTATGCCCACCGGCGACGCCGGTCGAGTCAAGGTCGGTTTCGACGAGCCGCAGCGAGCCGTAACGCCCGGCCAAGCCGCGGTATTTTACGACAGCGATCTGGTCCTCGGCGGCGGCTGGATCGAATAGCGGCGCACTATCCCAAGGCGTCGATCCTCTGGGATCCCGACTATAATGAAGCGTGTAGCACCGAGGTGAGGAATGACGACTTATGTGCTGGGCGCAGGCGCGTCGAGAGACGCCGGATATCCTCTGGCGAAGACGATGGCGTCAGAGTTGTTGCAGTGGATGAAGCACCAGACACGTGACCCGAACTCCTACGCGGCGCGTTACCCCGCAACAGCCCAGTTCCTTGAAGAAACCTTTGCTCCCGTTGCGAACGTTGAGGACCTGATAACAGCGATACTCAAGCTGATTGACGAGTATGAGAATGGAACACGAGAGCAGCGCGTCAAGCGTACCCTCTTAGCGAATGAATACGGCGTATTGAAGAATGCCGTACGCGCATGGTTTGCCGAGATTCAACAAGGCGCGGCTCTGAGGTCTTCGGTCTATAAGGACTTTGCTAAGAACATTGTCGTACCCGGCGATTGCATCATCACATTCAATTACGACGTTTCACTTGACCGGGAGCTCAGGCTTGCCGGGAAATTCGAAGTAGGCGACGGCTACGGCTTTCCGATGGAAGGCCTTCCCCGAAATTCGGCTACGAAGGTGTTCAAGCTGCACGGCAGCACGAGCTGGCTGGCGCTGCTCTTCGGTGGGATGACCTCAGGGCCATCGACGTTCCTGCCTGGCAACACCTTAGGCCCACGCCCCGTGATCGGCAAGAACGAGCTTTCCTTCTTGGGATACACCGATGCGGTTGACCCGAGGTTTGGACAGGGTGGGGCAGCCCTGCCGGTGATGATATTTCCGGCGCGGTCAAAGGATTTTTACTTCGCCGCCAGTACAGGCAGTGAATATGTCGGGTTTTGGGATGACCTATGGTGGCAAGCCGCGGAGGCTTTGAAATCAGCGTCTCGCGTGGCGGTATGCGGATACAGCCTTCAGCCGGTCGATGAACGCGCCCGTAAACATTTGCTTAACGATCCAAAGAAGGGTGCTGAAATTATAGTCGCGAGCGGCGAGGATACAGAACGAATCGTAAAAGACTTTCGAGAGACGGGTTACTCGAAGGCGGTGGCCGCGGAGGAAGTTTTGTTCGATAAGTGGGTGGCGAGCTTTGCCGGTAGCATTGTGGGAGTCCGGTAACCGGCCCATCTATGGAATGGCAAACGGTTGTCGTAAGCCTCATTGGGTCCGCGATAGTCGGTCCGGTGTTTGTGGGGATATCGAAATTTATCAGCGACCAATCGATTGAACGCCAGAGAGCGCAACAGAGCAGAGAACTGCAAGAGGCGCAGAACGCCTTTCTAGTGGGCGCCACCTCCCACATGGCTACCGTAGTATTCGATAAGGATATTGGGTTTTGTGAAGAATACGTCGAAGAAGTGTACAAGGCGCTTCACACATTGATCCAGGACGGCAGAACGGAGGACCCGCTGGACCCAGGAAGATTTTCGCGTATCCGACGGAAATGGGCCTTATGGTTAACTGACGATATTGAAGGCAAGCTGGACCGATTTGAAATCAAAATCACACAGATAATCGGCGGCCCCGCCCAGGATGTGGATGCGGACGGCGTCGTGCCAAATGAACGCAGCATCAAGAGAAACATTGCCGATCTGAGAGACGTTCTACATACAGAGCAGCTCACAGCCCTCAGAAACGAATTGGTGATACGTTTGTCAGGGGAACCACGTCCCGGCGCTTGACTCGCGTTGCAATGCCGCGCACACCCTGGGCGATATTGGTCTCGATTGAGTACCTCGCGGCCCGCGCCCTTTTTGCCTTGCTTCGTTTTCTGCCCCGAAGCCTGGCTGAGCGCGCCGCGCGAATTCTAACGGCAGCTCTCGATCGTGCTTTGCCGAAGCTGCGTCGCGTGGCGCGAATCAACCTCTCCTTTGCCATGCCCGAGCTCAGCGCCGAATCTCGCGAACAGCTTATTGACGGTGTATTTCGTTCCGTCGCGCGCATCCTGGTTGCGGTCGCAAAATTCCCCGGCATCCAGGGCGGCAATGTGAACCGTTGGATCCGCTATGAAGGTCTCGAGCACTATCTTCGGGCCAAAGAGAAAGGCCGCGGAATTCTCGTCGCCACCGCGCACTTGGGCAACTGGGAGCTCAGCGCCTTCGCCCACACATTGATGACCGAGCCGATGGGGGTGCTCGTGAGACCGCTCGACAACCTGAAAATCGATTCCTGGCTCGAACACCGCCGCGAGCTCTCTGGTAACACGGTGATTGCCAAACAGGATGCCGCCCGCCTGGTTTTGCGAGCACTCAGGGACAACCGCGCCGTCGGCATGTTGATTGACCAGAACACGCTTCCCTCCGAGGGGGTGTTCGTCAACTTCTTCGGCAAACCCGCCTGCGCGGCTTCCGGCTTTGTGCGGCTGGCGAAGCACTCAGGGGCCGCGGTGATTCCGGGATTTGCGTTCTGGAATGAGCGCGAGCGCCGCTACGTGCTTCGCTTCTATCCCGAGATCTCGATGAGCGGCTCTCTGCAAGCCGACACGCAAGCGATTCATTCGTTCTTCGAGACAGTGATTCGCGAGTATCCCGATCAGTGGCTCTGGATCCATCGCCGCTGGAAAACGCAGCCGCCCGGGGCGGGGCCGGTCTATTGAATCAGCGTCTTCATTAGCTTCGCAAACTGTCTGGCCACCTGCCCTGCCTCAAACTGGAGGACGCGCCTGCGGCTCTCGGTGGCCAGGGTTCGCCTCAAATCCTCCGACTCAACCAGTTGGCGAATCGCCCCGGCAAGGCCCGCCGGAGTGCTTTCGGCAAATAGCGCATGCGGCGCCACTTCGGGTATGGCCGCTGACCGCGTCGCAATGATCGGCAGCCCGGCGGCCATTGCTTCGAGCAGAACAATCCCAAAACCCTCCTGCGCGCTTGGAAACACGAAGGCATCGGCGTAAAGATATTCCTGGGCGAGCTGCTCATAGGAAACATCGCCCAGAAAGCAGCACCGCTCGCCAAGATCGAGGTTCTGCGCCAGAGCTCGCCAGCGTTCTCCTTCCAGACCGTCGCCAACAATACGCAAGCCTACGCGCGATTCGCCGGCGAGTCGGGCCATGGCCTCGAGCAGAAGGCCGATCCGCTTTCGCGCGTAGAAGCGGCCCACGGTCAGCAACCGGAACTCGTGCTGTTCGCCGCGCGGCGGAACTCGCCCGAACAGCTCATTCCAACGGCCAAGATCGATCAGCTCCGGAACAACGCTGATCTCACCCGTGTAGCCGTAATAGTTCACGATGCACTGTGCCGAGTAGCCGCTCGTCGCCACAACGTGGCCGGCTCGCATGAGGTTGCGCCGCTCCAAGGCGGCTTGTTTGGCGAGCCCGGCGCGAATCTCGCCTTTTTCAAATCGAAGCTCGTCCGCAATCACGCCTTTTAGGCAGACGACGTGAGGCGGCGCGCCGGCGGGCCTCAGGTAACCATCCAGATCGAAACCGACGGTGGCGTCGAAGGTGGAGAAGTCGCGGTGCGCCAGTTTTTCGTTAAACGCGATGCGCGCCTCCGTCGACGCGGATTCGCCGCCATGCAAAATCTCCACTTCGATTCCCAAGCCGCGTAGCGCCTCGGCCAGCGTTGTAATGCCGGCAAAGGTGCCGCTGCCGAGAAGCACATTCAGCGGCGTGGAAGTGAGAAAAGACAGACGCACAGAGCCATCATTATGGCAAGTTCGCCGCCCTCTGCTATGTTTGCGGCGCGCCGCTTGCCGGGCATGTCCAGCGCCCGATTCGCGGCCAGAAATGGCGGGCAGGCTCAAAAACCTGGGCTTTTTCGGGTCAACCGGGGCCGGCGCACCCCTGTCGTCCTCTGCGGGAGCCCCTTTACGCGATACAAGGTTCTCCGATATTGTTTTATTAGGGCGTACTTAAACCGCGCACTTCGGCCGCCAAACGGCTGATGCGCCATGAGGAGTGTCGGCAATGGCATCCACCGTTTGGAAGGGCTATCTCAGCTTTGGGCTGATATCGATACCCGTGCGACTTTTTGCTGCGGCGCGCAGTGAGCGCATCAGCTTCAACCAGATCCATCAGGTCTGCGGCAGCCGCATCAAGCAGCAGATTTTCTGCCCCACCTGCCAGCGGGTGGTGGAACGGAATGAGCTGGCCAAAGGTTTCGAAGTTGAGAAGAATCGCTACGTGCTAGTGGAGGACGAAGAGATCAAGAAGGTTGCGCCGCCTTCGAGCGACACCATGGAGATCCTCGAGTTTGTCAAGGAAGAGCAGGTTGACCCGATCTATTTCGATGCTTCGTACTTCATGGTGCCTGAAGAGGCCGGGAAGAAGCCTTATCAGTTGCTGCTCGAAACCATGAAGAAGTCCGGCTACAGCGCGCTTGCGAGGGTCTCGATGCACCAGCGCGAATACACCGTGATCATACGTCCGCATGCCAACGGCCTCACGCTGCACACCATGTATTACCCGGAGGATGTGCGCGAGGTGCCCGAATACGGGCATCCAGGAGAGATGACTCTCAAGCCCCAGGAGGTCGCCTTAGCCCAACAACTAGTCGAAGGACTGGCCGCAGATTTCGATCCGTCGAAATACCACGACGACTACCAGGTGCGCCTTCAGAAACTGATCGACGCCAAGACGGAAGGCCAAGCCATTGAGGCCGAAGCGCCGCGTAAGCTGGCCCCAGTGATTGATTTGATGCAGGCTTTGAAGAAGAGCCTGAGCGCTCTGCCGGATAAAAAACCTGCGACCGTGGCGGATTCAGCACCCGGGGAAACACGCCGCCGCAGCGCACGCGGTTGATTTTGGACGAGGCCGCAAATCCCGATCAGGCGACTTTCTTAGGAACTCGCGCAAAACGGGCTTGATCGTCAGCGGTTGAGAAGACCGAGCCGGTCTTTTGTTCCGCGCCGCGGCTCTTGGTTTCGGGCGATATCTCCAGCACGCGCGCGCGCCGTGCCGGCATCTCCGTCACCTCGGAGGCTGCGCTGCGTGCCCTCGAAATGGCTTCCTTCGAATCGGCTGCAAGCCGGCGCCGTTTTGCCTTGGTCATCGTAGCCAGCTTCCGCTCGACACTGCGGCGCGCTCGAAGCAAGCGGATGCGCACCGCGGTTTCCGTCCATCCATGCCGTTCGGCGATTTCCTGAACTTTGTAACCTTCAAAGTAGTGGCTTTCGAGCACTTCCCGTTCGATGGGCCGGCAGGTGGCAAGGGCCCGGTTGACGTCAATCGCCGCCAGGTTGATGTGCGGCAGCACCCACACTTCGATCATGGCTTGGGGCGCAGGATCGCGCCGCATCGAGGAACGGTGAATGTTCCAGGCGATGCTATTTGCCCAAGTCGACACCAGGCTGTGGTCGCGCAATTGGCTGCGCCGCTCCCAGCCCTTGGCCCAGGCCGCCTGAGCCGTGTCTACCGCCGTGTCGTACGAGACCCCTCGCGACACCAGAAATCGAACCGTAATCGGAAACCCTCGATGATATGCGTCGCCGTATTCATCTGCAGTCACTGTCGCTTGCCTTTCCTGGCGTTCGAGAGTTTCCGCCTTGAGTGAATTCATATCCGGCATGCCTTGCCCGATTTCCATAGGGGCAGTTTTGGGGCCAAGCTCCAGAATTAAACTGCCTCGTGCCTACATGTGTCGCGCGGGCCTTGCAGGGCAATGATTTGCACGAAGAATTACTTGCGGTGACGATCAGCTCTGGCCAATCTGTTTCGTTACAGCCCCATCAAAATGATGAACAATTGATAATGCGCCGGAAAATTTTTCCGCTATCGCTTTGTGGTTTGGATCAATGATCGGCGCGGTACTGGCCGTCCGACAGGCGAGACAGATCGCCCACACCAGTCAGCGAGAAAGGCTGTGCTCGCGCGGTGCGCAGGAAAAAACGCGGGACAAACAGTGAGCGCGGATACGCTTGCACCTGGCGCAGGGGATGTTCAAATCGAGCGCCCGCAACAGGGCGAGCTATAACGGGTGATGCTACTGCTGGGGCTTGGGGGGATCTGCCGGTGGGGTCTTGGGGGTCTCGTCCTCGAACTTGATTCCGTCCTTAAAAGCGCGAATTCCCTTGGCCAGGCCGGAGCCCAGTTCAGGCAGCTTCTTCGGACCGAATACCAACACGGCTATAGCCAGAATCACCAAAAGGTGCATCGGCTGGAACAAACCTTCAAACATAGTGGGGGAAACTCTCTCCTCTAGTGTAACTGACTATAGGGGAGCGCGTTGCGGATCCGCTCCCGCAACCACGAATACCTCGCCGGATTGGGCCGGCAGCGTGACATCGAACTTGCCTGAGCGAACCGAAGCCGGGCCGGCCACGCCGAGCTGCCCGCGCAGAATCAGCCCATCCGCCAAGGTCAGGCCACCCAGAGGCACCTGCAGCGTGACCGGATTCCGTGCATTATTCAATACGACCACGATGGTTTGGTTGCCGCTGCGCCGGGCGTACGCCCACTGCTGCTCGGCGGCCACCAGGGTAAGAAGGCTGCCGTCCCGCAGTGCGGGCATGGATTCGCGCAAATGCGCTAGTTTCCGAGCGTGGTCGAAAACCTCATTCTCCTGGGCTGTCCGGCCCGCCGCCGTGAAGGCGTTGCGGGGATCTGCCGGCCAGCCTCCCGGGAAGTCCCGCCGGTTGTCGGGATCGTTTCCGCCCGGCATCCCGAGTTCGTCGCCATAATACAGTGCCGGTATCCCGCGCATGGTCAGCAGGCAGGTCAGCGCAAGCTTGAGGCCCGCGACAGTGGCGCCCGGATCTGCCATAAAGCGCGACGTGTCGTGGTTGTCGAAGAACGTGACCAGCGCTTCGGGGCGAGGATACAGATAGTCGTGGCCGGCCATGTTCGCCACATCACGGATCGGTTTTCCTTGGGCGAACGCGTCACGCAGCTTGTAAAACAGAGGGAAATCAAACACCGAGTCGAGGCCCGTATCAATTCCCTCATGCGCGCGGCCGCCCTGAAAGAATGACGTGAGCGCCGGATCGCCGTCGAATACCTCGCCTACCACCGTTACGGACGGGTACTGGCGCTTGATGGCCGCCATCCAGTCGCGCCAGAAGCTTCGCGGGACATAGGGCCACGTGTCCTGGCGGATTCCATCGAAGCCGGCCACGCCCAGCCACCACAGTGTGTTTTGAATCTCGTATTGGCGCACGTCGGGATCTTCCTGATTCATATCCGGCAGCAGATCGATGAACCATCCGTCCGTGACGCTGCGCCGCAATTGCAGTGATGAATTGGGATCGGCCAGCGTCCAGATTTGCCAGGTCTCGTTGATGTGGTGAGCCACTGTTCCGTGAAACCAAGTGGAACTGGGTGGATCGCTAACCCACGGATGGTAGGGCCCCACATGGTTCGCCACCTGGTCCTGAATCACTTTGATTCCGAGCTTGTGGGCTTCCTCGATGAGTTTCCGCAGCAATTCCAGACTGCCGAAGTGCTCTTCCACGCCGTAATAATCGATTGCACCGTAGCCGTGGTAATCCGTTATGCCCCTGCCGTCGTAGACCTCCTTGTTATTCAGCGCGTTGTTGTTGTCGTAAATGGGCGTAGTCCATATGGCTGTCACGCCCAGATCCTTCAAATACGGCAAGTGATCGATAATGCCCTGTAAGTCGCCGCCGTGGTAGTAGCGCGGCTTCGAGCGATCAAGCAACCCGTGAGACACGGGCGGGTCGTCGTTTGCGGGGTCGCCATTGGCAAAGCGGTCCGGCATCAGCAGGTAAATGATGTCGTCGTTCGAAAATCCTCGAAAATGATCGGGGTTCGAGAGTGGCGCGTCGATCCGGAACGGGACTTTTGCCGAGCCGGCCTGAGTGCTCACCGTGAGCGGGTAATCGCCGGGAGCCACTCCCGGGGGGATGGTGACGTCAGCGAGGATATACGTGCCGCGCTCGTTGATCGCGACGCGAGACACGGAGAATCCGGAGGAGCCTGTCAATTGGCTCTGATCGAGTTTCGAGCCGCGAATCAGCAGACGGACCGGGTTGATGCTGTGATCCGACCACCAATTCGGCGGTTCCACCTTGGTAACGACTGGCTGCGCCGCTGCACAGAAGGCGCAGAGCGCCAAGAGGAAGGCTGAGCGAACGGGCGCCTTCGTGCTCATGCGGGCTTTGGCTCCGCGCTGGACGCCGCCGCCGGCGCGCGCTCGTCACCCTCGATGGGAACGGCCTCGCGCACCCGCTGCGTGAGCAAGGCCGCGATGACAAAACACACGCCGCCCACAACCACGGCCTTCATGCGGTTATTGTCCAGCAGATGGGCCATGATCCAACCGAAGAACAACGCCGACAGAATCTCGGGAATGACGATGAAGAAATTGAAGATGCCCATATAAATTCCCATCTTGTTCTGCGGCAGGGCCGCCGACAGGATCGAGTAAGGCATGGATAGAATGCTGGCCCACGCCATTCCTACGCCCACCATCGGCAGGAATAACAGAAACTTGTTGTGGATCAGAGCCACCGAAATCAAGCCCGCCGCGCCCGCCAGCAGGCACAGCGAATGGGTGCCTTTCTTCCCGACTCTTTGCGCGAGGGCCGGCAGCAGCGGCGAGAACAGGAAGCAAACCGCGTTATACACGCCGGAACAATACCCGGCCCAGATCACGCCCTGCGTATACAGAGGGTCTTTTGTGTCGCGCGCTCCAAACACGTTGTGCGCCACGGCAACCGCGAAATAGAGGAACATGCAGAACAATCCCAGCCAGGTCATCAACTGCACCAGGGCAAGCTGCCGCATGGTCTGAGGCATGGCGCGGAACGACCGCACGATCTCAGCAAGGTCAAACCGCTTGGCCGTCTTGAGCCGCTCAGCTTCGGCCGCATCGGGTGGGTATTCCTTCGTGCTGGTGATCGTAAAAAGCACCGCGCTGAAAAATGCAGCGGCGCCGATCCAAAACGAGAAGCGGACAATTAACGGGATTGCACGTTCCCTGGTGCTGGCCCCGGATACGAGAAATTGGCTGAGCAGCAGGGGCAAGTAGGAAGCCGCCACCGAACCGATGCCGATAAAAAAGCTCTGCATCGCGAAACCGCGCGGCCGCTGCTCATCGGGCAACAGGTCAGCGACAAAGGCCCGAAATGGCTCCATGCTGATGTTGATCGATGCGTCGAGGATCCACAATAATCCAGCGGCCATCCACAGGGCGCCGCACATCGGCATGAAGATCAGCGCAATGGAGCTGAGGATGGCCCCGGTGAGAAAAAACGGCCGGCGGCGTCCGAGCGGGCCCCAGGTGTTGTCGCTCCAGTGGCCGATAATCGGCTGCACAATCAGCCCGGTTAGCGGGGCGGCCAGCCAGAGAATAGGCAATTGGTCGGGTTTCGCGCCCAGATACTCATAAATGGCGCTCATGTTGTTCATCTGCAGCGTCCAGCCGAACTGGATGCCGAGGAACCCGAAACTCATGTTCCAGATCTGCCAAAAGCTAAAACGTGGCTTTTCCAACTGGTGCTCCCTTATCCAGCTAGGCCGCGCGATCTGTCGAGGTCGCGCGGTCGTACATCACAGCATATTCCTTCAGCCGCGAACCGTGATCCGGGGTGAACGCGCCGGGCGTCAATCGCCAGCGCCAGTTGCCGCCCAGGGTCCCAGGCTTATTCATCCTCGACTCGGCTCCCAGGCCGAGCACGTCCTGCATGGGGACGATGGCCGCGCGCGCCACCGAGGCAAACAGGCTTCGGATGAGGCACCAATTCATCTCCGCGCCGTCAGTGGCAAGATATCTCCGGGCGAACTCCTTCTCTTTGACTACATCCTCAGGCGTTCGTGTGCTGTCGCCGCCCTCGCTCTGCCACCAGCCCATCGCCGTATCGTTGTCGTGCGTACCGGTGTACGCAAACAGGTCTCGAACGTAGTTGTGTGGCCGGAAACTGGGGCCTTGCGGATCTTTTCCAAACGCGAATTGCAGAATGGCCATTCCGGGGAAATCGAATTCCTGTCGTATCGATTCCACTTCCGGCGTAATCACGCCGAGATTCTCGGCAACCACCTCCAAGTCGCCGAGCTGCTTTTTCACCACGCGAAAGAGGTCCGCGCCCGGGCCTGTCACCCAGCGCCCGTTTACCGAGGTCGTCTCTCCGCCAGGCACTTCCCAATAGGCCTGAAAGCCCCGGAAATGATCGAGGCGCACCAGGTCAAATTGGGTAAACGTGGCGCGAAATCGTTCTACCCACCACGCGTAGCCGCCGGCTGCCATCTCCTGCCAGCGATAGATCGGATTGCCCCAAAGCTGACCGGTGGCGCTGAAATAGTCGGGTGGCACGCCCGCCACCACCACGGGCAGGCCGCGTTCGTCCAGTTGGAATGCCTGGGGATTCGCCCATACGTCAGCGCTGTCATGCGCCACGTAAATCGGGATATCGCCCATCAGCTTCAGGTCTCGCTCGTGACAGTAACGGCGCAGCGCATCCCATTGACGATGAAACTCAAACTGCCAGTATTTCTGGCATTCGATCGAGTCGCTCAGTTTCTCACGCCAATTGGCGAGCGCCTCTGCCCGGCGGATCACCGAATCCTGGTCCCATTCCGTCCAGATGTGCTCGATGCCGTGGAAATACTTGAGCGCAATAAACAGAGCGTAATCGTCCAGCCATGCCGCCCGCTCGTGGCAGAAGTCCTCGTACAGCCGCCGCAGTTCGGGCGTCGCGCCGCGGCGGAAATTGCGGAAGGCCTTGGTCAGTATTCCGCTCTTCCACGCGATCACTGCCGGGAAATCGACGGCCTCAGGAGAAGATTGGGGCGCGTCGTCCAGATCGTGACGCGTGAGGAAGCCATCGCGCACCAGCAGTTCCGGCGAAATCAGCAGCGGGTTGCCCGCGAAAGCCGAAAACAACTGGTAGGGAGAATCGCCGTAGCCGGTGGGTCCGAGCGGCAACATCTGCCAAATGGTTTGGCCGGCATCGGCTAGCTGTCCCGCAAAGCGGTAGGCCTCATCGCCAAAGTCACCGATACCGAAGGGCGAAGGCAGCGATGTCGGATGAAGGAGTATCCCTCCGCAACGCTGTAATTTCACCTGACCAAAGTAACAGAGGCGGTGCAGGAAGCGTTACTAAGCAGATTGCACATGCGCCCGCCAGGTTGCCACCAGGGCGCGTACGGCCGGCGGCTGACGCCATTGAATTACGGCGAACAGGATCGCGCCCGCGCTGTAACCGAAATATAGGGTGATGATCCACCACTTGATATGCATCCCCAGATATCCGATGATGCCCGAACTCCCCGACAAAGCGGAAAACACAAATTGCAGGAGGAAGGCGGCAAACAAACCTAGCGCCTGCCACCAGCGCAATTCCATCGCGAACAGAAAAACCAGCGCCAACAAACTCTGGCCGATGGTGAGTAACAGCTCGATCTGCTGCTCTGCGTCGAATGCAATTGCGGAAGGCGCGCCTGCGCCCAGTGAAAGCACCATCGGAAGCATGGCCACCAGCAGCGTCCATTGATTGATGTTGCTCGAGGCGATATTCATCAGCGCCACGGGCGCTTCACCGGACTGCCGGGCAAAGTACGAGGTGGATGCCAGTTCCGGGAACTCCGACACCACCGGCGCCAGCCACTGAATCACGAGGAAACTGGGCAAACCCACAGTCGCAGCCACGGCAATCAGGCTCCCGAGAAACGGTTCGGCAGTGAACCGCATCAACACTCCTCCAACCAGGAAACATCCTCCGATGGCGATCAGGCGCCAGTGTTTCGGCGCTCGCACGATGGCTCGCGGTACGGCCTCGAGGTCGTCGATCCCCTCATGGCTCTCCGGTGGCAGCTTCGTAAGCACGACCATATAGGCCGCATACAGAATTATGAGAACAGCGGCATCCCACAACGTCAGCGTGCCTTTCCACCAGATGACGAGCATATAAATCAGCGGCAGAGTAAGTCCCGCCACTTCCACACTGTGATGTTCATCCAGACGGATGGTTCGCAGCGCCGTTCCCGCGCGCCGGCGGTGGAGCCCGGCGGCAATCGCATAGATCATAGGCCAGCCCACGCCGATCAGCAATCGCAGCGCACCCGTCAAGTTGGCGAGCAGCAGGCTGCGCTGCTGGTGCCAGGCCAGCACAGCTTCGACCGCAAACTCGGGCAGAGTCTGCATCCACGCCAGAATTGCGAGTGCGAATCCCTGGGCCATGAAGAATTGCGCGGACTCAGCGCCCCACGCGATCAGAATGGATGCCGCCAGGATGCACGGGGCGGTCCACAGCGCGGCCCACGGACCGTATTCGCGCAGTGGGGTGGCAGCGACAAACAGGATCGCAAAAGTGCACTGCCGCACGAGAAGCCCAGTCCCAATGAGGTGAGCAACCTTCTGCCGTCTACGCAAATGCGTTCTCCCGCCGCGTCAGGAAAAGTGTGCCCTTCTGGCAATCCGAAGTCACCTCTTGATCCTAGCGGCCAAGGCGCCGGAGAGCGAAGCAGCGCGACGCATCCCGCGCGGGATCGCATCCGGTTGCATGGTAAAACGGTGAACGCATGCCGACTTACGAGGTGCGAACGGCTCATACGACGTACCCAAGCGTTGTCGAGCGGGGCGCTCTTAGCCGGGCGGGCGAGTTTCTTCCCGCGAACGCCGGCACGCCTTTCATAGTCACCACCACCGACGTTTGGGCGCTGCACGGCGCGCGGCTCGAAGCTGCCCTCGCACGACACAAGTACAAACCCCAAATCCTGTTTTTTCCCGGCGGAGAGGCCAACAAGCGCTTAGCGCCGGTTGAATCCCTCGCCGGGCAAATGATCGAGCGCGGAGGTGACCGGACCAGTATCGTGATCGGTTTTGGGGGTGGCATTACCACCGATGTTGCCGGTTTTCTCGCCGCGATTTTTATGCGCGGTGTCCCAGTGCTGCAAATTCCCACAACCCTGCTCGCTCAAGTAGATGCCGCCGTGGGAGGGAAGACGGGAGTGAATCTCATCAACGGCAAGAACCTAATCGGCAGCTTTCACCAGCCGGTTGCCGTGCTGGTGGATCCGGAAGTGACCGCAACTTTGCCCAAACGTGAATTCCGCGCCGGGCTGTATGAGGTGATCAAGTGCGGCGTGATTCGCGACCGCAACTTATTCGAGACTTGCGCTACCAAAACTGCGCGCATCCTCGCCATGGAGCCGGAGCTGGTCGATCAACTCATTTGCGCCGCCGTGCGCATTAAAGCCGAGGTTGTTTCGGCAGACGAGCGGGAGAGCAATCTGCGGCGCATTCTGAATTTCGGCCACACCATTGGGCACGCCATGGAAGCCGAAACCCGCTATACCCGGTTCCTGCACGGCGAAGCTATCGCCTGGGGAATGATCGCCGCCACCCGCCTCGCCGCTCTCCGCGGCATGCTCCGAGCCAGCGATGGCTCGGCCATAATACGAACCGTGCTGGCCTATGGCGCTCTGCCCCAGGCCTCCGATCTGGATGCGGACAACCTCCTCTCGCGCCTTGCCGGCGACAAGAAAACTCTGCAAGGCAAAGTGCTTTTTGTGCTGCCTAAAGCCATCGGCGAAGTCGAAGTGGTTTCAGGCATCGAGCCGGCTCTGATTCGTCAGGCGATTGTCGCCACCCTCCACAACCAGCCGTGAGCCAACCCAACATCAGCTCCGCCGATCCCGACCGTTTGAGCCTCGCCAAGGGCACTACGCCGCCGGGCGCACGTACCGAACGCGAGGCCGCCGACTGGGTGCGAACCATGTTCGCGGGTGTTGCGCCCCGCTACGACCTGTTGAATCATTTGCTCACTTTCAACATCGATCGCGCCTGGCGCAAGCTGCTCATCCAGCGCGTCAGGCCGATTCTCGATCGCCCCGAGGCCCGCATTCTCGACCTGTGTTGCGGCACCGGCGATGTTCTGATTGAGTTGCAGAGAGCCGCGGCCAGCCCGGTTCTGGGTGCCGATTTCTGCCATCCGATGCTCATCGCCGCCAGGGCGAAAATTCAAGCGCGCAACTATTCATCCGCGCTGTTCGAGGGCGATGCCATGCAAATGCCCTTTCGCGCCGGCTCTCTCGATTTAGTCACCATCGCTTTTGGCTTCCGCAATTTCGTCAACTACGCCGCCGGCCTAGCCGAGCTCCATCGCGTGCTGCGGCCTGGCGGCGTGCTGGCTATTCTCGAGTGTTCGCACCCTCGTGGATGGTTCATGAGGACAGCGCACGGTCTCTATTCAAGAATGCTGGTCCCGCTGATCGGTGGCCTCGTTTCCGGCTCACGCGACGCCTACCAGTACTTGCCCGACTCGGTGGAGAAATTCCCCCGCGCCGAGGAGCTTCGCGACCTGATAATCCAGGCCGGTTTCCGAAATGTTCGCTTCGAGCTGCTCACTTCGGGCGTCGCCGCCTTCCACTTCGGCGAGAAATAGCCTGGTCGCTCGTGGCTGGGCGCCAGCTAAGTAACGAAAAAGCGAGCGAAATCGCCCCGTCGAGCCACCCATTCTTGAGGAGCTCCTAAAACATGCCGACGAAATCCACCGCCGTATCGCTGATGCCCGTCCAAGTCATCGAGAACAAGATCTTTGTTCTCAGAGGACGCCGCGTGCTGCTCGACCGCGATTTGGCAAAGCTCTACGGTGTAGAACTCAAGCGTCTCAGCGAGCAGGTGAAGCGTAACTGGGAGCGGTTTCCGGAGGATTTCATGTTCCAGTTGACCTTGGAGGAGGGGAAAGCAGTGACTCTTTCAAGGTCGCAAATTGCGACCTTGAAGCGCGGGGCGAACATCAAGCATCGTCCGCACGTCTTCACGGAGCATGGAGCGGTGATGCTGGCCAATGTCCTCCGAAGCGCTGTTGCGGTCAGGTCGAGCATTCAAGTGGTCCGCGCCTTCGTGCATTTGCGTCAGATGCTTTCATCCAACCAGGATTTGGCCCGAAAGATCGAGGCGCTGGAGCGGAAGGTGGGTAAGCACGACACCGATCTCCAAGCTGTCTTGAGTGTGCTGGAAAGGCTTGTGCAGCCGTCGGTCTCGGCGCCGAAGCGCCCCATCGGGTTCCTCCCGCCTGAGCGAAAAAAGAAATAGGTCTGGGGAGAGCGCAGCGTTTGACAAGGGAAGTAGTGGATTTTTCGTCGAGTGTAAAAAGGGGCCGCTTCTTGGCCCTCTGTGCGATTCACGCGTCCTTTAGCGCCCGTTCGAGGGCCGCTTCCAGACCTTCTTTTTCGAGCGTTGTGCTGATGAATAACTCCTGGCGGGCGGCGGCGCTCAGCGCGATCGCCTTCCAGCCGTTCGTTGTCGGCACAGTGACATGAATCCGCGGCGGACCCTTCGCATCGCGAACCTGCCGGATCACCCCCGGCACCACCGATCGGATAACGGAGTTATCGCGCAGCAGGCGCTCGAGCACGCGTCGCAATCCGTCAATGATGCTGTGCTCAATCTTGAGCTTCCCGTGTTCGGCTCGCAGCTTCATGGCACTACTTGAACTGCTTCTTGTAAACCAGATCCAGGCCGAAGTTGCCGTTTTCGTCCCGTAAGCCCACGATCGAGTATTGTTTGCTGAGAGCCCACTCGAACCGGAAGATCTGTTCCGCGGTGTGCGTCAAGTTGGTGATGTAGGTGATGCTGATCTGCTTCGAGACCTGCTGTTCCATAGTGAGGCGCGCCTGGGTTGCGTTCTCCAGACCCTGGACCATCGGATCGATCTTGATATGGGCTACACCAAACAGCCGCTCGAGCCTTCCGTTCGAACCCGATGACAGCGCTTGGCCCAGCAAATTATCTCCGCTCGTGGCGAATCCGCTGGAATTGTTGACTACCTGTGTATTCGAGAGACCGGAAACCGTTCCGGGCGTCCGGCCCACGGCCAGTAGCGCAATGATATCGGCCGGCTGCAAGGGCGGGTCAGAGCGATAGTTTACGTTCAGTTTGCCTGGCGTCCCGGCAATTGTAATAGTCACCGTAATCCCGCGGGCCTCGGTTTCCAGGTCGACATCCAGCACCGGTTCGATTCTTGATGGATTGAGGAATGCAACCTCGCCACGGGTGATCGTATAGCGATTTCCAAATACCTGCACCTGGCCCTGGCGAACGGAGATTCTGCCCTCGACCGACGGCTGCGCAGGCGAGCCACGTAATCGCAGGTCGATGTCGGCTTCCACGTCCTGGCTCAGCGAGGTGCTCAGTTGAAAGTTGGGCCCGCTTACCACTTGCAGATCCATCTGGATACCGCGGAAAATATCCGTCTCCGAGGCGGGGGAAGCAACGGGCGCGGAGGCGGCCGCAAACAGTGCGCCTATATCGGCGGAGGCATCGACGGCTGCCTTGTCCACCGTCACCGTTCCCGACAACAGGCTGATGCTGCTGGTTCCCGTGAAACGCAGCGACGCCGTCGACGTTACGCTTACCGAAGCGTAGCGGATGCGCACATTCGCCGCTCGGCCTTCGAGACGGTAGACGATGGGCCCTCCCTGGCCAAAGGTGGCGAACCCACTCACCGACAAGCTCCCGCCGCCGCTTCGCGCCGTCAGCCGCTGAATGGTGGCGCGATTCTCGTCAAACTGAATCAAACCGTTCGCGCGTTCCAGGCCATTCGGGAATTGGTCCAGATGAAATGCGGCGTCCTTCAATTCGAGCGTGCCGGTAATCGCCGGATCATTCAGGGTTCCCTTCACATTGACTCGCAATGTCGAAACTCCCGAAGAGACTACGTTGGGGTCGAACAATTGGAAGACCTGCAAGTTGAGTGAACCCTCGACCGTGCCGTTCACGGCGAGCGAGCCAAACAAAGAAACCGACCCGGCAACAATCAGGCTGGTTTCGCGGGCCACGAACCTCGTTTGACTGATGCTCACAGTCCCGTTGCGGTAATCCAAACCGATTGGCTGGGTGCTCCGGAACACTGTCTCCTCCGGGCTTAATACACTGCGCGCCGAGACGGGGATGTTCGGGTCGACCTCCAGTGACTCAACGGTGGCATGAGCCTCCAGATCGCGGACGCGGGTCAGCGGCCCGTGGAACGTCACCGCAGCGTTTTTCACCACAGCCTCAAACGGCAGCGGCTGCGCCGCGTCCGGCGACAGTTGGCGAAGAGATGAAAGCGTCAGTTGGCCTACGCGGGCACTGCCGTCGATGGGATAGTCTTTCGTCAATCCAACGCTAAACGCCCCGGAAACGCGCGATCCGTGCAGCACCGCGGCGTCGAAATCCACGAGGATCTTTCCGTCGGCGGTATGCGCTTTCACGGTCCCGCTTCCAGTCTGGATGTTTGCCCGAGTCGCATCCTGCAAGCTGGCCTCGCCATCCGCGCGTCGGATCTCGATTTCGCCATTCCGCACGCCAGCCTTCAGGCTCGCAGTCGCGTCGGCGACCGCGCTCCATTCAGGCGCCAGCTTCAGGCAGGCCCGGCAATCCGCCAGCCGGAAAGCGATGGCGCGTAGCGTCGCTTCTATCTCGCCGTTCGTCCAGTCCGCCGGCGCGTGGTCATAGTGGCCGGCAAGCTCAATGGTTGACTTGCCCTCGGTTGCCGTCAGCTTCGCAACGTCGAGCCGCCGCTCGGTTGCCGCGGCATCCACCGTCACGTGCTCCGCGCGCTCGCCATAGGCAGCCAGCCTTTTCACATCGCCGTGTATTTTCCCTTGCGGAGACGACAGGGTTCCGTGCAATTCGAACGTCGCGCTGGCGGTGCCCTGCATCTCCGGCAGGCCCGCCGCCTTCCCAAGACTCGCCAAATCCACGCCCTCAATCTGGCCGCTGAGCTCCAGCGCGCTCGATTTTCGCGGCGTCCAATCCGAGAGACCTAACGTGCCCCGCCACCGGCCGCGAAGAGGTCCTTGTTCCACTGCCATAGACTTGACTCTTGCAAGATTGGCATTTGCCTGGAAGTCGCTGGTCATCCGGTCGATCACCTGCCCTTCCATCCGCACGTGTTCGGCGCTCAACTGGCCTTCGAGCACCGGATGCGCCAAGGGTCCCGTCAGACTTCCAGCGAAATGCGCGTGTCCCCCGCGCAGCATCTCAAACCCCATCTCCGGCTGCTTTCCGGCGGCCGCCAACGTAAACAGCGGCATCAGGTCCTCGATAGCAGTCGTATCCAGCATCACCGTCATGCCCTCACCCGGTGTCCCCGACACCTCCACTTGCGAGTGCGGAAACTTCAGCGACACGTTGCTGAACATCCACTGATGCGGCGGATAGCTATAACGAATCCCGGCCCGGCCCTGTACCGGAATCCCGGTAGCGCCCGGCGCTACCTCCAGCTGCGCCTCAACCGTCGCCGACTCGTGGTCCGATACTCTGGCCTGCAGGTGCGCCGGTCCCGAAGCCGTTCCGTGCCAGGCCAGCGGCCCTGTTCCAAGCAGAGTCCCCAACGCCGAAGTGTCCAGATTCGAAACCTGACCATCGATGCGCACATCCCGATAGTGGTCCACTTCGGCTTCACCGCTAAACGTGGCGCCGAGCGCGGTCACCCCCAGCCGCTTAAGAGTTACTTTGCGCGGCGTCAGCACCAGGTCGCCGCTGAGCCGGGCATCGGGTATCGTCAAACCGGTTTGCTGGTAGCTTACGTGATCGGCCCGGGCTCTCCCGGACAACACCAATCCTCCATCCCCGTACGTCAGCCCGCCTGCAAACTCCAACACGCCGCCGCGCAACTGAGGCAGCCCGATCACCTTGCCCCCTTCGCGAACGTCGATTCTCGCTTTCCCGGCCAAATCGATAATCGGATGAGGCAGGTTCCTGATGACGCCCGCGGCAGTCACCAAGGATCGGTCCATCTGATACGTGATATCCGAGAAGCGGATTGCATCCCGCTCCACTGTCGCTTGCGCGCTGAAGCTGCCGCCCACGGGCAGCACGCCAGGCGTCATGAGACGCAGCTTTTCCACCCCTACGCTGGCGACGTAGCGCGGCCCTTTGAGGTCATAACTCGCTGCCAGGCGCAGGTTGTCACCTGCGACATCCAGCGGAACCTCGTTAAGGTTCAGCGCCACCTTCCCGCCGTTCCATTCGAAGTGCTTCACTTTCAAACTGATCAACTGCTGCAGAAGCGGATCGCGGCTGGACCAGGTCTTCAGCGTGGGTTCCGGAATGTTCGTCGACCCATCCAGGTTCACAATGAGGTGGAGCTCGGGCTTGTCCATCACCAGCGACTTCAGATCAATGTCGCGCTTCAAGACGGAAAGAATCTTGAGACCAATCCTCATCGAGCCAGCGCGGAATAAAGGCGCGGCCCCGGGTGGTTCCGTCCCGTGCAATACGAAGCCGCGGGCCTCCGCCGTTAACGTCCACCAGTCGTAGGTTAAGGATCTCAGCTCCACGCGCCCGCCGGTTGCGCCCTCAATTGTGCTGATAAGCTCTTTCGCGACACGCTTCCGAAACCACTCGCTCTCCATTACGGACATTACAAGAAGCGAACCTACCGCAAGGCCAACGACCAAGCCCATCAACAGCTTGTGAAAGTTGCGCCATCTCCCAGGCCGCGGGGAAACGGTGGACACGGCTCCGGCTGGTTGCCTGTTTCCCCGTTTCAGCAGCGCTCTCAATCGGTTCATGGCGGAATTGCTCATCGTAAACTCGGGTCCACGTAATTCACCGACACCTGTTTTCGGGCTTCTTCCAACCACCTCGAGAACGCGCTGTTGATCCGCTCGTCGTAGATTTGCTTTTGTAGGCTCTCGCGCAGCGAGGCAAGCGACGGCGGCGTCCCGCTATGGCTCCGCTTCCACTCCTCCACTTGCAACTGATAGGCGTCGTCGACCTCCTGGCTGCTTACATCGACCTCGGGAAGAAAACGATAGTCGAGAAAACGCAGCATCGTCAACTGCAGCAATAGATGCGAATCTACAACGCCCGTATTCAACTCGTAACGCGCCATTGCCGTCCGAAACGCGTCCTCACCGCCATATCGCTTCACGATTTCGGCCCGATACGCTTCCACATCGTCAGGCTTTGGCAGTGGATACCTGTTCAACTCCATCTCGCGGCGCACCAGAGCCTGTTCCACCAGCCGGCCCACTGCTTTGCGTTGAGCCTCGGCCGAGTTGTCCAATGGTGCGTGATTGATTAAGGCCGTAACCCTCAGCTCCTCGCTCACCTGCGCTCGCGTGATCACTTCGCGGCCCACCGTCGCCACGATGCGGTCGATGATCTCCCCGTCTAGGAGCCCCGCCGCCAGCACAATCGCCAGTACTCGCACCAGCGCCATCAGAATGCCTGCCCCAGTGAAAAGTGGAATTGAAACGCGTTGATCTTCTGAACCGTCGCGATCCCCTGTCCGTCGATCAACTGCTGTTCGGTTCCCTTAAAGCCAAAAAAACGCGGCGCGTCCGGGCTGAACGACAGGTCCAACCGAATTGGACCAATCGGCGTCCGGTAGCGGAATCCGATGCCAGCCGATTGCACCATGTAATCGAAATCCTGCAAATTTCGCTGCCGAAAACGCAAATCCACGTCGTGTAGATCGTCATACACGTTGCCGGAATCGATAAACAGCACCCCGCCGAGATTGTCACCGAAAAGCGGGAACCGCAGCTCGAGGTTATTCATCAGAATTGCGCCGCCGCCCAGCGGGAATCCTGTATCCAGATCGCGCGGCCCCGCCTGGTTGTCCGGGAAGGCTCGCATGGATTCGGCTCCGCCCGAGAAAAAGCGCTCCGGAAGCGGGATCACGGCGCCGGGCTGCGTGGTCTCGATCACGCCAAACTGCGTGCTCCTTGCAAATACGAGATTGCGCGTCAACTTGTAGTAAGTCGAGTTTCGCGCCAGAAAGCGCCCGAATTGGGTCTCCGACCCCAGGTACCTTGAAGCGTAGAACATGTCGACGGTGGTATATGCGCCGTGGTGCGCATCGACGGGGTCGTCTCGCGTGTCCCGGATGACCGAAATACCCAGTAGCCCTGTCCGGTCAGGCTGCGCGAGAATCGGCACCAACGATGGGTCGATCTTGAGGTCTGATTCCGTGACCCGGCGGAACACCAACCGGTATTGAATCGTGTAAACCTTCGAAAGCTTATGGCCGACCTGAGCGGACACTTCGCGCCGGTGCGACGTAAATGTCCGGATGTCGCTCGCATCGTCGAACAGTACGTTCAACGTAAGGGTAAACTTCTTGCTCCCCGACAGGTGAGGGGCGAAGTATGTCAGCGAAGCTCTCTGCTCGACGGTGGAAATAGTGCTGTTGAGACCGATCGTCTCACCCAGGCCCAGGAAGTTGATCCGGCTGATGCCAAATGTCCCCCGCGGCACAAAACCTGTCGAACCGGCAGGATCGTCGAAGGTCGTCACTCCGCCGCCGATTCTCCCCAGTTGCGCTCCGCCGCCGAACGTCATCGAGTAGCGGTGCGCTTCGTCGAGCTGGTACAGCACGTACTTGCTGTCTTCTTCTCCGTCCGGGTTTTGGAGCGCCGTGTTAACCCGCGCGAAGATGCCGAGGTCGTAGAGCGCGCGCTGCGTGTCGGTGTTTTTCTCGAGCGAAAGCGGGTCGCCTTCATGCAGTTGAATCCGGTCATAGACCAAATGCCGCTTTGTCGTTTTAAGGCCGCTGACAAGCACCTGCCGCACATACCGCTTCTTCCCCGGTGTAAGTCTGAACCGCAATTTCACCCGGTTCGGAAGATCCACGGAATCCATGTAATAGTCGAATGTGGCGTCGGGGTAGCCGCGATTGTAATAGTAATTCAGCATGTAATCGCGGTCGGCGGCCACGTTCACGGCGCTGTACGGCTGGCCCTTCGAGGAAATCAGCGTGGAGTAAAAGTAATTCGCCTCGTCCTGCGGCACACCTTCGATCGCTACTCCGGCCACCAGCCACTGCACCCCTTCGTCGATCGTGATCGTGAGCTCCAGGTGGCCCGGCCTCCCCCCGTAGTTATCTCGCGCCACGTAATCCACTTTGACGTCCTGAAACCCATTAGTGCGATATAACTCGCGGATTGCTTCCAGATCCGCATTTACCGTGGCCTCGCTGTATCTCCCGTACGGATAACGGGGAAACTGGGCGGGCAAGGTCAGCATCCGTTCCCGGATCGTCGAAACGGGAAAATACGCGTTGCCGCGGATCGTCAGGCGCACCAGGTAGTGTTTTGCTCCCAGATTCACGTTATATGTAATCGTCCGGCGGTCATTGTCTTCCTTCAGTGAATAATCGACGTCGGCTTCGAAATAGCCTTTCGACTGCAGGTAAGACTCGATGTTCTGCCGCCCCTCGACAATCAGATCGGTATCCATCGTCCGTTCCTGGTATATCGGCACCAGTTGCTTCAGGGTGCCGCGCGGGATCTTCACGCCCGTTACCTGAATCATCACTTCCGGCCCTGCTCCGATTTGCAGCGCCGGCTGCACAGTGTTGGTTTGCTCGTGATAATCGAGTCCCCGCAGCGAAACTCGCGCCAGCAGCAGATCCTTCTTCTGGTAATAAGACCGCACATTGTTGGCGCCGGCCTGCGTTCTGCTATCCGTAACCGGCTGCCATCCCAGCCAGCCCCAGATCCGGTGCCAGTGCGTCGACCGCACAATCTTGTCCAGCGGCCGCCGCGGAGTCCCCGCGATTATAGGCTGCTCGTAGTGCGCTCGTTTTCCCGAGTCCACCAGAAACGTCACCTGCGCCTGTTCGGCGCCGTTCTCATATTCGATGTTCGAGTTCACGCGGGCGTGATAAAAGCCGTTGCGCCGCAGTAGATTCTCGATGGATTCAGTGGCGGTCTCCCTATCCTCCACATGAAATGGCGCCCCCAGCTCCAGCTTGCTCGCGCTCACCAGCTGCCCCTCATTAGGCGGATCTTTTACTCCCACCACTTCGACTCTCCCGACGAAGTACGCGCGCTTTGTAACGAATTTCAGCACCATTCCCTCGCCGTCCGCCGCCAGCGTGCCGTCCACTGCAATATCGGCGTAACGGCCGGTGGAAGACAGCTTCTGAATTGCCCCCTCGAGCGTATGGCCGTTAAACCGGTCGCCCGCCTTAATAGGCAAGATTCTCGTCAGCACATCCGGCGGGTACGGCTGGTCGATGGGCTCGAAGCGTATCTCGGTGATGATGCGGTCTTCGAATCGCATCGACGCATCTGGCTGCGCGGCAGGACCCGGCACTTGTGGCTGTGTCTGAGCGGCCGCGACCCCCAGCCCGACAACCAGCGCCGGCGCCCATCCACGCGCGTGCCAAGCCATTCGCTCCGCGAAGAGCCGCGCCACCGCCAACCCAGCCATTCGGTAAAGCGCCTTCACAAGAGTCCGCACTTCTCCTTACCCGCGAAGCCGCGCCTTTTGAGACGTCGCACGACGGATTCGCCCGCTTTCCTCCGCCTCTGTTTACACTCTTTCCCTGTGTGGCGCCCCGGGCGCTCCACCGCACTGGATAGGGCCGGCCGGGCAATCCACTCGCAGGTTGCAGATGAGGATCCCCGGCGGATGGCGGCTGTTACCATCGTCGTTGTATGACTCCGGGTGAAATGCTGCGTTACTCCCGGCAGGTTCTCTTTCCCCCCATCGGCGACTCCGGACAAAACAAGATACGCGCGGCCTCGGTTGTCATCGTTGGCTGCGGCGCCTTGGGCAGCTTCCAGGCTGAGTGTCTTACTCGCGCCGGCATTGGAAAGCTCAGGATCATTGATCGCGACTACGTAGACTTCTCCAACCTGCAAAGGCAGATGCTTTACGTTGAGGCCGACGCCGAAAACGAAACGCCGAAGGCCATTGCCGCCGCCGCCCGTTTGGCGCAAGTAAACAGTCAAGTGCAAGTGGACCCGCGTGTTAGCGATCTCACTCCCTCCAACGCCGAGGATCTCTTGTCCGATTGTGACCTGATTCTGGATGCTACCGACAATTTCGAAACTCGCTATCTTATCAACGATATCAGCGTGAAGCACCGCATTCCGTGGGTATACGGCGCCGCTGTCGCAAGCCGCGGGCTGGTGATGCCTGTGGTCCCCGGGCGAGGCCCATGTTTCGCCTGTGTCTACCCGGACCCTCCCTCCGGCCTTCAACCCACCTGCGACGTCGATGGCGTTCTCGGCGCGATAACCGCTGCCATCGCCGCCCGCCAAGTAGCATTGTGCCTTCGCTGGCTGGTTGGCTGGCCCGATTTCCACTGCGCCATCGAAACCTATGACGTTTGGACTGGCGATTCCCGGTACATTACGCCCGCACCTGACCCCGAGTGTGCCGTCTGTGGCCGCCGCCAATTCCGCTATCTCGACGGTTTCCTGAGCAAGCCCGTAAGCCTTTGCGGCCGCAATGCCGTGCAACTCCACGAGAATTCCCGCCCGCTTAACTTGCGCCAACTGGCCGAGCGGCTGCGTCCGCTGGGTGGCGTGCGCGTGAATGATTTCGCCCTTCGTCTTACTCTGCCTGCGTTTGAGCTCACCGTTTTTCCGGACGGGCGCGCCATCGTGAAAGGGACTACCGACATTGGTGTTGCCCGCAGTGTTTATGCCCGCTACATCGGAACGTAACTTACTTGCCGCACCTTCTCGTCTCCCGAAGCATCCAAACCAGTACTGCCAGTTGTGGAATCGAGGGAATCATTGAATAATCATCCCAATGCCCAGGATTACCTGCCCATTCGTCCGACAGATCATGTTCGTGGGCACCCCGACGCCCCTCTCACCCTCTTCGAATTTGGCGACTACGAATGCCCCGCCTGCAGGACCGCATATTTCGACATCGTAAAGCTGCAGACGGCATTCGGAGATCAGCTCCGGTTCGTGTTCCGCCACTATCCATACGCTAAGATTCACCCCAACGCCGAGCGGGCTGCCCAGGCAGCCGAGGCCGCCGCCGCCCAGGGTAAGTTTTGGGAAATGCATGAACGCATGTTCATCGATCAGTCACGCCTCAAGTTCCACGATCTGCTGGCCCATGCAGCGACACTGGCGCTCGATTTGGACCGCTTTAAGCACGAGGTGAACGACGAGGTGTATCTCGAGCAAGTCCGCGCCGACTTCATATCGGGTGTGCAGAACGGCGTCTACGCCACGCCGGGAATTTTCATCAACGGGATTCGCATGAATGGCCAAACCGATTTCGAGAGTCTCGAACGCGCTCTGAATGAGTTTCTGGTAGAGGGCGACGCCACGCTTTCCGGAACACGCTGAGACCGCCGGGATAAGCCTTTCGCGCAAGTCGCACGACCTTCGCTGCGAGCCGCGACCAAAGGAAGCGGTCTTACCCTCGGTTTTCGACGCTGCCGCCATGATCAGCGCAATGCGTTGGCTTGAGGGCTAGGGCGAGTTGAGAACAGCCCCAAGCTGACGCATGGGGCTGAGAAATAAAACTAGCGAACGGCGTAAGGCCCTGGAAAACCAGAGAGATAAATGAGTCCTGGAACAGAGCGGCGGAGCCCTTGTTAAACCCACCTCGCCGGCGCCCGTTCGCTTTCGCCCGTTTGGGGTTCGGGGCGGCAGGGCCGTTATGTTAGGTTTGTATTTCGGGACAGATTTAGACGAATCTCAGGCGTGACCTGGTTTGGGGAAGTCACGCTGCTCCTGAAACTACCTCGGACGATTTTCCATGGACCCGACTCTGCAGAAACTGGTTGAACTCCTGATCAAAGCGGTACCCACGATCCTCATTTTTGTGGTCCTCACTTTCTATTTGAGGGCCATTTTCTTTAAACCTTTGAACGCGGTTATGGCCGAGCGGCGGCGCCAAACCGAGGGCGCCCGCGAGCTCGCCCAGCAGGCTTTCGACGCCGCGGACCAGAAAACAGCTGCCTTTGAGCGGGCGTTACAGGCGGCGCGGCTCGAGTTGCAAAAAGAACAGGAAGCCGCCCGCCAGCGCTGGCTTGCCGAACAGTCTGAAGCCCTGGCAAACGCCCGCGCCGAAGCCGATGCGCGCCTCAAGCAAGCCCGGACAGAGATTGCCGAAGAAACCGAACGCCTTAAGGCGCAGCTTGCGGACGATGCCGGTTCTCTCGCCGATCAGATCCTCACCCGCCTGCTCGAGCGGAGAGCGGCGTAATGCGAAAACACCTGCTTGGGATTGCCTTGTTCGCATCCCTTTGCCTTCCCGTTTGCGCCTATCCACAGGAAGGCGCTAAGGGAGATTCTTCTTCCTCCACCGAGAGCGAGGGTGGGCCGAACCTCGGCCTGGAATGGTTCAATTTCGCTGTCCTCGCGGTTGGCCTTGGCTATCTTGTGGCCAAGTACGCGCCCGCTTTTTTCAATGCCCGCACGGAAGCCATCCAGAAGGCCATTAAGGACGCGACCGGCCTCAAGCTGGACGCTGATTTCCGCTCCTCTGAAATCGATCGCAAGATGGCTACCCTCAGCGCTGAAGTCTCGAAGCTTCGCGCCGAAGCTGAAGCTGAGATGCAGGCTGAGCAGCAAAGGCTGAGTAAGGAGACCGGACAATCCCTGGCGCAAGTTCAGCGGCACGAGGCGCAGGAGATCGCGTCGCTTCAGCACAACGCGAAGCTCGAGCTGAGCCGCCACACCGCCGAGCTTGCCGTGTCGATCGCCACGTCGCGCCTTCGCGAGCGTTTGACGCCCGCCGGCCACGAGGCCCTGGTTAGCCGCTTCGCCAGCCAGGTCGCTGCGCGCCAGCCGGGAGGAGCGCATTAATTCATGGTTACCGCGCTTGCTACCCACTACGCCCGGGCTCTGGCTGACGCCGTCACCGACACGCGCTCCGATGTCACTCCCGAACAGGCTGCCGCCGATCTTCGCGTCGTTGCCGAGGTGCTCGAAGAATCTCCGGATCTGCAGCGTTGTTTGCTTTCACCCGCTGTCGGACGTGACCGTAAGGAAGCTATCTCGGACATTCTGGCGAAGTATTTCAATCTGCATCGCCTGGTGTCGAATTTCCTTCACGTTGTGGTGCATCATCGCCGCGTCGCCGACCTCCGCGGCGTGATTCTCGAGTTTGAACGAATTATCGACGAGCGGACCGGCTTCGAGCGAGCTGACATCGTGTCAGCCGTCGCGCTAACTGGCGCCCAGGAACAGGAAATAATAGCCGCACTCGAAAAGGCCAGCGGCAAGCGCATTCGGCCCCACTTCAAGACTGACCCGTCAATCCTCGGAGGCGTGATCGCCAGCCTCCATTCGATTGAGTTTGACGGCTCTCTTCTGGGAGGCCTCAATGCCGTGCGCCGCCAATTGAGGACGCCCTCATAGCAGGCGCATATCGGAAGGGGAATATGGCTCAGATCAGAGCAGACGAGATCTCGCGCATACTGCGCGCCGAGATTGAGAACTATGATGCCGCCGTCAATGTCGACGAGACCGGCTCCGTCATCTCCGTCGGCGACGGCATTGCCCGCGTCTACGGCCTCGAGAACGTGATGGCCGGCGAACTCATTGACTTCGGGCAGGACGTTGTCGGCCTGGCTCTCAATCTCGAGGAAGACCAGGTGGGCGCCGTGCTGCTTGGCGATTACCTTCGCATCAAGGAGGGTGATCCGGTTCGCCGCACCGGCCGCATTATGTCCGTTCCGGTGGGTGACGCCATGGTTGGCCGCGTGGTCAACTCCCTGGGCGAACCCCTCGATGGCAAAGGCGCCATTGCCACCACCGCTTTCAATTCCATCGAGCGCATCGCGCCCGGCGTGGTCGACCGCATGCCCGTTAAACAGCCCTTGCAGACTGGCATCAAGGCCATCGACGCCATGATCCCGATTGGCCGCGGCCAGCGCGAATTGCTCATCGGCGACCGCCAGACCGGGAAGACCACGATCGCTATCGACACCATCCTCAATCAGAAAGGCGGCGATGTCATTTGCATCTACGTCGCCATCGGCCAGAAGCGCTCCACAGTGGCTCAGGTCGTCAAGACGCTCGAGGAGTTCGGCGCCATGGATTACACCATCGTCGTCGCCGCCACGGCGTCTGATCCGGCTCCCATGCAGTACCTCGCCCCTTATGCCGGCTGCGCCATGGGCGAGTTCTTCCGCGATTCCGGCCGCCATGCGGTTTGCTTCTACGACGACCTCTCGAAACACGCCGCGGCCTATCGTGAAATCTCCCTGCTGCTGCGCCGGCCCCCAGGGCGCGAGGCCTACCCGGGCGACGTCTTCTATTTGCACAGCCGCCTTCTCGAGCGCGCCGCTAAAATGAATGAGGCTAACGGCGGAGGTTCGCTCACAGCCCTGCCCTTCATCGAAACCCAAGCCGGCGACGTCTCGGCGTACATTCCCACGAACGTCATTTCCATCACCGACGGCCAAATCTACCTCGAAAGCGATCTCTTCAATTCCAACGTTCGACCCGCCATCAACGTCGGCCTCTCCGTCAGCCGCGTGGGAGGCAGCGCGCAGGTGAAGGCCATGCGCTCGGTGGCAGGCAGCCTTCGCCTCGATCTCGCTCAATACCGCGAGCTCGCCGCCTTCGCCCAATTCGGGTCAGACCTCGACAAAGCTTCTCAAGATCAACTCAACCGCGGCCGCCGGCTGACCGAAGTCCTCAAGCAAGGCCAGTACTCACCTGTCCCGGTTGAGAAACAGGTGCTCATCATCTTCGCCGGCGTCAACGGCCATCTCGACGATCTTGCCGTCGAGGAGATCCGGCCTTTCGAAGCCGAGCTCTACCGATTTGCGGATTCCGTCCACCCCGGCGTGCTCGCCGCCATTCGCGATCAGAAGGCGTTGAGCGACGAACTCAAGGCCCAGGTCGTCAGCCTGATTAAGGAGTGCAAGGTGAATTTTGTCGCCGCCCGTCCGGCCGCGGTAAAGGCTTAGCCCCAGCGCGCCCTTTTGCCATGCCTAGCCTGATTGACATTCGACGCCGTATACGCAGCGTCAAGAACATGCAGCAGATCACCAAGGCCATGAAAATGGTCTCGGCTGCCAAGCTGCGCCGCGCGCAGGATCGCGCTATCGGCTCGCGCCCTTACGCGAAGATGATGAATCGCTTGCTTTCACACGTGGCCGCCGCGGCCGCTTCGCTCGACGACTTGTCTGAGCTACCGCTGCTGGCCTCGCGCGAGGAAAAGAAAATCCAGCTCGTAATCGTTTCCTCCGACACCGGTTTGGCCGGAGCCTTCAACGCCAATCTCCTGCGGATGGCGCATCGCTTCATTCTCGACCGGCCTCAAGCTGCGATCACGGTAGAGGCAATCGGCCGCAAGGGCCGCGACTACTCCCGCCGCAATGGCATTTCCATGACCGGCGAGCATATCGGCATCGTGGATAAGCCCAACTACGACCAGGCTTCCGCCATCGCGCGCGCGCTTATTGAACGCTATGAGAAGGCCGGGACGGACGCTCTCTATCTCATCGTCAACGAGTTCAAGAGTGCCATGGCTCCCAATCTCGTACTCCGCCGCATATTGCCCATCGAGCTGCCCGAATCGGCGGAGCAGCGCGACTATATTTTTGAAGAACCACCTAAGGACCTGCTGTCCAGGCTGCTTCCGCTTTACGTCGAGCAGCAGATTTTCCGCGCCTTGCTCGAATCGAATACGGCTTATAACGCGGCCCGCATGACGGCCATGGAAGCCGCCAGTTCCAATGCGCGCGACATGATCGACAAACTGACATTGAACATGAATCGCGCCCGCCAGGCTTCGATCACAAGCCAGATTATTGAGATTGTCAGCGGCGCCGCCGCCGCTGTGTGAGCCGAGTGAGGCTCGTTACGAATTTTGGAGAAATATATGGCTAACGCCACTCAGAACGGAGTCACCGGAAAGGTGATTCAAATCGCCGGCCCAACGGTCGATATTCAATTCGAGGAAGGGCACATCCCATTCATCAACAACGCCATTCGCGTCACCAGCGAAGGCTTCGATGTGCCGGCCCCGATTGACATCACGGTTGAAGTCGCTCAGCACATCGGCGAAGGCCGCGTCCGCACCATCGCCATGCAGCCCACAGATGGCCTGGTGCGCGGGATGAAGGCGGTCGATACCGGCAGCCCTATCATGGTGCCCGTCGGCAAGCAAACCCTCGGCCGCATTCTCAACGTCCTGGGCCAGCCAGTGGACAACATGGGGCCGGTCACCACTGCTTTGAGCCTGCCGATTCACCGCCTCGCCCCTACCTTCGAGGAACAGTCCACCGAATCGCAGGCGTTTGAGACCGGTATCAAGGTGGTTGACCTGCTTGAGCCCTACCTCAAAGGCGGCAAGATCGGCCTGTTCGGCGGCGCCGGCGTGGGCAAGACCGTCATCATTCAGGAGCTCATCAACAACATCGCCATGAAGCACGGTGGCGTCTCCGTGTTCGCAGGTGTCGGAGAGCGCACACGCGAGGGAAACGACCTCTGGCTCGAGATGCAGGAATCCGGCATTGTCGATCCGAAGGACTGGCAGAAATCCAAAGTCGCCCTCATCTATGGCCAGATGACGGAGCCGCCCGGCGCGCGCCTCAGAGTCGGGCTCACGGGCCTTACTGTGGCCGAATACTTCCGCGACGAAGAGGGGCAGGACGTGCTGCTCTTCATTGACAACATTTTTCGCTTCACCCAGGCTGGCTCCGAGGTGTCGGCTTTGCTTGGCCGTATGCCTTCCGCCGTCGGCTACCAGCCCAACCTCGCCACCGAGATGGGCGACCTGCAGGAGCGCATTACCTCCACCAAGCGCGGTTCCATCACTTCGGTTCAGGCCATCTACGTGCCCGCCGACGACTACACCGATCCGGCTCCAGCCACCACTTTCGCCCACCTGGATGCCACCACGCAGCTATCGCGCGCCATCTCCGAGCGCGGCATCTACCCGGCAGTTGACCCGCTGGCCTCCACGTCCCGCATCCTCGATCCGCGCATCGTTGGCGACGAGCACTACAACACTGCGCAACGCGTTAAACAGGTCCTGCAGCGCTACAAAGACCTTCAGGACATCATCGCCATTCTCGGTATCGACGAGCTCAGTGACGACGACAAACAGATTGTCGGGCGCGCTCGCCGCCTCGAGCGTTTCCTTTCCCAGCCCTTCCACGTCGCCGAGCAGTTCACCGGCCGCGCGGGCAAGTACGTCAAGCTAGCCGACACTGTGCGCAGCTTCCGCGAGATTGTGGATGGCAAGCACGACGAACTTCCCGAACAGGCCTTCTATATGCAAGGCACGATCGACGATGTGCTCGAGGCTGCCAAAACGTTGAATAAGTAGTGACATTGAAGCAATAAGAAGCGGGCAAGCCATGACTGAAACCTTCCAGCTCGAAATCGCCACCCCGGCCAGATTGGTAGTCGACCAGGCGGTCTCCAGTGCCGAGTTTCCTGGAAGTCAGGGCTATCTGGGCGTGCTCCCCGATCACGCCCCTCTTCTCGGCCGGCTCGAGCCTGGCGTTCTCACCTACACGCTCGCCGGCAAACAAAATGTGCTCGTCGTCGAGGATGGATTTCTCGAGGTGCTCGACAATCACGTCAGCGTGCTGGTTGAGCGCGCTGAATCTGCTGACAAAATCTCGCTAGATACCGCCAAAACTGCTCTTGCAGAAGCCGAGCGGGCTCTGATGCATCCCCCGGAGAATCCGGATTACGATTCTCTTTTGCGGGCCGTGCGCCTATCGCGAGCCCGCGTCGACGCTGCTTTAAAGATTCGAGGCTAGCGCCAGGAGACAGGCCGGGACTTGATGATGTGGCGCGGGCACTCGTGCCTGCCGCGTCGGCACTCATGCCGACGCTTGGCCCGGTGAGTGCGTCACAGCGGCCACAAAAGTGTCGAGACGAGTCTCGACACGGCAGGCACGAGTGCCCGCGCCACCAAGGCGTGAGAGATGTGGACTACTTCTCCGTTCTCAAAGGCTCTGGCCTTCCGCCTTCATCCTTGCTCCGGCGCGCGGCTTCCATGAATTCGAACATCTCGAGGGTCTCCGCATTGGGGAAGGGCGGTTTCTTCGTGACCATGAACTGCACGATTTCCGCCACCAGGCTCGCATAATTGAACGACAGATCGTCGATAGCCGCTAGTTGCGTCTTATCTCGAAAAACCACCGCGCCGTACTTGCTGTAAGGGCGCTCGAGGTGCACCACACCCAATCGCCCATCCTTCCAGCGGCCCACAACCACGTCGGCCGATCCGGTGTGCGTGCGCGTCACCTCCAGGCAACCCGTACCCATCAGCGTGTAGAGCATCTCGACACCGTGGATTCCATACCAGCTCAAGTCCAGTTCGTGGTGCGGTTCGAGCGGCCCCGGCGCCCATACGATTGCGCCCGTCATATCCGCGGTCTTCAGCTTCACGATGTCGGTGTAACGCAGAGTCGAAGAGGAAAACCACGGGATCCCCAATTCCGCCGCCAATCGCGCGATTTGGCGCGCGTCATCGATGCTTGCCGCCAGCGGTTTGTCGATGAACACAGGCTTGCCGCATTTGGCGGCCTGCCGGAATTGCTCGAGGTGCGGACGCCCATCCACACTTTCGAGCAGAATCCCATCCACCAGGGGGCATAGATCGGCGATCTTCGCGACGATTTCGACCTGGTATTTGTCTCTCAAAACGGCGGCATACTTTTCCACGTTATCTCGCGACTCATCGATGTCCGGGCTGCCGCCCTTGAACGCGGCAACCACTCGAGCCCCGGCTACATGGTCTTTTGACGCCGGGTTATTCAGGACTTCCGTGAACGCCGGCGCATGCGACGTGTCGGTGCCGATAATGCCCAGCCGCAAATCGGCCGCGGCCGCTGCCGAAATGAAGCAGAGGGCAGCAAATAGTGAAGAGACAAGCGGGCGCATAGACGGAAACTCAATCACTCTGGAAGCTGTTTTTGCCTGGGCAACCTGGTGGGGCAGGCGATCTTGTCGCCTGCCGGAAGCCCGGTCGCGCAACCCGAAGCGTCGACACAAATCCCGGCTCTGCCGCCGTGATTGGCCGCGCCAACGTCCGGGCTTGGCAAATGTGGGAACTAAGGTGGACTCGCTCAGCTCGTTGCTGGCGGGTCATTCGGGTTGCCAGGGCCCGATTTCACTGCGGCCTTGAGGGGCGGGTCGTTCGGATTCCCGGGTCCTGAACCAGCCTTGGAGGCTATCGGCTCTCCAACTGAAGCGCCTGCATGAACCGCCGCCGCCGCGGCTGCCGCCTTGGGAGCGGGCGCCGGCTTGGGAGCAGGAGCCTTAGCCGCTGCCTTTGGCTTCACGGCCTTGACTGCCTTCTTTATGGGCTTCGCCACTGCCTTGGCGACTTTTTTCTTGGGCTTCAGCGCGGCCTTCGCCTTGGTGGCAGGCTTCTTGCCCTTCGCCGCCGCCTTCTTCACTGGCTTCTTCTTGGCGGCGGACTTCTTCTTCGTTGCCATGTTATTCCTCCTAATGTGCGCCCTTATGTGCGCCCTTCCTCAAGTAGAGAAACGCGTCGCTCGTGCTGGCCCCGCGGACCAGGGCAAGACGCTTTCCATCGTGCGACCATTCGAGGTTCGAGATCTGTTCTTCGCGAAAATGCGTCAACTGCCGCGTCGTCCCTCGAAACAGATTGTACGCGAAAATGTTCGAAATTCCACCTTGAGTTTCAATAAAAGAGATTTCGCGCCCGCCTGGCATCCACTGCGCATGCGATCTCACCGGTACGTCGTCGAGAGTTCGCACTACTTGCCCATCCGAACTGGATAGCAGGCAGGCCTTCCACTTTGCCGCGGGTGAGTCGTTCCGCGCCTCGCAGAGCAAGAGCGAGCCGTCAGGCGAGTAGCGGGGCGCCCGGGATTGCATCCGATTCAGAACCACCGGCGTACCTCCTTCGAGCGGAACGCGCCAAATTCCGGGCCGCCCTTTCGGCCACGCCGTGTAGACCACCGTCTTGCCATCGGGTGAGATAGTGGGCTCATCATCGTAGGTTCCGTAGGTCAGCTGCGTAAATGCTCCACGGGCGATATCGAAACGCCACAGGCTGTAAGGGCCGGCCCGGTTGGAAGCGAACACTACGCTATCGGACCCCGGCACCCACTCCGGGGAGCGGTCGGCGAGGGGCGAAGCCGTCAGCCTTTTGGGTTCCTGCTCTCCCGGCCGCACCACCCACAGGTCGCGATGGCCTTGCCGGCTCGAGCTGAACACAATGCCACCATCGCTGTTCCAGGCCAGGTCGCCGGAAGGCTGCGTCTGCCCACCGACCGTTTCTCCATCCGACCAGTTGCCCGGCGCCGAGACCCACAAGCGGGCGCCATCGGTAACCCGCACCGTCACCAGTTCCGAGTGGTCTGCCGAGAGGCTGGCGCCGCGATAGCCGGTTCCGTCAGTGGTGATGTTTTGCACCGCGCCTGTCGGGGTAAACACGGCGCGTAGCTGCGCCTGGTCAAACGTTTCGGCGTGGGCTGCCAGCACGGCTATCAAATCGCGTCCGGCGTCGAGCCACGCCAAGGTCTCGACCGACTGCCAGCCGCTGATGGGGACGATCCGCTCGGGGCGGCCGGGCTCGGTGGGCACCAGCAGGATGCGCGCCTCCGGGGGACCTGTCGCCGACGGACCGTACCGGATGCACGCGATGTTCCGCCTGTCGGGCGACCACGCCACACGCCGCCCCAACGATTCGTCGCCTTGCTTAGTAGTGAGCACCCGGGGAGCCGTGGGGCGCGCAGTATCGGCCACCGCCAGCTCATATCGATATGACGTCTCCTGCGCCGCGAAACGCACATAGGCGAACTCGCGCCCGTCCGGCGAGAAACTCACTGGACCGTCAATATCCTCCAGAACCTGCTCGGGCGTGCCCGCGGTCCCGCGCGCTGTCACGGCGGCGCGATACAGCTTCCCCATATCGCCCGCGCTGGATTTGATCACCACCCATAGGCTCGCTCCGTCATTCGAAAACGTGATCCCCTCGATGGTATGGGGACCCGGCGCAAGCACCATCGCTTCTTCTCCAATGCGCCCATCCAGCCTGCGCAGCATCACGGCCTCGTTCACGTCGCGCTGCCCGACGGTCATTGCGACAAGATCGCCCGCTGGGGAAATCGTAGCTTGCCTGACGCGGCCGTTATAGGTGAGCTGCTGCCGCGCGCCCACTTCGAATGTCTCAGGGGGAGCCAGCTTCGGCCGTACGAAGAAAATCCATCCCACAGCCAGCAGAATCAAGAGTGCCGCGCCGCCGGCAACCAGCGGCCAGATCTTCCGTCTCTTATGGTGCAGGTCGAGGATCTCGGCCACGCGTATGGCGCTGACCGAAACATCCATTCCCTGGCGCATCTCCCGCAGATCGCCGAGCATTTCCTCAGCGCTTTGGTAGCGGCGGCCGCGGTCCTTCGTCAGGGCGCGGCCGAGGATCTTCTTCAAGCCTGGAGGGGCGCCCTCGAAAGACGGCGCCTCCTGCTCCATGATGGCCACCATGACGTGACTGTCAGTGGATCCCTCGAACGGGCGCCGCCCCGCGATCATCTCATACAGCAGAACGCCCAGGCTCCACAAGTCCGTCCGGTGATCGACTTCTTCTCCTCGAGCCTGCTCGGGAGACATATACGCTACCGTCCCCAGCAGACTTCCTGGAAACGTCAGGCCTTCGCCGGTCGGGAAACTGCCGCTTGACTGCTCGGCCGCCGCCGTTGTCAGCTTGGCCAGGCCAAAATCGATCACTTTCAAATACCCGTCGCTCCGCAGCATGATGTTGCCGGGCTTCAGATCGCGGTGAATGATGCCCGCGCGATGCGAAGCCACTAGCGCTGAGGCAATCTGTATCGCGATGTCGAGCGCGTCACCCAGCGCCATCGCGTGCCGGCGTAATTCCGTTCGCAGCGTGACGCCGTCGATGAACTCGGTGGCAATGAACCGCTCGCCCGCATGCTGGCCCACTTCGTAAATCGTGAGGATGTTGGGATGGTTCAACGCGGATGCGGTGCGCGCCTCTTTCTCGAACCGCATCATGGTCTGCTCGTCTTTGAGCTGGCTCCGCGGAACAAACTTCAGCGCAACCTGCCGCCCCAGCCGCGTATCCGTGGCCAGGTAGACCTCACCCATTCCGCCCGAGCCTAGCCGGCGCTGTATCCGATAAATGCTGACTTGCTCGCCGGTGCGGTCCTGGCCGGGGGCTCGCGGCGCGCTGGCCGAGTCTCCCTGGAGACTTGCCGTGCGAAGCGCCAGCAAGGTACTGTGAGCCTCCGCGCGCAACTCCGGATCGGGGCAGGCGTTTTCAAGAAAGGCGTTCTGCTGCATCAATGGCAGAGCCAGCGCAGCAGTGACAAGCGACTCGAGCTGTTCCTCGCGGTCGGCCATTCGACGTTCTACAAACAGGATTTTGCCCTGAACGTCATGTTATGACGGCATCCAGGGAATTTCGTCGCAAAACCGTGCGCACGCACCGCCAGTTGCGCGCCAGCGCCCGTTGGCCCAGCCTACCGGGCGCCATGCTGCTATGCCTTCACATACAGACTGTTGTGAATCGCGTACAGCGCCAGCTCCAGCCGGTCCGACACGCCTAGCTTGTCGAACACGTTGTGAAGATGGTTCTTTACGGTCTGTTCGGTGATAAACATCTTTTCGGCGATTTCTTTATTCTTGTAGCCCTGCGCGATCAGCACAATGATTTCCCGTTCGCGCTGGCTCAATTGAGCTCGGCCTCGCGGCGCCTTACCTTCCAGCCCCGCGGCCATCGCCGTCTCTGACGGCATCGCGAACTGCCGGATCACCGCGGCCGTCGTGTTCGCATCCAGCCAGATCTCGCCTTCATTCACCTTCCGAATACTCTTGGCTATCAACCCAGGCGCCGACGACTTCGTCAGGATCCCGGCGCACCCCAGTTTCATGGCCTCGACGAATTCTTCGCGATCTTCCGAGCCAGTGAACAGAAGCACCTTGGCCCGATGCGAACGGGCTGCCAGGTTCCGCAGCACCACCAGCCCTTCCATTCGCGGCAGCTTCAATTCCATCAGGATCACGTCAGGGTCGGTAGTATCTACCAGCTCCAGCGTTTCCATTCCATCTTGCCCTTGGCCCACAATCGTCATGTCGGGCTCGGCGCTCAATACGGCAATAAGGCCCTCGCGCACGATGGGATGGCTATCAGCAATCAGAATCCGAATCATAGTTCTTATCCAAAACGCGCCGAACTTTTAGCCTGTCGCAACCCGCTCAAACACTGTGATGCACTTAACAGGCCATCAAACTAAAGATATAGCACTTTGGTTCAAGCATAGCCCAGTGCGCACTTCGTGCATACTGCTGGCGGGCGTTTCGCGATACAATTCTTCCGAATATGCCAAACACAAGTACTATAAATGTAACTAGTAGTACCATCGGCGCTCGTCGCAGTTTCTTGAGGAGACTCCTCTCCGGAGGTGGCCTTCTGGCGGCTGCCACTCCGGCCGCCATGCGCGCTCAAAGCACTGGAAACAAAGGATCAGACCACCTTCCAAGCTACGTCCAACCACAGGCTTACAAGTCGCTAAAACAGTCTACATGGGATCGCACCGGCGGCAATGCCGACGCCCGCCCTATCGCCCCAGGGGAAACTCTGACGGTATTCGAGTCCGATCATCCGGGCCTCATCACACATATCTGGTTCACGATCGCCGCCCGCAGCGACAACCACCTCAAGGAATTGGTCTTGCGCATGTATTGGGAGGGCAACGCCAAGCCCAGCGTGGAAACACCGATTGGCGATTTCTTCGGCCTCACGCTCGGCCAGTACGTCATCTACGAATCGGCTTATCTGGCATGTTCGCCCGGCAAGTCGTTGAACTGTTATTTCGCTATGCCGTACAAGCGGTCGGCGCGCATTACGGTAACGAATGAAGGAACCGCGCAGGTACCAGATTTCTACTCGAACATCGATTACCAGGATCGCGACATCCCCGAAAACACTCTCTATTTCCATGCGCAATACCGGCAGGCGGCCCCGTGTGTTCCCGCTCCGGCCAACGAACAGAAATTCAATCTTGACGGCCGCAACAATTATGTCTTTTGCGAAACCGAGGGCAGCGGCCACTTGATGGGCATCACGATGGGCGTCCTCGCCAATGCCGACAACTGGTTTGGCGAAGGCGACGAGATGATCTTCGTGGACGATCGCAACAAGGTCTTGATCAACGGCACCGGGACGGAGGACTACATCCTGGGCAGTTGGGATTTCGGTGGACGCGACGGCGCCATGCCCTTTGCGCATCACTTCTACGGCGCGCCGATGATCGTGAATGCGGAGCGCACCGGCGCGCGCTATTGCCTCTACCGGTGGCATGGAGATAACCCCGTCACCTTCCGCACTTACCTGCGCCACACCATTGAGCACGGCCATGCGAATAATCGTGCCGACGACTTCTACTCGGTGGCGTATTGGTACCAAAAAGAGGTCTATACACAGTTTCCGGCGCTTCCCCCGGCGGCTGATCGTATCCCGCGGCTGCACGTGAAGAGCTGAGGCGGGCCGGCAACCCGCAACCGGGCCGATTGCCGGATTACGAAACGAACTGTCCCTTACAACGGAACGAATTGTTTCGTCTGTTGTTCTCCTAGAGTCAGCAAGGTGTTTGCGGGCGGAAAACGCTCCCTCACGGTCGCGTCTCGGCTCGCGGTTATGGCAACGAAAGCCATGATCTTTCAGTGCAACTACTTCAGGACGAGCGTCGCCGAGGCGATCTCGATTTGGCGTGACCAGTGAGGCGGGCATCTCGTCTTCGCTAGACTTGACTTCTTGGCACGCCGAAAAACCCATAGCGTTCCCGACGCCAAGCTCGCCGCGCGTTCCGGAAACTGGCTGATACGGCATCCGTTCCTCGCCCTGTCGCTTCTGGTTCTGCTGGTTTCGTCGCCGGCGCTGCTCAACAAATCCGTCGACTTTGATGACGGCCTCTATCTGGGCGGCGACACGCCGGTGCACCTGGGGTTGACGGCGCGGGGGATTGAGTTCGCCTTTACCTCAGTCAATGAGATGTATTGGCAGCCCCTAACGTGGCTCAGCTTCGAGCTCGACGAAACTGCGTTCGGAAACAGTTTGCTTGCGCACCACCTGGTGAACATTCTGCTGCATGCCCTGACGGCCGGCCTTCTGGCGCTCTTGCTCAGGCGGCTGGGAGCTAGTGCTTACCTGGCCTTGGCTGGCGGTGCGTTCTGGGCGTTGCATCCCTTGCGTGTGGAATCGTTCGCTTGGATCGCCGAGCGCAAAGACGTCCTCTTTGCGTTCTTTGCCATAGCCGCTCTTCTGCTCTACACGCGCTATGCGAAGAGCCCTTCCCTCAAGCGCTTTCTGCCTTGGCTGGGGTGCGCGCTGCTGGCGCTGATGTCGAAACCGACGGCCATGGTTCTGCCGGTGATCCTCCTCCTGCTGGATTGGTGGCCGCTCCACAGAATTCGGATTCCCGGGCTATGGCCGCAATCGGTGGGTAGCGCTCCATTGCCGGCAGAGGCCGTGGCAGCAAATTCCCAGCCGCCACCGAGCTTGCGTGCCATTCGACGCTTGGCCTCAAAAGCCGCAACCGCACCGCCACGGCGGGCCACGCCGTCCGCAAGCGCTTCGATTTGGATCTCGAATCGCTGGCTTCCATTGCTGGATAAGATCCCCGTGGCTTTGGCCTCGGTGGCCGTTCTCCTCCTCACCGTTGCCGGGCAGCGCCATGCCCACGCCACTGACATGCTGGGGCATCTCAGTTTCGGAATCCGCTTGAGTAATGCGGTAGTTGGATATGTCCGCTACCTCGGCCTGATGGTCTGGCCGGTGTCGCTCGCCTGCTTGTATCCGTACGCGAAGTCCATCCCTGCGATTGAAGTGGCGCTTGCCGCTCTTTTGTTGGCGGCGATTACGTTTATCTCGATCTACCAGCGGAGCCGCCGCCCGTGGTTGCTAATGGGCTGGCTCTGGTTCCTGCTGGCGCTGCTGCCGAATGCCGGGCTGGTACAGGCTGGCGAGCAATCCATCGCCGACCGGTACACAGAGATCCCGATGATTGGCTTGATCATCGCCCTCACCTGGCAGGCCAAAGAGGTTTTGACCGTCAGGCCACAGTGGAAAAAACCATTTGCCTGGGGCGCAGTTGTGGCGCTTGTGGCGCTATCTCTGCTGACGGTGAGGCAGATCGCCTTTTGGCGCGATAGTGAAACGCTGCTTAGCCACGCTATTGCCGTGGACGATAGCGCGACCATGCGATATAACCTCGCGCTCGCCCTGGAGAAGCAGGAACGCTACGCGGAAGCCGAATCCGATTTCAAAGCGTCTCTTTCGCTCGACCCCGACCAACCTCGAACTCACAATAACTATGCATTGCTGCTCATCAAGTTGAACCGGCCAGCCGAAGCGGTTTCCCAAGCACAAGCCGCCGTGAAGGCGGATCCGAACAGCCCGTTGGCTAATAAGACGCTGGCCCAGGCTCTCTTGCGGCACGGGGACGTCGACAGCGCTTTCGCCGCCTACGACCGCTCGATTGCTCTGGGTGGAGGCGCCTCTCTGGTTTCGGCCTACCTGAACGACTACGGCGCCTCGCTCGCCAGAAGGGGGGATTTCCGCGATGCGGAGTTGCTTATTCGCAAGGCCGTGCAATTGGATCCGTCCCAGCTCGAAGCGCGGCGGAACCTGGTGCTGGTTCTGGTTAGCCAGCATCGTAACGGAGAGGCGCGCGCGGCTCTCGACCAGGCAATTGCCCAAACCGGAAAGCACCGTATCTACGAGGGCCTAGCCTCGCAGGTAGCAGCGAACTAGAAGCGTCGAACCACGTGGGGGGTTGGCAACATGCAGGCCGATTGCCCGTCGGCCTTTTACCGCCAACAAAAGGTAGTTGGCCGCGGATGAACGCCGATCAACGCTGATAAAGAACAAGCGGCTAATCCCAATCTGATCCGCGTTCATCGGCGGCTAGTATCTTGATCCTGGATTTCGAAATCCTCGGCCAATCGGCGTGACGCGGCGCGCTCACTCCGTCTTCGAATACGCCAGATCCAGCAACTCCACAACGTGCATCACGCGCTGGCCATGCCCATGCAATCGCACTCCCGCTCGTAACTGCAGAAGGCAGCCCGGGTTTGCCGAAAGCAATAGTGACGCGCCCGTAGCGTTGGCCTTCTCCATTTTGTGCTCCAGTATCTGAGTTGCCATTTCGTTCTCAAGCACGTTGTAGATGCCCGCGCTGCCGCAGCACGTATCGGCATTGGGCATCTCGCGGAAAGTCACTCCAGGCACCGAGCGAATCAGCTTGCGCGGCGCGCTGGTTATCCTCTGTCCATGAGCGAGATGGCATGAGTCCTGATAGGTGACCACGGCGTCTACCGGTTGCATCTCCGGCGACAGTTCGATGGAAGCCAGGAATTCTGTGATGTCTCTCACTTTCCCGGTGAAGCGCTGCGCCTTTTCGCGATAGGCTCCATCCTCGGCCAGCAGCTCGCCATACTCTTTAAGGGTTGAGCCGCAGCCCGCGGCGTTGGTCAAAATCGCGTCGTACTCCTCCGCCGGAGCGGCATCCACTTCGGCACGCGCCAGTTTGCACGCTTCCTCCCATAACCCCCCGTGAAGCGCCAGCGCGCCGCAGCATCCTTGTGCCGGCGGAATCACGACTTCGCAGCCGTTCCTTTGCAGCACCCTCACTGTGGCCTCGTTGAGCCGCGCAAACGCGACATTCGCGACACAACCAGCCAGAAATGCGACGCGAAAGCGCCGCTCGCCTTCGGCCGGAAACGTTTTGCCGATTTGCGGAAAAAAGAAAGGCACCTCGGCTGTTGGAGCAAGCGCCTCGATGTCTCCGAGCGGCCCTAACAATTTCACCAGGCCGGAAACTCGAAGAATTCGCTGAACGCCGGAGGCCTGGTAAAGGTAGAGACCGGCGCCGGCAATTTGTAGAAGGCTGCGCGAGGACAGCAGGCGCTTCAGCAGTAATGCCCGCGCCCATCTGGACATCAGTCCACGCTTGCGGTGCTGCTCGAGGTGTGCGCGGGCTTCCTCAATCAGCCGCCCGTATGGCACGCCAGACGGGCAAGCCGTCTCACATCCCCGGCACCCCAGGCACAGGTCGATATGCCGGATGTAATCGGGCGTGATTGGCGCTCCATTTGCCACCTGATTCATCTGGTAGATGCGGCCGCGCGGCGAATCCATTTCCAGACCCAGTTCGCGATAAGTCGGGCACGCATTCAAGCACAGTCCGCAGTGCACGCATCGATCCAGATCGGCTTGCGCAGGGCCCGCGCTTCCGTGGCTTCCGACGATAGTGAGGCTAGATCCGGCCATAAAGCCGCCCCCGATTCATGAGCTTCTGAGGATCGAACAAACGCTTCACCTTTTCCATCGTTTCAAACGCTTTGCGCCCGGCGGCGTCGTCGGGAATGTGCCAAAGCGTCTGTTCCATGCGAAATTCGTGCGATGCGTACGCCGCCACGGCCTGCCATCCCCGTTTGGCCCATCCGGCCAGGAGCGCCGAGGCCAGCGGAGCGTCTCGCTCAAACGTCCACGTCACACCGTTAAGGAATCGGCCCACGGTTACGTTCTCGTCTTTCAATTCGCGCCATGCGGCGGCCATCTCACTAAGGGTGGTAGAGACCCTCAGAACCACCCCTTTGGGTTCCGTTTCCATACACTCGGGGAACAGCTCGCGAACGCCGGTCCAGAAAGCCCATGCGGCCCGGCCAACGATGCTTTCCGCTTGCGGCCACGCCGCACGGTAGCGATTGAGCGCCCGCTCGCTTCCGGCCGCCAACACGGCAATCAGCAAGCCGCGGCGGCCCACCCGGCTGGCCGCGCCCGGTGAAAGCAAGTCACAGGCAATGGGCTGCAGCGGGCCAGCCCGCAGCGCGCGCCGCCATTCCAGAGCCTCTTCAAGGGTGCCGGGCGTGAACAGAAATGTCTCGGTCAGCGGCGGCATAGAGTGGACGCGGAAGTTCACGGATGTGACGGCGGCCAGCGTCCCAAAACTGCCGATCATCAACTTCGCCATGTCCAGACCCGCGACGTTCTTCACCACCATGCCGCCGCTTCGCACCAGCTTTCCCTCGAGGGTGGCAAACGTCATGCCGATCACCAGGTCGCGCGCCGTTCCGTAGCCGGCGCGCAGCGATCCGCTCGTATCGCTCGCAATCACTCCTCCGACGCTCGCCGAGGCCTCATGCGGAGGGTCCAGGGCGATCATCTGCCCGTTTTGGGCCAGCAGCGCCTGAAGGTCTGAAAACGACACTCCCGCTTCCACGCTTACCGTCAGGTCTTTGGGTTCGTACTGCAAAACACGCGCCAGGCCGGAGGTCGAGAGGATCGTATCGGTCTCAATTGCGGGGCCCGCCATGCGGAGTTTGCTATCGTTCCCGACGATCGCAATGCGCTTATTCCTCATCGCCGCTTCAGCCAGTTCGGCGGCAAATTCCTCAGGAGTAGACGGTGCAATCCGCGATAGGAGCATTGCGACTCCACCATTGTCGCTGATTCAAGCTTTCGGCCGATCAGGCACTCAGCTCTCAGCGCTCAGCTTTTAGCCGCTGCGGCTTTGTTCGGCGGGCGCGGAGCGAGAGCTGACCGGCTAACCACTGATTGCGGCACGCTTCTTCCAGCGGGCTGCGAAGATAGAGGGGATGTTGTCTCCGGATGGGATCGAACAAATCATGCTGGGCCTGGTGGTGGCGGCCACCGCCCTGCTCTTGCTTCGCCTGATGATGTTGAAACTCCACGATCCGTTCCCGCTATTCACGGTTTCCATAGGTCTGGGCGTGGTGTTCGGCGTCGCCGCGCTCACACTCGGCGCCAAGCAACCCGGCTTCATGGAACTCGACGCGCTGTCACTGGCCATCGATTTCTTCCTCACCCCATTCGTGGCCCTGGAGCTCTACCGCGTGATACGCAGCGACGAACACGAGACGCAGTCGTGGCGGTTTCTCGGCCCCATCGCCGCCTCGCTTCTTGCCGGGGGATTCGTGGTGATCTACTTCGCGAACAACCCGGACGAGGAGTCACGTAAAGGCGTGATGTCGATCACTTTTATCCTCGATACCTTGATGACATTTTGCGTGCTGGGTTATCTGATCAGCCTGGTGAGAAAAGGGTTGCCACCCGCGGACCGCAACGTACGGTGGCTGCGGCGGTTTTTCCTGTTTGCCACGGCCGCCGACGCGATTGACAGCTTCGCCGAGATCAACCTCTACTATGCAGGAATAAACGAGAAACCGGCGCACCTGGCCTACACGGGCCTGGTCTGCCTGATCACAGCCGCCTGCGCTCTGGCGCTGCGCAAGCCGCGGCAGGAAGATACGCCCGCCTCGGCGGGCACGCAATCGTGATGAGGACAGTGGGGGCTACCAGTTCCGACCTAAGGCAGGCTCCGACTGGACGTGCCTAGCTTTAATCGAATTTGACCTCGCGGCCACCTGACTGCGGACAACGTCCGATTTACTGATCTTTGCGTAATGAACAACCCTCAGTTTGCAATCAAACGAAGGCGGTCTTGGCTGCGTTTGTCACGACAGCGTCCAGACGCGTTATGGTTTAAACTGCCATTGAGCCTTATGAGCACGGCACCGATGTTGAGACGCGTCGTCTTGAAAGACTATAGGAGTATAGCTTCGTGTGACGTTCAGCTGGAACAACTTACCTTTCTCGTAGGTCTTAATGGAGCCGGAAAGAGCAACTTCATAGATGCACTACGGTTCTGCAGGGATGCGTTGAGGAATCCTTTAGAACAGGCCTTTGCCAGTAGAGCATCCAATTTGCAAACCATCAGCCACTGGGATGCCAGCGGTCAGCCGGGCTTCGGACTAAGGTTGGAGCTTGCTTTGCCCGCGCTGATTAAGACGCATTCGGATGGGCATGAGTTCACCCCCGCCCACTACTCCTTCTGGATCGGGGCTCACAGCCCTCGTGGATTTGAAGTCCGCGATGAGGAGTGCGCCGTCGGAAATGTCGAAACTGACGTCATTTGCGGACGGCTTCATAGGCAAGCCATCGAATTTTCATACTTCCGCGTACGGTCGGGAGTCGTCAGCCAAGTATCGCCTGGCATGTCAATTTTGGAATTATCCACCGCGCCCTTGAATATCGGAGCCAATGGCCGCCTCTATCTTCCAACCGCTTCGGGTGTGAGTGATTTTAGGGAGGTTCATTCAACGTTAATCGACATGCAATTTTACAGTCCCGATCCCGAGGCAATGAAGGTCGACTTGGACACCTCGGGGCCGGCAGATATTCTGGAACCGGACGGTTCAAACATCGCCAGCGTATTTCAACGCATCAGTGTCGAAAATCCCGAGGCCGCGAGTCGAGTCATAGATTACATGCGACGCATAGTTCCAGGACTTCGTAACATAACAGCCGAGGCGTTCAGGACGTACAAGCTCTTAAATTTTGAGCTGGAATCCCCGGAGTCCGGTTCACATACACTTCTAGCAAGTAGCATGTCCGATGGGACGCTCCGGGCATTCGCGGTACTTGTTGCACTCTTTCAACGCTCGGGGGGCGGATCGCGGCCGACCGTAGTCGCCATCGAGGAGCCCGAGACCGGACTGCATCCAGCAGCTGCCGGGATTCTGTTCGACGCTCTTCGGGAGGGCTCTACACTCGGCCAGGTCATCGTTAGCAGTCATAGCCCAGACCTCTTGGACAGCGCCGATATTCCCACTGAATCCATCCTTGCGGTGGATGCTTCGAGTGGAACAACTGAAATTGCGCCATTAGATGAGGCGGGACGTTCAAGTCTACATGACCGCCTGTATACCGCTGGAGAACTTCTACGCATGGATCAACTAAAGCCTAGACGGACCGTTGAGGCGGAAGGCGCGGTAGCCGAGTTGTTCACGGTTGACTAGCCTTGGAATGCTGACCATAGCAAGCATCGTCGAGGGCCACGGAGAAGTTGAAGCGCTACCGATCTTACTCAGACGTATTCTCGCGGAGGCTGATCCGGGCAGAACTGCAAATATATACCGGCCAATCCGAAGGCCGCGTGACGTTCTTCTTCGGTCCGGCGAGTTGGAAAAGGCAATTGAACTGGCCGCCAGGAAGGTCAATCGCACGGGAGCGATACTCATCGTCCTGGACAGCGAAGGCGAGCCTCCGTGTCAGCTCGGCCCACAATTGCTTGGCCGGGCACGCAGCGCGGCTGACCTGCCTGTTCGGCTCGTGCTTGCGCATTGCGAATGGGAGGCCTGGTATCTAGCAGCGGCGGCTTCCCTAGCGGGTCATCGTGGTCTCAATAGCCCACTTGCGCCTCCCCATAACCCGGAGGCTATTCGCGGGGCGAAGGAGTGGCTCAGAAGAAACATGAGCTCAAGCCGAACCTATTCGGAGACAATTGACCAACCTGCCTACGCAAGTAAGTTCGACCTAAAAGCGGCGAGGAACGCACCCTCCTTTGCCAAGCTCTGCCGAGACATCCTGTCGCTGGCGGATTCGGACCTATCCGCGCGCTGAATCGTCCCATTTGTTTGTGAAGCGATGCTCCTGATTAATGCGACGGGACCAACAGCCGCTCAATTCGTGCTTTAGCGCCTCAGGCTTACCCAGGCCGGCAAGTGGTTCTCGCTGCGTTTCTCGAATAAGGCGGATGATCCGGAGTGCCTGCGCGCGATCCTGTTCCACCCACCAGGCAAGATCCTCAAATGCCGCAATGTCAAATTCCAAGCTTCTCAATAGCTGCATCCAGGGAGAGGCCGGTCTGGCGCTGGGCTGCTTGCACAAGACGATCCCGCATCGTTTTGCTCTTCAGCAAGTATGCGGTTTCTCGCTCTGACTCGATTTCCCGCCAGAGTTCGATGGGGACAATAACCGCGGTCGGCTCGCCAGCCTCGCTGGAGACGATTTGAATCTCCATGTTCGCCATACCCTCAGTGTACTGCTCGAAGCAATTGCTTGCCGGTCACGTGTTGGCTTTGGCCGTCTCAGCGCTGACTAACTGCAGCAGATCGCTCTTCACCCTGGCCAATAGTGCTTTGGCGGGCAGGCCGGACGGAACTGGAAGGCGCAAAACTCCGGCAGGCGTGAACTGCGCGCCGGCCGTCGTCCTCACCAGTTCCATCAACCTCATTGGGTCGACCTTGGATTGGGGGTGAAATTTCAAGTTCAGGAAGTTTGAGCGGCGCTCCACGCTTTCGACGCCAATCCGCTCAGCGAAGCTCTTGAGCAATGAGAATTCGATGAGATGCCGGACCTCGTCCGGCGCGCGCCCATACCGGTCGGTAAGTTCGGAGACAAGCTGTGTTTCGCCCGCGTCGTCCGTGATATCGGCAATGCGTTTGTAGGCGCGCAGGCGCTGCGTTTCATCGGAAATGTAGCTCGATGGAATCCGAATCTCCAAACCAAGATTTAGTAAGGCGTGGATCTGTGGCGCAACCTCTTCTCCCTTGAGCTCCTGCACGGTCTCCTCGAGCAGGCGAATATAAGTGTCGTAGCCCACGGTTTCGATGTGGCCGTGCTGTTCACCACCGAGCAGGTTTCCCGCGCCGCGCAACTCCAGATCGAGGGCGGCGATCTTGAACCCAGCGCCCAGATCGCTGAATTCCTTCAACGCCGCGAGACGCTTGCGCGCAATCTCGGAAAGCTGGGTGTCGGCCGGCACCAGCAGGTAAGCGTAAGCACGGCGGTTCGAGCGCCCCACGCGGCCGCGCAACTGATACAGCTCGCTGAGGCCGTAGCGCTCGGCGTTCTCAATGATGATGGTGTTCGCGAGTGGAATATCGATGCCGTTCTCGACGATGGTGGTTGACACCAGAACGTCGAATTCGTGGCGCATGAAGCCCAGCAGCACGCGCTCCAGCTCGGCCTCACCCATCTGGCCGTGCCCCACGCCAATCCGAACGTTGGGCAGCAACTGCTGGATGGAAGCCGCGCGCTCGAAAATCGAGTCGATCCGATTATGGACGTAGTAAATCTGGCCCTGCCGCGAGACCTCCTGCTCGACTGCGCTCCGGATCAGATCGGGGTTGAAGTGCGCGACAACGGTGTTGATGGTCAAGCGGTCTTTGGGCGGCGTCTCGATGATGGACATGTCGCGCAGACCCAGCAGCGACATGTGGAGCGTGCGAGGGATGGGCGTCGCCGACATGGTCAGCACGTCGACATTGTGCCGGATTTCCTTCAGACGCTCTTTGTGCTTAACTCCGAAGCGCTGCTCCTCATCAATGACGATCAGGCCAAGATCGTGGAACACGACATCCTTTGACAACAAGCGGTGTGTGCCGATCACCACGTCCACTTTGCCGGCCGCAAGTTCTTCGAGAGTCTGCTTGATCTCCTTCGTCGAACGGAAGCGGCTGACGAGCTCGATGCGGACGGGGAACGAGGCGAAGCGCCGCTTGAAGGTCTCGAGGTGCTGAAAGGCGAGGACAGTGGTGGGAGCCAGAATAGCCACCTGCTTGCCGTCGCCGAGCGCTTTGAAACTGGCGCGCATCGCCACCTCGGTTTTTCCATAACCCACATCGCCGCACAGCAAGCGGTCCATGGGCTGCCCGGTTTCCATGTCGGCCTTGATTTGAGTCATGGCGGTGATCTGATCAGCGGTGGGTGTGTACTCGAACGCGTCTTCGAATTCGCGCTGCCAATTGCTGTCCGCCGAGAAGGAAAACCCCTCGCTGAGGCGCCGCTGCGCATAGAGCCGAAGCAGCTCATCGGCCATGTCGCGCATCCTGGCCTTAACGCGCGATTTGGTCTTCGCCCAGGTCGCGCCGCCTAGCCGGTCGAGCGATGGCGTCCCCTCGCCCGCGCCGCGGAACTTCTGCACCAGGTCAAGCCGTGTCAGAGGAACGTAGAGTTTAGACTCCGCTGCGTATTCGAGCAGCATGAAATCGCCCTTCTGGTCGTCGTGAGTGATTTCACGAATGCCCAGGAACTTGCCGATGCCGTGCGTCGCGTGCACCACGTAGTCGCCGGGCTTGAGGTCGGCGATATCGGCGGCGAAGGCTGCAAGCGCGCTCTTGGCGGGCTGGCGGGCGATGAGATCGGAAGCTTCGAACAGGTCCTCGCAGCCCAGGATGGCGAGGCTCGAATCGGGTAGAACCACGCCGCGGCGGACTCTGCCCTTGATCAGGTAAGTGCTCGAGACGGCGCCGGCGTGGTAGGCGCGGTCAGTAAGCGCGGAGCGCCCTTCCGCCGACTCCAGGCCCAGTTGATACGGCACCGAGTACTCTTCGAGAACATCGGCGAGGCGCTCCAGCTCTCCGGTGGACGCGCCAAAAAAGGCCACCCGAAGCCCTTGCGCCACCATCTCCTTGGCTTCCCGGACGGCGGCCATCATGTTGTTGTGGAACGTCAGCGAGGGGCGAGTGGGAATGTAGAAGTGCCCTGGGGCCGCGCTGCTCACTGGTGCAGCTTGGTCCTCAGGCGCCGGTGAACCGGCCGTCAGTTCCAGTTCCTCGAGCGAAATCGCCGTGCGGCCGTCGATCAATCTCCGAAGCGATTCCCACTCGACATAATTCAATTCCGGATTGAGTTGGAACGCGGGCGCAGCGGCTCGATCCGGCTCAACCAGGCGCTTCCAGAAGCGCGCGGCCGCGGCGGCGATCGAGGCGGGTTCATCCAGGATGATGCAGGCCTCGGCGCTCAACGACAAAATGTTGTCGGTACGCGGCCGAACCAGTGGAACAAAGTATTCCCAACCAGGAAAAACATCGCCGGAGAGCGGCGCCTCGTCCGATTGAGACACGCCGGCGGCCTCCGCAAGCTGCCCCAGCAGTTGGGGTGATTTCGGATACTCCACCAAAGGCAGCACTAGAACCGAATTCACTTTCAGAATCGAGCGCTGGCTCTGGACCTCGAAACGGCGGATGGATTCGATTTCATCGCCAAAGAATTCGATGCGGACGGGCTTCGCGGCTTCACCCGGAAACACGTCCAGAATGCCCCCGCGCAGCGAGTATTCGCCCGTCATCTCCACGGGCTCCCTTCTGCGATAGCCGATCGATTCCAGATGCAGAACGAGGTCTTCTATCGGGATCTCTTCGCCGGTTCGAAGCTGCAGTGCAAGCTGCCTGTAGAACTCGGCGGATTCCGTGCGAAGGAGCGCGGCGGCCACGGGCGCGATGGTCACCGGGACGCGCTGCGTCGAGAGGCGCCACAATCCCACTGCCCGGCGCTCGGCGATTTCACTGTGTGGCGAGAGCCGCTGCTGCGGCAGCACGTCGAGGGCGGGAATTAGTTGCGGGGGCGGCAAATCGCGCTGGTCGATGAGCAGGTGAAAGAACGCCTCGAGTGGCTCTATCAGGGATTCGGCCTCGCGATTGCCGTCGCAGATAATCAGCAGCGGCCGCTCGGTTGCCTGATAGAGCAACGTAAGGTAAAGCGCCTTGGCCGTGACGCTGATTCCCGTCAGAGAAAACGGCCCGTGCTCGCCGCGTGTGAGATGGCGAAGCAGGTCCTGGAAAGCCGGTTGGCGGCCGGCCGACTGGAACAGATCGCGGATTGCCGGGTGCGTCACGCGTTTTCGGCTGCCGCGTGCGCAAGTTGCCGGGCGGCAGCGTCACGGCGCTCGAGCACTGCCTCGGCGATATTCGTGGTGGAATAGCCGGGCTCGAGCGGCAGCGCCAGAACCTCGCCGCCCGCGGCCTCCACCTCCTCGCGACCGGCGATGAAATGAGTCCAGTCGGCGCCCTTCACCAGCACGTCGGGCAGCAGCGCCGCGATCAGTTCGCGCGGTGTGTCCTCGTCGAACAGCGTCACTGCGTCGACTGCTTCCAAGTGCTGTGCGAGTGCCGCCCGGTCGTTTTCGGAGAAGAACGGCCGAGATGGGCCTTTCAAACGCTGGACACTGGAATCCGTATTGAGGGCGAGAATCAGGACGTCGCCAAGCGACCGCGCGCGCTCCAGCAGACGAACGTGGCCCGGATGGAGAATGTCATAGCAGCCATTCGTGAAGACCACTTTTTTGCCGGCCTCTTTCCAGGCGTGCCGCTGTTCGATCAGTCCGGCGCGTGTATAAAGGCGGCCCATGGCTTCCTTCATTCTATGATCCCGGCGGCGCGCATCCGGCACGCCTTGCGTCGCCGGCCACACGAAGGTCGGCTGCCAGGAGTGCGATGATTAGCTTGAGAGCCCAAAAGGCCGTCATGACTGTTAGGCTAGAACTCAAACCGGAGATTGAAGCATCGCTGAATGCTCAAGCGACAGCAAGGGGGGTTCCCCTCGACGCTTATCTCCAGAACGCGATAGAAGATCTCGCGCGAACGCAGGCGCCCCCATCGGCTGGGCTGCAAGAGTTCGGGGCAACGCTCGACACATTGGCAGAGATGGGGAAGGGCCTGCCTCATTTACCCTCGACCGCCTTTAGCCGCGACAGCATTTACGAGGATTACAACTGAGCCCGGCTTTGCCCGTCCTCGCTGACACCAATATCCTCTTGCGCCTCGTGGAGCCGTCCGGCCTCGATTACCCGACCGTTCGCACGGCTGTCGACAAACTTCTGGCCCGCGGGCACCAGTTGTATTACGCAGCGCAGAACCTGGTCGAGTTCTGGAATGTCTGCACTCGGCCAATTGACAGGAACGGCTTCGGCTTGTCGATCACCGAGACCGATGCGCGCGCCAGACTAATAGAAGCCGGGTTCCGGCTTCTAACGGAAAACGAACTTGTTCACCTTGAATGGCGCCGCTTGATTGTTCAATACCGGGTGGCTGGAGCACAGGTACATGATGCTCGGCTCGTCGCTTCCATGCTGGTGCACGTCGTTCCCAGTCTCCTCACTCTGGACGAACGGGATTTCCAGCGCTATGCCGGGATAACGGCTCTTCATCCGCGGCAGGTTATCGAGGCCAAATAGTTGGACTTTCACTAGACCACCCGTGCGGCAGGTTGGCCTCTCGAGATCAGAGGCGAACCCTGGGACAGGATACTGCTGTCAAAACTAACCGCAATGGGTCTGTTAGAAAACTCGGCGGCCAGCGACTAACTTAGTTGTGCGAGGGATTGAACCTATACCGCGTGCCGACGTGAGCCAGGATTCTCTGTACGAACAAGCAGCGGACACCTTCGGCGCTTCGCTCGACCGGCTGGCGCGAGCCTATGAACTCGATCCCGAAGCGCGCCGCGACCTGCTCCAGGAGATTCATCTGCATCTCTGGCGCAGCTTCGCTTCTTTCGACCAGAGATGCTCGCTGAGAACCTGGATTTACCGCGTCGCGCACAACGTGGCCACGGGGCATGTGATCCGGCAGCGGCGGATCAGGAACAGGCTGGTGAGCATCGAGAACATCGAGGCCATGCCCGGCGATGACCAGGGTGAGCTCGCCGCCGGCCAGGCCCATGCGCTCGACCGTCTCTCGATGCTGGTCCAGCGCCTGAAACCGCTCGACCGGCAGATTATCGTTTCCTATCTCGAGGGGATGGACGCCAGCTCGATCAGTGAAATCACCGGATTATCGCCGGCGAACGTCGCGATGAAAGTTCACCGCATCAAGAACATCCTGAAGCGCTGGTTCGACGAAGGAGCACTGCATGCCAAGTGAGTTCCCCATGAACGACCCTCGAAATATCTGGCAAAACCAGCCTAATAAGGAGCCATTCAAAATGTCAGCAGATCAACTACGCCGCAAAGCGCAACAGCGTCAACAAAGAGCCCGATTTGAAGCGATTTTCTCGATCTTACTCGGCATTTTCCTTTTCTTATTCTTTGCGCGGGCATGCGCCACGGCCCACGAGTTGCTTCCGCGCATGGGATTGGGGCTGTTAAGTCTCTGGTGCCTCTATTTTGCGTATCAGGCGTACAAATGGATTTGGCCGAGGCCGCAGGGGCCGGATGGGGCGTTGGAGACCACGCTACAGTCCTACAGAAGTGAACTTGAAAAGCGGCGGGACTATAACCGGCACGTCTGGCGCAAGGCGGGTCTGACATTCTGTTTCCTGGGCATGGCGATGGTTGTGGCGCCAGTACTAATCAAGTCGCTCGATGACCCACGACTCTTGTTCAGCGTGGCGCCTCTTTTCGTTCTTCTCGCCATATGGCTCGCGGTGTTCTTTCCGATAAGGAAGCGAAAACTGCAGAAGCTTCAACAGGAGATCGAGGATTTGCGTACGGTTGAGGGATACAAGGGGTCTTGATCCACGGAATCGGGAGGAGACAAGTTAAATGAAACGTGCCTTATGGGTGATATCGCTCGCGGCTGCTGGCGTGCTGGCGGCGCCTCCGGCCGCGGATGAGGTGACGGCGCTGCTTGCCAACCGCATCGAAGAAAGCGGAAAGGCAGTGGGCATCGTGGCTGGGACGCTGGACGCAAGCGGCTCGCACGTGTTCGCGCGGGGCCGCGCTTCCGAGGATCGGGCCATAGCGCTCGACGGCGATACGGTCTTCGAGATCGGATCGATTACGAAGGTCTTCACGTCGCTCACGCTGGCGGACATGATCGAGCGCGGCGAAGTGAAGGCCGCCGATCCAGTCGAGAAGTATCTGCCGGCGGGATCGAAGGTCCCATCGCGCAACGGCAAGGCGATCACGCTGCTCGATCTTTCCATGCAGGTCTCCGGGCTGCCGCGGCTGCCGGATAACCTCCTCCCGACGGGCGGCGCAACGGACCCAACCAACCCCTACGCTGCCTACGACGGGAAGAAGCTTCTGGATTTCCTGGCGCGTGCGCAACTGTTGAGTGATCCAGGAGAGAAGTATCTGTATTCGAATTTCGCTGTCGGGCTGCTCGGATATGCGCTGGCTGCGCGCAACGGCACAAGCTACGGCGAGATGGTGAAGAAGCGCATTCTGGAACCGCTCGGCATGAAGAGTACTTCGGTTGTGCTGTCCGCGGATCAACGCAATCGTCTGGCGCACGGGCACGATGCCGCCCTGGCGCCGGTCGCCAACTGGGATTTCGATGCGCTGGCCGGCGCGGGCGCGCTACGCTCGACGACCAACGACATGCTCAAGTTTCTGGCGGCGGCCATGGATCTGACCGATACGCCTCTGAAGCCGGCATTCCACCGCATGCTTTCCGTGAATCACGCCACCGGAGTAGCGGATCTGGATATCGCCATGGCTTGGCACATATGGCGCAAATACGGCTCCTCCATCGTCTGGCATAACGGCGGCACGGCCGGCTATCACGCGTTCATTGGTTTCGATCCGGGCGCTAAACGCGGAGCGGTGGTTCTATGCGATACGTTCTTCGATATCGACGACATGGGGCTGCACCTGATCGACGCGCGGTATCCGGCGCAGAAATTCGAGCCGCCCGTGCCGGAGATAAAGGTGGATCCGAAGATTCTCGAAAGCTACACCGGCGAGTATGAGCTGGCGCCGGGATTCAGCATCAAGATCACGACCGATGGCGGCCACCTCTACGAGCAAGCCACCAACCAGCCCCGCTTCGAGATCTTCGCAGCCAAAGAAAACGAGTTCTTCCTGAAAGTGGTGGAAGCTCGGATCACCTTTAGCAAGGACGCCGGCGGGCAAGTAGTGGGCCTCACGCTGCATCAGAACGGTCAGGAAACGCCCGGCAAAAAGCTCCGCTAGCAATGACTGCAATGCTATCATTGCATTATGGCAGGCATTACTATCCGGCGGCTAGACGACGCCGTCAAGTCGCGCCTTCGCGTGAGTGCCGCCCGCCATGGCCGGTCCATGGAGGAAGAGGCCCGCGAGATCCTCCGCGCAGGGCTTGCGCCGGAGCCGCATCGTAAAGCGAATCTGGCCGACTCGATCAGACAGCGCTTCGCGCCGCTTGGAGGCGTGGAACTCTCTCTTCCTTCGCGTGAGCTAGTCCGGCAGCCCCCGAAATTCTCCAAATGATCGTGCTCGACACGAACGTTCTCTCTGAGGTCCTCAAACCCTCGCCTTCCACCGCTGTCGTGACTTGGCTCTCGGCTCAGGAGCCAGCGGAGGTGTTCCTCACGGCGATTACGCAGGCGGAAGTTCTATATGGACTGGAGTTGTTGCCTGCCGGCAAACGCAAGGTGAGTCTCTTGGCTGCCGCCGGCAAGCTGTTTTCAGAAGATTTCGAAGGGCGGATTCTCGCTTTCGAAGAAGCGTCCGCGCGGAACTTCGCGAAGATCGTTGCCGCTCGTAACTCCACGGGCCGGCCAATCGCACAATTTGATGGCATGATTGCCGCTATCTGCGCGGCGCGCCGCGCGGCTCTTGCCACACGCAACGTGAGTGATTTCGATAATTGCGGCCTCCGGATCATCAACCCGTGGGACACCTGATTCGGCGTCTCCGTGCGGGTTTCTTACCTCAGCGGGATGGGCGCCGCGCTCGACCCTCTTACCAAAGCCACCAATAGAGCAGGACCGAGGCGATGCTCAGGATCGCGAGCTGAACGCGCCAGTCGGTGAGGCCGCCGAGAGCCTCTGCTTTGCCTCCCCAATCCACGGTAAGGCCTTTCAGGCTTTCGGGATCTTTCGGGCGCGTGAACGCGGAGACGGCGAATAGCGTAGCCGTGACCAGAAGGGTGGACCACAGGCCCCGATAGGTATAGTTGAGCGTCAGTTCACGATGGAACCAGGGGAACAACTGCGCTCCGCGTTCCGGCCCGATGAGTTGGTCGGTGACGAAAAGGGCCGACAGCGCTACGCCCACGGCGACGGAGGCCACCGCTCCTTTCACGGTGACGCGCTTACTGCAGATGCCGAAAAAGATGGAAGGCGCGAGCGGCATTACCAGGTAAATCGAAATGGTTTGCAGATACTTATACAGCCCGTCGGGAGTTTTGTAAACCAGATACGCGGACACGATTCCGAGCAGCGCTGCGATGACAATGGCGAAACGGCCGAGGAAGACCTGAGCGCGATCTGAGGTGTTTGGCCGAAAGCGCACCACCATGTCGCGTATCGCGAGCGTCGATACGGAGTTCATTACTGAGAGGGTGGAGGCAATCAACGAAGCCAGGAGCGCGGCCAACACGAGGCCGCGGAGCCCGGCCGGCATCAACTCGTTCAGCAGAATGATGAACGTGGATTTGGAATCGCGGCCGGGGAAAAGCGCCAGCGCAATAACGCCGGGAAGTGCGAACAGGAAAACCGGGGTCAGCTTGAGCAAGGCCGCGAACATCGCTCCCCAGCGGGCCTGCTGTAGATCGCGTGCGCCCAGGACGCGCTGCACGTTCACTTGGTCCATCCCCCAATAGAACAGCCCGCCATAAAACACGCTGGAGACCACCCCCCAGAACGGGTAATTCGGGTCGCTCGCGGGCCTGGCGATGTGTATGGCCGCGGGAACCTTTACGAGTAGTCCCGGCCACCAGCCGGCTCGATCGAGCCCGACAAACACCATCACGGCGCAGCCGAGAATGATGATGCCGGTTTGGATGGAATCGGTATAGGCAACCGCGGTAAAGCCGCCGACGATAGTGACCACGGCGGCGATGGCGCCCATCAACGCCACCACGGTCATCATGTCCCAGCCAATCAGTCCGTGCAGGACAAGCGCGCCGGCATACAGATGGAATGCCATTTTCGTCATGATGGAAATCACAAGCATCAGAGCCGAAAACGAGACTCGCGCCGTGGAGTTGTAGCGCAGTTCCAGAAATTCCGGGATGGTGAACACCTTGTTGCGCAGGTAATACGGATAGAGAAATGCCGCAGACAATCCCAGGGCAACGCAGGTGGTGAGCTCGACGGTCCCGGCAGCGAGGCCATATCGATATCCGTCACCGGATAGGCCGACCAGGTGTTCCGTTCCAATGTTTGTGGCATAGAGCGAGGCGCCAACCACGGGCCAGGTTAGTGACCGTCCCGCCAGAAAGAACCCGGCGCTGCTCTCGCTCGCGTGGCGGCGCAGGGACAAGAACAGGCCATATCCAACGCTGCCGGCCAATGCGAACATGCAGATCAGCCAGTCAAGCGGAGTAAGGTTAAGACTCATGGGAAGGGCTTAAATCCAGCAACAGCCAAAAACAAGAAGGGTTGCGGATTTCACAGCTTAACAGCGTATCGCAGCGGAGGGTGGAACAAGCCCCAACTCTCTAGAGACTCAAGCGGCAGGAGCGTCATTCGCATGCCATGCCGGGGACGCCGTCGAGGTTTATGAAGGTAACCCTTCCCTTCCTGCTTTTGTACGTCAGGACGAGGATACCGATCTCGTCGAGGGCGCGCTGCGTCATTTCCGTTGGGTCGTTGGGAACGACCAGGACACAGGTCGGCTTGCCGCGATCGCTTGCCGCGTGGAGCAGCAACTGCCCGACGCCTTTATAGATGCTGTTCGTGCCGATATCGGTCTTGACCTCGAACAAGCACGCCGTTGCACCCCTCTCGTAGAGAAAGAGGTCCCGCCGTTGATCGTTGTACGCGGTAAAGCCTCGAGCCTTGAGAACCGCATGCAGCGCTGTAACGACCTTGCCGTGTGTGGCGGTGCTCCTGACCCAACCACCCGCCTGATAGGCTTTCCGTCGCCCGGAGAACTCCGGCGTGAACCGCAGGCATCCCGGCAACCAGTCCTTTCCGGTAGTGCCTCTTGTTTCCGTCAGGCCCTTGTATTCTCTGACCGCCCCAACGAACCGGCCAATCGCCGCGTTCATGCCGTCCACATCGGTCAGCATGCCGAGCTGGACGACTTCCGTCTGTTCCCCATCCGGCCACTTGAGGTAGGCTCGGTTCTGCGGATAATACGCCAGGAAACTGCGCTTGCCGATGCCTTTGCGCCCGCCGCCGACGCGGCCCGTATGCGTGATCCACACGCGACCCTTCGGATCCCGGGCGAAGACGCCCCCGCACCGCAAGTTCCGGCCGCGCTTAGGGGAGTTGATCTCCACGATAATGCGAAAATTACCTGCATTCGCAGTGTCTCGCGTGCCAAACGGGCACCAGTAATGCCCCTCCCCTGGATTCATGCGCGAGCCGCCCCAAAACCCGCGGCGCTGCTGCCAGTTGACGGTCACCGTCGCGCGGCCACCCTTCCATCCGAGTGTGCAGCGGAGCGGCCTCGCACCCTGTTTCAGCCCAGCCGCGAATTTCTGGAACGCTGAACGAATCTCGCCCGCATCAGTCAGGGGAAGTAGTATCACGGAACGCCTCCAGTTTTTTTGCGAGTATACCCCTGTAGCAACCACCAGTAATCTGCTCAAGGCACGATAACCTCGGCACTTCGCGACGGCACGCCAGACATTCCTGGAGAAATCGGCGTGCGAGACAGTCAGAGGCCTCGAATCCCGCTTTCGGCCGAGCCTGAGTCAGCCGCGATCGATCCCCGAGAATGGGTTCACCACGCGTACTCCGCCCACTACGGCTCCCGGGTGCAGATCCTCGGTATACAAAACGGCGGCGCCTGCGTAGCGGGCTGCGTGAACAATCAGTGCATCCCAAAAAGATATCTGCGTCAGGCGGTGCAGCTCGATCGCCGAGACGACATCGCGGGCCTCGAATCGCACAACGCCGGCGTGAGACAGAAGCTCAACCTTCCTCTGCGCGATCTCCGCCGCCACGCGCAGCTTCCTCGTTGCTGCTGCAAAATACTCCTGGAGAACCTGCAGCGACACAACCGCCGTCCCTTGCCGGAAATGCCAGGCAAAGAGTTCGATCGAGCGTGCCTGCTTTTCGGGCGAGTCGTCGTCGTCGGCGTACACCAGAATGTTCGTGTCGAAAAACGCAAGCCCCTTTATCGCTTCCACGTTTATCGACGCTCGTGCAGCTCTTCGCGATCAAACTTCCACCCGTGCGAGTTGCCGTGCGCCGACCGTGAGAGCTGCTCGAACGCCTCGGCGTCAGCCGCCGGATCATGTTTGCCGGCCAGCTTCTGCAAATACTCACGGACCAGTTGATTGACGCTCACGCCCTGGGCCTCTGCCCGCCGCCTTGCTTCGTGGAGCACTTCGTCTTCGACGGAGAGGGTGATATTCATACACACATGATACGTGTACACAGATCTCGTGTCAAGTGGGCCGGTCGCTGTTGTGATGGCATTGCCTCGACGGCGCCGAATGTCATGATCTCGGCACCGGCGTCTTTTCTGAATTACGAGCCAAGTTAATTCGCGCGACAGGCCCCAGGGTAAAGCGTCTTGTGGAATATGCTGGAGAGGCTGGATTTCGCGCCCTCGGATTTTTCAGGCTGCTGGCGAAGCCAGCGCTTGGTCGAGCCAACGACGGCGAATCAAGACGGGGAGGGGATTGTGCGGACCACGCGAAGGATATTTCTCGAAGCTCTCGGAACGACGGCGGCTGTGGGAGCGGCGGGCGCGGCGGCGGAGGAATCGGGCCCAGGGCTCCCACCCGGCAGCGGCGAATCCGGCCAAAACAAATGCCTGTTCTGGGTTGCGGCGGGCACTCCCTGTGACAAGAGCTTGAAGTTTGAAGAAGGCGTCTACAAGGACATGCTGGCCTACTTCAAAGAGTGCGGAGCCGACGGGGTAGTGGTGTTGGGCACCACGGGCGAGTTTTCTGCTTTCTCTCTGGCCGAGCGGAAGAAAATCGCGGAAACTGCGTTCAAGTACCGGAACGGCTTGAACATCATCGTCGCGCCCGGAACATGCAATTTTCCCGAGACCATCGAACTCTCGCGGCATGCCGCGGCTAACGGAGCGGATGGCCTGCTGATCGTTCCACCCTTCTATTTCAAGCGTCCGGCATTGGAAGGGCTGGAGAGGTATTACTCGCTGATCTTCGAACAGGTGTCCATTCCGATCAACCTGTACCACATCCCGGGCTTAAGCGGCGTGCCCATCCAGCATCCGCTGTTGCGCTACCTCGCGAAGTATCCCAACCTGACCGGGATCAAGGATTCCACTGGCGACAGCAAAGGCTACCAGCAGTTTGTGGAACAGTTCCCGAACCTGAATATGAGGAGCGGAACGGACAACAATCTAAAGATTGCGCTGGACCATGGCATGGGAGCCATCCTGCAGGAAGGCAATGCCTTCACCAAGGAAATAGCAGCCGTATTCGCAGCCAAAAGAGCGGGCAAGAGCATCGATGAGCCGCTGGCCAGGATGAACACGTCACTGAAACTGCTGCGAGCGGCTGGCGTAGACGAATATGGCCCCATGATGTACGCCCTGAGCCTGCAAGCGGGAACTCACGAGACATATCAGCGGCCGCCGCAACTCGATGTGACGGACAAGCAGAAAACACAAGTCAAGCAGGCACTGCAACAGATCAAGCAAATGGGGTGACGAGTTACTGCATGAGTGAAACGAGCGCGAGCAAGAGCATGGCCGGGAAGCGAGCCCGCCAGCACAAAACTGGTGATAAGACACTGCGCCTGTGGGCTGTTCTCGGGTGTCTCAGTGGGTTTCTCAATGTGATGCCTGCGTTAGGGCAGCCGAGCGCGAAAGGCCCCGTGGCTGCGCTTACGCAGCGTGACATGGAGTGGCCCACCTACGCCGCCGATCTGGCGAGTACACGATACCGGCCTCTGGACCAGATCAACGCCTCCAACTTTAACGACCTCGAAGTGGTTTGGCGCTTCAAGACCGACATGTTGGGCAATCATCCGGAGTACAAGCTCGAGGGAACGCCGCTCATGGTTAAGGGAGTGTTATACACCACAGGCGGCACGCGGCGCGCGGTGGTAGCGCTCGATGCCGCCACGGGCGAACTGCTGTGGGTGCATGGCGAGCATGAGGGAGCGCGCGGGGCCGCGGCGCCCCGGCAGCTCTCGGGACGCGGGCTGGCCTACTGGTCAGACGGCAAAGAAGAACGCATCCTGTATGTAACTCCGGGGTTTCGACTCATTTGTTTGAACGCAAAGACCGGCATGAGGGTGCCCTCTTTCGGAGAAGACGGGGCCGTGGATCTCAAGCTCAATGACGATCAGACCATCGAGCCCGACTTAACCACTGGAGAAATCGGCCTTCACGCGACGCCGATCGTAGCCAAGGACACGGTGATTATTGGCGCAGCTTTCAGGGAAGGCTTTACACCCAAGAGCATGCGCAACAACAAAGGCTACGTCCGAGGATTCGACGTCCGCACGGGCAAACGCCTTTGGATATTCCACACTATCCCGAAAAAAGGCGAATTCGGTTATGACACCTGGCTGAATGGCTCAGCCGAATACACCGGCAACACGGGCGTGTGGACTCAGATCAGCGTTGATGAGCAGCTCGGGTTGGTGTATCTCCCGGTGGAGTCCCCGACCGGCGATTTCTACGGCGGGCACCGGCCCGGAAATGATTTGTTTGGCGAAACATTGGTTTGTGTCGATCTGAAGACCGGCGAGCGTAAGTGGCATTTCCAGTTAGTACACCATCCGCTCTGGGATATGGACATATCCTCCGCGCCTATTCTTGCGGACATTACTGTCGACGGCCATAAGGTGAAGGCGGTAGCCCAGCCAAGCAAACAGGGATTCCTGTATGTGTTCGATCGAGTAACCGGGAAACCAATCTGGCCGATCGTAGAGCGTCCGGTTGAGGTTGGCAGCACGCCAGGAGAGTGGTATTCGCCGACGCAACCGTTTCCCACCAAGCCGCCTGCTTATAGCCGCAACGGCGTTGCCATAGACGATTTGATCGATTTCACGCCCGCCTTGCGGAAGCAGGCCGAGGATATCGCTTCGAGATATCACTTGGGTCCCGTATTTACGCCTCCTATAGTGAGTAAGGCGGGTGGTCCGCTTGGCTCACTTACTCTCGGAACGTCGGACGGCGGCACGAATTGGCCTGGCGGCTCCTACGATCCCGAAACTCACATCGTGTACGCCTATGCCTGCAACTCCTGCCTCGAGCCCGTCGGGCTGGTTCCTCCTCCCACGGAACTTTCGGATATGAGGTACGTTTACGGCACCGCTGGAAAACAAGCGCAGATGATCAATGCAGCCGGTGACAGCAGCAGCGCGGATGCGATCGCAGCCGCTAAGAAGAAATCCGTCCCCGAGGCTGAGTGGACCGTTTTGAATGTGCAAGGGTTGCCGCTGATCAAGCCGCCGTATTCGACGATTTCGGCTATCGACCTCGATCGCGGCGAGATTCTGTGGCAGATTCCTCACGGCGAAACGCCGGATCTTATTCGCAATCACCCCGCTCTCAAAGGGCTCGATATCCCGCGCACCGGGCAAGAGGGTTGGAACGTCGGCACTTTGGTTACTAAGACTTTAGTTATTGCCGGCGATGGCCAGGTGACCCGAACATCGGCGCACCCTCGGGGCGCGATGCTGCGGGCGTACGAAAAGGCAACCGGCAAAGAGGTTGGCGCAGTTTATATGCCGGCGCAGGAGAGCGGCTCGCCTATGACCTATATGGTGAACGGAAAGCAATATATCGTCATAGCGGTTAGTGGCGGATCTTACTCGGGCGAGTATATTGCGTATGCTCTGCCCTCCACGGAGAAATAAGGGCATTCAAGATGACTTGACTGTTTGACTGTGGAACTTAGCTGAGACTTGATTCCGCAAGGTCGAAAAGATAGCCCGTGGTGCGACAGTTGGGTATATTCGGCAACCTAGTACCTAGAATGGAAATTGCGCCTGAAGTCGGGGATTGTCTTTTCCACCTTGTTATCGACCACCAGGCAGATATCCGCGATCATGGCCATGAACCTGTTAGGTGCGATCTGCGGCGGCTTGTTAGAGTACAATTCAATGTATTTCGGTTTCCAGGCTTTGTACGTTATGGCCATGGGCTGTTATCTACTTGCCTTTTTGTCGGAGTTTGCGTTGAGAAACAGGAAAATCACGGGCCCGGACCGGGATGGCGATGTTAACCGCGACAGACGTTGGACAAGGAATCCTGCATGACAGGCAGCCCTGGCATGGGGAAAGTTGTGTGCGTGGTTCCCACCGGAGACCGATGCGGGGAAGGCGTTTTGTGGCATCCCGAAGAGGAGGCCGTGTATTGGACCGATATCAACCGCTTTCTGATTCATCGCTGGACCCTGCGGGATTTGAGCCTCAGGAGCTGGTTCTTCGATGAGCCGGTGACGGCCGTGCTGCTCACCGATAGCAGCGAAACCCTGGTGGTGGTGCTCGGTTCCAGCGCGATTTTGTGGGAGCCGCGCTCGGACACTCGCGGCGAGCCTATCTTCCGTTTGCAGAACTGGCCCAGGGTGCGGCTCAATGACGCGGGCGTCGATCCTTGGGGGTCGCTGTGGGTTGGCTCGATGCGTAACAACGTCAATGCGGATGGATCAGCCGGAGAAGTGGGGGGCTCCGACGGCGCGCTGTATCGGATCGACGGGGATGGCAAGGCGCGCGAATGCGTGAGCAACATCGGCATCTCGAACACCATTGTCTGGAGTCCCGACCGCACGCGGTTCTACTTTGCGGATTCACTGGCGGACAACATAGATGTATTCGAGTGTGATCAGGGCGAAATGAAGAATCCGCGGCCTTTTCTCAAGGGCTTCGGCCGCGGAGCTCCAGACGGATCGGCTGTCGACAGCGGCGGCTATTTGTGGAATTGCCGCTATGGGGGAGACTGCATTGTCCGCGTGGCGCCGAGCGGCGTCATCGACCGGATTGTGGAAATGCCCACGCCGAACATCACGAACTGCACTTTCGGCGGAGATGGACTCAAGACTCTTTACATCACAACAGCCGCACTCGGCGCGTCGCCCGGCGATCGATTCGCGGGCGGGTTGTTTGCATTGGAAACCGATGTTGCCGGACAAAGGGAGAATCGATTTCGGGGGTGAGCGACGCCGCGGAGGAGAGCACGATCATACCAGGAGGATGAAGTGGACACCGTCGAACGCGTGACTGTCGCCTTAGCGACAGAGCTCGTCCGAGACATCGACCGACGGGGAAAGAACTTCAGTGACCTGCAGGCTCGTGCTACTAGGAGCTTCGATAATTCAGTCTGCGACGGAGCCCTTCCAGGTGCTCGATATCTCTGCGAATGAGCGGAGCTTGTTGTCCGGCTGATTCGAGCAGCTTCTCAATGGTTCCGATCAACCCATCGAGCCTGCGGATGGATTCTTTCTCAAACGCCAGCAGCGACGCGTTCACAACTTCCGCCCACTGCGACGCAAGCCGTGACAGGTTCGTGTAGACCAGCTCTTGCGTCATGCGGTGAAGGTGCTTCAGCACGGCGCCCCGGACAAGCGCCATCGGTATCAACCAGGACAGGAGCTCCCAATTATGGTCAAAGATTCTGCCAACACGCACATCGGGGGATCCGGGGTCTTCCCCGGGCAGCTCCACCTCGGTGGTCCGCAGTGGAACGCCGAGCGTCTCCAGGACCCGTTCAGAAAGCCGGTTCCGGAAGTCCTGCAGCGATTGCGAAAGCTGGCGGCTGACTCGCCGCAGAGGCTCGACAAACTCGTTGCGGTGGTTCTTAGATAGATCTCCCATCTCGCGAGTCAGGCTGTCGCGCATCCAGGAATCGAACTTGCCCGCCGTGAAACGCAAGCTCCGGGTCCAGGATGGGAACTCGAGGTCGAGGCCGGAGAGAAGCCTCTGCCGCAAGGGTAGTTCGTCATTGCGCAAGAAGCCTTCAAAGGCGGACCGGGTGGATGCCGTTGCGTGCCGGACGATGAGCCGTAGCGCCATGCGCGTGTCGTTGAGCGACTCCTTCTGTCCCAGAATCCTGAGACGCAATTCGTCGCGTTCCGAGTCGGCAACGTCCGCCGCCTTGAGGGCGACATTCAAATACCCGCAACATTCGGTCAAGAGCGAATCGAGTTTATGCCGAAGAATTGCCGCGCGCTGCCCGCCGGCATCGGCCTGCGCCTGTGACAGCAGGCGGCCCTCAAACTCCGCGCGCAAGTGCTCGAAGCCTGGCCGGACTGAATACGGAAACACAGGGACGGCATCATTCCAATAACGCGCAAGCTGCCTGCGCACAAACTCTTCCACCTGAACGCGCTCATTTTCATCCAGGACGTCGACCTTGGTGAGCAGAATCGAGATGTTGGGGGTGTAGCGGCTGAGGTTGCGGATCAGCTCGATATCCTGCTGAGTCAGAGGTGGGTCAACGGCGACCGCAACCAACGCCAGCCCCACATTGGGAAGCCATTCCATCGAAGCATCGGTGTTGTGCTCGAGGACGCTCTCGAGGCCAGGCGTGTCGACGAACCGAATTCCCGGGTAGCGATCCATCGAGGGCAGCTCGACGCGAACGCGAGCCACATGCTTGGAATTCTCGGGGTTCCGGCTTTCGGAAATGAAATCACCGATTTGATCCACCGCCGCCGTAAGCCTGCGGCCATCGGTAAATAGAACCTCGCCGCGCTCGCTCGCTCCCCACTGGATCTCAGTGACAGCGGAGGTAACAGGAATTACTCCGATCGGCAACAGCGGCCGGCCAAGAAGATGATTGAGGAAACTGCTCTTGCCGGCCTTGAAGCGCCCCAGCACCGCGATGTTCAGCGTCTTTTCCGCGGCGAAACTGCGGCAGCTTTCGAGGTAATCTTCAAGCGCCGAGATTCCATGGCGCTTGCACAAATCCTCGACCGTGCCAAGCACATCCTGCACGATCTCAGGGGCTACCGATGCTGCGCCAGGTTCTGCCATCAGACGAAAGCCGTTAGCGCATCGATTCGCAATGGCAGGAACTTGATGTGGCGTCCGTACTGGTATTCCGGCAGGCTGGCCATCCTGCACATCATCAGGATCTGCCCGGGGTTCCCTTGCGCAGCGGCCAACACTTTGCGGCGAAACGCATCGAGATCGAACGACTGCAAGCGGTACATGCGCGACGCCGCTTCGAACAGGCTAAGCGCCTCCGGCCGGGTCAACGGCTTCAGTGAGATCTCATCGTTTGGATCCCAAAGCAACTTATGCAGGTGGCCCAGGCGATCGCGCGATGTCGCGGTGACGATCAAACAAACCGCAGGGATGTAGTAAACCTTCTGCAGAAAGCGATACATTCTCGGGTCGGCGCCGGCAACATCCTCGATCACCAGACATCGGGGCTCTCGGCGAAGCACGTTCTGCACCTCGGGTTTGAGGGCAATGCTGGTTGCTTTGCGGACGCTCCCAAATCGGCCGATGGGACATGAGAGGCGCTCGGCGAGCTCGACCAGAAGCTCATGCAGCACCTCCGGCCTTTCGACAGAGACGTAGGGTTGCCGCGCGATGGAAAGTGCTTCCGCAAGAAGTCTTGTTTTGCCGATGCCTCTAGGGCCGAGGACAAGGCAGGACTTCCTGGCGCACAGAGCATTCGTGAGCGCTCGCACCTCATCCTGCCGTCCGAACAGCGGGACGGAATGGTCCTGGGGCGTTATGCTCTCACGCACCCTTACCTTCCTGCGCGGGAACCTTTTTCTGCACGCGGACAACGTGAACATCCGATACCGCGATCAACCCGGTATCCATCATTTCTTCAACGATGGGAACGAGGCGGCTCAAGTTATCCGCCGAATCCACAATCGAGATCAGGATGGGCTGGTCATGGCGCGCCAGGTGCGACCTGTGCATCTCGGCGCTCTCGCCGTATCCTTCGAGGCCGCGGAAGACCGTGGCTCCAGCGATCTTCAACTCACGGCATTTGGCGACAATCGCTTCATAGAGGGGCTTGCCCTTGAACCGGTCCCCTTCCGAGATGTGAATGCGCAGGAGTCTAGCTGGGTAACCCTGTTGCACTGGCTGCCTCCGTCATTTTGGAAACGCTTTGGGAACTGCGCACCAGGCGGACAATCTCCGCGTCGGAGATAACAATCAGTCCATCCTGGAGCATGTCTTCAATCACGCCGGCCGCGTCGGAAATCTTCTCGGCCGTATCGATCACCGAAATCATGATGGGCAGGTCGCGGGTCGGATGCAGGAATGTCGCCTTGTGCTGATGGCCTTTCGCGCCGTATCCGAGAATGCCGCGGTAAACCGTTGCGCCGGCGATATCCATCATGAGCAGCTTCTTGACAATGGCGTCGTAGAGCGGCGTTTCATGCCATTTATCGGCCTCTCCCAGGTACACGCGCAGGAGCTTGGCAGGTCCCTGCGTGCGGTCATGAGGAAGCTTGGGCTCGGGCCTCGTGGACTTTCGCGCGGATTTTACGACCGTCGTGTCCTGCACTTCGATCAAACCATCGGACACCATTTCGTAAAGCGTGGGCAGCACCTCATCCACCTTTTCCTTTGTGTCGATGAATTCGATCCGAATCGGGAGGTGCTGCGCCATCACCTCGATTTTGGGCGTGTGCAGCATCTGGTGCGACCCAAAGCCCGTGTAGGCCCGGGTGGCCGTTGCGCCGGAGACTCCTTTGTGCATGAGGAAGGTCATGATGGAATCGTGCAGCGCGTTCATGTGGTGCTGCGTGTCTTCGTTGATAAAGATTGTGACTTTTTTCGCGGGGCCTTTGCTCAGCATACTGCCTCCATGTTCATTATCGGCGGGAGATCACGGCTCGATCTCGGGATGGGCGGCCGGGCGCCGCTCCCGGAACAGGGGTTCCGCCCCACGGCAGCGGGTATCGGAAGAGCCCGTTTGGTTTCATGTGTCCAGGTCTCCTACGGGTTCTCCGTAGATGGAATCTCCCGGTTCCGGCTCCTTCCCGGGCAGCAGATGCCGCGGCATGAAACGGGCGTTGGCGAGGGCGGTAGGAATCACGGCACTCCCAATCACCGTGGCCACCAGGTGCGAGTACTGATTCTGGTCAATGATCCCGTGATTCAACCCAAACAGGGCCGAGATGGTCCCGAACGTTAATCCCGTCGACATCATCAGAGAGTAGTAAATTCCATCGTGACCGCTGTAGCCGAAGGCGCGTACCGTGGGCAGCAGGCCCACTAGTTTCGAGATCATCTTCGCGAAGAACAGTGTGACAAAGGCCAGCGGAGCGGCCACCAGCGCCGGCACCGAAACAAAGCTGCCCGCCCGTATGAAATAGAACGGGGTGAGCAGGCCGAAGGTCAAGGTCCGCAAGCGCCGGATCAGGAAGTGGTCTTTGCCCACTGTCCCGGCGAGCACCATTCCGATGAGATAGGCCGGCAGAACCGCTTCGCTGCCCGACCATACCGCCAGCCCGCCGAACCCGAATAACAGGAACAGCAGATATTTGGTTTCCAATTCCGAAACGCGCCCGCCGTACCTCTCGAAAAACCAACGTGTGACGAAAGGCAGGACGAAGAACAGGACGAGGCTGGCTCCCACAAAGATGAGCGTCTTGATCGTGAATGGCGAAAAGATCAGGCCGAGCGCAATAACCGTGCCCAGGTCGTTAACAAAGCACGCGGCGAGAATGGCTTTTCCATACTTGGTCTGGTTGAACCCGAGCTCAAGCATGACAGCGTAGACCACCGCCACCGACGTCGTCGAAAGTGCCACGCCCGCCAGCCACGATGGACGCCATCCCCAACCGAGGATGTAGTGGGCAGCGAGCGCAGCTCCGAAGAAGGGCGTGAAAAATCCAACGAGCCCGACGGCGGAAGATTCTTTCCATTTCGCTCGAAACACGTCAGGATCAAGCTCAGCCCCGGCCAGAAAGGTGAGCACGATGGCGCCGGTGCCTGCCAGAAATGTGATCCACTCCGCTTTGGCTCCCAACGCACTGCTGCCGGCAATGGCGCCGATGACAAGTTGGGCGACCGTGCCGACAACTATTTCAGAGAGCGCCGTTGAGATCCGCAGCCAGTTGGCCGCCAGGACCGCGACCAGCGCCAGCAAAAGCCACAAGGCTGCGACAAACCACACCTGACCCATTTACTGGTCTCCTCATCACTGCGTTGTGGTTTGCTGGAGGGAGGGTGCCAAAAGCTCCCACAGCAAATCACTGTAGGAGTCATTGGCCGTTAGACGGCTTGAGCGAACTCCACCGCTACTTCAGTTTGATTGTACTCCGGTAACTTGAGACGATCAAGCCCGCCGTAAGCCTGAATCTTCGCTCGGCAGGCGGAGTCTACGATGGATTCTCGGGACTACATCTGGGCTCTTACCATCAATAACGCCGCCGATGTGCCTGCGGATTTTGACCCGCCCGCTGCCATATCGGATCTGGTTGCCGGTGTATTCCTTCCGCAGAGCGAACCGGACTGGCTGAGGCGGCGCGCCTATCCCGCCCGCATTCTTCTGCTGACGCATGAGGCCCTGTGGGTGGTCGCCCATCCTCGAGCCAAAGAGCAGCAGCTCGTCATCCCGCTAGGAGATATCGAGGCCCTCGAATGCGGCCGCATCCTGCTGATTGGCTGGATTGGACTTCGCTGCGGAAGCCTTCAACAGGACCTCGGCTATAACCGGCGCGGTTCCGTCATCGTAGAGAGATTCCTGACCAGGTTGAAGGCCAGTTGGCTAACGACAGAGACACATCAGGCTGAAATTGAGCTGTCTGAGCGCCGCGACTACGGCGCCGCGCCGAATGACAAGTTCAAATATGCTCTGGAGACGGAGCTGATCGACGATCAGGAGCGGCCGCAGATACGGTTCTTTCACCCATCCATCCGGCGAGTGCGGCGGCGCTTGTTTGGGAACGTGTTCAGGAAAGAGACGCGATCCGCCGCCGATCTGATTCTGCTGACCCAGCGGCGGCTTCTCTGGATTACCGAGCGCCGCGGAGCCACCTGCGCACCATATGGAACAGTGAGCTATTCGACTCCGTTTACGGCGGTTGCCGATGTTACGTGCCAACGCACGGAGCATGAGCCTGAGCTTTGTATCTGCCTGCGTTCCGGCGAGATTTGGCGCTTGCCTCTCGACGACAGCGATGAAACTGAGGCGCGATTGTTCGCAGATGCCATCCGACGCGCCTTAGCCGCCAGAAAAACGCCACAGTAGATGAGCGCGCGAGTTGAGCGGGCGGCGTGCGATATAGTGAGGGTTCAAGAGTTTGAACGGTGATGGAGTCACTGTAACCGTCTCAACGAATGTTGATTCTGATAGCTCCTGCCGAAGGCGGTAGGAGCTATTTCAGCGTCTGGACGATTGTAAGAGATTGAAGGGGAGTGATAAATGGCGAAGATCGTTGAAGTAAGAGGCCGCGAGATCCTGGATTCGCGCGGCAATCCGACTGTGGAAGCAGATGTCTTTCTCGCTGACGGCAGCATGGGGCGCGCGGCTGTTCCGTCTGGCGCTTCAACCGGAGAAAAGGAAGCGGCCGAACTGCGGGACGGCGACAAGGCCCGCTACGGTGGCAAGGGCGTCAAGAAGGCCGTGGGCCATATCAATGCCGCGATCAACAAGGCAGTGAATGGGCTGGACGCAACAGATCAACGGGCCATAGATGCGGCCATGATTGAGTTGGATGGAACACCGAACAAAGCCAAGCTGGGAGCAAACGCGATTCTAGCCGTGTCGATGGCGGTTGCCCGCGCGGCCGCTAACGCGCACCACCTGCCGCTCTACCGGTATATGGGCGGCTCCAATGTTTGTCTTCTGCCAGTCCCCTGCATGAACGTGATCAACGGTGGAAAGCACTCCGACAATACGGTGGATTTCCAGGAGTTCATGATCGCGCCGCACAATGCGACGTCTTTTGCGGAAGCCATCCGCAAGGGAATGGAGACGTTCCATGCATTGAAGCAGGTGTTGCACGCTAAGGGCTACAGCACGGCGGTTGGAGACGAGGGTGGATTCGCACCAGACCTTAAGTCCAACGACGAGGCGGTAGAAGTAATCCTGGAAGCGATCGTGAAAGCCGGCTATAAACCCGGCGAGGATATTTCGATCTGTCTGGATCCCGCGGCCAGCGAGATGTGGGACGACGGAAAGTACGTCCTCTTCAAATCGACCAAAAAAGCCATCGCTTCGCAGGAACTCATTCGGATCTGGGAGTCGTGGGCGACTCAGTATCCGATCATTTCGCTCGAAGACGGCATGGGGGAGAACGATTGGCAGGGCTGGAAAGATCTCACCTCCGCGCTTGGATCACGGATCGAGCTGGTTGGCGACGACATCTTCTGCACGAATCCCCGGATTCTGCAGGAGGGAATCGACAAAGGCATTGCCAACGCTGTGTTAATCAAGCTCAACCAGATTGGCTCGGTGACCGAAACGCTCGACACCATCGAACTGGCCACGCGCAACAACTACCGCAGCTTCGTGTCGCATCGTTCGGGCGAGACGGAGGACACGTTCATCGCGGACATGACTGTGGCGACCGGAGCAGGGCAGATCAAGACCGGCTCGGGGTGCCGCAGCGAACGTGTCGCGAAGTTCAATCAGTTTCTACGCATCGAAGAGCAACTGGGGACGCAAGCGCAGTTTGCGGGACGCGCGGCGTTTGGGCGCTGACCGCAGCCTAAGAGGAATCTCGGGGTTTGAAAGGGTCTAGAGACCTGAAAAACGCAGGCTAATCCGCCTGCGTCGACCAGGACAAATCACGGCTTCGAGAGCACGGTGGGGCGGACCCCCTGGTCCGCGCGGGTCCCCCTGGACCCGCTCTTCGACAATAAGACCAGGTTCCTCCATGCGTGAACAGGTTGGAAACGGCGCTGGTTTCGCGCGCCCATCAGAGTTGTCGAGGAAGGCCCGATGGCGATCGAAAGCCCATTGAACGAGGCTCAGCGGCGGCACCTCTTGAGCAACGCTAGGTACGCCGACCAACTGCTGTCCGATGTCGAGGCAATCCTCATCGCGTCGGAATCGAAGTCGATTTTTCCGAAGTATGTCCCGGACGTTTCGCCTGCTCAAGTCAAACTGATTCGAAACTACATAACCCGCTTCCGCGATCAGCTTGGGCGGGTGATGGATGGCTTGGGCATCGTCCATCAAGGGCCGGGCTTCGGCTCCATTCACTCCATCCGGGTCACCTTGACATTCGTGCGCATCGCCGTGCAAGAGATGGCCCCGCGTTATCTCGAAGGCTATGGCGACCTTCGAGCGAGCGCGGTGCCGCAGCTTCAAGGACTCTGTGCCGAACTCGAGGGACTGCTCGAGAGGATGGGCGGTTTTCTGGAGGAAGGCTCCACCGCTGACCTCCAGGCCCGGCTGGTGCGGCTTCAGCAAACCGCTGGAGGAGTCGAACTACTCCAGCTTTTGGACCGGATCATTGCCGATCGTGGCTTGGTTGAGCTGCGGCCTCGCCTGTCGATGATCGCGGAGCGTCTTGAATCGCACCGGTTTGAAATCGCAGTGTTTGGCCGCGTCAGTTCCGGCAAATCGTCGCTGCTGAACCACATCTTGCAGACAACGGTCTTGCCGGTTGGCGTCAACCCGATCACGGCGGTCCCCACGAGGCTGATCCATGGCCGCGAAGCTTTGCTCACGGTGAGCTTTGCGGATCGCCGCGTCGAACGGCTTCCGATCGGGCGCCTGCCTGAATTCGTCAGTGAAGTTCACAACCCTGCGAATGCCAAAGGCGTCGTTCGCCTGATTGTGGAACTGCCTTCCGAACGCCTGAAAAGCGGGCTTGGGTTTGTCGACACTCCCGGCCTGGGCTCTTTGGCGACGGCCGGAGCAGCGGAGACATTGGCCTATTTGCCACAGTGCGATCTCGGCGTGGTTCTGATCGGCGCCGGCTCCCCATTGAACGACGAGGATCTCTCCACTATCCGCCTCCTGTATGAAGCGGCAATTCCCGTCAAGGTCTTGCTGAGTAAAGCGGACCTGCTTATGCCTTCCGACCTTGATTCCGCGCTGGTTTACACCGCCGGGCAGATTCGCGCTCAGTTAGGTGTCGAGATCAGCGTCCATTCGATCAGCACAGCCCCTTCTCACGCCCACCTCCTGGATCAATGGTTCGCCGGCGAACTGGCCCCGCTCTCCGAAAAGCACGAGGAACTTGCTCAAGAATCAATCCGGAGGAAGACTGGCGCGCTGCGCGAGGCAGTGGAAGCCGCGTTGAGGGCAAAATTGAACCAGGCTGAAACCGCCCCGGCGCCTCAGAAGGAGGACCTGGTCGCGGTGGAACGCGAACTCCGCGAAGCCGCTGGCAAGCTCGAAGAGGCTCGGGTGTTCTGTTTGCGCGCGTCCGACGAGATACGCGGTTTGACGCCGTATGCACTCGACGACGCGGCGAATGCTCTGCTCGAGGCGTGGACAAGGCCGACTGCCAGTGAAACCGATCCAGGCGCCGTGGTTGCCGGCGCAATCGCAAAGACGGCCGGTGCAGCCGCTCAGGTGCACGCGTATCTCCAAGACCTCGCCCGCAGTTTGACGGCGGCATCGCGAAAGGCCGCCAGCGCGCTTGGCCGGCAAGATGCGCCAGAGGAGGAAGAGCTTCTGCGCACACTCCGGGAGATGCCGCGCTTTGATCCCCCGCCGATCGGAAAAGGCTTCCACCGGCCGTGGCTGCGGTATCCGCGCGCGCTGGAACGAAGGCTGATCCACGGCCAACTTCGATCAGCCCTCGAACAGCCCTTGTCGGAGGCGTTCTCGACACACGGACGGCTAGTTGAGAATTGGGTCCGTAGAGCGCTGGCGGAACTCCAATTGGCCTTCGATAGTTCGGCCGATGCATACCGGGCCCAGTTAGCGAGGCTGATCGGACAGGGAGCAGTGACAACCGAGGAACAACGGCCGATTCTCGATGATCTTCGCCGCCTCGCTGAGATCGGTGGGACCAAAGGAGCCGCAACCGGACAGGGCGGCGGGACTCCGGTGGTCGGCCATTAGCTCCATTAGCCGCTGGCTTCCTTTTTCAGGACCGCACCGACGGCTTGGTCGACCAAGTTCTGCAGGCTGGTTGACAAATCTAACTGAGTCTCTCCGAAGCCGATGACGAGCTTGCGTATAAGGAACTCGAACCCAAAGACGCCTATTACTGAAGCAGCCATTGAGATAAAGGACGGCGGTATGAACGTCACGCGCGGCTGCCCCTTCTCATCAACCAGCAGCACCAATGCCATCGCGGTTGTCAGCGACATCAGTGCCGCTAACAGGACGAGGTAGGTAAGCATCCAGAAGTTCAAAAACGATTTCGAGCGGACCGAAGTCTTGGTCTCTTTGGCGACTCTCCCGACTCCGAACACAAACATGAGAATCACCATGAACACGAATGCCCAAGGATGACTCAGGGCGACATCGGCGACTGGTACAACCACGCTCTTGCTGGCTTCAGCGGTCTCCAGCAGCATGGTTAGCCGACAGGAAGGCTATCCAGGTCCCGCGCCACCTTCAGGCCCTTCGCTGTTACATAGTATTTGGTCTGATTCGGAGAAGCACCTATCAGATCGGCCTCTTCAAGAATTTTCAGCTCGCGATCGGCGTCGGCATTATTGGCGCGCAACGACGCTGCGTCGGCTATGCGCTGCTGAGCAATAACCCTGAAGAGATGACGGATGTCGGTAGGCCCTAAGACGGAACCCATCAAGTAGCCCACAGTCGTCGTATCAATACCCATAGTCGAATGCCTCAGCCTCTTCCCATTTGATCTTAGCGCGGAAGGGCGCGACGTCGGCTCAACCAGAGTTCGTTTCGTAGCCTTCGCTACCGGCCGATTCTTTCGAAAATTCGATTCCGGTCAGTGGTTCCAACGAGGCCCAGAGTTTGGATGCCGGGAGTGGAGAATAGCTCGCCTGTGAATTCAAGCAGAAGCTCGCCTATCACATCTAGGAGAAGTTCAGCCAGCATTCCAACGAGATCGTGCATAAACGCTACCTGAGCTGTCGAAAGAAAATACGGACGAGCGCCATCTGGTGTTCCACCGCAGTCTGAAGCGCCAGCTCCGCGAATCGGTAAAAATCGGCGTCTATCGAATCACAGCCCCGCGAATGACAAAGCCGCCGCGCGCCTTTCGCCATAAATCCCCGCTCACCCTCACCGCGGTGATCTGAACGCTTGCGGGTTCTTCGAGGAGCGGGAGCCGAATCGTAGCAATTCCGTCGCTGTTGAGGTTGGTCCACCGCAGCGCGACGCCGTTGTCCGTGGAAAAACGTCGCGTGGTCCGGTACTCGATATCGACAGCCGCATCTGAATAGCTTCCGACGCGCATCTGAATGGCTCGGCCGGGCTCGACCGTGCTGGGTATGAATGTCACCGGGACTTCCGGGCCCTGCCAGCGGATCGGCGGCAGGCGCTGCTCCTCCCACTTACCGTCCCGAATCGAAACGAGGTAATCAAAAATCGCGTATTCAGCCGGATCGATGGGCGTGGCGAGGTTATTCTGCCGTTCTACGCCGAGCGACGGATCGTGATACGCGGCCTGAATGAGGAACACCAGCGCGGGCTGGTACTTGGGGAGGGGATCATCGAGGAAGAGCAGGCGCGTCCCCGCGGGCAGCGTGGGATGGGCGGCGCGAATGAGGCGGACCGCCTCGCGCATGGCTGTCTCCAGCGGCACTGCATTCCGGCTCTGATCGCGCCAGTGGCGGGACTGAATGATGTATAGGCCGGCAGCCAGCGCCACAAACAGAGAGGCTTGGCTGAACGTCGTCCAGAATGGCGTTCTGGCGCCGGAAGGCAGAAAACGCCGCGCTGCCTGCGCTGCCGCCGCGAGCAAATCTCCGGAGAACAGCGCAAATCCAACCAGTGGCAGATACAGGACGAAGCCACCGCGCGGCGGCACCGTCACTAGGGGAAGCAATGCAGCGAATCCGTAGCATAAACCAAAAAGCGCCGCGGGCCTGCGGGCGGCAACGCAGGCAATTGCGGAGACCAGCGCCAGCACAATCAGCCATAGCGGCCCCAAAGGCTGGTCCCGAAAAAGGAGCATGCCAACGTACTCGCTCACATTGCCTAGCATGTACGCTGGCGAGTGCTGCGGGCGGTATAGCGGATTGTCCGACAGCGCCGGAACTTTCACCGTCAGAACCGCCACTGTCAGAATTCCAACCAGCAATACAGGCAGTGCGCGGCGCCACAATCGCAGCAACGTAATCCGGCGCGCCAGGATAACCTCATACAAAACCAATCCAACCGGCAGAGAGGCGGCCATCTCCTTGGAATCGAGCGCCCCTCCATAAAACAGGAGCAGGATCACGATATGTTTGGCCTGAAGCTCACGCCCGGCGCTGCGAACGCTCGCGTAGGTGACAAACGCGGCGAGAGTAAAACTGACACACAGAATGTCGTATACAGTGCCAGTGCTCAGGTAGAGATCGCTGAGCGCGGCATGAAAGCTGAAGACCAGGGTGCCGAGCAATGCGGCTTCGCGGCTGCGCGATACGAGGAGCGCGAGCCGAAAGAACAGGCCCAGGTTCAGGACCATCAGGGCATAACAGGCCGCGCGAAACGGGAGAGGATTGAAACCAAAAATCCAGTAAAGCAGGCGATAAAACACATCGCCCATTGGCCTGTAAACCGGGGTTACGACCATAAGCGCCTCGAGCGCGTTCCTCCACCATGGCCAGCGCCAGTAGCCATGCATACCCACCAGGTTCATCACGTCGTCGCCGGTGAAGTAGGCGCTGAGGCCGCGGTGGCTTAGGAGGAAGAAGTAGACGAGAATCCCGCTCAGCCCCGCGGCCACCTTCCAGTGCTTCAAGATTCGGCGCCCCGATGATGGACCCGGGATTTCCATTTTCGCTGCGGGCATGCCTGATGAGTATTTTCTTAGCGTTAGACCAACCGGGTACGCTCCCTCACGGTCGCGTCTCGGCTAGCGGTTATCGCGGCATGAAGGATTCGTTTCGCAAAAAACGCCTTTTCTTCGCCTTTCCGAGATAGGAATGCCGACCCCAACGTCACCTTGGCTTACAAAACTCGAGTACCGTCGGAGCGTTCCCCTCGCCCGCCACGATCCCGCTAGGGCCGGTCTTTCCACTTCTCGTAAAGCCGGGTGTGGTGCGATTCAAGGCTTACGGGTTTGCCCGCTATGAATTCCGCCTTGATGCTGGTTTTGGCTTCGAGCGGGTCTCCATCGGTCAGAATCAGGTCGGCCAGTTTCCCTTTTTCGATCGAGCCGATCTGATCGGCCACGCCGAAGATTTCCGCCGCATGGATCGTCAACCCTTTAAGCGCTTCCTGCTGGGGCAGGTCGAAGGCAACCGCCGCGGCAGCTTCGAATGGCACGTTCCGCGCAAACTCGACATCAAAGCTGGCGAAACAGAACTTCACCCCCGCTTTGAAAAGCTGGCCTGGAAGGGCGTACTGAGAGTCGTACGCATCGTCTTCCTTCGACGGCAGCGTCAGCGTCTTGCCCAGCACCACGGGGATCCCGTGCTTGGCGAGCAGCTCCGCGGTCGAGCCCAGATCGTGCGGATCTCCGATGATGATCTTCACTTTTTCCTTGTCCGCGAATTCCACGGCGTCCTTGATCGAGCGCTCTCTTTCCGCGCGCACCAGGATCGGCCGCTTCCCATCGATCACCGGGATCATGGCTTCCAGCTTCGGATCGGGCCGGAAATCCGGGCCGCCGGCCGCCTTTGCTTTCTCATAACGCCGCGCATCTTCGAAGAAGTTGCCCATCTGTTCGAGCTTGACCTTGTATTCGCGCTCGACTTCCGGGAAAGTGCGCTGCGGCGTGCCGAGAAGAGTCTGCAACTGGCGCGGCACGTTGGGAATGGTAGGGAACAACATGTCGAGCGCCGCGCCGCGCTTCAACGCCATTTCCTCCCAGGTCCACCCGTCCAGGTGCATCAGCGCGGCTTGGCCCGTAATGATGGGATTGTCGGCGCCCGCTCGGCCGAATCCCCCTCCACCGCCAGCCGAGGGCAAGCTGAGCACAGTCGTAATACCCGCGGCGCGAACGATCTCGACATGCTCGCTCGACGGATTAAACGCCACCTCCGCTTTCAATTGCGGATTGAAGACTCCGATCTCGTCCAGATCGATCGTGTCGCGAATCGAGGAAATCTCGGAGAGACCGACGTTCGAGCCGGCGTTGATCAAGCCTGGATACAGATCCATGCCCTTGCCGTCGAACACCTTCACTCCCTTAGCGGAAATCTTCGTGCCGATCTCGGCGATCTTGCCATCCACGATCAGCACGCTCCCGCCCTTGATCTCGGCAGAGGTTACGGGATGAATAGTGACGTTCTTGATCAGCAGTGATTCGTGCTCAGCCCCGAAGGCACAGGCGGCAGCGGCCACGAGCAGCATTGAAATTCGCAATCGAGTGACGCGCATTACAGTGCACCTTCCTTGGCTTGATCGGCGCCGTTCTGAGGCGCGCTCTGACGGGTGTTCGGTTTCTCGCCTTCCTTCGGTGGAGTCCCGCCAGGAGGCCTGCGCCCTTCAGGGGCCGCATTTCTCCTACGCGCGGCCTCCTCGTCTGCCTTCTCTTTCTCGATCAGTTCCTTTTTGCGAGCCGCCAGCTTGTCGCGGTCTTTCAAGTCCTGGTCGCGATCGAAATACTGATGCCCGTCGATCCACACTGCCAGCACCTTCGCGTAATTGGAAAGCGGATGCTTGTCGTATAAGACCAGATCGCCGGATTTGCCAACTTCGATCGAACCCACTTTGTCATCGATGCCCAGTTGCTTGGCTGGATTGATTGTCACCATCGCCAGCGCTTCATCCGGAGTCAGCCCGCCGTAGCGGATCACCTTCGCCGCGTCCCAATTCAGGTGCCGCTGCAATTCGTCGGAATCGGAATTGAGCGACACCACAATGCCTTTACGCGTCATGATGGCCGCGTTGTAAGGTGTGGCATCGATCACTTCGTACTTATAGCCGTACCAGTCGCTGAAGGTCGATGCTCCGGCGCCGTGCGCGGCGATCTCGTCGGCCACCTTGTAACCCTCCAGCACATGCTGGAATGTGCGGATCTTGAAGCCCATATCGTCGGCGGTGCGTATCAGAGCCAGAATCTCATCGGCGCGGTAGGAGTGCGCGTGAACATAGCGTTTCCCTTCCAGGACTTCGACCAACGGCTCCAAACGTAAATCGCGCCTGGGCGGAATCGGGTGATCCCCTCGCGCCACGCGCTCGTTGTACTGCTTCCACTTCGCCTGGTAGATCTTTGCTTGCGTGAAATCCTCGCGGATTTCGTCCTCAACGCCAAGCCGCGTGCCAGGGTAGCGGCGTTCCTGCGTGGTGGCGGAGAAGAAATCCGGCGGCTGCCCGGCGCGCTTCGGGTTCTCGCCCAACGCAAACTTGATTCCGGGCTTGGCTCCCTCGAAGATCAAATCCTTCGCCGGTTTGCCCCAGCGCAGCTTGATCACGATGGTCTGCCCGCCAATCGAGTTAGCGCTGCCGTGAAGGACGTTCGAAACTGTCAAGCCTCCTGCTAGGGCGCGGTAAATATTGATGTCGGAAGGATTCAGGACATCGGCGATATTCACCATCGACGAGTCGGAAAGGCTGCCTTCATTCACGCTGCCTTCGACAGCCGTGTGGGAGTGACAATCGATCAGGCCGGGGGTGACGAATTTGCCGGTGCCATCCACAACTGTCGCGCCCGCGGGCGCGCTCAGATTCTTCCCTACGGCGGTGATCTTTCCGTCCTGTACCAGCACGCTGCCGTTTTCAATCGTGCCTTTGGTGATAGTCAGCACCGTCGCATTACGAATCAGGACCGTCTGCGCCTGAGCCGCCAGCGCGCCTGAACAAAGTCCGGCTACGAGAAGGGCCCAGCTTGCGGCGCGGGCACTCGTGCCTGCCGCGCCGGCGCTCCGCGCCAAAAAACCAACGTGATTCGTCTCGGCGCTTCGCGAGCGTAGATCCTTTGACTGACCTGCTGACCGCTGATAGCTGTTTACCGTGCGCATCAGTTTCGCCCTCCATGGCCGGAGCCCGACGTTTCGGGTTGGCCGGATTCATCCAAATCCCCGTCGTTAGTCGCGTCGTTTGCCGGCGGACCTGTTCGTGCGCCCGCGCCTCCGCCGGCGGGCGATGCCGGCGGCACCTTCGACGGCTGGAATAGCTTGCCATCGACGAAGACATATTCCACTGTCGTCTTGTCTTCAAAGGCGTCGCCCTTGGTCACCACCAGGTTCGCGATCTTGCCTTTGTCGACGCTACCTACCCGGTCCGAAACCCCGTAGATCTCGGCCGCCGACAGCGTGAGCGCCCGAATGGCATCGGCCCTCGAGAGGCCCGCGTCGATTGCTTTCTTCACCTGTCGCTTGATGTCGGTCGCTCCGTCCGAGCCCTCCGAATAAAACGCAAAGCGCACTCCCGCCTTGGCCAGCAGCGCCGGAACGGCCGGCGCGTTGGCGCGAACTTCCAGCTCCCGAAGGCTTGGCACATCGGCGGGATCCGACTCCCGCGCCCGTTCCGGCCAATGCAGGTTCACCAGAACCGGCAGGTTTGCCTGCTTCAGTTCATCGATGCGGAGAAAGGCTTCCTGCAGGCCGTAGAGCACGGTTGGCTGCTTCAACTCCTTGGCAAACGCCACTATCCGGTCAATTTGCTGGTATTGGTCGGCAGGCAACAATATCCGCGGCGCTTCAGCCAGGGCCTCCAGGTAGTGGTCATACTCCGGTCGCGGCGTTCCGCTGACATGCGCGGCATAGATGGTCTTGGCTTGCTGATATTGATCCAGATCCAAATAGAGCTGCCGGACATACGAAATCACACCCATTAAGGAGCCAGGGAATCCGGCTCGAAACCCGCCGGTGCGCAGGTTGATTTGCTCACCCACCGGCTGCGCCACCACCATATCCGGCCCCCTGTCGCCGTCGAGGTCGATAAAAGCGCCAAGGCCCGCAAAGATGCCGCGATTGGGAAAAGTCGCCGAGCTGGTGAATCCGATCGAGCGAACGCCTTCCAGCCTGCGGTCAGTCGGCTTCACCAGATCGGCGGCGCGTTCGTAGCTGTTGTTTTGCGGCCGGTCCTCCGGGCCGCGCACTCGCGGCTGAGGCGTCGCGGCAGCCTGAGTTTGAGCCGGCGCCGGCGTAGTGGCAGCCCCGCGCCCTGCCCCTGCAGCCGCCGGAGCCAGATCCGCGATTCCCCAGGTGCTCAGCGCATTGATGAAACCCGGATACACCGTCAGGGCACTGCCATCAATCACCCACGCATCGGCGGGAATCGTCAGATTCGAACCCACGTCCTCGATCAAACCCTCCCTCACCAAGACCGTGGCATGTGTCAGTTCCGCGCCACTCACCGTCACCACATGCGCATCGCGAATCGCAACTGCTGACGGCGTCTCGGCAACCAGGAGTGAGGAAGCCGCCAATACGGGCACCAGAGCAACGCCGAGCGCGCCGAAAGGGCGCAATTCAAACAATCTATTCATGCTTTCCTCGAGTCACAGCAAATGGAAGTTTCTTGATTCTGCCACAAGGAGGCGCAAGTATGCCACCGTCAGTTACTTACAGACCGCAGTTTTTGTTCCGCCAGCGCCCGCTCGCTCCCTGCATCGGGCTGCGGCTGGTAACTTGTGGCCATGAAATCCTCTGATCGCCTCCCCTCAATCACGGCGCCTTTGCTCAAGGACACTTTGGCCCAGGATAAGCTCAACCAGGCCGCCAGCCAGCAGAAGATCGAAGAACCCGACATCACAACCAGCACCGTTAAGCAGCCGGCCGAGCTCGACCAGGACGCAGGTGGGGGCTTCAATCCAAACCACGTCTTCCCGCAGGACTAGGCGATGTCGTTTTAAGCCCAAGCGAAGACCGCTTCCTTTGGTCGCGGCAGCGCGGCTCATGCGACGGCGGATGGCAGTCGGAAGCCCATCGGACTAGGGTAAGTTCGGCAGCCCACCAACTAGAGTCATGGACCATTCGTAAAAGCATTTGCGTATCTATGGTCAGCAGCCATCAACAATTGGGGGCTGGACAAAATGGCCAGCGTCCTTAGAATGGTTTAAATGTAATGCTGATTGTGCGCAAATGCGAGCCAGACGAGGGGAGTGAGTTTCGTGCCGTTTTGTACTAACTGCGGAGCCCAGGTGGATACGGTCGCCGCCTTCTGCTACAACTGCGGCTCGCCGCAGGGCTCCAGGCAAGCGCAGCCGCCGGGTGCGACCCCGCCGCCCGGAACTGGTCCCCGCCCTAAGCCTGGGGTTGCCGCACCCACCACGGATTTCCTGCATGGAGTGAATGAGCGAACTGCTTCCGTGCTCTGTTATATCCCCGTTTTCGGCATCATCCCCGCTATTATTTTTCTCGCCTCGCAAAAGTTTCGCCGCAACCCTCGCGTGCGGTTTGACGCTTTCCAATCGCTCTACCTGTTCGTCGCCTGGCTCATTGTTTCCGCTGTCGTGCCGGTCGTCTTTATGGGCTTTGGCGAGGCGGAATCGGTAATGGCGCGCCTGGCCAAGCTGGGAATGATCGTCCTCTGGGTTCTGCTGTTAATTCGAGCCAGCCGTGATGAGCCAACTCACATACCCGTTCTGGGTGAGCTGGCCGCGCGCTCGGCCGCCGAGCAATCTTAGAGACCGTCGCGTGGCCCAGAATGCCAACGTTGGCTGCCAAATGGTATAATTATTCATTCGCGTGAATAAATACTCAAAACTGCACCGCGTCGGTGTGGTTGGGTTTCGCGGGTACAGCGGTGCCGAGTTGCTCCGCCTGCTCGCTCACCATCCCGGCGTCGACACCTACCTCCTCGAACACCGCTCGGAGACCGAACCACGGAGCGGCCCCTTAGGAGTGCGGCCGTTGAAAGCCGTTCCCGCCACAGCGGAAGCCGCCGCTCGCGAGGGTTTGGCTGTCGTGTTTCTCGCCACCCCGGCTGAAGTTTCAATGGAATTGGCGCCGGCTTATCTGAAGGCTGGCGTGAAAGTGATCGATCTAAGCGGCGCCTATCGCCTCAGAGATGTGGAAACCTACGCGCGCTGGTATTCCGACGTGCATACGTCTCCGAAATTGTTGGAAGAGGCCGCCTACGGATTACCTGAGTTCAATCGGGATGCCATCCGCCAGGCGCGTCTGGTTGCCAACCCGGGCTGTTATCCTACCGCCGCCAACCTGGCGATCCGCCCTCTGATCGAGGCTGAAGTCATCGACCGGAGCCGCGGGATCGTCTGCGATGCTAAATCCGGCGTCACTGGGGCGGGCCGCAAGCCCAGCCTCAAAACCAGCTTCAGCGAGGTGGCCGGGAATTTCAGCGCCTATTCGATTCTGAAGCACCGGCATGTGCCCGAGGTGTTGCAGACATCCGGGCTCGGGGAGCGCGAGTTCACATTTGTTGCTCAATTGTTGCCGATCAATCGCGGCATTCTTGAAACCATCCACATTCGCGTTCAGCGGATTAAACAAGCGGTGGAGCTGTTGGCGATTTACGAAGAACGCTACGAGAATGAGGCCTTCGTCCGCCTTTACGCGCCAGGCACGGTGCCGGATCTTTCCGCTGTGTCGCGCACTAACTTCTGCGATATCGGCTTTGTGTTCGATGTCGAGAGCCAGCGTGTCGTCATCGTCTCAGCGATCGACAATCTGGTGAAGGGCGCCGCCGGCCAGGCTGTGCAGAACATGAATCTGCTTCTCGACTTTCCGGAGACGGAGGGTCTCTTGTGAGGGTGGTCATCAAGCTGGGAGGCACGCTGCTCGATGACGCCGCTTCGCGTTCCAGCCTGGCCGCGCAGCTTGCCGAAGTGCGCGCCACCCACGATCTTGCGGTAGTGCATGGCGGCGGCAGGCAGCTAACGCGCCACCTCGAGGAGCGGGGCGTTCAGAGCCGGTTCGTGAACGGGCTGCGCGTGTCGGACGAACAGGTTGTGGATGCTGTCACGGAAGTCATCGCCGGCGGCGTAAACAAGCAGCTCGTAGGCGCTATCAATGCCACCGGGACGCTCGCGGTGGGCTTGTCCGGCATCGATGGTTTGCTGACCACGGCGCGGCGCCTCAGCCCCGATCTCGGTTTCGTCGGCCAGCCCGACCGCACTGATCCCCGCCTGCTCGAGGCCCTGATTGCCGCGGGCTATCTTCCTGTGATTGCTTGTGTCGCCGGCGACGCCGAAGGCCATACCTACAACGTGAATGCCGACCAAATGGCGGTTTCCTGCGCCGCCGGGTTTCGCGCTGCGACTCTCATCTTTCTTACCGACGTCGCAGGGGTAATGGAATCGGACGGCGTCGTCATCCCACGGCTCACGCCTGCCGAATGCCTCTCCCTGATTGCCTCAGGCGTTGCAAAAGGCGGCATGCAGGCCAAACTGGAGGCCTCTATCGCCGCACTCAAAGCGGGCCTGAGCGAGGTAGTCGTCGCGCCCGGACGCGAACATGCGATTTGCCGTAGACTCCTAGCGGGCGAGGCAATCGGCACGCGGGTTGCCGCCGGAGCCGCGGCATGACGACCACTTCCAAGGGCGGGGCTGCCGCGAGAGTCAAAGTCCGCAAGGCCGCCATTCGCGACATCCAGCCCATTCTCGGCCTCATCAATTCATACGCCGCAGAGGGCTTAATGCTCTCGAGAACCGAGTTCGACCTCTCCGAGAATATTCGCGACTTCTGCGTTGCCGTTGATGGCGATACCATCGCCGGCTGCGGCGCGCTCCACTTCTATACCCCAACCACCGCTGAGATCAGGTCTCTCGCCGTGGCCAAAGAAGCCAGTGGCGCCGGCATCGGTCGCGCCATCGTCGCCGCCCTCGAGCAGGAGGCCCGTGAGAATGATTTGGAGGCGATTTTTGCCTTCACTTACGTCACAGGCTTCTTCGCGCGCTTGGGATTTCTCGAAGTGGAGCGCGGTGAGTTGCCGCTGAAGGTCTGGAAGGATTGCCTCCGCTGCCCGAAATTCCATCAGTGCGACGAAGTGGCAGTGCTCAAGCGTCTGGCGGGCGACACTCAGTCGCACAGCTTTCCCCTTTCTTTCGCTCCAGGGCGTGAGGAATTGGTACTACTTCGCCCAACCCAACTGCGAGAACTGTAAGTTACCTAACGTACAGGACCCTGTACGAGGCGAAGACTGGCGAAGCCCTATAAAAATAGCGTAAAAACTACTCTATCGTGTAGTATTTTCCTAGACTTTTGCACAAATGTAGTTAGAATCTGAATCGGCAGGCTGTTTAGTATTTTGCTTAACAGTACTAAGCGTCCTGAATCGGGGGCAAAAGTAATGCGGGCTCTTACGGTGGAACTTCAGCAGTCGGCAGGCAGAGTACTCTGCTGCTCGATTTTTAGGCCAGGCGGTCGGAAACTGCTTGGCAAAGGCCACCTCCTCAACGACGATGACGTCCGGCTGCTGAAAACCGAAGGCATGCGCGAAGTATGGGTCACCGAACTCGAGGAGGGTGAGGTTAGCGAAGACGAAGCCGTGCTTGCCGTCGCCAACGCCATGTGCTGTGGCTCGGCGGAGATCCGCGTTGCCGCAGGCGGCCGGGCAAATCTCATTGCATCGGAGAACTGTTGTGCATTGGTGGACGACGAACTCCTGAAACAGATCAACTGCACGAGCGGAGTGGTAATCGCAACCTCGTCAAACTTCCGCTTTGTTCCTGCCGGCGAGCGGCTGGCAACCATTAAGAGCGCTCCTTTTGCGATATCCCGGGCGCAGCTCGATACCGTGCTGCATATCCTCACTGACCGGGGGCCGATCGTGCAGGCCCGCCCGATTCGCGATCCGCAACTGAGCGTGCTCTACACTGACCCGGTGCAAGGGGAGCGAGCACGCAATCTGTTTGAGCCTTCGATAAGGACGCGGCTGGACGCATTGAAGGCAAGGCTCAGCTTCTCCATGGCGGTACTTGAAGAGGAAGAGCACGTGGTTCGCGCTTTACAGCACCTTACGCGCACCCAGCCGACCGCGGTTCTGATCGCGTCGACTACCACCCCTTCTGGCCCCGACGACGCAATTGGCCGCGCGCTATTGCGCGCCGGCGCCTACCTGGAGCGCTTCCTCGCTCCGGTCGATCCCGGCACGCTCCTGATGCTGGGCTACAAGGGCAACATCCCGATTCTGTCGGCGCCGTGCTGTTTCCGCTCCGTCAAGCCGAATGTTGTCGACTTGCTCCTTCCCCCAATGCTGGCCAGGTATCGGGTCTCCGGATGGGAGATCGCTTGCCTCGGCCACGGCGGGTTGCTCTCGTAGCCTCGCCAGCCCAGCGAGGAGCTATCAGCGATCAGCTATCAGCGAGCGGCTTTCAGCAATCAGCTTTCAGCTTTCAGCCAAACAAAGCCGCCAGCCACAACGAGGCGGCCGCGCTCTGCTTGCTGTGATAGCTGAAAGCTGATTGCTGAAAGCTGCTCGCTGATAGCCGAATCCGCCCTTTGAAACGATATGATAGAGCCAACTCGTTTCTATGCTGGACGCTCCGAGCGCCGTTCCCGAGGATCTGACTGCCCGCGTGATTCGCGTGATTGCAAACACGCAGCGGGTCGGCGTCGAGACAATTTCGATTGACGACACCTTCGAGAACCTGAAAATCGACTCGCTCGATGGAATCAACATTGTCTTTGCTTTGGAGAGCGAGTTCCACATCAGTGTCCCGGACGAGGCGATTCGCGACATGCGCTCCATTCGCGACGTTGTGGATGGCGTCGCTAAACTGGTGGCGGAAAAGCAGGCTCGCCTGAATTCGGGAGAGGCAGGAAGTGAGGCAGCGCCGGACGCTTCGAATACCCAGGCGAAATCCCCGGCGTAGAGAATGGCAAGAGTAGCCCTAACTGGAATGGGGGCGGTGTGCGCCCTGGGGGCAAACGTCGCAGAATGCTGGAGCCGGCTATCCAGGGGCATCAGCGGGATCGAGCCGCTTCCCGACCCGGGCAATCCGCCTTACAGGTTTCAGCAGGGTGCAGTTGCCCGCACGTTCCGACCTTCCGAGTACTTCACCGAAAAAGAGCTCTCGATGCTGGAGCGCTTCGCTCAGTTAGCCGCGGTGGCGGCTCGCGAAGCCATTGCACAAAGCGGGCTCAGCTTCCGTGGAGAGCTGGCGGAGCGCACTGCCATCATCACCGGCACCAGCGTGGGCGGCCAATTCGCCGAAGAAGAAGGCTATTTGAGGCTGTACCGGGAGAATAACCCCCGCGTTGCGCCTTTGACAATTCCTCGCACCATGTCTAATGCCGGCGCGAGCCGCATTTCGTTCGAACACGGCATTGTCGGACCCACCTACACCATTTCGACAGCGTGCTCTTCCTCGAACCATGCCTTGGGTCAGGCCTTCTGGATGGTTCGCAGCGGCGCTGTGACGGCCGCGGTTTCGGGCGGCAGCGAGGCCGTGTTCGCGGAAGGCTTGCTGCGCGCCTGGGAAGCCATGCGCGTCGTATCGCCCGACACCTGCCGTCCGTTTTCCCTCGGACGCCGCGGGCTGATTCTGGGCGAGGCCGGCGCGATGCTGGTGCTCGAGAACTGGGAGCACGCCGTGGCGCGGGGCGCCCACATACTGGCGGAGATTTGCGGATTTGGCATGAGTTCGGACTCGCATCATTTAACCCAGCCCACCGCTGCCGGATCGGCGCGAGCCATGCGCTGGGCCATCCAGGATGCCGGCCTCGGGCCGGAACAAGTCGAGTATGTGAATGCCCATGGCACCGGAACCATCGTCAACGATGTAACTGAGACCGAGGCGATCCGCAGTGTTTTCCGAGGCCACGCCGACCGGCTTCTGCTCAGTTCCACCAAATCGATGCACGGCCACACGCTTGGCGCAGCCGGCGCTCTGGAGGCGATTGCGACAGCATTGGCGCTGGAACATGGACTCGTGCCGCCTACCGCCAACTTTCTCGAATCCGATCCGGCATGCGACCTGGATGTGGTGCCGAATGCGCCTCGTCATAAGGCCATCGAAGTTGCCATTTCCAACTCGTTTGCGTTTGGCGGTCTGAACGCCGTGGTCGCAATGCGCAAGGCGATTTGAAAAGCTCTTAGTTCAAACGCGCCAATTGAGCGCAGCCTCGGCGCCGTCGTTTTTGGTTTCGCCGGCTATGGCATGCAGCTTCAGTGTCGCCCCCGCAGGCGTAAACGCGGCCTCAATCCACCCCACCGCCTCGCCATCGGCGAAATTGTAGCCCACCGCGGGCAGGTTGATTAAGTGCAAACCATTTGCCTGCTCACGCCGGTATGTGTGCGTGTGGCCAAAGATGAGCGCCTTGACATGCCGATGCGGCTGTAAGATCGCGAGCAGCCGGGCGGCATCCACCAGACCACTATCGCTTTCCGGATCCGGGTTGTGATGGACCAGGATCACAGTTGGCATTTCGGGGTGCCCGGCGAGATACTTATCCAACCAATCCCGCTGGCTTTTGCCCAATTGCCCGGGCGCGATGTTAGTCGCCAGCAGCGAATCGAGCAGGATGAAACGAAGTTGACCCGCCTCGAAAACCGTGACGAACTTCTGCTCTACCGCCTGTGTCTCGCCGGAAAGGCGGCTGAGTGCTTTTCGCGCGTTACGCCGGTCGTCGTGATTGCCAAGCGTCACCACCAACGCGCCGCGATCGGCTAGCGGCTCTGTCATTTCGGCGAAGCGCGCGTAATCAACCTGCTTTCCTTCTAGCCGCGCCATGTCGCCGTTTACGATTACCCCGTCGAACGGCAGAGCCGTCACCTGGGCGATGGTTTTCTGGAGGTTGTCGAAAGGGGTGAACCCGCGATAGCTGTCACTCCGGTCGCCTGCGATGTGCGTGTCGGAAAGCAGCGCCAGGCGCACCACCGCTCCGGGGTCCGCGCCAAGCCGGAACGCGCTCCGAACCAGGCTGCCGGCAGCTATTGCTCGTATCAGAAAACTTCGGCGATCAATTACCAGGGGCATGAGACAACTCCCTTTTTAATTTTCTTCAGTTTTGCCCGGCCGGTGTCATTGCGAGGACGGATCGGCCGGATCCGGCGCAATTTGTTCGTAGAAACTCAACGCGTTCGAGCCGTGTTTCACGACGCGCGTCCGTCTCCAGACGTCAGTGCCTTCACCGGGATCGAACCTGGTCTCATGCTGCGCAATGACCAGCTTCGAGCTTTCCCCTTCCAACGCCGCCAGCGCGTCGCCATACTCGTTGCGCCGGTCATAGGGCGGATCGAGGAAAACGATATCGGCGCCCCGGTCCTTCAGCAGGCGCGCGGCGCTGCCCTTCAGCACCACTGCCTGGCTGCCAATCTGCAGCGCCAGCAGGTTCTGCCGCAAACAAGCCAACGCCAGCGGGTTCCGCTCGATGAGAGTCACCTGCCGCGCGCCGCGGCTCAGCGCTTCAATGCCCACGGCGCCGGTGCCCGCATAGGCGTCGATGAACGTCGCGCCGCTGATGCGCGGCGCCAGAATATTGAACAGGGCTTCCCGCAGCCGATCCGGCGTGGGCCGGACGTCGAAGCCGGGAACGGATTTCAGCAATCGGTGGCGATAGGTCCCGGCAATCACGCGCATCCGGTCAGCCCACCTTTATGAAGCCGTATCGCCGCTGCCAATGGTCCTGGATGTAACGCACCGCCCGCCGCATCTCATCGGTATCCTGCGGCTGCTCAATGAATTCACGCGCCGCTTGCCGCGCGTCTTCCAGAATGTCGGCATCCCGCAACAGGTTGGCAACGCGCAGGCCGGGAATCCCGGACTGGCGGGTACCGAAGAATTCGCCGGGACCGCGCAGCTTCATATCCATTTCGGCGATGAAGAAGCCATCGCTTGAATCCACCATCGTTCGAATCCGCTCGCGCGCGACATCGTTAAGCTTGCGTGTCACCAGAATGCAATAGCTCTGGTCGTGCCCGCGCCCTACGCGCCCGCGCAACTGGTGAAGCTGCGCCAATCCGAAACGGTCGGCGTCCTCAATCAGCATGACGGAAGCATTGGGCACGTCAACGCCCACCTCGATCACGCTGGTCGAGACAAGAATCTTTGTCTCATTGCGCGCGAAGCGCTGCATCGCCCGTTCCTTTTCCGCCGCGGGCAGCCGCCCATGCAGCAGGTCCACGGGAATCTGCGGGAACACGGTCTGCGAAAGATGCTGGTACATCTTCTCGGCGGCTTTCAGGGAAGCCGTTTCGGATTCTTCAATCACCGGATAAACCACATAGGCTTGGCGTCCGGCGGCGACTTCTCGAGCCAGGAAGCTGTACACCGGTTCGATCGCGTGGTCGAGTACGTGCTTGGTGCGCACCGGCTTCCGGCCCGGCGGAAGCTCATCGATCACGGAAACGTCCAGGTCACCGTATAAGGTCAGCGCCAGGGTGCGCGGAATGGGCGTCGCCGTCATTACCAGCACATCGGGCTGGCTGCCCTTTTCGAAAAGCCGCAGACGCTCCAACACTCCGAAGCGATGCTGTTCATCGACGATCGCCAGGCCAAGCTTCGAGAAGTCGACGCCCTCCTGATTGATCGCGTGCGTGCCAATGACCATTCTGGCCAGGCCTTCCGCGATGAGCTTCTTGATCTGCGTCTTCTCGCGAGCCGTCGCCGACCCCGTCAACAGCACAACCGGATATCCCAGTGGGTCGAACAAACGCTTGAAGTAGAAGTAGTGCTGCGTTGCCAGAATCTCGGTGGGGGCGAGCACCGCCACCTGGTAGCCGTTTTCCATGGCAATGACGGCTGCCTGCGCCGCCACAATCGTTTTGCCGCTGCCCACGTCGCCCTGCAACAGCCGGTGCATGGGATGCGGCAGCTTCATGTCGTCGGCGATCTCTTGCGTCACCCGCCGCTGCGCAGCCGTGGGCTTGAACGGCAGCATGCGTTTGATTTGCTCGCGCGCCCGCGCCGTCACCTGAAAGGCGATGCCGGATGCGGTTCGCGCTTTCGTCTTTTTCAAATACAGCCCGCACTCCATCCAGAAGAACTCGTCGAATATCAAACGCGCTTGAGCCGGAGATCGAAAATCGTTCAACAATCGCAGTTCAGCGGTCGGCAGCGGAGCGTGCGCCTCGCGAATCGCATCCGGCAGCGATGGGAATTCGTGGCGCTCACGGACCGATAGAGGAAGTGGATCGTCCGGCAACGCCGCCTCGCTGAGCAGGCGATCGAGCAGTACCCGGAACACGCGCGTGCTGACGTTCCCAGCCGCTTCATAAATGCCTACGATCCGGCCCGAATGGAGCCCAGATCCTTCCTCATCCGGATTCAGCACCTCGATCTCGGGCTGGATCATGGTGAACATCCGGTTGCGATCCGCCACCTCGATTTTTCCGAACAGAGCCAGTAAAGCTCCGGGCACGACGGCATTGGCAAGCCGCTCGCCGTGGAACCAGCGTGCCAGCAGCCGCGCGGGTGTGCCGTCGGAGAAAATGACGTCGAGCGTCTGCGGGCGCCCCGACCCTGGCAGCCGCGCCAGCCGCGCGCTTTCAACGCGCGCCATCACCACCGCCTTCTCGCCCGGCACAAGCTCCGCGATCGCCTTTACGTTCCTGCGGTCTTCGTACCGGAAGGGCAAATAGAGGAGCACGTCCTCCACGGTCTCGAGCCCTTTAGCGCGCAGTTTCTCCGCCCGCGCCGGCCCGATTCCTTTGACGAACTGAAGGGGCGTGGCAAGGTCCAAGACAATAGTGTACGGTTCAAGGCGCCGGCAGGATGCCTCGCTTACTCGGTAAGTCAGGCCGTCGGCGAGTTCCGCGGGTCACCGCTTGCGGCCTCCCCTGCTGGCGGTTATGGCCTCGGATGAAGTCGCTGCCTGTACCAATTCGCTCAATTCGCTTTGGGCGTCATGCCTGTGGCCCCAGGACAAACCGAGCCCGCTCGCGCCGGAGCATTTCGAAGGGTGTCATGCACTTGATGCCGAGGCCGATACATGCGTCGGGTATCTTGATCTTGCGCTTCGACGCCGAGGGAACCTCGTGGCTTACGACGGCATGCTGGCCCGCGAGTGCATGAGCCACGAGATAGTAATCGGCTACCTGAAGGAAGGTGCTCACGGCGGAGGGCTCAGACTGTTGCCCGTTGGCCCAGGCGCTGACCGCCGCCAGCGCGGGGAAAACTTCGGCGCCGGGCCGGAGAAAGAAACCGGCGCCGAGGGCGTCGGCCCATACCGATAACTCGTCTGCCAAAGCGAGCCCTTCGTCGCCCACCTTCTCTATGCTGAACACCAAGCCATTCGCGTTGTTGCCGATGATCCAGTCCCAGAACGCCGGACAGAAGTCAAGACCGTAATGCAGGTTCTTTGCGCTGATGAATACATTGGCGTCGAGGAGATAAGCCATCAGACGCCGACCCCGAGGCTACGCCCGACCTCGTGAAACGTCGCCATTTTCTTGAATCCGAGGAGCCGAAAGGCCTCCGTGAAAGACGATCTTCCCTCCAATGTGCTGACAACCAAAGCGCGGACGAAACGCTTTCCCGCACGAGCGCCGAGCGTTAAATAGAAATCCCCGCCGCTTCCGGCCGGCATTGCTCGGAGACGTTCGAGTTCTTCCCGATATGCACGCCAGAATTGATCCTGCGTCAGGGCGCCAGCATCGTGGATACGGCGAAGGACCACCAGCGCACTCACCTTGAAGCGCCGTGCCAGACGGTTGAGTTCCTCTCCCAGCGGATTGCGGGGCTGATACTCGACTTTCACGACGGCGAGCGGAACCAGAAGCTCAGCCGCCACGCGGTTGCACCAGCTTTCCACCTCGTGTTCGGGCATCTGCGACGCCTGCGCATCGGAGACGCCGGATAGCCCGAGCCAGATATGAACTAACTCGTGGGCGAGCGTGAACATCTGGGCGGCTTTGGTATCCGCGCCGTTGATAAACACGAGCGGCGCGAGGTTATCTGCCAAGGCGAAGCCCCGGAATTCCTGGGGATCGAGCTTGCGGCGGTTGTTGCTTCCTACGACGCCATTCACCATAACTAACACCCCAAGCGCATCGGCCTGTTCGATGAAACTCCGCAGCGCGTCGGTCCAGGTATGCATCCGGCGGCGCTCCTCGAGGCCGAAGCCCAGGGCGGTCCGAATCGTTGCCGCTGCTGCTTCCACGTCGCTAGTCAAATTCACCGAGCCCACGAACGGAACCGGCTCCTCACGCTCGGATCGAGCGAAGTTGCGGTACCACTCCTGACGTTGCTGGCAGATATAGACGGTGTCGAGAAGGTCCGGGCTCGGGTGTCCGATGCCTTTGTTGCCGACCGTGCGGAAGTCGGGTATGGGAATGCGCTCGACAGGCGGCTCCTTCAGAAATAGGTAGCCGACAGGAGTGTGCGTCGCCTTCGCGAAGCCTTCCAATTGCTTGAGTGTCGGGCTCGACTCGCGACGCTCCCACGTATCAAGCTGAGGAAAGCGGTGGGCGAGCACCGCGGGGTCGAGACCGGACCGCTCTCGTGCCCAGCGTAGCAATTCCGGCTTAATCTCGACACGCATCATTGCAGCGACTTGGTCTTGTTCCCGTTCTCAGTCACTACATCGGGCATCAACGATCCGTGCCCCGCTTCTTAAAGGGTACACGGAGCACTCAGTTGCTGAACGCGGGCCGTCTGTTTCGGATGTTTTAGCGGCGATAAAAGGCTGCGAAACATTCATGGTCGTACGTTAGATCAAGCCAATCGCCATCTGCACTTGGCCTGGGTGTGGCCTGACCCTTTGGATGCCTACGGGGATTAGACCACATCTCAACCTGCCGGACGATGCCACCCAATACCTAGTGCGAGCAGCGCATCTAAGCTCCGATCCAATAACGGATATCGGAAGCGCGAGGCACGACTCACTTACAATGAGCCCGGTATTTCCCAGCTTCCGGTATTCCATTCTTCATGCTCCTTGTTTCGCCCTGGCGTGAACGCTAGGAGATTCGTGTTGAACGCTGGGCGCTCGCCCGATTGCCACAGGCGCCAGTCGATATCGAGTAACTAGGGAAGGAACTGAGGGGACGCCGTCAAATCTGCGACTCCGCGCCGAGTTCACGTAACGTTTTCCCGACGGGACCGGGGCCGAAGTTGATGCGTGCGTCTTTGACAGCTACTCCAACCACTTCAATCCGATTAAGATCCATGGTTCCGATACCGGCGGCTTCGGCGAGCTTAAGCATATTGTCACCGCGAATGAAGGGTGATGCGCCCCGATCGGAGCTCGGATTGTAGCTCATCACCGCCATACCGACGGAATCCACACACACCGGGTTGCGGCCAACGATGATCACGCCGGGTTTCATGCGCTCCAGACCGGGTAACCATGGGCCTTCCCCGCCGCGCACCGTTTCAACGCCGTCAACAATGGCAAGATCGATCGGGCGAATTCCGACCTGGTCGGTAGCGACACGCGGAACGCGATAACCGGGATCGCGCGGCGAATCAGGATACAACTCGGGATCGACGCCAGACGGCGCTTTGGTCGTGCCCTGGTGCAGGACTGCGACGCGCTCCGAAGCCGGCCGCTCATTTCCGCTTGGACCGCAATCGCCGCCGTACAAGGAGCATGGTGTGTTGCCAAAGTTATTCTTCATCGACATCGTCACACCGCCGAGCCAGTGATTCTTCAACTTCGAAAGCGACGCATAAACATCGCATTCGGTGAAGGCTTGGTTGACGTGATAGGACGGGTACATGTAGCCGCCCCACGGCACCTTGAGGCGCACATACTGTTTATACGATCCGAGATTCTGCACGTTCTGCCACTCGACCTTGGCGCCGAGGTTGCCGATAGCGTTTACGTCAATGCCGTAGCGAGCCCACAACGAAAGATCCTGGTCAGCCGGGAAAAAGCTTTCAATGATGCGAACACGCCGGGCCCCGGCTGTGGCGAGAAGGTGCACGGTCGAGGCGATGGTCTGCCCGTTTGTGCGATAGGGGAGATCGGGGGTGAGCGGGAATCTGCTGGGATTTCCCGTTAAGTTCACCTTGACGGCGACGGTCTTGCCGCGAACCAGCTTTTCGATGCCTCCAATCTGCTCGAAGCCCCTGGCGAGACTGGTTGAAAAATCGTCATAGGCATGGCATCGGGTAACCGAGACGCTACTAGCAGGAGCGTCGGCGTTTAAAAGCGTCCCGGAGCCCAGCGCGGCGATCGCCGCTGTTCCGCCTGCAACTAATATTTGCCTGCGGGTTGGATTTGGAAGTTGGTCGGCATGCATGGTGATGGCCCCTCAGAAACCATCGTAAACCTGCTTATTCCTGGCTGCTAAGCGGACGTGAACCGACCCGTTTGCGCGGCTGCAACGCGCCGGACAGCGGGGGGCTTTTGCGGCACGCCCGGTCAGGACTTCTAGAAGGCTGATCGGCGAAATCCGCGCTGCGAATGGCATGCCTCGCGATTCAAGGTGCGCTCGACCCATTACTTCCAAGTGCTTGACGAAAGCACTTGTGGTAATTTATGGTGGCAGTTCAATCTATATGTTGGGCGCTGACTTCTGACATGGCCGAAACGGGGCACGGGGAAGCTTCCAAAAGCTACATCACCCTGGATTCCTCACTGGAAAGCGTCGACCAGGCCGAAGAGATGGTCCTGAAAAGCGCTCGCCGGGCCGGGTTTCAAGAGGATGACGAGAACGACATCGCCATGGCGGTGCGCGAGGGCATGGTGAATGCCGTGGTCCATGGGAACCGTTACAGCACCAAAAAGCGCATTCACCTTGGCGTGGAAACGACCCCTGGTCAGATCGTGATCACGATCGGCGACGAGGGCGATGGTTTTGACCTCAGTTCGCTGCCTGATCCGCTGGCGGCAGAGAACCTGATGCGTCAATCGGGCCGCGGTATCTTATTGATCCGGGCTTTTATGGACGAGTTTGATCTCCACCCACGCTCCGGCGGGGGAACGGAGGTTCGGATGGCAAAGAATCTGGCCGGACGGTCATAGCCGAAGAATTCGGTCACAAGGAGAGGGAGGCAACAAAATGAGTGTGAAATTAACGACTCGTCAAGTGGGCGATGTCACGGTGATTGATGCGGCTGGCCGTATCACGTTAGGGGAAGGCGCGAGCGCGTTTCGGGACTTGATCCGGGATCTTGCAGCCAAGGGCGAGAAGAAGCTCATCCTCAACCTGAGTGAAGTGTCTTACATTGACAGCTCGGGAATTGGCGAACTGGTCTCAGGATTCACCACGGTAACGAATCATGGGGGCCAACTCAAGCTGGTGGGACTTTCCAAGCGAGTCAAGGATCTGCTCCAGGTCACCAAGCTTTACACCGTGTTTGAAGCATTCGAAGAAGAAGCGGATGCGGTTCGCACCTTCGCTTAATTTTCGAGAGTATTTGCCCTTCGCAGACTTGCCCTGAGATAAGTGCGGATAATCCCGCACTTCCTCGGCATAAGCCTGTGTCAACACCTTTACTTGCACAACCCATTCTCGCAGCCCACGCCGTGGGCACCTATCGTCCCGCGCCAACGCCGGTTTCGGCCAGGATTTTGCTGGCCGACGAGCTTACACTTGTCCGGGAGGGCATTGCTTCGCTATGTCGAGCGATTCCCGGCTTCGATGTAATCTCGCAGGTTGGCAGCGGGCAAGCCGCCGTCGATGAGATTCTTCGGCTGGCTCCCGATGTCGCGTTGATCGACATCAATTTATCCGACTTGGCCTCGAGCGAAGTCATTCGCCGAATCAGAGACCGTGGTTCGAGGACCCGTTGTGCCCTCATATCGGGCAAACGCGATCGCAAGACGGTGCTGGAGGCGCTACGCTCGGGCGCCTGCGGCTACTTGCTGAAGAGCGCTAGCGCCTCGCAACTGGGCGAAGCGCTCAGCCAGCTCATGCAGGGTGGAATCTATGTCTCACCCCAGATAGAAGTGGCCGCGCTGTTTGCCGAGAGCGCCGGCCACGCGCGATACAACAACCCGCTCGATCAGCTCAGCAGCCGCGAGTTCCAGGTCTTCTCGATGCTGGTGGATGGAGTCCGCGCCAAGGAAATCGCAGCACGATTGTCGCTCAGCCCTAAAACAGTGGACACCTATCGCTCCAGCCTGATGCGGAAGCTCGAGATCTACGACGTGGCAGGGCTGGTGCGGTTTTCGATCCAGCACCAGGTGACCTAAGGCGGCCTGGGGCATCTCTGTGGATGTGGGGCAGGGTTGACAACGGGTTGGCAACCCGCATCCGGGCCGACTGCGGGCCGACTGGCAATCGGCCGCAGGTTGACAACCTGCCCCACGTCTCCTTTGAGGCTGGCACCCTGTGATAGGCTGGAATTTCAGGGACTTTCGCTCGAAAGGCATCACCGCGCTTTGACTCGACACGAACTAAAGGAACTCCAGCAGGATCAGTTTGCCACCAAGGTAGTAGATGCGGTTGGCTTCGTTTCCTCTCATCGCAGCAGCGCTATACGGTGGACGCTGATCGTCTTGGCGGTGGTGTTGCTCGCCGGAGGCGGCTATCGTTTTTACGCCCTGAAGCGCGCTGAGCGCCAGGCTGAGCTTCGCGAGGCGTTTCAGATTATGGAAGCCAGCGCCGGCGCTCAAGCCAGCCCCTACACCAAGAATTTCAACACGGTCGCGGAAAGAGATGCAGCGTCCTTAAAAGCCCTTAGCCAGTTCGCCGCGAAATATTCCGGCAGCAAGGAAGGCTACCTCGCGCAGTATTATGTTGCGATCTTGCGCAATACAAATGGAGACACCCCCGGCGCCATAGCGATGCTCCGCGAAGTTGCCGGAAGCGGTTATTCTGTCGCTTCGCTCGCCAAGGTCTCGCTCGCCAACTTGCTGGCCGGAGAAGGCAAATACGCCGAAGCGGAGCAGATTCTGCGTTCGATGGTGGATAAGCCGACCGACCTGGTCTCGAAGAAAACCGCCCAGGTTCTGCTTGCTCGCGTGATTGGCCTGCACGATTCGAAAGCGGCCAGAGCCCTGCTTGCGAGCATTGAAAACGGCAAACGGGATCCGGAGCATCCGGCCGTCGTGCGCGCGATCCAACTTGTCGGGGCCGAACTCAATCAGTAGTTTCGCCATCGGACAGCGGCATGCTGGGTTTCCTTTGCTTCCAGCTTGCGGCGTCCCGAGGGCGCCGTTTCCCGGAGCTTCCGCACCCCTATCGCAACGCCTTCCAACGCGACCGCGACCGCATCATCCATTCCCGGGCTTTTCGGCGGATGGAGGGGAAGACCCAGGTCTTCGCGCCGAACCTGAGCGACCACTTCCGTAACCGCCTCACCCACACCCTGGAAGTGGCTCAAATCGCCCGCACAGTTTCCTCAGTTCTCGAACTGAATGACGAATTTACCGAAACTCTCGCTCTTGCCCACGATCTCGGTCACCCGCCTTTCGGCCACGCGGGCGAATACGAACTGGACCAGCGGATGCGGCAGCGTGGCGACTTCTTTGAGCACAATCTTCACTCATTGCGGATCGTAGACGTGCTCGAGCGCCGCTATGCCCGCTTCGATGGCCTGAATCTGACGTTTGAAGTGCGCGAGGGAATCCTGAAGCACTCCCGCGAGGTGGAGCCGGGCAATGCTGCCGGGCTCGAGGAGTTCCTTCCCGGTCTGCGCCCTCCGCTCGAGGCGCAGTTGCTGGATTTGGCCGATGCTATCGCCTATTCGACGGCGGACCTTGACGATGGATTCAGCGCGGGTTTGCTCACGCTCGAACAGGCTTCCGCGGAGATTCCCGCGATTGGCTTGCTTGCCGATGAGGTCAGCGGTCAATTCCCGGGCGCCAATGAGAAAACGCGCTTCCGCGAAGTCCAGCGTTCGCTGATCAATGAACTGGTGGGCGGCTTGATTCAAGGGACGGTGGACCGGGCCCGGGCGAGCGGCGCGCGCAACGTCGAGGAACTGCGGCTGGTGGATCATCGTGTCGCGGCATTCACCCCGCCTACTCAAGCTCTTGCCGGCCAGTTGAAGAGCTTTCTGGTGGAGAGCGTCTACCAATCTCCCGTGCTCGCCGACGAGCGCAAACGCGTTGCCCGCCAGTTGGGCGATGTCTTCGATTTTCTTGTCGCCGACCCCAGCCGTCTTCCCCAGGACGTTCAGACGGAAGGGGAACATCTGCCCGCATACCGCGTGGTTTGCGACTACCTGGCTGGAATGACCGACAGCTACTTCCTGCGGTACGCCGCTTCGCTGGGCGTCTGAATCAAGGATTCCGCGCCAGATTGTGGGGCGGACCCCCTGGTCCGCGGCCGACGCCCTCGTCGGCCTGTTCCCGCGCGGACGAAGTTGATCACATTGGCGAAGAGAGCGGGTCCGGGGGGACCCGCGCGGACCTGGGGGTCCGCCCCACTACGGGTGTCCTGAGATTCGTCTCCGCGCAATCTAGAAGTGGAAGCCGATGGTTGCTGTGATGGCTCGCGGACTCACGTAATGCGTTCCGCTGAATGTGGAAAGGAAGTTGTAGAGCGCTTCCTTGTTCATCAGATTGATGACCGTCAAACGGGCACTGACTTTGTATTTGTCGCCCCGAAATATGTTGTCATGCCCCACGCCGACATCGAACAGATTGCGCGATGCAATGCGGGGCGGGTTGTGGTCGTTGTTCTCCGTGCCAGCGGCGGGGATGCTCACCAGCGTGGAGCCATATATTGACGCCGGGCACAGGCCGGTCGGACTGATGGGAGTCGTCGGCGTGGCATGCACGCTTCCGCAGTAGAGTCCGCCTTCGAACTGTTGATCGGGCGTAAGGTTCGAGACGTCCACGATGTTGTCGGTTCCGTAGGCTCCATTCGCGCAATCCTGGCCCCCGGCACATGGCACCGGGCCAGCCACCTCGCCGCTGTCATAACGCCAGTTGAAGCTGAGCCACGGAAGCGTCTTTTTCGGCTGGTATTGCAGGTGCGTGGTTTCATTGAAAATCTCGTCGTGGTCGATGCGAAATACTCCAAACCCGACCGGAGTTGCGCCAACACCCGCGGCCTGCGGACTGAAAAAGCGCGCCGCAACACTGGACATCACCACAAACGCCGTCAAGCCGTGGTAGTCGGGCACCGTGGCGCGGATGGCATAGCCGGGGATCTTCGAGCTCGTCCACTCGATCGGATACGTGATTGGGGTATTGCCGAGCACGCTGAAGTCGAAGGCCTTGTGCGTGTACTTCCAGATGTATTCTCCATCTATGACCAGGTATCTGCCAAACGCCTGTTGCAGGCCGGCATGAAACTCATTGCGGTGGCCGGGACTCAGAGGCGTCGTCGTCACGCAAGCGCCGCCCGGAACCAGCATTTGAAACGCCACGATCACCGGGTCGTTGCAGCCGACGCTTGCCAGCACCAGGTTCTCGTTGAATGGAGTCTCCATGGTGCGGGCATAGGATACGCGGAGGACGGTGTTGGTTGGCTTGAAATTGTAGGCGATGCCGATGCGAGGTTCCGCTTGCAGCGCGCTCGTAAGGCCATTGTATTTATCCACCCGCACGCCCAGGTTGAAATTCCAGTTGTTGATGGTAATCGTGTCCTGAATGTAGAACGCGAATTCCTTGATGTCGGCATGGCCAAAAAATCCGTAGGCGCTGCTGGTGCTGTTCGGGCAGCCGTCGGAGGCCGGCAGCGGCGCGGTTCTGGTGAGGTCGTAACAGGCGAGTATCGGATTAAATGCCGGGACTGCGTCCCCGTTGGCAAACAATCCCTGGCCGACGTTAGGCAGCAGCCCTCCGTTGCACCCAGCCGGGCTGGTCAACAGAGGGTTCGTGTCAGGAGTGAGGTTGGCATTCAGGCAAGGGGCGTTCCCCGTCGGATCGACCAGGCCGAAAGTATCCCTTTCCGTGATGAAAGTATGCTCGTAAGTCGCGCCTACCTTCACATTGTGAATGCCCTTGATGTAAGCCACGCTTGTCCGGGCGCCGGTATTAGTGAGCCGGCGATTCTGAGCCACTGTCGCGCTCTGTCCGACGCCTTCGAAACCAGGATCGGGCGTTAAGTCGGCGAAGGGATTATCGCTGGGATAGTAGTTGTATTGATCCTGCCGGAAGAAAGCGCCGAGTGTGAATACGGTATTGGGGTTGAGTATTCGAGTCCAGACCGGCGCGATGTTATAGGTGAGGATCTTCGAGCGCTGATCCTGAGGGCCGACGGGCAGGCCGTTGGGACCGAGGCCGCCGTTATCCACCACCAGGCCATTCCATGCTGTCGCGTTCTGGGCGTCATATGAATTGGGCGTCTGAAACCAGGATCGCGTAAAGCCGAGGTTCAGGTTGATCGAGTCCGCGCTCGATGGCTTCAGATCGAACCGGTCAAACACGTTCTCCTCATTGCCATGATCGTGGAAGACCTGGTATTCCGGGCCATCCAGAAAACGGCCGGTGTCCAAACCGTTGGCGGAGACGAAATTTCCCCACAGGTCGTGCCCATAGGCAAGATCGAAGCCGCCGTTGGGACTGCCAAAAGTGCCGTAGGACGCAGTTACATCACCGTGGGGCGTAGTAACTCCGAGCCCCGAGCGGGTAGTCACGACAATCACCAGACTGGTTTTGCCGCCATACTCCGCGGGTGGGGCGCCCTCAATCACTTCCATCGACTGAACCGAATCGAGGGGGATCTGGTTCGAGAAGACCTTGCTTTGCTGGTCTGTGATGGCCTGGCCGTCAACCGAAAAAGAATTCGAGGCGTGATCGCCGAGACCGTGGAACAAACCGTTCGAATCGGCCGAGGCGCCCGGGGTAGACAGCGTCACCAGAGAGCTGAGCGACGATGAGGCGCTTTCGAGCGGCATCTTGTCAAAAAGCTCCCGATCTACGTCCGTGTGGGTGGTGGAATCGGTGGCGACCAGATCGCCTCCTTCGGTCACCGTTACGCTTTCGTTGGCAGCGCCGATCTCCACCGCGATCTTGAGTTCAACCGGCAGCGGAGAGTGTACGCTGACATCCTGCTCGCTTCCCTGGAATCCCGGCGCGGATGCACTGATGTGATAGTTATTGAAAGGAATGTTGGCGAATTCAAAGCGTCCCAGTGCGTCTGTCTGAGCAGTCTTGTCGTAGCGGGAAACGGGATTCTGGATTTCAACGGTAGCGTTCGGAATGGCTGCCGCCGAGGGATCCACCACCACGCCGCGGACCGTTCCGGAGTTCCCACTTGTCGACTGGGCATAACCCGGGTCTGGCAAGTTCACCAGGAGGATGAGGCACGCCAGAGCGCCCGGCAACACATTCGTTATTCGGCAGAACAAAAAATGAGAACCACGAATCACCAGGAACTCCTTAGAAAAGCTCGCCTAATCTACCATCACACGTTACAAAGTGAAAAAGCCTCACAGGATTCCCGCAGAGAGCACCTAACTAGTCGTGAGCGGGCGGCGGAACGGGATGAGCGGACGAAGCTCGGACCCCCCATCCGGGTCGGCGCCATCGGCTGAATCCCCGATTCTTCCTGCTCGGTAACGACGATGACGCCTGTGAGACGCTTATCCCGCCTTGGTGGTAACAGGTGGACCGGGGGCCACGTGCCATTAAGCCGTCGCCACGGCCGGCTTAGGCCTCTTTGACGCCTTCCAGGCCGCCGTCCTCGATTTGATGTAGGCCTGATAATCGGCGCTGGTTTTTAGAACGGGCATTCGATGGTGCGACCCGCCCTGCTCGTCGGGAACCGGCAATCGAGAAACCAATTCGGCATGCACCTGTTCGAGATGCGATGGCTGCGTTACATCCGGGCCTTGACCACTCGAAACTGGGACAACCACACCCGCAAGCGGATCGTCGCTACGCGGCGTTACCAGCGAAAGTACGTCCCCCACGTCGCCGGCTGCGGCATCCCGCGCGGTCAGGGCAGGGAGATTCCACCGGGTCTCGATAGTCTTCAGAATGGAAGTGTGATCCAGCGGCATCGCGCCCGCAGCCACCCGGAACACTGTGCCGGGGGCGATGAGGGGCGATACCAGCACCGTGGGGACACGCGGCCCGAAGCGCTTGAAATCGAACCCGTATTCTCCGGCAGTGTTGTCCGGCGGCACCGCGTTTGTAGGCGGCGGAACGTGATCGTAGCAGCCCCCATGCTCGTCATAGGTGACGATGAGCAGCGTGCTGTTCCAGTTCGGCCCGTTGCGCAGCGCATAGTAGACATCGTGGATCAGTTGTTCGCCGAGCGCCACATCGTAATTCGGATGCTGGCTGTTGCCGGAAGCCGGCCAACTCGGTTCGAGGAACGTGAACGGCTTAAGAGTTCCGGCTGCGGCTGCCGCCTGGAAGTCGGTGAATAGACCGAAATGGCTTTCGTCAGCGTTGGTGATATCTGTGAAATCCTGCTGGGTCAAGGGCGGCGCATCGTACCCGTAAATCGCCCAGTCGATGTTATTCGAGCTGAGCAGCCCGAAAATGCTGGGGCAGGTCCAGGAACTCGTTTTGTCGTCCATATCGCCCTGGGATGTGGCCGCAAGCGCAAATGCGCGGTTGGGTAGGGTTTCCGTGGGCACGGAGCAGAACCATTGATCGCAGACCGCATAGCCGCTGGCCAAGCCTGAGAGCACTGGCAGCATCGCGGGAGTGAACATCCCCATGATGTTGCTGGCCACCGTGCCGGGCAATATGGACCAGCCCTCTTTCCCCTCCCACCCGAGCGTGTACGCATAGTCGCTGACAAAGCCGGCGTTGGTTGCAACCGGCGGCGTGGGAGCCTGAATCGAGCCGAAAAGCTGTGAATTGGTCGAGTCGTAGCCCTCGCCGGGATCGGATCCGGGCATAAAATACGCACCCTGGCTGCTCGCCTGAATTTGGAAAACTGGGACCGCCGAACCATCCGCGGCGGGGTTCGATTCCTGCCCAGCGAGTCCGTCGAAAGGCTGCCCCGCGGGCGAAACATTCCCACTCGCAGCGTAGAGGAAACCGAGCATGTGATCGAAGGATCGGTTTTCCAGCATGAGGACGACGATGTAGTTAATAGCGGAGAGCTGGTTTGGCACGGCGATGAACCTCGAAAACGGAACTTGTCCTTTATTGCGGAATAGCGGAGTCGATTATTGTATTTTGCCAGCCGGCGCCTTCAGCGCGTCCAGGGCCTCGCGGATTTGCGGGTCGCGCTGTGCATGCACTTCGTCCCCTTTATCCACGCCATAGGCCTGCGTCACGATTTCTTCTTTCAGCTTGTTGGTAACCCATCGCCGCTCCGCCGTCCACTCAGCCAGATTGGGCCGGATGCCCTTTACTGACAGGTCGACGTGCAGATCGTCGAGAAGGTCGGGTGTAACTTCGAAGCCGGCGGGCAGGGGCTTGTGCGATTGAAGATACCGGGTAGCGAATTCCGTCAGCAATCCGCTGCTGTCAAGCACTCCTTCGAAACGCGTCGGGCGTTCCGCCTCTACTCGAATATCCGGCATGATGCCTCCTCCTCCGGTCACCGGGCGTCCGCTATCGGTCTTGTACTTGGCCGCGCCGGCGCCTTCCGGCGAGAACGTAGCCGAGAGCGCCGAATTTCGGAGCGGTTTCTGGATAGATCGCCCGCTCGGGGTGTAATAGAACGCCGTGGTCAAAGCGAGCCCGGCCCCGCCCGACAGAGGCATCACACTTTGCACCAGACCCTTGCCGTAGCTCGGCTCGCCGACAATCGTCGCCCGGTCGTGGTCCTGCAGCGCCCCGGCGAGAATCTCGGATGCCGAGGCGGTCTTTGCATTGATCAGCACTGAGAGTGGGAACACGTAGGGAGTCGCATGCAGCGACACTTCCGCTGTTTCACCGTCCCCGCTGCGGCCTTTGGCGGTCAGGATTCGCTGGCCTGGCTTCAGGAACAACGCCGCGCCGTCGAACGCCGTCTTCACCAATCCGCCGGGGTTGTCGCGAAGGTCCAAAACCAGCCCCTTGAGCCGGCTTCCGCCGATTTTCTCAATCGCGTCCTTTAACAGCTTCGACGTTTGCACATCCCAAGCCGCGACGCGCACGTATCCGTATCCGGGCTCGAGAAGAAAGGAGCGATCCACGCTCGGCTGGTCAACCAGTTCCGGGCTCAACGTAAACTGCAGAATCCGCGCCGAGTCCTGTCGCCGCACGAACAGAGTCACCCTTTGCTGGCGCGCCTCGGTGAGAAGCTCGATCACCTGCTGCGCATCGAGCGGAGCAATCGCGATGTTGTTGATCGCCACCAGATCGTCACCAGGCTGGATACCCGCCCGGTTGGATGGCGTTCCCGGCAGAGTTTGCAGGAAAGTCACGCGGCCCGGCCCCACGCTGACAACGCTTCCGAAACCCTTTTGCTCGGATTCCTGCATTTGCTTCAATTGGTCAAACTGCATCGGGTCGAAAAACTGGGTGTGAGGGTCGAGCTGCCGGAGCATGGAAGGAATTGCGCCCTCGTAGATCAGCCGGCTGGGCGTCGCCGCGTCGGCGGCTTCCGAAGTCACCACGCCAAGCGCCTGTATGAACTCCTGGAGACGGGGCTCGAGCTCTCGAGTCGCCTGGTCAAGGTTTGCCACGTCGGCCGCGCTCGCCGCGCTGCTCAGAGGCGCATTAGTGCTGCCAGGCCGCGCCTGAGCCCATGCGGCGGGCGCTAGAAGGCCGGCAGCCATCAGCGCAAGAACAGCCCCATGCGTCAGCTTGGGGCTAGTGCGGGCGAGAACAGCCTCAAGCTGACGCATGGGCCTAGGGGCGCCGGGCAATCTCTTAATTTCCACCCAACGGCGTCTCGCTTCCTTCATCGCGAGTAACTCAACTGGCGGCGTGCCGCTCCCCGCTCCATCGCCAGCTCGATCAGTGTGTCCAAAAGCTCCGGGAAGGAGACACCGCTGTGCTCCCACATTCTGGCGAACATACTGATCGACGTGAACCCGGGGATCGTATTGATCTCGTTGATGTAAATCTTTCCCGTTTCCGATTCCATTAGAAAATCCACTCTTGCCATGCCCTCGCACTCCACAGCGCAGAAGCAGGCCGCGGCCAGCCTTCGGATTTCCTCGGTTTGCTCCACGTCCAGCCGCGCCGGCAGTTCAATGCGCGCCTGGTTGAGCAGATACTTGTCCTCATAATCGTAAAACTCGCGCGACGGGAAGATTTCGCAAGGAATGGCGGCTCTTGGCGGGCGGCCATCCAGCACAGAACACTCGAACTCGCGGCCTTGAATGCCACGTTCGATTACGATCTTGCGATCGAAGCGCGCCGCCAGCTCGAGTGCCTCGCGCAACCCGGCAGAGTCTTTGGCCTTGGTAATGCCCACCGAAGAGCCAAGGTTTGCCGGCTTTACGAAAACCGGGAAGGCAAACGGAAGTGCCGGTATGTAACCGGTATGCACGGCGTCGCGCTCTATTACGATATGCTCCACCACGGGCAATCCGCTGGCCGCGCACAGTCGCTTCATCACAGCCTTATCCATGGAGAGAGCCGAGCCCAGAACGCCGGCGCCCACGTACGGCAGTTCGGCCAGCTCCAGCAAACCCTGGATAGTTCCGTCTTCGCCAAACGTGCCATGCAGAAGCGGAAAGACAACATCGAGCCCCGGGTTGGCGCCGGGTTCGGGCAGCAATGGCCGCGGTTGCCACTTGCCGTCTTTTGAAATGTAGAAGTCCTGTACTGCGTAGCGACCGTGCCCCAGCGCCTCTCGCACGCTTTCGGCTCCGCGGATCGAGACCTCGTGTTCGCCGGAGCGTCCCCCGAAAATCAAGCCGACATGAATCTTGTTCAAGCGCTGAGCCTCATTTTCTCGACGAGTATTTGTTCAAGGTTGAGATCAGCCGCTGGGCTGCGGGCGGAACGGGAGTTGCGTTCATGATGACGTCCCGGTTGCGAATGCTATGGCCGTAGATCTCACGGTTAGCACCGTCATCTTCCCGGATGGTGGCGCCATTAAGAGTGAGTCCGGCAAAGATTCCTCTCTGGCGCGAATACGTCAGAATTTCAGCCGTCATCATGGCATCCGTTGCCGCCTGCGAATCGCGGCCCAAGGGACCCGCCGCCACGGAAGCATCCCCACCCAGAGTGAACTTGTCCCGCAGCAGCCGGTTCGCGCCCTGCCGGTTCAGCACCAGCATCACGACATCGGTTTCGGCGCCGCCGATTTGCAAGCCGAAGCTTCCTCCCTCGGTGCGGATCGCGCCCGGCGCCGACCAGCCGTGGTCGCCCGTACGGCAGGAGAAAAAGCCGCGGCCATACTCGGCTCCAAAGACAAAGCCTGCCTTCATCGAGCTTGGGATCAGCACGATGCACTCCGAGCGCGCCAGCAGATCCTGAGGAATGCCCCGCTCGCGCACGGCCATGATTTCATCCAAAGTATCGGCCGCCGCGTCCAGCCGCTCGGCGGCACTGCGGGCAAACGCCGGAGCAGCCAGCAACGCAATAGCCAAGGGAACGATCGCTGTTATTTTCATTCTCACGTCCTCAGTCCTGCTTTCTTGTCCTTCATTCCATTCTTGCTCTAACGCCCAAACTGGCCGCATGTGGCACAGGCTTCAGCCTGTGTTGCAATCCTGCTAAAACGCTCAATACTTAACGTCCCGGATTTCGCGAACCTGCGCGGCAATCCGCTGTGACACACTTCTCGCCAGCCTCACACAATCTGGGATGCCAACGCCGTCGTAAGCGTTTCCTACCAGGTGCAGACCTTTGTGCTCGCTCAACCGTTTCTCAATCCGCGCGGCGCGCGCCTGATGACCCACCACATACTGGGGCATCGACTGCGGCCACCGGTGGATAGTCGTGAACCACGCTCTGGCACAGGTGCCCATAAAGCGGTTCAACTCCGCCGCAACAATCCCCGACAGTTCGTCGTCGTCGGCAGCCATCAGATCGTCTGCTTCGCGGCCCACGACAAAGGCCCGCAAAACCGCCCAACCCGAGGCAACGCGGGAAGGGAACTTCGTGTTCACCCAGGTGCACGCCGAAATGGATTTCCGCTCCCTTTTCGGCACCAGAAATCCGAAGCCATCCATCGGATGATTCAACTGCGCGCCTTCATAACCCATCATCACCGTGATCGCCGACGAATATGGGATGGCGGCCAGCTCTTCGCTCAGGCCGGCGTCGGCCTGCTCAATTACGGCAGCGGCACGAAATGTGGGACAGGCGAGCACCAGATGCGACGCTTCTTCGCTTTGCCCGCCCACCACCACTCTCCAGCCTCCGCCGGGCGCAGGCGCGGCGCGCTCGACCACCCCGCGCACAATGCGCACCCCGCTTCCCAACCCGCCCGCGACGGCATCCACCAGCGTCTGCATGCCGTTCTCGAAGGATTGGAACAGCGGCTCGCTCTCGCCGCCCTGTTGCTTCCGCTGCGCGCGTTCCCGCCGCACGCCGCGAATCAAGCTTCCGTATTTCTCCTCGTATCCCACAAACCGCGGCAGCACGCTCCGGGCGCTCAATTTCCCTGCTTCTCCGCCATACACGGCCGTCAGCAGCGGTTCTGTGACATACTCGAACACGGTCTCATCGAAGTGGTCTTTGACGAACTCGGAGATGGTAATATCCTGCTCGCGCGCTCGAGGCCGGTAACACAACTCAGAGAGGAATCGCAGTTTGGTGGCGGCTGGAAAGAGCGGGCTTTCGAGCGCAGGCCGCCATTCGCCCGGAACCATCATTGCCATGCCCCGCGGCATTGGCTCCAGCCGCCCTTCCCTGGCCACAAACACGCGCCGCGCCGCGTCATTCGAGCCGATGATCCGCTCAGCCAGTCCCGGAATCGACTGCGCCAGTTCCCTCACTGCCGGCTTGGTGGCGATATAGCTGTCAGGACCGGCTTCCAGGTAACATCCGTTGCGCTGCTCGGTGGCAATCAACCCGCCCAGCCGGTCTTGCGCCTCCACGAGAACGACTGAAAGATTTTGTTGCCCGAGATAATAGGCCGCGGCCAGACCCGAGATTCCGCCGCCGACAATCAGGACATCCGTCACGCGGCCTATACTCCCTGCAGGCGGAATTCTCTCACCATCTGCACCACGGCCTTGACGCTTTCGACAGGGGTCTCCGGAAGCACGCCGTGGCCCAGGTTCACGATGTGGCCCGGACGCGCCCCGGTTCTGCGAAGCAGGTTATTGACCTTTTGTTTTAGCTCGGGAAGCGGTGAAAGCAGCGCTACCGGGTCCAGGTTCCCCTGTATGGCAGACCGGTAACCGATCTCAAGCCATGCCGCGTCGATATTCATGCGCCAGTCGACGCCAATTACGTCTCCGCCGGCGGCATGCAGCTCACGAATGAAGCCGCCAACGCCGGTGCCGAAATGGATCACCGGGACACTTCCGCTGCGCAGCCGTTCAATCAGAGCCCTCGAATAGGGCTGCACATACCGCACGTAGTCGTCGGGGCCCAACGCCCCTACCCAACTGTCAAAAACCTGGATGGCGCGAGCCCCGGCCCGGATCTGAATCAGCCCGAAATCCCCGAGCACGTCCACCAACTTACCCATCAGGCGCCGCCACATGGTTTCGTCGGCATACATCAGCTTCTTGGTTTTCAGGAACGTCTTCGATGCGCCGCCTTCCACCATGTAGCTGGCCAGAGTGAATGGCGCGCCCACGAAGCCGATCACGGGCACGCGCCCGGCAAGCGCCTTGGTAACCAACCGGATGGTCTCGCCCACGTAGCCCAGATCTTCGGTGCGATCGGTAATCAGGTTGTCGATATCGCCCGGTTCCGTTATCGGATTGTCGATCGAAGGGCCTTCCCCGGCCAGGAACTCCAGCTTCAATCCCATCGGCTCAATCGGCAGCAGGAGGTCTGCAAACACGATGGCCGCATCCACATCCAGAATCTCGATGGGCTGAAGCGTTACCTCGGCCGCCAGCTCGGGCTTCTTGCAGATCTCGAGAATCGAGTGTTTCGCCCGGATATCGCGATACGGCTTCAGGTAGCGGCCGGCCTGGCGCATAAACCACACTGGGCGCACATCGGTGGCGCGCCGCCGGCAGGCATCGAGGAATCGTGAACTCATGGGAGCCAAACGCATGGCGCCCCCGGCCGGTCCTCGCAGAACAGGACTCTGAAATTATTCGGCTTGTGCGCCTCGGTCCACGCGCGGCCGAGGATGTAGAAGGGTTTCGCCCAAATCTCGCTGTCCAGCGTTTTGGGACAAACCACCGAGACCGCGAGCGTCCCTTCTGCCGGATAACCCGAGCGAGGATCCATGATGTGACTATACAGTCTGCCTTCCGCGCGAAAGTACTTCTCGTAGTTTCCCGAAGTAGAAATCGAGTTGTCCTTCAAATACACCTCGCTCGCGGTCTGGTTTTCATCCTTGGGATCGCGAATCCGGATGTACCACCCGCGTGGCTCATTAGGCGGCGCGCCGATGCCGTAAATGCTGCTGCCGCCGCCGGAAACCAGCGCCGAGGTGACTCCCGAGGCGCGCAGTATGGCAGCCATGCGATCCACCGCATAGCCTTTCCCCACGCCGCCCGGATCCAGGTTCATGCCGCTCTTTCGAAACCGGACGGTTCTCGCGCTGGCGTTCAATTCGACGTTCTGATAGCCGATCTGGTCCAAGGCCGCCCGCACCTCCGCGCGGTGCGGCAGATGCCCGGTTCCTTTATAGAAGCCCCACACCTTCATCAGCGGGCCTACCGTGATGTCAAATGATCCCTCGCTCCGGCGGCTGTAGTCGAAGCACGTCTCGAGCAGATCGAAGAACTCCTGCGAGACAGCTACCGGATGGTCCGCCGCGCCCTGGTTAACGCGGCTCAGTTCGCTCTCCGGTATGTAATTGGAAAGCATCTGGTCCAGCCGGTGGACCTCATCAAAAGCCTGCTCGGATGCAGCCTGCATCTGCCCGAGGTTCTCGCCATAAGCCACAATCGTGTAGGTTGTGCCCATCGCGCTGGCGCTGCGCTCAAGCTTAAGGGCTTCATGCTGTTGCTGCTGCGCCGGGGCCGCTCCACGACCAGAAGGATTGTAACCGTAACCGCGCGCCAGTGCGCAGCAAGCAACGACAGCAAGCCAAGTGAGCGCCGGCCAAGTGGCAACCTTGGCTGCCCGGCAGCCGCCTGATAGCCGAAAGCTGATGGCTGATCGCTGAAAGCTCACTACGCTCTTGGCCGCCCGCGTCTCACTCGCTTCAGCAATTGCTCCATCCGGGTGCCTTCCGATGCGGTTACGTCGGCCTCGAAGTGCAGCTCCGGGACTCGGAACAGGTTCAGGCGCTCAGCCAACTGGCGGCGCAGAAAATGCCGCGCGCGGTCTAACGCCTGAATCGTTTCCTGCTGTCCGCCCGGGTCGGCATCCAGGTGCAAACGTACTTGAGCGTGACGCATATCCGGGCTGACCAGAACCTCAGTCACGGTCGCGTCGCCGATCCTGGGGTCCGATAGCTCATACGCGATCATTTCCCCCAATTCCTCACGGAGAGCTTCCGAAACCCTTTGGCTGCGATGTGAATCCACGGAGGGCCTCCTCTGCTTAAGTCTACTGGAGGGGAAGCGTAAATCGCGCACCGGACCCGCTATAATCACGACTGTCCGGCAGCATCGCAACCCTTTCGCTCAGATACCCCGACATTCGCCGAAAAGACATGCTTGCAACGTTCTTACGTGCAGTCTCGCGGCTAGTTTTGGCGCTTGTCGTGCTCGCCGGCATGGTTTGGCTTGCCGACACCTTGTCGCTTTATTTCCGCATCCCGGCGCGCGAGCCTTTCGGCTCGTTCCAGGTTCGCACGATGTATGCGGTAACGAAGAAGAACGGGTCTACCGAATACTTTTTTGGCGATCCGGCCCCGGAAACCTGCGTCAACGCGCTGCTGCCGCACCAAGGCCACCACCCGTGCTGGTGGGTGTCCCGCCACACCCAGCCCCAAGTTAATCTCTGCACCGAATGCAGCGTGACACCCACCCGCAATGAATGAACGCCGACGTGCGATAGATTACATCCACTCCACCAGGCTCGAAACCAGCATTCCGCCGAGGACCCCGGCTGCGCTTGATTCGGCATGCTGCAGAACCTGTTCGGCGTGCACGCGATCGTTAGAAACGGTGACCGCGGCCACTGCGGCGTGCTGCCACGAATCGAGGTGGTCAATCTCGGCCACGGCCAGATTGAAGCGTTCCCGCAAACGATCTTTCAGACTCTTCACCACGTGGCGCTTTTCCTTCAGGGAATGGGAGTGCTCGACGTGGATTTCGAGCGTCAGCACGCCGATGACAGGTTGAGCCACAGCTTGATTATGACAGCGGTCGACCCGGCGCCATCGGGAACGGGCCGGCCGCTGAAAGCTACTCCGTCAGAACACGCACGCGCTGCGCCATCAATAATAGGGGCCGTACGACGGATAGGCCGGATATGCGGGATAGGCCGGATACCCTGGGTAAGCCGGATACGAGGGATAGGCCTGATAAGCCGGACACCCGTAGCCGTAGTAACCGTAGCTGTACCCGTCGCAATAATACCCTGGCCAGCCCCAATAGCCATAACCGAAGCCCCAGCCGTATCCATAGGGCCAATAGCCGCCATAATAGCCGCGGCCGTAGCCATAATAACCACGACCTCCATAGCCGTAATATCCACGACCTCCGTAGCCGGAATAACCACGGCCTCCGTAGCCGGAATAACCACGGCCGCCAGACGCATACCCTCGCCCCACGGAGCCAGCCGAACCACCACCTGCGGACATCGCCGCGTGGCCACCGCCACCACCGCCGCCCCCGTGACCGCCACCACCGCGCTGAGCATAGACTGGTGCGGCTAGCGCGAGAAACAGCACCAGGAAAACCGCAAAAACTATTTTCCGCATATGTCTACTCCAGGGAGCCATGAGCGATCCTCAGCCCACGCATCCCCGATTCCAGAGTAGCGCCATCTTTCCGACAATGTCCTCTGTAGGCGGTCCAAATCCGCTAGCCGAGACGCGACCATGAGGGAGCGTTCTGCCTCCTGGCCCCTGACCTCATCGCTCTGACTTCGCCCGAATCTCCGCAAGCGTCTCGCGCTGGATCCCATCATCGTCGAAATTCTTCGGATTTAACCAAGCTTCAAAAGCAAGCCGCCGCGAGTCCCATTCGGTATCCAGCATGGAAAACCACGCCGTATCCCGATTCCGCCCCTTGACGATCATGTGCTGCCGGAAAACGCCTTCGAAGGTGAAACCATAGCGGAGAGCAGCGCGCCGCGATCCCGCATGCAGCGCATTGCACTTCCACTCGAGACGCCGGTAGCCGAGATCGCTGAAAGCATGTTTGGCCAGCAGGTAAATCACTTCGCTGCCGCCCGGCGTGCGTTGCAGCGCGGGTGAATAGAGCACGTTGCCGATCTCGATGGTGCGATGCGCAGTGTCAATGCGCATGAATGTCACGACGCCGACCGCTTCGCCGACAGCATTGATAATCGCGAAGAAAAGCGGGTCCTCGGAAGCGGCTTTGCGCTGCAGGTAGGCGTCAAAAGCGGAGCGGTCGGTGAAAGGCCCTTCGCTCAGATAAAGCCACAAGCGCTCATTGCCCTTACCGCAGGTTCCTTCCCACAGCGCATCCCCATGGCTCGCGGGGTCTAGCCGCGTGAGCGTCAAGTAGCGGCCCTTCAATACCGTCTTGTCTGGACGGGCGGCTGGGGTCGCGCTTACCGTTTCCCCCAACGGCAATTCGGACTCAAGATCGATGTTTGGTGTGTTCGCTGTCATGCCGTCCCTACATGTCGCGGCGGTTCTCGAGTGACCGCGACATGGTGACTTCATCGGCAAACTCGAGGTCGCTGCCCACCGGAATCCCCATCGCAATGCGGGTCACACGAGGCCCGAGCGGTTTCAGGAGGCGCGACAGATACACCGCCGTGGCTTCGCCTTCCACCGTCGGGTTGGTAGCGAGAATGATCTCTTCCACTGCGCTCTGCGCGATGCGGTCCACCAGCCCCTTGATCCGTAACTGCTCCGGGCCGATGCCGCGCAGCGGAGAAATCGTGCCGTGAAGAACGTGATAAAGCCCGCGGAAGCCGGTGATCTCAATCGGCAGTATATTGTGAGGTTCTTCGACTACGCAGATCTGCGCGTGGTCCCGGTGCGGGTCGCGGCATAACGAGCACTCCTCGCTATCGCTGATGTTATTGCAGCTGGCGCACAGGACCAGCTTGTCTTTGATATCGATGAGCGCTTGTGCGAGCTGCTCCACCTCTTCGCGTGGCGCGCGGAGCAAGTGAAACGCTATGCGCTGCGCGGATTTCTGCCCTATCCCCGGCAGACGCTTGCATTCCGCGATGAGCCGCGCCAGTGGTTCTGCCAATTCAGCCATGGAGTGACGTTAGAACAACCCCGGTGGGAGGCCCATTCCACCCAGCATGCCGCCCATCTTCGATTGCGCCGCTTCGTCTACCTTCTTCGCGGCCTCGTTGAACGCCGCCATCATCATGTCCTGCAGCATCTCGGTGTCGCCGGCCACTTCCGGGTCGATCTTGACGCCCAGTACCGTCTTCTGGCCATCCATCTTCACCGTCACCATTCCCCCGCCCGCGGAGGCTTCCACTCGAATGGCCGCGACCTCCTCCTGCAGCTTGGCTTGCATCTGCTGCGCCTGTTTCATCATGGCCTGCATGTTGCCGGGTAGTTTCATGGCATCCTCTCGTGGCCGCGCGGCTCGTGCCCGCGGCGGCTACTCATTCAAATTTCGCACTGTGCGCACCTGAGCGTCCGGGAACAGCTCCTGAAAGCGCTTGACACCGGGGTGCTGGAGCACACGTTCACTGAACTGGGCGCTGTCTTGCACCGGCGCTGCTGGCCCCGGTGGCTCCGCGGCCGTTGCGGCTGCCGCCGTCTCGACAATCACCTTGACGGGCCGACCGGCGAGCTTTTGCGCAGCTTTCGCAACCGCCTCGTCCCGCAATGCAAGCTGGAATGCCTTAGGAACGCGAATGCGCAGTTCGCTGCCTTCGAGCGCGACATCCGCTGAGCGCAATGAATCAGCGCTGACGTTTAAGCCGCCTTCGAGAAGCGCGTCGATCAAGCTTGCCTTGAAATCTCCAGTGGCGCGATTGCCACTCGAAGGCAGCGCTGGCGCGGGTTCGGAGGCTGGCGCCGCAGAGGGGGAAGAAGCTGACGAAGGCGTTGAGCCTGCACCTCGCACAGCCTGCCGTAGCGGCGCCGGCGCAATCACTGTGCGAGCGTCAAACGGCGCAGGGCGCGGCGCGGACACACGGCTGGATGCTTCGCGTGGTGGCGAGGCTCGCACGTCTCCGCCGAGTCCGGCAATGGCTTCTTCGATGGATTGCAGCCGCCCGGCGTGAACCAGTTTCACCAGCCCCAGCTCGAGATGCAGACGCGGCTGCAGCGAAGACTGCATGGCCCGGTACAACTCCAGGGTCAGGTTCAGGTAGCGCGTCAGATCCTCTTCGCTGAAGCGCGCCGCGGTCTCAATCAGCAAATCCTGCTCGTGGTCGGAAGCCGCGATCAGCGCCGTGCGCTGCCCGGCAATTCGAGCCGCCAGCAGATTGCGCCAATAGCGGGAAAGTTCCCGCACGTAATGCTGCAGGCTTTGACCATTACGCTCGAGATCCTGGACGATTTCGAGCATGCGTCGCGGGCTCTTTTCGATCACCGCTTCCGCGACCGCTCCGAGCGTATCCACGGCCTGCACACCCAGCAAAGCGCGGACTTCCTCGGCGCGCAAAGTCTTGCCGCAACACGCGATGGCCTGGTCGAGCGCCGAAAGCGAATCGCGAACGCTGCCCTCGCCCACCCGGGCAATCACGGCGAGCGAGTCGGCGTCGGCTTCAATGCCCTCCTCGCGCGCGATGTATTCCAGCCGCTTCATCAGCTCCGAAAATTCGACGGAGCGGAAATTGAACTGCTGGCAGCGCGAAACGATGGTGTTCGGAATCTTGTGCGCTTCCGTAGTGCACATCATGAAGACCGCCCACTCCGGCGGCTCCTCGAGTGTCTTTAGCAGCGCGTTGAAGGCTTCATTCGTAATCTGGTGTGCTTCGTCGATGATGAAAACCTTGTAGCGGTCGCGCGAGGGGCGATACCGAACGTTGTCGCGCAGCTCGCGCATTTCGTTGATGCCCCGATTTGAGGCGGCGTCTATCTCGATCACGTCCACCGCATTGCCTGCGGCGATTTCCTTGCAACTGGAACACACACCGCAGGGATGGATGGTTGGTCCATGAATGCAGTTCAGGCATCGCGCCAGAATGCGCGCCACGGTGGTCTTCCCCGTACCGCGCTGCCCCGAGAAAATGTACCCATGGGCCACGCGCGACGCCGAGATAGCGTTTTCGAGCGTGGTTTTAACATGTTCCTGCCCGATCAGGTCGCCGAACGTTTGCGGACGATACTTCCGCGCGATGACCTGATATGGCGATGCGGGCGCAAGAGAAGCCATGGAATAAGGAGGGGCTGTTACCGGAAATATGCGGAGCGCGACGGCCGCGCCGCACTTGCATCATATGCCAGACCCCGGGTAATCCGCGGCACACGAGCTAAGCCGCTACCGTTGCTTCCTTCCGGACCTGGCGGGGTTTGCAGCCGCCCATTGCACGAAGCCCGGAGCCTGACAATTCACCATCCTAACATTCGGGAGGGCGCTCAGCCTGGCAGCGAGGGGACCTAGTCTCTGATGCCGAATTCCCAGTGAGTCGAAAGAAAGCTCCTTACTGCCATTTGTTATGGCCTTTGGTATCGTGAATGGTATGAAGCTCAGGATCGATAAGGCCGGGCGGATTGTCGTCCCCAAACCTCTCAGGGAGCGGCTGGGCTTCAAGCCGGACGCGGATCTTGAGGCAATTGAGCGGCCAGAGGGCGTGCTTCTGAAGCGGGTCGAACAGCGACCCTCCATGGTCAAAGTCGATGGTCTGTGGGTCCATCAGGGCAAAGCCGAAGCAGGAGCAAATTGGGAACGCATCGTAGAGGACCTTCGGCAGGAGCCGATTGAGTCCGTTCTGAAGGCGTAGCCAATTGGATATTTTCTTCGATACGACAGTTCTAGTTGCCGCCTCCGAGCAAAGCCACCCGCACTATGCTCAAGCCAGACCTGCGCTCCTGCGCGTCGCTTCGGGCCAGGACAAGGGATTTATCGGCCTGCACTCGATCGCGGAAGTGTTTGCCGCACTCACTCGCCTGCCGGTTCAGCCGCGCATACATCCAGTCGAAGCTGCGCGGATCATCACCGATAACATCTTGGCGCATTTTGAGGTCGTATCCCTCGGCAAAAAAGACTATCTGGAGGCTATGCGCATGACGGCAAGTGGCGGCTCGAGCGGCGCGAAGATTTACGACGCTTTGCTGCTTTGCTCGGCAGCAAGATGCCCGGCTGAGCGTATTTACACTTTCAATCTCGGGGACTTCAAGCAGTTGGCCCCAGCCGGACTACAGGAGAAAATATGCGTGCCGTAAGAAGCTGCGGAAATCCTGATGGGGCCATATCTCTCCGTCCTCAGCATTTCGACGTTCGCGCTCGGATCAGCCGATCAGGTCCGGACGCAAAATGCTGTATATTAAAGAGCATTCCTAATTGCGTGCGCGAGCAGGATGTGGCAAAATAGGGCGAATACTTGGCGAAATGACAAAGCCTTGAACAAGGCCGGCGTTCCTGATGTCGCTTGAGATCGCACACTCGGAACTCGCGTGGCCACCCCCCGACCAGGTGATCAATCCGCCGGGCGCGGGACCTGGTGTCATCGCCGCAACCACCCGAAAGAAGGTTGGGCAGAACCTGGCCAGAGTCACCGGCCGCGATGACATCCGCGTCGGCGTATTGCTCGCTGACCCCACGTCCGACATAACGCAGTCCCCGATAGCTATCGTCTGCGAGTTTCTCCGTAAGCCCGACGCGAATCATTTGATCGAAGCCCAACGCCTTTGCTGGAACTACTCGAGTGCGCCCGTTCTCCTCACTGTCGAGCCAGGGCTGATACGTTCCTGGTCCTGTTGCGAGCCCCCTCCAATCGAAGATCACAGGAGGGCGTCTTCACCTGAATTGTTAGGAGCAAGTTACCATCTCGGCAGCCTCGATCGCTCAGTCGCGGGAGCCGCGAGCTCCCTTTTGCACTGGCTGAATCTGGTTCACGGCCGGCTTTTTCGTGAGCAGCCGAAGCGATTCAGCCGCGAGAAATGCGGCGACCAGCTCCTGCTCAGCAATTTGCGCCAATTGCGCCGGCTCCTGGTTGATGAACACCACCTGGACGTCGACATTAGTCACGATCTTCTGGCTCGGCTGATCTTCATTCAGTTTCTGTTCGATCGGAAGGACTCCCACGGCCGTGCTGCGTTGAACTCCGATGTTTTGGGCCGCTTGCACGCAGATGGTGTTCTTCAGCGTCCAGCCGCCACTCTTTCCGAAATCCTCTCAGACCGCATGGATGCCTATCGGTTCTTCGGCTGGTTGAACGAACGCTTTAATGGCGACCTGTTCCCTTCGCCTCACGCGGAAGCCGGCTCCGACTCGGAGCTCTCGAAGGAAATGAAGGCGGTACGGCGCGAGCACCTAGATACGCTCTCCGATTTCGTCGCTGGCAAGCTTGAATTCCAGACTGGCCAGCACTCGCTCTGGCCTCAATACTCGTTCGATTCGATTCGTCTGGAGTTCATAAGCAGTATCTACGAGACTTTTGTCACAAAGTCGAGGAAAGAGGATAAGAAGGCTATCTACACACCTCCCCACGTCGTGGACTTTCTGCTCGACTCCGTCCTGCCGTGGAACAGCCTGGAGTGGGACCTGCGCGTGCTCGACCCGGCCTGCGGGTCGGGAATTTTCCTGGTGAAGGCCTTTCAACGACTGATTCATCGATGGAAGCTCGCAAATCCGGGGGAGGACCCGAGGGCCGAGTTGCTTCGGCGGATGCTCGAAAGAAATCTCGTGGGGATCGACATCGAGGAAAGAGCCGTTCGTACGGCCGTGTTCAGCCTGTATCTCGCTCTTTGCGACGAAATTGATCCCAAGCACTATTGGCAGCAGATTCGTTTCCCTCCGCTGAGACACAAGACTCTGGTCACAGAAGATTTCTTCAAGACCTCCGAACCGGTGCACTCGGCAGGCACCAATGGGCGCTTTGACTTGGTCGTTGGCAACGCCCCCTGGGGCAAGAATTCAACCACCCCGGCGGCGCTCGAGTGGTCGGCGAAAAAAGCCTGGCCCGCGCATTATAACGACATCGGCCCGCTGTTCCTCGCCAAGTCCTCGGAGAATGCCACCCAGTCGGGACGGGTCAGCTTCTTGCAGCCTTCAGCTGTCTTATTTGAGACCGGGTCGAAGGTCCGAGCATTTCGGCGAAAGCTCTTTTCAGAATTTGACGTGCTCGAAGTGGCGAATCTGTCCGCTCTGCGATTCGGCCTTTTCAAGGACGCCGTCGCGCCAGCTTGTGTCATCACCTACTGTCCTCGAAGGCCCGTGTCGGACACCATCCAATATGTCTGCCCGAAGCCTGTCAGGACGCCCGAAGACAACTATCGAATCCGCGTCGAACCGTGCGACGTACACAGCGTCCTTCGGGAAGAAGCGATTCACGAGACGCTCGTGTGGTCGGTCCTGCGATGGGGAAATCGGCGGGATCTCTCCCTAATCCGCCGGCTGGGGAGATTTAACAACCTGGCGAAAGAAGAAGAGTCCGGCGTCCTTCGTAGCCGGACTGGCGTAATCCGAGGCGACAGGAAGAAGCGGCTTAAGACGATCGTGGGAAAGCCGATCCTCGAATCTGGCTCTTTCCCGCCCGGCACATTTCTGAATTTGGACGGAGCGAGCCTGCCCACCAATTGCGATCCCCACGTGGATCGGAAGGCGTCGACGGACCTCGGTGCATTTCAGCTGCCACAATTAATCATCAAGAAAGGATTTCAACAGTCGGCTCGCCGCTTTCGCGCTGTTCGTGTCCAGAATGAGAGCGCTGTGTGCTCGGACAGCTACGTCACAGTGAGCGGCGGCACGGAAATCTTGGATACCGCCGCAGCGGTCTACAATAGCATTCTCGCGATCTACTGCCTATTTTTGACAAGCAGTAGGCTTGGCACCTACCGGCCGGCGGTCCTTCAGAACGAACTGCTAAAGGTACCAATGCCCGACCGGCCAATCAGGGTCACTTCGAGCGTTCGGACCCTCGAGCAATTGGACGCCCTGGTGCGGAGCGCCCTCGATTTGAAGGAGTCGGAGTGGGCTTTGATCGAGGATCGCGTTCACTACACCCTCAGCGATTTCTTCGCTGGATCGGAATCACCCGGCCGATCGTCGACCAGCAGAAGCGAAGGTGCGAGTGAGCTTCGGGTCTTCGCCGAATATGTGATTCGGGTTCTTGGCGCTGCGTTCGGGGCGCGGTTCCGATCATCGGCGACCGTCTTTGCGGAGTCCGATGAGCAAGCGCCCCTGGCTGTACGAATGATTGCGATCCACTTGGCTCAGAGCCAAGAAAAGGGAATACACACGGTCTGGGCCTCACACGGACAGCTCTACAAGCAACTGCAAGAGTTCGAGAGACGATCAAGGCAACAGGACACCGCCGGGCTATCCTTCGTGCCGAAAGCTGTTCGTCTTTATGACTTTGTCAACCAGGATGGTGCTCGTATTCCGACCGTTTTTCTGATTCGTCCCGACGAAGTCAGGTTCTGGACGCGCGCTGAGGCTCTTCAGGAGGGTGACGAGATCGCGCGCGACCTTCTCACGTGGTCAGACTTCCTCAGCGAGCCTCGCATCGAGGTGCTAAACAGTTGAAAATCCGCAAGACCGTCGGCGAGCTGCTTTGGCCGAATCCAGGAGAATTTGTCGCAAGTCTTCTTGTAAGCAAGGAGTCGGCGTCCGCTCAGCTACTGGAACTGGTCTGGAGGGGTTACGATCTGCTCGCCAAGGAACTTGCCACAATCGATTTCTCAGCACACTTCGATGATCTGGAGCGAGAACTTACCCAGATGCTGGAGAAGAGGATCCATGATGTCACGAGCGGGTTTGAGCCGTTCGTGATACAACATGGCCCTTATGAGCGGGAGACGCGACGTCCCGCACCTGCACAGCCCCCCCAATACGACCTGGCGTTTATCCTCCGTGCAAACGAGCGTGTCATGTGGCCCCTAGAAGCGAAAGTCCTGCCCCGCGCTCTCGCCGAGTACGTTGAGGATGTTCATAAGGAATTTCTCACGTGTCGCTATGGGCCGTTCTCGATGGAGGGCGGGATGTTGGGATACGTCGTGAGCGGCAACGCTGAAGATTTTCTTGGAAAGATTGCCGCTCGTATTCCAGCAGTTCTCGCCCACCACCCGGCATTTCCTACGCGTCCGCTTCGGGTTTCCAATCACAATCGGACTGTGCCGCCGGCCAAATCCTACCCGGTTGCGTTCAGGATCCATCACCTAATGTTGGTGTTCGCGCCTCCAGGTACCCACATCGGCTCCCAAGGCGACCTCAAGTCGACACCACGAGATCATGCCTGAACAAGCAGCCTTACGGTGGACCCCGCTCTCTTACTTGATCTGGCACAGCGCGCTGACGTGTGACGCGCTTGCCGAGGCCAACCCGCTCAAGCTGTAGCCGCCCTCGAGGACCGAAACAACCCGGCCGCCCGCGTGCTGATCCGCCACTTGCATCACCACCCGCGTCAGCTCGGCAAAATCGTCATCCGTCAGCAGGAAGCGGCCCAGCGGGTCATTCACGCGCGAATCGAAGCCTGCGGAAACGAGCACGAACTCCGGGCGAAACTCCCGCAACGCGGGCAGAATCTTTTGTTCCACTGCGCCTAGAATCTCTTCTCTCCCCGACCCGGCGCTTAGCGGGCAATTGATGGTTGTGCCGGCTCCTGGCCCGGCTCCCGTCTCGTTTTCGGCGCCGGTGCCCGGGTACCAGGGCGATTGGTGCGTGCTGCAAAAGAGCACTCCCCGGTCTTCATAGAAAATGTCTTGTGTTCCGTTGCCGTGGTGCACGTCCCAGTCGATAATCGCCACCGGCCCCACGCCATAACGCTTCTGCGCATAACGCGCCGCGATGGCCACATTGTTGAAGAGGCAGAAACCCATTCCGATGGCCGCACTGGCGTGGTGACCCGGCGGGCGGACCACGCAGAAGGCGTTTGAGACCACTTTCGTAAATACCGCGTCCACCGCAGCCAGTACGCAACCCACCGCTCGTAGCGCCGCATCCAGCGAACGCGGTGAGATGGCCGTGTCTCCCGTGCTCAACTGGTCGCGGTGCGCCCCGATTTCTCGCTTCACTAGGGATATGTATTCGCGCGTGTGTACCAGCGCGACTTCGTCTTCCTCGGCGATTCGAGGCTCAATGTGCGTCAGCACGTCCAACAATCCGCTGAATTCGAGACGGTCAATCACCGCCGCTTGCCGCGCCGGTTGTTCCGGATGTCCGATTCCGGTGTCATGTTGCCGGAGTGCGGGATCGGTGACTAAGCCCGTGGTTAGCATAAGCTTTTAGCGATCAGCATTCAGCTTTTGCAGTCAACTGTCACTGCTAGCTCGCGTGGCAGAAAGGTGAGCGCTGACGGCTGACAGCTCTTAAGCCCCTGCGCCTTTGATCGTGACCAGGTGGTTGCTGCCCGTCTCGTCGAGCGGAGCCGACTCGATGGTCTGCTCGCCTCGGAAGAAGTCGAAATACGAGATCTGGTGCACACACGAAATTGTGCACATCGGGGCGCACGATTTCTTCGTGATGTATTCCCGCCGTATGTCATCCACGCTGTAGTGCTCGAGCGGCTTGGCCGGATACCCGCGCTGCTGCGAGCAGTAATGCACCAGCCCGTCCTCGCAAACGTAGAGGTACCGCGATCCCGCACGGCATTTCCAGTCGCTTGGCCGCCCATTCGCGATCGCTTCCTGAAAGTAGTTGATGCGCGAAAAGTGCTTCTTTTCGAAACTCTTCATCGCCAGGAACACTTCGCGCTCACGGTCCGACAGCGGCCGCAGCTGCCCGTCTCCATCGTGGATGATCCCCACCGTGGATGTGAAGCCCAGCTCCATCGCGCGCCTGCCCACCGTCAGCGCGTCTTCCGGATTGTGAATGCCGCCTCCCAACACGGAGTTGATATTGATGTGGAAGTCGGCGTACTCCGCGAGAAACTGCAATTTCTTGTCGAGAACCTTCAGACTCTTCTTCGAAACCTCGTCCGGCATCACGTTGTCGATGCTGATCTGAAGGTAATCGAGGCCGGCTTCGTTTAGCTGTTCGATCCTATCGGGCATCAACAGGTAGCCGTTGGTGATCAGCCCTGCCAGCGCGCCGGTATCTCGAATAAACCGGATGATCTGGTCCAGCTCCGGATGCAACAGCGGCTCGCCTCCGCTCAGCGTGATCACGCCGGTTTTCAGCCGCCCCAACAGTTCAATCCGATGCCGCATCACTTCTACTGGCACGGGCTTTGAAAAATCGTCGTATTCGTTGCAATAGGCGCACGACAGGTTGCACCGGCGAATCGGAATGATGTGCGCCATGATCGGGTGATCGGTCGACGCGGCGCCTTTGGCCAGCAGCCGGAGCTCGCGCAAGTGGCGGTTAAAGGCGCGCGATCGGCGGTGGTTTTGTCGGGTTCCGGACATTCGACTTGAAACTATCATTTAATCACGAATCTGCAGTCCCGCTCGACGCCGGGGCAACGAACTGCGCCCCCTTGCAGCGAATGGCGCCTCGGGAGTGTTCATTGGAACCCATTTCCTTTGTGAGAGTTACGTGACGCCACTCCGGACCAGGGCTACGTGCGGATCGCGGCCGCGCTTTGTGGCACAGCCTTCAGGCTGTGGGCGCTGCCCGCTGACTCATTGATTCGGCTTGGGTGGCTCCTTTGGCTCATTATTAGGCGGCGTGGTGCTCGAATCGCCGTATTTGATGGTCGAATCGCTCTTGAACTGCTTGTAATCCTCGTATTTGATGATCTGCTTAATGCGCTGTGGCCCATTGTCGAAGTTCAGGACGTCATCGGCATAGGTGTAGGTCGGGAACCAGTATTTGCCGTCGATTTGTTCCCGATAGGTCTCGAACTTAGGAAATTGCTGGCCCTTGCTCTTGAGGTGTCCGATGGATCTGCCGTAGCTCTTCACAATCTGCAGATCCTGGTCATCCACCCAAATCTCGCCCTCAAAATATCGCTTGCCCGACTTATCCAGTTGTTTTGGCTTCACGGAAAACATGTAGCAGTCGATCTCGTCTATTTTTTGCCGCGAAAGGTAGCGAACGTAGTACTGATCCACGTCCTCCGTGGTCAGCACAAATGGCATCACGTTGCGCATGTCCGCCTCGTCTTCCGGGGTCATGATAATGCGGTGGAGCGTCGACACCGGCGCGCGCACCACATGCTCCAGACGCTTTCCGTTGTCGCTGAAGGTCACGTCAAATACCAGCTCGTACTTTCCGCCCGCCTGCCCATCGGGTTCGTATTCGATGATCTTGGTGGTTTGCCGGTAGGTATAGTTCGCCCGCGCCCGCGCAAACTCCGACTCTTTGGCCGCGAACTTCTTAATGATGGTTTCAATCTCGGCCGGCGTGGGATCGGCCTTCACCACGGCGCCGATAGCGACCGGCGTGATTACGGCGGTTGCCGCCAGCAAGGATAGGGATAGCAGGGCTCTTCGGGAAATCATAACGTACCTTCTTATTGTGACGAATTTTGCCGCAGCGAGGTTGCGGCAGGCTCCCCGCCCGCGTCATTTGTCCGCGTCAGGGAACTTCACGGTCGAATCTGTGCCGAACCTCTTGTAATCGGTATACCGGATCCGAATGCGCACCCGCTGCGGCCCTGTGCGGAAGAAGAGTGTGTCGTCTCCGAAAGTCTCCACCGGAAAAAACCACTCGCCATCCACTGCCCGCCGGACGGTGGTGAAATGCGGGAACAGGTTCTCTTGCTTCATGGTCATGATCTGCGGCACCGCCTGCCCTTCGCTCCGGATCACCGAAAAGTCCTTCGTCCTCACCCACAGGGTGCCTTCAAACAGGCGCTGCCCGGAAAGCAGTTGCCGCGGTCGGATGAACACAATGAAGCAGCGCTCGCCTTGCATAACCTCCTCGCCTTGGAACTTGTATTCATAGGAAAACAGTTGCTCGGGAGTCAGCAAAAACGGCTGTATATTCCGTATGTCGGCGAAGTCTTCTGCGGTTAGAACCAGCCGGTGGAGCGTGCTGCGCGGATCCTCCAACACTTCCTCATACCGCTCGCCCTTTGGGGAGAAGGTAATGTCTCTCAGCTCGTGGTATGACCCCACCACTGCGCCGAGGCCGTTGAGTTCCTCGATGGTCACCGACTGCCGGTAGGTGTAGTTATCGCGCAGGCGCGCGGTTCGCTCTTCGCGCAGCGCAATCTTTTTCAGCAGTTGCGGCGGAGGCGCATCCGCCGCTGTGCCCGCTTGCGGGCCGCCGGCTGCCAGCACGGAAGCCGATGCTAGGATGATGGCAATGTTGCGCACCCTGCGCCCGTATTGGATCGTGCTAGGCATCGTCTGGCTCGCTCTCATTGGCGCCGCCGCAGTCCTTTCCAACCGCTCACCCCAGCATTCCCATTGGATCACGGCCTGGCTTCTGCCCGCCTTTCTTATCGAAGCCGCCTGCTATCTGGTGTGCGGCTTCCCGCAGGCGCGCGCCGCCTTCGCCTCCATTCCTGGCGCAGGCTGCCAGGCGTTGCTGCTGTTTGCGACCGGCCTGGCGCCATTTTTGTTGCTTCGTTCGGGCTCGAGTTATCCCTTTCAGCCTCGCGCCTACGCGCTGTTCGGCGGGTTGCTCGCGATCGCGGCCTTCTGGTACGTCGCGCTTCCGCGCCGGCCTGCCTTCGATGCCGGCTTCCTCATCATTGCCGCGGCTCCAATGGTGGCGCGCCTCTTCCCGCGCCTTTATCCCACTGAGGAAGCCGGCCTCCACATCGACATACTCGGCCACCTCATGTGGTGCCGCGTTACGCTGCTTTCTTTTTTTGTCATCCGCGGTTGGGAAAGCGGCCCGCTCAGCTTCTGGCCCGCAGCCCGCGAGTGGCGCATAGGAGCGCTGCTCTTCCTGCCCTGCGCCCTGGCTGCCGGCTTCGCCGCGCGCCTCTTCCACTTCGCGGATTTCTCGATGATGCCAGGAGCCTGGTGGCTGGTCGCGGCCAAAGGCATCGGCACGTTTTTAGGCATTTTGTGGGTGGTGGCGTTCTGGGAAGAGGCCTTTTGCCGTGGCGTGATAGTCCCCGCGCTCACCCGGGCCGCTGTTCCAACCGTTGTCGTGGTGAGTTTATCGTCGGTTGCCTTCGGCGGGGTTCATCTTTGGTACAACCGGTTTCCGAACTGGCCGTACTTCGGCGTAGCCGGGATTGCCGGCGTGTTCTACGCGATTGCCTATCTCCGCACGGGCAGCGTTCGCGCATCGATGGTGACTCACGCGCTCACCGTCACCTGCTGGCGATTGCTGTTTCATTAGCGGTTTTTCGCGGCCAGTGTCGAAGCGTCATTACTGTGGCTGAAATATGGCTTGAAGTGGCGCAATCCACCTGTCCTGAATTGGTGTGCGCTTTTCAATCAGAACTTACAGGCGCCGGTTCTCGGGAAGAGCGCGGTTTCGAATCAGGCAATCCCTTTGATTAATGGGGGGACGGCAGTGCTATGTTGACTAGAATCGCTGAGTCAAGCCAGCGGCGCCGTCGAGCGCTGCCGTTTGCTCCGGGCCTGCGATTGTGAACGTCACCCGCCTCCCTGGACCTAAGGCTGTTGTGCGCGTTTCGCGGCTACTCTTATGTGGAAAAGCAAGCTGCGCCATTTTCTCGCTTGGAGTTCGATTCCGCCACTCCTCGCCATCTACAAGCTCGTCTACCGGCTGGCCATAAGGGTGGCGGTGCTCATGTTCCGGAGGTGCCGTGGCATCCGCGCTGTCTATCTCACGCGGGGATGCAGCAAAAACGAGATCACGCCCGGTGTTAGCGACATTGATTTCATCCTGATCGTAAACGACGACGCACGGCAGCGGCAGCAGGCTGAAACCGTATTTCATACCCTGCAAATCCTCACAGCCGGCTTAATTCCCTATCATCCGGCGTTCCTCATGACGCAGGAAGACATGCTTTACCGATGTCAGAGCATGGGACTTTGGCGATATCGATTACAGGAAGCAAAAACGAACTGGTCGCTATTGCATGGCCGGGAAGCACTGTCCGCTCTGCCTGAAATAACCGGCGTCGATCGCACAAGCGGTTGCTGCGCTGAGATGAATTATTGGTGGGCACAGTATTCTGATTTCATCCTGCATAGTGAGAAGTACCGTGACGATTTCGTCATGCGCAACTCGATGTGCTACAAAGCAGTGGCCGAGGTGCTGAATGCGCGACGCGCGATGGAAACCGGCGAGTTCTGTTATTCGAAGGATGAGGCTTTGCGTCGCGAGGATTCGCAGTTGTCCCGCAAACTGCTCGATTCAGCGGCGAAAAGGTTTCTGCGGCCTGACAGAGCCCTCGAAGAAGAAGCGTATCGGTTTCTGATCGCGAGTTTCTTGGATATGTGGCGCGGTTTTCGTGAT
>Ga0181525_10000028_pt1 | contig 123885 bp, 110 predicted proteins | sample PEATcosm2014_Bin_48_FD_121100 | JGI IMG/M metagenome (GOLD analysis project Ga0181525, IMG submission 121100) | Peatland microbial communities from MTU Mesocosm Facility, Houghton, MI, USA - PEATcosm2014_Bin06_10_metaG | ecosystem: Environmental > Terrestrial > Soil > Wetlands > Peat | place...
AAACCGAAAGGTTGCCGGGGAGGAAAGTCCGGGCTCCATGGACAAGCGGTGCCGGATAACGTCCGGCGGGCGCGAGCCTAGGGAAAGTGCCACAGAGAACAGACCGCCGCGGCGCGTTGCGTAAACCGCGGCAAGGGTGAAAAGGTGCGGTAAGAGCGCACCGCGCCGGCGGCAACGCCGGCGGCACGGCAAACCCCACCGGGAGCAAGACCGAATAGGGACGGCACGGAGTTCTTCGGGACTTCAAGGTCTGTCTAAGCCCGCCGTCCGGGTAGGTTGCTGGAGGCGCCGGGCAACCGGCGTCCAAGAGGAATGGCCGTCACGCATGCGGATCGGTTATCCGCATGCCCTCCAGAACCCGGCTTACAGACTGGCTGGCTTGTACCTTAGGGCGCCCGGCAGGAATCCCGTCGGGCGCCCGCCAAGTTTTTGGAGGCGGGATTTCTGCGGCCTCGCTCTTTCGAAGAAGAATAAATCTGAAAGCTTATTGCTGCGACATATTTTATTCCAAGCGGCGCGCTTTAGGTTGCGGATATTAGAATATCCTTCTATCTCCGTCATATGCGCATGAATCCTATCGCCCGGCTGCCGGCCTTTTTCGCACTCGACGGCAAACGCTGCGTGGTCGCAGGCGGCGGCACCGCCGCAACGTGGAAGGCGGAGCTGCTCTCCGCCGCCGGCGCCAGCGTCGATGTCTTCGCGCCGGCGCCGAGCGAGGACATGCGTGGGCTTGCCGGCGCTCCGCCGGCAGGCGCGATCACCGTGCATGTGCGCGCCTGGCAAGCGGCCGATTGTATCGGCGCAGCGCTCGCCGTCGCCGAATGCGCCGACGACGCAGAGGCCGCTTTGTTCGCTGCCGCTTCCCGCGCGGCGGGCGTGCCGGTCAACGTCATCGATCGCCCGGCGTTTTGCGACTTCGCCTTCGGCGCGATCGTCAACCGCTCGCCGCTTGTCATCGGCATTTCGACCGATGGCGCCGCGCCGGTATTCGCCCAGGCGATCCGCGCCAGGATCGAGACTCTTATTCCGAAAGGTTTTGCGAGCTGGGCCGAGACGGCGCGCGCTTGGCGCCCGCGTGTGCAGGCGCTCGCTTTGCCGTTCCGCGGCCGACGTAGTTTCTGGGAAAGGTTCACCGATCGCGCGCTTGCCGCATCCGATATCGAACCGACCGAGGCCGACCTCGCGGCGTTGTTGAAGCCCACCCAAGCGCCGGAGAGCGGCTCGGTCGTGCTCGTCGGCGCCGGCCCGGGCAATCCGGACCTGTTGACGTTGCGCGCCGTGCGCGCGCTGCAATCGGCCGAAGTCATTTTGTTCGACGAATGGGTGTCGGCGGAGATTCTCGATTTTGCGCGTCGCGAGGCAAAGAAGATGCTGGTCGGCAAAACCGGCCATGCCCTGATGATCTCGCTCGCCAAAGCCGGACGCCGTGTCGTTCGGCTCAAGGGCGGCGAAGTACGGGCGGATCAAGAAATCGCCGCTTGCGGCGCGGCGGGGATCGGCGTCGAACTGGTACCGGGCGTCGCCGCCGCGCCAACCGCCGCCGACTTCGGAGAATTCTCGGCCGAATTCCCCCAGGTGGCCCGACGCTAGGCTCCTCACCGGGAGCTTTCCGGCAGCGCTCCCATCGGGCGAAATCGCCGGACGAGGCAAGCGCTCAGGCAGCCACGGCAGGCTAAACAACATGTTGCGAAACCCCACCTCTGCCGCCTATTTATGGCCCGCATGGACACGATAACCACACCATCCCCTGCGGGCGCCCAAGGGCCCGAATCCGTCCGCGCCGCCGGCCTGATCGAAGTGCGGCTGGCGGACATCGAGACCGTCGCGCGCGACACCAACGTCTATACGTTCCAACGGCCCGACGGCGGCAGACTGCCGCCCTATAAGCCGGGCGCACATATCGATATCCATCTGCCGAACGGGCTCGTGCGGCAATTTTCCCTGCTCAATCCCGACGCCGATCCGAAAAGCTACGTCGTTGCGATCAAACTCGACGCCGCAAGCCGCGGCGGCTCGCGTTACATTTTCGATCAGCTGAGCGTCGGCCAGACGCTAAAGATCAGCGCGCCGCGCAATAACTTTCCGCTGGTCGAGGATGCCGAGCATGTCGTCCTTTTTGCCGGCGGAATCGGTATCACGCCGATCTGGTGCATGGCGCAGCTGCTCGCCGCGCAGAACCGATCGTGGCAGCTCAACTATTCCTGCCGCTCGCGCGCCGACATGGCCTTCCTCGCGACGCTGGAGAAACTTGGAGCGGAGCGGATTCGTCTGCACTTCGACGACGAAGCCGGCGGCAAGTTCCTGGATATAGCGGGCGCCATCGCCGCCGCACCGGTCAACACGCATTTCTATTGCTGCGGACCCAATCCGATGCTCAAGGCATTCGAGGCGGCCGCAGCAAGCCGGCCGCGTCCTCAAGTCCACGTCGAGTACTTCACCCCCAAGGAAGAGGCGGCGGCAGGCAAACTGGGCGGCTTCTGGGTTGAGCTTGCGCGCTCCGGCGAGGAATATTTCATTCCGGAGGGCAGGAAGATCCTCGAAGTGCTGTACGAGGCCGGCGTCGACGTAGACTATTCGTGCGAGCTTGGCATCTGCGGCGAATGCGTGACGCGCATCATCTCCGGCATCCCCGAGCACCACGATTCCGTCCTCAGCGAGGAAGAGCAGGCTGCCAACGAGAAAGTCATGATCTGCTGCTGCGGCAGCAAGAGCGAGCGTCTGGTTCTGGATATGTAGACATCTCATTGCCCGGTACGCGCAATTACGCTAAGTCGCGGCCATCGGGAACGAAGCTGGAGAAAGCGGAATGGCGGACCACGGTGAACTCGAATACGCCACTGCCGCGGGCAACGATTATCCCGCCCACGAGCAGACCTATCGCAATTTCGTAACGCTGGTGAAGGGTGTCCTTGCGGCGGTAGTCGTTATCCTTGTCCTGCTGGCATTCTTCTTCGCCTAGCGGAATCTTCGCCGCGGCGAAATCGACCTGCGGGATGCGGGGTCGGTTCGCATCCGGGTTAAATATGTCGTCTCGGACCGACTGCGCCTGTTGGCGGATGCCGGAGAAATCATGAAAATTGCGGTTTTAGCGGAGATCGATGCGGGCGAGCCGCGGGTCGCCGTCACGCCCGAAACCGTCAAGAAGATGATCGGCATTGGCGCCGAGGTCGCCGTCGAGCCGGGCGCCGGCGTGAAATCCGGCATCCTCGACGCGAATTATTCCGCAGCCGGCGCCAGCGTGATGAAGGACGCGTTGAGCGGTGCCGATATCGTGCTCAAGGTCCGGCGGCCGCAAGCGTCCGAGTTACCGCGCTTCAAGAAGGGCATGATCGTTATCGCCATCATGGATCCATACGGCCATGACGACGCTTTGCGGGCCATGGCCGATGCCGGCGTGATTGCTTTCGCCATGGAACTCCTGCCGCGCATCACCCGCGCGCAGGTCATGGACGTGCTGTCGAGCCAGGCCAATCTCGCCGGCTATCGCGCCGTCATCGATGCCGCCGCCGAATATGGCCGCGCGCTGCCGATGATGATGACGGCGGCCGGCACCGTGCCGGCGACCAAGGTTTTCGTCATGGGTGCCGGCGTCGCCGGCCTGCAGGCGATCGCCACCGCGCGGCGGCTGGGCGCGGTCGTGACCGCGACCGACGTGCGGCCGGCGGCGAAGGAGCAGGTCGAGAGCCTCGGCGCCAAGTTCATCGCCGTCGAGGACGACGAGTTCAAGGCGGCGGAAACCGCCGGCGGCTACGCCAAGGAAATGTCGAAGGAGTATCAGGCAAAGCAGGCGGCACTCGTCGCCGAGCACGTCAAGAAGCAGGACATCGTCATCACCACGGCGCTGATTCCCGGCCGGCCGGCGCCACGGCTGATCTCGAAGGAAATGGTAGCGTCGATGCGTCCGGGCTCCGTGGTCGTCGATCTTGCGGTCGAGCGCGGCGGCAACGTCGAAGGCGTCAAGGCCGACGCGGTCGCCGAGACCGGCGGTGTCAAGATCATCGGCTACAGCAACGTGCCCGGCCGGCTCGCCGCCACGGCGTCGAGCCTCTACGCCAAGAACCTTTATGCGTTCCTCGAAGTGCTGATCGACAAGAAGACCAAGGCGCTCGCCGTCAACTGGGATGACGATATCGTCAAGGCGACCGCGCTGACCCGCGACGGCGCGATCGTCCATCCGAACTTCAAGCCGAAAAGCGCGGCGTGACTAAGTTCTCAGGGATGAAGGAACGGAGGCCAACGTGGTAACTCTCTCGATCCTCGGCCAGCTCGATCTGCTCGCGGTCGCCCACGCAGGCACGCCGGCAAGTGACGTCGTCGATCCGTTCGTGTTCCGCCTGTCGATCTTCGTGCTCGCGGTCTTCGTCGGCTATTACGTCGTCTGGTCGGTGACGCCGGCGCTGCATACGCCGCTCATGTCGGTCACCAACGCGATCTCCTCGGTCATCGTCGTCGGCGCGCTGCTCGCGGTCGGCGTGGCGCTGGTCGCGAACGACGACGGCCCGCTCTGGGCGCGCGCCTTCGGCTTCGTCGCGCTCGCCTTCGCCTCGGTCAACATTTTCGGCGGTTTTCTGGTGACGCAGCGCATGCTCGCCATGTTCCAGAGGAAGCAGAAATAATCATGAGCGCCAATCTTGCCGCGGCTGCGTATCTAGTCGCCGGCGTTCTCTTCATTCTGGCGCTACGCGGACTTTCGCATCCCGACACCAGCCGGCAGGGCAATCTGTTCGGCATGATCGGGATGGCGATTGCGGTCGCGACCACGCTCGCCGCGCATCCGCCGGCTGGACTGGGTTCCTGGGGGCTGGTTGCGCTTGCGGTGGCGATCGGCGGCGGCACAGGCGCCGTGATCGCGCGGCGCGTGCCGATGACCTCGATGCCGGAACTGGTCGCCGCTTTCCATTCGTTGGTCGGCATGGCCGCAGTGCTGGTAGCAGCCGGCGCACTCTATGCGCCGTCTGCTTTCGATATCGGCACCGAAGGCGCCATCCACGGCCAGAGCCTGATTGAGATGTCGCTCGGCGTCGCCATCGGCGCCATTACCTTCACCGGCTCGGTGATCGCGTTCCTGAAGCTCTCCGGCCGCATGAGCGGCAAGCCGATCATCCTGCCGGCGCGGCACGCCATCAACATCGCACTGGCGATCGGTCTCGTCGCGCTGATCGTGTGGTTCTTCGAGGCGCAGCAGCATCTGACGTTCTGGCTGATCGCGGCCATTTCGTCCCTGCTCGGCATCCTCATCATCGTTCCGATCGGCGGCGCCGATATGCCGGTCGTGATCTCCATGCTCAATTCCTATTCCGGCTGGGCGGCGGCCGGCATCGGCTTCACGCTCGGCAATTCGGCGCTGATCATCACCGGCGCGCTGGTCGGCTCCTCCGGCGCGATCCTGTCCTACATCATGTGCAAAGGCATGAACCGCTCTTTCATTTCGGTGATCCTCGGCGGCTTTGGCGGCGAGGTGGCGGGGCCGAGCGGCGCTGCAGAGAGCCGGCCGGTCAAACTCGGCTCGGCGGAAGACGCTGCCTACCTCCTGAAAAATTCCTCGAAGGTCATCATCGTGCCCGGCTACGGCATGGCGGTGGCGCAGGCGCAGCATGCGCTGCGCGAGATGGCGGCCAAGCTCAAAGCCGAGGGCGTCGAGGTTAAATACGCGATCCATCCGGTCGCCGGTCGCATGCCGGGCCACATGAACGTGCTCCTTGCCGAAGCCAACGTTCCTTACGACGAAGTGTTCGAGCTCGAAGACATCAATTCGGAATTCGCCCAGGCCGACGTCGCCTATGTGATCGGCGCCAACGACGTCACCAATCCGGCCGCCGAAGAGGATCCAAAGTCGCCGATCTACGGCATGCCGGTGCTTCAGGTCTGGAAGGCCGGCACGGTGATGTTCAACAAGCGCTCGCTCGCCTCCGGTTATGCCGGCATCGACAATCCGCTATTCTACCGTGACAACACCATGATGCTTCTTGGCGATGCCAAGAAGATGACGGAAGAGATCGGCAAAGCCGTCTGAGAGTAGCCGGCGATGGCTGCGCAGGACCCTCCGCCCAAACCGCCCGCCGCCAGGCGTCCGCCGCGCTGGTCGGCCGCACGTTCGTCACCCGGCCGTCCCAATCGCCTGGTATTCCGCCTGATCGGCATCCCCGTGCTGGCCGTCGCCGGCGTTCTGCTCTACCGCGGACTTCACGATTACTTCGTGCTGCCGGAATGCGATTCCACGCGCGCCAAGAACACGCTCGCCGATATCTTCAGGCAGCTCAAAATGCAGCCGCTGAACTACGATGCGCTCAAGACCATCTCGGCGAGCAAAGAGGAGGTCGTTTGCAACGCCGTGCTGCCGCTGGCCGATGGCGCCAGCGTCAATGTCGACTACCGATTCTTCTGGCAGGGCAGCACTGCGGAAATGAAATACTCGATCTCCCGCAAGCTGGCGCAAAGCTCGTCGATCGAAAGTCTGCGTACGTCCTAGGTTTTCGCCGACACCCGGTAGGCGGCAAGAAACGTCCGCACCGCAATCCGCACGACGCGCTCGATCTGTTCAAGTCTCGGTGCCGGCGCGAAGTTGAACACCATCGGCTTGAACAGCTTCGCTTGAAACGATTCCATCAGCTGCACGGCGGCAATCTCGATGTCATCGATGGCAAGAACGCCGGCGCCGATCTGCACGGTGAGATAATCCGAGAGTTGCGTCATGCCGCGCTCCGGGCCGCTCTCGTAGAATTTGCGGCCGACTTCCGGCATGCGGTCGGCGATGGCAATCACCGTGCGGATGGCCGAGGCCTTTTCCGGCCGGCAGAGAAATTTGACATACGCGACGCCCAGACGCTTGAGCACGCCTTCCACGTCATGGTCGTTCGGGTCGAGAGCGAAAATTCCCTCCGCCTGCGCGTCGCATTCCTGTTCGACGATGGCCTCGAACAATTCTTCCTTGTGCTTGAAGTAGACGTAGAGCGTGCCTTTGGAGACGCCGGCGGCGCGGGCGATATCGTTCATGCTGGCCGCGTCAAAGCCTTGCGCCAGGAACACCGCGCGCGCGCCTTCGATGATCTGACGACGCTTCGCGCTTTCGTCATCGGTGCCCGACTGCACCCGCTCCAGTGCCATTTGATCTGTCATTTCCTCGCCTTCTTCCGCTGTCTAACCTGGCCCCGGCCGTCTAACCGATGGTAATCCCTCGGCAAATACATGGTGCAATATATATTGACCGAACGGTTCGGTCAATATTGACTTTGCCGCTGTCCCCGATTATTGGTGACCGAACGGTTCGGTCACTTCGAATGGCTTTGCCCGGGTCAGGAAAGGGAGTGGGACCGATGTATCGCAGCAAGGACAAGGACAGGGGTCAGTCCCCGCTCGATGCCGTTTCAACGCTCGACCATGGACCCGTCGATCACGGCACCCCGCCCGCAGCGAAGCCGCCGGTCCCGGCGGAGACGCCACCGCCGACCATCGCGCCCGCGAAGCGAAAGGCTTCGCAGCGCTGGAGCCGCCGCAGGATCGCCCTGGTTGCGCTTGCCGCGCTCGGCGTTGTCGTAGCCGGATGGTTCGGTTTCGACTGGCTGACCGTCGGCCGCTTCATGGTCTCGACCGACGACGCGTACGTGCAGGCGTACAGCACGACGATCGCAGCGAAAATCTCTGGTTATGTCGCAAGCGTCGCCGTCACCGACAACACCCCGGTACACACCGGCGATGTGATCGCGACCATCGATGACGGGGATTACCGGCTTGCGGTCGATTCGGCGCGCGCAAAAGTCGAAACTCAGGAAGCGACCATCGCGCGGATCGGCCATCAGATCGTGGCGCAGGAAGCCGCGGTTGAACAGTCCAAGACGCAGCTTGCATCGGCCAAGGCTGCCGCCGTCCGCACCGAGCTTGAACTTGATCGGCAGAACCTCCTGGTCGCGCGCGATGCTTCGAGCCGCCAGTTGCAGGAGCAGGCGCAGGCGAACCGCGATCAGGCCGTCGCCGCCGTCGAAGGCGCGCGTGCCGCCATCGAGTCGGCGGTCGCGAATGTCGAAGTCCTCAAGGGCCAGCAGCAGGAGGCGATCGGTACGCTCGATGAACTCAAAGCCGCGCTGGCCAAGGCTGAGCGCGATTTGTCCTTTACGGTCATCCGCGCGCCGATCGACGGCGTGATCGGCAATCGCGCGGTACAGATCGGCGACTTCGTGCAGACCGGCCAGCGGCTGGCGAGCCTCGTGCCGCTCGACGACGTTTATGTCACTGCCAACTTCAAGGAAACACAGCTCGCGCGCTTGCGGCCCGGCCAACCGGTTTCAGTCGCAGTCGACGCACTGCCCGAACATACGATCCACGGTGTTGTCGAAAGCTTCTCGCCAGCCTCCGGCGCGGTGTTCTCTCTGCTGCCGCCGGACAATGCGACCGGCAACTTCACCAAGATCGTACAGCGGCTTCCGGTCCGCATCCGTGTGCCGGCCACAGTCGCGCACGAAGGGCTGCTGCGGCCCGGTATGTCGGTGGTGGTAAGCGTCAACACCAAGGCGGGCGCCATCGCAGAAACCGGCAAAACGCAGAGCACAGCGGCGCGCTGATCGAACGCCGAGAGTGGCGATTGCTCAAGCAGCGACCACGAGCTTCCCCGCCCCGCCGGCGGCAGCCCCCGCCGAGCGCGTCGATCCGGTGCGCATCGTCGCCTTCCTGGCGATGTGCTTCGGCATGTTCATGGCGTTCCTCGACATTCAAGTGGTGTCGGCTTCGCTGGCCGAGATTCAGGCCGGCCTAGCCGCGTCCAGCGACGAAATCACCTGGGTGCAAACCTCGTATTTGATGGCTGAAGTCGTCGCCATTCCGCTCTCGGGCTTTCTGTCGCGCGCGCTCGGCACGCGCGTCATGTTCGCCGGTGCGGCCGCCGGTTTCACCGTCGCCAGCCTGATGTGCGGACTGTCCTCGACCATGGGCCAGATGATCGTCTGGCGCGCGCTGCAAGGTTTTATCGGCGGCGGCATGGTGCCGACGGTGTTTGCCTCCGCCTACAGCATTTTTCCGCGCCGGTTGCAGCCCGTTATCACGCCGATGATCGGGCTGGTCGCCACGCTGGCGCCAACCATCGGCCCGACTGTCGGCGGCTATCTGACCGACATGCTGTCGTGGCACTGGCTTTTCTTCATCAACATCGTGCCCGGCATCGTCGTGACGATCGCCGCCATCACCCTGATTGATTTCGATAAGCCGGATCTCCCATTGTTCAAGCATTTCGATTTCGTCGGCCTGACCTTCATGGCCCTGTTTTTAGGCGCGCTCGAATACGTGCTGGAAGACGGACCGCGTTACGACTGGTTCGAGGATTCGACGATCTCGTTCGCTGCGGTGGTTTCGGCAACGTCGGCGCTGATCTTCTTTGTGCGCGTGCTAACTGCCGGACAGCCGATCGTCGATCTGCGGCCGTTCCGCGACCGCAATTTCGCGCTCGGCAGCATGTTCTCGTTCGTGCTCGGCATCGGCCTTTACGGCCTGACCTATCTCTATCCGGTCTACCTCGACGAGATCCGCGGCTTTAATGCGCTGATGGTCGGTGAGACTATGTTCGTGTCCGGCGCGGCGATGTTCCTCACCGCGCCGCTCGTCGGCCGCCTAATGACCCGGACCGATCCGCGGCTCATGCTGGCCATCGGGTTTACGGTTGTCGCGCTCAGCAACTGGCAGGCTACCTACATCACCAAGGATTGGGATTTCGCGCAGTTGTTCATCCCGCAGGTCCTGCGCGGCTTCGGCATGATGTTCGCGATCGTGCCGATCACCAGCATATCGCTCGGCACGCTGGCGCCGGACCGGCTCAAGAATGCCTCCGGGCTGTTCAATCTGATGCGCAATCTGGGCGGCGCGGTCGGGCTCGCCGGGCTGAACACCGTGCTCAATAAACGGATCGACCTGCACCTGGCGCGCCTGCATGAGTCCATCACCTGGTCGCGGCAGCCGGTCGTGGAGGCGCTCAACAATCTCGTCGCGCGCATCCCGGGCTCGGACGCGCATAACATGGCGCTCAAACAGCTTTTCATGTTCGTGCGCCAGCAGGGGATCGTGATGGCTTTTGCCGACGTATTCCTGCTGCTGTGCCTGCTTTTCGTCGTATTCGCCCCGTGCGTCTGGTTGATGCGCCGGCCACCACCGGCCAACACCGAACTGGCCGCGCATTAAGAGCAGCCGAAGAGGGTCAGCCTGATGCAAACCGCGCTCCTGCAGCTCGCCGAGGACTTCCTAAGCTCCTTTGTTTTCCTCGGTATCTATCTTGCGGTCGGCAACTTGCCGCTCGCGGTAGGCTTTGCGCTCGCGGTCGGAGGGGCCCAACTCGCGCTCGCGAAATGGCGGAGACGGCGTCTCGAAGCGATGCAATGGCTCAGCCTCACGCTTGTCATCGTGTTGGGCTTCGCAACACTGATGACTAACGACAGTCGTTTCATGATGGCAAAGCCGAGCGTCATTCACTTTGCCATCGGCGTCGTCATGCTCCGGCCGGGATGGATGGATCGCTACATGCCGCCGATCGTGAAAGAAAACCTGTCCGAAGATATCCTAGTGATCACGGGCTACGCCTGGGCCGGCCTGATGTTCGCGCTCGGATTTCTCAATCTCTATGTTGCCGCCAACTACAGTCTGGTCGCCTGGGGCTACTTCATTGCATTTGGGGCAACCGGCGCAAAGATCGCCGCCTTTTTTACGCAATATCTGGTCTTTCAAATTCTCATTCGCCGCAAGCTTCGGACAGCCGCTCTGGAGAGCGCGTGACGGAAGCAAAAAGGCCGGCCCCACGGGTCCGGCCTTTCGCATTCGCGCAACCGAGGTGACGCGCCTAATGCGTGGCGGCAAACGCGATGCCTTCCCGCACCTGAACCATCGCCTGGTCAACCAGCGCAATCGCCGCTTCGCGGTGGCCGCCTTTGTTGGGAAGCGCCGCGATCAATTCGGCGCGCGCGTTCGCCAGGAGCGCAAGCGCGGCGTCCATGTGCGGCTGAGCGCCGAGCGCGTAGCCGACCCCGAACGTCGAAACCAGCAACACTCCAATCAGCAATTTTTGACGAGATACACGAAACATAGGCTTCTCCCTCCTGTTGAATTCCTGGTCCGCCGCCCGGGCTTTATACGCGGTTTCCCGCCAACGGATCACTGCACGGGCCGCCAAATTCACAATCGGGGCTTACCATAGCCGCCCGCTGTTGGCGTCTGTATGATGATCGCTTCGCCTGCGTCGATTATCGTCGCGTCGCAGCCGGCCAATCTTTCCATGCGCCCGTCCCGGCGGCGCGCCCAATTCTCGCCGGCCTGACCGTCTTCGCCGCCACCAAGACCGAACGGCCGCACGCAGCGATGACCCGACAGGATGGTGCACTCCATTCGTTCCAGGAAGCGGATGACGCGGATGATGCCGTCGCCCGCGTTCCAGCGGCCGCGCCCGCCCGAGCCCTTCCGGATGTGAAAATCCTCGAGCATGACCGGGTAGCGGAATTCCAGGACTTCCGGATCGGTAAGCCGCGTATTGGTCATGTGGGTATGCACGGCGTCGGTGCCGGGGAAGCCGGGTCCGGCCGGTGAGCCGGAGCAAATCGTCTCGTAGTATTGGTAGCGGGCATTGCCGAAGTTGAGATTGTTCATGGTGCCCTGCGCGGCCGCCATGGCGTCGAGCGCGCCGAACAGGCAATTGGTCACCTCTTGCGACGTCTCGACGTTGCCGGCCACCACGGCAGCGGGGAATTCCGGCGACAGCAGCGATTTTTTTGGAATGACGATGCGGATCGGGCGCAGACAGCCGGCGTTCATCGGGATGTCGTCGTCGACCATGACGCGAAAGACATACAGGACCGCGGCGCGCGTCACCGGCTCGGGCGCATTGAAGTTGTTCGGCTGCTGCGGGCTAGTGCCTGTGAAATCGACCGTCGCCTCGCGCTTTTCCTTGTCGACGCCGACGCGCACCTTGATGACAGTGCCTTGGTCCATCTCGGCCGTAAAATTCGAGTTGCGCAAGCGATCGACGACACGGCGCACGCTTTCGGCCGCGTTATCCTGCACGTGCCGCATGTAGGCGCGCACTACCGGCAGCGTGAAGTGGCGCACCATCTTGCGCAGCTCGGCGACGCCCCTTTCGTTGGCGGCGATCTGAGCCTTCAGATCGTTGACGTTCTGCAACGGATTGCGCGCCGGATACTCGCCGCCGGTCAGCAGCGCGTAAACCTCCTGTTCCCGGAACCGGCCGCGCTCGACTAGTTTGAAATTGTCGATGTAGACGCCCTCCTGCCCAATCGAGGTCGCATTCGGCGACATCGAGCCGGGCGAAATGCCGCCGACATCGGCATGGTGGCCTCGCGAGGCGACCCAGAACTGGATTATGCGTCCCGCAAATACCGGTGTGCAGACGGTGATGTCGGGCAAATGCGTGCCACCGTTATACGGTGCGTTGATGGCATAGACGTCACCCGGCCGGATGTTTCCCGTGTTCTCGCGGATGATCGTCTCGACCGCCCGATCCATCGAGCCCAGATGCACCGGCATGTGCGGTGCGTTGGCGACCAGCGAGCCGTCGCCGTCAAAAACCGCGCAGGAGAAATCCAGCCGCTCCTTGATGTTGACTGAATAGGCGGTGTTTTGCAGTGCCACGCCCATCTGTTCGGCAATCGACATGAAGATGTTGTTGAACACTTCGAGCATGACCGGGTCGGCGCGCGTGCCGACGGCGCGCGCCCGCACAAGCCGGGCGACACGCCGCAGCAGCAAATGATTCCTGGCCGTGACCTCGGCTTGCCAGCCGGGCTCGACCACGACGGTCTGGTGCGGCTCGATGATGATGGCCGGGCTCCTCACTTTCTGTCCCGGCGCGATTGTCGCCCGCACGTGAACATTCGCGCGATGCCAGCGGCCGCCGGAGAAGAAGCGTGTGCGGCGCGCCGGACCGGCCAGCTTGGCTCGTTTGAGCTTGCGCGCGATTTCCCGGAACGCGGCGCCACCGCCGACCGCTTCAACCGAAGCCGCTTCGATGACCAGTTGTTTTGCTGGATCGACAAACCCGAACTGCGCTTTATGCGCCCGCTCGAAGGCCGATTGCATTTTTCGGAGCGACAGGAATTTCGCGCCCTTGCCGGCATCGACAATCAGCGGCGTATCGGTCCCGGCATAACGGATATGCGCGCGAACGTGAAGCGCGATCCTGCTTCTCGGCACGCCCTGACCTGCGACTTCCGTTAATGCTTCCCTTCCGAGCCGCCGCGCCGTGCGCTGCAACGCCTTGCCGGCTATTTCGCCGAACGGCTCCTCGATCGCCTGCTGACGAACGCTGCGGATGTCGGCAAGCCCCATGCCGTAGGCCGACAGCAGTGAGGAGAACGGATGGATCAGCACGCGCGTCATGCCGAGTGCATCGGCGACCAGGCAGGCGTGCTGGCCGCCGGCGCCGCCGAAACAATTGAGCGTATAGCCGGTGACATCATAGCCGCGCTGCACTGAGATCTTCTTGATCGCATTCGCCATGTTCTCGACGGCGATTCTGATGAATCCGTCGGCGACGTCCTCCGGCGCGCGGCCGCCGCCGACGTCTTCCGCCAATTCCGCAAAGGCTCCCCGCACCGCCGCGGCGTCGAGCGGCTGATCCTGGCGCGGCCCAAAAATCTTCGGGAAGAAATCCGGAATGAGTTTCCCGACCATGACATTGGCGTCGGTCACCGCGAGCGGCCCGCCGCGGCGATAGCATTTCGGGCCTGGATTGGCGCCGGCGGAATCGGGACCGACCCGGAAGCGTGCGCCGTCAAAATGCAGGATCGAGCCCCCACCCGCCGCCACCGTGTGGATCAGCATCATCGGCGCGCGCATGCGAACACCCGCGACCTTGGTCTCGAACGCGCGCTCGTAGCTGCCGGCAAAATGCGAAACATCGGTCGAAGTGCCGCCCATGTCGAAGCCGATCAGGCGGTCGAAACCCGCCTGCCGGCCGGTCTCGACCATGCCGACGACGCCGCCCGCCGGCCCGGACAGGATCGCATCCTTGCCGCGAAATAATTCCGCCGCGGTCAATCCGCCCGACGACATCATGAACATAAGCTTGAGCCCCCCCTCCGCTTCCGGGGCCCGGCTGTTTTCCGGAACGAGTTCGCCGGCAACCCGCGCGACGTAGCGGCGGAGGATCGGGGACAAGTAACTGTCGACGACGGTGGTGTCGCCGCGGCTGACGAGCTTGATCAGCGGCGAGACTTCGTGACTGGCGGAAACTTGCGGAAAGCCCACCTCGCGCGCGAGCGCCGCCACCCGCCGCTCATGCTTGCCGTAGCGGTAAGCGTGCATCAGCACAATCGCCACGGCGAGGATGCCGTCGTCTTTTGCGCGCGTAAGCTCGCCGCGTAATGTGTCGAGATCGACCGCGCGCTCGACGGTGCCGTCGGCGCGCACGCGCTCATCGACCTCGACCACGCGCTCGTAGAGCATGTCCGGCTTGACGATATGGCGGGCGAAAATCTTCGGCCGCGCCTGATAGCCGATGCGCAGCGCGTCGCGAAAGCCCTTGGTGATCAGGAGCAGCGTTCGCTCGCCTTTGCGCTCAAGCAGCGCATTGGTGGCGACCGTAGTCCCCATTTTCACCGCGCCGATGCGCGCGGCCGGAACGAGATCGCCGGGCGCCAAGCCGAGCAGATGCCGGATGCCGGCCACCGCCGCGTCAGCGTAGGCCTCCGGATTTTCCGACAGCAACTTATGGGTGACAAGTTTGCCGTCCGGCTTCCGGCCGATCACGTCGGTGAAGGTGCCGCCGCGGTCGATCCAGAACTCCCAGCTTCCGGGCATGCGGCGATTATAGTGCAAACCGCGCGTTGCGGCGAAAGCGGGTATCCAAGCGCGGACCGGGACAGGCTACGAGTGCCGCCTATGGATGCTGCGGCTCGCTTGCCAGCAGCCCGGCCACGGTGCGGATTTCGTTGCGGGCATATTTGGGCAATCCGGCACTGATTGATTCGCCGGAATTGAACGAGGATTCCCCCATCAACACCTGCGCCGGCACGAGATTGCGCAGCACCGGCACTTTTTCGTATTCCCGCTTTTTGTCGAGGACGCCCGCATCGACCGCAAGCACCATGTAGGCAGTGACGATCGTCACGCTGGCATCGGCAGGATCGCCCTGGAAGACGGCGACGAATTTTCCGAACTTCATGATCTGGTTGACGTAGAAGATATTCTGCTCGAGCACGCCGGCAACCGGCGTGTCGAGCCCGGTCAGCCCCTTCAGTCCGGCCTGATCCAAGTCGGGCGGCGCAAGCAGCGCTAATTCGCTCTCGAAATCGATCTGGTCGGGAACTTTCTTGGCGCTGTCACGCAGCTTGTTCACCAGCATGATCCCGAGCGGGATTTTGCCTTCGAGCCGGTAGCTCGATTGAATACAGATCAGGGTCGCTCGCCCGGTGCACCATTTGCGTTCAGGGTTTTCGTTGCCGCTACCCTGCGCGTCCTTGAGCGGATTGATGTCAGCCGACGCGATCAGCCTGTGCTGGATCGCCGGATCGATCTTTTCCAGGAATGGCAGCGTCACGTAGCGCGCGAGATCGAGCGTGCCCGGCGGCCGGCCGACCAGGAAGCGCGCCTGCGCTATATACATGGTAAGTTTCTCGACAGCCGGGCCGGCCGTGGCGCCCGTGCTCGCCACCTTGGTCACCGTGGGCTCGGTGTAACCGGGGAACAACGCCAGGAACTTCTTCTGAGCGGGATGCATGCGCGCCCAGTCCTTAAAGCTGATCAAATTGGTTGCGCCGCCCGGCGGCCCCCCCTGCGCGTCGCTGAACACAATGACGCCGGGCTTAAGCTGCGCCACATCCCAATCCTTCGCCGCGGCCGCATCCTCGATGCGAAAATCCTGCGCGCACGCCGCCGACAACGAGCTTAAGAGCCCGACGACCGCGATCGCGCGCCGTATCCATATCGTCATGTTTTGCGGTCGCTTGAAATTCAGTTGGCCCGTCCGCCCCAGAAATAGTCCGGATCGCGCCGCGCGTGAGCGCGCGGATCGTCGGAATCGCCGAACAATGGCCCGAACAGGCTGCGCAACGGCTCCAGCGGCCCGGCTGACGGCGGCGGCTGCCAGCCCTGCGCCGGATAATAGGAACGGCCCGTTACGTATCGGTCGTCCGTTTGCGCGCCCCAATAGCCTTCACTGGTACTACCCCAACCGTGCGCGTCCTCTGGCGATATCAGCTGGTATTGCGTGTCGGCGACGCGGCCGTCGGCCTGGCGCCGCAAATGCTCGATAAAGCCGCCAGTAGCGACCGGATCGCCGGTCATGTAGTCGATCGGCAGATCCATAAGGCGACGCTGCGCTTCCTTTGAGGGGCCGCTGAGCGGCGCCTTGGCGGCGATGCCCTCTGACCAGATCGCCTGCATGATCGGCGCGAAGATCGGCAATGCCACCCGCGCGCCGGTCGCGCTCGGTCCGAGCGAGCGCCGCTTGCCGTCGCCATTGTCGTAGCCGACCCAGACGGCGACGGTCACGTCGTTGGTAAAACCGATGAACCAGCCGTCGACCGAGTCTTCGGTCGTGCCAGTCTTGCCGGCGACGTAGGGCGAGAGCGAACCGATGGCGCGGGCTGTGCCGCGCGCCACCACGCCCTGCAACATGGTCTTGAGCTGATAAAAGGAAGTGCGATCGGCGGCGCCGATAAACGGCAGCGGCGTATTTGGATATTGATAGATTGTGCGGCCGTTCTGCTCGATCGACTCGATGGCGTGCGGCTGCGGCAGCGCCCCTTCATTGGCGACCGCCGCATAAAAGGCGGCAAGGTCGATCATGTGCACCGGCTGCGCCCCCAGAACGAACGGGTAGTAGCGGACGCAATCGCGGTATATCTTCGCGGCGACCGCCGTTGCGCAAACGCTGTCGAGACTTTTTGCCGGATCGGGGTTGATGCCGCCGTCGAGTAGCCGCGCGGTGACGATATTGACCGAATTTTCCAAGCCGCGCCGCAGCGTGAACACGCCGCCGGAGTAATTTTCGGCATTGCGCGGCGTCCAATAATCTTCCGCGCGCGGAGTGCCGCCTATCTCGCGCGTAGTTATGCCGCCTATCTCGCGTATAATTATATCGCGGCCACCGCTGATCGTGCTGCCGATCGGCGGCAGCGTGATCGGCTCATCGAGGACGAGCGTGTTCGGCTGCAGGCCCGCCTGCAGCGCCGTCAGATAGGTGAGCGGCTTGATGGCTGAACCGGGCTGGCGCTGCGTCTGCGACGTGCGGTTGAGCTGGCTCAACGGATAGGAAAAGCTGCCGGCCATGGCAAGGATACGCCCGCTCTTGTTGTCCAGCACGAGCGCGGCGCCTTGCACGGTCGGGCGCACGCGCAACTGCGCCTGCGTGGCGACTGCAGCAGCGGTTTTGCCTTTCGCCGGCGGCTTGTTATCGGTCTTGCCGTCCATGAGGCGGACATAGATGACGTCGTAAACGTTCAGGTTGCGCCTGACGTCCGCGGTCCAGGCGTTGAGCGGCATGATGCGTCCGTCGAGAAGCCCGACATGAATAACGCCGTCGCCGCGCTTGCCGCCCTTGTCGAGAACCACCGCGATGTCCCAATGCACGTCGTAGAGCGGCAAGCGGATCGCGGTCAGGGCCTGCTGCCAGGCGGGCATTGGCGCAGCACCGGCGGACGGCGGCGCGCCGGGCGGCTTGCCGGAGCTGATTTTCTGGATCGCGTCCGCGATATTCGCCTCGGCACCGCGGAACACCATTCGCCCGGCGTTGATCTCGTAATGCGCCAGACCTTCCTGCAGCGCCGACTCGGTGTCACGCTGCAAGGCGGCGTCGATGGTCGAATGCACGATGTATGGCTCGGCGGTCAGGTTGTCGACGCCGTCCGCTTTCGATTCACGCCCGAGATAATCGATGAAGTGGAAGCCGGAATCGCGGCGCGGCCGCTCGAAGGCGGCGGGCTTCGGCGGTGAAGCAAGCGCATTGTCCTTCTGATCGGCGGTGATAACGCCATCTTCCTGCATGCGGCCGAGCACATAGCCGAGACGCTCGCGCGCGCGGTCGGGATGGCGATCGGGATTGAAATAGCTCGGACCTTTGAGCAAGCCCGCAAGCATAGCGCCTTCCGCAAGCGTGAGATTCTTGGCCGATTTGCCGAAATAGCTGCGCGCAGCCATCTCAACGCCCCACGAGCCGCGGCCGAGATAGGCCGAGTTGAGATAGAGCTCGAGAATCTCCTGCTTGCTCAGCGTGCCCTCAAGCCGCGAGGCGACGATCATCTCGCGGATCTTTCGCTCGTAGGTCACGTCTTCGCCGACCAAAAGGTTCTTCACGATCTGCTGGGTGATGGTCGATCCGCCCTGCGGCCGGCCCGGATCGGCGAGATTGCCGATGAAGGCGCGGATGATGCCGCGCTCGTCGACGCCGTGATGCTGGAAGAACCGGCGGTCCTCGGCGGCGACGAACGCCTTCTGCACATAATCGGGGATATCGGCGAGCGGGATCCAGAGGCGGCGGTTGCCCGGCACGAATACGTCGGCGAAGCTCGCGCCCTTGTCGTCGAGCACGACGCTCATGCTGGGAAGCTTCCGGCCCTTGAGCCGCGTATGATCGGGCAGGTCGGCCGCCGCGTTGTTGAAGAACTCGATCACCTGGCCGAGGTCGACGACCGGCTGCTCGACGCTCTCGTTCTTGCAAAACTGGCGATAGGCCGTGTTCAGGTCGGCAAAATTGATGCCGTGAAAAGCCTTGAGGTCGGCGCCGACCGCTTTCGGATCGTCAAGCGCGGTGGCGATGAGGCTGTCGAGATTGATTGACTCAATATCGAAGGCCGCGCGCATATGGGCGCAACCGTTGCGCAGGATCTGCACGACCTCGGCCCGGTCCGCCGCCGCGTCGAAATGCGTCTTCACCGCCTGCGGCTGGGTCAGCACCTCGCTGAGCGCCAGCGCGGTCGCAAAGATCTTGACCAGAATCAAGTCCATGGCGACGCGAAACAACCGAGTTGGAGGGACACCACAAGGAGCAACGTCGAATCGAATATAGCTATCTGATCCTTACAAAAGGACTTTTTTGCGAGGCTTTTGTGCCGCGGCGGGGACGCAAGCTAACGGCGCAATCCGGCCGCGCCGACGCAGGGGCGCGCCGGCTCGCCGGATCGATATCCCCTTGACGGGAAAGCGCAAAACCGGGCCGCCGGGCTGCTGCTATTTCCTGCTGGACACCAATCCGTCGAAATGGCCGCGATTCTGCAACCAAGCCAGCAATGCCAGCGCCGGCAGGCCGGCGAGTGCGCAGACGACGAAGAACCATGCCCAGCCGGCCGCGGCGGCGATAAAACCAGCGCCCGACGACAAGTAGGTGCGCCCGACCGCGGCGAATGCCGTGAGCAGCGCGTACTGCGTCGCCGTGTGCAGCGGGTTGCGGCACAAGGCCGAAAGGTAGGCGACGAAAATGACCGTGCCGATCGCGCTGGTGAAGTTTTCGGCGACGATGGCGAAGGTGAGCCAAGCGGCATTGTGGCCGAGCACCGCCTGCCATGAAAACGCAAGGTTCGAGGCCGCTTGCAGCAGGCCGCCGAGCCAGAGGCTTGCCGGAAGCGAAAAAGCGCGCGCGACAAAGCCGCCGGCAAATCCTCCGATCAAGGTCGCCGCGAGCCCAACGCCCTTGATGATGGCAGCGTATTCGTTGCGCGAAAAACCAAGATCGATCACGAACGGCGCCGTCATCGCGCCGGATAACGCGTCGGTGAATTTGAACAGGACGATAAAAAGAAGCGCGACAAAGGCGAGATCGCGCGACAAAAATTCGGCGAATGCGCCGACCGCGGTATCGACGATCCGTTGCAGCGTGTTTTCGCGCGCATGCGCGGCATCGGCGGCGCGCGATTTTTGCGGCTCGGTTGCAAACAGCGTGGTGGCGACTCCGACCAGCACCAGCATCCCCATCAAGGCGTAACCGGCGGTCCAGGCGGCGTGATAGGGCAAGCCGAGCCCCTGCAGGCCGCTGACCAGGAACAGCGCGCCGGCGGTCGACGCCAGCATGCCGATACGGTACGCCGCCACATAGGAGGCCATGCCGGCCGCCTGCTCGCTTTCGTCGAGGCTCTCGACGCGAAACGCATCGACGACGATATCCTGCGTTGCCGATGCCGTGGCGACGAGCAGCGCGCCAAAGGCCACCATCAGCGGCGAGACCGATGGATTGCAGGCGCCGAGAAAGACGATCGCCGCGATCAGCAGAAGCTGCGTGAGCACGAGCCAGCCGCGCCGGCGGCCGAGCAGCCGCGAGAGGACCGGCACATCGAGCGCGTCGATAAGCGGCGCCCACAGGAACTTGATCGTGTAGGGCGTTCCCACCAGCGCGAACAGTCCGATGGTGCCGAGATCGACTCCGGTTTCGCGCATCCAGACCAACAACGTCGAGCCTGACAGCGCCAGCGGCAGGCCCGACGAGAAGCCGAGAAACATGACGATCAGCACGCGCCGCTGCAAATAAACGGCAAACGTGTCGGCGATGGATGCGCGGGCGGGTTTGTCCGGGGTCGCGGTCATGCGCTTGCCACCCCCTCCCACCAGGAGAGAGGGATCAGGTCACTCGCCCGCTTCCAGCTTGCGCAGCAGCGGGGCGGCAACGACGTCGGGCTGCGGCCCGTCATCGATGAATTCGACGTCGGCGATGCGGGCGCCGCGCTTCTCGACTTTTTCGGCCGAAATCACGATCTGCCGCACGTCTTCGCCGGCTTGCGTGAAGTGCTGCTGCAATTTCAGGACGCGCTCGTGCATGCGCGCAACATCATCGATCAGGCGGCCGACCTCGGCCTGGATCTGGCCGGCGGCTTCGCGCATCCGCTCCTCTTTGCGCATCTGTTGGATCAAATGGACCGCGACCATGAGCAGCGACGGCGACACGATCACTACCTTGGCGCGGAACGCCTTTTGCACCACGTCGTCGAAACCGTCGTGCAAATCAGCGTAGAGCGACTCCGAGGGGACGAACATCAGCGCAATGTCCTGCGTCTCGCCGGGAATGAGATATTTCTGCGCGATGTCGCCGACGTGTTTGATCACGTCCTGGCGAACGCGCGCAGCCGCCTGCCGGCGCTCGTCCTCGCTCTTGGCCTCCTTGTAGGCGGTGACCGCCTCCAGCGGAAATTTCGCGTCGACGACCAGCGGCCGCTGGCCGGGCAGGAACAGCGCGCAATCCGGCCGCGTCTTGTTCGACAGCGTGTACTGAAATTCATAGCAGCCTTTCGGCAGGCCATCGCGCACGATCAATTCCATGCGGCCCTGGCCGAAGGCGCCGCGCTCCTGCTTGTTGGCAAGCACGCCTTGCAGCGAGGTCACCTGGGTCGCGAGCTCGGTAATGTTCTTTTGCGCGCTGTCGATAACCGCGAGCCGCTCGTGCAGCTTTTGCAGATTCTCCGTGGTCTTCTGTCTGGTCTGCTCCAACGAATCGCCAAGGCGATGCGAGACTGAATCGAGGCGCTCGTTGACCGTGTGCGCGAGCTGCGATTGGCCCTTGGCCAGCAATCCGATCATCGCCTCGAGCCGACTCGCCGCCTCACCCTGCGCGCGCCGTAATTCCGCCAGCACGGCATCTTCCGCACTCGCCGGCTTGCGCGCGCGCCACAGCACGACGAGCGCGGCGCCAGCGATGAGGACGGCCAAAATGACAATCATTGGCGTGCTTTCGATCATGGCCGCTTGTACGCGATTCGCTCGCCAGCCTAGCCGCGGCCTAAGAACAAAGAGTGAACACTTATACCCCGAATAGCCGGACCCGCGCAACGGGCCCCAAGATTGACCGCGCTTTATGCACCGCTTACATCGCGGCGCATGGCTGTGCGCGAGATCCTGAAGCTACCGGATAAAAGGCTGCGGCTCGTCTCCGATCCGGTCAAGAAAATCGACGCCGGCATTCGCGCGTTGGTCGACGACATGTTCGAGACCATGTATGCCGCGCCCGGCATCGGCCTTGCCGGCATCCAGATCGGCGTCGACAAGTGCGTCGTGGTGATGGACCTGTCGAAGAAGGAAGACTCCCACAAGCCGCAAGTCTTCATCAATCCGGAAATCACCTGGACGTCGAAGGAAAAATCGACGCACGAGGAAGGCTGCCTGTCGATCCCCGAGTATTACGAGGAGGTCGAGCGGCCGAGCGAGGTGAAGGTCAAATATCTCGACCTCGACGGCAAGACGTACGAGATTTCAGCCGGTGGCCTGTTCGCCACCTGCATCCAGCACGAGATCGACCACGTCAACGGCGTGCTGTTCATCGATCATATCTCCAAGCTCAAGCGCGACCGCGTCATCAAGAAATTCATCAAGGCGGCAAAGGCGACGAAGAAAAAAGTGGAGGCGTGAGTGGCGCTCCGCCTCGTCTTCATGGGCACGTCCGATTTCGCCGTCCCCACATTGCTTGAGATTGTCGGCGCCGGACATCAGGTCGCCGCCGTCTATACGCGTGCGCCGAAGCCGGCTGGCCGCGGCATGGCGCTCAGCGAAACTTCGGTCGCGCGCGAAGCCAAGCGATACAGTCTGCCGATCCTGATGCCCAAAAGCCTGCGCGAGCGCGACACCGCCGGCACGATGCGCGCACTCCATGCCGACGCCGCCGTCGTCGTCGCCTACGGGTTGATCCTGCCGAAACCGGTCCTGGAAGCGTTTCCGCTCGGCTGTTTCAACCTGCACGCTTCGCTGTTGCCGCGCTGGCGCGGCGCGGCTCCGATTCAGCGCGCCATCATGGCCGGCGACCGTGAAACGGGCGTGATGGTGATGAAGATGGCGGAGGGCCTCGACACCGGCCCGATCGCCATAGCGGAACGCGCGCCAATCGAAGCCGATGCGACCGCGGGCGACATTCACGACATGCTCGCCCGGCTCGGCGCCAGGCTGATGGCGGTCGCGCTCGGCGCTCTCGAACGCGGGTCGCTGCAATTGACCCCGCAACCGGTCGCGGGCGTGACTTATGCGCACAAGATCGACAAAAGCGAGACGCACATCGAGTGGAATAAACCGTGGCAGCAGGTGCGCGACCATTGCCGGGGATTGTCGCCGTTTCCCGGTGCCTGGTTCGAGCTTGCCGGCGCCGGGCGCATCAAGGTGTTGCGCACCACCAAGGGCGCCGGCGGCGGCAAGCCGGGCGAGGTGCTCGACGACAAACTGACGGTCGCCTGCCGCGATGGCGCGGTGCGGCTCGTCGAATTGCAGCGCGCCGGCCGCGCGCCGATGCCGGCCGATGAATTTCTGCGCGGCACCCCGGTCAAAGCGGGAGCGCAGATTGCCTGAGCGGACAAGCCATGCTGAGCAATATACGGTCTACGTCGACGACAATTTCCAATACATGGACGAGGATGCGCGCACCAAACACGGCGCTTATGAATCGCTTGAAGAGGCGCTGCGGGTCTGCAAGGCGACCGTCGACGCATGTCTGACGAGGACGCATGAGCCCGGCATGTCGGCGCGCCAGCTTTATGAAGAGTATGTTGCGGCCGGCGACGATCCGTTCATCGTCGGGCCGGGCGCCAGCTTCTCCGCCTGGACGTATGCCCGGCAGCGTTGTGAGGCGCTATGTGGCGGCAGCGTCGAAGACCGCTGATGCCGCGCTACAAGCTCACCATCGAATATGACGGCACGCCATTCGTCGGCTGGCAGGTGCAGGACAATGGCGCCTCCGTGCAGGGCGCACTGATCGATGCTATCGCCGCGTTCTCCGGCGAGCGGGTCGCGGTGGCCGGGGCCGGGCGCACCGATGCCGGCGTGCACGCGCTTGGCCAGGTCGCCCATGTCGATCTCGCCAGGGATTGGGACGTCAACAACGTGCGCGACGCGATCAATTTCCACCTGCGGCCGCAGCCGATCGCCGTGCTGGCGGCAGAGCAGGTGGCGGCGGATTTCGACGCTCGGTTCTCGGCGACCAAGCGGCATTATCTTTATCGGATCATCAATCGCCGCGCCGACCTGACGCTTGACGACAATCGCGCCTGGCGGGTGCCGCGTGCGCTCGACGCGGCGGCGATGCACGCCGCCGCGCAGCAGCTCGTCGGCAAGCACGATTTCACCACCTTCCGCGCCGCCGAATGCCAGGCGAAATCCCCGGTCAAGACGCTCGACCGGCTCGACGTCGCGCAGGACGGCGACGACGTGCGGATCGGCGCGTCGGCGCGCTCATTCCTGCATCATCAGGTGCGCTCGATGGTCGGCTCGCTGGTCCATGTCGGTGAGGGCAAATGGACAAGTGGCGATCTCGCTGCCGCCCTCGCCGCGCGCGACCGCTCGGCTTGTGGGCAAGTGGCGCCGCCGCACGGGCTTTATCTGGCGCGGGTGGAGTATTGACGATCGTCAAAATGCGCCGAGAGGCTCACCCGAAATATTTGTCGATGATCCGCCGATAGATCGCCGTCAGCGTGATGAGGTCGGCGACCGGCACGCATTCGTCGATCTGATGCATGGTCTGCCCGACCAGGCCGAATTCCAGCACCGGGCAGTAATCCTTGATGAAGCGCGCGTCCGACGTACCGCCTGAGGTCGAGAGCTTCGGCTTTCTGCCGGTCACCTCGGCGATGGCGGCAATGGCGAGATCGGTGAATGGTCCGGGCTTGATGACGAAGACGTCGGCATTCGACGGCTGCCATTCAAGGCGAAAATGTATGCGGCCAGCGCCGGCTGCTTGCGCCCGCTTTTCGATCAGCGTCTTGAGCGCGGCCGGGCTGTGGCGGTCGTTGTAGCGGATGTTGAAGCGCGCACGCGCTTCGCCGGGAACGACATTGACTGTGGTGTTGCCGACGTCGACCGACGTGAATTCAAGATTTGACGGCGTGAAATTCTCGCTGCCTTGGTCGAGCGGCGCTTGCAGCGCCGCGATCAGCGTCACCAGTCCCCGGATCGGGTTGTCGAAGCGATCGGGATAGGCGACATGGCCTTGACGTCCGCTGACGATGAGCGTGCCGTTGAGCGAGCCGCGCCGGCCGGCGCGGATATTGTCGCCGATCGCCTCGATGCTGCTCGGCTCGCCGAGGATGCAGTGGTCGAATTTTTCGCCGCGCTCGGCCGCCCATTGCAAGAGTTTGACCGTTCCGTTGACGGCGATGCTTTCTTCGTCGCCGGTGATCAGCAAAGAGATCGAGCCGTTTTTCAGGCGGCCACCGTTGGCGGAGACGTGGTCGAGCGCGGCGGCGACGAAGCAGGCGATGCCGCCCTTCATGTCGACCGCCCCGCGGCCGTAAAGCCGATCGCCGGCGATCTCACCGGCAAACGGCAGATGATGCCAGATCGCCTCATCACCCGGCGTCACCACGTCGGTGTGGCCGGCGAACACGAGATTGGGAGTCCGGTCGCCAATGCGCGCGTAGAGATTATCGACCGGCGCGGTGCCGGGCTCGGCAAAGGTCGCGCGCTGCACGCTAAAGCCGGCTTTCGCCAACACGTCCTGCAAATAGGCGAGCGCACCGCCTTCGGCCGGCGTGATCGAGCGGCAGCGGATCAGATCGCGGGCGATGGCAACGGGATCGGCGGTCATCGTCGTTTAAGTCCCCGCCAGCGGATCGGGGCCGTATTGGTTCGGGCCGATGGTGCCGCGGCGAAAGCCAAGCTCGACCAACAGCGCGAGCGCGAAAACCGCAAACGGAATCATGGTACCGAGCGCCAGCATGTTGCTCGTGTCGCCGACGGCGATGGGCAGGCCCAAAACGTCGAGGAAGTCGAATACCGCATTGGCAGCGAAGAATGCGATCAGCAGCCATGCCGGGAGCTCGCGATCGTGCGCACGCTTTAGCGTTATGGCGAATTCCGGATAAGTGAAGGCAAGATCGACAATGGCGCTCAAGCGGTCGCCTTGAATCTGATCGGCCAGCAGGCAGGCGAGCACGTTGAGGATGTAGACCGCGCCCATGGCGATCCAGAATGTCTGGCGGCTGATGCGGCCGTGAAACGCGTTGAGGAGGTAGGCCCAATCCATCGGCGCGACGCGTTCGCTCAATCCCGCAGCAATTCGTTGATGCTGGTCTTGGCGCGGGTCTTTTCATCGACGCGCTTGACGATGACGGCGCAGGCAAGATTCGGGCTCGGCTTCCCGCTGCCAAGCGGCTTGCCCGGCAGCGTGCCCGGAACCACCACCGCGTAGGGCGGCACCTCGCCCTGAAAAACTTCACCGCTGTCGCGGTCGACGATTTTGGTCGACGCGCCAACGAACACGCCCATCGACAGCACCGCGCCTTCGCGCACGACGACTCCCTCGGCGATTTCCGAGCGTGCGCCGATGAAGCAATTGTCTTCAACGATCACCGGCTCCGCCTGCAACGGCTCAAGCACGCCGCCGATGCCGGCGCCGCCGGAGATGTGGCAGTTCTTGCCAATCTGCGCGCATGAGCCGACCGTCGCCCAGGTGTCGATCATGGTGCCGCGGTCGACATAGGCGCCGAGATTGACGAATGACGGCATCAGCACCACGCCCGGCGCGATGTAGGCGGAACGCCGTACGATGCAACCCGGCACGGCGCGAAAGCCGGCGGCCCGGAATTTTCCCTCCTCCCAGCCGTCGAACTTGGAGGGGACTTTGTCCCACCAGCCGGCGCGGCCGGGTCCACCCGCGATGACGCTCATGTCGTTCAGCCGGAACGAGAGCAGCACCGCCTTTTTGAGCCATTGATTGACCCGCCAGGAGCCGTCGGCGGCCTTCTCGGCGACGCGCGCGGCGCCGCGGTCGAGCAGGTCAAGCGCATCCTCGACCGCCGCACGCACAGCGCCCTTCGTCGCCGGACCGAGCTCGTCGCGCCGTTCAAAGGCGGCGTCGATCGTCTCGGCGAGCGACTTGTTACGGATGGCGAGATCGGCGGCGGACATAAACAAGGTCCCTTATTGCCGCGGTTTGTCGGAGCGGGCCGCCGCGATGTCAAGCACCGCCGACGCTCATCAGCGGGGCGGGACGGCGACCCCGACGCTCGCCCTGCCGAAAAGTGGAACCTTTCTTGCATGGGTTCATTGTCCGCAACGGATAAAAGGGGATGTAATGATCACGATGGGTATCGGTCTCAGCGCCGGCGTGTTTTATTGGCTGGCAGACTACAAACTGGCGTTCTGGGTTCTGGTGTATGCGATTATCTACGGCGCCCTGAGCGCAATACGGGGCGACACTGCCAAACAGGCGGTCTACCGGCAGGGCTCCGGCCTAACGATTGCAGTTTTAATCCCGGTCGCCTGGCACATCGGGAATCTGGCCGGCTATTTCTAGCCGCCACTCCGCGCTCCGGCGATAGCGCGCAAAAAACCGGAAAGGTCGTCGGTCACGTGATCGACGTGTGGCGCGTCGCGGCCGGCAAGCTCCCATTCCTCGCGAAACACTTCGCGGGCGCCGGCCGGCACGACCAGCACCGTGGTCATGCCGAGCGCGTGCGGCACTTCGAGATTGCGCGCGAGGTCCTCGAAAATGGCCGCCTTGCCCGGCTCTACCTTGTGACGGGCGATAAAGCGGTCGTAGACTGAAGGGCGCGGCTTGGGCTCAAGCTCGGCCGCGGCGATGTCGAACACAGCCTCGAAACGCTCCTCGATTTCCAGCCGACGCATCACCGTTTCGGCGTGCCGGCGCGTGCCGTTGGTGAGGATGAGCTTGCGCCCTGGCAACAGCGCGATGGCCGCGCCGAGCGCCGGATCGGGCGTCAGCGGCGAATAGTCGATCTGATGCACAAGATCGAGGTATTCTTCCGGATCGAGGCCATGCTCCTCCATCAACCCGCGCAGGCTGGTGCCGTAGCGCCGGTAGTAGTCCTTTTGCAGCTGGAAGGCTTCGTCATGCGTGATGTTGAGAAAGCCGGTGATGTAGTCGCGGATGCGGATGTCGACTTGTTCCCACAGATTGAGGTGATGCGGATAGAGCGTGTTGTCGAGGTCGAAGACCCAGGTCTCCACTGCCTCGAAGCCGCGGACAGGGTTTTCAGTCATTCCCGCATTCCCGGCGACTCGTTGTTGCCACACTTCCCGGCGACTCGTTGTTGCCACACTTCCCGGCGACGAGGCTTGCGTCTCGCCGAATCAGTTTTAGCAACTGGCGGGCCGGGAGCAATCAATGCGAAGGGCGTTGCGCAAGTCGATCCCATTCGTGCAGGCAGCCCTGATCGGAACCTTGGCCGCCGCCGCCCTCGCCGGCGTTGCTTTATTGATTTCCCATTCCTGAAAGGCCGCGGCGACCGCGCCGAAACCCTAGCCCGCGTCGCGCCAGGCCGCCGCCGGCAACAATCCCACGAGCGCCCCGTCATGCAGGCGCACCGGGTCGCGTTCGCCTTCCATGGCCAGCCGCAGCAGCGAGCGGGCAAGCTCGTCCGGCCGCACCGTGCTGTTGCCCACCGCTTTGAGCGTCAACCACGCCTCGTCGAAGGCGGTCTCCAGGATGACCAGCGTCTGCGGATCGAACGAGGACGTATGGAACCCGCGCATTATCTGTTCCTCACCGCGATGCTAGTGCGGCGATGTTACGGAATGGCGAATCATCAGCGTCAAGTTGGCCGAGTTTGTGACGCATTGCATGAATTGCGCATGCCATTCGGTCGCGCCGGCCATGCGGGGAGGCACTCCAGGCGGAACATTTCATCGCAACAGTTGGAACCCCACCAGCGCGGCCAGCATGATGAAGCTGCCAGCCGCTTGCCACGGCGTAATCACTTCGCCAAGCACGAGCGCGCTGAGCACTATCGCCGTCAGCGGCTCGACGTTCATGATCAGCGCAGTGCGAAACGGACCGATACGGACCGTCGAGACAAAAACAAACAGGATGCCGGCCGTGGTCGCGATGCTCATGGCGACCAAGGCGGCCCAGCCGCCGTCGCTTTGCGGCGGCTGCCACGTTAGCGTCGCCAGCGACACGGCGACAAAGATCGCAAGCTGCGCGACCACCGAATACCAGGTCGTCAGCCGCGCGTCGGCGTCGGCCAGGAAGGCGCGGGTCACGATCAGCACGCCGGTGCGGCAGCAGGCCGCGCCGAGCGCGTAGGCGACACCGGCCAGCACCAGACCGGCCGGATGAGCGCCGATCATGATCGCGAGCCCGAAGAAGGCTGCCAGCGCGCATGCGGCGCCTTGCCAGGTCAGGCGCTCGAGGCCGGTCGCCGAGGCAACGAGCCCGGTCAGCAACGGGTAGGCGAAGTAGGTCAGCACAGCGGTCGGAACGTCATTGGCCTCGATCGCCTTAAACAGGCAGTAGATCAGGCCGGCGAACAGCACGCCGACCGCCAGCGATATCCAGCGGATGCGCGCGTCGGTCGGCGGTTTCGGCCCAAACCGCAGCCACAACGTGATAAAGGCCAAGCCGACCACGCTGCGGAACGACAGCATGGTGAGCACGTCGCAATGCGAGCCAATAATGATCTTGGCGAGCACGTCGGAGATGCCGAGTGCGATCGCCGCGGCAAGCCCGGGCGCGGATGAAAAGACAAAGCTGACGTTCAACGTAAGCCCGGCACTGTTATAGCGCCCGAGGCATACGCGGCCCGCGGGCGCCGCGCAACCGCGGGCGGCCTAAGCTTGTTACTGTTCGCGAGCGGCAAGCGGAACCGGCCGCGCACGCCGCTCGAACCAATCCGTCAACAGCGCAGCCGCGCGGCCGAACGGAGCGATCAGTTCGCCCCTAATGGTATGGGCGTGCTGGCGATCCGGCTCGACGCCGAATTGGAGCTTCTCGGGATCTTGCGACGGGATATACAGCGTCCCAAAAATCCAGTCCCACACCGCCAGGCAGCTTCCCATGTTCTTGTTGAAGTGTGCCGGATCGCGCGAGTGGTGAATCTGATGGTGCGCCGGGCTCATGAATAAATGGCCGAGCCAGCCGGTGAACGATATCCACAGCTGCGAGTGTTGCAGGTGGACGTAGACATAAATGAAAACGACGAGAATGAGGTTGGTCTCCGACAACCCGTATTGCGCCGCGGGCTGGCCGAGCAGGTAATCGCCGACGCCGTTCGCAAGCCCGATTGAAACCGCCAGAATATTGAGGAAAATGCACATATAGACCGGATGGACGCGGAAGTTCGTCAGCGGCGTCAGCACGGTCGCCGAGTGATGGACCTTGTGGAACTCCCAGAGGAACGCAATCCGATGCGACAGATAGTGGTTGAGCCAGTAGCCGAGCTCATAGGCCAGGAACAGCATGACAGTAATGATCGAGCGTGACACGAATCCGGGCAACGGCGCCGGCGGCAGCGGACCAAACGTCGTCGTCAGCATGCCGGCCACGCCGCGGCTCAGCGTCTCGTAGGACAGCAGCGCCCAGCCGAAAATCAAGCCAAACAGGAACAAGTTGAAATAGAGATAGCCGACATCCGCCAGGCTCGACCGGCTCATGACGATGCGTTTGGGAAACAGCGCGCGCAGCAACGGCCGCAGCCTGATACGTCGACCTCTCCGGTAACGCCTGATTGCCAGCACGGCCAGCGCGAGGAACAGCGCGCCCGCGAGCGAAAACAGCGAGATGTGCGAGCCCGGCGCCAGAAACGCGGCACTGAGCCGGCCGAAAAAATATGCGATACCCGGCGAGAAATCCAAGCGCGCCTCCGCGGCGTCGAGAGCGCGCAAACTTACGCGGCCGTTGGTAAAGGGCGCGTTGTGCCGGCGGCCGCGGCGCGGTTAACGGCGGGTGAACGACTTAGTTGTGAATGAGCGTGCCGGCGCCAAGCTCGGTGAAGAGTTCGAGCAAGACCGCGTGCGGCACCTTGCCGTCGAGGATGACGACACCTTCTACGCCGCGATCGAGGGCGTCGATGCAGGTCTCGACCTTGGGGATCATGCCGCCGGAAATCGTGCCGTCGGCGATCAGGCGGCGCGCCTCGTCGGCGGACAATTGCTTGATCAGATTGTTCGAGCTGTCGAGCACGCCGGGCACGTCGGTGAGCAGCAGGAGCCGTTTGGCCTTGAGCGCACCGGCGATGGCGCCGGCGAAGGTGTCGGCGTTGACGTTGAAGGTGCCGCCGTTGGCGGCCGCGGCGACCGGCGCCAGCACCGGGATGAGCTCGCGGCCAAGGATCTGATGGAGCACAGTGACGTCCACCTTGTCAGGCTCGCCGACAAAGCCGAGGTCGACCACCCGCTCGATGTGCGAGTCCGGATCGGTCATGGCGCGCGTGAGTTTTCGCGCAATGACCATGTTGCCGTCCTTGCCGCACAACCCGACCGCCTTGCCGCCGGCCTCGTTGACGTAGCCGACCATCTGCTTGTTGATCGAGCCGGCGAGCACCATCTCGACAATTTCCAGCGTCTTCTCATCGGTGATGCGCAGGCCTGCCGCGTATTGCGACTCCACGCCGACCTTCTTCAGCATGGCTTCGATCTGCGGGCCGCCGCCGTGCACCACGATCGGATTGATCGCCGTTTGCTCCAGCAGCACGACGTCGCGGGCGAATTCGCGCGCCAGATGCTCGTCGCCCATCGCGTGGCCGCCATACTTGATGACGATCGTCTCTTCGTCATAGCGCTGCATGTAGGGCAGCGCCTCGGACAGGACGCGGGCAATCTCGTGGGCCGAAATGCTCATAAATCCGCTCAGCGGGATGAAGGTCGTTGCCTTTTACCGGGCTCCGGCTTCCGGCGAAAGTGCTGAATTGAAGGCGGTCACGAGCGTTCTTCGACCAGGCGCGCGATCGACGCGCGCAGCGCGGGAATGCCGTCCCCGGTGCGGGCGGACGTGGCCAAAAGATCCGGGAATGCGGCGGCTCGATTGCGAACCGCCGCTTGCACGCTCTCGCGTCGTTCCGCGAGTTCCTCACTGCCGACTTGATCGCACTTGGTCAGCACAATCTGGTAACTGACCGCCGCTCGGCCGAGCGTTTCGAGAATGGTATCGTCGGCCTCCTTGAGGCCGTGACGTGCGTCGACCAGAACATAGACCCGGCCCAGCGTCGCGCGTCCGTTGAGGTAGGCGTGAATGAGTTTCGTCCAGGCCGCGACCTTGCTCTTGGCGGCCACCGCGTATCCATAACCCGGCAGATCCACCAGCACGAGCCGGTCCGGACCGCCGAAGAAGATCAGTTCCTGGGTGCGGCCAGGCGTGTTCGAGGTGCGTGCCAGCGAGCGGCGGCCGGTGAGCGCGTTGATCAGGCTCGATTTGCCGACATTGGAGCGGCCGGCGAACGCCACTTCCATCGCCCGCACGCGCGGCACCGATTCGAGAGAACCTGCCGCCGAAAGGAACTTCCATTCGCCGGCGAACAGCTGCCGCCCCGCTTCAATCTCGGCGTTGGAGAAATCGCCCGCCGCGCTCATCGATCCCGACCGTATCGCCGTGGCTGCTCGATTTCCATAACAGCACGCGATGACCGTCGACGCGGTGTGCGGCGGCGTTGTCGCTTTGAAACGCAACGCGTGGCCCTCGCAAGCAAAAGGGGACGCAGAGTCCCCCCTTGTCAGCCAAACCCCCTACACGGGCCGCCGGTCAGGTCAGCGCGGCGTCGCCATCTTCCGGTTCGATCGCAACCGGGGCGTAGGCCTGATTCTTGGCGCTGCCTTGGTAGCGCACGGCGGCGGCAACGGCCGAAATTCCGATCTGCTGGTAGCGGAGGTGAAGCGCAATGTGGTCGGAAGAGCCGAGCTTTTGGTCAATCTGGTGGGCCGCCTTGACGGTAGCATCTGCCATTATCGAACCCCATTCCCTTTTTCGGTGAGCGATCACCCGGTCGTAGAGCGTGAGTGGGGCGGAAATGGGCGGCAAATCGTCCCTTGCCGTGACATTCAGCACCGCGTCCCGCGTGGCCACTAGATGACACGAGACCTGGTAAACCCTTGGTTAAGGGGTGCAAAAGATACTGGAGGCGTCAGGCAGTCCAGGCTAAGTGACTTTGCACGGACAGGTGAGACATTACTGCAACACTTCGCGCCGACGTCGATGCGGTACGGTGCTGAACGCTGGAATGAGCGGGACGATTTCGGTAGAGATTCGGTGGGCAGAGTTGAGCTGGGACGGCGGAAAAGTGGGTAACTCATGACAATGCGTGCGGTTGTCTTCGTCATCGCCGCGCTTTCGCTCGGCGGCTGCGTTCAGGATATGGCCGGCGGGACGCTCGATCCTGCGGGTGAAGCCGGCTGGAAGTCGCGCGACAAAGACCTGATGTCCAACCTGCCGTACAATCAGGCGGCGGTGTCCGAAACCTACCAGCGCCACATTGTCGAATACCATCGCAAGGAAGCGCCGGGCACCATCCTCGTCGATAGCAACAACAAATTCCTCTATTATGTGCTGCCCAGTGGCAAGGCGATCCGCTACGGCATCGCCGTCGGCGAAGAAGCGCAGGCCTGGAGCGGCCTCGCCAAGGTCGGCCGCATGGAAGAATGGCCCCCATGGCACCCAACGCCGAGCGAGCAGACGCGGCTCGGGCCGTTGCCGGAATACGTGACCGGCGGTCCGCATAATCCGCTCGGCGCGCGCGGCATGTATCTCTACTCGAACAACCGGGACACGCTGTATCGCATCCACGGCACCAACCAGCCGGAATATATCGGCAGTGCAGTCTCCTCCGGCTGCATCCGCATGACCAACGAGGACGCGATCGATCTGTACAATCACGTCAAGGTCGGCACGCCGGTCGTGGTGCTGCCGCCGCATGGGGACAGCCCGTTCAGCCCGCGTATCGCGGGAACCGGGCTGAGCACGAACGCCAATTGACGCTTCCGGAAAAGGGCGATCCGGGCGCCGACACCGTCGGCGCCCTTTCCTTTTTCGGCTGGCTCAAGCTCCGAGTTCGACCCGCACAATTTCCGGCGGCACACCCAGCGGTGCCGGCACGATGCTGGTGCCGAGCCCGCCGGATACGATCAAGTGCCGGCCGTCTTCGCCGATATGGCCGTAAGCGAAGCGAGCGCCGTATTTCGAGGGAACGAAGGCCGGCCATATGAACGGCACACGGATCTGCCCGCCGTGGGTGTGGCCGGAGAGCGTCAGCGTGATCCGCGCCGGCACATTCGGAAAATGTCCGGCTCATGCGCGAGCAGCACGACCGGATCGTCGGTCGCGACCTGAGCCAGCGTTCGCGGCAGATCGTCAACGCCGCGAAAATGGCCGCGGCCGAGCCGGTAGGCGATCTGATCGCCAAGCCCGGCCAGCCAAAAGCGCCGTCCTTCGCCGCCGAGCATCACGGCATCGTTTTCCAGCACGGGAATGTGCCGGTCGGCCAGCGCCTCGCGCACCTCCGCGAGGTCGTTCCACCAATCGTGATTGCCGAGAATCGCCCAGGCACCGAACGGCGCCGTCAAGCGCGCCAGCTCGGCCGACCAGGCCTGGTAAGGCACCTGCTGGTTGGCGATCCGGTATGACGCCGTATAGTCGCCGAGCAGCACGACGATGTCGGATTTCAAAAGATTGGCGGTATCGACCACCCGGCGAATATGCACCAGTGTCATGTCGGGGCCGCCGGCGTGCAGATCGGCGATCGCGGTGATGGAAAGCCTCCGCCCGGCGGGCCAACCGGGCGGATTGAACGCGTAACGCGTCACGACGAGGCTTTGGGCCTCGATGCCGGCGGCGTAACCGCCGGTCGCCGCTCCGGCAAGGCCGATCAGTCCAATGGTGCCGCCGAGCAGACGACGCCGGGTTACGCGGTAGTTCAAACTTGTCTCCATGCGATTGCAGCCGATCAATTGGCGGCGGTCATTACGACTGGGCGAACCGTTCGCGCGTCACCCAATCGAGCGTCTTGTCGAGCGCGCGCGTGAGCCGGTTGAAAAGCTCTTCGATCTGCGCCGCGCCGATGATCAGCGGCGGTGAGACGGTCAGCACGTCGCCGGCGACCACGCGCACGATCAGGCCTTCCTGCTCGGCGAAACGCACCGTCTGCGCGCCGACGCCGTGCTCGGCGGCAAATGAGCGCTTGCTCGCTTTATCGGCGACAAGTTCGACCCCGCCGATCAGCCCGAGTCCGCGCGCCTCGCCGACCAGCGGATGCTGACCGAGCGCAGCCAGCCGCGCCTGGAACAGCGGAGCGCGCCTGGCAGCCTTTTCGACGATGCGGTCGCGCGCGTAAATCTCGATCGCCTTAAGGGCGACCGCGGCCGAGACCGGATGGCCGCCATAAGTGAAGCCGTGGCCAAACAGGCCGATCTTTTTGCTTTCAGCCAGCAGCGCCTCGTACATCAGTTCCGGGATCATGACCGCGGCGATCGGCAGATAGGCCGACGACAATGCCTTGGCGACGGAAATCGATTGCGGCTTGAAGCCGAGCTTCTCGCAGCCGAACAGCGTGCCGAGCCGCCCGAAGCCGCAAATCACCTCGTCGCTGATCACGAACAGATCATGCCGCGCGCACACTGCCATGATTTTCTGGAAGTAAGACTTGGGCGGCACGATCACGCCGCCCGCGCCCATCACCGGCTCGGCAATGAATGCCGCCACCGTGTCCGGGCCTTCTTTGACGATAAGCGCGTCGAGCTCGTCGGCGAGCCGCGTGGCGAATTCCTCCTCGCTCTCGCCCTCATGTGCAAATCGATAATGGTGCGGGCAACCGGCATGCAGGAAGCCGGGCAACGGCAGGTCGAAGTCGCGGTGGTTGCCGGCTATGCCGGTGAGTGAGGCGGCGACGACCGTGACGCCATGATAGGCCTTCACGCGGCTGATGATCTTCTTTTTTTTCGGCTTGCCGCGCGCGTTGTTGAGATACCAGATGAGCTTGACCTGGGTATCGTTTGCCTCCGACCCCGAATTGCAAAAGAACACTTTCGAGATCGGCACCGGTGCAATTTCCTTGAGCTTCTCGGCAAGCTCGATGGCCCGATCGTGGCTTCGTCCGGTGAACAGATGCGCGAACGAAAGCTTGCGCATTTGCGTCGCGGCGGCCTCGACCAGCTCCTCGTTGCCGTAACCGAGCGCTGTGCACCAAAGTCCGGCCATGCCTTCGATGTAGGGCTTGCCCTCGGTGTCGTAGACGTAAATGCCCTGGGCGCGCTCGATGACCAGCGGCCCCGTCTCGCGGAAGCGCGCAAGATTGGTGTAGGGATGCACCAATGTTTCGACGTCGCGGACGGCGAGGTTGCTGAGCGGAGGCATGCAGACCTTTTAGTGGCATTTGCGGTTATTTTCAGGTCTATTGCGGCGTCGGCGGGCCGTCAAAGCCCTGTCGTGCGGTCCGCACAAAGTGCACCGCGCGACGCTTGAACGGCGGCATCAGAGCCCGTAATCAAATTACACCCACCGATCGACCCGCACGACCGCGCAGGACCGAGCTTGTCTGAAACCGCGACACTCGACGATCTCGTCGCCAGCAAGGCCGCAGCCGACGGTTTTGTGCGCACACGCTGGTGGTGGATTCGCCATGCGCCGGTCATCGTGGACGCCGGCCGGATCTACGGGCAAACGAATCTGCCTTGCGACTGCAGCGATACGCGCGTGTTCGCCGGACTGGCCGAGCTTTTGCCGCGCAATGCCGTCTGGATCACCAGCCATCTGACGCGTACGCACCAAACCGCGCGGGCGATTTGGGCGGCGGGCAATTTCGACCCAGCGCAGCAATTCATCGAGGAAAAGGACCTTGCCGAACAACACCTCGGCGATTGGCAAGGGCTCGACCGCAGCGAGTTTCTGTTAAACCGCAGGCAAGAACCGGACTCGTTCTGGTATGCGACGGCCGACGAACGCGCGCCGAACGGCGAAAGCTTCATCGATCTGCTCACGCGGGTTGGCGCCGCGATCGGCCGCATCACCGCGGCCCATCCCGGCGGCGATATCGTCGCCGTGGCGCACGGCGGCACGATCCGCGCGGCCATCACCCTTGCTCTGGGGCTTGAGCCGCGCGGGGGTTTCGCCTTCATGATCGACAATTGCTCGCTGACCAGGCTCGACCATTATCAGGGCCGGCAAAGCGCCGGCTGGCGCGTCAAGACGATCAATCAGCGGCCATGACTGGCTCTGCCCATCTTTTGCTCGACGAATCAATGACTATATCGGCCGCACGCACGGTTTTTCACCGGCAATATTTCAAGGAGCCAGACATGAAATTGAGTGCCCGCAATCAGTTCAAAGGCAAGATCGTCGACGTGGCAAAAGGCGCCACCACCTCGCATGTGCGCGTCGAGATCGGGCCGGGCGTTGTCGTCACGGCGTCGATCACCAACGAAGCCGTGGCCGATCTCGCGCTGCAGAAGGGCGACGCAGCGTGGGCGGTCATCAAAGCCTCCGACGTGATGATCGGCAAGTGACTTCGGCGGCGTTTGATGCAATGCCGTAGGGAAGGCGCTATTTCACCTGAGCTGCGAGTGCGCTTTCTTTCGTGATTGCGTCTCGTCAGCATTCGCCACCGGACGCGGGCGCGGCAGCGGCACTGGCTCTTCGAGCTTGGCGTCATTCGGCTCGGTGGCAGGTGCGGGTTTTTCCGCCTGCTTGACCGGTTCGCGCACGTCCCATTCGCAGGTCTTGTAGCCGCCTTGCCGGTCGGCGAGGTCGACGTGAATGTGCTGTTCGTGGTTGCCGTCCGAGCCGGGCCCCAGCACGGTGGAAAAGCGCGCGCAGGCGGTGGCGCGTACGGCCTCGCGCCAATCCTTCGGCACGTTCACATCGGTCAGTCCGATCAGCTCGCCGTTGGCGAGCTTAAAGCCGCGAATGTCGAGCGCGTTGGCGCGGCCGTGCTCGCTCAGCGTTGCGCCGCGCACCCGATTGCGGCCGCGGCATTCGTAGGAATCGTAATTGTCGACCCCGCGCAACGGCCCTCCGAGCTTGAGCGCCGCCGACGCGACGTCCTCGCGCAGCCAAACCGCCACCGCCTCCGCCATCGTACAACGCAGTGTGGCCGGCGGCGCGAGAACGACCGTTGCGTGATCGGGCAAAAGCACGCCGTCCATGGCGACCGCGTCGGTGGCGCCGCATTCACCGGGCCCGGCCAGCAGCGGCAGCGGCTTGAAGGTGGCGATTTTTGCAAGCCGAAGCTGACACTCAGACGGGCCCGACGGCGCGGCAGCACCCGCGCGTTCCGGGAATGCGGCAAAGGCCTCTTGCGGCGGAGCATATTGTTCGGGAATGGCAGGCGGCCGCGGCCGCGGTAGATGCGCCGGCAAGAGCAGCAGCGGTGCATGGTTCTCGCCGTGGGTCCGTTTCGCAGGAATGGCGATTTCCTGCGCCGCCGCAAAGCCGGTCGCGCCGAACAGCAAGGCGATAACGGCAAAACCCCTCACGCGACAGATTCCCGGCGCAATCACAATCCTTACCGACAACGGGTGAGGCGACACGAGTTTATGCTTTAACCGGGCACCGTATCCGCATTCAAGGGCGCGGCTGCCGATATGGCCATATTTGGAACAAAGACGGCATTTTCATCGCCGCCTCGCCCGGTTAAATTGGACACGCTGATACCGGTTACGCCTTCACGCAACGAGGCAAGAACCGAGAGAAGACTGCAAGGAGGGATTTCATGCTCGGGCTCATGCAGGATTGGCCGCTTCTGTGCCACCGCATCATCGACCACGCCGCGCTGAACCACGCCGGCCGGGCGGTGATCACGCGCTCGATCGAGGGGCCGATCCACCAAACAAACTATGCCGAGGTCCGCGCACGTGCTTTGCGTGTTGCGCAGCGCCTCGACCGTGACGGGATCAGGCTCGGCGACCGCGTGGCGACGTTAGCCTGGAACACCTGGCGGCATCTGGAAAGCTGGTACGGCATTCTCGGCATCGGCGCGATCTATCACACCATTAATCCGCGGCTGTTCCCCGAGCAGCTCATCTGGATCATCAATCATGCCGAAGACCGGGTGATGATGACCGACCTCACCTTCCTGCCGCTGCTGGAGAAGATTGCCGACAAGCTGCCGAGCATCGAGAGCTACATCGTATTCACCGACGCCGCGCACATGCCGAAGACGTCGCTGCGCAATGCGATCACCTACGAGGAATGGCTGGTCGGCGCCGACGGCGATTTTGCCTGGAAGGAGTTCGACGAAAACACCGCTGCCGGCATGTGTTACACCTCAGGCACCACCGGCGATCCCAAGGGCGTGCTCTATTCGCACCGCTCGAACGTGCTGCACACATTGCTGTCGCTGCAGCCGGACACTTTCAACATCTCGGCGCGCGACGTCATCATGCCGATCGTGCCGATGTTCCACGCCAATAGCTGGGGGCTCGCCTTCTCGGCGCCGATGGCCGGCGCCGCGATGGTGATGCCAGGCGCCAAGCTCGACGGCCCCTCGGTGTACGAGCTGCTCAATGACTACAAGGTCTCCTGCACCGGCGCGGTGCCGACGGTATGGCTGCTGCTGCTGCAACACCTGGAAAAATCCGGCGCCAAGCTTCCTTACCTAGAGCGCGTCCTGATCGGCGGCTCGGCCTGCCCGCGCGCGGTGATCAAGACTTTCGAGGAAGATTACGGCGTTCAGGTTTTCCATGCCTGGGGCATGACCGAGATGAGCCCGCTCGGCACCGTCGGTTCCATCAAGCCGGAATATGCCGGCCTGAAAGGCGACGCGCTCCTGGATATCAAGCAGAAGCAGGGTTACACGCCGTTTGGCGTCGAGATGAAAATCACCGACGACGAAAACCGTGCGCTGCCGTGGGACGGCAAGACCTTCGGCCGCATCAAAGTGCGCGGCTTCGCCGTCGCCAAAGGCTACTACAAACTCGGTAATGTGCTCGACGATGAGGGTTTTTTCGATACCGGCGACGTCGGCACCATGGATCGCTACGGCTACATGCAGATCACCGACCGCTCCAAGGACGTGATCAAATCGGGCGGCGAATGGATCTCTTCCATCGATCTGGAGAATCTCGCCGTCGGCCATCCCAAAGTTGCCGAAGCAGCCGTTATCGGCGTGCACCATCCCAAGTGGGACGAGCGCCCGCTTTTGATCATCGTGCTTAAAGAGGGCCAGACCGCTACCAAGGAAGAGATACTCGGTTTTCTCAACGGCAAGATCGCGAAGTGGTGGATGCCCGACGATGTCGTGTTCGTCAAAGCAATCCCGCACACAGCTACCGGAAAGATTCTGAAGACCGCGCTGCGCGACCAATTCAAGGATCACGTGCTGCCGACTGCGATCGCGGCCGAGTGATTTTCTCAAAGTTAGCACGAGTACGCCTGCAACGCACTTGCGCGTTGTCGCCCGGCGCTTTGTTCCCGCACGCCGCAATGTCTCCACATTGTGCTGGTCAAGAAGCCGCCGGCTCAAATTGAGTGAGCCCTCATCGTTCCCATCAACAACCAAAAAGGCAAATCATGGCTTGCAATAGCCTGATGCGAAACCTTGTGCTTGTCTCAACTTTTGTTGCGTCGCTGATCATTGGTCCCATGGCCGCTTCCGCGCAAAGCGGAATCGCTTCGGTTTATTCCGGCGGGCGCACCGCCAACGGCGAACGCGCGGCCGCGTCGGGCCTGACTGCGGCACACCGCACGTTACCGTTCGGCACACTGGTGCGGGTCACCTCCCAGCACACCGGCCGCTCGGTCGTCGTGCGCATCAACGATCGCGGGCCGTTTGTCCGTGGGCGCGTGATCGACGTGACGCCGGCGGCCGCCCACGCGCTCGGCTTTTCTGGCCTTGCGCAAGTAACGCTTGCGGTCCTCAAAAACTAGGGCAAGCGCCGAACCCGGTGGGCGGGAGGCCGCAGCCTCCCGTCCCTGTTTTCATTGGCGAGTTATCGCCAACGGCCTGCAAGACAGCACGGCCGCGCCCGGGATTCCCGTTCACACTCAAGCAACCATTGTCGGCCAACATGCCGGTTTCACCGGGCCGCGACGCCATGGATCAGATTGAGCCGATTCCTGTATTCGAAGCGCGCCTGGCGATGCACCGGATCGACGATCGGACCCGGTCCATCCTCGCCGCGACCTGGCCCCTGCTGGCGCCGCATCTTGAACGGACGATCGACCAGGTTCTCGCGGCGATCACCACCTTGCCGACCATCACCAGCACGGTGGCGCAAAACAAAGAGACGATCAAAAAGCTCGAAGTGGCGCACTTCCAGGCCCTGCTCGGCGGCAGGCTCGACCGGAATTACGCCGAATCCTGCCGGCAGACGGTACAGAGGGAAGCCGAGATGGGGCTCGACGCCCGTGTCCGGAGCACCTCCGGTAGTTTCGTGCTTCAGATGGCGCTCGACGTCCTGGCCCGCAAACACCGCTTGTCTTCCTCCACGCTAGCGGAGCGCGGTCGAATCGTCGCGAGGGCCATCAACTTCGACGTATCCAACGCGATGACTTTACACCGGCAAGCAGCCGAACAAGCGGCGCAGAAGAGACGCGGCGCAATCGATGCGGCGATCGCCGATTTCGACGCCGCCATCGGCGAGGTAATAGAGGCAATCAAGGAAGCGTCCGCGTCGCTGACCATGACCGGCGCGTCGCTCAAACAGGCCGCCGACGAGACGCTCAAGCGCATGGCTTCGGCGTCGTCGGCCTCGGCGGAGACTTCGCAGCGGATGGACGCCACGGTAACGGCGACCGAAGAACTTTCCGGATCGATCCAGGAAATCGGCCAGCAGGCCACCAATGGCCTCGACATGGCGCAATCGGCGGCCGCCGATACCGAACGCACCCAAAGCGTGATCGGCTCGCTTAACGATGCCGCCGAGCGCATTGGCTCCGTGGTCGGCACCATCTCCGCGATCGCCGCACAGACCAACCTGCTCGCGCTCAACGCAACGATCGAGGCCGCTCGCGCCGGCGAGGCTGGCAAGGGCTTTGCGGTGGTCGCCGCCGAGGTCAAGACGCTGGCCAACCAGACTTCGCGCGCCACCGGCGACATCTCGCAGCAGGTCGCCGCCATTCAGGAGGCGACCAAGCGCTCGGTGGATGAAATTTCCTCGATCGCGCGCACCATCGCCAAGCTGACCACGGTATCGACCAGCATCGCATCGGCGGTGCAGCAGCAAAGCATGACCACCCGCGGCATCGCCGAAAGCATTCATAACGCCGCCGGCCACACCGCACAGGCTTCGGTCGAGATCAATGCGGTCGACAAGGCAGTCACGCGCGGCGTAGGCGCGGTCGACGAGATCACCACCTGGACCGGCCGGCTCTCGGCGCGCGCCAACGATCTGGAGACCAAGGTCGCCACCTTCTTCAGCCGCGTCCGCGCCGCGTAGATTTCCACTCTCTCAAAGCCCCTGGCACTTGATTGCATCTTCGGTGCGCTGGTGCGCTAGAGTGGCGTCCCGCGTCATCGGGAGGGAAACATGAGTGCGACCACAGCCAAACAGATCGTGTTGGCGGCGCGGCCCAAAGGCCCGCCAACGGCGGCGAACTTCCGGCTCGAGGAAGTCCCGATGCCGGCCCTGCCGAAGGGCGGCCTCCTGCTGCGGGTGCTTTATCTATCGCTCGACCCCTACATGCGCGGCCGCATGGATGACTCCAAGTCCTATGCCAAGCCGGTCGAGCTCGGCGAACCGATGCGAGGCGAGAGCGTATGCGAAGTGATCGCGTCCGACCGGCAGGGTTATGCCAAGGGCGACATCGTGCTGGCGCATACCGGCTGGCGCACGCACGCCGCCTGGGATGGACCGGCGCTGCGCAAGCTTGATCCGAAGGAAGCGCCGGTCACGACCGGACTCGGCGTGCTCGGCATGCCGGGCTTCACGGCCTATTCGGGCCTTTACGTTCTCGGCAAGCCGAAACCAGGCGAGACGGTGGCCGTGGCGGCGGCAAGCGGTCCGGTCGGTTCGCTGGTCGGGCAACTCGCCAAGATGGCCGGCGCCCGTGCGGTCGGTATCGCCGGCGGCGCGGACAAGTGTCGCTACGTCGTCGACGAACTGCCCTTCGACGCCTGCATCGATCATCGGGCGCCCGATTTGGCGGAAAAGCTTGCCGCGGCTTGCCCGAAAGGGATCGACGTTTATTTCGAGAATGTCGGCAGCGCAGTCTGGCAAGCGGTGCTGCCGCTTCTTAACACCTACGCACGCGTTCCGGTCTGCGGATTGATTGCCCATTACAGCACGGCCGGGCAGCCAGAAGGACCGAACCTGCTTCCCGCGACCATGCGCGCGGTTCTGACTAGGAGCCTTACTCTGCGCGGCTTCATCAACACCGAATTCGTCGCCGAGCACTACGCCGATTTCCCGCGCGTCGTCGCCCCCGGCATCGCCGACGGGCGCATCCGCTACCGCGAAGACGTGACCGACGGCTTTGACAATGCGCCGTTTGCCTTCATGGGCCTGCTGCAAGGAAAGAATTTCGGCAAGGCGCTGGTGCGTGTCGCGCACTGAAGACCGCAGCGCCGAGATTACTCGGCCGGCTGTTTTGGCTTCGGCTTGACGAAGGTGCGCTTGAGATTGTCGAACAGTTCGATCTTGGCGCCGTTCCTGTGCATGATCACGCTCTGCTGAGCCACCGAGAGCGTGTTGTTCCAGGCCCAGTAGATCACCAGTCCGGCCGGGAAGCTGCCCAGCATGAAGGTGAAGATGATCGGCATCCAGTTGAAGATCATCTGCTGGGTCGGGTCGGGCGGGGGCGGATTGAGTTTCATCTGCACCCACATGGTGACGCCCATGATCAGCGGCCAAATGCCGAGGTGCAGAAAGCTGCCGACTAGCGGCAGTACGGTCGGGTCGAACGGAATAAGCCCGAACAGGGTGAAGATGTTGGTCGGATCCTGCGCCGAGAGATCCAGAATCCAGCCGTAGAACGGCGCATGTCGCATCTCGATGGTGATGAACAGCACCTTGTAGAGCGAGAAAAACACCGGAATCTGGATGGCGATCGGCAGGCAGCCGGCCACCGGATTGATCTTCTCTTTCTTGTACAGCTCCATCATCGCCTGCTGCTGCTTCATCTTGTCGTCGGCGAAGCGCTGCCGGATCATGTTCATTTCCGGCTGCACCGCCTTCATCTTCGCCATCGACGCGTAGGACTTGTTGGCGAGCGGAAAGAACAGAAGCTTGACCAGCACGGTGACGATCAGGATGGCGATGCCGAAATTGCCGACCAGATAAAAGAAGTAGTCGATAGCGAGGAACATCGGCTTGGTAATGAAGTAGAACCAGCCCCAATCGATCAAGAGATCGAAATGATTGAGGTGAAGCGCCTGATTGTAGCCGCCAGCCCTCGCGAACGGGAAATTCACGCCGACCACCGAGACTTCCTTGGCGCCGGCGAACAGCCGCGCATCGGCGGTGGCGGTCCCGCCCGGCGCCACCGTCACCGGGTCGAGCAGGTAATCGGTCTGGTAGGTCTTCTGGCCGCCGACTTCGCCGGCGGAGAAGCGCGCCTTCACCTTGGCGTCGCTGTTGGGCAAGAGCGCGGCGGCCCAGTATTTATCGGTGAAACCGAGCCAGGCGTCGGTGACGTCCCAAGTCTCGCTCTTTTTCTCTTCGATCTTCTTGTAGGTCTCTTCCCGCTCGCCCTTATCGCCCATTACGCCGATCAGACCCTCGTGCAGAATATAATATCCCTGCGTATGCGGCGTGCCGTGGCGCGAGATCAATCCGTAGGGAAACAGCGTCACCGGGCTGGCGCTTTTGTTCTGCACTTCGTCTTTGATCGTGAACAGATAATGGTCGTCGACCGCGATGGTGCGGCGGAACAGCAATCCCTCGCCGTTGTCGTAGGTCAGCGTGATCGGATGGTCGGCGCCAAGAGCGCCCGAACCGTCCTGCGTCCATATCGTATCCGGGCCGGGCAACTTTTGAGTCACGCCGGAAGCGGGCACCCAGCCGAATTCGGCGTAATAAGCGTCCGGCGATCCCGACGGCGAGAACAACACGATCGGCGGAGAACTGGGATCGACCGTCTCGCGGTATTGCTCGAGCGACAGATTGTCGATGCGCGCACCCTTGAGATCGATGCTCCCGTTAAGCCGCGGCGTACTGATCGCGACATGCGGCGCCGCCGCAGTGGTCGTCTCGCGGGTCTGAACCGGCGGCACGGCGGTACTGGCCGGGGCGCCCGGCGCCACCGGCGTGGCGCCTAGCGGCCCGGTGGGCGTGGCCGGCGCCTGCGCCGCCTTGGATTTCCCCTGTTCTTCCTGCTTCAGCAGCTGCTCCTGGCGCTGCTTTTCCATCTGCGGATAGCCGACAAAATATTGCCAGCCGACCACGACAATGAGCGACAAAACGATGGCCAGAATGGTGTTCTTGTGCTCGATCATTCAGCGCTCACGAGGCGGGTGGCTTTCTGCGGCTACGGCGCGGTGGTTGCGGCCTGGACGGCGAACCCGCTTCATGTAGGGGGTCGCGGCGGGGAGCACCAGTTCCTTCTTGCCCGGAAGCATGAATCCGCGCCAACGCCGCATCGAGTTCCTGCATCAACTCGCCGAACGGGGCCGCTAGCGCGGCCCGCCTTCCGATCAGCACATAGTCGTGGCCGGGGCACAACCGACGCGCGCCGGCGGCGGCCGAAACTCTCACCATTTCGCGCAAGCGGCGGCGTACCCGATTGCGCTCCACCGCGTTGCCGACCTGCCGCGACACCGTAAAACCGATGCGAGCCGCTCCACTTTCAGCGCGCGGACGCGCTTGCAGGACAAAGCCGCGGCCCGAGGCCCGCTTGCCACAGGCGGCCGCCCGAAAATCGCTGCGGCGCTTTAGCCGCTCGACAACGACGGAACGGGCGCCGCGCTCACGCACTGAGCCGCTTGCGCCCACGCGCGCGCCGCGCCGCGAGGACCTTGCGGCCGCCTTTGGTCGCCATGCGCGTGCGAAAACCGTGCCTGCGCTTGCGCACCAATTTGCTCGGTTGGTAGGTCCTTTTCACGGGTTTTTCTCCACTCCGCGCCCGCGGATGGCACGCAAATTGACGCGCCGGCGCGCAATTGGCGCGGCTTATACGAGAGGCCTTCCGTGGCGTCAATGCGACGCCGCAACCGCATTCTCCGGCGCCTGCCGCCTCATCCCGGCGTCAAAAATCCTTCGTATCGAAATGTGCGGGGCCGCGCCGACGTGTGAAAACGTGCCGCAGTCGGCCATTTCGGCCACGGTTTGACGAGGCCGCACACGCAACGCATCATGGGGTAGTTGCGTCGTTTAGGTGACGCGCAAGGTCTAATTGATGAACGATGATTTAGTCGCGCGGCCGCAGTCGGTCCGCGCGCCGCGCCTTGGGCTTTCCGGAAAGCTCCTCGTCCTCACGATCTTGTTCGTGATGCTTGGGGAGGTACTGATCTATGTGCCGCTGGTCGCCAATTTCCGGGTGAACTGGCTCAGGGACCGGCTGGCCAGCGCCTACACCGCGGCGCTGGTGCTCGACGCCGCGCCGAACGGCATGGTGTCGGACAAACTCGCCAAGCAGATCCTCGACTCGATCGGGGCGCGGGCGGTCGCCATGAAGATGGGGACGCAGCGCCGCCTGCTCGCGCTCGGCGACGCGCCGCCGCCGATCAATAACGACTTCGACATGCGCAACGTCATGACCTTCGACACGATCGTCCACGCTTTCATGCTGATGTTCGACGGCAAGACCGCGAAAAAGGTCATGCGCGTGGTCGGTCCGGCGCCGATGGGCGGCGACTACATCGAAATCATCATGGACGAACCGCCGCTGCGCAAGGCACTGCTGCGCTATTCGGTGGACCTGCTGCTGATCTCGCTGCTGATTTCCGGCATCACCGCGATGCTGGTCTATTTGACGCTGCACTATCTGTTCGTGCGCCCGATGCGCCGCGTCACCGCCAACATGATGGCGTTTCGCGCCGACCCGGAGAATACTGACCGCATCATCGTGCCGACGGCACGTGCCGATGAGATCGGCGTGGCCGAGCGTGAATTGGCGACTATGCAGGCCGAGCTTGCCTCGATGCTGCATCAAAAAAGCCGGCTCGCCGCGCTGGGGCTTGCGGTGTCGAAGATCAACCACGACCTCCGCAACCTGCTCGGGTCGGCGCAGCTAATCTCCGACCGGCTGCTGGCCCTGCCCGATCCGAACGTGCAGCGCTTTGCGCCCAAGCTGATGCGCACGCTCGAGCGCGCCATCGCCTTCTGCCAGTCGACCCTGTCCTACGGACACGTGCAGGAATCGCCTCCGGACCGAAAGCCGATTTTGCTCGAACCTCTGGTCGAGGAAGTGCACGAGACGCTCGGACTGTCGCCGGAAGGGCCGATCCGCTGGATCAGCGCGGTCGAGCGCGGACTGACGGTCGAGGCAGACTACGAGCAGCTGTTCCGCATCCTGCTCAATCTTTCACGCAACGCGCTGCAGGCGCTGGAAAGCCGAGCCTCGGGCGATCCCGGCCGCGACCAGATCCGCATCACCGGCCGGCGCGAAGGCGCCGTGGTGGTGATCGAGGTATCCGACACCGGGCCCGGCTTCTCGGAAAAGGCGCAGGCGCATATGTTCGAAGCTTTCCAGGGCTCGACGCGCCCCGGCGGCACCGGGCTCGGGCTTGCCATCGCCGCCGAGCTTGTCCGCGCCCATGGCGGCGAGATTCGCTTGGTCGAAGGCACCATCGGCGCGACACTCCGCATCACCATTCCGGACCGCGCGGTGGAGTTAAGCGCCCGCCGCGGCGCCCGCGCCCAGGCCTAACCTTCATTGCCAAACGTATTTTTTATTCCAGCCCGAGCGAGGAGCGCCACTCGCTGCCCATATTGTTGTCGGTGACCGGCTGCTTGCCGGCTGTGCGCGCAAGAATATCGGGACACGGCTCGATCGGCCGGACTTCCTCACTCGCGGTCAAGCTCGCGCGCATCGACATTAGCTGGTCGAGCTTGGCGGCATCTTCGCTGCGCGAAAGGTCGAATACCGGCCGGCCATCGATGCGATAGGCTGTAAGCGCGTGGCGCCAGCGGTCGAAATCCCAGCGGATCGGCGACTCCGATACCACCACGTGATTGAGGAAGCGCGCGCCATGCGCGAAGGCCAGACAGCCGGTGCGCTGGACACGGGCGGAATCGGTGGTGTTGTAAAAGAAGATGCCGCCCGGATCGAGATGCCGCTTGATGAGGTGGAGGAACTCAGCCGACACCAAGTTTGTCACATTGGCGCGAAAATGCCACGTGGTGTTCGAGACAATTGCGTCGAAGCGCTCGCCGGGATTCGCCTGCAACCAGCGGCGGCCATCGTCGGTGACGATCGTGACCTTGGGATTGCTCAAGAGCGAGGCTACTTCCGGCTCGCCGGCGATCAATGTGAGATAGCCGGGATTGATCTCGACTACGGTGAGAGATTCGACCTCCGGATTGTTGGCAATCACTTGCGCCCATGAGCCCGAAGACAGACCGATCATCAGTACTCGACGCGGCGCGGCGTGAAAGAGGTTCAAGGCATAAGGCCGCACGATCCCGTTGGTGTCGTGTTTCAGATCGGTGTTGAAGCGCCCGTCATACATGCCGTTGCCGAACACGGTACCGTCCGCCGTGACGGCAATGACGCCGCTACGGTTCTCGACGACGCGCTCAAAGGCTTGAGCTTGTGGGGCACCCTTCCACTGCAGCACGTCGAGCACACCGGCCGACAAACGTGGAATCGCCAACATCGTCAACAAGGCGAGTCCGGTTGCCGCGCCGGCGCGCAGCATTTTACCGGCGCGTGGCAGCGGCAGCACGCTGGCGAGCAGGGCAGCGCAGGCGAGGCTCGCCAATACCAGCGTGGTGCCGAGCGCGATGACGCCGAGATGATCGGTCAGCACAAAGCCGGTCAGGATCGAACCGGAGGCCGAGCCCAGGATGTTGGCAAGATAGAGAAGCGCGGTCCGCATCCCCGCTTTGTCGTCGGCGGCAACGCCAAACTCTGCAAGATGCGGCAGCAGCGAACCCCAGAAGCGCGCAACCAAATAGACCAATACGAACGCAACGCCGTTCACCGCGTCACCGAGCCAGGCCAGATGATTAAGAAGCGGCAGGAACAGGATGCCGACGAGGCTCGCATGCAACAAAGCGGCCACTGCCTTGCGCGCAGCATGCAGTGGCGTCGATGAGGCGCAGTTGTCTCCCGCCTCCCGCGCGCCGGAGGCGAGCCCGATGAGAAATGCAGCGAGCGTGACCGCGAAGGCGGTCGCGCTCGAGCCCGTGGCATAGGACACGACGTGGAAGAAGAAAATCTCATAGGACAGCGAGATGAAGCCCCCCGCGGCCGCGAGCACCAACACGAACGAAAACCGCAGCAGCGGTCGGGGTAGAGCGGATTCCGGCTGCGTCTCGTCCCGCGCCGGCGCGTCGCCGTAATTGCGCCGATTGGCGATGACGGCGCCCGCAGCCACGGCCGCATTGATCGCGACGGCGGCGTAAACCGCACCCTGAATGCCGGCGAATGGAAACAGCAACACAGCGCAGACAAGGCAGGCGGCGCCGGCGCCGAGGGTGTTGACGTAGTAGAGAAGGCCAAGCGAGCTTCCTACCTTACCCGAATGGCGAACCAAATGGGCGACCAGGACAGGCAATGTCGCGCCCATTAACAGGGTCGGCACGATCACCAGCGCAAGGCTGACCGCCGCGATGGCTGGCAGGGGCAGGCCGACGGTAAATTCGCCGACCCAATCGAAAATCCTGAGCGACACCAGCCCGAACGCGCCCGTCAACAACTCGATGACAGCGAGAAGCGGAAGTAACGGAACGCTGCGCTGCTTCGACAAATAGCCGCCGGCCAGGCTGCCGATGCCGAGGCCAAGCATGAAAGCGGTAACGACAATGGTCACCGATTCGATATTCACGCCGAAAATGCGAAACAGCGCGCGCTGCCAGGTCAGTTGATAAATCAGCGCCGGGAAACCGGAGCAGAAGAACAATACGCAAAGCACGCGCGTCCATCGATCGAGCCCATCGGCCCGCTGCGCGCTCGCCTGATCCGCAGGCAATTCGAGAATCGTCATTTGCTACCGTCCGCCGGGTTACAGCACGGTAGCGCCGGAACGTTACCCGACCCTCAACGCCTCGTCGCGAATTAGTACCGCGGAGCGGCAGAATCGGGAGCAAAACGGGCGCAGTTTCAGCGCAAGCCCGCCTGCTGCACCAGCGGAAACGTCTCCGCCTGGAACTGCCGCATGCCGTCGATGTAGCGCGGCCACGACAGGACGATGCCGTCGAAGCCGGCGCGTTCGAGCAGCGCCAGCCCGTCGACGACCTGCTCCTTGGTGCCGATCAGCGGATAGCCGACCCAGCCGGCGATGAAGTGCTCCTTAAGATGCTGCAAGGCCGGCTTGGGTATCGACAGCGAGTTGAGGCCCATGACGCTGACCAAATTCTCGACGCCTTCCCAGTCGCCTTTCTGGAACACGCATTCGTCATAGAACGCGCGCGCCTCGGCTTCGGTCTCGCCCTGAAAAATGTAGGCATTGGTCCAGACCTGGATCTCGCGCTGGCACTCGTCCCATGCGGTCTTCCGCGAGGCGTCGACCCGCGCTTTCACCGCCTCGAAATCGTGCGCATCGAGATTGATGAAGTTGAGGTCGGCATGGCGGGCGGCGAATTCGCGCCCCTTGGGCGAAGCGCCCGCGCTCATGATCACCGGATGCGGCTTTTGCAGCGGCTTCGGCGCGATGGCAGCGTTCTTGACCCGATAAAACTTGCCGTCGAAATCGAATTCCTTTTCGCTGATCCACAGCCGCTTGATGATTTCGATCCACTCGATCGCCATGTCGTAGCGCGTGTCGTGCTCCAGGAGCGGCACGCCGAACATCTCGATTTCCGGCCGGTACCAGCCGGTCACGACGTTGAGCGTAAAGCGGCCGCCGCCGATATGATCGATCGTGGCAGCCTGTTTGGCGGCCATCACCGGATGCATGGTCGGCACGTGCGAGGTGGCGAAGATGCCGGAATTCTTGGTCAGTGCACTCATCGCCGCCGCCCAGGTGAAACATTCGAAGCCTTCGCCATTGAAATTGGTCGTGCCGCCAAAACCCTTCCAGCGCCCGACCGGAACGATGGCTTCGAACTCCATCGCATCCGCCATCCGCGCCAGCGTTTCGGTGCTCTCCCATTTGGCCTGCAGGATGCCGTCGATCGACGACATGGTGCAACCGCCGCTCAAATTGGTGCAAAAGGTGCCGAGTTTCAGTTTGCGGTTGTTGAACAGCGGATTGCTGCTTTCGCGCAACTGATCCGCCCTGCTCCGCGCATCCATTTAGCGTCTCCCGATTTTTTTCATGGTAGCCCGCACGGTCCGGGCTGCAAGATCATTCCGGCGGTTGCCAGGCCGGCGCGGTCATGCGGCGTTTGCCGTCCGGCGTTCGCCGCTCGCCGGCGGCCGACGGAAGCTTGTCCCAGAGCTGGCAAGTGACCGGCTTGTGCTTCTGGTCGAGTCCTTCGCAATAATTGGTGTATTCGCAGACGCGCACGTCGTTGCCCAGTCCGAGCCTGATTTTGCGGAACCAGTCGGGATCGGCCAGCGATTGGCGCGCGGCGCCGACGATGTCGCAGACCCCGCGCGCGAGATAATCCTCAGCCATTTCGAAGTTGTGGATGCCGCCGGTGCAGACAATCGGAACCTGGCTGCCGGCATCGCGCACCGCCTTGCGGATCGCCGCCGTCGGCTCGGCGTTTCTCCCGAACGGCCCACGCTCATCGGAAATAAATTGCGGCATGCATTCGTAGCCGCTGCGCCCGGTGTAGGGATAGATCGCGTCGCCGACCGAAGGCTGCTTGGCGTCGTCGAATTTGCCGCCGCGCGACAACGAGATGAAATCGACGCCCGCGCGCGCAAAAGCGACGCCGAAATGACTGGCATCGCTCACGTCGCTGCCGCCGGCGATGCATTCGTCGGCGAGGAAGCGCACGCCGACGGCGAATTTCCTGCTCACGCGGCGGCGTATCTCGCCGAACACTTCAAGCGGCAGCCGGGCGCGATTCTCGCGTGAGCCGCCGTAGCCGTCGTCGCGCGTATTAGTGCGCGAGAGGAAGGACGACATCGTATACGCGTGCGCGTAGTGCAGCTCGACGCCGTCGAAGCCCGCTGCTTTCGCGCGCAGGGCGGCCTCGGCGAACAAGCCCGGCAGCACTTGCGGCAGATTGCGGATGTGCGGCAGATGCATGTCGGTCACCCGCTCGCGATAGCCGTATTGCAGCGCCTCCCATTCGTCGGGCGCCAGCACGCGCTTGAGTTCATCCTCGCTCATCGCGACCAGGCGGGCGCGCACCTCGATGTCGGAGCCTGGCGCGCCGAGCGCCGCACGATGCCGGTCGGTCACGGCGAGAAAGAGCTGGAAGAATTTCTTCGGTTCGGGCCGGCGGCGGACGGCGAGAAAGTCGATCAATTGAACCAGCAGGCGGGTGCGGCTGCCGCTCGCGCGCCGCACGGTATCGACCAACCGGCGCAATCCGGGCAGGAAGCGATCGTGGCCGATCCGCAAAAGCGGGCCGCTCGGCACGTCGCGGATGCCGGTCGCTTCCAGCACGATGGCGCCCGGCATGCCGCGCGCAAAGCGCTCGTACCAGTCGATGACTTCCTCGGTGACATAGCCTTCCTCGGTCGCCCGCCACGGCACCATGGCGGGAACCCAGGTACGCTGATTGAGCATCACCGGGCCGACGTCGACCGGCGAGAACAGGCGCGAGGCGGCGGCTTCCACCGCCGACGGCATGCGACCGGCGGTCGCCTCGTATCGGATCCGTTGCGGCGGTCGCCACATCTCGTATTGCCATCTTGGCCGATCACGATCACCGCTTATAACATACCGGCGAGGGCGCGCGGGCCCAAAGCCCGTACGCTTGCCAATAGACGGCGAAGGCGATAGCTACGCCTCGCAACGCGCCCGTAGCTCAGCTGGATAGAGCACCAGACTACGAATCTGGGGGTCAGGAGTTCGAATCTCTTCGGGCGCGCCAAATATTCCAGAACGCGATCACGCGCCGGGGAATATACTGTACACTGGGTATCTGTGCTGAGACGGGCGCTGACAGCCTGGAGCCGGCTATGGGGAGAATTACGCAGAGCCGTGCGCGGCACGTCAAACGCCGAACCGTGCTCAGCGGCGCTCTGGCGTTGGGCGCGCTGACGGTAGCCTCACCCTTTCGCATCCGTGCCCGCGCCGACAAGCCGGTGATATTTGGAATGATCGAGCCGCTCACCGGTAGTTACGCGCAGCTCGCCGGCGCCGAACTGGCGGGCGCCCGGCTCGCGCTCGAGGAAGTCAATCAATCCGGCGGCATGCTCGGCCGTGAGGCGCGACTGCTGGTAGAGGATTCGGCGAACGACGTCGCCGTCGGCGCCGCAAAAGCCCGCCAGCTGATCGACCGCGATCAGGCCGATTTCATTCTCGGCGACGTCAATTCGGCGGTCGCGCTTGCGGTGATGCGGGTCACGGCTGAAAAGGGCAAGCTCCATATCGTGACCGGCGGCCACACCGACGAGATCACCGGCGATCATTGCAGCTGGAACGTCTTTCGGATCTGCAAGAGCGCGACAATGGAGGCAAACGCGATCGCCGATACGCTGATCCGGAAATTCGGCGCGAGATGGTATTTTCTCACTCCGGATTATGTTTACGGCTACGCGCTGCAGGCAGCTTTCGAGCGCAAGCTGCGCGCGCACGGCGGCACCTGGGCGGGCGATCGCCTTCCGCTCGGGACGGTGGATTACACGCGGTCGCTGAACAACGCCGGAAACTTTCGGCCGCAAGTCCTGATCGACCTCATGGGCGGTGACGACCAAGTCAACAGCCTGCGGCAGATCGTCCGCTTCGGCCTAAACCAGGACATGGCCGTCGGCGGTGCACTGTTCGAACTGGAGAGCATCCTGGCCGTTCCGGACGCGGCGCGGATCGGCTGGTGGACGATGGAATGGTGGTGGGATCAGCCCGGCATTGCCAACGTCAAGGCATTCGACGACGCGATCCGAAACCGCACCGGCAAGGCGGCAAGCGCGCGCAGCTGGTTCGGCTATGCCGCGGTCCATGCACTCGCGGGCGTCGTTAACCAGGAAAAGTCCTTCGATCCGGTGGCCCTCGCCCGCGCGTTGCAGCACTACACCTTGCCGGCCGAGATAGCGCTCGGACCCGACAGCGCGTTTTTTCGCGAGCGCGACCATCAGCTGATAAGCGCGGTCCTGGTCGGCGAAGTGCACGCCCCGCGCAACGACGCCTTCGATGTGTTCACGACGCGCGAGACCGTGCGGGGCGATCAGGCCGCCGAACCCGCCGAAGGGGGCGCGTGCAGACTGGCGTTCCCAAGCTGACTTAAAGCCGCGCGACGCCTCACGACAGCTGCGCCGGCGGACCCGGGCGCACTCTCACTTTGCGGCCGTCGGTTAGATCAACCGGCGGATTGAGGATCACCTGGTCGCCGTCTTTGACTCCCGCACTCACCTCGACGGTCGTGCCAAAGTCGCGCACCACGGTTACCGGGTGAATGCGCGCGACCCCGTCCTCGACCACGGCGACACTGAGACCGTCCCGGTTGAAGATGATCGCCTCGGACGGGACCACCAGCGAAGGCGTCTTGCGCGGGATTTTCAGTTCGACGGTGCAATAGACCCCGGGCGTCAAGGCGTGATCCGGATTAGGCACGTCGATCTCGGTCAGCAGCGTTCGGGTACCGGGCTGCAACGCGTCGGCGAGCCGCGCCACCGTTCCGGGAAAGTCGCGGCCCGGCATTTCGGGCACGCGCACCACCGCCTCCACGCCCGGTGCAAGACCGAACGCTTCGTCCTGCGGCACGTAGAGCTGGATGCGGATCACGTCGCTGTGCATCAGGGTGAACAGGAACGTGCCGCTGGTCGCGTCGGCCTGCACGAGGCTGCCGATATCGATGTTGCGCTGCGTGATGACACCGTCAAACGGCGCAATCACGCTCTGATACGATTTTTGCTGATTTAACACCCGCAACTGCGCTTCCTGCGCCGTAATGTTGGCGGCGGCGACCGCCACCGCCGCTTCCCGCGCCTCGAGGGTGAGGCGGTCGGTATCGCCTTGCTGCTTGGTGACCCAGCCTTGCTGGAGCAGCGTGCTGTCGCGGTCCCAGGTGACCTGGGCGAGGTCGCGGTTGGCCTTCGCCTGCTGGAGGGCGGCCTGCAACTGCGCCAGCGTTCCCTCGGCCTGCGCGATCTGATGCTCGAGCTCCGGCGCCGTGATTTCCACGAGCAACTGCCCGGCTTTGACGTGGCTGCCGATATCGACCGCGCGCTTGGAGATATAGCCGCTCGCCCGCGCGTAGATATTGGCCTGCTCGAACGCTTCGGTGGTACCGGGCCACGTCACCGACATCGTGCCGCCGCTCGCCTTGATCTGCGCGGTGCGCACGCTCGGCACGAACTCGCCGCGCTGTTCCGCCGTCGACATAACTTGGGCATGCAGCGCGTAGTGCCGCCAGAATCCGATCGCCAGCGCCCCGCACAGCAGCACTAGGACGGCGACGGCCAGGATGCGGGGCTGGTTGCCGGGCGTCGTCGCCGCAGCAGGAACGGTTTCGCCGGACGCTTGAGACGAAGAAGGATGCTCGACGTCATTCATTGCGGATCCTCGGCGAACACGCCGCGCGCGGGCACTCCGTCGTTACCTTTGCGCAGCATCGCGAACAGATACGGCACGACGAGCAATGTGGTCGGCGTAGCAAAAAGCAGGCCACCGATCACGGCGCGGGCCAGCGCGGCATTCTGTTCCTCGCCCGCACCGCCGACCGCCATTGGAATCATGCCGACGATCATCGCCGCCGCGGTCATCAGAACCGGGCGGATACGGGTGCGGCCGGCGGCGATCGCCGCATCAAACGCGCGCATGCCGGCAAGCTGCTGCTCGCGCGCAAAGGTGACGAGCAGGATCGAATTGGCCGAGGCCACGCCGATCGCCATGATTGCCCCCATCAGCGAGGGCACGCTCAAAGTGGTGCCGGTGATGTAGAGCATGGTGACGATGCCGCAGAATGTCGCCGGCAGCGCCAGAATGACCACGAATGGATCGCCCCAGGTCTGATAATTCACCACCATGAGCAGATAGACGAACACCGCGGCGAACAAGATGCCGATCGCCAGATCGCGAAACGCGGCATTCATGCTGTCGATCTGGCCAATGATTTCAATCCGGTTGCCCGGCGACAATTGCTTCTGGTACTGGGCGATGATTTTGCCGAGGTCGGCGGAGATCGATCCAAGGTCGCGGCCCTCGGCGTTGGCATAGACCTCGTAGACCGGCTGGACATTCGCCTGATTGGCATTGGTCGCAATCGCATCGCGCTTGAGGGTTGCGACGTTGCTCAAAAGTCCCGGCACTGTATTTTGGCCGCTGACCGTGAACTTGGTCACCGGGGTGTTCTTGAGGTCGTTGAGCGAACTGACGCGATGCTCGGGCGTCTGTACTGCCAGATAGTACGGCGTGCCGTTGCCCGGATCGGTCCAGAAATTCGGCGCCACCTGCTCCGACGAGCTCAGGCTTGTATTCAGATTAAGCGCAATGTCGTTCGCGGTAAGACCGAACTGGGCGGCGCGGGCACGGTCGATCTGCGCGAAGAATTCCGGGCCGTTGACCTCCTGCTGCAAGTGCACGTCGGCCAATCCGGGAACGGCCGCCATCCGCTGCTGTAGCTCCTTGGCGATGCGCAGGTTTTTGTTCCGGTCGTAGCCGACGGTGCGGACATTGATCTGCGTCGGGATACCGAAATTGAGGATTTGCGTCACCATGTCGGCGGGCTGGAAGTAAAAGACGCTTTCCGGAAAGGCGGCGGGCAGCACCTGACGCAGCCTGCTGACGTAGGTAGCCGTCGGAGCATGGTCTTCTTTGAGCGCGACCAGGATGATGCCGTCGTTGACGCCGATCGCGGTGCCGTCGCCGAACGCGTAATTGTAGGAGCGGGCCGGCAAGCCGATGTTGTCGACGATGAGGTCGCGCTCGGAGTCCGGGACGACTTCGCGAATTTTATTCTCGATCGCCTGGAAGATTTGCTCGGTCTTCTCGATGCGGGTGCCGGCCGGTACCCGTACGTGCAACTGGATTTGGCCGCCGTCGATGACCGGGAAGAAGTCGCGGCCGACGAACATGAAAAGCACGACGCCGAGCGCCAGCATGACGGCCGCGGCGGCCGGCACGATCATCCGGCGGGTCAGCAGTGTGTGCAGCACGTCGGTGTATCCGTTGCGCATGGCCTCGAAACCGCGCTCGAATTTTGCGAACAAGCGTGCAAACCAGCCGTTGCCGGCCTCCTCGCCGTGACGTTCGTTCTTGAGCAGGAGCCCGATGGTGATCGGCGTCAGCGTCCGCGAGAAGCCGTACGAGGCCAGCATCGCAAACACCACGGCAAGGCCGAGCGGAGTGAAAAGGTATTTCGCCGGACCGTGCAGAAACACGACGGAGATGAACACGCAACTGATGGCCAGCGTCGATACCAGCGTCGGCACCGCAATGCCGGCGGCGCCGTGCAGCGTCGCCGAGGGAAGCGGCATGTGCTCCTCGGTGAGCAGCCGGTGCGTGTTCTCGATCGTGACCGTCGAATCGTCGACCAGAATGCCGATCGCCAGCGCCAGGCCGCCGAGCGTCATGGTGTTGATCGTGTCGCCGAGGAAGTACAGCACGATCAGCGAAGACAGGATGGACAGCGGGATCGAAATCATCACGACCAGCGTCGAGCGCCACGATCCGAGAAAGAGCACGATCATCAGCGCGGTCAGGCAGGCGGCGATGGCGCCTTCCTTCAACAGCCCCTGGATCGAGGCTTTGACGAATACCGACTGATCGAACAGTTCATTGATCCGCATCCCGGGCGGCGCGGAGGCGCGTGCGATCGTCAGCGCCTGTTTCACGCTGTTGACGACCGCCAGCGTCGATGCGTTGCCGTTCTTGATGACGCTTAGAAGAACCGAACGGAGCCCGTCGATCCGCACGACATTCTGCTGCACGGCATTGCCGTCGTGGACCTGGCCGATGTCCTTCACGAACACGGTGGCGCCGTTGACGAATTTCACCGGGATGTTGTTGAGATCCTCGATGGTTGACGGCAGCGCGTTGGTCCGCACGGTAAACTGCGTGTCGCCTATCTTGGCCGAACCGGACGGCAGCGTCAGATTTTGGGCGTTGACCGCGTTGACGACGTCGATCGGCGTCAATCCCTTGGCCTGCAGCTTGAGCGGGTCGATGTCCACCATGATTTGGCGGTATTTGCCGCCGGCCGGCGTGGGAAACGTCACGCCGTGAATGGGTGCGAGCTGCTGCCGCAGCCGGTAGATGCCGTAGTCGTAAAGCTGCTGCTCGTTGAGCGTGTCCGACGAGAGCCCGATCTGCATAACGGGAACGCTCGATGCGTTGTATTGAACCACCACCGGCGCCTGAATTCCCGGCGGCATCAAGGCGCGGATCGAGTTGGTTCCGGCCACGATTTGGGAGATGGCAAGGTCAAGATTCACATCCGGCTGAAAAAAGATCTTCTGCACCGAAATGCCGTTGATGGTCTGCGCCTCGATGTCCTGGATGCCGTTGACGCTCGAGGACAGCACATACTGGCTGTAGGTGGTGACCCGCTGTTCCATCTCCGGCGTGCTAAGGCCGGTGTATTGCCAGATGATGGTCACGACCGGGATATTGATCTCGGGAAAGATGTCCGTCGGCATCGAGAGCACGGCGGTCACCCCGAGAAATAGCACGAGTACGGCGAGCACGTAGAATGTGTGCGGCAGCCTTAGGGCAAACCGAACGAGACCCATAATGATCGACCCGCGCTCAGCGATTTAAACCCGGCAGCCCTTGAATGTGGGTTGCACGGCCCGAAGTTCCAGAGGGGTACCAAACTTGCATGGGCGGGTCGACTCGGCGACGGCGCCGCAAGACCTGCCGGTAGCGGCCGGGTCCGCCATTTCTTTTTGCAATCGGTGCTCGTTCGCTGCATTCTGTGGCGAGGAGGTGTCGCTGCCCGCCGAAAGCCTGCTCGGCATCGATGAAGGCCAGGGCTTCTACCAGCTGATGAAGGAATTGCCGCAGGAGCGGCTGATCGTGTCGACGCAGGCCGTCGCCATGATCGAGCGCGCGCTCGCGCTCACCATCGACTACGTCAAGCAGCGGCAGGCCTTCGGCAAGAAGATCATCGACTTCCAGAACACGCAATTCGTGCTGGCCGAGTGCAAGGCCGAAGCGACCATCGCCAAGGTCTTCCTCGACAACTGCATCGAGCGCCATCTGAAGGGCGAGCTCGACACCGTCACCGCCTCGATGGCGAAATACTGGCACACCGATCTCCTCGGCAAGATCGCCGACTGCTGCCTGCAATTGTTCGGCGGCTACGGCTATATGGATGAATATCCGATCTCGCGCATCTATCGCGACGCGCGCGTCATGCGCATCTTTGCCGGCACCAACGAGATCATGAAGCTTCTGATCGCAAGAAGCCTGTAAAAGCACCAGTGGAGTCCGTCCTCATGAAGAAGCCGAAGAAAGCGAAAAAGCCGGCCAGACGCGCCGCAGCGAACAAAAAGCCGCTCAAGCGCCCGCTCTTCCATCATGCGCTGCTGAAAACCGCGCGCATGGACGAGATGATCAAATGGTACGCCGACGTGGTCGGCAGCCAGCCGAATTTCTACGCGCCCGGCATCGCCTTCCTCAGCAACGACGGCGCCAATCACCGGCTGTCGCTCGCCGGCAGTCCGAACTTTCGCGACAATCCCGAATTCCGCACGACCGCCGGCCTGCACCATCTGGCTTTCGAATACAAAACGGTCAACGATCTACTCGACACCTGGCAGCGGCTGCACGACGAATTCGGTTATGAGCCGCATGTCGCCGTGCATCACGGCATGACGCTGTCCTTCTATTACGTCGACCCCGATGGCAACAGCGTCGAGCTGCAGGCCGACGCCTTCGGCGACTGGAAAAAATCCACCAAATGGATGCGCGAATCGGCGGAGTTCAAGGCCGACCCGATCGGCAAGTTCGTCGTGCCGGCGAAAATGGTGGCAGCACGCGCGGCCGGCATGAAGACGAAGGAACTGCTCAAGCGCGCCTATGCCGGCGAATATATGCCCTCAGCACCTTACGACTATCGCGTCGACTTGCCGGCCTAATTCAGCATCATCGCCGCGCCCTTCTCGGCGATCATGATGGTCGGCGCGTTGGTGTTGCCGCTGACCAAAGTCGGCATGATTGAGGCGTCGATTACCCGCAAGCTCTCGATGCCGCGCACGCGCAACCGCTCGTCGACCACGGCCAGCGGATCGCCGCCCATCTTGCACTTGCAGGTGCCAACCGGGTGGTATTCGGTCTCGGCGGTCGCGCGGATGAATTTTTCGAGCGCTGTGTCCGACTGGACGGCAGAACCGGGTATCCGCTCCTCGCCCAGCCACGGTTTGAACGCCGGCGCCGCCAAAATCTCGCGCCCGCGCCGGATGCCGTCGATCAGGATTTTCAGATCGTATTCGGAAGCCAGATAGTTCGGATCGATCACCGCCTTTAGCAGCGGATCGGCCGAAGCCAGGCGGATTTCGCCGCGGCTTCGCGGCCGCAGGCAGCAGGCGTGCAGGGTGATGCCGTATCCGTCGAGCTTGGTGCGGGCGTGATCGACCACCTGCGCCGGAATGAAGTGATATTGGATGTCCGGGGTCGCGGCGCCGAGCTCGCTGACGATGAAGGCGCCGGCCTCGGCGACATTGCTGGTGCTGGGCCCGGTCCGGTACAGCGCCCATTGCAGCGCCACGCCGATCGACGGCAGCAACCGCGCCTTGTCGTCGAGCGTGCTCTTCGGCGCCGCATGCTGCAAAATGTTGACGTTGAGATGATCCTGCAAATTCTTGCCGACGCCGGGAAGGTCGAGCACCACCGGCACGCCTTGGGCCCGCAGCTCGCCGGCCGGGCCGATGCCGGAAAGCAGCAGAAGCTGCGGCGAGTTGATGGCGCCGCCGGCCAGCACGATTTCGCGCGCGGCGCGGACGACGTGCCGCCGGCGCCCGCGCGCATATTCGACGCCGACGGCGCGGCGGCGCTCGATCACGACGCGGGTCGCCTGCGCCTTGGTGACGATGGTCAGGTTTTCCCGCGCCGCGACCGGATGCAGATAGGCTGACGCCGCACTGCAGCGCTCGCCGTTCTTCTGCGTCACCTGAAACAGGCCGCAGCCGAGCTGCACTGCGCCGTTGAAATCCGGATTAAACGGAATGCCGGCTTCCTGCGCCGCGGCGACGAAGGCGTGGCTCAGCGGATTGGTGTACGGCCGTTCGGCGACATTGAGCGGGCCGTCCTGCCCGTGGAAATCGTCGTGGATGCGCTCGTTGGTCTCGGCCTTTTTGAAGAACGGCAGAACGTCGTCGTAGCCCCAGCCGGCGTTACCCAGCTGGCGCCAATGGTCGTAGTCCGCCGCCTGACCACGCATATAGACCATGGCGTTGACCGAGCTTGAGCCGCCGATCAGCCGGCCGCGCGGCTGATACATACACCGGCCGTTCATCGCCGGCTGCGGCGCGGTCTCGTAACCCCAGTTAAACTTCGGTCCCGCCAGATTGGCGATGCCGGCCGGCATCCGCACATAGAGCGACTTGTCCGAGCCGCCGGCTTCGAGGAGCAGGACTTTGACGTCGGATTTCGCCGACAGCCGGTTCGCCAGCACCGAGCCGGCCGATCCCGCCCCGACGACGATGTAGTCGTACTCTTCCCCGGCCATCGTTTCCCCCAGCGTTTGCGGCTAAAGCGCAAGCTTCACGTTGCAAAGCGCGGCATCGGCCGGATCGCCTTCGATCCGGAAGCCGAGCGCGCGGCACATGTCCAGCATGGCCGTATTCTCATGCAGGACTTTGCCTTCGATCGCGCGCAGACTCCTCGCCCGCGCGTATTCGATGATCAGCTGCATGAGCTGCCAGCCGAGCCCGTGGCTCTTGAGGTCCGAACGGATGAGGATGGCGTATTCGCCGGAATCTGCCGCGACGTTGTGCAGCCGCGCGACGCCGAGCATGTCGCCGCTCGTCTCGTCGAGCGCGACGAACGCCATGGCGTGCTGGTAATCGACATGCGTGAAGTAAGTCAGCAGCGCGTGGCTCAATTCCTTCATGGAGCCGAGGAAGCGCAAACGGATATCGTCCGGCGTCACCGCCGCGACAAACGGGCCGTAGAGCGGCTCGTCGTCGGGCCGGATCGGGCGGACAAAAACAGCCTGCCCGTTCGAGAGCGTGAGATGCCGTTCCCATTCCTGCGGGTAAGCGGCCACGGCGGACCATGTCTAGCGCGGCTCGCCGGCAGCGCTCTGCGCGCGGGCGCGGGCGGCGGCGGTGCGGCTTGCCACGCGGTCGAGCACGGCGATCATGTCTTCCACGTCGGCGCGGTCGTAGCCTTGGGTGATGAACACGATCTTGCTCCGCCGGTCGGCGTCGGGCCAGCGATCGAGCCAGGTGAGATTATGCAGAAGCTGCTGCGCGCCCTGGATCACCGCCGGGCGGTCTGGCTCTTCCGCGACATGCACGATGCCTTTCACCCGCAGCAGATTGGGCCCGAGATTCTGTTGCAGCGCGTCGAGCAGAAGCCGCAGCGCCTCGCGCGTGATCGGCTCGCCGCGGGTGAAGCAGAACGAGGCGATGTCGCGGTCGTGCAGATGGTGATGATCGTGGTCGTCGTGATCATGGTCGTGATGCGCGTGCGCGTGCACGTCGGCCTGTTCATAGGCGGCGGCATTGAGCCACGCGCCGGCGTCGGCCTTGGGATCGCCGGGCTTGAGCGCGTCGGCGCGCAACACCTTGCCGATATCGAACGCCGGATCGTCGATGCGCAAAATTTTCGCCGCCGGGTTAAGCCGATGCAGCCGCGCGGCGAGCGCCGCCTCCTCGGCGTCGCGCGCTTTCGCCGGCGCCACCAGATCGAGCTTGGTGATGAGAATGTGGTCGGCAAGCGCCACCTGGCGCACGGATTCGATATGCTCGTCGAGCGTGTTCGGGCCGTTCACCGCATCGACGGTCGCGATCACGCTGCCGATCCGGTAGAGCCCCGCCAGCGTCGGATCGGACAGGAACGCCTGGATCAGCGGCGACGGATCGGCCAGCCCAGACGTCTCGATCACCACGTGATCGAAGCGCGGAATCGCGCCGTCCTCGCGCTGGTGATAGAGATTGTTCAGCGTGGTGACGAGATCGCCGAATACGGTGCAACACAGGCAGCCGTTTTCCAGCACCATGATGGTGTCGTCGCTTTGCGCGGCGAGCAGGTGATCGAGGGCGACTTCGCCGAATTCGTTGATCACCACCGCGGTGTTGGCCATCGCCGGATCGCGCAGCGCGCGGTTGAGCAGCGTGGTCTTGCCGCTGCCGAGAAAGCCGGTGAGGATGGTGACGGGCGTGTGCGACACGTTTTGCGTCCTCGAAAAGTCGCGGCCGGTTCTTTTGTTGAAATATAATCAAGCAACGTCGTCATTGCGAGCGCAAGCGAAGCAATCCAGACTGCACTGCTTCGTCGCCCCGAGCATCGCGCCAGACTCACTGACGGACTGAAACAAAAGCACAGGATCTCGCACCCAGGATTTCACGGATATGGCGTTTCAAGCGCAAAACCCCGATTTCCGGGCGTTCATCGAGCAGGTCTTCAGCGCCCAACCGTTCATGGTGGCGTTGGGCGCGCGGCTCGGCCGTGTCGAGCCCGGGGCGGTCGAGCTTGTTCTGCCGATCCGCCCGGATCACCTTCAGCACGGCGGCGCCGTCCATGGCGGCGTCATCGGCGCGATGGCGGACAATGCGGCGGGCGCTGCCGCGGCGACCCTGTTGGCGCCGGGCCAGGCCACGGTGACGGCGGAATACCGGATTTCGTTCCTCGCGCCCGCGGTCGGAGACACGCTGATCGCGCGCGGTGAGGTCCTCAAGCCCGGCCGCAGCCTGGTCCACACCAAGTGCGACGTGACGGTGCGTGCCGGCGATCGCGAGACGCTGGTGGCGACCGCGCTGTCTTCGATAGTGCCGTTCGCGGTGCGTAACGGCGATCGTCATTGCGAGCCAGCGGGTCCGGCCCGCAATGGCCGGCCCGATGGCAAGTACGGCGAAGCTACTTCTAGCCGGATTCCTTGTCGCAGGCGGCCATTTCGGCGGGATGCGACTTTTCCCAGGTCGTGACCTGGATTCGCTTTCACGCCTTTTTACTCTTGCGCGCTTTCTTCTTTTTTTTGCTCTGATTGTAAGCGACGGCGGCGTGGACGAGATTTTTCAGCGCGCGCTCATCAACCTTGTCGCCTTCAAAAAAATCGATCGCGCGGCGCATGTTGCCTTCCAGGCCGGCGTTGAAGAGCTTGCCGGAATCTTGGAGCTTCGCGCCGTAGGCGAAGGTCAGCTTCACCTTGCCCTTGTGTGCGTTGGCGACCGCGATCAGTCCGTCGCGCGACCACACCGGGCTTCCCATCCACTTCCATTCCTCGACGATCTCCAGGTCGGCGGCGAGGATGCACTTGCGGACGGCGGCAAAGGTCTTGCCGCGCCAGTCGGTGAGTTCCGCGATCAGCCGGTCGATCCGTTCCGATGCATTCATGGGATCGTTATGCCTCGCCATGCGGGGCCCAGATTAGCTGAGCGTCATCCGCGAATTCTCGTCATTGCGAGCGAAGCGAAGCAATCCAGCGTAAGCACGAATTTCTGGATTGCTTCGTCGCTTCGCTCCTCGTAATGACGCTAAAACACCTCGCAGCCCGGCAGGCCGCACGAAATCAGCCGGTCGGACGGGAAGTTGGTGATGATCTGGCAGCCGTCCTTGGTCACTACGACTTCCTCCTCGATACGGGCGGCGCCGGAGCCGTCCTCGGCGCCCTTCCAGGTCTCGAGCGCGAACACCATGCCTTCCTTTAATGGCGTGTTCTGCCCGGTGTAGCGCTTACTGATGATCGGCCGCTCCCACAGCGACAGACCGACGCCGTGGCCGTATTGCAAGAGGAACGCCTCGGCCTCGTCGCGGTAGCCGAATTCCTGCGCGTCCGGCCACACCTGCGCCACCTGGTCCGGCGTGATGCCGGGGCGAATGAGATCAATCGAGGCGGAAATCCACTTCGACGCCGTCTCGTAGGCGTCGATCTGATATTTGTTCGGCTCGCCGCAGATGAAGGTGCGGTAGTAGCAGGTGCGATAGCCGTTGAACGAATGCATGATGTCGAGGAACACCATGTCGCCCGGCTGGATCAGCCGGTCGGAGAAGGTGTGCGAGTGCGGGCGGCCGCGCTGGCCCGACACCGAGTTGACGCACTCGACCCGCTCCGAGCCCATGCGGAACAGCCGGTCGTTGGCGATGGCAACCAGCTCGTTCTCGCGGGTGCCGGGGCGGATGGCGCGGGCGATGTCGACGTAAGTGGCGTCGACCATGGCGCAGGCCATTTTCAGAAGCTCGATCTCGTCCGGCGTCTTCACTTCGCGGGCGTCGAGCATGGCCTGCTGGCCGTCCACCACCTCGATGCCTTCCTTCTCCAGCGCGCGCAGCATCGGCAATTCCATCAGATCGATGCCGATCGGCTCCTTGTCGATGCCAAGCTTCATCAGCACTTTCTTGATCTGCTTGGCGAAGTCGCCCTGGATGTTCAATTGCAGGGGAACCCCGCCCTGCATGGTCGAGATCGGGGCGGCGACGTTGTCGGCAATCCACGGCGAGGAGATGCGTTTCGCCGGCGGCGCCGGATCCCACAGCATCGGCTCGCCGACCACCGGGCAGAGCGCATAGCGCATGAACTTGTCGCGCGCCCATTCGCCGATATGGGTGCCGGTGATGTAGCGGATGTTGTCGAAGTTGAACGCCAGCACGGCGCCGAGGCCGGCGTGACGGATCGCCGCCTGAGCGCGCTTGACCCGCTCCTTGTGCAGGCGGGCGTAGTCGATGCCCTGCTCCCAGTCCTTGGCCATCATGCCCCAGGAGGCGGTCGCTTGCTTGCGGTTGTATTTCATTGTCGTTTCCTCAGTTTTTTTGCGGCGACCGCGGCGTGGCGAAATTCCCGGCGGGCTCGTGTATTAAGACAATTAGCGCATGGCGCGTCTTGCGCAAACGGGCTTTTTCGAGCCAATAAGACGCGAAAGTCGAACAGAACGAGTGGGCAGGAAACGACAATGACGATTGCTGTTGTGGGCGCGACCGGCAACACCGGCCGGGCGGTGGTGAAGGAACTTAAAGGCCTCGGGCAGAACCCGGTGGCCGTGGTGCGCAACGCCGACAAGGCGCGCGAGGTCTTGGGCGCCGAGGCGAAAGTCGCGGTCGCCGATTTGAACGACCGCGCGGCGCTGGAGAAGGCGCTATCCGGCGCGGAAACCGTGTTCATGGTGGTCGGCCACGGTCCGCAGCTCGCCGAGCAGCAGAACAACGTCATCGACGCGGCGCTCAAGACCGGCGTCAAATATCTCGTGCGGCTCTCGGCCGGGCCGATGGTGGCGAGGGCGGATTCGCCGACCGCCGTCGGGCGCGCTCACTTCGCGATCGACGAGCGGATGCGCGCCGGCAAGCTCGGCTGGGTGATTCTGCGTCCGGGCCTGTTCATGCAGAACGTGCTCGGCCAGGCTGCGACGATCAAGGCCGACAGCAAATTCGTCATGCCCTACCCGGCCGATTTCCCGCTCGCCTTGATCGACGTCCGCGACACCGGCGCGGTGGCCGCGCGCATCCTCGCCGACCCCGCGCCGCATGCCGGCAAGACCTACGAGTTCACCGGCAAGCTGACCACCAACGGCGAATTCGCCGACATGTTCTCGCAGGTGCTCGGCCGCAAGATCAGTTACGTGCCGGTGACGGTGGAGCAGAACGAGGCTGTGATGAAATCGCGCAACATGCCGGACTGGCTTGTCGCCCATCTGGTCGGCATCGCGCGCATCGGCAATGCCGGCGGATTCTCCACCGAGAATACCAAGGCAATCGAGGACATCGTCAAGCGCCCGCCGATCACGACCAAACAATTCGTGACGGATTTCAAGGCGCTGTTTGCTTAGTTGTCATTCCGGGGCCGAGCGAAGCGAGGAACCTGGTGATCCAACTTTGCTCGCGCGGAAAAGATGGATTGCCGGGTCAAGCCCGGCAATGACAAGCTATTTGGCGAGCCCGCTGGCGCGCGCCTGGTCCTTGGCCATCACCGCCCAGTCGTGCTCGCCTTCGCCGTGCGCGACGGCGCCCACGAGCCGGTCGCGCCAGACGTTACCCGAAGGCAGCGGCACGCCCTTGGCTTCGCCGGCAGCGAGCGCGAGGTTGGCGTCCTTCAGTCCGGTCAGGGCGCGCTGCCCGGCCGGCAGATATTTTTCCTCGGCGATGAACTTGCCGTAGGTCTTGTAGACCCAGCAATTGAACAAACCTTCGGCCAGGACTTTGTAAAACACGTCGGGCACCACGCCGTATTTGCGGGTGAGCGCAAAGCCTTCGCCCATCGCTTCGATGGCGCAGCCGAGCACGAAATTGTTGGCGATCTTGATCACAGTGGCGCTGACCGGTTCGGCGCCGGATTCGATGACGCGCCCGGCGATGGCGGTGAACAGCGGCCGCAAGCGCTCGAGCATTTCCGGCGGCCCGCCGACCAGAAGCGTGGCGCCGCCGGCGGTGACGACTTCCGGCCGGCCGAGGATCGGGGAAGCAATGAGAACCTGCCCAGCCCCGGCGTGCAGCGCCGTGAGTTTCTCGATTGCGGCAACGCTGTGCGTGCCCGCGCAGATATGAATTCCGCCTTTGGGCTGCGATTCCTTCAAGCCGCCCGGCTGCCCGACCACGTCGGTGACCGCGGCGTCGTCGGTGAGCATGGTGAAAACCGCCGCGCCGAAATTCGCCGCGGACTTGATCGAGGCCATCGCTTTGGCCCCCGCTTCGGTCAGCGGCTTTATCTTCTCCGGCGAGCGGTTATAGACGCCGACCTCGTGCCCGGCCTCGATCAGACGCCGCGTCATGACCTGGCCCATGCGGCCAAGCCCGATAAATCCGACTTTCATGCTTTTGCTCCGTCAGCTGACCAGCTGGCCGCGCACCCACTCCAGCTCGCGGCAGATGTAATCGACGATGTCGCTCGACTTCAGACTGTCGGGCAGCATGTCCCAGGTATAGGTCTCGACTTCGAGATGCCGCGACAGTGGCTTTTGCTTGTGGAAGCGCAGCGCGTCGGCGATGGCAAACCGCGTGGTGCGGAATTGCCCGAGATCGTCGAGGAATACCGGCACGTGGATATGGGTGCGCCATTCGCGCGGGCCGTTGGGCTTCTTCTCGAACGCGGCGATGGCGTCGTCGACGTTGAGATACTTGACGATCTTGCCGTTACGCTTTTCCAGCGTCTGGGTGAGATAAATGGTCTTGGCATAACGCTTGAGCGTATCGACCACGCCTTGGGTGACCTCCGGCATGTGCAAAGCGGCGGCTTCCTGCAACTTGAACACCGGCACGCCGGCATCGACCAGCTTCTGCAGCGACGCCCCGATGTCCTCGTATTCCACCGCCTGATGGCAGATGTCGTAGACGATGCCGAGATGCCGGCGCAGCGCCTCGTTGGCGTCGGCGATCGGCACATGCGCGAGCTTGGCGAGCTTCTCGACCGATGCGCCGGAATAAAGGTGATCGCGGAAATAGGCGATGGTCTCGTCGGTGGTTTCAAGGAAGCAGTACGGCTCCGGTTCGAGCGCGAGCTGCACGGTGCGGCCAGTTTTTTCCTCCAGTGCGATCAGATGCGCCACCACGCGCAGCACGTTGTTGGTGTAGGCCGCGATCACGTCGTTGCCGGTGACGCGCGGCTTGAAACCGAGCGGCGAACTCTGGATCGACGGAGCGATGCCGGCCGGGCAGACGTCGGCGAGCACATTGGCGACGTTGATGGTGTATTGGGTGCGCTCTTCGGTGCGCCAGTCCGGCTCGTACACTTCCTCCTTCACCTTGTCGCCCTTGAAGTGGCCGTAGACGAAGGCGTTGGCGGTGTAGATGTACATGTCGCTGTCTTCGAGAAACTTCTTCAGCTTGGCGCGCTCGGCGGCGCCGCCCGCGAGCGTCGCCGCGGTCTTGGCGGCGAGCCGGATGCACACGCCGAACGATTTATTGCCGGCGAAGCGCGCTTTGACCTTCGGCAGATAGGTGTTGAGCGAATTCCACAATTGCTCCCAGTCGTCGGCCGGATGCACCAGCGTCGAATAGGTCAGATGGCCGAGACCGTTGCCGAGATCCATTTTTCGTTTTCCTGTTTGGCTTTTATCGTTACGCGACTTTTTCCACCTTGCCCGAGGCGGCCGAGCGGATGATCGCCTCGGTGGCGGCGACGCCGGCGATCATCTGATCGTACGGGATCGGATAGGCCGGTCCGCCGGCGGCGGCGCGGGCAAAGGCTTCGAGCGCGGCGCGGGTGACGTCAAGCGAAGCCGCCTGCCAGACTTTTCCTTCGCCCTTCACCGGCTGGAATTTGCAGGTGCCGAACAGCCGCATGCGCCGCTCTTCTGACGAAGCGCCGGCAACATGGGTGAGGCCCTCCAGCCGCAGCCAGCCCTTCGAGCCGAACACCTGGAAGGAAAAGCCCGGGCCGGTGGTGGTCATGGTGCCGAGATAGCCGGACATGCCTTCCTTCATGCGCACCAGGATCGAGGTGGTGTCGTCGGCGTCGATCGGCGCGGCGCGGTGGAAGCTTTGCGCAAAGGCGTGGTCGATCGGCCCGCACAGATCGATCATGCCGTCGATGGCATGCACGCCCATCGGCATCAGCCCGCCGAGCGGCGTTTCCGCCTTGTCGGCGCGCCAGTGCTTCGGGTTGATGGTCAGCGCGTTGGGAAACGTCATGGTCGCTTCGACATGCAGAACGGTGCCGAACTCGCCGCCGCGGATCATCTCGCGCAGCTTGATCATTTCCGGATGGAAGCGGCGGTTGTAGCCGACCGCCAGCACGATGCCGGCCTTTTGCGCGGCGGCGACGGCGTCTTCCGCCTCGCGCTTGGTCAGCGTGAACGGTTTCTCGCAATAGACATGCTTGCCGGCGGCGGCAGCAGCCATCACCTGCGTGGCGTGCATGGAATGCGGCGTGGCCAGCACCACCGCATCGATTCCGGCATGGCCGATCAACCCGTCATAGCTTTGCGTCAGCCGCAGCCCCTTCTGCTTGGCGAACGCCTCGACCTCCGGAGTGACCGTGCGCGTCGTGCCGGCCACGAACTGGATCGCGTCGCTGTTCTCGGCCGACTCGACCAGCGTCTTGCCCCACCACCCAAGCCCGACGATACCCGCTTTGATCACGCGCAGCTCCTCACGTCACTTTGACCAGCTATTTCGGCCAGCTATTTGGGCCATGTCAGCAGCGCGAGCGCCACGCAAGCGAGCGCCCAGAACAGGCAATATTCGAAACCGCCGATCACCCAAATCCATTTCCGCGTCACCTTGTAGGTCGCGGCGCCGGCGACAGCCAGATGGACGGTGGCGATGGCCGCGACATAGGGCGTGTAGATGGCGAAGACGAGACCGATGGTCAGGAACACTTCGATGGTGCCGGCGATATACATCCAGCTCGCCGGCGGATGGAACTTGGCGGCCTTGAAGAAGTTCAGCGTCGCCGGCTCGGTGAATTTGCCGACGATGTGCGGGATGAAGAACAGCCCGCAGATCAGGCGCAGCACGACCACGCCGTTGGTGAGATCAAACAAATGCGCCAGGCCCGACATGATGCCTCCCGTTTCCCCGATTGTAGGGCGGGTTAGCCGATGGCGTAACCCGCCGTCTACAGCGAAAGCGTCCGCCCCGACCGCACGCTCGCGGCGGCGGGCCCAATGCCCAATGATGGGCCGCTACAGTACTTCGAACATCCGGTAGATCGGCCCTTCCGGCAGGCGGTGGCCGACGCCGATGCTGATGACGTTGTTGAGCCAGCCGTACTTTTCCGACGACGTCTCGAAGGTCGCCGAGATGCGCAGGTAATAGTCAGTGGCCTTGACTACTTCGCCGCGGGCGATGCGGTCGAGCACCTCCTTCGGCCCCTGGCGGATGCCGGTGTAGGGCATGCCGATGATGGCGCCGTCGTCGGTCTTGAGCACGATGCGCACGTTGATCAACCAGGCGCCGTCGCCCGGCCGGATCGACTGCCAGTCGCTGCCGCCGCCGGGAAAGAGTTCGCCGGAAAGCCGCTCGCCCTCGAAGCGGCCGCCGGTAATGACGCCGACGCGGCGGTCGACGCCCGGGGTCTTGCCGACATTGATCGGCGGCGCCACGGCGAGCAGCAGCGTGAACAACGGCTTGACCCGCAGCTCGTTCATTTCCTTCGGCAGAATTTCGGACAGCGGACGTGTCTCGGCCACCGGCATCCCTCCCCTATTGGCGCGCGCCGGTTTCGTTGAACCGGCGGCGCAGACTAACCAAACTTTCAGCTACCGCGATAGGTCGAATACGACCACGGCGTGACCAAAAGCGGCACGTGATATTTGCCTTCCGGCTCGGCGACGGAAAAACGCACCGGCACGACGTCGAGAAACGGCGGGTCGGTCATCGGCGCGTGCTGGCGCGCGAAATACTCGCCGACCGAAAAGCGCAATTCGTAGGTGGCGATCGGGATCGGCACCCCGCCGAACAGCGGCTGGTCGGTGCGGCCGTCGGCATTGGTGACGGCGCGCAGCAGCGTGCGCGCGCCGCCCGCCCCGATCTCGCGCAACTCGACCGCCACGCCTGGCGCCGGATGGCCGCCGTGGGTGTCGAGCACATGGGTCGAGAGATGGCCATGCACCTTGAGCCTGTCCGGACCGGTCACCCGCTGGTCGAGCCGGAGCGCGGCGATGCGGAAGATTTCACCGAGCGCGGTGGCACGCTCGGCCGCCGCGTCGTTTCGCAGCCGGCGCTCGAACTCGCGCAGGATCGATTCCTTGCCGTGCCGGCGCACGCAGACGATGAACGGCATGGCGAACTTTTTGCGGTAGGCGTCGTTGAGCCGGTGAAAAGCGGCGAACTCCTGCTCGGTCAGACGATCAAGCCCGGCGCCCGCCTGCTCGGCGGTGGAATCGGCGGTGAGCTTGCCCTCGCGCGCCGCCTTGCCGGCGAGATCGGGATGGCCGTCGATCAGCGCGCGCACTTGCGCCTCCGGCGCCTTGCGTACCGCGTCCGTCATCGCCGCATAAAGCGCCGCGACGCCGGCGAACGGCCGCGCCGCGAAAGCGTCGTCGGCCACCCACGGCGCCAGCTCCATCACCTCGCCGAGCACGGCGGCAAACGCCTTGCGGTCGGCGGCGTTGAGCGTGTCGAGGGAAACGGAAGCCATGCCGCTGCCGGATCTCACGCGACCGCCGGCGGCGCATTTGCGCCGAGCTTATGATGCTCGCGGTACCAGTGGCGGGCGATGTCGACGCGGGTGGCGATCCAGACGCGCTCGAAGCCGGCGACGTAATCGAGGAAGCGGACCAGCCCCGCGGCCCGGCCGGGCCGGCCGGCGAGCCGGCAATGCAGGCCGATCGACATCATTTTCGGCGCATGCTCGCCTTCGGCGTACAGCACGTCGAAACTGTCGCGCAGATAGCTGAAGAATTCGTCGCTGGTGGCGAAGCCTTGCGGGTTGATGAAGCGCATGTCGTTGGCGTCGAGCGTATAGGGAATGATCAAATGCGGCGCATTGTTGGGCCCGCTCACCCAATAGGGCAGATCGTCGGCGTAGGAATCGGAAGAATAGAGAAAGCCGCCTTCGGCGAGCACGAGGTCCAGCGTGTTCTCGGAACTCCTTCCGGTGTACCAGCCGTACGGCCGCTCGCCGGCTGCTTCGGTATGCAGGCGGATCGCTTCGCGCATATGCGCGGCCTCCTCGGCCGGCGAAAAATTCTTGTAGTCGATCCATTTGAGGCCGTGCGAGGCGATCTCCCAGCCGGCCTCGTGCATCGCGGCGACGACCTTCGGATTACGCGCAAGCGCGGTCGCGATCCCGAACACCGTGACCGGAATCTTGCGCGCGGTGAACAACCGCCACAACCGCCAGAAGCCGGCGCGCGAGCCGTATTCGAACATCGATTCCACGTTCATGTGGCGCTGCCCGTACCAGGGCGCGGCGCCCAGCACGTCGGACAGGAAGGCCTCCGATGCGGCGTCGCCGTGCAGGATGGAGTTCTCGCCGCCCTCCTCGAAATTGACGACGAATTGCAGCGCCACGCGGGCGCCGCCCGGCCAGCGGGGATCGGGCGGATTGCGGCCGTAGCCGGCGAGATCGCGCGGGTAATCGGCTGAGGAAAGGGGAGGCATCGCGGCTTTCGTTTAAGGTTACAGAAGCCCGGCAACCCACCATGGCAGGAGGCGCGGCGCTTCTTCAAGGGTCCGGAATGCCCCTTGCGCCGGGGTCGAAACACGCGGTTGACCAGACCGGACGATGCCTCCATAGAGCGCGGTCGACGCGATCACGCTCTATGGATTGTAGATGGAACATGATCTTTTCGGAAAAACCGGAATTCCACTTTTCCGGATCATGCTCTAAAAGCCGCGAATTCGGGAGCTGGCATGCGGGCCATGGACGTGACGGATCGGGGCGCACTCGGCGAGGCGGTCGCGGCCCGGCTGATCGAGCTCGCGGCGGTGACCGACGAGCCGGGCCGCCTGACGCGGCTTTATCTGAGCCCCGCGCACCGCAAGGCCGCCGAGCTGGTGGCCGGCTGGATGCGCGAAGCGGGCATGACGCCGCGGATCGACGCCGCCGGCAGCGTCGTCGGCCGGTTGAAAGCCAGCAGCGGCGGGATGAAGACGCTCATGCTCGGCTCCCATATCGATACGGTGCGCGACGCCGGCCGGTTCGACGGCGCGCTCGGCGTGGTCACCGCCATCGAGGTGGTCAAAGCCGCGCACAAGGCCGGCAAGCGATTTCCTTTCGCCATCGAGGTCATCGCCTTCGGCGATGAAGAAGGCGTGCGCTTCGCCTCGACGCTCGGCGGCGCCAAGGCTCTGGCCGGCAAGTTCGACGTGAAGGCGCTCGACGACGTCGGCGAAGACGGCGTATCGCGCCGACAGGCCTTGATCGCGTTTGGCTGCGATCCCTCGCGGCTGCGCGAGGAAGCGATATCGCCCGACCACGCGCTCGCCTACGTCGAGGTCCATATCGAGCAAGGCCCGGTGCTGGAGAAAGAAGGCTTGTCGGTCGGCGTCGTCACCGCCATCGACGGCATCACCCGCGGCACGGTTGAGGTTGACGGCGTCGCCGGTCACGCCGGTACGGTGCCGATGCCGATGCGGCACGATGCGCTGGCGGCGGCGGCGGAAATGCTGCTCGCGATCGAAGAGCGCGCATGCACGCGGTCCAATCTGGTGGCCACCGTCGGCAAGATGGAGGTGCCTGGTTCGGCGGCCAACACGATCCCGGGCAAGGCCCGCTTTACGCTCGATATCCGCAGCCCCTCCGATCAGGAGCGGATCGGCGCCGTTGCCGACATCAAGGCAACCATCGCGACCATTGCGCAGCGCCGCGGCGTCGCCGCGCAGCTTTCGATCGGCCACGAAGTGCCCGCGGCGTTGTGCGACGATCGGCTGTCCGGGCAGATGGCGAAGGCGGTCGAAGCTTTGGGCATTGCGCCGCGACGGCTGCCGAGCGGCGCCGGCCACGACGCCATGGCATTCGACCGCACTATTCCCTTCGCCATGCTGTTCGTGCGCTGCCGCGGCGGCGTCAGCCACAACCCGGACGAATACGCTTCCCCCGCCGACATCGACGTCGCCGCGCGCGTCCTCTTGAATTTCCTCGACAGGATTGGATCCCAATGACCATTCTTCGCATCAAGGCCGGCCCCTACGAATTCGAGGCGCAGGCGGAGAACGAGCTTGCGCCGAATACCTGCGCCAAGTTTCTGCACATGCTGCCGTACCGGCAGCAGATCATCCATGTGCGCTGGAGCGGCGAAGGCTGCTGGATTCCACTCGGCGACTTCGATTTCGGGCTTGGCTACGAGAATGCCACCAGCCATCCGGCGCCGGGCGAAATCATCCTGTACCCGGGCGGCATCAGCGAGACCGAAATTCTGCTTGCTTACGGCGCGGTCGATTTTTGCAGCAAGGTCGGGCAACTGGCCGGCAATCACTTCCTCACCATCAACAAGGGCCGGGAGAATTTGCGCGAACTGGGCAAGTTGTGCCTCTGGAAAGGCGCGCAGGATATTATGTTCGAGCTGAAGAAATAATGGGAATACAAATAGGCTGGAACAAAGGCGCCGACGGGTCAGACCCGCCGGATTTTGCCATGATTGCGCCAAAGCCTTTGCGCTATTGTCGCCGCGTTCCAGCACGGGAGACTTAAGCGGTGTTTCAAGCGTTTCCAGGCCGGCTTGCTGCGGCCGCGACGGCAATGTCGCTGATCGCAGGCGCACTTTTCGCCGTCGTTTTCTCGGCCGCGGACGCCGAGGCGAAGAGCCTGTTTGATTCCTGCGACGAGGCGGGCGGCGTCGCCGTCCTGCCCGCACCGCTCGCGCCGTGGAAGGGCGCGCCGTTGCGCGTCATCGTCACCGCTGAAAAGCCGCTCGACGGCGAGCTTTCGCTGATCGCGCCCGACGGCAGCGTTGCCGCCAAGTCGCGCGCCCGCAACGGCGGACCGCCGTATTTCTGGTTCGCCGAGGTCGCGGCGCCGGCGCCGGGAACGTGGCAGGCGAAGCTCGCGACGTCCGGCTGTAGCACGATCACGCGTGAGATCACCGTGCACGATGCCGCGCCGCCGCGGCCGCCGGCGGCGCCGGGCGGCATCTGGCCGGTGCGAAACACCTGGAATCGCGCGAACGAGGATTTGTTTTCCGCCTGGATCGCAAAGCTGTTCGACGCGCCACTCGACACCGAGCCGTCCTGGAAGGCTTTGCATGAGGTGCTGCGCGACCGCTCGCGCAACATGCTGTTCAACTATCTGGGCATCGGCGAAGACGATGCGCGGATGGCGCTGCGCCCCGACTGCGCCGACCTCGTGTACTTTCTGCGCGCGTATTTCGCCTACAAGACGGGGCTGCCGTTCGGCTACTCGAAGTGCTCACGTGGCAAGCCGCCGAAATGCTTCGGCTGGTACACCAATCTGAACCCGGACACGGCGCGGCCGGGGCAAACGGTGTCGTTCGGCGAATATCTGCGCGTCGTCGCCGACGCCGTGCAATCCGGGGCCGTGCGCGTGCTGGCCAACGACGACAATACCGATTTCTACACCGTGCCGCTGACGCAGGAGACACTGCGGCCGGGAACGGTATACGCCGATCCGTACGGGCACGTGATGATGCTGGTGCGGCGCGTACCGGAGTCGGGCGGCGCCGCCGGCGTTTTCCTTTCGGTCGACGGCGAGCCTGACGGAACGGTCGCGCGCAAGCGCTTCTGGCGCGGTAATTTCCTGTTCGCGCACGAGCCTGCGCTCGGTAGTCCCGGCTTCAAGCGCTTCCGGCCGATCGTGCGCGAGGCAGACGGCACTTTGCGGCGCTTGACCAACGCCGAGATAGCCAAAGACCCGGATTACGGAGACTTTTCCCTCGAACAGTCGCGGCTTTCGGTCGAAGACTTCTACGATCGCATGGACGAGGTGATGTCGCCGGAGCCGCTCGATCCCTTGCGCGCGATGAAGGGCGCGATCGACTCGCTCGAAGAGCAGGTGAAGACGCGCGTGGGATCGGTCGAGAACGGGCGAAAGTTCCAGGTCAAAGAGCACGGCGACGCCAGCATGCCGGACGGCGCGGCAATCTTCGCGACCACCGGCGCCTGGGAGGATTTCGCCACGCCGGCGCGCGATTTTCGGCTGTTGATCGCCATCGACGTGGTGCGCGGCTACCCGGATCGCGTCGCCCGCAAGCCGGGGCGCTACGCGATGCCCGCCGGCAAGAGCGTGGCTGATGTGAAAGCCGAATTGCAGAGCGCGCTCGCCGCCGAGCTTTCGTCGCGCAAGTTCACCTATACGCGCAGCGACGGCTCGCAATGGACGCTCTCGCTCAAGGACGTCATCGACCGCGCTGCGGAATTCGAGATGGCCTACAACCTCAACGACTGCGTCGAGTTGCGCTGGGGGGCGCCGGCCGACAGCGAAGAGGCTTCCACCTGTAAGCGGCACGCACCGGCGGCCCAGCGCGCGAAAATGACCGATTACCGCAGCTGGTTCCGCGAGCGGCATTGGCCGACCGGCGCCTAAAGCCGCTCCGGCTTCGGTTATACTTCGCCGGCGTCGGATGATTCGCGCGCCGCGCGGTCGATCATCGCCGACCCGACCCGCGGATGGGCGATGGACCCGGCGATCAACACCACGCTGCAAACCGCCAACGGCTGGCTGACGCTGCCCGCTTCGCTCAAGCGGCCAGACGGCGCGCCGCGGTTTAATCTGCATTTCCCGCTTTATTTTCTCTCCGACCCGGGCGCCACGCATCTGATCGCACACGAGACCAACACCGGATACGAGCCGCCGACGCGCGACTTGATTGAGCGCACGCTGCGCCGGGGCGATCTGTTCGTCGACGTCGGCGCGCACTGGGGCTTCTTCGCCTTGCAGGCCGCGACGCACCCCGCCGGCGAGATCGAAGTCGTTGCGTTCGAGCCCGAACTGATGAACGCGACGATATTGTCCGAGAATGTCGCCCGGAATAATTGTGCAAACCTCGCGGTCGTGTGTGCCGCCTGCGGCGATCAATCAAAACTGGTGCCGCTGATTGCCAATTCCACCATGCGTCACTGCATCCACGGCGCCGATACACGCTTTGACGGCAGAACGCCGTCGAAATGGGTGCCGGTGGTGGCGCTCGACGGAGCGATTGGCGATCTGCCGAAGCAGGCCGAGCGCCGGATTATTATCAAGATCGACGCCGAGGGATTCGAGCCGAACATCATTGCCGGCGCAAAGTCCCTGCTCAAGAGCGGCCGCGTCGCGCTGATCGTTTGGGAATGCGGCGAAGCGTTTGCTGCGGGAGGCCGGCAGGACGCGATGGCGCACATGGTCGGCTTTCTCAGCGAATGCGGATTTCGCCACCTGCGGCCGGCGGCCGATGGCGCCGACAGTCCTTTGATCGCGTTCGACGCCGAAGCCACTTATAACGGCAACGTATTCTCGTATGCGCCGCAGTTGAACGAACAGCAGATATTCGACGGGCCGCCGCTTGCCGCGCGCGATGTCCGCGTCGCCATTGCCGGCTGATCTTCGCGCGTTCGGCTTACGCCGGCTAATGCCGATCAAACTTCGGCGACATCGATAATGGCTTGGGCAAAGGCCTTCCTGAGGCAGATTGTGCCCAATGCCGCCCGTGATGATCCGGTTTGCGTATTTACCCGAGAAAAGCTTGCGATAGGCAGTGTCGTCCGGGTAATGCGGAGCACCATTGGCGTCGCCTTCGAGAGTAATGGCGGGCACCGTGATTACCGGACTCTCGGCAATCCGCCTTTCAAGGTCGTCATATTTCGACTCGCCCTTGGCCTGGCCGATCCGCCAGCGGTAATCGTGAATCACGATCGCGACGTGATCCGGGTTGTCGAAGGACGCCGCTGTGCGATCGAATGTAGCGTCGTCAAAGTTCCAATTAGGCGAAGCGATCTGCCAAATAAGCTTCGCAAAGTCGTGGCGGTATTTGTCGTAGCCGAGCACGCCGCGTTCGGTGGCAAAATAATATTGGTACCACCACTGGAGCTCGGCCTTCGGGGGCAACGGGCTCCTTTGGGCTTCCTGGCCGGTGATTAGATAACCGCTCGCGGAAACTAGCCCCTGGCACCGCTCCGGCCAGAGCGCCGCGACGATGTCGGCCGAGCGTCCTCCCCAATCAAAACCGCCGATGGTCGCCTTCTGTATTTTGAGAGCGTCCATCAAGGCGATGACGTCGAGAGCAACCGCCGCAGGCTGGCCGTTGCGGAACGTGTCGCCGGAAAGAAAGCGCGTCGTTCCGTAGCCGCGCACGTACCGGACGATGACCCAGTAACCAGCCGATGCCAGCATCGGGGCGACATCGACAAAGCTGTGAATGTCGTAGGGCCAACCGTGCAATAAAACGACCGCCGGACCATCGGCGGGGCCAGCTTCGGCATAACCGACATTGAGGAGGCCGGCGTCAATCTGCTTCAGCGGACCAAACGACGTGTCCGTTCCCGGCTTGACCGCCGGCAGCCTTGACGATTTGTTTTGTGCCGACACGGGCCCTGTCAGACCAAGCTGTGCTGCAGCGATGGCGCCGGCGGCCGCGCCAATGAAGTGCCGCCGTTTTTGATCGAAAGTGTTGACGATCTTTGCCATGCTACGTCTCCGTCTTTCAATGCTTGGTTTTACGAGTTCGACGTTTGTAGCGAAGGGGAAATCGTCGGAGCGGACCGCGACTATCCAGTTCCCCGCTCACCGCTACTGGTACGAGTGAAAAATATAATCTTTTGACGCCACGATCGTATGGCACGCGAACCCGCAATTGACGGTTCCGCTCGCATCGGGCGTGAACGTGTCGGACGTGGGATTGTAGTCAAACACGGCGTAGGCCCATCCCTTCGTGTCCGGGAATCTCTTGGTATCCTTCTCGATCAAAAAGATGTCTTGCAAGGTGTCCGGCACCCTCACTGAAAAGGGGGACTCCGTCATCTTTTTCGGCTTCCACTCGATCTTCGCAATCTTGGAGCCGTCAGGGAACGGCTTGCCGTTGCCGGGAACGCCAGCTTTGTAGGCGTCGATCATCACCGGATTGGCCACCATCACTTTGAGCAGGTCTTCGGTCTGACTGACGGAAACAACCTGCCAGTCTTCGTACCCCCCTGAAGTCGGAGAACGAGAGCCCATCCGGGAGTTGCAAGGCGTACTTGTCCTGCGCGGAAATGGCCCTGCCGCCGGAGATGGCGAGCACTATCGCAACGGCGGCTCCCGCGGCGGCGATACTCATCGTCGCGGTGCCCAAAGCCGGCCGCGATCTTGGTCGACGCCTTCGGAGGTTTCGATGGCACGCATCGGTGAATTTCCTTGCTTGATTGGTTAATCGGGAAGCGCCTATTGCGCTACGCGCGGTAACCGGAGCTTCGGCTCGGCCGCAATCCGCTTGCTGCCTCAAAAAATTACGCAGAGGGCAACGCGGCGACAAGCTGGTCGTGAAATATTGCCGAAGAGCGACCAAGCCGATAGGACATCCGGATTGCTTGATGCATAATGCCGCCTGCCGGCAGAGTAGAGCTTGACGGAGCGTCTGGTTATGAGCGGCAGCGCGACGCTGCGGATCGGCATCGATACCGGCGGTACTTTCACCGACATCGTCTGCGTCGACGATAAATCCGGCGCGATGCGCGTCACCAAGGTCTCGTCCACGCCGTCCAATCCCGCGGTGGCGCTGGTGCGCGGGGTGCACGCCATCCTCGGCGAATCGGGCGCCGGCGTCGATGATCTCGCCGTGCTGGCGCACGGCACCACCGTCGCGACCAACGCGCTGCTGCAAGGCGAGATCGCCGGCCTCGGGCTGATCGTTACCGAGGGCTTCCGCCATATCCTCGAAATCGCCCGCCAGGCGGTGCCCGAAGGCTACGGCAATTCGTATTTCTGGGTGAAACCGGAGCGGATCGTGCCGTTGCGCCATGTCCGCGAAGCCGCCGGGCGGCTCAATTATCTCGGCGAGGAGCTACGCCCGCTCGACGAGGCGAGCGTTCGCGCCGCCGCGCGTTATTTCCGCGAGGCCGGCATCCATGCGGTCGGCATTTGCCTCCTGCACTCCTACGCCAACGCCGCGCACGAGCGGCGCGCCGCCGACAACGTCCGCGAGGAATATCCCGGCTGCACGCTGTCGCTCTCCTGCGACGTGCTGCCGGAATACCGCGAATACGAGCGCGCGGTGACTACGTTGGTCGATGCGTTCATCAAGCCGCATATGAGCCGCTATCTCGACCGCATCCGCGACGAGCTTGGGCCCGAGCTGAACAAAAAACCGTTCCTGGTGATGCAGTCGTCCGGCGGCGTCGCCTCGCCCGATCAGGTGATGCGAAAGCCGATCACCACCGCTTTGTCCGGTCCCGCCGCCGGTGCGCTCGGCTCGGCGGTGATCGCCGAAATCGCCGGCTTTCCCGATCTGGTGACGCTCGACGGCGGCGGCACCTCGACCGACCTCTGCCTGATCGAAGCGGCGCTGCCGAAAATCACTAATGGCGGCCGCGTCGGCCCGTTCCCGGTGCGCATCCCGATGCTCGACGTGCGCACCATCGGCACCGGCGGCGGCTCGATCGCGTGGATTTCGCGCGAGGGCAAATTGCGCGTCGGCCCGAAAAGCGCCGGCGCCGTGCCGGGACCGATGTGCTACCCGAACGGCGGCAGCGAGCCGACGCTGACCGACGCCAATCTCGTGCTCGGCCGCATCCCGCCGGCGCTGATCGGCGGCGGAATTCCGCTCGACGTCGAGCGCGCGCGCGGCGGATTGAAGGCGCTCGCCGCGCGGCTGCCCGGCAAGCTCAGTGCCGAGCAGCTCGCCGCCGGCATCGTCGAGATCGCCAACTGGGACGACGCTAACGCCATCCGGCAAATGACCGTGCAGCGCGGCATCGATCCGGCCGGCTTTGCGCTGCTGGCCTTCGGCGGTTCCGGACCGGCGCAATCGCCGGCGGTGATGCAGTTGATGGGCATGAAGACCTGCATCGTGCCGCCGAATCCGGGCAACCTCTCGGCGTTCGGGCTACTCGCCGTCGATTGGCGCACCGATCACATGGTCACCAAGGTGATGCATGAGGACGCGATCGATCTCGCGGCAATCGCTGGCATTTACGCGTCGCTGGAAAAGGTAGCCGCTGCCGCGCTGGAGAAGGACGGTATTGCGCCCTCACGCATTGCGCTGCATCGCGAAGCCGATGTGCGCTACGCCGGGCAATCGATGGAAGTGCGCGTGCCGGCGCCGTCAGGCGCGATCGACGCGCAATTCATCGCCGGCCTGACCGAAGCCTTCCACGCGGCACACCGCAAGACCTTTGGCTACAATTATGCCGGGACGCAGAAAGTCGAGCTGGTGAATTTCTGCGTGTCCGGTTTCGGCAAGATCGACCGGCCGCGCATCCCGAAAATCAAAACGTCCGGCACGCCCAAACAAACGAACCGCCAAGTCTATTTCGATGGCGGCTATCGCGACACACCGATTCTCCACCGCCCTTCCCTTCCCGCCGGCTTCACTTTCGAGGGCCCGGCGATCGTCGAGGAATTCGGCTCGACCACGGTGATGCTGCCCGGCCAGCATTTGACCGTCGATCCGCACGGTATCCTCATCATCCGCGCCGCCGCCAAAACTGCGGAGGCCAGACGATGATGAATTTGCACGCGAAGGAATGGCCGTGGCCGACCGCGCCGGACCTGCCCCGGCGCGAGGTCGATCCGATCGTGCTGCAAATCGTCGAAGGCACGCTCAATTCGATCGAGGCGGAGATCGAATACGCGATCGAGCGCACCGCGCGCTCGCCGATGATCCGCGAGGCGCACGATTACCGCGTCGGTCTGTTCGACCGTTACTGCCGCAAGCTAACCGGCCGCTCTTACTCGGCCATGCCGAACGCGGTGGTGCGCGATTTTCCGCCGGAGACGATGCAGCCCGGCGACGTGTTCCTGATGAACGACACTTATCTGACCGAAGGCTCGATCGGCCACCTGCCCGATCTGTGCTCGACGGTACCGGTGTTCCACCACGGCGAGGTCGTCGCTTACATCCAGGCGTTCGGCCATCACGACGACATCGGCGGCCGCGTGCCCGGTTCGATGCCCGGCACCGCAACCACCGTGTTCGAGGAAGGCCTCGCCATTCCGCCGGTCAAATTCTACGACCGCGGCGTGCGCAACGAGGCGGTGTTCACGATCGTCAAGCGCAACACCCGCGTGCCGGAAACGCTCGCCGCCGATCTCGACAGCGAGGTGCAGGCCTGCCTGATGGGCGCCCGCCGCATGGCGGAATTGTTCGAGCGCTTCGGCCGCGAGACGGTGGAAGCCTGCTTTCAGGCCATTCTCGACACCTGCCGCGACACCTTCCGCCGCGAGTTGTTGCCGAAGATCGCCGACGGCGAATATCACTGGAAAGATTACGTCGAGCATGACGGCGTCACCGATCCGAAGCTGCACAAGCTCGCGCTGACGCTGATCAAGAAAGGCGACCGCCTCACGCTCGATTTCACCGGCACCGATCCGCAATCGACCGGCCCGATCAACTGGCCGGCGGACTATGCCGGCGGCGCATTCCTGATCAAATGGATCGCGCCGATTCTGCGCAACCTCGCCGACACGCCGGAGCGCGCCGCCGAAATCCACGTCAACGAAGGCGTCTGCGAAGTGTTCGACGTGATCTTTCCGCCGAAGGGGACGCTGATCACGCCGGAATGGCCGGCCGCCACCAATGCGCGCTCGTTCGTGCTGTTGCGCTGCATCGGGCTCCTCGCCGGGGTGGTGGCGCAAGCCGCCGGCGGGCGCATGCCGGCCGATCAGGAAACCATCCGCTACACCGGCTTCTACGGCACCGACAAAAACGGCAAGGCGTTCCTGTCGCGCGAAGTTTTGGGCGGCGGCTCCGGCGGCCGCTATTACGCCGACGGCAGCGACGCCATCCACATTGTGCCCGACTCGCGCAACCAACCGGCCGAGTTCACCGAGACGCGGTTTCCGCTCTTGGTCGAGAAGCTCGCTTTGCGTACCGATTCCGGCGGCGCCGGCAAACGCCGTGGCGGCTTGGGCTACGACAAACATTACCGCGCGCTGGTCGATTGCCGCACCATCGTCACCGCCGACCGCGTGCGGCTCGGCTGCTACGGCCTCGACGGCGGCAAGGCCGGCCTGCCGTTCTGCGTCACCGTCGACGCGCAAGGCAACGGCCGCGAGCTCGGCGGCCTGGTGGACGGCGAGCCAGTGCGCGCCGGCCAAATCGTGCGCGTCGTCACCACCGGCGGCGGCGGCTGGGGCGATCCGCTCGAGCGCGAGCCGGAATGGGTGGCGCGCGACGTGACCGAAGGCAAGGTGTCGCCCGCCGCCGCGCGCGACGATTATGGCGTGGTGCTCACACCCGACGGCGCCGGTTCGTTTTCCATCGATGCCAAGGCGACCGCGGCTTTGCGCGACAAATTCAAAGCCGGCCATCGCGGCGAGAAATTGATGATCGATCGCGGCCCGGGCTTTGAGAAAATGATCCGCGGCGAGGTCAAGCCGTGGGTGAGGACGGCGTAAATCTCGGTCCCGAATCCGGCCTAGTCCGGCCGATCTTTGCCGCAGTCAAACGTGCGCACGCCTTCGAGACGATCTGGCAATTGCAGCACATCCGGATCGCTCAGCGTCAGCTGGGCGTCCCGGTAGCCCGCTTGCCAATGCTCTTCCATGGTGCGACGGGAAAATTCGAAGTCCTTGGAGTAACCCTCGTAGCTTTTCGAGCGATAGATCAGGTGCGCAATATTGCAAACCTTGTCGTCGGCCCTTTCCTCCAGGATTTTTACCTCTTCGCCGTCGCGTAACTCCGGCGGCAGCTTCGCCAGCAGCACTGCCAACGCGTTGCGCGCCTTCTGCGTGGTCTTATAGTGATCGGTCACGGCACGCGTCCTGCTCGAATAGACGATCTCCTTACGCCGCACCTCGACGTCGATGAGATCTTTCGGCAGGCTGCCGCGCGCGGGCCAGAGGTCGACCTGAAACGCAAGCGTATCCCGCCGAGGCAGGGATTCGAGCACCCATTCCAGCGGCGTGTTGGAGACGAGCCCGCCGTCCCAATAATAACGTCCGTCGACTTCAGTCGCGGGGAAGGCCGGCGGCAACGAGCCGCTGGCAATGATGTGCTCAACCCCGATGCGATGGGTGGCCGTGTCGAAGTAAATGAAATTTCCGGAGCTAACATCGACCGCACTCACGCTGAAGCGCATCGGGCCGGCATTGATACGGTCGAAATCGACCAGTCGCGCCAGCGTCGCGCGGGCTTGCGTGTTGTCGTAGAAACTGGCCTTTCCGGCGTGGCCGGGAAACAGCACCGCCGCCGGCGGTCGGGGTGCGAAGAAATTCGGAGCCCCGAACAGCAGGATATTCCATGCCCGCGCCTGATTGACGGCTTGGTGCGCAATATCGTCTTTCAGATCGACGACCTTGAAAAAGGGAATACCGAGCGGCGACGCGCAAACGGTTTCCCAAAATTCGCGCAGGCGCTCGACCCGCTTGTCGGGAGGATTGCCGGCAATGATCGCCGAGTTGAAAGCTCCAATCGAAATTCCTGCGATCCAGTCCGGGTGAAGGTCCGCCTCGGCCAATGCCTGGTAGACCCCGCCCTGGTACGAACCGAGTGCTCCACCGCCCTGCAACAGGAGCGCAACCTGCTCGAACGGCGTGCGTCCGCCGGATTTGGCCGTCCGCTCCGGCCCCGTCTTGCTTGAATTGCTCATTGCGCGCTTGCCTGAATCATTCAATGGCTGATAAAGCCGCGGCTTCATTCGCCGCGTGGCTACCGTTTATCTTTGGCTGCAGGACCGCTAGTTTGCCGGATATCACCGGCCCCCGTCAAAGGGGAATGCATTTCCCAGCGGCCAGCAACCGAACGAGGATCACGCGTAATGGCCATTGAAGTCGTCAAAGTCGAGTTGCAGAACGTGCAGGACGCTTCCGGCATGGAGGCGGCGATCAAAAAAGGCCAGTTCACGGCCGACGAAGTCATCGCCGTCATCGGCAAGACCGAAGGCAATGGCGGCGTCAACGACTTCACCCGCATCCTCGCCGACCAGGCGTTCCGCGGCGTGCTCAAGAAGCTCGGCAAGCGCCCCGAAGCCGAGATCGCGAAAATCCCGATGGTCTGGTCGGGCGGCTGCGACGGCGTCATCGCGCCGCACGCGACCGTATTCGCCCGCAATGCCAAGACCGCACCAGCCAACAAATCGCGGCTCACCATCGGCACCGCCATGAGCGCGGAGATTTTCCCCGAGGACATCGGCCGCCCGGCAATGGTGGAGAAAGTCGCCGAAGGTGTGCGCGCCGCCATGCGCGACGCCGGCATCGACGATCCGGCCGACGTCCATTACGTGCAGACCAAGACGCCGCTGCTCACCGTCGACTCGGTGATTGAGGCGCATGCGCGCGGCAAAGAGGTGTTCTGCGAAGTGCATGAGTCGATGGGCGTGTCGAACGGCACCACCGGACTCGGCATCGCCGTCGGCCTGCATGAGATCAAGATGCCGAAGGCGGAGGAGATCTGCCGCAATCTCGATCTTTATTCGTCGGTCGCCTCCTGCTCGTCGGGCGTCGAGCTGACCCAGGCGCAGATCGTGCTGCTCGGCAACAGGAACGGCGCCGGCGGCCGCTATCGCATCGGCCATTCGGTGATGAAGGACGCGCTCGACATCGACGGCATCTATGAATCGATCCGCAGCGCCGGCCTCGAATTGCCGGAGCGGCCGCGGGCCGAAGACCTGAAGGGGCGGCTGGTCAACTGTTTCATGAAATGCGAGGCGGACCGCTCCGGGAAATTGCGCGGCCGCCGGCAGATCATGCTCGACGATTCCGACGTGCCGTGGCATCGCCACGCCAAGGCCGCGGTCGGCGGCGTCGCTGCGCTGGCGATCGGCGATCCGGCCGTGTTCGTCTCTGTCGACGCCATGCATCAGGGCCCGCAGGGCGGCGGCCCGTGCATCGCCATCATCGACGCGGGCGAATAGCGCAATGGCGACTGCGACATCACGGCAGCAGACAACGTCAGCGGCGGAGGTGCCGCCGACGCGCAAGACCGCGCGCGAACTCGTGCGGCTTATTCGCACCAAGGCGGTCAGCCCGGTCGAGGTGCTCGACGCTTATCTGAAAGTCATTGAAGCGCTCAATCCGAAGATCAACGCCATTGTCACGCTCGCCGCCGAGCAGGCGCGCGAGGCTGCCAAGCGCGCCGAAGCCGCGGTGATGAAAGGCGACAAGCTCGGCCTCCTCCACGGCTTGCCGATCGGCGTCAAGGACGTCACGCCGACCGCCGGCATCCGCACCACCTATGCCTCGCCGCTGTTCAAGGATCACGTGCCGACCGAGGATGCCGAAGCGGTGCGGCGGCTCAAAGCCGCCGGCGCCATCGTGCTCGCCAAGACCAACACGCCGGAATTCGCCGCCGGCGCCAACACCAATAATGTGCTGTTCGGCCCGACCCGCAATCCGTGGAATCCGGCACTGAGCCCCGCTGGCTCGTCCGGCGGCTCCGCCGCCGCGGTCGCCGCCCGCATGCTGCCGATCGCCCACGGCACCGATTTCGGCTGCTCGATCCGTATTCCGGCGGCGTTCTGCGGCATCGTCGGCATCCGCCCGACGCCGGGGCTCACCCCGAGCCATCCGCTGCATCTGCCGTGGGATCCGGGGCAGGTGCCGGGGCCGCTGGCGCAGGACGCCGAAGACGCCGCGCTTTATCTCGACGCCAGCATCGGCTTTTCCCGCATCTCGCCGATCTCGGTCGCGCCGCCGTGGACGAGCGCGGTCGCCGAGCTCGAGCGCCGCGACGACCTCACGGGGCTGCGCATCGCCTACGTGTCCGACATCGCCGGCATCGGCGTCGAAGCCGAGATCGACGCGATCTGCCGCGAGGCCGCCGCCGCGCTCGGCAAGCTCGGCGCCAAGGTCGAGCAGGTCGCGTTCGACGCCGGCGCGGGCCGCGCCGCCTACCAGACCTGGCGCGGCTTCTGGATGGTCGGCCAGCAATACCAGCGGCTCGCCCAAATGGACCAGTTCGGCAAAAATCTGCGCGGCAATGTCGAGGCCGGGCTGAAGCTCAATGCGCTCGACTTCGCCAAAGCCGAACTCACGCGCGAGCAATTGTTTGCCCGCTTCCGCGAGTTGTTCGAGCGCTTCGATGTTTTGCTCACGCCGGCGGCGCCGGTCGGGCCCTACCCGATCGAGATGAATTTCCCCGACCAGATCAACGGCAAGACATTCGATAATTACATCGACTGGATCGCGGTCGCCTATCTGATCACGCTGATGAGTTTGCCGGCAGCGACTGCGCCTGCCGGACTGTCAAAGGCGAAGCTTCCGGTCGGCATGCAGATCGTGGCGACCCGCTTCGAAGAGCCGCTGATCTTAAGCGTCGCCCGCGCCGTCCACCGGGCCAGCGGCGTCGGCCCGCCGCCGATTGCTTGAAGAAATTACTTCTCCAGTTGCGGGAGGAGGATCAGGCGGCACGCGGCTTGCACGGTTCCCTGTCATGACCGATACCAAACAACCGCCGCTCTGGATCAAGGATCCGCTGGCGATTTTCGCCGACGGCGCCGAGCGCGGCATTGTGGTCCACGAGGGTCGGATCGCCGAGCTCGTTCCCGCCGGCGGCATGCCGGCCACGCCCGGCGTGAAAATCTTCGAGGCCGGCGTGCATGTGGTACTGCCCGGCCTAATCAACACCCATCATCACTTCTATCAGACGCTGACCCGCGCGGTGCCCGCCGCGCTTGACCGCGAATTGTTTCCCTGGCTGCAGGCGCTCTATCCGATCTGGGCGCGGTTGACGCCGGAGGCGCTCGATCTAGGCATGATGCTGGCGATGGCCGAGTTGATGCTGTCCGGCTGCACCACCACCACCGATCATCACTACGTTTTCCCCGCCGGGGCGGAAGGCGGCGTCGACATCGAAGTCAACGCCGCGAAACGTCTGGGCTTGCGGGTGCTGCTGACGCGCGGCTCGATGAACCTGTCGCAGCGCGACGGCGGATTGCCGCCGGATTCCGTGGTGCAGGACGAAGATACCATCCTCGCCGACTCTGAGCGCGTCGTGGCGCGCTATCACGAGAGCGGCTCGAATGCGATGGTGCAGATCGCGCTGGCACCCTGCTCGCCGTTTTCGGTCACCACCTCGCTGATGCGCTCGACCGCGGCGCTGGCGGACCGGTTGAATGTGCGCCTGCATACCCACCTCGCCGAGACCGAGGACGAGAACCGCTTCTGCCAGCAGCTCTACAAGTGTCGGCCGCTCGACTATCTGGAGGATTGCGGCTGGCTCAGCGAGCGGACCTGGCTGGCGCACGGCATTCACTTCAGTCCCGATGAGATCAAGCGGCTGGCGCGCGCGGGCACCACGGTGTCGCATTGCCCATGCAGCAACCAGACGCTCGCGTCGGGCACCTGCCCGGTCTGCGCGATGGAGGAAGCCGGCATGCGCGTCGGCATCGGCGTCGACGGCTCGGCCTCGAATGACGGCTCGAATTTGATGCAGGAGGTGCGCGCCGCTTTCCTGCTGCAACGCGGCCGCTACGGCGTGACCAAGGTGAGCCACAAGGATGCGCTGCGCTGGGCGACCAAAGGCTCGGCGGGTTGCGTCGGGCGTAGCGACATCGGCGAGATCAAGCTAGGCGCGCAGGCCGATCTGGCGCTGTTCACACTCGACGAACCGCGCTTTTCCGGCAGCGGCGATCCGCTGGCGGCGTTGGTCCTGTGCGGCGCGCATCGCGCCGACCGGGTGATGGTCGGCGGTCGCTGGACTGTGGAGAATGGCGAAATCCCCGGGTTTGACCTCGCCGAACTGATGCGGCGGCATTCGGTGGCGGCGCGGAAGTTGCAGGCCGGAAGCTGAACAGGGGCAAGCGTTTCAGAGGCGGACGCGCATGCAGACCTATACCGTCGATATCGCCGGGGAGAAGGTGACGTTGCCGATCGTGCCGATCAACGAGCGGCTCGCCATCTCGCTGTTGATGGTGATCGACATGGGCGTGAAGTTCGGCGAGCGGATCGGCAAGGCGCTCGCCGCGGAGCTCGCCCCGCTCAAGCCCGACATCATCGTCGGCGCGGCGACGCTCGGCATTCCGGTGGTGATCGAGGTCTCGCGGGCGCTGCATCTCGACCAATACGTCGTTGCCCAGAAGTCGCCGAAGATCCATCTGGCGGACGCGTTGGTCGAGGAATTGCAGTCGGTCACCTCGGCTGGCAAGCAACGGCTGATGCTCGACCGCCGCGCGGTGCCGCTGCTCGCCGGCCGGCGCGTTGCGGTGGTCGACGACGTGGTCGCGACCGGTTCGAGCCTCGCCGCGACATTTGCGCTGGCGCGCGCAGCCGGCGCCAATATCGTCGGCGCCGGCGTGATCCTGACCGAGGGCCACGACTGGAAGAAGGCGCTCGGCGCCGACGCCCGGCTGGTTCAAGGCCTCGGGCATATCCCGCAATTTGCGCTGGCCGGCGGCAAGGCTATTCCGATGCCGGAGACGCTGTAGAGGCATCGATGCGCGAATACCTGAAAAGGTGGTTTGCATTTCGCGGCCGCATCGGCCGCCGGCAATACTGGATGTTCACTCTGCTTTGTTTGGCCGGCTGGATCGTGGGGGCCGCAGTATCGATCGCGATAGCCGCAATCAACTATGACGCAGCAAACGGCGACACGATCACCGGCGTCACCATCGCCGGTTTCGTGCTTATGGGCATCGCAATGACGGTCTTTGTCGTCGCGGTCGTGACCGGGCTCGCTTCGATCGGCGTGCGCCGCCTGCATGACCGCGGTAAAACCGGATATTGGCTGTTGCTCTATTATTTGCTGCCGTCAATGGTGTCGAAGTATGCCGGCCTGGACGGCGCCGGGCTGGTTTTTTTGCTGCTCACCTTGGGTATCCTGACTTGGGCGATCGTCGACCTTGGCATCCTGCCCGGCGAAGCGGGCAGCAACATCTTCGGCCCAAATCCCTTGTCGGAACAGCCCGCGCCGACGCCGGCCAGTTGACGTAATCCGCGACCTGAAAGGAGTTCAGTCATGAGCGATCTGCGCAGTTTCATCGCCGGCATGCCGAAATGCGAGCTGCATGTGCACATCGAAGGCACGCTCGAGCCGGAAATGAAATTCGAGTTGGCGAAACGAAACGGCATGACGCTGCCGTATAAAGACGCCGCCGCAATGCGGGCGGCCTACGACTTCCACGATCTGCCGTCGTTCCTCAAAATCTATTACGAGGGCATGCGGGTGCTGGTGCACGAGCCGGATTTCTACGATCTGACTTACGCCTATCTGACCAAGGCGCATGCGCATAACGTGCGCTACTGCGAGATGTTCTTCGACCCGCAGCCCCATACCGGCCGCGGCGTGCCGTTCGACGTGGTGATCCGCGGCATAAGGCGGGCGCAGATGGACGCCGAGCGCATCCTCGGCATCAAGAGCCAGCTCATCATGTGCTTCCTGCGCGACTGGAGTGCCGAATTCGCCATGACCACCTTGGTGCAGTCGCTGCCCCACCGCGAATGGATTGTCGGCATCGGGCTCGACTCCGACGAAAAGAACAACCCGCCTGTGAAGTTCAGGGACGTGTTCGCGCGCGCCCGCCGCGAGGGCTATTTCCTGACCATGCATTGCGACGTCGATCAGCAGAATTCGACCGAGCATATCCGGCAGTGCCTGGAGGAGATCGGCGTCAATCGCATCGATCACGGCGTCAATGTGCTCGACTCAAACGCGCTGATCGAGGAAGTAGCCCGCCGGCAGCTGGCGCTGACCATCTGCCCGGTCTCCAACGCCTTCGTCACCAACGGCAGCAAGGCCAAGGAAATAAAGCGCATGCTCGATCTCGGCATCCGCGCCACCGTGCATTCCGACGACCCGGCCTATTTCCGCGGTTACATGAACGAGAATTTCGTCTGCACCCAGGAGGAAGCCGATCTCGGGCCGAAAGAGGTGGTGCAGCTGTCGCGCAACGCGTTCGAAAGCACCTGGCTGCCGCGCGCGGCCAAGGACCGCTATCTCGCCGAACTCGACGCCTATGCCGCGCGTTGAGGGACGAGCGCCACACTCAAATCGTCATTGCGAGCGCAGCGAAGCAATCCAGCGGCACATAAAATTGGATTGCTGCGTCGCGCCGCTCCTCGCAATGACGAATAAAAAAATGGCCGGGGACCAGCCCCGGCCATCGCATTCTTCGGATTGCGGGTTACCGGATCACTTGCCCGGAATCTTGTCGTCGATCCCTTTGACGTAAAAGTTCATGCTGAGGATCTGACCGGGGTCGAGATGGTCACCGCCCTTGCACTCGACCGTCTTGCCGTCCTGGTCGGTGATCGGGCACTTGAACGGATGCAGCTTGCCGGACTTGATGGCCTCTTGGGTATCCATGGCCATCTTCTTCACGTCGTCAGGCATGTTGGTATAGGGCGCCATCACGACCATTCCGGAGTCCAGCCCGCCCCAGGTGTCTTCCGACTTCCACTTGCCGTCGAGCGCGGCTTGGGCGCGCATGGTGTAGTAGCCGCCCCAATAGTCGGTATCGGCGGTGAGTTGCGCCTTCGGCCCGAACTTGATCATGTCCGACGATTCACCGAACGAGTGAACACCGCGCGCTTCCGCAACCTGCGTGGCGGCCGGCGAGTCGGTGTGCTGGGTGAGGATGTCGGCGCCCTGGTCGATGAGCGTCTTGGCGGCGTCAGCTTCCTTGCCCGGATCGAACCAGGAATTGACCCAGATGATCTTGAACTTCATGTCCGGGCGGATCGATTGCGCCCCCAGCATCGTGGCGTTGATGTTGGAGATGACTTCCGGGATCGGGAACGAGACGATGTAGCCGACGATGCCGGTCTTCGAGATCTTGGCCGCGATCTGGCCCTGGATATAGCGGCCTTCGTAGAAGCGCGCGGCATAGGTGCTCATGTTCTTGGCGCGCTTGAAGCCGGTGGCGTGCTCGAAGAACACGTTCGGGTATTTGTTCGCCACTTTGAGGGTGGCGTCCATGAAACCGAACGAGGTGGTGAAGATCAGCTTATGGCCGCTCCGCGCGAGCTGCTCGATCGAGCGTTCGGCGTCGGGGCCTTCGGGAACGTTCTCGAGATACGTGCTCTCGACCTTGCCGGCGAGCGCCGCTTCCATCTTCTTGCGGCCGAGGTCGTGCTGATAGCTCCAGCCGAGGTCGCCGATCGGGCCGGTATAGATGAAGCCGACTTTGAGCTTCTCGGCGGCGTAGGTTGTGCCGAACGTCGCGGCGGCAAGCGCCAGCACGGCGGCGACAATGACGATGTTCCATTTTCTCATAGTTCAACTCCGGGTTGGAAAGACAGGCGTAAAATCACATTCCCCCTACGTGCGAAGCGCCCGTAACGCGCCCGCAGGACGTTTAGCGATCTGGCACGAACACCACACCGAGCGACGCAGGCGCGGCGGACCCGGCGGTACCGCGCGTCCGGGAAATCAACACGAGAACGATGACCGTGGCAAGATAGGGCAGCGAGTTCATCAGCTGCTGGGGCACGCCCAATTGCAGCGGTTGCAACGCCAAGCCGAGGATGCTCACGGCGCCGAACAGGTAGGCGCCGATGACCAAACGGCCCGGCCGCCAGGACGCGAAGACCACCAGCGCCAGCGCGATCCAGCCGCGGCCCGCGGTCATGCCCGGAATGAAGAACGGGGTATAGGCAAGCGACAGAAACGCGCCGCCCAGCCCCGCGCAAGCGCCGCCGAACAATACGGCCAGCATCCGTATCCTGAGCACCGGATAGCCGAGTGCATGCCCCGAGGTGTGGTTGTCGCCGACGGCGCGCAAAATGAGGCCGGCCCGGGTGCGATAAAGAAACAGCCAAATCGCGATGATCAGCGCGATCGAGAAGTAGACGAAAGCGTCCTCACCGAACAAGATTCGCCCGAGCACCGGCAGATCGGTGAGGACCGGCAGGTAAAGCCGCGGCGCCTGCACGATCTGCTCGCCGACAAAACCCGCGCCGATCAGTCCGGAGAGGCCGACGCCGAGGATCGTCAGCGCCAGACCGGCCGCGACCTGGTTCACCGCAAGCCCGAGCGTGAGGAAGGCGAAAACCGACGACAGCGCCGCGCCGGCGATGATGCCGCAGAACGCTCCGACCAGCGTCGAGCCCGACATGTAGGCGCCGGCGAAGCCGCAGGCGGCGCCTACGATCATCATCCCCTCGATTCCAAGATTGAGCACTCCCGAGCGCTCGACCACCAATTCGCCGGACGACGCGAGCAAAAGAGGCGTCGAGGCCGTGATCACGGTCAGGATAAAGTTGACCGAGAATATCAGATGGAAAATCTGAGTGATGGCTTCAGGCATGGGCCGGCACCGGTTTTCGCACGGTCCGCAACAGCCGGATACGATAGACGATGAGTGAATCGCAGGCGAGCACGTAGAACAACAGGATTCCCTGGAACACCTTGGTGAGGTCGAGCGGCACCTTCATCGCGATTTGCGCCTCTTCGCCGCCGATGAAAGTGAGCGCCAGGAACAGGCCGGCGATCAAAATACCCACCGGATTGAGTCGCCCAAGGAAGGCGACGATGATGGCGGTGAAGCCATAGCCCGGCGAGATGCCCGGCTGCAGATGACCGATCGGCCCCGCGACCTCGATGATGCCGGCGAGCCCGGCCAGCGCGCCTGAAATCGCGAACGTGAAGAGGACCAGCCGATCGGCATTGAAGCCGGAAAAGCGCGCCGCTCTCGGCGCCGCGCCGACCAGCCGGATTTCGAATCCCATGATCATGCGCCCAAGCAGGACGGTCACCAGCACGACGACGATCAGCGCGATGATCGAGCCGGCGTGCATGCGGCCGCCTTCGATCAAGGTCGGCACCGTGGCAACTGGATCGAATTCTGCCGTGGTGGGAAAATTCAAACCCTTCGGATCGCGCCAGGGCCCGCGCACCAGATAGTCCTCGAACAGGTCGGCGGTATAAACCAGCATCAGGCTGGTCAGGATTTCGCTGGCGCCGAAATACACCCGGCAAATCGCCGGGATCAGTGCGTAGAGCGCACCGCCGAGCGCACCGAGGAACAGCATCGCCGGCAGCACCCAATAGCCGGCATCAGTGCCGTTGGTGCGCACCGCAAGCCAGCTTCCGCAGACGGCACCGATGATGAACTGCCCCTCGGCGCCGATGTTCCAGATGTTGGCGATGTAACAAAGCGAAAGACCAACCGCGATCATCACTAGCGGCGTCGCCTTCACCACCAGCTCCTGCAGCGAATAGCTGTCGGTGAGCGGGTCGATAAAATACACGATCAGCGCGGCGATCGGGTTCTTGCCCAGGATCGCGAACAGAATGGCCATGGTCACGAGCGTCAGCGCGATCGCGATTAGCGGCGAGGCGACCGCGATGAAGGTGGAACGCTCGGCGCGCTTTTCAAGCACCAACTGCATGCTTGGCCTCTTGCTCGTCGGACGGGCGGGTCGGATTGGCGCCGCCCATCAGCAATCCGAGCTTTTCGCGTGTCGCTTCGGCGGCGTTGAGCGGCTCCGACAGGTGGCCGTGGAACATCACTGCAATGCGATCGGAGATCTCGGCGAGCTCGTCGAGATCCTGGCTGATGACCAGTACCGCGGTGCCGCGGGCGGCAAGATCGAGCAGCGCCTGGCGAATGACCGCGGCCGCGCCGGCATCGACGCCCCAGGTCGGCTGGCTGACGACGAGCACGCCGGGCTCGCGCAGGATTTCCCGGCCGACAATGAATTTCTGCAAATTGCCGCCCGAAAGGCTCGCCGCCTCCGGATCGCGCTTGGCCTTGCGCACGTCGAAACTTTTGGTCGTGCGATCCACGGCATTCAGCGTTGCTGGCTTGTCGATGAAGCCCTTCTTCACCATGCCGCTCGCGGCGTGTCCGGTCAGCAGGGCATTCTCGGATAACTTCATGCGTGGCGCGGTGCCATGGCCGAGCCGCTCCTCGGGGACGAAGGCGGCGCCCATGCGCCGCCGCTCGGTCACGTCAAGCAAGCCGACAGCTTCGCCGTCGATGACCACGGCGCCCTCGCCGGGCGCCAGGCGCTCTCCGGACAGCGCCGAAAACAATTCACCCTGGCCGTTGCCGGAGACTCCGGCGATGCCGACAACCTCGCCGCCACGCACTTCGAGGGATACCTCCTGAAGGTGCGTGCCATGCGGATCGTCGGGTTCGAGCGAAAGCTTGTGAATGACCAGCCGCGGCAACGCCACGGCACGACCGGAAGCCGCTTTGACCTCGCCGATCTCGCCGCCGACCATCATGCGGGCCAGCGACGCGGCGGTCTCTTGCCGCGGATTGCAGGTCGCCACCTTCTTGCCGCCACGCAGGATCGTCGCGGTGTCACAGAGCCGTTTGACCTCTTCCAGCTTGTGGCTGATGTACAGGATGGCGCGCCCCTCGCCCTTAAGCCGTTCCAGCACGACGAACAGCAGGTCCGCCTCCTGCGGCGTGAGCACCGACGTCGGCTCGTCGAGGATCAGGAGCTTGGGATTTTGCAGAAGCGCGCGCACGATCTCGATGCGTTGCCGCTCGCCGACCGACAGCTGCCAGACCTCGCGCTTGGGATCGAGCGGCAAGCCATAAACCCGTCCCATCTCCTCCAGCCGCTCGGATATTGAGGCAAACGATTCCGTCGGCGGCAGGCCGAGCGCGACGTTCTCCGCCACGGTGAGATTCTCGAACAGCGTGAAGTGCTGGAACACCATGCCGATGCCGAGGTCGCGCGCGCCGGAAGGACCGGTCAGGACGACCTTTTGCCCCATCCAGCGCAGTTCGCCGGCGCTCGGCTGGATGACGCCGTACATCATCTTCACCAGCGTCGACTTGCCGGCGCCGTTCTCGCCGAGCAGCGCATGGATTTCAGCGGAGAAAACGTCGAGGTCGACGCTGTCGTTGGCGAGAAAATCGCCGTACCGCTTGCTCACGGAAACGGCACTCAACAGCGGGCCCGACGACGTGGAACCGGCCTGTGGCGACGGATCAAGCATGGGAATTGGTGCGCATACCCTGTTTTTTCACGCGCCTTGAGGAGGCTTTTGCCGACCTACATTGCAAGGATCGTTCCATTATTGGCGGTCGCCGGCCCCCTTGGCGCTCCTATCATCCGACAAAATCGGCGGCAGCAAAAGGAGGCAGTTCAAGAATCCTGCCCAAAACGACGCCACCCGCCAGCTTGCGCAGGTTGCGCCGCTTCTGTCATGTTGAGTTTGCCGGGATAACGAGGGGAACCCGACATCGTGGAGCCTATACTCGCTGAATCGGCCGGCGCCGTACTCCGCTGGCTGCACGTCATTGCCGGCATCGCGTGGATCGGCAGCTCGTTTTACTTCATTCATCTCGATCTCAGCCTGAAGCCGCGCCCCGGACTGCCGCCGGGCGTCAAGGGCGACGAGTGGCAGGTTCACGGCGGCGGCTTCTATCACATGATGAAATACCTGGTCGCTCCGACGCAAATGCCGGACAGCCTGACCTGGTTCAAATGGGAAGCCTACACGACCTGGCTGTCGGGCTTCGCGCTGCTTGTGCTGGTCTATTATCTCGGCGCCGATCTTTTCCTCATCGACAAGTCGGTGCTCGATCTTACGGTCGCGCAGGCGGCGGGAATAGCGTTTGTCAGCCTCGTGGTGTCCTGGCTGATCTACGAGGGCCTGTGCCGTTCGCCGCTCGGCAGGCACGAAGTGGCGCTCGCGGTGGTCGGCTACGTCTACCTGGTCGCGCTCACCTACGCCTTCACGCATGTGTTCAGCGGACGCGGCGCCTTCAACCAGATCGGCGCGGTGATTGGCACGATCATGGTGGCCAACGTGTTCGTCATGATCATTCCGTACCAGAAGAAGACGGTCGCGACGATGCTGGCGGGCAAGGAGCCCGATCCGATATGGGGCCAGCTCGGCAAGCAGCGCTCGGTGCACAACAATTATCTGACGTTGCCGGTCATCTTTCTGATGCTGAGCAATCATTACCCGCTGTTTTTCGCTACGCGATTTAACTGGGTGATCGTCGCGATCGTGTTGCTCATCGGGCCGGTGATCCGGCACTTCTTCAACTCGCGCCACGAAGGCAAGGGCAGTCCGTGGTGGACCTGGGCGGTGGCGGCGGCGGGCATGGCGGCGGTGGCCTGGCTGTCGGCGGCCGGGCCGCGCGCGGAGACGGTCGGCGCCTTGCCGCCGACGCCGAAATTCGAGGACGTGTCGACGATCGTCGCGTCGCGTTGCAGCATGTGCCATGCCCCCGAACCGGTCTGGGCGGGAATCCCCGCGGCGCCCAAGGGCGTGCTGCTCGATACCGACGCGCACATGCGCCAGTATGCGCCGCTGATCGACATCGTCGCCGTGCGCTCGAACTTCATGCCGCCGGGCAACATCACGGAGATGACCAGCGACGAGCGCCTCGCGCTCGCATCGTGGCTCGCCGCCGGCGCGCCCGCCCAATAACGACCCGGCGGAGTCGAGTTTGCGTGCGATTCGTGGTCGGCTGTTGAGCTTCCTGCGCGCGCCCCGCGGCGCCGGCGATGCGCAAAGCTACCGCTATATCGACGACGGCGTCGTCCTGGTGAAGGACGGCCGGGTCGAAGCGGTCGGTCCGGCGAACGAACTCGCGGCGCGCATCCCTGCCGGCGCGCCGGTCGAGCATCACGCCGACGCCCTGATCATCCCAGGCTTCATCGATCCGCACATTCATTTTCCGCAGACCCAGGTGATTGCCTCCTACGGCGCGCAATTGCTCGAATGGCTGGAGAAATACACTTTCGTCGAGGAGCAGAAATTCGCCGATCCCGCGCACGCCGCGCGCAACGCCGAATTTTTCCTTGACGAACTCATGCGCAACGGCACCACCACGGCGCTGGCCTATTGCACCGCCCATCCGGCCTCCGCCGAGGCGCTGTTTTCGGCCGCGCACAGGCGCAACGTCGGCATCGTCGCCGGCAACGCCGTCATGAACCGCGACGGTCCGCCCGGCTTGCTCGCGCCCGCCGCCACCGCCATTGCCGACAGCCGCGATCTCATCCGGCGCTGGCACGGCACCGGCCGGCAGCGTTACGCCGTGACGCCGCGCTTTGCCATCACTTCGACCGACGATCAACTCGCCGAGCTCGGCGCGTTACTAAAGGAATTTCCGACCGTGCTGATGCAGACGCATCTCGACGAAAACCGCAACGAGATCGCGACTATCAAGCGGCTGTTTCCCACCGACCCGAGCTATACCGCCGTTTACGCCCGTTTCGGGCTGCTGGGTCCGCGCTCGCTCATGGGCCACTGCATCCACCTCGAGGATTCCGAGGTCGCGCTGCTGCGCGACACCCGATCGGTCGCGGTGTTCTGCCCGACCTCGAACCTGTTCATCGGCTCCGGCCTGTTCGACCATGACCGGCTGAGCAAGGCCGGCGTGCGTATCGCACTTGCCACCGACGTCGGCGGCGGCACGTCCTATTCGATGCTGCGCACCGCGGCCGAAGCCTACAAGGTGATGCAGCTGCAGGGCCAGAATCTGCCCGCGCTTGTCGCCTTCGACCTGATGACCCGCGGCAATGCGACGACGCTTGGCCTCGAAAACGAGATCGGCAGCATCGCGCCCGGGCTCTATGCCGACCTGGTCGTGCTCGACGCGCGCGCAACGCCGGCCATGGCGCATCGCATGGAGACGATCCGCAATCTCGAAGAGGAACTCTTCGTGCTGATGACCATGGGCGACGACCGCGCCGTGCGGCAGACCTACATCGCCGGCGCGCCGGCGCTATGAAGGCGGCGCCCGGTCACTTCGGCGCCTAGTTTGGCCTATTTGGGCGCGCCAGAGACGGACTGGCCGGTCTTCGCCATGCGCGCTTCGATGTCCGTTTGCGCCCAACCCGTCACTGCGGCAAGCCGTTCGGCCTCATGTTTGAACCGGGCCGGCAGCGCGGCGCGATAAGCCTCAGCAGACGGGCAGCTTCCTTTGCCCGTCCAGGGATGCTGGAGAATGTAGCGCCCCTGAAAATTCTCGCGATCCCCTGTCTCGATGAAATTGAGATCCTCCGGGAACGTGGCGGCGTCGTAGCGCACATGCAGGCGCGTGACGTACGGGTTGCCTGAATTGTCCGAGGACAATCGATTGACCATCGGGTCGTCGCTTTTAAGTCCGCTGGTCCCGAGCGCGACCAGTTCCTCGGTCGTCATCGGATCGGCGGCGCACGGGTCGCACCAGCCCATATCCCAGGCATATTCGACGAACACGCCATGCCTGTTCTCGCGCTCCACCGTACGGTCGAACGCCGCCTTATAGAAATTCGCGAAGTCGTCCTTGACGAACAGCGGAACGTCGAAGTCGGACGGCACTTTGACGGTGCGATAATTGGTAGCCTCGACCCGGCCTCGCCGGCTCAAGGCATAGACGATCAGGTCCTGCGGGCCGCTCGCATTCACGGTGCCGAGCCGCAGCGGCAGTATGAATTTGGCCGTTTGGTAACGCACCTGCAGCGGCCGTAAATAGGTTTCGCCGATTTGCTGCATGCGCTGCAGGTTCACCTTGGCGACGAAGAAGCGCATTTTCTGCTTGATGTAGCTGCCGATCACCGGCTCGGCGCCCGGCGGAATTTTGTAACCGTTATCGTTGAGCCAGTTGATCAGACCGTCGCTTTCTTCCGCCGACAGGATCGAAATATCGTATTCGGCGACGTCGTATTGCGCCTCGACCTTGACGCCGCGGTAGGCGACCGCCGCCGGAAGCGGGGCATTGCGCGCCGCCGTCGGTATGGCCGAAAGCGCCGAAGTAACACGCGGCTGCTCGCACGGATCGGGATCGAAATATTCCACCAGTCGCGGCGCCGTGTAGGCGTCGAGATGATCGACCATCCGCGGCTCGACCACGCTGATCTGGTTCTTCTCGATGAAGGTTGGCACCGGGACGACGAGTGCGAATTCGTTCGGCGCGCCCTCGTAGTCGCTCGCCATGGTGATGGCGGTCTGCTGGCCGTTGCGGGCAAGCACGACCTTCGATGACTTGTTGAACATCTTCGCGTCGGCCTTGGCCACGTAGAATCCGCAGAACGCGCTTGCCGGCCCCATCGAGGCGGCGAGCTGCGCGAAGATGGCCGCAACGGCGGCACTTGCCTTCAACCGAGAACCGAACGTTCGCGTCATCGCGATGCTCCCTGAGCGGTTGGCGTCCAATTGAAACGTTTGGCCGGCGTCACGCGGTCGATCAGCGGCGTGATGGGGGACAGCACGACCAGCGCCACGTAGAGCGCCGGACGCATTTGCATGAAGAAAGCGAGATAGTGGGCGGCGATCGCCACCGACAGCGCGAACAGAAAACGGCCGGCGCGCGAATCCGGCGCGGTGCGCGGGTCGGAAATCATGAAAAAGGCGAAGATCAGGAGCGACCCGCTCTCGATCTGATGCACCGGGATGGCCACCGGATCGCCGAGCCAATAGGCACGCGCAAACAGCAGCGCGGCGTGGCAGCCGAGAAAGAACAGCGCGATGTCGGCGCGCTGCGCCGCGCGCAACACCGCAAAGGCAAGAAACGCGATCAGCGATCCAAGCCAGACATCGGCGCCCCACTGCCCCGGCGAGATCCAGACTCCGTTCGAGACCGCCAGCAGCAGCACGATCGCGAAGGCCGCCGGATTCCAGATGTGCTTGCCGTCGATACGCAGCACGAATTTGGAGGCGATGGCGACGATGCCGGCAATCGCCGGCAGCCACGGTTCATCCGCCCGCAACAGCAGGCTCAACGACAAGCCGGTAATCAGCGGCGAGCGCAGATCGAGCGGCAGGCGGAAATGGCGCGCGCAGGCGGCCTGGGTCGCCAGCGCGGCGCCGATCGCCAGCGCGCAGTAGAGCGGCTTGGCGCCGAAGTCGACCCAGAAAAAATTGATGGCGAGCAGCGTCGAAAGCGCCGCGATCTGAAAGTGGCGCGCGTCGGACCACCAGCGTCGCATGGACGTTCCCCTCGGGAATCACCGATGCCCGCGAACCTCGACGCAGCGATGACCGACCGATGGCCGGATTCAGGCAAACACATTAACTCGTAGCCATGCTTTGCGGCGACCGGCGAGTTTGCTAGGTCTTCCCTGCCGATGCAAGACCTGAAGAAACGCAAGGAAAGAAACGCGATGTCGGAAGCGCGCGGCTTGATCGAGCGGCTGCCGAAATGCGAGCTGCACATCCATATCGAAGGCAGCCTTGAGCCGGAGCTGATGTTCGCGCTGGCGCGGCGCAATAACATCCGGCTGCCCTATGCATCGGTCGAGGCCGTGCGGCAGGCATACAGCTTCGGCAATTTGCAGGATTTTCTCGACATCTATTATCGCGGCATGTCGGTCCTGATCACCGAGCAGGATTTCTACGACCTCGCTTTCGCTTATCTGCAACGCGCGCGCGCCGACAATGTCCGGCACGTCGAGATGTTCTTCGATCCGCAAGGCCACACCGCCCGCGGCGTCGCCTTCGCCACCGTGATCGGCGGGCTCTCCCGCGCCATCGCCGATGCGAAGCGGCAGCTCGGCGTCGATGCGAGCCTGATCATGTGCTTTCTGCGCCACCTAGACGAGGCCGACGCCGAGAAGACGCTGGATTTGGCGCTTGCCTTTCGCGACAAAATCGTCGGCGTGGGGCTCGATTCATCGGAAGCCGGGCATCCGCCAAGCAAGTTCAAGCGCGTGTTTGCCCGCGCGCGCGATGCCGGATTGTTCGTGACCGCGCATGCCGGCGAAGAAGGGCCGCCGGGCTATGTCTGGGAGGCGCTCGACGTGCTCGGCGTCGGGCGTGTCGATCATGGCAACCGCTCGCTCGAAGACGACGCGCTGGTCGGCCGGCTGGCGCGCGAGCGCATGGCGCTGACCGTATGCCCGCTGTCCAATCTGCGGTTGCGCGTCATCGACGACATCAAGCACCACCCGCTGCGGCGGATGCTGGACAAGGGCCTCGTCGTCACCGTCAATTCCGACGATCCGGCCTATTTCGGCGGCTATGTGAACGACAATTTCCACGCCGTGTCAGACGCGCTCATCCTCACGCGCGATGAAATCGCGGCCATCGTCCGCAACAGCTTCCAGGCTTCGCTGATGTCGGCGCCGGCGAAAGCCGCGGCGCTGGCCGAGATCGACCGCCTTATTGTCGAGAGCCCGTAGGCATCCGAATTTGCCACGCGCCGGGCCCCCGCCGCGCCGCGTTTGCGCGCAATTCGCTAATGGTTCAATATGGTGAGTGTGGGTTCGGGCGTGATCGCGATGAACACGGTCGGCCTGCGCCGGCGCCGCGACGCAGGACGCCGCGGTGTGGCCTGCGCGGCATGAATTGTGCAGCATCAAATCATAATGGACCTGAACACCGTTACCGAAATCGCACGGCCGCGCCAGCGCGCGGAATTGCCGGCTTGGAGCGCGGGCGACGCCTGGCTCGCCGGCGGCACCTGGTTGTTTTCGGAGCCGCAGCTGAAAGTTTCGCGGCTGATCGACATTGCCGATTTGGGCTGGCCCGGACTGGAAGTAACCGAGCAGGGCCTCCGCGTCGCTGCGACCTGCAAGATCGCCGAGCTGGACGGAATGACGTTTCCTTCCAGCTGGACCGCCGCGCCGCTGGTCAATCAGTGCTGCCGCTCGTTTTTGGCCTCGTTCAAAATCTGGAACATGGCGACCGTCGGCGGCAATCTCTGCATGGCGCTGCCGGCGGGGCCGATGATCTCGCTCACCTCGGCGCTCGACGGCGTGTGCACGATCTGGACGCCGGCAGGCGACGAACGGCGCATCCCGGTCATGGTTTTTGTGCTGGCGCCGCAACGCAACGCGCTCAAGCCGGGCGAACTTTTGCGCGCCATCGACCTGCCCGGCCCGGCGTTGCGCCGGCGCACGGCGTTCCGTCAGATTGCGCTGAGCCCGCTCGGCCGTTCCGGCGCGCTCGTGATCGGCACGCGCTCGCCGGACGACGGCTCGATCGCACTCACGATCACGGCGTCAACGCCGCGTCCGGTCCGGCTGACGTTTCCGAAAGTACCGTCGCGCGCGGCTCTGCGCGAGAAACTCGAAGCCGAGATTCCGCGCGACCTCTACTACAACGACGTCCACGGTGCGCCGGCATGGCGGCGGCAGGTGACTTTGCAGTTCGCCGAAGAGATCCGCATCGAGCTCGGTGGCAACGGAGCGCATGCGGCATGACGTTCGTGGTGAACGGAAAAAATCATTCTGCCGCGCCGCGGCCCGGGCAATGCCTGCGCACATTTTTGCGCGAGCTCGGATGCTTCGGCGTGAAGAAAGGCTGCGACGCTGGCGATTGCGGCGCCTGCACCGTGATGGTCGACGGCGACCCGGTGCATTCGTGCCTGTTCCCCGCCTATCGCGCCAAAGGCCGCGCCGTCACCACCATCGAAGGCCTGGCGAAGAACGGCGAACTGCATCCGATGCAGGAGGCCTTTCTGCAGGCCCAGGGCTTCCAGTGCGGCTTCTGTACGCCGGGCATGATCATGACCGCGGCGAGCCTCAACCAGTCGCAGCGGCAGGATCTCGCGTGGGCGCTGAAAGGCAACATTTGCCGCTGCACCGGCTATGGCGCGATCGAAAACGCCATCCGTGGCGTGCGCGCAATCGAACAGGCCGAGGCGGGCGAGGCTTGCGGCCGCAGCGTGCCGGCGCCGGCCGCGCGCGCCGTGATCAGCGGCACCGCCCGTTACACGATGGACTTTGCGCCGGCCGGACTGCTGCACCTGAAGCTTCTGCGCTCGCCGCATGCGCATGCGCGGATCAAATCGATCCGCAAAGATAGTGCTCTGGCGGTTCCGGGCGTGCGTGCGATCCTCACCTTCGAAGATGCGCCGGCAAAACTCTATTCAACGGCGCGGCACGAGTTTGAGGTCGCCGATCCGGACGACACCGCCGTGCTGGACCGGATCGTCCGTTTTGTCGGCCAACGTGTCGCCGCCGTGATCGCCGAAAGCGAGGCGGCGGCCGAAGCCGGCTGCCGCAAGCTTAGTGTCGATTACGAGATCCTGCCGGCGGTTTTCGATCCGGAACAAGCGATGCGGCCCGGCGCCCCGGTGATCCACGACAAAGACGAGAAGTCCCGTATTCATAATCCAAAACGCAACATCGCCGGCGAGCTGCACGGCCATGTGGGCAATGTCGAGGAGGGATTTGCCCAGGCCGACGTAGTGTACGAAGGCACCTACATCACCCAGCGGGTCCAGCATGCGCATCTGGAGACCCATTGCGCGATTGGCTGGCTCGACGAAACGGGCCGGCTCAGTATGCGGTCGAGCACGCAGACACCCTTTCTGACGCGGCGGGCGCTAGCCGCGCTTTTCGATCTCGATCCGGCCAAGGTCCGCGTGTTTTGCGAGCGCATGGGCGGCGGCTTCGGCGCCAAGCAGGAGATGTTGGTCGAGGACATCGTGGCGCTCGCTGTGCTCAGGACCGGACGGCCGGTCAAACTCGAATTCACCCGCGAAGAACAGTTCACCGGCGCGACCACGCGGCACCCCATGCGGGTGCGCATCAAGGCCGGAGCCAAGCGCGACGGCCGCCTGACGGCGATGGAGATGCATGTCATTTCCAATACAGGCGCCTACGGTAATCACGGCTTTGCCGTTCTCAACCACGCCTGCGGGGAAAGCTTCGGCGTCTATCGCTGCGACAACAAGAAGATCGACGGCTTTGCGGTTTACACCAATATGGTGCCCGCCGGCGCATTTCGCGGTTACGGCCTGCCGCAAACCAACTTCGCCGTCGAGTCGGCGATGGACGAGCTCGCCCGCAAGATCGGCATGGATACGATCGAATTCCGCGAGCGCAACGTCGTGCATCCCGGCGATCCGATGATCTCCACCGGCGCCGAGGAAGGCCATGACGTTCAGTTCGGCAGCTACGGCCTCGATCAATGCCTCACGCTGGTCAAGAATGCGATCGACCGCGGCGGTGGCCTGCCGGCGCCGGAATCCGCCGACTGGCTGACCGGACAGGGCATCGCGCCCGGGATGATCGATACCGCACCGCCTTTCGGCCATTTCGCCGATGCCACCGTCGCCTTGTGTGACGACGGCACCTACCAGCTCGTTGTCGGCACGGCTGAGTTCGGTAACGGCACGAGTACGGTTCACCGCCAGATTGCAGCGACCGTACTCGGCGCAACAATGGAGGCAATCCAGACTTTGCAGTCCGACACCGATAACGGCGGCCACGATACCGGCGCCTACGGTAGCACCGGAACGGTCGTGGCCGGACAAGCCACGCAGCTTGCCTGCGAAGCCTTGCGCGAGGAAATCTTGAGCTTTGCCGCCGAGCATGCCGGCGGCTCGAAGGCTTCGTGGTCGCTCGCCGCCGGCGTCGTCGTCCGTGCCGGTCGGCGTCTCGGGCTTTCCGAGCTCGCCGCCGCGGCACGAGCCAAGGGACGAAGCCTGACTGCCAGCGGACGATCGGACGGAACGCCGCGTTCGGTGGCGTTCAACGTCCAGGCCTTTCGGCTCGCCGTCAACAAACGCACTGGCGCGATCAAGATATTACGCAGCGTGCACGCGGCGGATGCTGGCCGTGTCATCAATCCGATGCAATGCCGTGGTCAGGTCGAAGGTGGCGTCGCGCAGTCGCTCGGCGCCGCGCTGTACGAGGAGATGGTGATCGACGACAGCGGACGCGTGGTCAATCCGACGTTCCGCAACTATCACCTACCGCAGTTTGGCGACGTACCGCGAACCGAGGTATACTTTGCCGAAACCTCGGATAGCGTAGGTCCGTTCGGTGCCAAATCGATGAGCGAAAGCCCGTACAATCCGATCAATGCCGCGATCGGCAACGCGCTTTACGATGCCACCGGCATCCGCTTTTGCCAGACACCGTTCAAGCCCGACCGCATTTTTGCCGCGCTAGCGGAAAAATTCGGCGGCGCGGAGCCATAGCGATGGACCGGTCGCCGGCCGACGACGAAACGTTCCTGCGTCGCAGCTTCGATGTGGCGCGCCGCGCGCATGAACATGGCAATCATCCGTTCGGCGCTGTCCTCGTGAGCGGGCTTGGGCGGGTGTTGCTCGAAATCGAAAACGGATTTTTGCCGGATCGCGACATGACCGGCCATGCCGAACGGTTGCTGGCCTCGCGGGCGTCGAAGGAATTCGCCGCGAATGTGCTTTCCAATTGCACCCTCTATTCGTCGGCCGAGCCCTGCGCGATGTGCGCCGGCGCTATCTATTGGGCCGGCATCGGACGCGTGGTGTACGGCCTGTCGGAGACGCGGCTCAAGGCGACGACCGGCGCGCACGCGGAAAACCCGACGCTCGATTTGCCCTGCCGCACCGTATTCGCCGCCGGCCAGCGTACGGTCGAGGTGGTCGGCCCGCTGCTCGAAGACGAAGCCGCGGCGATTCATTTCGGCGCCTGGCATTCCGGCAACGAATAAGCCGGCGCCGGCGCGGTGCAATGATTTCCCAAATCACGGCGTGCTAGGATTCCATTTGGCCGGTACCGGCTTGCATTGAGCGCCCCGCGAGCGGGCGCAGAACTGTCGGGGAGGTTCCATGCCGCGTCCGGCCAATGAGGTGAACGTCACGCGCCTCATCGACGAGGGACCGCTCACGGGTTTTCAGATCGGCACGATCGTTTGCTGCGCGCTGGTCAATCTGTTTGACGGCATCGACACCCAATCGATCGGCGTCGCGGCACCGTTCATCGCTGACGGGCTCGGCATCGAACTCGCTAATTTCGGACCGATCTTCTCCTCTGCGCTGGTCGGCGCGACGATCGGCGCTGCTTCATTCGGTCCGTTGGCGGACCGCTTCGGGCGTAAAACGCTGCTGCTGATCGCCGCGGCGTTCATCGGTGTCTTTACCATGCTGACCGCGCTGGCGACGTCGGTGCCCATGCTGATCGCGTTTCGCGTGCTGGCCGGCCTTGGGCTCGGCGGCGCGACGCCCTGCGTCATTTCGTTGACGTCGGAATATGCTCCCACGCGCGTGCGGGCCGCCTTGGTGACATTGATGTGGTCGTCGTTTCCGCTCGGCGGAATGATCGGCGGGCTGTCGAACACCTACTTGATCACGCACGCCGGCTGGCGGGCGATTTTCTACATCGGCGGTTTCGTGCCACTGATCCTCGTTGTCGTGCTGTTCTTCTACCTGCCGGAATCGATCAAGTTTCTGGTGACGCGCCGGAACGACAACAATGCCGTTCGGCGCATCGTCGCGCGCTTTCGCATCCGCGATCTCGCCGCCGATGCAAAGTTTGCGATCGAGGAGGAGCGGCTCGTCGGCGCCACCATCCGGCATCTGTTCACCGAGGGCCGCCTGTTCGGCACACTGTTTCTATGGGTGCCATTCTTCATGGGGTTTGGCGTGCTGACGGTAGTGACGTTGTGGACGCCCAGTCTGCTGAAGCTCAACGGCATTTCGCCGGCCAACACCGCTTTCGTGGTCGCCTTCAACGGTCTCGGGGCCTTCATTGGCCAATCGACCGCGGGCCGGCTGATGCAGCGCTTCGGAATCTTGGCCGTCCTGTTTCCGGCATTCCTGCTCGGCACGGCGGCGACGGTGTTGCTCGGCTTCGGCGCGTCGTCGGTCGCGCTCGCTGCGACCGGTATCGGACTGGTCGGGCTGTTCATGGGGCTGGGCACCGCCGGCGCAATCGCGCTCTCGGCGCTGATCTATCCGACGCCGATCCGCTCCACCGGCGTTGGGTGGGGCATGGCCATGGGCCGCTTCGGCCAGATCGTCGGTCCGCTGATCGCGGGCGCTCTGCTTGGCGCCGGCTGGAACGCCGCCCAAATCATGATGGTCATCGCCATCGGCGGGATCATCGCGGCGGTGTTCGTGCTGCTGTTTCGGGCGTGGTACGTCACGCATGGCAAGGCGGCGGCAGGCGCTGGCAACGCGCCTGTCTCCGCATGACCCGATCTTACGCCCGGCGCGCGGCGATCACCTGGTCGGCGGCGGCAATTCCGCTCTGGAAGGCGCCGTGCGCGGTCGAAAAGTCATGCGGCGAGCACGCTTCGCCGGCGAAGAACAGCCGACCGTCGACTGGCGCGGCCAGCGTCGCGCGGCAATCGGCAAAACCCGGCCGCGCGTATGAATAGGCGCCGAGTGCGAACGGATCGGCGCCCCACCGATGCACGCGGATCGGTTTCAGCCGGCGCGTGAAATCGCTGCCGAGCACACCGCCCAGTTCGGAAACCGCGAAGTCGAAGAAGGCGGCGTCGCCCTGCGTTTCCAGCTCAGCCGCGCAGCTGCCGCCGAAATAAGCCTCGATCAGCGGCCGTCCGAACGGGCGGAAACTATAACCGGCCGTCGCGGCGCGGTTGGTATGCCCGAATACCCGGATGTCCCTTTCAAATTCGTCTGCGCCGGCAAGCGACATGAAGAGCTTGTTGTCATGTCCAAGCGGCAGGCCATGCGCGGCCTCCAGCTTTTCGGCCAGCGCCGGCGCAAATGAAAGATGTCCGGCCGCGAGTATGTTTGTCGGCACGGCGACAATAGTCTGATCCGCCGCAATCGCGCCCTTCGTAGTTTCGATACGCAGACGCCCGCCGTGGTGGTCGATCGCATGCACCTGGCAGTCGAACGCAACCGGCAGATCGGCGCCGTAAGCAGCGATGATCGTGCCGAGGCCTTCGACCACGCGCCAGTTCACGCCGCTGTCGTCGTAGCGGTCGAAATCCTTGGCCGAAACGCGGTCCCATTCGGCGCCGCTGATATAGGTGCTGATCGCATCGATCAGCGGATTCCAGCGGCAGCCGGGCGCGAAAGCCGCCGACGCGGCGACGTCGGCTGCGTCCTGCGCAACGCGTTCCAGCCGCTCGAAGAACGAGGCCATAGCCGCCTGGAATTCGGCTTGCTCGCCGCGCGAGAAGCCGATTTCAAAGGACCGCCGCGCCCAGGGCGGCGGACTCTTGTCGATGGTGGCGCCCTGCGCCACGGCAATGCCGCGCCATGGGTTGCGGTCGGCGGAATGCAGCCACCCGCAGCCAAGGTCGAGCGCGTGACCTGATTCGTCGATCACGGTCCAGGCGCGCCCGCCAAGCCGCGACCGCGCTTCGACCAGAAGGCAATCGACCGACGCATCGTGCAGCCGGCGAGCGGCGGCAATACCGGCGGCGCCGCCACCGACCACCACGACCTCGACGTCATCGCGCGCCATGCCAACACTCCACGCGAACGGGATGTTTGAGCGGTCCGTTCAGCCGTCAAGACCGGTCGCCGCGACGCGAGCAAGAAAATCCGCGAGGCTTTTGGGCGGCCGGCCGAGCAACCATGACAGCGCGTTGGGATTTCCGATCAAGCCGTGATCGGCATAGTAGCGGAACATCGCCACCAGCGTATGACGCTCATGTTCACCCATGCCGCCGTCGCGGGCGCGCGCCTCCCACGCTTCGACGGCTTCCGCCTCGGCGCGCACCGGACGTTTGAGCGCGGCGCTGATCGCAGCGGCAATTTCGGTCTGGCTCAGCGGCTCGCTGCCGACCAGCTCATAAGTCGCTCCCCGGTGGCCGGGCTTCGTGAGCACGAGCGCCGCGGCTTCGGCGACGTCCGCCAGATCGACCAGACTTATTCGCGTTTCGGTCGGATAGGGCGTGCGCAGCACGCCGTCGACGATGATGCCGCGCCAGGCGCCGAGGATGTTTTGCATGTAGGCGGCGGGTTGCAGCACGGTGAGATCGAAGCCGGCCGCAAACAACAGCTCCTCGGTTTGCATCTTCGCCCAGTGATGCGGCATGACCTCGATCTGCGGATGCAGCACCGAATGATAGACGAAACGGCCGACGCCGTGCGCCTTCGCCGCGGTCACGACCGCCCGCGCGTAGGCAACCTCGTCGCGGCTGACATTCGGGCAGATGTGATAGACCGCATGCACGCCGTCAGCGGCGCGCGCCAACGCCGCCGGCTCGTCGAAGCTGCCAACAATGACATGGGCGGCGCCGAGCAGCTGCAGCGCGGCGACGTTCTGCGGTTTGCGCACCATGGCGCGCACCGGCACCCCCTTTGCCGCCAGCGCCTTGACCACGGCCTTGCCGGTTTTGCCGGCGGCGCCGGTGACCAAAATCATCGGAAGCTCACCGCAATTTGGCCGTCAGCTCGAACAGCCGGCCGGGGCTCAATGGAATTTCGTTGAGCTCGACTTTTTGATCCAGCAATCCGAGCGCGTCCTCGATCGCCTGCGCGAACAGCGGCCCGACCGGAATGGCGCCGGCCTCGCCCGCTCCCTTGATGCCGAGCGGATTGAGCGGCGACGCCGTCACCGTGTGCGCGATGTCCATATGCGGCACTTCCAGCGCGGTCGGCAGCAGATAATCGGCGAGCGAGGCGTTGAGCAATTGCCCGTCGTCGTCGAACACCAGCTGCTCATAAAATGCATTGCCGATGCCCTGCGCGACGCCGCCGTGAATCTGCCCGGCCAGGATCAGCGGATTGATGACGGTGCCGCAGTCGTGCACGACGACGTATTTGAGCACTTCCAGCGTGAAGGTCTCCGGATCGACCTCCACGATCATGGCGTGCACGCCGCTTGCGGTCGCGCCGCCGGGCGGGCCGAAATATTGCGTCGACTCCAGCCCCGGCTCGGTGCCGGGCTTGACCGCGCCGCGCATCGGGTTGGCCTTGAGCGCCAGCACGCCGAGCTTGACTGACTGTCCCGGCACGCCGACCACCGAAACTTCGCCGTTGGCGATTTCAAGGTCTTCCTCGGCGCATTCGAAATGCTCGGCGGCGGCTTTGAGGATTTTCTGCCGCACCGCCTTGCCGGCTTCATTCACGGCGTTCCCCGCCACAACGGCGCCGCGGCTGGCGAAGGTGCCGGCGCCCCAATAGAACTGATCGGTGTCGCCGGTCACGACATCGACGTCACGCACCTCGACGCCGAGCTGATCGGCGACGATCTGGGCGAAGACGGTGAAATGCCCCTGCCCTTGGGTGCCGATGCCGGTCGCCACGCTCACCTTGCCGTTGGCCTGCACCTGGACCTTGGCGCCCTCATAGGGACCGATGCCGGTGCCCTCGACGTAGCAGGCGACACCGACACCGACGTGGCGGCCTTGGGCACGCAGCCGCGGCTGTTCCTCGGCGAGGAAGCGTTCGTAACCGATCATCTCCAGCGCCTTGTCGAGGATCGGCTCGTAATTGCCGCTGTCGTAGGAGAGCGCCGTGAAATCCTGATAGATGATCTCGTTGTTATAGGGGAACGCGTCGGGCGGAATGAGATTACGGCGTCGGATCTCGGCGCGGTCGATTTTGAGATCGTGCGCGGCAATGTCGAGCAGCCGCTCGATGACGAACACGCCGTGCTGCCGCCCGGCGCCGCGATACGGCGTGACGATCGGCTTGTTGGTGAAGATGGCGGTGAACGTAGAATCGTAGTTGGGGATGACGTAGGGCCCGAGCAAAGTGCACTGGCTGTTGATCGGCACCGTCAAGCCGTACGGGTTATAAGCGCCGGTGTCGTGCAGGAAAATGTCCTTGACGCCAAGGATGCGGCCGTCGGCGGCGAGCGCGATCTCAGCGTCGTGGGTCTGACCGCGCTCCTGCGTGGTGGCGAAGAAATGCTCAAGCCGGTCCTCGATCCATTTGACCGGGCGATTGAGCTTCATCGCCGCCCAGGGGATCACTACTTCTTCCGGGTAGAACAGCATAATCTTCGGCCCGAAGCCGCCGCCGACGAATGGCGCGATCACCCGCACCTGCCGCTCGCTCAGACCGAGCATACCGGCGAGCCCGTTGCGCAAAAACACCGGCGCCTGGGTCGTATCCCAGATCGTAAGGTGATCGGCGCGGGCGTCCCAGCTGGCGACGATGCCGCGGGTCTCGATCGTCATCGAGGCGCCGTGATCGTAAAGGAAGCGGCGCGCGACGATGTGAGCGGCGCGGGCGCGGGCCGTGGCGTAGTTGCCGCGGCCTTGCCACACACGCGCGGCGATGTTCCCGCGGACGTCGTCGTGCACCAAAGCGGACGCCTCCGTCTGCGCCTTTTCCAGATCGACGACGGCAGGCAGCGGATCAAGCTCGACGGCAATATCGTTCAGTGCATCCTCGGCGATATAGCGGCTTTGCGCGAATACCACGGCCAGCGGCTCGCCGACATGGCGCACCTTGTCTTTCGCCAGCGGCACCTGGGTGCGCTGATTAAACGTCGTGTCAGCGATCGGCGGCGGTGGGACCAACAGCGGACCGGGCGCCCAGTAGGAGCCGAGGTCTTCGGCGGTATAGACCGCAACCACACCGTCGCGGGCGCGTGCCGCCGATACGTCGATCGAGCGAATGCGGGCATGCGCGACATTGCTGCGCAAGAACGCCACATACAGCATTCCGGGCAATTCGACGTCGTCGACGAACAGTGCCTGGCCGCAGAGTAGCCGCGGATCCTCGTTGCGGCGGATCGGAGCGCCGAAATTCCGGGTCGCCACGATGTTCACTTCCGCATCCGCTCGGCGGCAAGCTGCACCGCCTCGACGATGTGCTGATAGCCGGTGCAGCGGCACAAATTGCCGGACAACGCTTCGCGGATCTGCGTTTCGTTCGGATTCGGCATCTCTTCCAAGAAGACTTTCATCGTCATCAGGATGCCGGGCGTGCAATAGCCGCATTGCAAGCCGTGGCAATCGTGCATCGCCTGTTGCAGCGGATGCAGATGATCGCGGTCGGCAGCGAGTCCTTCGACCGTCTCGATTTTGTGGCCGTTGGTCTGCGCCGCGAACATCAGGCAAGAGCGAACGGGCTCGCCGTCGAAAAGCACCGTACAGGCGCCGCAGACGCCATGCTCGCAGCCGACATGCGTACCGGCCAGCAACAAATCGTGGCGCAAGAAATCGCTTAGCAGCAGCCGGCCCTCGACTTGACGCTTATACTGCGTGCCGTTGACGGTAACAGCGATCTCGTGCGTCTCGGTGCTCACGCCACACCTCGCGCCCGTTCGTTCGCCTTGGTGAGCGCGCGCGTTGTCAGCACGCCGGCGATATGCCGCTGGAATTCCTTGCTGGCATGAATGCTGCCGCCGGGATCGATCGCGCTTTGCACCTGCGCGGCGGCTGCGTCGATCTCGTTCTTGCCGATTGTCCGCCCGGCCAGCGATTGGGTTGCCTCGGCGGCAAACACCGGGCCGTCGCCGGCATTGCACAAGCCGATGCGCGCCTCCGCACAGCGTCCTTGCGCGTCGAGTCGCACCGTGCAGGCGACGCCAATGATGGCAAAGTCGCCGCGCCGGCGCGATAGCTCCATGAAGCAGGCACCGGAACGCGGCGGCGCTTTCGGCAATTCCACCTCCACCAGCATTTCGTCCGGTTTGAGCGCCGTCGTCAGCGCGCCGACAAAAAAGTCCGCGGCTTCGATCCAGCGCTCGCCCTTCGCAGACTGCGCGCGCATCCTCCCGCCAAGGGCAAGAACGATGGCCGGCATTTCCGAGGCGGGATCGGCATGCGCCAGATTGCCACCGATGGTTCCGCGGTTGCGGATTTGCGGATGCGCAATATGCGGCAGCGCTTCGTGAATGAGCGGCAAATGCTGCGCCGTGGCCGGATCGCGTTCGAGGTTGCGGTAGCGCGTCAGCGCGCCGATGCGGACGTGGTCTCCGGCGCCGTTTTTGACCCCGGAAAGCTCACTCAGCGGGTTGATATCGATCAGGGCCGCCGGCTGGGTGAGCCGGAAATTCATCGTCGGAACAAGACTTTGGCCGCCGGCAAGAAATCGGGCTTCGTCGCCGTATTCGGCCTTCAATTGCAAGGCTTGTTCGACGGTCCGGGCGGCGACGTACCGGAAGGGCGCGGGCTTCATGTGGCGGGGAGGATACCAGAAAAGAACGGCCATGAAGGCCGATCAAAGTATGGAAAAGATTGCGGCGATGAGTCAAAATATTCGCCGGTGCCTTGGGCGCGCTTGCGACTAACCGTTGACAAGCCAGCTGAATCGGCGTGCCCAATATTCTGTCAGCGTGAACAAAGGTTGGGCGCGGATTCCGTGAATAGGTCTGTCAGTATTTTGCGATGGACCAACGCGTGGCAAGGCGGCCGGGCCCGACGGAGCAAAGCGTGGCACTCGCCTCTTCGCCCACACCTTCGATCCGTCCTGTCGAGCGCATGACGCCGCCAGAAACGACAACCGGCCAGGCGCGCGCATTGACCGTGGACGCGCGCGGCGTTTCGCTCGCCTTCCAGACGGGCGACGGCGCGGTCGAAGCGCTTGCCAACGTCAATCTGCAAATCAGCGACGGCGATTTCGTGTCGTTCATCGGACCGTCCGGCTGCGGCAAGACCACGCTGATGCGGGTCATTGCCGATCTCGAACGGCCGACGGCGGGGACCATACTCGTCAACGGCATCACTCCGGAAGAGGCGCGGCTGAAGCGACAATACGGCTATATCTTCCAGGCGCCGGCGCTCTATCCGTGGCGCACCATCGAACGCAACGTCATGTTGCCGCTGGAGATCATGGGTTTTGACGCGCGCGAGCGCCGCACGCGCATGGAGCATTATCTGAAGCTCGTCAATCTGTCGGGCTTCGAGCGCAAATTTCCCTGGCAGCTTTCAGGCGGAATGCAGCAGCGCGCCTCGATCGCGCGCGCGCTGTCGTTCGATCCGGCACTGCTTCTGATGGACGAGCCGTTCGGCGCGCTTGACGAGATCGTGCGCGATCATCTCAACGAGCAACTGCTGCGGCTTTGGGATCAGACCGGAAAGACCGTCGTGTTCGTCACCCATTCGATTCCGGAAGCGGTGTTCCTCTCTACCAAGATCGTGGTGATGTCGCCGCGGCCGGGACGGATCATCGACATTATTTCCTGCGATTTCCCGCGCGACCGCACGCTGGAAATCCGCGAGACTCCGGAATTCATCAAGATCGCGCAGCGGGTGCGCGCGGGTCTGCGTTCGGGCCATTCGTATGACGAGTAGCGCACTTGCCTTGCCGCGGTCGGCTGCGTTGCCGGCCTGGATCACCGAGCGTGTGCCGATTCTCACGGTCGTTTCCGTCCTGTTCGTGCTTTGGTACCTCGCCGCCTTTCTGATGAACGCGCCGCAGGTACGCGATGCGTTCGAGCGCAATGACATCAAATATACGTTCAGCGACGTTCTCACTGGCACGATGAACGCCGACCGGCCGGTCGTGCCGGCGCCGCATCAGGTGGTGATCGAGCTTTACGATTCGATCTTTGGCTATCCACTCAATTCACCGCGTAACCTCGCTTATCACGCCTGGGTCACGCTCTCGGCTACGTTGCTCGGTTTCGCCATCGGCGCGGTTTTCGGCGTTGTGCTTGCGGTGCTGATCGTCCATGTGCGCACGCTGGAAAAGAGCCTGCTGCCGTGGGTCATCTGCTCGCAGATGGTGCCAATCCTGGCGATCGCCCCCATCATCATCGTCGTGTTCGGCGCCATCGGCATCCGTGGGACGCCGCCGAAGTCAATCATTTCCGCTTATCTATGCTTCTTTCCGGTCACCATCGGCATGGTGAAGGGCTTGACCTCGCCGGATCCGATCCAGCTCGATCTGATGCGGACCTGGTCGGCCAACAAGCTGCAGGTGTTCTGGAAGCTGCGCTGGCCGTCGTCGATCCCGTTCCTGTTCACCAGCCTCAAAGTGTCGGTCACCATCTCGCTCGTCGGCGCCATCGTCGCCGAGCTGCCGACCGGCGCGCAAGCCGGCATCGGCGCGCGGCTCTTGACCGGCTCGTATTACGGCCAGACCGTTCAGATCTGGGCGGCGCTGGTCGCCGCCGCCGTCATGGCCACCGTCCTGATCGCCATCATCGACCTGGTCGCGAAATTGACTGCGCGCCGCATGGGAGCGACGGCATGATGGCGCGCTGGCAGGCGATCGGTTTCTGGATCGCCGCCGCCGGCCTGCTGGTGGCTTTGGCGTTTCCACTGTCGAGCGAGCCATCGCCCCCTATCACCGCTCGAACCGACTTGCTCCTCGCCATTGTTGCCGCCGCCGCCGCGTTCGCCGTCGCGTCGTGGCCAACCGCGTTCTCCCCCGTCTTCGGATTTGTCGGAACGGCGCTCGGCTGCGCGGTAACGATCCTGCTGCTGGGGGACACCGAGATCGCCGGTTACGCCGGCTGGGGCTATTGGCTGATCGTGCTGGCGACCTGGCTCGGCGCGATCCTCACCTCCACCCGGCTCGCCGCGCTGCGTGCCGGCGACCAAACCCTGCGCTGGGTGCGCGATCTGGCGATTCCGCTGCTGTTCGGCGCCTTTCTTATTTACCTCTGGGAGGTCACCGTCCGCGGCTTCGGCGTGTCACCGGTACTGATGCCGGCGCCGAGCTCGACGGCAACGCGTCTGGCCGAGTCGTTGCCGGTCCTGGGCGAGGACTTCATGCAGACCTTCGTGCGCAGCGTGCTGGCCGGTTACGCAATCGGCTGCGGTGCGGGATTTCTCGTCGCCATCGCCGCCTATCGCTACAATTTCCTTAAACGCGGCCTGCTGCCGCTCGGCAATTTCGTCTCCGCGCTGCCGATCGTCGGCATCGCGCCCATCATGGTGATGTGGTTCGGTTTCGACTGGCAGTCGAAGGCCGCCGTCGTCGCGGTCATGTGTTTCTTCCCGATGCTGGTCAATACGCTGGAGGGACTGGCGGTTGCCGGGCCGATGGAACGCGACCTGATGCGCTCCTACGCCGCCCGTCCGGTACAGACCCTGCTGAAACTGAACCTGCCGGCGGCCATGCCGTTCATCTTCAATGCCCTAAAAATCAATTCGACGCTGGCGCTAATCGGTGCCATCGTGGCGGAGTTCTTTGGTACCCCGACCCACGGCATCGGCTTCCGGATTTCGATCGAAGTGGCCCGCATGTCACTCGATATGGTATGGGCTGAGATAGCTCTGGCCGCCGTGGCCGGAATGGCCTTCTACGGGATCGTCGCACTCGCCGAGCGTGCGGTAACATCCTGGCATCCGTCGTATCGCAACTGACTCGGTAGCTTTCAAGCGTGGAGGGACGACAATGTTAAAGAAGTTAGTGCTCGTAACGGGGGTCGCTTGCGGCATATCGCTCGCGAGCGGCGCCTATGCCGCCGACAAGGTCACCATACAGCTCAAGTGGGTGACCCAGGCGCAATTCGCTGGCTACTACGTCGCCGCGGCGAAAGGCATCTACAAGGACGCCGGTCTCGACGTCACCATCAATCCGGGCGGTCCGGACGTCGCGCCACCGCAAGTCATCGCCGGCGGCGGAGCCGATGTGGTCATCGACTGGATGCCGTCGGCGCTGGCGTCGCGCGAAAAAGGCGTGCCGCTGGTCAACATCTCGCAGACCTTCAAAAAATCCGGTCTTGAGCTGACCTGCCGCAAGGACACCGGCATCAAGTCGCCGGCGGACTTCAAGGGCAAGACCATCGGCGTGTGGTTCGGCGGCAACGAGTATCCATTCCTGGCCTGGATGTCGAAGCTGGGACTCAAGACCGACGGCTCGCCCGGAGGCGTCAAGGTCATCAAGCAGGGCTTCAATGTCGATCCGCTGTTGCAGAAGCAGGCCGACTGCATCTCGACCATGACCTACAACGGGTACTGGCAGGTCATCGATGCCGGCTACAAGCCGGATCAGCTGGTGGTGTTCAAGTACAGCGACGAAGGCGTCGCCACTCTGGAAGACGGCCTCTACGCGCTGGAGCCGAAGCTGAAGGATCCGGCGTTCGTCGCCAAGCTGGCGAACTTCGTCGGCGCCTCCGAGAAGGGCTGGAAGTGGGCCCGGGAGAACGACAAGGAAGCGGCGAAGATCGTGCTCGCCGCCGACACGACAGGCGCTCAGAAGCTGGGACATCAAGAAACTATGATGACCGAAATCGCCAAGCTTCTTGATCCGGGTAACGGCAAGCTCGATCCGAAGGACTATGACCGCACGGTTGCGGAATTGCTCTCGGGCGGCTCTGATCCGGTGATCACCAAGAAGCCGGAAGGCGCTTGGACGCACGCCATCTACGACGCGATGAAGTAAATCGCGTCGCCATCTCGAACGTGCACATGGCCGGCCAAAAGCCGGCCATGTTTTTTCCCGCTGCGTGAGTTGAGCTTCCGGGCAAAGCGGCGGGGCCATGCGAAAATCCGGCTTCTCAGAGTGACGATTTTGCGGTTCTCTCAACGGCAAAAAATCCGCGGGAGGACTTTGTGACCAAGGCGCTGGAGAAAGGCTACGACGGCATCATCATCGGTGCCGGCCATCACGGCCTGATCCTCGGCAGCTACCTCGCCAAGGCCGGCTTGCGCGTGCTGCTGGTCGACCGGCGCCTGCAATACGGCGGCGGGTTGTCGACCAGGGAAGTCACCGCGCCGGGCTTCTACCACAACCTGCATTCGATCAATCATTTCCATATTTCCGAGACGCCGTGGTTCAAGGACCTCGGTCTCGACGAGCGCGTGACCTATATCACCCCGCGCTACGAGTTCGGCCAGGCGCATCGCGACGGCACCGCGCTCGTCTTCGGGCGCGACCGTGAAGAGACCATCGCCAATGTCGCGCGCTTCTCCAGGCGCGACGCCGACACGTTTCGCGAGTGGAACCGGCGCGCCGAGGAGATCACCGCGCGCATTCTCGTCCCCGAGCGCTACGCCGAGCCGCTGCCGCAGGCCGAGCGCGAAGCGCTGTTGGCGAAAACCGCCATCGGCCGCGATTTCCTCGCCGTCAGCCGCCGCCAGCCGCTCGACGTGGTCGACGAACTGTTCGAGAACGATCACGTCAAGCTCTTGTTCCTGTTCAAGGTCTCGCTGTTCGGGACCTGGCTGACCGATACCCTGTCGAAGACGAGCCCGATGGGCTCGGTGATCCGCGCTTTCGATCTGGAAACCGGCTACCAGCTCTGCCAGGGCGGCTCGTTCAATCTGGCGCGCGGCTTGATGGAGACTTTCATCGCCGCCGGCGGCACGTTCGCGCCGCAGGTGGCGATCGACCGCATCCTGATCGAGGGCGGCCGCGCCCGTGGCATCGTGCTCGCCGACGGTCGGACGGTCCGCGCCGGCCAATTCGTCGCCAGCACGCTCGACGTGCATCAGACGTTCGAAAACCTGATCGGCCGCGCGCAGTTGCCGGCGGCTTTCGCGCAGAAGCTCGACCGCTTCCAGTACACCGGCTGGACGCTGTTCGGGTTGCACCTCGCGCTGCATGAGAGCCCGCAATTTACGGCGGCGAAATTCGATCCGAACATTAACCGCACGCTCAAATGGAGCATCGGCGCCGACACCATGGAGGAGCTGGCATCCGCGCATGAGGACGTGAAGGCCAATCGTGTGCCGCGCGTCGTGCAATTTGGCTCCGGGCCCTTGAGCGTGATCGATCCGACGCAGGCGCCGCCCGGCAAGCACACGACGTATTGCTGGCACGTCATGCCGCTTGCGCCCGATCTCGGCGGCCAGAGCTTCGAGGACTTCAAGCGCGATTTCGCCGAGAAGATCATCGAGACGTTCGCGCGCTATTGCCCGAACCTAACCCGCCGCAACATTATCGGCCAGTATGTCTACACGGCGAAGGAATACACCGCCGAGCTGATCAACATGCGCCAGGGCGACATTTTCATGGGCGCGTTCAATGCCGAACAGGTGATGTACAACCACTTCGGCTACCGCACGCCGATTGGCAATCTCTACATGGCAGGCTCGGCCGGGCATCCCGGCGGCGCCATTTCCGGCGGCTCGGGCTACATCACTGCCGGCATCATTGCCCGCGATCTCGGCGTGAAGTTATGGTGGCAGCCGGCCGACGCCGGCGCTGCACTCGGCGCGCTGGCGCAGGCGGCATGAGGCGGTCGTGTCCGACACATTTTCCGTAGCCGACAAGGTCGTAGTCATCACCGGCGCCGGCCAAGGCATCGGGCGAAGCTTCGCCAAAGCGTTCGCCTCCGGCGGCGCCAAAGTCGTGATCGCCGAGCGCAACCTCGACAAAGCGCGCGCGGTCGAGCAGGAGATCGCCGCCGGCAACGGTCACGCCAGGGTTTTCGAGACCGACGTGGCGGACGAAGATTCCGTCAAGCGGCTCGGCGCTGCCGTCGAGCAGGCTTACGGCCGCGCCGACGTGCTGATCAACAACGCCGCGATCTTCTCCACGCTGGAGATGCGGCCGTTCGACCAGATTCCGCTCGACGAATGGGAACGGGTGTTGCGCGTCAACATCACCGGACCGTTTCTATGCGCACGCGCAATGGTGCCGCTGATGCGGAAGAACAAATGGGGCCGCATCATCAACATGGCATCCGGCGCGGTCACGCTCGGCCGGCCGAATTATCTGCATTACATCGCCTCGAAATCGGCGCTCGCCGGCATGTCGCATTCCATGGCGCGCGAACTGGGCGCCGACGGCATTACCGTCAACGCCGTGCTGCCGGGGGCGACCTACACCGAAATCCCGCGCAAGACGGTCACGCCGGAGCAGAAGGAGCGTATCATCGCCATGCAATCCATTCCGCGCCCGCAGGTGCCGGAGGATCTGCTCGGCGTCGTCTTGTTCCTTGCTACCGACGCATCGGCCTTCATGACCGGCCAGGAACTCACCGTCGACGGCGGCGCGACCCATCCGTAACGGCACGCGCCAGGAGTAACGGCAATCGATTTCGCGCTGTCAGACCTTCAGCAATCGCTGCGCGACGCAATCGAAAAAATCTGCGCGCGTTTTGGCGACGATTATTGGCTCAAGCGCGACAACGACGGCCAGTTTCCCGAGGAGTTCTATCGCGCCCTGGCTGCCGACGGCTGGCTCGGCGTCTGCATCCCGCAGGATTTCGGCGGTGCGGGCCTCGGCATCAGCGACGCCGCTATCATGATGGAGACCATTGCGGCGTCCGGCGCCGGCTTCTCCGGCGCCTCGGCCGTGCACATGAATATCTTCGGCCTCAATCCGGTCGCAGTTTACGGCAGCGAAGCGCAGAAAAAGCGGATGCTCCCGCCGATCGCGGTCGGCAAAGAGAAAGCCTGCTTCGCGGTGACCGAGCCGAATGCGGGTTTGGAAACCGGCAAGCTGCAAACCCGCGCCGAGCGCCGCGGCGACATTTACGTCGTCAACGGCGCGAAAATCTGGATTTCCACGGCGCAGGTCGCCGACAGAATGCTTATCCTCGTGCGCACCACGCCGGCGGACAAGGTGCACAAGCCGACCGACGGCTTAAGCCTGTTCTACACCGCGCTCGACCGCCGCCACGTCGAGGTGCGGGTGATCGACAAGATGGGCCGCCACGCAGTCGACTCCAACCAGGTCTTCATCGACGGACTGGAAGTGCCGGCCGAGGACCGCATCGGCGAGGAAGGCCGCGGCTTTGAATACATCCTGCACGGCATGAACCCCGAGCGCATCCTGATCGCCGCCGAGGCGATCGGGCTTGGCCGCGCCGCGCTGCGTCGCGCCGCCGCCTACGCCAAGGAGCGCGTCGTGTTCGGGCGGCCGATCGGAAAAAATCAGGCGATCCAGCACCCGCTGGCGGAATGCTGGATGGAGCTGGAAGCCGCCGAGCTGATGGTGCGCAAAGCAGCCTGGCAATACGACCGGGGAATTCCCTGCGGGCCCGCGGCGAACGCCGCCAAATATCTCGGCGCCGAGGCCGGCTTCAAAGCCTGCCAGACCGCGGTGATGACCCACGGCGGCTACGGCTACGCCAGGGAATATCACGTCGAGCGCTACCTGCGAGAAAGCATGATCCCGCGCATCGCGCCAGTTTCGCCGCAGCTCATTCTCTGCTTCATCGCCGAGAAGGTGCTCGGCCTGCCGAAATCGTATTGACGGCGCCGATGAACGGGCCAGCGCCGCTGCACGGACTGCGCGTCCTCGATCTCACCTCGATGGTGCTTGGCCCTTACGCCACGCAGATTCTCGCCGATTACGGCGCCGACGTCGTCAAGGTCGAGCCGCCGCAAGGCGATCTTATGCGCACCGGCGGCGCGCAGAAGAATCCCGGCATGGGTGCGCTCTATCTGCATTTGAACCGCAACAAGCGCAGCGTCGTGCTCGATCTGAAACAGCCAGCGGCGCGCCAGGCACTGCTGCGCCTGTGCGAGAACGCCGACGTGCTGGTGCACAACAATCGGCCGGCGGCGATGCGGCGGCTGCAGCTCGGCGATACGGACGTGCGCAAGGTCAACCCGCGCATGATTTACGTCTGTCTGTTCGGCTACGGTGAAACCGGTCCGTATGCGGGCAAGCCGGCTTACGACGATCTCATCTAGGGCATCTGCGCGCTGCCGGCGACCGCCGCGCTCGCCGGCGGAGGAGAGCCGCGCTACGTGCCGCTGACGTTGTCCGACCGCGTGGTCGGCATCAATGCGGTGCACGTCGTTCTCGCCGCGCTGCTTCTTCGCGACCGCACCGGCGAAGGCCAATCGGTCGAACTGCCGATGTTCGAGACGATGGCGCAAATGGTGCTGGGCGATCAGCTCGGCGGGCGTTCATTCGAACCGCCGCTGGGTAAGCCCGGTTACGCGCGGCTGTTGACCCCCGAACCGCCGCCCCTATGCGACCAGCGACGGCTATGTCTGCGCGCTCGTCTATACCGACAAGCATTGGCGGGCGTTTTTCGAGGCCATCGGCCGGCTCGACGAATTTTCCGCCAATCCGCGCCTGTCCGACCAGGCCCAGCGCGCGCAGCATTACAATGAAGTGTATGGCATCATCGCCGACATCCTGCGCGGCCGTACCACCGCCGAATGGATCGCGCTGTTCGAGCGTTGCAACATTCCCTGCGCGCCGATGAACGACCTCGATGCCCTGATCGACGATCCGCATCTCGCGGCAGTGGGCTTCTTCCAGACGCTGACACATCCGACCGAGGGAAGCGTCCGCTATACCGCCATTCCCAGCCGCTGGAACGAACCTCATTGCAGGTCAGGCGCCATGCGCCGCGCCTGGGCGAGCACAGCGTCGAAATCCTCGAGAACGCCGGCATCGCGGCGGCAGAGATTGAAGCCTTATTGCGAAGCGGTGCCACCGTTGACGGCGCGCCCTGAGAGCGACCGCGAGGCCACGCTGTCGCGGCGCATTGCCGGGCAAAGTCCAATGGCCTAGCCTGCGGCCAAGCCTTGTCGATTAAAGTCAAAAAACTTCGGGAGAAACACTCATGATGCGGCTTTCGATGGTTGCGGCATTATTGGCGTCGGTGGCAATAGGCGCGGCGCAAGCGGCTGATGCACCGGCCGAAATCAAGCTTGGCACGCTGTACGCCTCCTCCGGCCGCTATGCCAGCATCTCGCTGCCGGTCCACTACGGCCTCAAGCTGTGGATCGACCAGGTCAACGCCGACGGCGGCGCCTTCGTCAAAGCCTTCAACAAAAAGATTCCGCTCAAACTCGTCGCCTATGACGATCAGAGCAACACCGCGACGGCGGCCACCCTCTACAATCAGCTGATCACCCAGGACAAGGTCGATATCCTGATCTCGGACTCCGGCTCGGTGCTCACGTCGGTCGCCGTGCCGATCGCCCGCGACCACAAGATGTTCCTGTTCGACCAGACCGGCACTGGCGCGACGTTCTTCACGCCCGACAATCCCTATATCGCGCTGATGGCCGATCCGGTGTCGAGCATCTGGCCGAAGCCGCTGGCGGATTTCCTCACGCATGACGGCCCGAGCCTCGGCATCAAGCGCGTCGCCATGCTCTACGCCACCAACGACTTCACCGGCACCCAAGCCAACGCGGTGCGCAAATTCCTCAAGGAATCGAATTCCGGGGTCGAACTCGTGTTCGACGAAGGCGTGTCGACCGAAACCTCGAACTACACGGTACTGCTGAACAACATCCGCGCCGCCAATCCCGATGCCGTCGTTCACCTTGGCTATCCGTCGAACGACATCGCCTTCCTGCACAACGTCCAGGACAGCGGCATTAAATTCAAGTTCCTGTTCTGCATCTATCCCGGCGCGGAAACCGAATTGCTGGAGAAGAATCTCGGTGCCAAGGCGCTC
>Ga0181525_10000029_pt1 | contig 123817 bp, 120 predicted proteins | sample PEATcosm2014_Bin_48_FD_121100 | JGI IMG/M metagenome (GOLD analysis project Ga0181525, IMG submission 121100) | Peatland microbial communities from MTU Mesocosm Facility, Houghton, MI, USA - PEATcosm2014_Bin06_10_metaG | ecosystem: Environmental > Terrestrial > Soil > Wetlands > Peat | place...
CAGGCTGCGGGGGCCGAGACCTCATCGCTCTAGTTTTAGCTAGACGGCGAGGGCGTACTCGTGAGAGTCCGCACGTATGGTTTTCCCGGGTGTTTTACGAGGCCGCCCGGGACCTCGACTCGCGACCACCCACACGAGCCGACCACGTCGAAGCCTGTCGTCCCCTGGGTGTGTATCTGAGGTACATCGTAGCGCCAACCAAACAGCCCGCACAACGAAGTAGACGCGGACCGAGCTGTTTGAGGAACCATCCTCCGGTCGCCCCGAGGGGCTTCCAGTCTCATGGTGGCGCGGCCTCACACCTCGGTGGCCTCGCTCTTTCAGCTCAAGTCCGCGTCTGGAGTGAACATACATTTGACACAGCCGGGGATGCAAGTGCCATGCTGAAAAGAATCCGCATCCTCCGAAAAAATGCGTCGTTTGACGCAAGCCGCGGTGCCGTTTAGGGGGCCGGAAGGCCTGCTTGAGAGACTGTGAGCACGATGGATAGCCCGCAATCAGGCTGGATCGCACCGCCGCCGATCGAGCCGCTGCCGTCAGGCGCGGCTTTCGACAAGCAAAAGCGCCGATGGCTGCGTGAGAAGCTCGGCGCGATCGGTGCTGCGATCATCGCGCTGCTCGCCAAGTTGAAGGCGGTACTGCTGCTGCTGCCGAAGATCAAGCTGCTGAGCACCGCCGCGACGGCGTTGGTGTCGGTCGGTGCCTACAGCCTGCTGTGGGGCTGGCAGTTCGCCGTCGGCTTCGTCGTGCTGCTGTTCATTCACGAGATGGGCCACGTTTTCGCGCTACGCCGCGAAGGGATCAAGGCGAGTGCGCCGATGTTCATCCCGTTCCTGGGGGCGATGATCAGTGCCCGCTCGCTCGGCGACAACGCGCTCGCCGAGGCCCGCGTCGGGCTCGCCGGTCCGATCCTCGGATCGATCGCCTCCGCCGCAGTGGCGGTCGTTGGGCTCGTCACCCACACAGGCCTACTCGAGGCGCTCGGCTACATCGGCTTCTTTCTCAACCTGTTCAACCTGCTGCCGGTGGTCCCGCTCGACGGCGGCCGCGCGATGGCGGCGATGGCGCCATGGATGTGGTTCCTCGGTTTTGGCGTGCTCGCTGCGCTTGACTTCATTGCTCCTAACCCGGTGCTGCTGATAATCACGCTGTTCGCCGGCTTCGAGCTGTACCGCCGCTGGGAGCGCCGCCGCAATCCGACACCTGCGCAAACCGCCTATTACAAGGTCTCGCCACGCAACCGCATGCTCGTCGGAGCGGTGTACATCGGCCTGATCGTCGTGCTGGCGGTCGGTATGCACTTCACCTACCTGCACCGCACGATCGGCTGAAGCTCAGCGCCGCGCCTCGCGCAGGCCGATTTCGATCTCGCGCTGCGCGTCACGGCGACGCAGAGTGTCGCGCTTATCGTGCGTGTTCTTCCCCTGCGCGAGTGCTAACTCGACCTTCGCGCGGGAACCGGAGAAGTAGATCCGCGTCGGCACGAGCGTCAGGCCGCGCTCGTTGACGCGCGCCTCCAAGCGGTCGATCTCGCGCCGGTGGAGCAGCAGCTTGCGCTCGCGCTCAGGATCGTGGTTCTCGCGACTCGCCGGCGCGTACGGCGGGATGTGCACGTTGCGCAGCCACAGCTCTCCGTCGCGGATCGAAGCGAAGCCGTCTTTGAGCTGCGCTGTGCCGCCGCGCAACGACTTCACTTCCGTTCCCTCGAGGACGAGGCCGCACTCGACGCGCTCGAGCAGGTTGTAGCGATAGGAGGCGTAGCGATTCGACGCGACATCGCCGCCAGCGACCTTTTTCTTGCCCTTTGCCACCCACCGACAGTAGCGGCTAGGAAAGCTCCAGGTCGACGCGCCCGCGTGGCGCGTCGACCGAGCGGACGAGCACGCGGACCGGGTCACCGAGGCGGACGACGCCCCCGCCGCGGGTCCCTTCGAGCATCGTCCCCTGCTCGTTGATCTCCCACCAATCGCCGCGCATCCGCCGCACCGGCACCATCCCCTCGAAGCCGTCGCCGAAGGCAACGAAGAGACCCGAGGCAATCACGCCGACGACCTCCCCATCCCAGGCCCGCTCGGAGTTCTCGCGCGCGAGCGCGAAGCAGCGCGCAACATCGTCGGCCGACCGCTCGATGTCGGCAGCATCGCGCTCGCGCATCGAGGTCCACTCGCCGAGTTCGCCCAGGCCCGAGCGGTCGGGCTCGGCCTCGTCCGAGCCGATCGCGTAGAGCAGCGAGCGATGGCAGACGAGGTCAGGATAGCGGCGGATCGGCGAGGTGAAATGGCAGTAGCGCGGCGAGCGCAGCCCGGCGTGACCGAGATTGCGTGGCGTGTAGTAGGCCTGCTTGAGCGAGCGCAGGATCAGCGAGCCGAATGCAAGCCGTCCGCGACCACTCGAGCGGACGTAGCGATCGACCACCTGGGAGATCTCGCCGACCAGCTCGCCAGCCTGCGTCGGGCCGATCTCCTTGGGCATCGGTGGCGTCGGCACGGACAGCGAGCCGAGCTGGTTGATCAGGCGCTCGACGCGGGCTGGGTCCGGTTGCTCGTGAACGCGGTAGAGCGCCGGCAGCGAACGTTCGTCGAGCAGCTTTGCCACCTGCTCGTTGGCGGCGATCATCAGGTGCTCGATCAGCCGGTGCGACTCGGTCTGCTCCCCGAGCCTCAGGCGGTGAATATGCCCGGCACGGTCGAACTCGAAAACCGGCTCGGCGCTCGTGACCTCGAGCCCGCCGCGACGCGCCCGCTCGGCGGCGAGCGCGCGCGAGGTATCGCGAGCCAGCGTCAGCGGCTCGGCCCACGGCGCCTGCGCCCGCTCGGAGCCAGCGAAGATCCTGTCGACGCGGGCGTAGTCGAGGCGCTCGTCCGAGCGAATCAGCGAGCGCACGAACGCGGTCCGCACGACACGCGCGCCATCGAAGTCGAGCTCGACGGTCACCGCCAGGCGATCCTCGCCCGGTACGAGCGAGCACTTCTCGTTCGACAGCGCCGCTGGCAGCATCGGCTCGACGGCACCGGGAACGTAGACACTTGTCGCGCGGCGCTGGGCCTCACGGTCGACAAGCGACCCGGGCGCCACGAACGCGGCAACATCGGCGATGTGAACCCAGATACGCGTCAGCCCGTCACCGATACGCGCCGCTGAGATCGCATCGTCGTAGTCGCGTGCCCCGGTCGGATCGATCGTGAAGGTCGGCAGCTCGCGCAGGTCTCGGCGCTCCGTGGTGCGCTCGCGCGCCTCGCGCGCCTCGTGCTCGACCGCGGGATCGAACCGCCGTCGTAAGCCCCGCTCGTACATCAGTGCCTCGAGAACGTCGCGGGCGACGTCGGGGCGGCCGAGTCGCTTGACGATCTCGGCGCGACCGCCGCGGCGCCCCGGCGCGAGGCGGACCAGCACCAGGTCTCCCTCGTGCGAGCGCGATCGAGCCGGATCGACCGCCAGCTGGTCACGGGCCATGCCGCGCCCCGCTGGGAACAGCTCACGGGCCACCATGAACCGCCCGCGACGCTCGAGCACCGCGGCGAACGCGGCGGCGGTCGTACTCAACTGGCGCGGGCGGCAACGAGCGCGATGGCCCGCATCAGCGCCGGGTCGCTGTGCGCCGTGACGGGCGCGCTGACGACGACGTTGGGCCGAATGCCAGAGCCACGCTTGAGGCCGCCGGCGCCGAGGTTCTTGCCGTTGGGCAGGAAGTACTCGCCAACCGTGATCGCGATCGCGCCACCGTTGGCGAGCTCGCGAACCTCCTGGAAAACGCCCTTGCCGTACGTGTGTGTGCCGACGACAATCGCGCGGTGATCAACCTGGAGCGCTCCAGTGACGATCTCGGCGGCCGAGGCGGTGTCGCCGTTCGCGAGCACCGCCATTGGCTGCGTCGCCGCCAGCGGGTCGCCGGTCGCATAGAGCGTCTCGGTCGGCTGGGCCCGACCGCGGGTCGTCACGATGATGCCATGGCGGATGAAGAGGCTCGCGACGAGCTGCGCCTCGCGGACGAGGCCACCACCGTTGTCGCGCAGATCGAGCACGATCGCGCGCGCGCCGCGATGGAGCAGGCCCTTCAGCGTGCTCGCGACCTTGTTGTGGATGCCCGAGACCTCGAATGTCGCCAGCTCGATCACCGCGACCTTGACGCCGTGAACGGTCACGAGCTCACCCGATACGAGCGGTAACGCCGCCTGCGCGATCGTCGCACGGCGCAGCGACACGCTGAGGTGGCGCGAGCCGCGTGCAACCTCCAGCGTCACGGTCGTGCCGACCCGGCCCCTGATCACCGCGGTCGAGAAGGCCGACGAGCGCCCGGCGAAGCTCTTGCCGTCGGCGCCGAGAATCAGGTCTCCCGGCTTCAGCGCACTGTGGGCAGCCGGCGAGCCAGCGATCAGGCCATCGACACGCAGCCCGCGCGAGGTCACAACGACCTGGACCCCGATACCGCCGAAGTGGCTGGCCTGCGGGGCCTTACCGAAGCTGCGGAACTCCGCCGGCGTCTGGTAGTCGGCGTAGGGGTCCTGGAGGCTGGCGATCGCGCCCGAAATCGCTCCGTTGTCGAGCTTGCTTGCGTCGAGGCGATGAAAGTAGTCCTGCTCGATCACGCTCAACGCCTGATCGACCGTTGTGTTCTGCGAGCCCGAAACGAAGGCGCTGCGCATGAACGGCGGCAGGTCTGACGGATGGCCACCGAGCCAGATGCCTGCTACAAGCAGCAGCACCGCCGCGACAACTGCCAGGGAGGTCTTCTCGATCGGGGTCTGCATAGGCGACGCGTCGCGGGGCGCAAGCCAGCGTAGCGGGCCGACCGACGGGCCCGTGCCGTTGCGCCCGAGCCGGCTGCGTGCAATAGCGTTCAGGCATGCCAACGATCTCGAGCAGGACGGCGCCGAACGGCCTGCCGATCCATCGCATCTCGATCCCCGGGACGCGTGCGCTCACGACCCTCGTCGCCTTCGACGCCGGTGCCCGCGCGGAGCATCCCGAGGAGAACGGCGTTGCCCACTTCCTCGAGCATCTCGTCTTCAAGGGCGGCGAGCGCTACACGAACTACCGTGACGTCAACGAGACCGCGGAGCGGATGGGCGCGATCCTGAATGCCTTCACGAGCCACGACATGGTCGCCTTCCACATCACCTCACGGGCGGAGGCCGCAGACCAAGCGATCGACCTGCTCACCGACATCGCCGGGCGTCCGCAGCTCGACGCCGTTGAGCTGGAACGCGAGCGCGGCGTGGTGATTCAGGAGATCGCCCGCGCCAACGATCAGCCGGCAACGGTCGCCGCGCACCTGATCGACCGCGCGGCGTTCGGCGAGCACCCGCTCGGGCGCCCGGTCCTCGGACCGCAGGAGCACCTGCGCAGCTTCAGCCGCGAAACGATCGTGAACTTCCGCGAGCGGCGCTGGGCGCCGAAACGTGGCGGCGCGTTCCTCGTCGGCAATACCGCTCACCTGCCCGACGACGCGACGCTCGACGAGCGGTTCGGTCGCTTTCCGGCGTTTGCGCCGGCCGCGCCGTTCGAGGCTGCGCCGGCATTCAAGCCGACGACGCTCGTCGAGCACCGCGACACCAACCAGTCACACCTGCGAATGACCTACAGGCCGCAGATCGATGCCGGCGACCCGCAGCAGCGCGCCGCGCTCAGCATCTACTCGACGCTGCTCGGCGGCTCGATGGGCTCGCGGTTGTTCGACGAGCTGCGTGAGCAGCGCGGCCTCTGCTATTCGGTCTGGTCGGTCGATCACAGCTTCGCCGACGCTCCGATCCTCCAGCTCGGCGCGGGCCTCGACTCTGCAAAATGCGTCGAGGCATACTCGCTTATGCGCGAGATCGTCGACACGCTGCGCAGCGACGGTCCGTGCGAGGACGAGCTGATCCGCGCGCGCAATTATGCCGCCGGCCGGCGGGTGCTCGCGTTCGAGAACTCCGGCGCGGTCGCGCGCTACGCCGCCAACCAGTCGATCGTGCATTGCGACGCGATCGACCCGGATCTGGCGATCTCGCGGATCGATGAGCTGACCCTCGATGACGTCGCCGCCGTGGCGCGAGGGATCAGCGAGGACCTCGCTGTCGCCTGCGTCGGACCGCACAGCGAAACCGACTTCAGCTGATCGCAACCATCCGCTCGATCGCCAGGCGCGCGGCGTCGGCTGTGTCGGAGGCGACGCGAACCTCGTGAACCCCGTCGCGCAGGCCGTCGCGCAACTTCGGCAGCGTAATCATCTTCATGTAGCGACAGCTCGCCTCGGTATTGGCGGCGATGAACTCGACACCGGGGGCGGCCTGACGTAGCGGGTAGAGCATGCCGACCTCGGTCGCGACGATCGCGGTGGAGCCGGCCTTGGCGCTCTCCGCGTAGCGGAGCATCCCGCCGGTCGAGAGCATGTGCACACCCTCGGCGCTGATGTCGCCGGCGGCGACGTACTCCATCGCGCTGGTCGTGCAGCCGCACTCCGGGTGGATCAGGAACTCTGCATCGGGATGTGCCGCGCGCGTCGCGGCGATGTCCGCCGGGCGGATCCCGGCGTGTACATGGCACTCGCCGTCCCAGACATGCAGCCGGCGTCCGAGCGTCCGCTCGACATAGGCGCCGAGGAACATGTCGGGCCCAAACAGGATCTCCGTGTCCTCGCCGTGCTCGGCGAGGATCTGGCGGACGACACCGACCGCGTTCGAGGATGTGCAGCAGTAGTCGGTCAGCGCCTTCACCTCGGCCGACGTGTTGACGTACATCACGACGATCGCTCCGGGATGCTGCGCCTTCCAGTCGGCCAGCTGCGCTGCGGTGATCGACTCGGCGAGCGAGCAGCCGGCGTCGAGGTCCGGGATCAGGACGGTCTTCTCCGGCGAGAGGATCGACGCCGTCTCGGCCATGAAATGGACGCCGCAGAAGGCGATCGTCGAAGCGTCGGTCTTCGCCGCCTGCTGGGAGAGCGCGAGCGAATCGCCGACGAAGTCGGCGACGTCCTGGACCTCGGGCAGCTGGTAGTTGTGGGCGAGGATCACCGCGTCCCGCGCCTGAGCGAGCTCGCGCACCTCTGCCTTGAGCTCCCAAATCTCCGAATCGCTGAGTGGCGCAGGCCCAACCGGCGCCATCGGGAGGTTCATCGTCACGCCCCGCTTACTGGCTTGAGGATCATCGAGAGGTCGAGCGCCGGCGCCGAATGCGTCAGCGCGCCGAGTGAGATGAATTGTACGCCGGTGCTCGCCACGGCCTTGAGGGTCTCGACCGTCACGCCCCCGCTGGCCTCGAGGCTCGCGCGGCCGCCGGCCTGGGCGACGGCGGCGCGCAGCTCCTCGATGCTCATGTTGTCGAGCAGCAGCCGCGGCGCACCCGCGGCGATCGCTTCGGCGATCTCCGCCGGGCTCCGTACCTCAACCTCGATCGGGAGCTCGGGATGTGCGCGACGCGCCGCCTCGACAGCCGCAGTGATCCCACCAGCGACGGCAATGTGGTTCTCCTTCAAGAGGATCGCGTCGTACAGACCGATGCGGTGATTCGTGGCGCCGCCGGCCGCTACCGCCGCCTTCTCGAGTGCCCGCAGCCCGGGCGTCGTCTTGCGCGTGTCGATGATCGTTGCGCCGCTGCCCGCGATCTCGCGCACGCAGCGCGCGGCCAGCGTCGCGACGCCGGAGAGGTGCGCGAGGAAGTTGATCGCCGTGCGCTCGCCGGCGAGCAGCGCCCGCGCCGAGCCCTCGACGCTGAGCACATCGGTGCCGGCGGCCTGCCACTCCCCCTCGGACGTAAGCCGTCGAATGCTCGCCTCGGGGTCGAGCAGCGCAAACGCCGTCGCTGCCGGGCCGAGGGCGTAGATCACGCCGTCCTGCTTCTGGGTGATCACGGCCCGAGCTCGCATGCTTGCCGGGACCGTGGCCTCGCTCGTAACGTCCCCTGGGCCGAGGTCCTCGTCAAGCGCGCGCTGCACGAGCGCGGCAACGTCGTCGGTGAGCGTGGTGCTAGGCACGCTTCCCCAGCAGATAGGCCCGCACGAACCCATCGAGGTCGCCGTCGAGGACGCGCTGCACATCGCCGACCTCGAGATTCGTGCGGTGGTCCTTGACCAGCGAGTAGGGGTGCAGCACGTAGGAGCGGATCTGCGATCCGAAATTGACATCCTGGGCTTCGCCCTTCTCGCGCGCGATCTCCTCGAGCCGCTTCTGCTCCTCGAGTGCGGCGAGCTTCGCGCGCAGCATCGCCATCGCCGTCTGCTTGTTCGAGGACTGCGATCGCTCGTTCTGGCATTGCACGACGATGCCGGTCGGGCGGTGCGTGATGCGCACCGCCGAGTCGGTCTTGTTGACGTGCTGGCCGCCGGCGCCGCTCGCGCGATAGGTGTCAACTTGTAGATCGTCTTCGTTCAACTCGATCTCCGCCTCGTCCTCGACGACCGGGGCGACCTCGAGTCCGGCGAAGCTCGTCTGGCGACGGTGGGCGGAGTCAAACGGAGACAGGCGCACCAGCCTGTGGACCCCCTTCTCAGCGCCGTAAAGGCCGTAGGCGTTCTCGCCCGAAACGCGGAAGGTCGCAGACTTGAGGCCGGCCTCCTCGCCGGGGCTCATTTCCAGCAGCTCGGTCTGGAAGCCGCGCTGCTCGGCCCAGCGCATCTCCATCCGCAGGACCATCTCCGTCCAATCCTGCGCGTCGGTGCCACCGGCGCCGGCGTTGATCGTCACGAGCGCGTCCCCGGCGTCGTAACGGCCGGAGAACAGGCGCTCCTCCTCGAGCGCCGCGAGCCGCGCCTCAACGGACACAAACGCGCCGTCGATCTCCCCCGCCAGGTCTGCATCATCGGCGGCGAGCTCCACCAACGTCTCGAGATCCGCGACGTCCGACTCGACGCTGCGGTAGAGATCGAGGCGGCGCCGGGCGCGCGCATGCTCGCTACCGACCTTCGCCGCCCCCGCGGCGTCGTCCCAGAACGCCGGCTCGCCCATCTGCTGCTCGAGCGCAGCGGCCCGCTCGCCCAGCGCAGCCGGGTCAAAGATAGTCCGCGAGCAGCTTCAGCTGGTCGCGGACTGCCGCGAGACGAGCCGGCGTCGGCTCATCTGTCGGAGCGCTCGACACCGCCTACGCCCCGTGACAGCGCTTGAACTTCTTGCCCGACCCGCACCAGCACGGGTCGTTGCGCCCGATCTGCTCATCCTCGCTGAGGTGTCGCTGCGCGACCGCAGCCATCGACGGAGCCTCCTCGGGCTCGGCGAACGCGCCCTCCGCGAGCCCGTTCTCGGCTGCTGCACCGGCCGCAGCGGCGCCGATCGCGCGCGCGCCGACCGCCGCGCCGGCTGAGTAAGTGACGTTCGCCGCGCGAGTCGAGCTGCCGGCAGCCTGATAGGGCGCCGGCCCCCCGCTCGGCGGCGCCGCCTGGAACTCGACGTGGAAGATCATCCGCGTGAAATCGCTCCAGACAGTGTTCATCAGGTCGGTGAACAGCGTGTAGGCCTCGTTCTTGTAGGCGACGAGCGGGTCGAGCTGTGCCGCGCCGCGAAGCCCGATGCCTTCCCGCAGGTAGTCCATGTCGTAGAGGTGCTCGCGCCAGCGCTCGTCGATCACCTGCAGCAGCAGGAAGCGCTCGAGGGCGCGCATGACCTCCTCACCGAGCTCGGCCTCGCGAGCCTCGTACTGCGCTCCTGCGTCTGCGAGCACGAGGTCGACAAGCTCGGCTGTGTCGGAGTGCTGGCGGTCGATCTGGTCGGCAGGAACGTTGACCGGATAGATCTGGTTGAGCGCGAGCATCAAACCTTCGAGATCCCAGTCCTCGGCGTAGTCCTGGGCCGTGTAGTCCTCGATCGTGCGCTCGAGCACGGCTCCGATCTCCTCCCGCGCGGCCTGCGCCATGTTGCCGCCTTCGAGCACCTGGTCGCGCAGCGTGTAGATCACGCGGCGCTGTTCGTTCATCACGTCGTCGTACTCGAGCACGTGCTTGCGCATCAGGAAGTTCTGCTCCTCGACCTTGCGCTGGGCGCGCTCGATCTGCTTCGAGAGCAGGCCCGCTTCGATCGGTTCCTCGTTTCCCTCGACGTCAACCGTGCCCAGACGATCGAGGATCTTGTAAATGCGGTCGCCTGCGAATAGACGGATCAGGTCGTCTTCGGCCGAGAGGAAGAAGCGCGACTCGCCCGGGTCGCCTTGGCGCCCGGAGCGCCCGCGCAGCTGGTTGTCGATCCGGCGCGACTCGTGGCGCTCGGTACCGATGATGAACAGGCCTCCGGCCTCGACGACCCTTTCACGAGCGGCTTCGATGTCCGCTTCGACCGCCGGCAGAAGCTCGGCGTACTGCTCCTCGTAGCCCTCGTCGCCGGGGCGCAGGCCGAGCTTGGCGAGCCGCGTTCGCGTCGTGTGCTCTGGGTTGCCGCCGAGCTTTATGTCGACACCGCGTCCGGCCATGTTCGTCGCGATCGTCACAGCCCCGGGGCGCCCGGCCTCGGCGATCGTCTCGCCCTCGCGCTCGGCGTGCTCGGGTTTCGCGTTGAGCACCGAGTGTTCGATCCCGCGCTTGCGCAGATGGTCGCTCAGCATCTCGGAGACCTCGACCGAAATCGTCCCGACGAGCACCGGCTGTCCGTTGCGGTTGCGCTCGACGATCTCGCGCTCGACCGCCGACCATTTCCCGTCCTTCGTCTTGTAGACCTGATCGTTGCGATCGGCCCGGACCATTGGGCGGTTTGTCGGGACCTGCACGACCGGCAGCTCGTAGATCTTCATGAACTCCGTCGCCTCGGTCAGCGCCGTGCCGGTCATGCCCGCGAGCTTGTCGTAGAGGCGGAAGTAGTTCTGCAGGGTGATCGTCGCGAGCGTCTGGTTCTCGTCCTGGACGGTGACGCCCTCCTTCGCCTCGACCGCCTGGTGCAGTCCCTCCGACCAGCGCCGCCCGTCGAGGATCCGTCCCGTGAACTCGTCGATGATCTTGACTTCGCCGTCGATCACCGCGTAGTCGACGTCGCGCTTGTAGAGGCCCTCGGCGCGCAGGGCCTGGATCAGGTGGTTGACGAGGTGGCCGTTCTCGGCACGGTAGAGATGGTCGATCCCGAGAAACCGCTCGGCCTTGGCGACACCCAGCTCGGTCACCGCAACGGTCTTGTGCTTCTCCTCCACCTCGTAGTCGAAGTCGGCGACAAACTCCTTGCGCGTGCGCGGGTCGAGACCCTGCGGTGTCTCGCCAAGGATCATCTGGGGCGCCAGGCGCGCGAATTGGACGTAGAGCTCGGCCGCTTGCTCCGGCGCGCCGGAGATGATCAGCGGCGTCCGCGCTTCGTCGATCAGGATGTTGTCGACCTCATCGACGACGGCGAAGGCGTGGCTCGCAACGTTGCGCCCGTCGGCGTCGATCCGGCCGCCGTGCTGAACCTTGTCCTCGAGCGTCTGCGCCATGTTGTCGCGTAGGTAGTCGAAGCCGAACTCGGAGTTCGTGCCGTAGGTCACGTCACAGGCGTAGGCAGCGCGCCGCTCCTCGTTGCCCATACCCGACTGGATCACACCGACGCTGACGCCGAGCGCCTCGTAGATCGGGCGCATCCAGTCCGCATCGCGGCGCGAGAGGTAGTCGTTGGGCGTGACGACGTGGACGCCCGTGCCGGGGAGCGAGTTCAAAACGACCGCCAGGGTCGCGGTCAGCGTCTTCCCTTCGCCGGTCCGCATCTCGGCGATCGCGCCGCCGTGGAGGACCATCCCGCCGATCAGCTGAACATCGAAGTGGCGCATCGACATCCGCCGCTTGCCGACCTCGCGGACGACGGCAAAGCATTCGGGCAGGAGCTCATCGAGCGGCTCGCCGGCGCGCGCGCGTTCGCGTAGATCGTCCATCCGCTCGCGCAGCTCAGTGTCCGCGTCGAGCTCGAGCTCGGCCTCATAGGCCCCGATCAGCGCGGCGCGTTGCTCATGGCGCTTGAACATCTTGCCCTCGCCGACGTTCAGTGCACGATCGAGAATGCCCATTCAGATCAGCGTACCAGCGCCCAGCGCCGCCCCAGCCGCATCCGGCTGTGCTGCAACGCCCCACGTCCGTGGGCGCCGAGCCGCAGAGACCGCGACGCAGCAGCGCGACCGACACCCAACAACGAGAATGCGCCTGAGCAAGCAATGACAGCCTCCGACACAGAGCCGGCGACCGCGGAGCCCCCCGCCGTCCAGGGAAGCGGCCGACTGGCGCTGCCCGGCGCAACGCTCGCCGTGCTCGGTGCGCTTTCGGCCTTCGCACCCCTCTCGACCGACATGTACCTCCCGGGTCTGCCGGCGATGGCGCGCAGCCTCCACGCGAGCGCCTCGAGCGCGCAGCTCACGCTGTCGAGCTGCCTCATCGGCCTGGCGATCGGCCAGCTCTTCGCTGGGCCGCTCAGCGACGCGCTCGGCCGCCGACGCCCAGTGCTGCTTGGTCTCGGCGCTTTCATCGGTGCCTCCGTGCTCTGCGAGCTCTCGCCGAACTTCGGCGTGCTGCTGGCGATGCGCTTCATCCAGGGCCTCGCCGGTGCCGCCGGCATCGCCATCGCCCGCGCGATCGTCCGCGACCGCACGCAGGGGATCGCCGCGGCGCGGGCCTATGCGCTCTTGATGGTCGTCACCGGGCTGGGACCGATCGTCGCCCCGGTGGCCGGCGGGCTACTGCTGCGCATCACCGACTGGCGCGGGATCTTCGCGGCGTTGGCGATCCTCGGCGCCGTAATGCTGCTGACAGCCTCGGTGTTCGTTCCCGAGACGCTCGCGCCGGCGGCGCGCCACAGTGGCGGACTGCGCACGACCCGCTCGGCGCTCGGCGTGCTCGTGCGGGACCGCTACTACCTCGCCAACATCTTTGCCGGGGCATTGTCGGCGGCGGCGCTGCTTGCCTGGATCGCCGCCTCGCCGTTCGTTCTCGAGCACATTCACCACCTCTCGCCGCAGCTCTTCTCGGTCGCCTTCGCCGCCAACGGCGTCGGCCTGCTGGTCGCGCGCCAGATCGGCGCACGGTTCATTGGCCGCTCCGGGCCGGCGGGAGTCTTGCGCGTCGGGCAGCTCACCCAGCTCGCCGCCGCGATCTGGACACTCGCCTTCACTCTGCTGGATCCGTCGGCCCTCGCCCCGCTGCTCGTCGGGGTCTTCGTCATCGTCGCGAGCGTCGGCGTGATCATGCCGATGGCCACGGCGCTGGCGATGAACGAGCACCGCGAGCGCGCCGGCAGCGCGTCCGGTCTGCTGGGCTTCACGCAGTTCACGCTCAGCTCGCTCGCGGCGCCGCTCGTCGGCATCGCCGGCGCCGGCAGCGCGCTGCCGATGGCGCTTACGATGGTCGCGTTCACGCTTGTCGCGGCGCTCGCGACGCTGACGGTTCGTGCTAGCGGAAGGAGCGCAGGTAGCGCTCCTGCGCATCGCTGAGCACATCGATCTCGACCCCGAGTGACGCGAGCTTCAGCCGCGCGATCTCCTGGTCGAGCGCCACCGGTGGCAGCGTCACCTGCGCCTGGCGCTCCCCTTCAGCGAGCGCAAGGTGCGCCACGCAGAGCGACTGCGAAGCGAACGAGAGATCCATCACCGCCGCCGGATGCCCAGACGCCGCCGCGAGGTTGACGACGCGCCCCTTCGTCACGAGGTTGAGCCGCCGCCCATCGGCAAGCTCGTACTCGTCGACGAGCGGCAGGACCGCGCGCGGCGAAGCGCGCGCCAGCGGACCGAGGTCCTCGAGACTGATCTCCACGTCAAAGTGGCCGGCGTTCGCGAGCACCGCACCGTCGCCCATCAGCTCGAAGTGCTCGCGCCGCAGGACTCCCGGGGCTCCAGTCACCGTGATGAAGACCTCCCCGACCGCCGCCGCCGCCAGCGAGCCCATCACCGCAAAACCCTCCATCCGCGCCTCCAGTGCCCGCACCGGGTCGACCTCGCAGACGATCACACCGGCTCCAGCACCCTTTGCGCGTGCCGCGATCCCACGTCCCGCCGAGCCATACCCGAGCACCACGACCGACCGCCCAGCGAACAGCAGGTTGGTCGCGCGCAGGATCCCGTCGAGCACCGACTGCCCGGTTCCGTAGCGGTCGTTGAAAACCCGCTCGGTGAGGGTCTCGTTGACGGCGAGCACCGGGCAGGCGAGCGTTCCGTCGGCTTCCATCGCGCGGACCCGCACGAGCCCTGTCGTCGTCTCCTCCGTCGCGCCGATCAGGCTCCCGGCGAGGGACCCCTCGTGGGCGCTCACGATCAGCTCGGCGCCGTCGTCAACGACGATCTGCGGCGAGCCCGCCACGAGGCGCTCGAGATGGCGCGCGTATGCGGCCCGATCCTCGCCCCGCTCGCCATAGACCTGCGCCCCGTGCTCGGCGACCAGCGCCGCCGCAACGTCGTCCTGCGTCGAGAACGGGTTCGCGGCGCACAGAGCGACCGCCGCGCCGCCCTCGCGCAGTGCGCGAACGAAGTTCGCGGTCTCGGCGGTGATGTGCAGGCACGCCGCGATCCGCAGACCCGCGAGCGGGCGCTCGCGGGCGAAGCGCTCGCGCACCGCGCGAAGCACCGGCATCTGGGTATCCGCCCAGGCGATCCGCGCCGAGCCCGTCTCGGCCAGCGCGGCGTCGTGCGACGCGCGCGCGCTGCGGCGGCCGGGCGGCACCTAGTAGCGGTAGTGGTCGCTCTTGTACGGGCCTGCGACGGGCACGCTGATGTAGTCGGCCTGCTCCGGTCGTAGCTCGGTCAAACGGATCCCGAGCGCGCCCAGATGCAGCCGTGCAACCTTCTCGTCGAGCAGCTTCGGCAGCACGTGGACCCGCGTCTCGTACTCGTCGCGCTTGGTGAACAGCTCAATCTGGGCGATCGTCTGATTCGTGAACGAGTTCGACATCACGAAGCTCGGATGGCCGGTCGCGTTGCCGAGGTTGAGCAGGCGGCCCTCGGACAGCAGGATTACCGTGTGGCCGTCCGGGAAGACCCACTCGTCGACCTGGGGCTTCACGTTGATGCGCGTTATCCCCGGGACCCTTGCGAGCCCCGCCATGTCGATCTCGTTGTCGAAGTGGCCGATGTTGCCAACGATCGCCTGGTGCTTCATCCGCCCCATCTGCTCGGCGGTGATGATGTTGAAGTTGCCGGTTGCGGTGATGAAGATGTCAGCCGTCTCGAGCACGTCCTCGAGCGTCGCGACCTGGTAGCCCTGCATCGCCGCCTGCAGCGCGCAGATCGGGTCGATCTCGGTGACGATTACGCGCGCGCCCTGTCCGCGCAGCGACTCGGCGCAGCCCTTGCCGACGTCGCCGAAGCCGCAGATCACAGCAACCTTGCCGCCGATCATCACGTCGGTCGCGCGGTTGATCCCATCGACCAGCGAGTGGCGACAGCCGTACAGGTTGTCGAACTTCGACTTGGTGACCGAGTCGTTGACGTTGATCGCCGGGAACAGAAGCGTGCCCGCCTCGTGCATCTGGTAGAGCCGATGGACGCCGGTCGTCGTCTCCTCGGTCACGCCGAGGATGCCCTCAGCGACCTGTGTCCAGCGCGCAGGGTCTTCCCCGAGCGAGTGCGCGAGCAGCCCGAGCAGCACCGCCTCCTCCTCCGAGGTCGAGGGGTCCGGCGCCGGAACTGCCCCGGCGGCCTCGTACTCGACGCCCCTGTGGACAAGCATCGTCGCGTCGCCGCCATCGTCGAGGATCATGTTCGGGCCGCCGTCGGGCCAGTTCAGTGCCTGATCGGTGCACCACCAGTAATCCTCGAGCGTCTCGCCCTTCCAGGCGAACACCGGGACGCCCTGAGGGTCATCGACGGTCCCATCCGGCCCAACGACGACGGCAGCCGCGGCGTGGTCCTGGGTCGAGAAGATGTTGCACGAAGCCCAGCGGACCGCGGCGCCGAGAGCGACGAGCGTCTCGATCAGGACAGCTGTCTGCACAGTCATGTGCAGCGAGCCTGTGATCCGAGCGCCCGCCAGGGGCTGGCTCTCCGCGTACTCGGCACGGGTCGACATCAGCCCGGGCATCTCGTGTTCGGCGAGCTGGATCTCCTTGCGTCCGAACTCGGCGAGCGACAGGTCGGCAACCTTGAAGTCGCGTTTGGTCAGTGTCTCGGTCATGCGAGCTCCATCTCGGTTGGGTGTGTGGCGGCTGCGATCAGCGCCTGATGCTTGTCCTGCTCCCAGCGCAGCCAGTCGTCGGCGGCGACGTACGCTGGGCGCGCCGGCGCCGTGTCAAACCAGGCGTCGACGGCAGCCCGAAGCTCCGGTTCGCCGCGCAGGCGCAGCGCGAAGCCAAGTTCTGCCAGGCCGAAGTTCATCCGCGCCATCAGCTCGCGCAGCGTCCGCAGGCGCTGAAGCTGCTCGGCGCCATACAGTCGATAGCCCGACGGCGTGCGCGCGAGCTCGAGCAGTCCGGCGCGCTCGATGTAGCGCAGCATTCGCGGCGACCAGCCGGTCGTCTCCGCTGCTTCCTGGATCGTCAGCCCGTCCATCGTGGCCGGCAGACCTTACCAAACAATTGTCAATGTAAGGCAGGGAAAGCTTGAACCATTCGCAACGATCTCAAGTAGAGCCCGGCGTTTCCGATGACTTCGCGCGATGGCAACGCCAGATTGTCTCGAACCGTCAGATGCCGCGCGACTCGCTCCCGACGCCGGGGGAACCTGGGACCTGGCCGGGCTGCGAGGACGCGGCGGGCGGGACGGCGAGCTGGCAGCCGGCATCGCTGACGCGCTCGACCTGCTGGCGCAGACAGCGAACGATTTCTCGATCGCAGCAGCCCGCGGCTCGCGCTCGGTCGGCCTGATCGGAACCGAGAGCAAGGGTCTCCGCACCGAGCTCGAACGCGTCACCGGGCGGGCGCAGTCACTGCGCGCATCCTCCTCGGAGAGCTCGGTCGCCGCGAGCGAGGCGGCTGGAATCGCCGGCGAGCTCGCGAGCACGATCGATCAGGGCATGGCGGTCGTGGCCCGCGTGATCGAAAGCCTCGACAGGCTGCGCGAACGCACCGAGGAGGTCGCCGAGCGGGTCGATGAGCTTGCGCGCGGCGAGCTACGCGAGATCGGCAATATTTCTGCGGCGATCGACCGTGTCGCCAAGCAGACGAAGCTGCTCGCGCTGAACGCCGCGATTGAGGCCGCCCGCGCCGGCGAGCACGGTCGCGGCTTCGGCGTGGTCGCAACCGAGGTCAGCCGCCTCGCCGCGGAGACAGCGACCCAGACCTCGCATATCGCCCACACGATCGCGCGCGCCCAATCGCAGATGACGACGGTGCAGCGGGCCGCCGGCGAGGCCCGCGAGCGCGCCGCCAGCGGTGCCGGCGACGCCGATGCCGGCCGCGAAGCGCTCGAGAGCGTGCGCAATCTCGTCGAGTCCTCGCGCGAGCGCACGACGCATACGGCTGAGATCGCCGCATCGCACGTCGGTGACTCGAGCTCCGTCAGCGATGCGATCAGTGCGATCACAGCGTCGAGCGCCAGGATCGAAGAGCAGGCCCACGCAGTCGCGAGCCATCAGCTGAGCCTCTCGGTCGGCACCGAGGGCGCCTCGAAGTTGATCGCTCGCTTTCGCACCGGCGGTCTCATCTCGCGTCTTCACGACCGCGGGCTCGCGCTCGCGATCGAGCTGCGCGCCGTGCTCGAGGGCGCCGTCGACCGCGGCGAAGTCTCGCTCGATGATCTGCTCTCACTCGACTACGTCAAGGTCCGCGGGGCGCAGATCGAGCGCCTGCGGCGCCTGTTTGACGTTTCGCGCGTCCCGGCCGAAGGCTTCGACCCGCCGAAGTACCTGACCGCCTACGACGAGCTTGTCGATACCAGGCTGACCGCCTGTCTCGAGGCCACGCTGCGGAGCGAGCCAGGCCTGACCGACGCCGGGGTCGCCGACCTCAACACCTATGCCCCGGCCGTCGTCAGCGCCTTCACGCAGGACTGGACCGGCCAGCCCCAACGCGACCTGGAATGCAATCGCACCAAGCGCTTCTTCCTCGCCTCCCCGGCGATGGTGCGAGCCTCACGCGCCGAGCTCGGCGTCGAGCTCCCCGTCAACGTCCTCTCGCGCGAAGAGATCCGGGCCGGCGGCGCCCGCCTTGCCGAGCGAGACAGCGATGCCCGCAGCATGCTCGTCCAGACCTACGCACGCGACACCGGGGCCCTGCTCAGCGTCCTCTCGGTCCCGCTATACGTGCACGGGCAGCGCTACGGTACCGCATTGCTGATCTGGGACCCCGAGCAGCTGCGCGCCTAGTTCTCCGGCGCGATCACTTCGATCCAGTCGAGCGTTCGCCCGCACAGCTCGCGGGCCTGCGACGGCTTGACCGTGACGAGCCGCGACTGCGTGCCGAGCGGTTGCAGCGCGATCTCCGCCAGGGAGGTGTAGTTCTCGCTGTCGGCATTACCGGGCGCGAGGTTGGGTTGCGGGTAGGTGATGGAGATCGTGTGGGTGCCGGCGTCCAGCGTAAACGGCTCGCCGACCTCGTTGTAGTCACCGAGGTTGTTCAGCTCGTTCGAGACGCTGCCGACGAGGCGGCCGTCGACGTGCACGACGAAGCCGCGGTCAAACCCGCCGCCGAGCCACAGCTTGTAGCGGTGCGGGCCTGTCGGGATCAACACGTGCGCGACCGCGGTTCCCGGGGCCGTCGCGCTCAGCGCCTGCTCAGGCTGCCCGCTGGCATCGTAGTCCTGCGTCCACGAGCTCGGCCAGGTCGTATCGGTGCCGCGCAGCACGATCGGATTCGCACGCTCGTAGGCGAGCAGCTCGCCGCCGTCCTGAGCCGCGAGGTTGGCCAGCGAGAGGACTTCCGGGCACGGCGCCACGGCCGCCGGCTTGATCGAGCACAGCGGCTCCGTGGGCTGCCCGAACTCAGCCGCGCCGCAGTAGTCGAGCGTCGTATCGCCGAGTGGTACGTGGCGGATCACGCGGTGCGTCGGGGTCGCCGGCTGCTGCCACAGCTGGTAGTACCGCCCTTGCCAGACCGGCTTGTAGCCGTAGATCGATGGCGGCTCGCTTTCGACGGGCGAGGTTCGGATCACGAGCGACTTGTACGGCCGCAGCGTCGCGAGCGGGAACGAGTCGATATCGGCAAACGCTGACTTCGTCAGCACTGCGCCGGTCACCGTCGGTAGGTTCTCGGACGGCCCCTGGCGGTACTCGGCGGGCTCGACCGGGGCACCGGCGCGCAGGAAGTGGCGGTCCCCGTAGATCTGGTACTCGTTGAAGAACGTCGGTCCCTTGCCGGCGAGCTTCGCGCCGATCGTCTGCAGCTCCGAGAGCTGGTCGCGCGGCGCGAGCGTCACGTCGCGGTACTGCAGCCAGTCCGACCACAGAACGCCGGCACCGAGCGCCACAAGGATGACGGCGCCGGCGACCAGCGCCCACGTGCGGTCCTGGCGGAACAGCAGGGCCCCGCCGACCAGACCGGCGAGCAGGATCGCCGGCGAGGAGATCGCCAACGCCTTGCCGACGAGCCACGGCGTGTAGGAGTCAAGCCACGGCGCGACGACGCCGACAAGCGCGACGAGCGCGTAGAGCGCGACCTCTGGGCGGCGCTTCCACAGTGACCACAGCACCCCGCCGACAGCTGCGACGAAGGTCAGGTAGGCGAAGCCATATCGGGCAAGCGACGACGGCGCCGCGAACAAGCCCGGGGCGGCGGCGACATCGCGGAAGTCGCCGGCCGGCCAGATGCCGGAGATCTGGAGAGCCCGCAGGGAACCGACGAGATTGCCGAGCGAGGCCGGCGAGTTCGCCGGATTCTGCGCCGAGATCGTCGAGCCCCCGTCGACTTGGAGGTAATGGCCAATCAGCAGCCACAGCGGGAATCCGCACGCAGCTGTGGCCACGAGCACCACGCCAAGCTTCAGGAACAGACGGGTGAACCCCGATGCACCAACCGTCAGGCCGACGAGCACGCAAACCAGGCCGATACCGACCGGCGCGATGTAGATCGCCGCATGCGTGCCGAAGATCGCCACGAGCCCGATGACGAGGACTGCGACACCAACGACCACGGCGAAGGGAACGATCTGCGCCCTCCCGCCGAATGAGCGCCAGGTCAACAGCAGGAACAGCGCCGCAAGGGTCGGTGCCCCGTAGATCACAGAGCCCGGACCGAGGGTAATCATCAGCGCGCCCCCGGCAACCGCAAGACTCAGGGTGTTGCGCCAGCGAATCTCCTCGCTGGCGATCAGTCGGGCGACCAGCGCCGCTGTGAGCGCGAGCAGAAACGCTGCTGTCAGCTCCTTGATCCCGCCCCAAGCTGCGTAGCCGTAAAGCAGCGCCGACAGCGGCGCGACGAATGCCACGAAGGCGCGCAGCCAGCGCCACTCGAGCAGCCGCTCGAGCAGTCCGTAGATCGAGAGCGAAAGCGCCGCGGCGCAGCACGCGAGGTATGGCTGGAAGACCCATGCGATGTCGATCCCCGTCACCCAGTGCCCGACGCCGAGCAGCATGAACGCGCCCGACGGGTATGCAGACCCGTCGAACGACCCCGGGACGTTGAACGTCGCGAGGTTGGTCTCGGCCAGCAGCTTGAAGGTGGAAAGCGGCTCGGGGAACGAACGGCCATGGCTGAACAGCTGGTCGATCAGGTTGAACCACGTCGCCGTGTCATCGAGGCGGATGTAGCCGAGGAACGTGGCCTGGCCGCTGAGGATCACCGGCGCGCCGTAGACGAGCAGCACGCCGACCGCCGCGATCGCCGGCGCCGCGCCGAGTCGCGCACGGCCCCAGATATAGCCGACACCCGCGAGCGCCCCGATCGCCGTGACAGGCGCGGCGATCGAGGCGCTGCCGGAGAACGCTGTCAGCCCGCCGGCGACGACGATCGCGGCCGCGAGACCGAGCGGGATTGTCAGCGGACCGAGCTTACGGTCGCCGGCGACCCATTGCACGAGCGCGCCCCAGCCGAGCCCGATCGCGGCGAGCACCAGCGGGAACAGGGCCCACGAGAGAATCATCGACATGCGTGCCTCAGAGCGTCTCGGTCATGGAGCCTCGCGCTGCCCGGAGCGCTGGCCGCCGTCGGAGCGCGCGATGCTAACAGCCGTGGCCGAGGGCAAGCGCAGCAGCGCCCTCACCAGGGCGAAGTAGGCCGCCTGCGCGAGGACCAGCGCGCGCGGGAGGCGCGGGAGGTAGGGGCTGTCGAGCGAAGCACTCAGCTGAGCCGCAAACGCCCTCGCCGAGACCGCCTTGGCGCCCTGCACGCGACGGCGCCGCCGCAGCGCGCCGGGCAGGCCTGCGACGGTCGCGAGGTCGGCGCGCAACTTCGCCCGCAGCCAGCCGCCGCGCGCCGCGATCGCGATCAGCCCGAGCTCGGCCGCAAAGAGCGCCGGGGAAAGCAGCGCCAGCAGGCTCGCGGGATACACGGCGATCAGCGTGCGCCAGCGATTGCGCTCGAGCAGGAACCATTTCTGCGCGCCCCTGTCGAATTCGTAAGCGTGGACCACGCGTGCGCGTGGCTCAACCCCGACCCGCTTGCCGGCGAGCCAGAGCCGCAGCCCGAGATCGAGATCCTCGCCGTAGAGGAAATATGAGTCGTCGAATCCGTCGAGCTCGGCCCAGGCACTGCGCCGAACGACGAGCGCCGCGCCGCTGGCAAACGGAGTCTCGTACCGGTCGGCCCGCAATGCGTCAGCCTGCTGCTCACACTGCCCGGCCCAGCTCATGCCGAGGAAGTGCACGGCCCCCCCGGCGCTGTTGATCCGACCGTCCGGCAGCATCACCGCGGGCTGCCAGGCAGCCCACAGCGGCTGCTCATCAGCGACAGCACGCAGCCGCTCGATCGCGTTCGAGGCGAGCCGCAGATCCGGGTTCAGGAACAACAACAGCGGCGCATCACTCGGCGTCGCACCTCGCCGGCAGCCCGCGCCAAACCCAAGATTCGCCCCCGCCTCGAGCACCTCGAGTCCCGCGTCACGGGCCCGTCGCACCGTCCCATCGCTCGAAGCGTTGTCAACGACAACGATCGTGTCGCCGTCCTCCACGGCTGCCTGCAGGTCGCCCGCGAGCTGCGCGATCGTCGCCTCGCTGTTGTAGGCGACGATTACGACGGCGAGCCTCAACGCTTGCCGACCGCGCGGGTGCTCGGAGGCGCCGGCTGCTCCTGTTCGCCCCGGGCTGCTTGGTCGACGCGCTCATCGAGTAGCGCCAGGCGCTGGGCGAGGATCTTGTTCTGCTCCGAGAGCCGCGAGATCACCATCGAGAAATGCAGCAGCAGCACGATCACGAAGACGAATCCGGCAGCGAACAGTGCATTCACCGGCGTGTAGATGTGCAGGTCGCCGGAGATCGACGTGAGCAGGCCGCGCCACAGTGCGAGCACGACCAGCGCGACGGCCGCGACAAGCCAGAGGAGCGCGTAGCGCTCCATCAGCGCGCGGCGGCGCACAAGCTCGAAGATCAACGCGAAGACGACCACCGCGATCGCGACGACGCCGACCCGCTGCAGCGTGGCCGTCGTCGGGGTCGTCTTGGCCGCGGCCAGCAGCAGATTCACGGCGCCGCCTCGGATAGCGGTCCCGGTTCGCTTTGCGGATGGCTGCGCAGCGCGCTGACGAAGACGGCGAGCAGCACCTTGAACAGGTAGTAGACGCTGACCGAGGTCGAGATCTGCGAAGTGCCGCTGGTGCGCGGCCGCATCGCGACCGCGACCTCGCGCGTGTGCAGCGCGTAGGTGTGAGCAAGGACGATCGCCTCGACCTCCGGGTAATCGCTCGGGTAGTCGCGCGCGAACAGCTCGATTCCGACGCTGTCGGTCATCCGGAAGCCGGACGTTGGATCGGTCACGCGCTGGCGCGTGATCAACGAGACCAGGCGCGCGAACAGCGCGATGCCAAGCCGGCGGGATGCGCTCGATCGGTGACCGCCGGCGCGCCCAAGGAAGCGTGAGCCCGTTACGAGGTGCGTGTCGGGGTCGGCTTGGAGCTCGGCCAGCAGGCGCGGGATGTCGCGCGGATCGTGCTGACCGTCGCCGTCGACCTGGACCGCCACCGTGTAGCCGTGCTGGCGGGCGTAGAGGTAGCCCGACTGGACGGCGCCTCCGATCCCGAGATTGAACGGCAGGACGAGCACACGCGCACCGGCCTGCCGCGCCGTCGCGGCGGTCATATCGGTCGAGCCGTCATCGATCACGAGCACATCGAACTCGGGCGCCGCGGCGTGGATCTCGCTGACGGTCGCGGCGATCGCAGCGACCTCGTTGTACGCCGGAACGATGGCGATGTATCGATTCATCCGGTCACCATGCGGCCAGTCGCATGCCACACGTTAGCGGCCGCGGCCGCGGAGAAGCTCCCATTCAGCTACCACCAGGCGGCGTAGCTTCGTCGCCAGCGCACCGATCCGCCGGCCGCGGGCGGCGGGCGCGGGATTCGCTGGACCGGCCGCGGACGCACGCGGCTCGAGCGCGCGCGTCGGCAGTGGACTCACCCGCTCGTAAACGTAAAGGCGGTACGCCGGATCATCGCCAAAGCAGGCGGCACGGAACACGCCGAGCCATTGCTCGCGGTGCTCGGAGGTCGAGTAGAGCAGCCGCTGCCGCCAGCGCGGGCGACTGCCCAGGTCGGCGAGCGCCAGCATCACGCGATCTGGTCCCGCGTGCTCCGCGGCAAACCTCCAGCCGGCCGGCGTCGGCGGTACCGCCGACGTGGCGAGCACGAAGACGAGCTCCGCCGCGGTGGCGAAGGCGCGTTCGAGGAGCTCCGGCTGCTCTGGGGCCAGGACGGCGATCGCCCGTGCTCCGCTCGGGATCGGCGTGGCTGGGGTGACGGCGATGACCTCCGGCGCTACGGCTGCGAGCGTCGGGTGTGGAGCACACAGCTCGACCGTGTCCGCCGGCGCAATGCCGCGGTGCTCGAGCGAGGCGAGGACGGGCGCCGCCAGCGCCAGGGCGTGGAGCGTCGGCGGCGACGCGCTCCTCGCCAGCTCGGGATAGTCCGGGTAGGTCGTCCGCCAGCCACTCGACGCCTGCTTGCGGGCGAGGTAATCGGGGTGGCGCTGCGGGTCCTGATCGCCGAGATGAGTTGCGTAGACCTGAGCAGCGACTCCGACCCGATAGCCGGCGCGCCGGATCGCGTGTGAGGCGATGCCGTCGCTCATGTAGCGGACGCTCAGCGCCGCGCGTCGGATCAGGTTGAGCCAGACGCCCGTCGCGGTCTCGAGGATCTCCCGATCGACCACGCGCGCGGTTTCGACGTGTGCGTTGCGCGCCGCACTGACGCTGTCGAGTCGGACCCCGAGCAGGCCGAAGTCGGGATGGCGCTCGGCGAGCTCAACGAGACGGGTCAGCCAGCACGCTGCGCCCTCTGGCACGCTCACCACGAGATCAGCGTCGGAGAGCACGAACAACTCGCCGCTGGTCGCCGCGATCCCTCGCTGGAACCCTCCAAGGTGCTCGTTTCGCTCGTTCCAGATGATCTGATGGAAGCGCTGGGCGTTGTCGCGCAGCCACTGGCGCGTGGCAGGCCCGGAGGCGTTGTCGACGATCGTCACTCGGTGGGGCCAGACGGTCCGCTGCTCGAGCTTCTCGATCATCTCGGCGAGGAAATCCAGCCGGTTGTAGCTGAGCAGGATGATGTCTACCGGCTCAGCCACGCGCCACAGCCTAGCCCGGACGGATGCCGTTTCACGCCGCGCGAAGCACCACGTAGCAGCAGTCGGCGCCGAGCAGGCGGTTGATCACGGCCACCGCCGGATAGACAGCCGCACCGATCGCATAGGAGAGCCAGAGCTTCCAGCCCGGAGTCCAGCGTCCCGCGATCACATAGTGAACGCTGTAGGCGACCGAGATCACCGTCGCGTCGGTGCCGCCTGCGACCACCTCAAGCCCCGTCCTCGCAGCCGCGATGTCGAGCGCGCGGGCGGAGAAGTGCTGGAGGTGGCGCGGCAGATCCAGCGGAAACCAGCGTCCGCGAAAGGCGCGCAGCTGCCAGCAGCGCCAGTTGGGGACGTGGATCGCGACGACGCCGTCGGGCGTCAGCAGCGCCCGCGCAGCGCGCAGCGAAGCGAGCGGGTCGGGGATGTGCTCGAGCGAGTGCGAGAAGACGATGAGGTCGAACGACGTCTCGCCCCACGGCTGGTCCTCGAGCGTCCCCTGGTGCACGCAGAGACCCCGGCGGCGCGCCCGCTCTGCGACCGCCGGGGCCGGCTCGATGCCGAACGCCGACCAGCCGAGGGCCTCGTAGTGGGCGAGCAGCTCACCAGAACCACACCCGACATCGAGGACGCGACCCGGTGCCGCGCGTGGCGGCGTGAACGGCAGGCGCCCGAATCGCCGCGCGCTCGCGCGCGATCGGTAGGCAGCGCGGGCACTCTCGAGCAGTCCGGTCGGTACGGCGTCGGCGTAGAAGTCGCCAAAATACTCGCCACCGTAATACCGCTCGAGCTCCGCCCCGCGCAGCTGCGGATCGGTCACGCCGTAGCTACACGCGCGACACTCGAGTACGTCAAACGGCCCGTCCCCCGTCACCAGCCGGTCGATCGCACAGACGCCGCTGCGGCGCAGAACACCGCCGCACAGCGGGCAAACGCTCGGCTTCACTACTCGCGCTCGGCGAGCGCCTGCTTGAGCTCCGTGAGTGCGACCACGGGCGTCGGATCAACCCCGGCGAGGATCGCCAGGTAGCAGGAAACGAGATCACCGAGCAGCACCAGGGAGCAGACGCGCTCGAGCGCGCTGGTCCCGACGGTGGTCAAGATCTCGGTGAACCGCGACAGCGGCGCGACCTCCTTGGCGGTCAGGTCGATTCGCGCGCGCAGGCGCGGATGCGTGTCGCAGTCATCGAGAAAGATCGCGCTGAAAGGCGCCAGCCCGGGGGCTCCGCCCCAGCCCGCGATCTCGTTGTGGTCGAGCTCTGGCAGCTCACCCCAGAACGCGGGGAGCTTGGCGTTCTCGTTGATCTGCGTCTTCCAGCGATAGGCCAGAGGGGCCGTCAGCGCGGCGCCCGCGATCACCGGCACGGTTCCGTGGAGGCTCCGCGCGAGCGACTTCCCGAGCGTGTCCTCAGGCGCGTCCGGCCCCCACTCGCCGACGAGCCGTTGGAGCGCTTGCGCGGCGACATCGATCTCCGCCGCCAAGCGTGGCCCGGCCCCACACAGCGCCGCGACCTCGAGTGCCGCGACAAGCAGATAGGCGAGCGCCGCTCGCGGCTGGAAACCGCCGGGAATCGGGATCACCCCGACGCCATCGGCGCGCGCCAGCTCAGCGAGGCGCCCACCGGTCGTCGCGACGATCCGCCGTGCTCCAAGCGCACCCGCTGCCTCATAGCAGGCGAGGGTCTCCTCGGTCTCGCCTGAGTAGCTCGCGCAGAGCACTGTCGTGTCTGGCGTCGTCCAGGGCGGCAGGCCGTAGCCACGGACCGAGAGGATCGGACGCGAGGCGCGGTCGCCGAGCGCGGCGCTGGCAAGCGCACCACCGATTGCCGAGCCGCCCATGCCGGCGACGATCAGTCCGCCCGGCGTGTCCTGGGCCTCGAGTCCGGCCGACTCGACGCGCCACAACGCGTCCTCGAGCTGAGCGGGCAGGCCGAGAATGTCATCGAGCAGCCGCGAGGAATCGAGCGCTCCGATGCTTGCACGGTCGAGCGCGACCATCAGAAACCGACCGCTCGGTCCCCGAGCACCACGCCGGGCGAGATTCGCAAGCCGGCGGCGATGACGTTGTGCGCTCCGATAACAGCATCCTGACCGATCATCGCGCCGCCGCGCACCTCGGTGTGCGCGCCAATCGATGCACGCTCGCCGATGACGCAATCGCGAATCACACAGCGCTCCCCGATCCGCGCCCCCGCGAGGACGACGGCGCGCTCAAGTCGCGCGCCGGCCCCGACCTTGACGCCGGCGCCGAGGATCACCTGGCTGCCCGCGTGGGAGTCCGCGGCGAGCTCGCACCCCTCGGAAATCAGTGCCGGAGACGTGACATGTCCTTCAACCCGAGCCGAGCCGGCAATACTCAGGTGGTCGCTTCCCATGCGCTGCGCAAGCGAGGTCTCGAGCCGCCCCTCGATCAGGTCGAAGCTGCCCTGCAGGTAGGTCGCCGGGCTGCCGATGTCGAGCCAGTAGCCGCTCGTCACATAGCCGTACATGCCGTTCCCGATCAGGCCCGGCCAGATCTCGCGCTCGATCGACACAGCGCGACCACTCGGGATCAGATCCAGCACGCTGCGCTCGAGTACGTACGCACCGGCGCTGATCAGCGCGTCGAGCTCCTCGGTGGTGGCCTCGGGCTTCTCGAAGAACTCGCTCACCGCGAGGTCGGCGTCGACCCGCACGAGGCCGTAGGCGCTCGGGTCCTCGACGCGTGCGAGCGCCAGCGTCGCCGTCGCACCGGTCTGCACGTGCTGCGCGATCTGGGCGCTCAGGTCCATGTCCGTCAGAACGTCGCCGTTGCAGACGACGAAGCGGTCGGTCAGCAGCTCGGCGGCGAACTTCAGCGCGCCACCGGTCCCCAGCGGATCGGGCTCATCGACGTAGCGCAGTCGCAGGCCATACTCGCTCCCATCGCCGAGCACGTCGCGGACGCTCTCGGCGAGGAAGCCACAGGAAAGGATCACCTCGTCGATCCCGTGGCGATGCAGCCACTCGAGCATGTAAGCGATGAACGGCCGGTCGACCAGGGTGACCACGGGCTTGGGCGTCCGCGCGGTCAACGGGCGCAGCCTCGTGCCGACGCCGCCGGCAAGGATCAGCGCCTGCACGACTAGCGCTGCGGCCGAGCGGTCACGACCGGCCGATCCCCTCGTAGACGAGCCCGGCTGCCCGGACCGCGCCAGAATCGAGCGCGTTACGCCCGTCGATCACGAGCGTCCCGGCCATCGCCCCGGCAACCTTGCTCCAGTCGAGCGCGAGGAACTCAGCCCACTCGGTCACTAGCACGACAGCGTCTGCCTCGCGGACGACCTCGAGCGCCGAGTCGGCACAGTCGAGCTGCGGCATCACCTTCTTTGCCTCTTCCTCGGCGATCGGGTCGTAGGCGCGCACGACAGCGCCTTCGGCCTCGAGGCGGGCCGCGAGCACGATCGAAGACGCGCCGCGCATGTCATCGGTGTTCGGCTTGAAGGCAAGACCGAGGACGGCGACGCGCTTCCCTGCAAGGTCGCCGAGGTGGCGCTGGAGCTTCGCGACCACGCGTCGCTTCTGTAGCTCGTTGACCTCGATCACCGAGCCGAGCAGCTGGAAATGGTAACCGGAGTTGGCGGCGAGCAATTTGAGTGCGCTGACGTCTTTCGTGAAGCACGAACCTCCATACCCCACACCCGCCTGGAGAAACTTCGGCCCGATCCTGTCGTCGAGGCCGACGCCCTTCGCAACGGCCAGCACATCGGCCCCCGTCTCCTCGCAGACGTTGGCGATCTCGTTGATGAACGAGATCTTCGTCGCCAGGAACGCATTCGCGGCGAGCTTGATCATCTCGGCGCTCGCGACGTCGGTGCGGACGATCGGCGCGCCGAGTGGCTCGTAAAGCGCGGCGACAGCGTCGCCGCGGGCGTCGCCGTCATCGCCGATCACGACCCTGTCGGGGTGCAGGAAGTCATTGATCGCCGAGCCCTCCTTGAGGAACTCGGGACAGGAGACGTAGCCGAGCCCACCCTTGCCCTGTTCGGCGAGGACACGCTTCAACGTCCGTCCGGTTCCGCAGGGCACTGTCGACTTCATCACGAGCGCGTGGTCTAAAGAGGCGGGAACGGCATCGACGACGGCGTGAACAGCCGAGAGGTCGGCGTCGCCGGAGTGGGTTGGCGGGGTGCCGACGCAGACGAACAGCAGGCGCGCCTGGGCGACAGCGTCGTCGAGCGTCGTCGAGAAATGCAAACGCTCGCGGTTCTCGGCGATCAGTTCGGTCAGGCCCGGCTCATAGATCGGAACCACGCCGCGCTCGAGCTGCTCGATTTTGGCAACGTCGATGTCGACACAGAAGACTTCGACGCCAAGCTTCGCGAACCCGGCCGCCGTCACCAGGCCGACATATCCAGTGCCGATCACGCCGATCGGCTGGCCCGCAGCTGTCATCGGGCGGGAGGCTATCGGAGCAGAGCGACCGCCCCGCCGTCGGTCAGGCGCCGGTCGCCCCGGTGGCGGAGGTCGTGCTCGTGGTTCCGGTCGAGCCGCTTGGGCCGCTCGTTCCTGTCTGTGGCAGACCGCTGGCGTACGTCACGGTGAACGCATCACCGGTGGCTCCGAGCGCGCCAACGCTGGCTGCGGACGACTGGCGGTGGCTGAAGAACTGCTGGCGCGGCTGGCCTGACTGGAGGTTGATCGCTCCATAGATCCAGTCGGGGTCATCGATCACACCGGCGTGGGCGCCGTCGACTCCGATCGACGTCGCGCTTGCGTTTGTGAAGCTGACGCTGCCGAAGTTGGTCAGTGTCAGCGGGGTGCACGTGTTCTGGTTGCAGTTCGACGGCGCCTCGGCGATCCATTCCGCGGCACTGACGTCGGGGCGCGGGTGGCGCATCGACTTGCGGTGTGTGTAGCTCGCGCCGCTGGTGAGGTCGGTCAACTCGACCGTGGCGCGATCGCCCTTGACGCTGACCGAAGCCGAGATCGTGTCGCCTGGCGAGATCGCAATCCTGTGGATCCGGGACGGACCCTGCGGCACGTACTCGTACCAGGCGTAGTAGGAGACCTGGCCGGCAGCGCTGCAGTCGGCCTCGGAGCCGACCTGCTCGAGCGACTTCGAGCGCACCTTGTAGCCGCCGAGCCCAACCCAGAAGGCTGAGAACGTCGGCTCTCCCGGCACGCAGCTGGCGCTCGGCTGAACCCAGACGCCCGAAACCGACGTGAACCGCTTGGCGAACGCTTGCGTCGAGGCGTCGGTTGTCGCCGCGTAACCGGCCCAGTTGGTGCTCACCTGGCTGGGCAGCTCTGTAGCGTACGCCACCGAGGCAGCCCCGGCGAATGACATCGCGACAACACCAGCCAGGGCAATCCGCCGCTTTCCCGCTCGGGACATCAGTCGTCGCATGGAACTAGCAAAGCACTCTAGGCGAACCGATAAAGCACCCCTTTGGACGCGATAACGATCACCTCTGCAACAACGCTCATCGGTGAACGCGTTGCGGCGTAGCTGTTAGCGCTCCTCGAGGATCGCCAGAAAGGCCTCGGCGCGGCGTCGCTCGCGTACTGCGCGGGCAGCCTCCTCGGTGCCCGGCGCCGCCGCCTCATGCGCGCTCACGGCTTCGTCCCTGGCCCGCTCGAGCTCGCCGCGATCGAGGCTCTCGATCTCCCGCGCCTCCTCGAGCAGCAGCAGCGCGTGGTTCTCGGACATCTGCATGAAGCCCTCGGCCTGCGCGAAGCGGATGATCTCGTTCTCGGCGCGGTAGATCCGCAGTTCGGTCGGCTCGAGCCGTGCGAGCAGCGGTGCATGGTTGGCGAGGATCGCGATCAGCCCAACCGTCGTTCGCGTCGAGATCATCTCGACCTCGTCGTTGAACACCTCGCCCTCGGGCGTCAGGACCTCGCAGGGGAACTTCGTATGCGCCATCTACTCGCCCTTCTTGGCGTCCTCGACCACCTGGTCGATCGTCCCCTTGAGGAAGAATGCACGCTCGGGCAGGTCATCGTGCTTGCCTTCGATCAGCTCCGCGAAGCCGCGCACGGTCTCGTCGATCGGGACGTATTCGCCCGGCGTGCCGGTGAACTGCTCGGCGACGTTGAACGGCTGCGAGAGGAAGCGCTCGATCTTGCGCGCCCGCTGGACGGTGATCTTGTCCTCGTCGGAGAGCTCGTCGATACCGAGGATCGCGATGATGTCCTGGAGCTCCTTGTAGCGCTGGAGGATCTCCTTGACTCGGTTGGCGACACGGAAGTGCTCCTCGCCGATGATGTCCGGCTTGAGGATCGTCGAGGTCGAGTCGAGCGGATCGACCGCCGGATAGATCCCCTTTTCCGCGATCGTCCGCGAGAGAGTCGTCGTCGCGTTGAGGTGAGCGAAGACCGACGCCGGCGCCGGATCGGTGAGGTCGTCCGCGGGCACGTAGATCGCCTGGATCGAGGTCACCGAGCCGGTGCGCGTCGAGGTGATTCGCTCCTGCAGCTGGCCCATCTCGGTCTCGAGCGTCGGCTGGTAGCCGACCTGCGATGGCATCCGCCCAAGCAGCGCCGAGACCTCCGAGCCTGCCTGGACGAAACGGAAGATGTTGTCGATGAACAGCAGCACGTCCTGCCCCTGATCGCGGAAGTACTCGGCCATCGTCAGGCCCGACAGGGCGACCCGCATGCGCGCGCCCGGCGGCTCGTTCATCTGGCCGAACACGAGCATCGTCTTGTCGAGGACGCCCGACTCCTTCATCTCGAGCCAGAGATCGTTGCCTTCGCGCGAGCGCTCGCCGACGCCGCAGAACGCAGACAGACCGCCGTGCTCTTTGGCGAGGTTGTGGATCAGCTCCTGGATCAGCACCGTCTTGCCGACGCCGGCGCCGCCGAACAGGCCGACCTTTCCGCCCTTTGCGTAGGGCGCGAGCAGATCGACGACCTTGATCCCGGTCTCGAACATCTCGGTCGTCGTCGTCAGCTGGTCGACCGGCGGCGCACTCTGGTGGATCGGGCGACGCTCCACGGTCTTGGACAGCGGCTTGCCAAGATCGATCGGCTCGCCAAGCAGGTTGAAGATCCGCCCGAGCGTCTCCTCGCCGACAGGCACGCTGATCGGCGCGCCGGTGTCGGTCACCTCGGCGCCGCGCGCAATGCCGTCCGTCGTATCCATCGCTACCGCACGCACGCGGTCGTCGCCAAGGTGTTGCTGAACCTCGCAGACGAGGCGCTCGTCAACGCTGGCGGCGACGCCCTCCTGCTCCTCGGCGCCGCTCCCTCGTTTGACGGTGATCGCGTTGTTGATCGCGGGCAGGTGTCCGTGGAAGACCGCCTCGATTACGACGCCCTGAATCTCCTCGATGTGGCCCACGTTCTGAGCCTGCGCCTTGGTGGCGGTCCTCGCCCTCGTGGCGGTCTTTGGCTTGGCGGCTGCTGGCATCTACGCTCCTTATCAGGCCAGCGACCCGGCGCCGGCGACGACTTCCAAGATTTCCTGTGTGATCTCAGCCTGGCGCGCCCGGTTCATATCGAGCGCGAGGGCTTCGATCAGCTCACCTGCGTTGTCGGTCGCGCTGCGCATCGCTGTCATCCGCGCGCCGTGCTCGGATGCTGCCGACTCGAGCAGCGCCCGGTAGATCGAGATCTCGACGTAGTGCGGGACGAGCTGGCGCAGCAGACCGTCGGGCTCGGGCTCGTACTCCGGGCTGCCCTTGCGCCGCTCGCCGTGCTTGGGCTCGAGCTCGTCCTCACCATCATCGCCCTGCAGTGCGGCAGCCGACGCCGGCAACAGCGTTTCGCGCGTGGCGACCTGCGTCAGCGGCGAGATGTACGCGTTGTAGAAGATCTCGACGCGATCGACGGCGCCGTCAAGGAAGGCGGTGATCACGTCGCCGGCGATGCTCCGCGCGTCGGTGTAGCTGGGGCGGTCGGTGAAGCCGGTGTAGCCGCCGGCGAGCTCGCGGCCGCGGAAGTTGAGCGAGGAGACGCCGCGGCGTCCGCTCGCGTACCAGACGGCGCTGCGCCCCTCGGCCTCGAGCTCGCCGGCGAGCTGTGTTCCGGAGCGCACGATCTGCGAGTTGAACGCGCCCGCCAGCCCGCGGTCCGCGGTCACCAGCAGGATGCCGACCTTGGGCTCACTCTCGTGGGCCGCAAGCAGTGGCACGCGCTTGATCTCGCCGCCGGCGTCGAGCGCTGCCTGGCGGGTCATCCGGCGGATCGCGTCGGCATAGGGACGGAGCGCCGAGATCCGCTGTTCGGCGCGCCGCAGCCGCGCTGCCGAGACGGCCTCCATCGCACGCGTGATCTTCTGGATGTTCTTGAAGCTCGCGATGCGAGTTCGTACTTCCCGTTGTGAGGCCACGGCGTCGGCAGGAAGCGGCGGCTAGGCCGCTGCCTCCTCCTCCTTTGGATCTGGTTCGGTGTCATCGCTCGCGGCCGCAGCTGATCCATTCTCGGACTGCTTGACCAGAGCCTCCGGCGGGGCATCGGGATCAAGCGGCTGGCCTTCCTCATCGAGGTCGTAGCCGAACTGCTCGGCGAAGTCGGCGAGCACCTTGCGCGTGTCTTCCTGGACGGCGTCTGACCAGTCGCCGTCGGCGATCTTCTTGCGCAGGTCCTTGTGTGAGGAGTGCGCCTGCTCGACGAGCTCGGTGAGGAACTCGGGCACGCGGTCGACGTTGATCCGATCGAGGAACCCGTTGGTCGCGGCGAAGACTTGCAGCACCTGGTCCTCGACGGCCAGCGGAGCGCGCTCACCCTGGTTCAGCGACGCGACGAGGCGCTCGCCGCGGGCCAGCGTGCGCTGCGTGTCGGCGTCGAGGTCGGAGCCGAATTGCGCGAACGCCTCGAGGTCGCGGTACTGGGAGAGCTCGAGCTTCATCCTGCCGGCGACGCGCTTCATCGGCGTGATCTGGGCGTTGCCGCCGACGCGCGAGACCGAGATGCCGACGTTGATCGCCGGGCGGACGCCCGCGTTGAACAGCTTTGGCTCGAGGAAGATCTGGCCGTCGGTGATCGAGATCACATTCGTCGGGATGTAGGCGGAGACGTCTCCGGCCTGCGTCTCGATGATCGGCAGCGCGGTCATCGAGCCGGCCCCGAGGTCGTCGTTCAGCTTGACCGCGCGCTCGAGCAGCCTCGAGTGGAGGTAGAAGACGTCACCCGGGTAGGCCTCGCGACCGGGCGGGCGCCGTAGCAGCAGCGACATCTGCCGGTAGGCATAGGCGTGCTTTGTCAGGTCGTCATAGATGCACAGTGCGTGCCCGCCGTTGTAGAGGAAGTACTCGGCCATCGCGCAGCCGGCGTAGGGCGCCATAAACTTGATCGGAGCTGCTTCATCGGCAGGCGCGGCAACGATGATCGTGTTATCGAGCGCGCCCTCCTCGCGAAGCGTCTCGGCGAGCTGTACGACTGTCGACATGCGCTGTCCGATCGCGACGTAGACCGATACGACGCCGCTGTCGCGGTTGTTGATGATCGTGTCCAGCGCGATCGTCGTCTTGCCGGTCTGGCGGTCGCCGATGATCAGCTCGCGCTGGCCGCGCCCGATCGGGATCATCGAGTCGATCGCCTTGATCCCGGTCTGCATCGGCTGGACCACCGGCTGGCGCTGCACGACGCCTGGAGCCTTGAACTCCGCTGGGCGCGTTTCAGTCGTGTTGATGTCGCCCTTGCCGTCGAGCGGGCGGCCGAGCGGGTCGACGATGCGACCGAGCAGCGCCTCGCCGACAGGCACCTCGAGCAGCTCGCCGGTGCGCTTGACGATGTCGCCCTCGCTGATCTTCTCCCAGTCGCCGAACAGCACGGCGCCGACGTTGTCCGTTTCGAGGTTGAGGGCGAGGCCGACGACGTCGTTGGGCAGCTCGAGCATCTCGAGCGACATCGCGTTCTCGAGGCCGTGGATGCGCGAGATGCCGTCGGACACCGACAGCACGGTGCCGACCTCGGTCAGCGTCGCGGTACCTGCGTCGAGCCCTTCGATCCGGCTCTTGAGGATGCTTGTGATCTCATCGGGATTGATCTGCATGTGCGATTGGGCTCCTTGCGTCGCGGCCGCCGGCTAGGCGGCGCGTGCGACCTCTTTGCGTAGTTGTTCGAGGCGGCTGCGAATCGATGCGTCGAGGATCGAGTTGCCGACGCGCAGGACGATGCCGCCGATGATCTCCGCGTCGACGGTGCTTGTGAGCTGGATCTCCTGGCCGGTCTGCTCGCCGATCCGCTTGCCGATGTCGTTGACAGTCTTCTGGTCGAGCTCGATCGCGCTGGTCACCTCGACCGGCAGCAGGTGGTTCTCGACATCCCAGAGCTCTTCGAAGCGCGCCCGGATCGCCGGTAGCACCGCCATCCGGTGACTGTCGATCAGCAGCGCGAGGAAGTTCGAGAACAGCGGGTCGGCACCCGTCACTGTCTTCGCGAGCCCCTCCTGCTTCTCGGCGCTCGGGAAGTAGGGCGAATAGAAGAAGACCTGGAGCTCCTGGCTTGCCAGCAGGGCCTCGACGAACTGCCCCAACTGCTCGCGGACAGCGTCGAGGTTGCCCTTGTCGCGGGCGGCATCGAACAGTGCGCGGGCGTATACGTTTGCGATCTCCTGCATCGGCGCCTCAGTTCTCCGAACCCTCGAGGACCGTGAAGTCGAGCTCGCCGAGCGCGTCCTCGACGAGCCGGCGCTGATCGGCTGCGCTGAGTGTCTTGCGCGTGACCTTCTCGGTCGCGAGGATCGTCAGCGTTGCGACCTCCTTGCGAATCTGCTCGAGCGCCCGCCGCGTCTCGGTCTCGATGTCGCGTTTGGTCTGCTCAAGTAGCTTCTCGCGGCGCTCACGCGCCTCCTCGAGCGCTTCGCGCTCGTGCTCCTTGCCGGCCTCACGCGCACGGCCGACGATTTCCTCGGCCTGGGTCCGGGCGAGCGCCAGCTGTTCGCGATACTCGGCGAGGACCTGCTCGGCGTCGGCGCGCAGCCGCTCCTGGGAGTCGATCGACTCTTGAATCGTTGCGGCGCGACGGTCGAGAGCCTCGCGGATCCGCGGGAAGACCGCCTTGTTGAGGATGAACAAGGAGATCCCGAACACGAGGAGCGTCCAGATCATCAGCCCGACGTTGGGTGTGATCAGGAATGAGCCGCTGGATGATGCGAGTGGTGTCACCGCGAGCACGTTCTTTCGTTAGGCGAGGACGTAGCCGATGAGCCCGCCCACCAGCCCGTAGAAGAAGGTCGCCTCGGTCAGCGCGAAGCCGAGCCACTGCAGACCTGTCAGGTCACCTTGGACCTCCGGCTGGCGGGCGACCGATTCGTAGACCTTGCCGAACAGCATGCCGATTCCGGCGCCGGCGCCCGCAGCGCCGCCACCGGCGCCGACGCCGATCGAGATCGCTTTGCCGGCGTCTACGCCGATTGTGTCGTTCGACGAAGCCGCCGCTGCGAGGAGCGGGTTGATGATTGACAGGAACATATGAGCAAACAAGTGGACTCCTTATCAGGGCTAGTGTTCGGACACCGCGCCACCAAGGTAGATGGCGGCGAGTATGGCGAAGATGAAGGCTTGCAGGCCGGCGATCAGGACCGCCTCGAACAGGTAGATCGCAACGCCGAACGGAAGTAGCGCCCAGGCGAGGAATTTCACGCCGAGGATCACCGCGAGCCAGCCACTCATGAACCCGATCAGCATGTGGCCGGCGAGCAGGTTCGCCCACAGGCGGATCGTCAGCGACAGCAGCCGCAGGATGTTGGAGAGGATCTCGATCGGGAAGATCAGCACGAGCATCAAACCGCCGACGCCTGCTGGAATCAGGCTCTTCACGTAACCGATCGGCCCGTGGGAGCGAACGCCCTCCGCGTTGAAGGCGATGTAAACGACAAGCGCGAGCACAAGCGGGAACGAGATGTTCGTCGTCGCCGCGAACAGCTGGAACGTCGGCAGCGACGTGCCGAAGAGGTGAACCTCGTCGCCGGTGTTCACGGGCAGCGGCAGGTAGCCGAGCAGGTTGGAGACGAGGATGAAGAAGAACAGCGTCGCGACGAACGGGAACCACTTGCGCGCCATGTCCTGGTCCATGTTGTCGTCGGTGATCTGCTGGCGGCAGATGCCATAGGCGAGCTCGACCGCTGTCTGGATGCGGTTCGGGCGCATCCGCATGCGCTTCGCGACCCAGACCATCAGACCGACCGTGATCACCCCCGCGAGCACGAGGTAGAGGACCGCCTTGTTGAAGTCGATCGGACCGAACAGATGCGCCCAGGACACGATCTTGAACTCGTTCTGGGGCAGGAAGCTCTGGTTCTTCTTGCCCGATCCGAACGCCACTGCGATCGCGATCGTGCCGCCGAGCCAGGCGATCACGATGCCGGCGGCGATCTTACACCGCCTGCTCCACCCCCGGATCGACGTCATCGTGCCGCCTGCCTCTGCGGCGGACCGCTGCCGATGCGTATCAGGAACGCCACCGTGTATTCGCAGAGGATGATCAGGGCCGCCGTGAGGCTGACCGCCCGCGGTCCGACGACGATCGCGACGATTATCCCGCCGGCCAGCAGCCAGATCCGCCCGAACGCGTCGAACAACGTGTATCCGAGGTGCCTGACGGGGTTGCGCACCTTCTGGATCCAGCGCTTGTCGGCCGCCTGTACAGCCCGCTGTAACAGCCAGGTCCCCGCGCCGATCGCGTAACCGACCGGCGGCGCCCCGAGCGGCAGCGCGACCGCCGCGCCGATCGCCAGCAACACCAGGTCGGCATAGCGGACGAGGTTCATCGATGGCTCAGAGATCGCGGAAGCGTCTAACGACAACGCCGATCCCAAGGAAGAAGCCGACGCTGAAGCCGACCAGCAGCAATGGAGCGAACCCTCCGAGCAACGCGCCGAGGCCGGCGCCGATCCCGGTGCAGGCGAGCGTGACGCTCAGTCCCAGCATTCCGGCGCCGGCGACATCCCGACCCGTGAAGCGCTGGCGAGAGCCCGTCATGCTCGTTCGCCGGCGTGCTCATCTCGAGCGGCGCCGCAGTTTGAGCTTGCTTGGTTTTGGAGGCGTCTTGTGAAGCATTCATCGTGGCGCCCCCCGACAACCACAGACGCCCGCGTGACAGCTTGCCACGCGTACCGTCGCGCACCGGGAGGCGGGGCGCTACGACGACGGCGCGAGTGTACATAGCCCAGCACTTTGTAACAAGCTTGTGACAATCGGCTCAGACCGCCACGCTGGGCTCGAGGCCCTGCCTGGCGAGTTCGTCGAGTACGCGTGGCAGCGCTGCGGCGGTGCGCTCCCAGGAGCCGGCGGCGCCATAGTCGTCGGCGTCATGCAGCAGCAGCACCGAACCGTCTGCGACACCGCCTGCGAGAAGCCGCTCGGCGATCGACTCGGGGGTCGCCCGGGCCTCCCAGTCGCGCCCCCAATGGGTCCAGAGCAGCGGTCGCCATCCGTTGCGCCACGCGATCGTCAGGGCGGCTGCGTTAAAGATCCCGTAGGGCGGCCGGTAGCGCTCGATCGGCATGCCGGCGGCATCCTCGATCCGCGCTTGTGCCCGCGCGAGGTCGTCGGCGACGGCGCGCGGGCCGAGGCGTAGGAGGTTGCGGTGGCGGTCGCAGTGCAAGCCGATCTGGTGTCCGGCGGCAACGATCTCGCGCGCCAGCCCCGGGTTGCGCTGCACCTGCTCACCGACGAGGAAGAACGTTGCCAGCACACCGCGCTGTGCGAGCTCGGCGAGGACGCGCGGCGTGCCCTGCGCGTGTGGACCGTCATCGAAGGTCAGGGCGTAGCCACGACCGTCTCGAGTCGTCCGCGAGATACCGAAGGCGGCGCGCAGCGGCGCCGCGTAGTAAGCAAGCGCGGGCAGCAGATAGGTGCCGCTCGCCAGCGAACAGGTCAGCGCGACGCTACCGCGTACGGCCAGGCTGCGATGATCGGGCCCCGTCATGGTCTCCCTGTTTCTGGGTATTGCCGCCGCGACCGGCGCGTCAGCGCTCTACAGCCTAGGGGTCGGCTTCCAGTCGATCGATGCTCGCATGGCCGGCGACCAGTACACGCTGCGCCTGTCGCTGCTCACGCACCTGCTCCGCCGCGGGCGCTGGCTGATCGGTACGGCGATGAATGCCGCAGCCTGGCCGTTGCAGATCGTGGCGCTGCTGTTCGCGCCGCTCGAGGTTGTCCAGCCAACGCTCTCGGTGGGCCTGCTGTTCCTGCTCGCATTCGGCGAGCGAGTGCTCGGCGAACGACCAGGACGACGCGAGAAGCTCGCTGTGTTCGCGATCATCGCCGGCGTCGCCGGCATCGCTGCGCTCGCGCCGGAGCGGACGATCTCGCCGATCCACGGCGTGACCCCCGTTGTCGTGCTGGCACTTCTCGGTGCCGGTGCGACGGCTCCATTCGTCGCGCAGCTGATCGGCCGACCGGTCGCCAACCTCTCGATGGTCGGTGCCGGCCTTGCGTTCGCCTGGGGAGCACTGGCCACGAAGTTGCTCTCAGACGACGCCTCGGCACACCACTGGCTGAACGCGGCGCTCTGGGGAGTCGGCGCGATCGTCGCGTCGCTGATCGGATTGACGGCGGAGATGAGCGCACTGCAGAAGCGCGCGGCAATCCTCGTCGCCCCGGTCGTGTTCGTGGCGCAGACATTGGTCCCGGTGATGCTCGCGCCGCTGATCCTCCACGAAAGCTTCCTCGACACTCCCCTATCGGGGGTCCCGCTGCTGCTCTGCCTGGTTGTACTGCTGGCGGGCGCGGCGACGATCGCGCGCTCGCCGGCATTGCTGGCATTGAGCGGGCACCGCGAACGCGAGGCCGCTCAGGCGGCGTTGGGCGACGGCAGCGGCACCCCGGAGAGCCCCGAATGGCGGAGTCTCGAGGCGACGTCGTCGAGTGCCTTGAACGAGCCCGCCGATCCGGCGAGCCGGACCACGACGATATCGCCGCTGCCAAGCGATCGCGATACGACCGGGTCGCCCGGACCGACCTGAATCGCGCCCACCACGCCCTGGGCGCCGGCGACATGGGGAAGCAGCAGCTCGGCGACCGACGGATCGGCCGGCTCGAGGTAGTAGAAGTGCTTGCTCAGGTGCAGGCTATGCGCCGCTCGCCGCAACTCGGCGGGGACGTGGATCCAGTGCAGGAAGCCACCGCGGTTGACCGCCGGGACAACACTGTCGCCGAGGTAGCGCAGGCGGCGGAGAACCGCGCGGCTGGGCGTCACCGTGGTCGCGAATGTGGCCTCCAGCCCATCGCGCTTGAGCCGGTTGGCCACCGCGATCGTCGCCTTCGGCTGCGTGCGCACGACGACAAAGGCGGAGTCGAGGCCGTGCGTCGAGACGGTCTTGACCTGATGACTGACGATCGCGGCGAACGCGTCGAGCTCGTCGGTCGACATCACCCACACACCGATGCCGAGCGCCATAACCGCCGAGGTGACCGCGCTGACTGCGCGCAGGCGCCAACGGGCGATCGGCCGCACTCGGAACGGCGCCCGCAGCACGACGTCGGCGGCATCCGCGGCGGTCGACGCCGGCGAGTGGCAGGGTTGCTCGCGGCGTCCACTGCGCTCGACCTGTGCGACGAGCTCGTCGGTCGAGTCGGCAAGAACCAGCAGCTCGTGCGCTGCCATCCGCCGCGTGTTGAGCTTCGCGTGTCCGACCGGAAGACCATAGGAGACCACCGGGCAGCCGCGCGCCATCGCTTCGAGGCAGGTCACACCGCCGGTTGAGTGCACGAGCACGTCGGCTGCGGCGAGCAGCTCGGGCATCTTGTCGGTGAAGCCGAGCACACGGACACGCTCGTTGTCGGCAAAACGCAGCGCGAGGCGCTCACGCGTCTCCTCGTTTCGGCCCGCCACGCAGACGATCGTCGCATCCGGAATCGTTGTCAGCTCCGCGACAGCACCGTCGAGGTCACCGACGCCCCAGCCGCCGCCCGAGACGACGACGACATGGCCCTCGCGTGGAAGGCCCAGCGCTGCGCGCGCGGCGGCCGGCTCGCGCGGCTCGAGGAACTCGGCCGCGATCAGCGGGCGGACAAGCTGGGCGCTGCCGGGGCCGGCGATTCGCTCGACGTCGCGGACCGAGGACTCATACATCACCAGGTGCGCATCGATCCCGCGCTGGGCCCAGAAGAACAGCCCTGTCATGTCCGTGATCGTCGCGACCGTCGGCACCTCGAGCATGCGCCGGCGGCGCAGGTGGGAGAGCACGACGGTGATCGCCGGATAGGTCGATACGACGACGTCGGGGGCGTGTTCGGCGATTGCGCGGGCCAGCGGCTTTGCGCCGAGGCGCGTCAGCATCAGCTTCGTCAGCCCGCGTACCGGGGGGGCGTGTCCGAGCAGCCAGTAATACAGCGAATAGGAGTGTGGCGCGACCTTGAGCTGGGCCTTGTAGCCGTCCGAGACAACCGACCGCAGCAGCGAGCCCATCGCGGCGAGACCGTCGATCAGTGTCACCTCGACGGGCTCTCCGGAACGCTCGAGCTGCTCGCGCAGAGCGCGAGCAGCGGCGGCGTGTCCTTCGCCAACGTCAGCGGAGAGAATCAGGACGCGACGCGGCTTTGCCGCGCTTGGCGCGGGGCTGTCGTGTGGATCGCGCGAAAGCAAGTCTAGGTCGGGCGCCTGAGCCCGCACACCACTTTATCGGCCCCAGGAGAGAAAACTAAGGAATTCGTACGAAAGCTGGCCCGGTGTGCCCGTCGCGGCAACGATAGTCGATACCCCGGTTGGCTCCAGCAGCGACTATGTACCGATGGCAGCTTCGCCGATTGACGCCGTGGAGCGGCGGCCCCAGGCGATTGCCGGAGATCGCTCGCTCGCGCAGCGCGCCGAGGCGGTGATCGGCGGCACAGCGCTGATCGCGCTAGTGCTCTGCATGCTGGCGCTGGGGGCAAATGCAGCGTCGGGCCGCTCGAACTACGTGCCTTCGGGTGTGCACCGGTTCCCCGGTTGGCTGGCAGGCCCGTTGGCGCCGCTCGGCTTCACGACCAGCCACGCCGTGCTGGAGGGCCTCGTGATCGCGATCTGCGTTTGCTACGCGCTCGTGCTCGGCTGCCTGCGCTCGTTGTCGGCGCGGCAGATCTGGGGCGGCGTGATCGTCGGTGCCGTCGCGGCGATGCTGGCTCCGCCGCTGCTCTCGACCGACATCTTCGGCTATCTCGGATTCGCGCGCTTGGGTGTCCTGCACGGACTCAGCCCCTACAGCTTCACGGCGAACGCCGCCCCACACGACGCCGTCTTCCCCTATCTCGGCTGGCACACCGTCACCACGCCCTACGGGCCCGCCTTCACGCTCCTCAGCTACGCGCTCGTCCCGCTCGGGCTGGCCGCCGGAATCTGGACGCTCAAGCTGATCGCCGCCGCGACAAGCCTCGCCACCGTCGTGCTGATCGGGAAGATCGCCAGGCGTCTCGGCCGCTCGCCGCGCTGGGCGGTAGCGATGTACGGGCTCAATCCGCTGGTTCTCGTATTCGCCGTCGGCGGCGCGCACAACGACACGCTGTTCGGCGTCCTGCTCGCCGCGGCGGCATTGTGGATGCTGAGCGGTCGCGACCGCGCTGCCGCCGTCGCGACCGTCGGCGCGATCGCAGTCAAGGTCTCGGCCGGCCTGATGCTTCCGTTCGCCTGGCTCGGCGCGCGCCGGCGCCGGGCGTTCTTGAACGAGGCGGTCGCTGCCGTGGTCTTGACGGCGGCGATCTCGTTCGCAATCTTCGGTACGCACCTCAGCGGAATCGAGCACGCGCTCGTCGGCGAGCAGAGTCAGCTTGCCCGCCACGGCGTGCCGGAGGAGATCTCCGGCCTGCTCAGGCTTGGCCGCCCCAACGCGCACGGTGTGCGCCTCCCGGAGGGCGTGCGCGCTACGTTCATCGTGCTGTTCGCGATGGCGCTGGTCGCGACGCTGTGGCGCGCATGGCGCGGCGCCTGGTGGCTCGACTGCTACGCCTGGGCGACGCTGGCGCTGCTCGCCTGCAGCGCCTGGCTGCTGCCCTGGTACGGGATGTGGGCGCTGCTGCCGGCCTCGGTCAGCGGAAGCCGCCGTCTGCAGGCCGTGACGCTGGCGGCGTCGGCCTACCTCGTGGCGATCAAGATCCTCTAGAGCCCGGCGAGCAGGCGCGTCGCGGGGTTGCCGCCGGCGGCGCAGGCCGGCGGTACGCTCGAGATTGTGCAGTTCGGCGTTCGGCCCCACGCGTCGAGGATGTTCGCGACAACGTCATAGCCCGGCCGCGTCTGACCGTTCCAGGAGATCAGCGCCGAGTCCCAATTGGAGCCGCGCGAGACGTTCCAGTCGTAGAAGTAGATCCGCTGGATCCGGTGGCTGAGGTTTGCGAGCTTGGTCAGGATGAAGCGGTCAACCCTTGCAGCGTGCTTGGGGTTCTGCGGAAAGCCAACCTTCGATGCGTTGTGACGGTCGACGATTCCGCCGGTTTCGGTGAACCAGATCTTGCCCCGCACGGCTCGGAGCAGAGCTTCGGTGGTACCTGTCTCGAGACGGTTCGCGCCGACGTAGTTGTTGATCCCCCAGATCGCCGGCTGACCGTGGACGAGGTTGACGAACGTGCGCGCCCACGAGTCCAGCGGGTAACCCTCGCTGGACGGCACGTCGAGCAGGTCCGGGGCGAGGATCGTGCAGCTCGGACAGTCCTTGCGGAGCACTTCGTAGAACTGTGCTGCCCGCTTCGGGTCCGTTGACGTGCCCTCGAGGTAGAAGTTCGCCTCGTCCCAGGTCTCGAACTGCGTGACCCAGGGGTAGAGCGCGCGGATCTGGCGGAAGGCACTGGAGAACTGCTTGACCGTCGGTAGGTGCCGCTGCGTGGCAACGCTGCCGTTGTCGTGGTCGAAGGTGATCAGAGGCGTCATCCCGGCCGCCTTGGCGGCGCCGATCCACGTCGCGAGGCTGCGGCGAGCGGAGCGCCGCGAGAGCACGTTCCAGGGCACGTCGTCGCGGACGTCAGTGATCCCGAGCGCGAGGAAGCGTGGGTCGCCGAACATCTGCGAGCTGTTGTCAGCGACGCCGACGACAGGGTGCGCGGACGCCACGCCAGGCAGCGCTGCGAGCCCGCAGAGAGCGAGCAGGAGTGTGCGCCGCGGGCGGAGCATCCGCGGCAGCCTTGCAGATCAGCCTGCGCGTGGGGTCAGTGATGGGCTGTTGGCGCGCAGGCCGGCGGCGCCGTCGAGACCGCACAGTCGGGCTTGATCCCCCACGCGGCGAGCGTGTCCGCGAGGACGTCGTAGCCCGGGCGCGGCTGGCCGGACGCCGAGATCAGCGCCGAGTCCCAGAGGTTCCGTCCGCCGGCGGCGCGCCACTCATAAAGGTAGATCCGCTGGATTCGCGGGCTCAGGCTCGCGATGTCACTGAGGATGAAGCGGTCGACCTGCGCTGCGTGTGCGACGCGCTGGGTGGAGGCGGTCGCGGCGTGGGTACCGTTGCTGATGATCCCGGCGACCTCGGCGATCCAGACCTTGCCGCTGACCGCGGCGAGCAGCTGCTTGGTCGAGGCGGTGCTCATGTGGTTAGCGCCGACATAGTCGTTGAGCGCCCAGTACTGCGGCTGCGAGCCGAGCTCGCGGATGAACTCGTGGGCGTAGCGGACCGGCGAAACCGCGTAGCGCGGCAGGTCGAGCAGGTCCGGGGCGAGGATCGTGCAGGTCGGACAGTCGTTGCGCAGTGCCCTGTAATAGCCGACGACGCGCCCGACGTGGGTCGAGGTCGGCTCGCCGAAGAAGTTCGCTTCATCCCACGTCACGAACTGCGTCACCCACGGGTAGAGGTGGCGGAACTCGAGGAAGGCGGCGCTGTAGCTTGCGACGCTCGGAAGCTTGTACCCGCCCGCGCGGTCGAATGTGATCAGCACCGAGAGCTTCTCAGTCCGCGCATCGCCGAGCCAGGCGGTCAGGCGCCGGCGTGCGTAACCGCCGCTGGCGAGAATGTTCCAGGGGATGTCGTCGCGGACCTGGGTGATGCCGAGCGCGCGAAAGCGGGGATCAGCGAAGACGTAGATGTTGTTGTCGCCGATCCCGACCAGCGGGTGGGCGCCGATCGCCGGTGTCGTCGCGGCAGTCGGGCCGAGGCTCGGGCGAACCGGGGTCGAGCCGGTCGCCCCGGTCGCGCCGGGCGACGGGCGGGTGGCGGTCTGCTTGGGCGCGTGAGAGCTCGACGACCCGCACGCGGCGCAGAGCAGGCCGAGCGCGATGGCGGCGGCACATTGACGGCGCATCACTCGCAACAACGCACCATCGAGCGCGGTGTAGCGCTGCGCAGTTGTCGTCCATCGCAGCCGGGCATTGCGGTAAAACGCTACGCGACGGACCAGGCAACCCAGGAGGACGAGCGGGTGCGAAGCGGACGGGCCGCAGCGACGTCGGGGAGCCTGCGGCCTCATCGGCGGTGGCTGAGTGTCGCCCCAGCGGTCGCGCTGGCGCTCTTTCTGGCCTCGCCGGCAGGCACGCTCGGTGCGAGCCACCCGCGCTGCTTTGGCGCGGCGTCGCGCGACCCGCTCCACCGCTGCGACAACGCGGCACTCGACACCGCGGTGACGCCGACGCCGAACCAAGCGCTGCTGATCCCCAGCGCCCCGTGCACGCCGATCCCGTCGAGCTTCGTCTGCTCGTTCGGCGTGTCGCGGACGAAGGCGAGCGCAACGATCGCGCTGCTCGGCGACAGCCACGCGGATCACTGGCGGGCTGGGCTCTGGCCCGTTGCGCAAGCGCTCGACTGGTACGGCATATCCGTCACCCACCCGAGCTGCCCGTACTCGCTCGCCGAGCTCGTTCCGTCGAATCCATCCCAGCAGGCCTGCATCGCTTGGAACGATGCGGTGATCCAGTGGTTCGCCCAGAACCCACAGGTCACGACCGTTTTCGTATCCGACCACCCGGGCGCCGTCGAGCGAGCACCGGGCCAGAGCGAGGAGGCGGCGCTTGTCGCCGGCATCGAGGCGGCCTGGGCCAAGCTGCCGGCGACGGTCAAGCACATCGTCGTGATCCGCGACGTCCCGTTCATCGAGCAGGACACGCTGCAGTGCGTCTCGAGCGCGCTCGCCCGGCACCTCGACGCCGGGACCACCTGCGCGTTTCCGCGCTCGCGCGGACTGCACCAGGATCCCGACGTCTTGGCGGCCGAACAGTTGCACTCCCCGCGGGTGCAGGTCATTGACCTGACGCAATTCTTCTGCGGCAGCCGCCGCTGCTACCCGGTGATCGGGGGCGTCCTCGTCTACAAGGACTACTTCGATCACCTCACCTACGAGTACGCGACGACGCTCGGGCCCTACCTGCTACGGGCGGTGCGGGGCTTGATGAAGAGCTGGCATTAGAGCCGTTGCTCTTCCCGACGATCCAGTTCGCGATCTTCTTTCCGCTGGTCCTCGCGGGCTCGTGGGCGCTGATGCCTCACCCGCGGGTCTGGAAGCCGTTCATCACCGCCGCGAGCTACGTCTTCTACGGCACCGCCGGCTGGACATTCTGCTTTCTGCTGGGCGGCGTCACGCTGTGGAACCAGCTCGCAGCTGTCGTCCTGCATCGCACCGCGGACGAGCGGCGACGCCGCCTGATCGTCGCAGCGGCGATCGCCGTCGACCTCGGAGTGCTCGCGATCTTCAAGTACTACGGCTTCTTCGTCCAGCAGTGGGCCGACGTGTTTGCGCACTTCGGCCTTGGACCGCCGCTCCCGCTGCTGACGTTCGCACTGCCGGTAGGTGTGAGCTTCTACACCTTCCAGGCAATCTCCTACGTCGTCGACGTCAAGCGGCGCCATATCGAGCCGGCGTCGCTGATCGACTTCGCTGTCTATCTGAGCTTCTTCCCGCATCTCGTTGCCGGGCCGATCGTGCGCTCACGCGAGTTCCTGCCCCAGCTTGCAAAGCCGCGCGACCCGCGTGCTGTCGCAGTCGGCTCTGGCCTGTGCCTGATCGCGCTCGGTGTGATCAAGAAGGTCGTGATCTCCGACTACCTCGCGTCAAAGCTCGTCGGCCCGGTGTTCGCGGTCCCGCAGGCCTACCACACGCCCGACGTTCTGCTCGCGGCCTACGGCTACGCGGCGCAGATCTACTGTGACTTCTCGGGCTACACCGACATGGCGATAGGTCTCGCGCTACTGCTCGGCTTCGTACTGCCGCAGAACTTCCGCAGCCCCTATCGCGCAACCGGCTTCCGCGACTTCTGGCGCCGCTGGCACATGTCGCTGTCGCGCTTCATCCGCGACGACCTCTTCATTCCGCTCGGTGGCAGTCGCGGTGGCACGGTCCTGACCTATCGAAACCTGATGATCACGATGGTGCTGGTCGGCCTGTGGCACGGTGCCGCCTGGACGTTCGTTCTGTGGGGCGGCTACCACGGTGTCGGTCTGGTGGCCGAGCATGCGCTCGGCGGGCGCCTGCGGTTGCCGACCTGGCTGCGCTGGCTCGTCACCTTCCATCTCGTGGTCCTTGGGTGGATCCTGTTCCGCGCGACGAGCCTGCAGAACTTCTGGGCGTTCCTGTCGCGCCTTGGCAGCTTCGGGCGGCCGACGCTCTGGACCGCGCCGGTGCTGCTCGCGATAGTAGTCGCGATCGGCTTCCAGCTGTTGCCGGCGCGGCCGGCGCAGAACTTCCAGCTGCGGATCGAAAGCCTGCATCCCCTGCTGCTCGGCGCCGGGCTCGCCGTGGTGATCGCACTGGCCGGCGCTACGGTATCGAGCCAGGGCGTTCCGCCCTTCATCTACTTCCGCTTCTGAGCGATGCCGGCACCGCGCGACGACAACCTGATGGAGCGCTTCGATCGCCCGCAGCTACGGCGCTTCGGCGCGCGCCATGCGATCGCGTCGGTCTTCCTTGCGGCGGCGCTGCTGATCGTCTTCGACGGCCACTCGGTGCTGAAGGCGGGCGATGAGATGAACCCTGGACTCGGGCGCACGATCGTCGTCGCGGTCGGCAAGCCGAGCAGCGCGATCGCTAAGAGCACGCCGATCGCCGCGGCTGTCTCGAGCGCGACAAGCTTCCTCAACCCCAACCTGCCGTTGCGCGGCGCCGGCTTCAGCGCCGCCCTCGGCGCGACCGGCCAACCGGGCGAGGTGACCCCGTCGGCGTTCCCGCCATCGGCGATCGGCGCCCCGCCGGCGCCGAAGCGGAGGCTCCATTCGCTGCTCGTGACCGGCGACTCGATGTCCGAGCCGCTCGACTCAGACCTCGCCGGCGATCTGATCGGCGACGACGTCCACGTGACGCAAGACCCGCACATCGGCACCGGCATCTCGACGACCTTCGTCGTCAATTGGGCGCAACTCTCGGTCGCGCAGGTCAAGGCCTACCACCCGCAGGCAGTCGTGATCTTCATCGGCGCCAACGACGGCTTCCCGATGAGCGGTCCGAACGGCCGGCAGGTGTCGTGCTGCGGCGCCCAGTGGGCCGCGATCTACGCAAACCGCGTGCGTCAGATTGCAAATACCTACCGTCAAGGCGGCGCGGCGCACTTCTACTGGCTGACCCTCCCGACCCCGCGCGACCCGGCACGAGCGAGGATCAGCCGCGTTGTCAACGCGGCGATCGCTGTCGGCGTCGCGCCATGGGCTTCCGAGGTCACCGTCCTCGACACGGTGCCGATCTTCACGCCCGGCGGGGTCTATCGTGATGCGATGAGGATCGGCGGAGCCGAGACGATTGTGCGACAGTCGGACGGCATCCACCTCAACGATGCGGGTTCGAGCCTGCTCGCGCGGGTCGTGCTGGCGGCGATCAGACAGCGCTTCACCTACTAGATCCGAGCCTGGAGAGGACTCTCGATGCGGGCCAACCAACGTGTAGACAGAGCAATCCGGCTGTGCGCAGCGGCGGCGCTGGCCGCGTCCTGCGCGTTAGCGCCGGCAAGCTCGAGCGCTGCGGCGCCCCTCGCCCACGCGGCCGAGACCTGCCTACCCTTGCCGCACTACCCCGGTGTCGGCTACTTCACCTCACTGACGGCCAGCGGAACCAGTTGCGCGAGCGCCAAGAAGGTCGCGATCGCCTACTACCACTGCCGTATCGCCCACGGTGGTGTGAAGGGCCGCTGCCCCGGCGGCGTGCTCGGCTTCAAGTGCAGCGAAGTTCGCGATTCGATCCCGACCGAGATCGATGCGCGGGTAACGTGCACGAAGGCGCACGAGAAGGTCGTGCACACCTACCAGCAGGACACCTGAGGCTCTAGCTCAGGTTGAGCCTGAGGTTCCGCTTGCGGCAGTCGTCGCGCTGGCGCCCGATGTCCCGCTGGCGCCGGTCGACGCGGCGCAGGGGGGCGGCGCCGTCGAGATCGCACAGTCGGGCGTTGTGCCCCACGAGGCGAGCGCGTTCGCGACCACGTCGTAGCCCGGTCGCGGCGAGCCGTCGTAGTTGAGCAGCGCCGAGTCCCAGCCGGCGTGGCGGCGGACCGGGCGCCACTCGTAGAAGTAGATCCGTTGGATCCGCGGGCTGAGGCCGGCGACCCGCGTCAGCAGGAAGTTGTCGACGCGCGCAGCGTGCTTGGCCGTCAAAGCGAACCCGACCTTGCCGTGGTGGGGCAGCGTGACGATGCCACCGGTCTCGATCAGCCAGATGTTGCCGGTCACGGCGCGCAGCAGCGCGCGCGTTGATGTCGTCGACAGGTGGTTGGCGCCGACGTAGTTGTTGAGCGCCCAGTACGCCGGCTGGCGGCGCGCGTCGTGGACGAACTCGTGCGCCCACCGCGCCATCGGCACTGCCTGGCGCGCGCTCGCGACGTCGAGTAGGTCGGGCGCGACGATCGTGCAGCTCGGACAGTCGCGGCGCAGCGCCAGGTAGTAGCCGGCTGCCCTCCGCGGCGCCTGGGCGATCGCTTCGCCGTAGTAGTTGGCCTCGTCCCAGGTCACGAACTCCTTGACCCACGGGTAGAGCTTGCGAAATTGCCGGAAGGCACTGCTGAACTGCGCGACGCTCGGAAGCTTGCGTGACTGGCCCTTGCGGTCGGAATGATCGAAGGTGATCAGCGGCGTCATGCCGTCAGCCCGAGCAGAGGCGAGCCATGCCTCGAGCACTTTCAGGCGATAGTGGTCCTTGTACTTCTTCGAGAGCACATCCCAGGAGACATCGAAGCGCACGTCCTTGATCCCGAGCGCGAGAAAGTGCGGATCGGCGAACATCTGCAGGTTCTCGTCGCCGATTCCGACCTGCGGGTGCACCGCCCGCACTGCCTGCGCATCGATCGCCGGGACGACCAGGCAGCACAGTGCGCCAGCCGCGCCGAGCAGGACTCGGAGTCGTCTCACACTCCTATGACCCGCAAAGCGGGCGAAAAGTCGCGCTAGCCGCGTCGCCCACCGCTCGCGCGGCGGGGCGGCTGATCGACCCGTGTCGCCGTCGACCCGGGCGGCGGAGCTGCCGCCGAAGTGTCACGCCGGCTCGCCAGCCACGCCGCGCGACCGCGGAACTTGACGATCTCAAGCAGGTATACGAGGTAGATGCTGGCGAGCGCGACGATCACGCCGTAGGCAAGCATCACGAGGCTCCAGCCGAGGTTCAGGCGCCCGTGATGGTTGCTGTAGGGGACGAAGCGCAGGGCCAGCGCGAGCCCCGCGAGCATCAGCGTCCACGCGTAGAGGTAGATCACGCTCCGACGAACGCTGAGACCGATCCGCGCCATCCGGTGGTGAAAGTGCTCGGCGTCGGCAACGTAGACCGGGCGCCCGTACTTGAGCCGCTTGAGCACGACGAACGTCGTGTCGAGAAACGGCACGGCGAGCAGGATCAACGGCAGCGCGAAGGCGACCGACGCCGTCGTCTTGAGGTCACCCGTAACAGCGATCGTGCCCATCAGGAGCCCGAGCAGGTTGGCCCCGCAATCGCCCATGAAGCTCGAAGCCGGATGGAAGTTGTGCAGGAGGAAGCCGAGCGCTGCCCCGGCTGTCAGCGCCGCGAGCACGCCGGCGGCGTTCTGGCCGAGATCGAACGCGATCACGGCGAAGGCTCCGGCGATGATCGCGCAGACCCCTGCAGCGAGGCCGTCGACGCCGTCGGAGAAGTTGACGACGTTCATCATCCCGACGAGCCAGACCAAGGTCAGCGTCGGGCCCGCGTTGGGGAAGTGCAGGGCGCCGATCAGCGGCAGCGTGATCTCGCGCACGACGACGCCGTAGCGCTCGGCAATGATCGCCGCGGCGATCTGGCCGAGCAGCTTCGCCAGCGGATGCAGATCGAAGCGGTCGTCGAAGGCACCGACGAGCACGATCAGCGCGGCGGCAATCAGCACGCCGTGCCAGTGCACCGCATCCGAAATGAGGCGGCCGTGGCGATGAACCGCGTGCGTGACGTCGGGCAGCCAGAGCAGCCCCGCAACCAGGACCGCGGCGAAGATCGCGAGGCCACCGAGCAGCGGCGTGGCACGCGCCGACAGGCCGCGCTCGCTCGGCTGATCGACAGCACCGACCCGCCGGGCAAGGCGCATCGTCACCGGCGTCAGCACAGCGGCGACCACAGTCGCTACGCCAAACGCATATAGCGCATCGAGCCCTGAAGGATTCATACGCTGCGCCAAAGCATCGCAGGCGCACCTGTCCGATGTCGGGCGGCGCCCGCGGGAGGCTGATCAGACTGTCGCGTGCGCGCCGAGCTCTGCGTAGAGCGGGTAGCGCTCGACGATCGCGACTGCGCGTTCAAGCAGCTCGCCGCGCAGCGCTTCGAAGTCGGGGCCGAGGGCGAGGCCGATGATCTCGCCGATCTCGCGGAAGTCCTCGGTACCGAGTCCGCGCGTGACCATCGCCGGAGAACCGATGCGCAGGCCCGACGTGACGCGTGGCGGGCGTGGATCGAACGGGACCGCGTTGCGGTTGACGGTGATGTTGACCTGCGCCAGGCGGTCCTCGGCGTCCTGGCCGCTGAGCTCGCTGGCGCGCAGGTCGACGAGCACCAAATGCACGTCTGTGCCGCCGGTCAGCACCTCGATCCCGTTGCCAGCGTCGAGCAGCGAGCTTGCAAGTTCTCGTGCACCGTCGAGCGTGCGCTGCTGGCGCTCGCGGAACTGCTCACTCGCGGCGATCCGCAGTGTCACAGCCTTTGCCGCGATCACGTGCTCCAGCGGCCCGCCCTGCTGTCCCGGGAAGACTGCCGAATCGATCTTCTTGGCGAGCTCGGCGCGGCACAGGATCAGGCCGGCGCGCGGCCCGCCGAGGGTCTTGTGCGTCGTCGTCGTGACGACATCGGCGCCGTGGGCGATCGGACTCGGGTGCAGGCCCGCGGCGACGAGACCGGCGAAGTGCGCCATGTCGACCATCAGATAGGCGCCGACCTCGTCGGCGATCTCGCGGAAGCGCGCGAAGTCGAGCTGGCGCGGGTAGGCCGACCAACCCGCGAGCAGCAGCTTGGGTCGGCGCTCGCGCGCGATCCGCGCTACCTCGTCCATGTCGATCAGGCTCGTCTGTGGATCGACCTCGTAGGGCGCGATGTCATAGAGCTTGCCCGAGACGTTGATCTTCATCCCGTGGGTCAGATGGCCGCCGTGGGCCAGCGACAGGCCCATGATCGTGTCGCCGGGGTCGAGCAGCGCGTGGTAGACGGCGGTGTTCGCCTGCGCCCCCGAGTGCGGCTGGACGTTCGCGTGCTCGGCCCCGAACAGCGCTTTAGCGCGGTCGATTGCGAGCTGCTCGGACATGTCGACAAACTCGCAGCCACCGTAATAGCGAGCCCCGGGATAACCCTCGGCGTACTTGTTGGTCAGCACGCTCCCCTGACAGTCCAGCACTGCCTGCGGGACGAAGTTCTCCGAGGCGATCAGCTCGAGCGTGCGCTGCTGGCGGTCGAGCTCGAGCGCGAGAATCTCAGCGATCTCAGGATCGACCTCGGCGACAGGCCGGTTGAAATAGTCATGAGGCAGAGCTTCGGCCACCGTCATCCGAGCTTACCAGCGGTCCCGGAGCGCCTCCTCGACCGCCGGCGCTGCGACCGCGCCCTCGCGAACGACGCGCCAGGTGCCGTCGTGCTCGTAGGTGCCGAGGTCGATCACCGTCGAGGCAAGGCCAGGCAGCTCGCCGCCGTCGAGCACCAGATCCGCGCCGGCGCGGATCGTCTGCGGTACCTGCTCGAGACGCCGCGCGTCGGCGTCGCCGGCGTGGTTCGCACTCGACTGCAGCACCGGCAGGTCGAGCGACAGCCCGACGTCGATAACGCGCAGCCCGAGCCGCTCGCCGCCGGTCAGCGGGAAGCGCCGCTCGGGGTTTGGCAACAGCAGCGTCACCGCTCCCGGTAGCAGCGCGTCGAGCGCGAGGCGCGTGCGCGGGCCGAGCTCCGGCAGCAGAGCGAGGGCGACATCGAGTGAGAAGCACAGCAGCGCCGCGGGCTTGGCGGGTGCTCGGCCCTTCAGCGCGTAGAGGCGCCGCACCGCGGCTTCGCTCTCGGGGTCGCAGCAGAGCCCGTAGACGGTGTCGGCAGGGAACACCGCGACCCCGCCACTCACGATGCATTCGCGCAGCGCGGCGGAGTCGCCGGTCGCGCTCACGAGCGCCGCCGCGCGATGATCACCCGCTCGATCCCGGCAAGGTCACGACGCGCCTCGGTCGTCGCATAGCCGGCCTCGATGCAAAGGGCGGCGACGCTACCGCCCTGGCCTTCACCGAACTCGACGGCAAGCAGCTCGGCGATCGTCGAGCTTGCCTGCTCGACCAGGCGGCGGACGATCATCAGTCCGTCGCCGCCGCCGTCGAGCGCCAGCGCCGGCTCGTGGCGGGACACCTCCGGTTCGAGCCCCGGCAGGGTCTCGGTCGGGATGTAAGGCGGGTTGGCGAGGATCGCATCGAAGCGATCACCAAGCCCGTCGAGCAGGTCGGCCCGCTGCCACTCGACTGCGAGTCCGAGGCGCTCTGCATTCGTCCGCGCCACCGCGAGCGCGGGCTCACTGATGTCGCTGGCGCTGATCGCCAGATCGCTGCGCTCGTCGGCGAGCGCCAGCGCGACTGCGCCGCTGCCCGTGCAGCAGTCGAGCACGCGAGTGCCCGGGGCGAGCTCGAGCCCCACCTCGACAAGCAGCTCGGTCTCCGGACGCGGCACGAGGACGCGCGCGTCGACCGCCAGCTCGAGGTGGCGGAAGGAGCGGCGCCCGATGATGTAGGCGACCGGCTCGCGCTCCACCGAGCGGCGACGGACATAGGACTGAAACCGGCGCACAGCGTCGCCTTCGACGCCGAGCTCGGGGTCGGTGATCAGGCGCTCGCGCGCAACGCCGAGGGCCGCCGCCAGCAGCAGCTCGGCGTCGAGACGCGGACTCGGCGAGCCGCCCGCGGCGATCGCGGTGCGCGCTCCGTCGAGCGCAGCGCGTGCGCTGACAGCGCTGCGCAGGCTCACTCGCCGGCCTGGGCAGCGAGCAGGCGTCGCTTCTCGTCAGCTTGGAGCGCGGCGGTGAACTCGCCGAGGTCGCCGTCGAGCACAGCATCGAGGTTGTAGAGGGTCAGCTTCACGCGCTGGTCGGTGACCCGCCGCTCGGCGTAGTTGTAGGTGCGGATCTTCTCGGCTCGCTCGCCGGTACCGACCTGCGAGCGACGGTCGGCGGCGGTCGCCGCCTGCTGCTCAGCGAGCGCGCGCTCGTAGAGCCGGGCGCGCAACACGCGCAGCGCCTTCTCGCGGTTCTGCAGCTGGGACTTCTCGTCCTGCATCGAGACGACGATCCCCGACGGCTTGTGCGTCACGCGAACCGCGGAGTCCGTGGTGTTGACCGACTGGCCGCCGGGGCCGCTCGAGCGGTAGACGTCGACCTGGAGCTCACCCGGCTCGATCTGCACGTCGACCTCCTGGGCCTCCGGCAACACCGCGACTGTCGCCGTCGAGGTGTGGATCCGCCCCTGGGACTCGGTCTGCGGCACGCGCTGGACGCGGTGCGTGCCGCCTTCGAACTTGAACACGGAGTAGGCGCCATCGCCCTTGATCGCGAAGGTGTGCTTGCCCTCGCCCTCCTCGAGCGACTCAACGGTGAAGCCGAGCCGCTCGGCGTAGCGCGCCAGCATCCGCGACACGTCATCCGCCCACAGGCCCGCCTCGTCGCCGCCGGCCCCGCCCTGGATCTCGACGATCACGTGCTTGTCGTCGTTGGGGTCGCGCTGGACCATTGCCAGCCGCAGCTCCTCCTCGAGCTCTGAGATCCGCTCGCGCGAGCTCGCCAGCAGCTCGCGCAGCTCGCTGTCCTCGCCCCCGTCAGCGAGCAGCTCCTCGGCGCCGGCAGCGTCATCGACGGCGTGACGCCATTCGGTGGCGAGCTTTGCCGCCGGTTCGAGCTGGCTGTAGGCGCGGCCGACCTCGGCGAAGCGCTGGCGATCGCCGAGCACCGTCGGGTCGCTCATCTGCTGCGAAAGCTCGCTGAAGCGCGCGTCGATCTGGTCGACGAGCCTGTCGATCACGCGACGACCTCGAGCCCGACGAGGTCCTCCGCGCTCAGATTGTCGGCGGCCTCGTTCACGATGACCGCCTGGAGTGCAGCCAGCGCGACTGCGAGCTGGTCGAGATCCGGCTCACGGGTCGTCAGCCGCTGCAGCTGGAGCCCGGGCGCGATGATCAGGCCCACGACGGGGTTCGCGCGGTAGCGCGCTGCGAGGCGGATGATCTCGTAGGAGATGCCGGCGATCACCGGCACGCCGAGGATCCGTGTTGCGATCAGCCAGTACCAGGCGGGTAGGCCGAGCGGCGCGAAGACGAAAATCGCGACGATCATGACGATCAGCAGGAAGCTCGTGCCGCAGCGCGGGTGAAGCCGCGAGAAGCGCTGCGCCTGCGCCGGCTCGAGCGGCGCACCGCCCTCGTAACAGGCGATCGCCTTGTGCTCCGCGCCGTGGTACTCGAGCACGCGGCGCAGCTCACGCAGGCGCGAGATCAACACCAGGTAGCCGAGGAAGATCAAGGTGCGCACGACCCCTTCGATCAGCCAGAAAAGCGTCGAGGAGTGCAGCTGGTCCTTGATCAGGCTGACGAGCCCGACGGGGACGACGAAGAACAGCCCGATCGCGAGCACCAGCGAGAGGACGACGGCGCCGATCCACGTGCCGCCGGACACCTCCTCCGCTTCCCCCTCGCCTGCGCCGATCTGCGCGTTGACGGAGATGTTGAGCGCCTTCATCCCGATCGCGAGCGAGCCGCCGAGCGCGATGACGCCGCGCAGCAGGGGTAGCCGCATCCAGCGATGGTGGCGCAGGACCGAGTCGAACGGCTCGCTGCGGACGACGATCTCGCCGCGGGGCGGCTCGCGCTTGGGGTCCTCGAGCTGCGCGGCGGTCGGTGCGCGCACCGCCACCGACCAGGTCCGCACGCCGCGCATCATCACGCCCTCGAGCACCGCCTGGCCGCCGATCGGCCGGTCAACCGCGGCCTCTGCGGGGCTGCTGTCGGCAAGCACCGCGGCGTCCTCGCGCGCGCGGGCCGCGCGAACCGCCGGCACGCGCTTGCCTACTTTGCGGTCGCGGCAGGCCGTCGCGCAGCGCTGCGAGCGGCGCGGCGCTGGAAGCGCTCGACGCGTCCGCCGGTGTCGATCAGCTTCTGGCGCCCGGTGTAGAACGGATGGCAGTTGGAGCAGATCTCGACGTGCAGCTCGGGCTTTGTCGAGCGCGTCAGGAACTCATTGCCGCAGGTGCAGCGAACGTGTGCCGTCACGTACTCGGGATGGATCTCGGCCTTCATGTACCCAATTGTAGCGGGCGCCGATCGTCTGCCTGCAGTGCGCTCAGCTGCTGGCGTTCGTACCGCTGGCGCCGCTTGCGCCGAGCGGCGGCGGGCAGGCCGTCGTCAGGGTGTGATCAGGGCTCGCCGGTCCGGTGCCGGCGCCGGAGGGCTCGATCTGAGCGGTGATCGTGGCGCCGGCGCTGCAGCGTGGACCGCTGAACTCGAGTGTCGTGCTGGTGCCTGCCGCGAGACCGGCGACGGTCAGCTGCGGGAGGGCGGAGCCGGCGTCGCTGAGGGCGACCGCGAACGCTCCGGCGGCGAGCGCCCCGCGGTTGCGGATCGTGACTTTGAAGAGCTCGTTCGGGTTCAGCGGCGAGCCGGGCACGCGAGCGATCCGCGTGATCGAGAGGTCGGACACGGCCCCGGTGATCGCGCAGACTGGGGTGACGCGCTGATCACGGCGGATCACGCGCGCATGGCGGTTGAGCCAGCGGTAATCGACGACTGCCCGGAAGGCGCCCGGGACCGGTAGATCGACGACGTTCTCGTTCGCGGTGAACGAGGCGATCCCGGGGTTCGAGCTCTGCCAGACGCCGAAGCCAGGAGCGCTGACCGGCGCATAGGGCTCGGCTGCGCTGGTGCGCTCGTAGAGATCGAAGCTGATCTGCATCGAACGCGTGCCGGGGACGGCGTTCATCTGCGCGCTGAACGTGGCCGAGCTCTGGGCCGCTGTCGCGGCGCTGACGCACGCGCTCAGCGTCGCCGAGTCGAGCCCGTCTGCGCTGTGGTGATCGCCGACGGTGGGTGCCGCGGTGGCGACCGACGCCAGCAGGCCGGCGACGCACAGGGCGCTGGCGGTCGCGATGAAGCGCTCTGGTCTTTTCATCTCACTGTCTCCAACACTTCGGCGAGTCGGATGTTGCGTCGTTTCAGGTCAGCTGGTAGAGCGGCCCGTCGCCGCCTTCGGGGGTGGTGAGGCGGCCTCCCTTGGCGGTGATTGCGCCGCATTGGACGCAGTTCGTGTAGTTGACCGTGACGTCGACGTTGCCAGTGGCCGGGGCGCTGTCAGGGATCTCGTAGACGCCGGCCGGGCACATCCAGCGCCAGGTCTCGGCAATCTCGCGCGGCACGTTGGGGCGCACGCGGATGTGGTTGGGGGCGTCGTCGCGCGTCGTGTTGCCGGTTATGTAGACCGACGAGAGCTTGTCGAAGGTGTACTTGCCGTCGGGCTTGGGGTAGTGCTTGGCAGTCTTGCCGACGAACATCGCGCGCTCGTCGTTACGCTCCCAGGCAAGGCGACCGGGCGGCAGGCGGCCTTTCGTTGCGATCGCGAGGTTGACCAGCGGCGCGCCGCGCAGGAAGCCCTTCTGGAACGGCTGGCGCGTGTTTCGCACGCGGTAGAGCTCGGCGCCTGACGGCGAGGAGTTGAGCGCTGCCTCGTAGGCGTCGAAGCTCTGCTCGCCGCGCTTGAGCGCTTGGTGGATCGCCTCAGCGGCTAGCGCTCCCGAGCGAATCGCATGGTGGACGCCCTTCAGTGCGACGGTGTCGACGAGGCCGCCGGCGTCACCAACCAGGACGGCGCCCGGCATCGTCAGCCGCGGCATCGACCACCAGCCGCCGCCCGGCAGCGCCTTCGCGCCCCAGCCGACGCGCTCGCCGCCGGCGAGGATCCGCTTGACGAGCGGGTGCTGCTTGAACAGCTGCAACAGGTCGTGGGCGGACGTCGTCGCGTCGGCGTAGTCGAGGTCAACCACGAAACCGATGCTGACGAGGTCCTCCCCGGTCCGCTCGTCGCGCATCGGGTAGATCCAGGTGCCGCCGATCTGTCCGTAGCGGGCGCGCAGGCTCAGCGGCCAGGGACCGATCGTGTGGATCACGCGGTCGAGCGGACGCGCGACCTTCCAGACCTCCTTGACGCCGAGCTCCCAGACCTGCGGCTCGCGGTCCTCGGCGAGCGCGAACTCGCGGATCGCTGCGCCCGTCAGCGAACCCCACGAGCCCTCCGCGAGAACCGTCGCCTGAGCGGCGATATCGGTCCCGGCGGTAAAGCTTGACAACTGCTCGCCCTGCCTGCCGCGGCCCTTGTCACCGGAGCGCACGCCGAGCACCCGCCCGTCGCTGACGATCAGCTGCGCCGCCGCGGTCTCCGCGAGCACGTATGCCCCTGCATCCTCGGCGCGGCGCTGCTGGTAGCGCGCGAGCGCCGCGACCGAGACCACCTCGTTGCCGTGGTTGCGAAACGGCGGCGGCGGCGGGATCCGCAGCTTCGTCCGGGCGCTCGGCAGCACGTACACGGCTTCCTTCTTGACCTCGCCGAACGCGAACCCGGCCTGGCGCCAGTCCTCGCGCGAGAGCTCCGGAAACAGCTCGGTCAGTGGGCCTGGGCGCATGACTGCCCCCGACAGGCTCTGCCCGCCACAGACCTTCGCCTTCTCGATCACACAGACCGGCACCTCGCCGAGGCGCTCCATCGTCGCCGGATCGTCGCCAAGCAGCGCGAGCAGGCGGTTCGCGCAGGCAAGGCCCGCGGTGCCGCCGCCGATGATCGCCACGCCGACATCGATCCGATCGTCCGCGTCGTCCAGCTCGCGCTTGATCAGCTCGCGCTGGGTATCGATCGGCGGCGGAAAGTCGGCTGGGCGCGCGCCCATGTCAACCCTCTTTCTTGGCGCGCACCGCGGCGCTCAGCTTCGGCAGGATCTTGTTCAGATCACCGACGATCCCGAGGTCTGAGAACTCGAAGATCGGCGCGTTCGCATCCTTGTTGATCGCGACGATGTTCTCCGAGCCCTGCATCCCGACCTTGTGCTGGATCGCGCCGGAGATCCCCGCCGCGAGGTACAGCTTTGGCGAGACCGTCTTGCCGGTCTGCCCGATCTGCGCCGCGTAGGGATACCAGCCGGCGTCGACGACGGCACGGGTAGCGGCGACGGCGCTGGCGTTGCCGAACGCCTTCGCGAGCTCCTCGCACAGCTCGAAGCCCTCGGCGTTGCCGAGACCGCGACCGCCGGCAACGAGGATGTCAGCGCCCTCGATGTCGACATCGACGCCGCGCTGCTCACCGCGCGAGACCATCCGCGCGCGCGTCGAGAAGTCCGAGAACTCGACCTCGCGTTGCTCGACCACGGCGTCGCCGCCGCCGGTGGGCGTGATCTCGAACGCGTTGAGGCGGCCGATGATGATCCCGACCTCGCTGCGGTATGCGATCTCGGAGATCTGCGAGTCGCCGAGGATCGGGCGCTGCGCGATCAGCTTGCCGTCCTCGACACGAACGCCGGTCACCTCCATCGCGACGCCGGCATGCAGCCGCGCCGCGAGACCAGCGCCGATCTCGAAGCCGAGCAGACCACCACCGAACAGCGCATAGCCGAAGCCCTGCTCGCCGATCAGCTGCGCCATCGCGTCGACGACCGGCTGCGCAAGGCCCTCCGGCCCCGGCACGCGGTAAACGGTCTTCGCGCCGTAGTCGCCGAGCTGCTTGCAGAGCGCGTCGTCAGCCGAGTCGCCGAGGACGACGGCGTGCGCCGCACCACCGAGCTGGGCGGCAAGCTTCGCGCCTTCGCACAGCGCGCCCAACGAGTTCTTATTGAACGCGCCCTCGTGGTGCAGCGCGTAAACGAGGATGTCGCTCATCAGACGAGCTTCCTTTCCTCGAGCCAGGCAACGATCTGGGCGACCGTCGCCTCCGTGTCCTCGTCCTCGATCATCATTCCCGCCGCCTTCGCCGGCGGCGCAACCGCGGCGATCCAGTGCGCGGCAGCGTTCTCGCCGCCGACTCGCCCCGCCTCGATCCCGACATCGGTGCCGGCGAGCGTCTCCAGCGGCTGCTTCTTGGCCCCCATGATCGCCTTCAGCGACGGGTAGCGCGGCTCGTTGATGGCGTCTCCAACCGCGATCACCGCCGGCAGATCGAGCTCGACGGTGTCGTAGCCGTACTCGGCCTGCCGCTCGCAGCGCAGCGTCTCGCCGTCCAGTTCGAGCTTGATCACCTGCGTCAGCGACGGCATCCGCAGATGGTCGGCAACGACAGCACCGACCGTGTAGCACTCGCCGTCGTCGGACTGCTGGCCGAGCAGAACGAGATCCGGTTGCTCGCGCTCGAGCGCCTTCGCAAGCGCGTACCCGGTACCGGCAACGTCCGAGCCTGCCAATGCGTCATCGCAGAGGTGCAGCGAGCGATCGGCACCGAGCGAAACCGCCTTGTGCAGCGCCCGCACCGCGCTCGCCGGCCCCATCGTCACCGCGACGATCTCCTCGACCGCTGCCGCGCCGCCCTCCTTCAACTGCATCGCCGCCTCGATCGCGTGCGTGTCATACGGATTCAGCGTCCGCTCACCGCTGCGATCGATCCGCCCGCTCGCCGGGTCGATGCGCTTGCGCACAGCGCCGTCCGGCACCTCCTTCACCAACACGCAGATCTTCATCGGCAGTCTCCTTCGGGGATCGGGTAGGCGTTGGCCACACGGTGAGCCGCGCGGCTCACCGTGTGGCGGCCACGGCGCTACGGATGAACTCGACGGCGGCGTCGGTCGGTGCTCCGGGAGTGAAGACCTCGGCGACGCCGAGCTCCTTCAAGGTCACGATGTCGTCGGCCGGGATCGTGCCACCGAGCATCAGCACGACGTCATCGAGCTCCTGCTCGCGCAGCAGCTCGATGATCCGCGGCACCAGCGTCATATGCGCGCCGGACAGGATCGAGAGCCCGACGGCGTCGGCGTCCTCCTGGACAACCGTCTCGACGATCTGCTCCGGCGTCTGATGCAGACCCGTGTAGATCACCTCCATGCCGGCGTCGCGCAGCGCTCGAGCGATGATCTTGGCGCCACGATCGTGCCCGTCGAGACCGGGCTTGGCGACGACTACGCGGATCTTCTTCTCTGTCACGGGCACATGTACCTTAAAGAGCCGCCCCTGCGGCGGCTCGCAGCGAATTGTATTTGCCTGCAGCGCTATGCGCGGATGATGATCGCGTCGCCCTGTCCGCCGCCGGAGCAGATTGCCGCGACTCCGAGGCCGCCGCCGCGGCGGCGGAGTTCGTTCACGAGTGCTCCGAGGATGCGTGCGCCGCTGGCTCCGATCGGGTGGCCGAGAGCGATCGCGCCGCCGTTGACGTTGACCCGGTCTTCGTCGATCCCGAGCAGGCGGATCGAGCCGATCACGACCGAGGCGAATGCCTCGTTGATCTCCCAGACATCGATCTCGGACGCGTCGAGTCCGGCTTTCGCGAGCGCCTTCTGCGCGGCGAGGGCGGGGGTCCGTGCGAGGTAGGCGAAGTCGTCAGCGACCTGGGCTTGCGCGACGATCTCGCCGAGCGCCTCGCGCCCGTGGGCCTGCGCCCACGCCTCGCTGGCGACGACGAGCGCGCCGGCGCCGTCGTTGACACCGGGGGCGTTGCCGGCGGTGTGCGTACCGTCCTTGACGAAGAGCGCCGGCAGCTTGGCGAGCGACTCGAGCGTCGTGTCAGGCCGCGGCGCCTCGTCGAGCTCGACAACAACATCCTCCTTGCGCCCCGGCACCGTCACGGCAACGATCTCCTGCGCCAGGTGCCCGTCGTCGGCGGCCTTTGCGGTCAACTGCTGGGAGCGCAACGCCCAACGATCCATGTCGGCACGCGTGATCTCCATCTCCGCGGCAACCTCGGTCGCCTCCTGCGCCATGTGCTTACCGCTCCAGGCGCTCGTCAGGCCATCAGCGACCATCGAGTCAACCGCCGTCTGATCACCCATGCGGTAACCGAACCGCGCACCCTCAAGCAGGTACGGCGCGCGCGACATAGACTCCATCCCCCCACCAACGCCAACCTCAAGCTCACCGGCGCGAATCGCCAAATCAAGCAACGCCACCGCCCGCAACCCGGACGCGCAGACCTTGTTGATCGTCTCGGAGCTGACCGTCATGGGGATGCCGGCGTAGATCTGGGCCTGGCGCGAAGGGATCTGCCCTTGGCCGGCCTGCAGAACGGTGCCCATCACGACGTGCTCAACCTGCTCCGGCTCAACCCCCGAGCGCTCCAACGCCGCCCTGATCGCAGCCCCACCAAGACTCGCAGCCTCAACCGACGCAAGCCCACCACCCATCTTGCCAACCGGCGTACGCGCAGCTCCCAAAATCACAGACTTCGACATCAGCAGTCCCTCCAGGCTTGTCTCAGGGTGTCCTCGTCTCGGGGTGTCCAGATCCTATTGCGCGCGCTCTGTATGCTCGCCGACGGGATGGAGATAGAGGCATCGACCGCCGCCCCCGCCGACGCCGGCGCCGACACGATCGTCTACGGCGTCTTCGCTGGTGAGGACGCCGGGCCGCCCGCGCTGGCGGCCCTGGTCGCCTCCGGCGAGGCGAAGCGGACCGTTGGGACGGTCACGCACACGCATGACGACGGACTGCGCCTGTTGCTCGTGGGACTCGGCCCGCGCGAGGATTTCGATGCCGAGACAGCGCGTGTTGCCGCGACGAACGCCGCCAAGCGCGCGGTCGGCCTCGGTGCCCGCGCGCTCTGCTGGGCCGTCCCGGCCGGCTTCGACGCGCGGAGCGTCGGCGCCCTGGTCGAGGGAACCGTCCTCGCCAGCTACCGCTTCGACCGCTACCGGACGCCCGACGACGACGAGCCCGAGAGCACGCTCGAGTCGCTGACCGTCTGCACCGAGCGCGACCAGAGCGAAGCCGTCGCGCGAGCCAGCGTGATCGCACACGCAGTCAACGCCGCCCGCGTACTGCAGGACACGCCCGCCAACGACATGACGCCGACCGACCTCGCGGAGCGCGCACGCGCGATCGCGGCCGAGCACAAGTGCTTGACCGTGTCCGTCGAGGGTCGCGATCAGATCGAAGCGCGCGGAATGGGGGCGTTCGCCGCCGTCGCTCAGGGCAGCGCGCAGGAGCCGGCGCTGATCACGCTGCACTACGAAGGGCCGAAGGCGAGCGGCCCGGTGCTCGGCTTCGTCGGCAAGGCCGTGACTTTCGACAGCGGCGGCATCTCGATCAAGCCGTCGGCGTCGATGGAGGAGATGAAGTTCGACATGTCCGGAGGCGCGGCCGTGCTCGAGGCCGTGGCGGCGATCGCGAGCCTCGAGTTGCCGGTCAAGCTTGTCGCGGTGCTCGGCGCGACGGAGAACCTTTTGAGTGATCGCTCCGTCAAGCCCGGCGACGTGGTCCGCACGATGAACGGGCTGACCGTCGAGATCAACAACACCGACGCCGAGGGCAGGCTCGTGCTCGCCGACTGCCTCCAGCACGCGATCAACGAGGGCGCCGAACGGCTCGTCGACCTCGCGACGCTGACCGGGGCGATCATCACCGCGCTCGGCTCGACCTACGCCGGGCTGCTGAGTAACGACGACCCCTGGGCAGAGCAGGTCGCGGAGGCCGGAGCAGCCACCGGCGAGCTCGTCTGGCGGCTGCCACTGCACGCCGAATACAAGAAGGCCGTCAAGGGCGACTATGCCGACCTGAACAACGCACCGGCGCGCGGCAAGGCGGGAGCGATCACGGCGGCCGAGTTTCTCGCGCGCTTTGCCGGCGCCACCCCCTGGGCCCACCTCGACATCGCCGGCACCGCTTGGGATCTCGGCCGGCCCTACGCCGAGACGGGCGGCTCCGGGTTCGGCGTGCGCCTGCTCGTGGAGCTCGCGAGCAACAGCGGCTGAGTCGCACGCGCCTCGATGGAGGCCGGGTACTCCGGTACACCGCAGCAGCGCAAGCTCGGGGTCGAGCCGGGAATGCGCGTCGCCGCGATCGGCGCCCCCGATGGCTTCGCCGCGCGCCTCGAAGATGCCCGGGTCACGGCGCAGCTGCGGGGCAGCTTCGAGCTGATCGTCTTCTTCGCGACCTCGGTCGAGCAGCTCGAGCGGCGAATGGCGGCACTGATGCGGGCGCGCAGCGAACGCGGCCGGCTCTGGATCGCCTGGCCGAAGCGCAGCTCGGGGCTCGCCAGCGACCTCGACGATGGCGTCGTCCGCCGGCTCGGCCTGGCAACAGGGCTGGTCGACAACAAGGTCTGCGCGATCGACGAGACCTGGTCGGCGCTGCGCTTCGTGGCGCGGCGCGCCTAGATCCGCCGGGCGCCGCGCGGCCACGCTCTACGATTCGCCGGTGACGCCCGAGGCGCAGTTCCCGCTGTTTCCGCTCGCGCTCGTCGCGCTGCCCGGGGAAGAGCTCCAGCTGCACATCTTCGAGCAGCGCTACCGGACGATGATCAACGCGTGCATCGACGAGCAGCGCGAGTTCGGGATCGTCTGGCTCGCCGCGGACGAGCTCAAGCAGGTCGGGTGCGCCTGTGAGGTCGACCGTGTGCTGGAGCGGATGGAGGACGGGCGCTTCAACATCCTCGCTCGGGCGACGCGCCCGTTCCGGCTACTGGAGCGCGATGACGCGCTCGCCTACCCCGCGGCCACGATCGAGTTCGTCCTCGACGGCGACGAGGACCGCGATGAGAGCGCTGCGCAGAGCGCGCACGCGAGCTATGCAGCGCTCGTCAATGCCGCGACCGACGAGGATCCCGACCCCGACGAGCTAGCAGCGATGTCGGCCTACGCGATGGCGGCGACGGTCGAGTTCGGCCTCGAGGCAAAGCAGCGCCTGCTGGAGCTGCGCTCCGAGAACGCGCGCCTGCGCCTCCTGACGCGGCTGCTGCGGGCCGCGATCCGCCGGCTCGACTTTGTCGACCGCGCGCAGGCACGGGCGCGCTCCAACGGCAAGGTCCGGTTCGGCTGACGGCGTCGATCAGCCGCGCGGTCCTGCTTGCGCCGGGCGGATTGCTCGCCTGCGGCGCGCGCTAACGCGGCGCGCCGAACTCCGGTACCTCGATGTCGGCGATCGCGAGTGCGGTGCGCGAGCGGAGCCGCTGGGGCGTCGTGCGGTGGATGCGCGGCTCGCCGACAGGCTGATCGATGATCAACGCCGGCGGGCGCTGACGGTCGCCGTGCTCGGTCGCGACGACGGTGACCCAGACCTGATCGTCGAGCTTCGCATCGACCATCGCGCCGAAGATGATGTTCGCGTCGGGGTGCGCGGCCTCGCTCACCGCCTTCGCCGCCTCGTTGACCTCCCACAGTGAGAGGCTCGGGCCGCCGGTGATCGACAGCAGGATGCTGCGCGCGCCCTCGACCGACGTCTCGAGCAGCGGCGAGGAGACGGCGACCATGGCGGCGTCGACCGCGCGGTTCTCGCCGGTCCCCATGCCGATTCCCAGCAGCGCCGTGCCGGCGTTTGACATCACCGTGCGGACGTCGGCGAAGTCGAGGTTGATCAGGCCGGGGAGCGTCACGAGATCGGCGACGCCCTGCACGCCCTGGCGCAGGACGTCATCGGCGACGGCAAACGCGTCGACCATCGTCACCCGCTTGTCGAGCACCGACAGCAGGCGATTGTTCGGGACGACGATCAGCGTGTCGACGACCTCGGCGAGCTCGGCAATGCCGGCCTCGGCCTGGGATAGGCGGCGCGAGCCTTCGAAGCCGAACGGCTTCGTCACGATCCCCACCGTCAGCGCTCCGAGCTCGCGTGAGATCTCGGCGACGATCGGCGCGGCGCCGGTGCCCGTCCCGCCACCTTCGCCGGCGGTGATGAAGACCATGTCCGAGCCCTTCAGCTGAGCCCTGATCTCGTCGTAGCCCTCGATCGCCGCCTCGCGCCCGATAGCGGCGTTCGAGCCCGAGCCGAGACCGCGGGTCACCTCGGCGCCGATATGCAGCGTCGCCTCGGCCGTCGACTGTTGCAGGGACTGGACGTCGGTGTTGATCGCGAGGAACTCGACGCCGGTGATCTCGGCCTCGATCATCCGATTGACGGCGTTGACGCCGGCGCCGCCGACACCGACCACGCGCAGGCGCGCTCGACCGAGCGTCCGCGACAGCACGAACGGCTCGTCGGACTCGGGCGGCAAAGCCGATTCATCGTGTTGCGGCGAGGGCGCGCTGAGCTCGTCCGCATCGCTGGAGGCGAGGATGTCGCGCGGGAGCTCGGAGTTGAATGCCTCGCGCAGGCGCTCCTGCGCGCTCGGGGCCGCAGCGGCTCCCTCTTCCGGCGCGAGCTCTGCCTGGCTCCCGACCGCGGGCGGTTCGAGGCCATCGACCTCGGTCTTGCGGAACAGGGCTGCGAGCGGGCCTTCACGCATGCTCGCGCGCTTGCTAGGCGGGGCCATCGAGGACCTCCTTGGCGAGATCGCGGTACGCCTTCGCGGCGCTTCCTTTGGGGTCGTAGCGGAGCACCGACATCCCCTTGACGGGGGCCTCGGCAAAGCGGACCGTCTTGCGGATCCGCGAGGCGAAGACGCGGCTGCCGAAGTTCTCCTCGAGGATCTCGATCGCCTCCTTGGCGTGGATCGTGCGCGAGTCGACGAGCGTCGGCAGGATGCCCTGGATGTCGACGTCGGGGTTGAGGTTCTCGCGGACCATCGCGAGCGTGTTCTGCAGCTGGATCAGCCCGCGCATCGACAGGTACTCGCACTGGACGGGAACGATCACCTTGTCCGCTGCGGTCAGGGCGTTGATCGTCAACAGCCCGAGACTCGGTGGGGTGTCGATGCAGATGAAGTCGTAGTCATCGATGATCGGCTTGAAGGCGCGCTCGAGCGCGCGCTCGCGGCCGATCGTGGCAGCGAGCGCGATCTCGGCGCCCGCGAGATCGATCGAAGCGCAGGCCACATCGATCTCGCGCTTGCGGATGACCTCGCGGATCGAGACCTGGTGGACGAGGACGTCATACATGGACCTTTCCAGCGTGTCCGGATCGATTCCCTGGGACATCGTCAGATTGCCCTGCGGATCCATGTCCACGCAGAGCACGCGATGGCCTTCCTCGGCGAATGCAGCTGCGAGGTTCAGCGTCGTTGTGGTCTTTGCCACGCCGCCCTTCTGGTTGGCGAAAGCGATGACCTTGGCCGGGCTCAAGGAAGCCTCCAATGTGTCTGGAATAGCCGCACGGCGCATTATTCGGACGCGGCGCGGCGATTCCTGCAAGACGCAGCAGCGCCCGCTCGAGAGCGCTGGCGCTTAGCATCGAAAGCCGATGGCAACGACCGCGCCACCGCCGCTGCTTTCGCGGCGGCTGATCTACGTGCTCGGCAAGGGCGGCGTCGGGCGGACGACCGTCGCCGCGGCGCTCGGACTCGCTGCCTCGCGACGCGGCGCGAAGACGATCGTCGTGGAGGTGAGCGGTCGTGGCGAGCTCGCGCAGCTGTTCAGCGGCTCGGGTGGCGGACAGGCCGGCGGACACGACGCCCGTGGCGGCGAGGTCGAGGTCAGGCCCGGCCTCTGGGCGCTCCAGATCGACACCACTCGCGCACTCGACGAGTACCTCCACGAGCACCTGCCGCTGCGAATGCTCGCCGACCTGATCGGTGCAACGCGCCTGATCGGCTATCTCGCTGCCGCCACACCGGGATTGCGCGAGCTCTTGAACGCCGGCAAGATCTGGGAGCTGGCGCAGCCAGAACGACGGATCCCCCACGCCTCGCCCTACGACCTCGTGGTGGTCGACGCGCCCGCGAGCGGTCATGCGCTCGCGCTGCTGACCGCGCCCCAGTCGTTCGCTCGTGCAGCCCAAGGCGGACCGATCGCGCGCCAGGGCAAGAAGATCGACGACACGTTGCACGACGCGGCGCTGTGCGCGCTGATCGGCGTCGCCCGCGGCGAGGATGCCGCGGTCAGCGAGCTGATCGGGCTGATCGAGCGTCTGCGTCAGGAGCTGGGTCTGACCCCGGAGCTGCTCGTGATCAACGCCCTGGTGTCGAGCCCGCTCGCCGATCACGACCGCGTGGTCCTCGAGCGCGCGCTGGCGAGCCTGCCCGACGGGCCCCGCACTGCCGTCGCGCGCACGCTCAGCGAGGACAGCGCCGCTCGCCACGCGCGCGAACAGGTACGGCGGCTTGCCCGCGAGCTCCCGGCGAGCAGACTGGTCGAGCTCGAGCGCAGCGACAGTGCCGAATTCGGACTCGACGCGCTTGAAGCGCTCGCCGAGCAGCTGGACGGCGCGTTATGAGCGTCGCCGATCTGCTGAGCGATCGGCGGATCTGCATCTGCGTCGGCGCCGGCGGCGTCGGCAAGACGACAACCGCCGCCGCCGTCGCGCTCGGTCTCGCGGCGCGCGGACGCCGCGTGGCGCTGGTGACGATCGATCCGTCACAGCGCCTTGCCGGAGCGCTCGCACTCGACGAGCTCGGCAACGAGCCGGCGCCGCTGAGCCGCGAGCACCTCGCTCCGACGGGGGTTGCGCTGAGCGGCGAGGTCTGCGCGATGGTGCTCGATCCGAAGCGGACCTTCGATGAGCTGATCGAGCGCCTCGCACCCGACGAGCGCACGCGCGAGCGCGTGCTCGGGAACCGCATCTACCGCGAGATCTCTGGCGCGGTCGGCGGCTCGCACGAGTTCACGGCAGTGGCAAAGCTCTACGAGCTCGACCGCACCGGAAACTACGACGCGATCGTGCTCGATACGCCGCCGTCGCGCAACACGCTCGACTTCGTCCGCGCCCCCGAGCGGCTGATTCAGTTCTTCGACGCGCCGGCGCTGCGGCTGGCGCTGGCCCCGGCGGGCCCCGCGGCACGCCTCGCGCAGCGGGCGGGCGGACTCGGAGTGATCAAGCGTCTGGTCGGCGTCGACCTGCTCAGCGAGATCGCACTGTTCTTCGCGGCGGTCGGCGGGCTGATCGCCGGCTTCCGCGCCCAGGCGAGCGCCGTCGAGACGCTGCTGCGCGACCCGCAGACGACCTTCGTGCTCGTCAGCACGCCCGAGCAGGAGCCCGTGCGCGAGTCGATCGCGTTCGCCGAGCAGCTCCACGATGCCGGGCTTGCTGTCGGCGCCGTGGTCGTCAACCGCGCTCACGTCGGCGGGGGCGGTGCTCCTGATGAGCTCGCGCTGTCGCTCGGCCCGGTGCTCGGCGAGCGCCTCGCAGCTGTCGTCGGAGCAAGCGCGGATCGGGCCGACCGGCTCGTCGAGCGCGATCGCGTCGCGGTCGCTCGGCTCACCGCGGCGCTCGAGGGCGTTCCCACGGCGCTGGTCGGGCTGCTCGATCCCTCGCTCAGCGAGCTCGAGACGCTCGGGGCGATGACGCGCGAGCTGTTCGGCTAGCGACGCGCGAGCCGCGCGGCTAGCCGCGCTCCGGCATCTCCAGCTCTGTCGTCGGCGGCTCGAACACCGAGTCGTCGCTGAAGCCCGACCGCAGACCGCTTTGCGGCGTCGCGAAGAGCTCGGAGGAGAGCCCGCCGGAGTCCATACGGGTGACCTGGAACTCGCCGGGCTCGACCCCGGCGTCGGCCTCTGGAAGGTAGATCCGCGAGTCGGCGATCGCAGCGAGATCGCCCCGCAGCTGGCCGGCGATGATCTCACGCAGAAGCAACCGCAGGCGCTCCTCGACCTCGGCCGCGAGCGCCAGCGCTCCCCCGCCGAGCACGCCACCACTGATCACCGCCTGCTCGAGCGACAGCGCCCGCAGGATGCGCTTCGAAACTCCGGCGCGCTCCGGCGCCTCGGCGCAGAGCGCCGCGACGCGCCCGGCAAGCCTGCCGCCGCCGGTGCTCTCCGGCTCGAGCAGCGCCCGCAGCGCCAGCAGGTGATCGCTCAACCCGTCGAGGCGGTCCTCGCGCTCGCAGCCAAGCTCGAAGCGGCGCAGCGCCCAGCCGAGCGGGCCCTCCGCCGGCCGGCGGCGCGCAACCAGCCCGCAGAAGGCCTGAAGCTCCTCCTGCTGCTCGGGGACGAGCACGACCTTGCCGTCGCTACGCCCGCCGCCAGCGAGCCGCAGCGCACGCCACTGCACGCCGTCGACGTGAATCCAGGCCAGCGGTGCGAACGAGATGCCGCCGGCGTACAGGCGCATCGCGCTCTGCAGCTCGATCATCGAGGCCAGCGCACGCTCGAGGCCGTCGGGCTCATCGCCGGGGTCGATCGCGACGACGACCGCCGGACGCTCGCCGGCGACCCACTCAGGATCCGGGGGGATGCGGCCGAGACGCTCGAGCGGCGCCAGCAGGATCCCCTCGCCAAGTGAGATCTCCTTGGCGGTCGAGCTGACGCCGCGCAGCAGCCCCAGCAGCGCGATCTCGGTGCGCCGTTCAACCGCGTTCTCGAACAGCTCGCGGTAGGCGGGCTCGAAGCGCTCCGGGATCAGCAGGAAAGCCTTGTCGCAACCGTCGAAGACGCGCGCGGCAAAGCAGCGCAGCGCGGCCTCGCCGAGGGCGTCGTCATCCTCGACGACGACCGACCGGAGCTCGAGGTAGCTGCGCAATCCCGGGATCGCCGAGATCTCGGCGAGCGCGCTCGCCGCGCTCGGCTGGGCCCGCAGCTCGAGCCAGTGGCGGTCGATGAACTCGCCGGTCAGCGGCTGGTAGCAGTACAGCGCCGGGCGGCCGATCCGCGCGCGTTCCTCGACCACCTCGAAGCCGACATCGTCGCCGCGGGCGGCCGCCGCGGTCAGCGCCGCAGCGACCTCACTGGCGAAAGCATGCAACGTCTGGTGCAGCTGACCTGATCGCATGCAGGGCGTTTCGCCTCGCAGCGCTCGGCTCCTGCCCCGCGCAGCTGGCGTTGCAGCGCTCTAGGCGGTGATGATTTCGGCCGCGTAGGGCGACTGCGAGATCTCCTCGCAGACCCAGCGCCGGCCGTAGTCGCGCATGCTCTCGATGATCGGGAGCAGGTCGCGGCCCTTGTCGGTCAGCGAGTACTCAACGCGCGGCGGAACCTCCGGGTAGGTATGGCGCTCGAGGATCCCGTCCTCCTCCAGCGCTCGCAAGCGCAGCGAAAGGGTGCGCGGGCTGATCCCCGAGAGCGAGCGCTCGAGCTCGCAGAATCGGCTGCGCCCGTCGGCGAGCTCGCGCACCAGCAGCAGCGTCCACTTGCCACAAACCAGCTCCGCGGTCTGGCACACAGGACAGGAGTCGTCAACCGACATACCAAGACTTTACCAACTGAAGTGGCGGCTGCGGGGCTGCGGGCGAATCGCCGGCCTACGGCCACCGATTCGTCCTCGCTCGACGGAGAGTCAACCGCCGTCTGCGAGCAGCCAGCGAAGTTAGGGAGGGGCCCAGGCCGCAGGCCTGGGAGGGCTGCCCTAACTGGCCAATGCCAGCGCCGCGGCGTCATCCGCCGCCGACGTGCGGCTGCCGCCCTCGGCTTCGAGCATCAGCTTGAAGTCGTGCGGGCTCGAGGCTGCAGCGATCGCGTCCTCGACCTTGACGAGTCCGGCGCGGACGTGGATCAGCAGCGCCTGGTCGAAGGTCTGCATCCCGTAGTAGGAGCCGTCGGCGATGATCTCCCCGAGGCCAGACTCCTGGTGGGTCGGGTCGTGGATCACGTCGTGAACGCGACCCGTCATCCGCAGCACCTCGACGGCGGCGATGCGCCCACCGACAGCGCCGGGGACGAGGCGCTGTGAGATCACACCGCGCAGCGTGCCGGCGAGCATCGAGCGGACCTGCGCGTGGTGGTGGGGCGGGAAGAAGTCGAGCATCCGGTTGATCGACTCGGCGGCGTCGACGGTGTGAATCGTCGACAGGACGAGGTGGCCTGTCTCGGCCGCTGACAGCGCGGTCTGGACCGTCTCCTCGTCGCGCATCTCGCCGATCAGGATCACGTCGGGGTCCTGGCGCAGCACGCGGCGCAGCGCGCTCTTGAACGACTCCGTATCGGAGCCGACCTCGCGCTGGCTGACCATCGAGCACTTGTCGGCGTGCACGTACTCGATCGGATCCTCGATCGTGACGACATGCGCGGCGCGCGTGTCGTTGATGTGATCGATGATCGCGGCAAGCGTCGTCGACTTGCCCGAGCCTGTCGTGCCGGTGACGAGGATGATCCCGCGCGCCTCGTCGGCGAGGTCACTGATCACAGCCGGCAGGCCGAGCTCCGCGACAGTGCGAATGCGGTGCGGGATCGCGCGCGCAACGAGCGAGATCCGCCCGCGCTGGCGGAAGATGTTGACGCGGAAGCGCGCGACGCCGGCGATCTCGTGCGAGATATCGATGTCGTTGTCGCGCAGGAACTCGTCGTGGCGATTGGACGCTGTCAGCAGCTCCCTCGCGGCCCCTTCGGTGTCCGCCTCGGTGATGACCGCCCAGTCGTCGCTGGTCAGCGGACCGAGCTCACCGTCGACGCGGGCCAGCGGGACCGACCCGACCTTGAGATGGAGGTCGGAGCCGTCGCAGGCGACGAGCGCACAGAGAACCTTTTCGATATCCAGCAGCACTAGGACTCCGATCGGCGGGAGCGGAGGGCCAGTTGACCGGCTGGCGAGCAGACTGGACCGGTGGACGACCCCTAACAAACGTCCAGTCCGAGGGGATCGGTGCATGCACCGATCCCTCCGGGCCGCGCATGCGCGGCCCGGCCGACGGGTGCATGCACCCGTCGGAACTGCCTAGGCTACGTCGCGGAGCTTCTGGGCCTCGGCGAGGTTCTGCAGCTTCTTCAGCGACTGGTTCTCGATCTGGCGGATCCGCTCGCGCGTCACGTTGAAGGTCCGGCCGACCTCGTCCAGCGTGCGCGGGTGCTCGCCGCCGAGTCCGTAGCGCAGCTCGAGCACGCGGCGCTCGCGGTAGGAGAGGTTCTCGAGCGCCTCGCGCAGGGCTTCCTTGGTCAGGATCTCGGCAGCGCGCTCGTAGGGCGACTCGGCCCGCTCGTCGGCGATGAACTGGCCGAACTCGGACTCCTCCTCGTCACCGACAGGCTTCTCGAGCGAGATCGGGGCCTGCGCCGAGCGCTTGATCGAGTCGACCTCCTCGGGGTCGATCCCCGTGACCTCGGCGATCTCGTCCGGCGTCGGCTCGCGACCGAGCTCGGTGACGAGCTTGCGCTCGGCCCGGCCGATCTTGTTCAGCTTCTCGACGACGTGGACCGGGATCCGGATCGTTCGTGCCTTGTCGGCGAGCGCGCGGGCGATCGCCTGGCGGATCCACCAGGTCGCATAGGTCGAGAACTTGAAGCCCTTGCGGTAGTCGAACTTCTCCGCCGCGCGCACGAGTCCGAGCGTCCCCTCCTGGATCAGGTCGAGGAACGGCAGGCCCTGGTTGCGGTAGTTCTTGGCGATCGAGACGACGAGCCGGAGGTTCGACTCGACCATCTTCTGCTTCGCGTCGAGGTCGCCGCGCTCGATCCGCTTTGCGAGATCGACCTCCTCCTGGGCGGTCAGCAGGCGCACCTTGCCGATGTCCTTGAGGAACAGCTGCAGCGAGTCGGTCGTCATGTCCGGCTTGAGGTCGATCGCCGTCTTGGCCTTGCGCCGGCCGCGCTTGTCGGGCGCGCGCTCGACCTCCGAGCCGGCGGCGGTCGCGGGATCGATGTCCTCGACGAGCTCGATCTCCGACTTCTCGAGGAAGCCGTGCAGCTCCTCGATGTCCGACTCGTCCATGTCGAGCTCGGACACGGCGCCCTGGATTTCGGCGTAGGTGAGCACGCCGACCTGCTGGCCCTTGGTGACCAGACCCTTTACCTCTTCAAGCTCTTGCAGTTCTGCTACTGACATGTAGTTCCGTTTCCGTCGCACAGCCTCCCGGCGGCCACTTCAACCGCGCCGGCTGCGTTGATCTGGGGGAGGGACGCCAAGCCCGCCACCCGCGGCGACACCTGGACGTATGTTCTGGATTGTACGCGCTTTACTTTGTGAAGTCAACGTCCTGAAGGTCGTTCTCGAGCCCGCCCCGGCGGGGGTTTGCCCGCTTTCGTCTGGTCTTGTGTTTCAGTTCTCGGCCGCTGAGCCGCTCCCTTCGCGGCCGACCACCACTTAATACGTCGAACGCTTAGAAATGTTTCGCGCGGAGGGCGGCTTGCGGGACCTTCCGTCGTCGCCGGCAACGGCTCGCGGACCCGACGCTCGAGTCTGGACCTGGGCGCCTCGAGCGCGTTTGCACGGCACGCAGGGTTCACATATACTCGCGCTCGCCACGCCGAGTCCACGCCGTGTCCGCACGGCTGGAGCGGGGGAACCATTGCGGAGAGGTCTTCCGCGGGGGCGAATCGGCCGAAGTTTCCGGCCGTAGCGCGATAAGCGCGAGCCCGACAGCTCACCCCGTAGGCCAGGGCACGGAGAGCGACTGCATGGCGCGTGCGCACATAACGATTCGGTGGCTTGCCGCGAGCATCCTCGCGGTGCTGGCGCTCGTCGCGATGTCCGCGAGCGCAGCGGCCAAGACGAAGCACCACGGCAGTGGCACGGGCGGGACAGCGGCAGCCCCGAATGTCGGCCAACCCGTCCCCGCACCGGTCGGCTCGACGACGGGGACGATCACGTTCACTCCGGCAAACGTCGCCGAGCACCAGACGACGCTCGCAACCGGCATGCTCTCGCAATCGGATGCGGGCCAGCCGGTGTCGCTCGAGATCGAGGCAAAGACCGGCGTCTGGGATGCAGTGGCGAACAGCACCGTCGGCGCCGACGGCAGCTTCGCAATCAATTGGAAGGCGAGCGTCGTCGGGATCTTCACGATGCGCGTCGTGTCCGGCGCTGTCGCGTCCGCGACGACGTCGGTCAGCTCGCCCGAGGCGTCGCTGACGATCATGAGCTCGGTCATCGCGAGCTGGTACGGACCCGGCTTCTTCGGTCATCGCACCGCCTGCGGTGAGACCCTTACGCGCCACATCCTCGGCGTCGCGAGCCGCACGTTGCCGTGCGGCACGCCGGTCACGCTCACCTACAACGGCCAGACGCTGACCGTGCCGGTGATCGATCGCGGGCCCTACGCCAACAGCGCGACCTTCGACCTCACCTACGCGACCGCCAGCGCGCTCGGGATCCTCGACACCGTGAGCGTCGGCTACACCGACCAGCTCGGTAAGAAGATGGCCGCGACGAACTGGTACCCGGTCGGGGTGACCGGCCCGAGCGGCGTCACCGGCACGAGCGGGTCGACCGGGACGAGCGGGTCGACCGGCGGCGGCACGATCGGTGGCGGCGCTACCGCCCCGTAGACCTAGAGGCCGCGGAGCTTCGTGCGGTCGTGGCGCGCATAGATGCGCCGGACCGTGCCGGACTTCGAGCGCATGACAAGCGACTCCGTCGTCGCGCCGCTCGCGCCCTCATAGCGGACGCCGGCAAGCACGTCCCCGTCGGTCACGCCGGTCGCCGAGAAGAAGCAGTCATCGCTGGCGATCAGATCATCGGTGCTCAGCACGCGCTGAAGGTCATAGCCCGCCTCGAGTGCAGCGCTGCGCTCGTCATCGTCGCGCGGATAGAGCCGTCCGACCAGCCCGCCCCCGATGCACTTGACCGCCGCCGCGGCGAGCACGCCCTCCGGCGTCCCGCCGATCCCCCACAGCAGATCAACCGACGAGCGGTCATCGCAGGCAAGCAGCACGCCCGAGACGTCGCCGTCGCTGATCAGGCGCACCCGCGCTCCCGCCTCGCGCACGCGCCGCAGCCCGTCGTCGTGGCGCGGGCGGTCGAGCATCACGACCATCACGTCGCCGACGTCGGTGCCCTTGCGCTCGGCGACAAGGCGAATCGTTTCCTCGAGCGGGCGGTCGAGGTCGAGCAGGTCGGCAATCTGCGAGGAGCCGGCGAGCTTCTGCATGTAGACGCACGGGCCGGGGTCGAACATCGTCCCGCGCGGCGCCAGCGCGATGACCGACAGTGCGCTCGGCATCCCGCGGGCGGTCAACGTCGTGCCCTCGAGCGGGTCGACGGCGATGTCGACAGCGGGCGGCGAGCCGTCGCCGATGTGCTCGCCGTTGAACAGCATCGGCGCCCTGTCCTTCTCGCCTTCGCCGATCACCACCAGACCGTCGAAGCTGACGCTATCGAGCATGTGACGCATCGCGTCGACGGCGGCCTGGTCGGCGCCCTGCTTGTCACCGCGCCCGATCAGCCGCGCCGCGCCGAGCGCCGCCGCCTCGGTGACCCGAACGAGCTCGAGCGCGAGGTTGCGATCCGGCTTTGCGTCTTGCGGCGGGCTGCTCAAGACGCGCAGCCTACAGCGGTCGCAAACCGTTTACTGCCGCAGCATGGGCGACTGATAGCTTGCCCCACGTGACACGCCCCGTGATCGATCGCTAGATGGCAGACCTGATCGTCGGCGTCGATGTCGGGGGCACGAAGGTGTCGGCAGCCCCGTTTCGTGATGGCAAGCTCGGCGAGCCGAAGCTCCGCCCCACCGACCTGACGAGCGCCGAGCACGTTGTCGCCCAGATCGTCGACAGCGTGCGCGGTGCGGCCGGCGAGGACACGCTCACTGCGGTCGGCATCGGGATCCCGTCGGTCGTCGAGTTCGCGACCGGCATGGTCCGCTCGTCGGTCAACATCCCGCTCCAGAACGTGCCGCTGCGCCACGTCCTCGAGGACGAGCTGCGCGTTCCCGTGTTCGTCGACAACGACGCGACGGTGGCGGCGCTCGCCGAGGCGCACGACGAGGCCGGCAACCTAGACGTCGAGAATCTCGTGATGCTGACGATCGGCACCGGAGTCGGCGGCGGTATCGTGATCGCAGGGCGTCCCTACCGCGGCGCGACCGGCGCCGCGGCGGAGATCGGTCACACGCTGATCGGCATCGAGCACGACATACCCTCCGCGACCGACCACTTCCCCCAGCCGGGGTCGCTCGAAGCCCTCGCCGCCGGCCACGCACTCGACAGGCTGACGCGCGAGGCGGCAGCCGCGAACCCGGCCTCCGCGATCGGCATCGCGCTGAAGGAGCACGGGTCGGTCGCCGGGCCGGACCTCGTGCGCGCAGCGCGGGCCGGGGACGAGGTCGCAATCGGCCTGCTGCGCCTTGTCGGCCGGCGCATCGGCATCGGCATCGCCAACGCGATCAACACCTTCGACCCCGATGTCGTGGCGATCGGTGGCGGCGTCTCGTCGGCCGGCGATCTGCTGCTCGCGCCGGCACTCGAGGTTGTTTGGGGGTACGTCCGCGAAGGGGTGGGTACAAAGACTGAGATCCGCCTGGCTCGCTCCGGGCCGCAGGCCGGCGTCCGCGGCGCCGCGCTGCTCGCGCGCACCGAGCTGGCGAGCCACAACGACAACTACCACAAGGAAGTGCGATGACAACAGCTGCCCGCGAAGTCGACCTCGATGAGCTCTGCATCAACACGATCCGCACGCTCTCGATGGACGCCGTCCAGAAGGCGAACTCGGGTCACCCGGGGACGCCGATGGCGCTCGCCCCGGTCGCCTACACGCTCTACACGCGGCTGATGCGCCACAACCCGAGCGACGCCTCGTGGCCAAACCGCGACCGCTTCGTCCTGTCCGCGGGTCACGCCTCGATGCTGCTCTACAGCTGCCTCTATCTCTGTGGCTACGGCCTCGAGCTCGACGATCTCAAGAACTTCCGCCAGCTCGGCTCGCCGACCGCCGGACACCCCGAGTATGGGCACGCCGCCGGCATCGAGGCGACGACCGGCCCGCTCGGGCAGGGCATCTCGACCTGCGTCGGGCTGGCGCTGGCAGAGCGGATGCTCGCGGCGCGCTACAACCGCCCGGCCCACGCCCTGATCGATCACTACACGTTCACGATCTGCTCCGACGGCGACCTCGAGGAGGGGATCTCCTCCGAGGCCTCATCGCTCGCCGGACACCTCGGACTCGGCCGGCTGATCGCCTTCTACGACGACAACCACATCTCGATCGAGGGCAACACCGATGTCGCCTTCAGTGAGGACGTCGGCGCGCGCTACGAGGCCTACGGCTGGCACGTCCAGCACCTCGGCGAGGACATCTCGGTCGCGCGCCTCGAGGAGGCCGGCCGCGCGGCGATGGCTGTAACCGATCGCCCGTCGCTGATCATCTGCCGCACCCACATCGCCTTCGGCTCACCGAACAAGCAGGACACAGGCGAGGCGCACGGCTCGCCGCTCGGCGAGGAAGAGGTGCGCTTGACAAAAGAGGTCTACGGATGGCCGACCGAGCCGACGTTCCTCGTGCCCGATGAGGCGCTCGAGCACTTCCGCGCCACGATCGGGACGGGCGAGCAGCTCCAACGCGAGTGGGAAGCGCGCCGCGACACCTACGCCGAGGCAAACCCGCACGAGTGGGCGGAGCTCGAGGACATCTTCGAGCGGCGCACACCGAAGCTGCCGAGCGGATTCCTCAAGCGCTTCGAGGTGGGCGAGAAGATCGCGACGCGCAAGGCCTCGGAGTCGATCGTCCAGGTGGCCGCCGAGCTCGTGCCGGCGCTGGTCGGCGGCTCGGCCGACCTCGCGCCCTCGACGCTCACATTGATCGCCGATGGCGGCAGCGTCTCGCGCAGCGACTACAGCGGGCGCAACTTCCACTTCGGGATCCGCGAGCACGCGATGGGCGCGATCGTCAACGGGCTCGCGCTGAGCGGCCTGCGCCCCTACGGCGCGACGTTCCTGACGTTCTCCGACTACATGAAGGGCGCTGTCCGGATCGCCGCGATCAGCGAGCTGCCTTCGCTCTTCGTCTACACGCACGACTCGATCGGTCTCGGCGAGGACGGCCCAACGCACCAGCCGATCGAGCAGCTCGTGGCGCTCCGCGCGACGCCGAACATCAACGTCGTCAGACCGGCCGACGCGCACGAAACGGCGCTTGCTTGGAGCTTCGCGCTACGCGCAAAATCGACTCCCACGGTCTTCGCGCTGTCGCGGCAGAACCTGCCGGTGCTGGATCCCGACGCGGTCCCGGAGGACGCGATCGAGCGCGGCGGGTACGTGCTGCGCGACTGCGAGGGCGCGCCCGAGGTGGTTTTGATCGGGACCGGATCCGAGGTCTCGCTGTGCGTCGAGGCGGCCGAGCTGCTCGACGGCGATGGGGTCGCGGTGCGAGTTGTCAGCATGCCCTGCACCGACCGCTTCGAGATCCAGGATGAGGGATACAAGCAGTCAGTTCTCGGCCCCGGCGGGACGGTGCGAATTGCCGTCGAAGCTGCGAGCCCGATCGGCTGGGACCGCTTCACCGGTGAGCGCGGCGCGTTCATCGGCATGCACACGTTCGGCGCCTCGGCGCCGGCCGCAGACGTCTACAGGCACTTCGGCATCACGACCGAGGCGATCGTCAGCAAGGCCCGCGAACTGCTCGGAACCTGAACGCAAAGACTCGAGAGGACAACAGCTATGGCAAGCCTCCCCCACACCCAGAACGCCAACCTCGCAGCGCTCGCCGCCGCCGGAACGGCTCCCTGGCTCGACCAGATCCGCCGCGGCCTGCTGAGCAGTGGCGAGCTCGAACGCCTGCGCGACGAGTGCTCGTTGCACGGCGTCACCTCGAATCCCGCGATCTTCGAGCAGGCGATCCTTGGCTCAACCGACTACGACGAGGAGCTGCACGAGCTCGCCGGCGAGGGCCTCGACGCACTCGCCCTGTACGAGAGGTTCGCAATCGCCGACGTCCAGGATGCTGCCGACGTGCTGCGCCCCGTCTACGAGGACGAGGGTGACGGGTTCGTCTCGTTCGAGGTGATGCCCGATTTCGCGAACAACACCGACAGCACGCTGGCGCAGGCGCGCGACTACTGGCAGCGACTCGATCGCCCCAACGTGATGATCAAGATCCCGGGCACTGCGGCCGGCGTGCCGGCGATCGAGCAGGCGATCTACGAGGGCATCAACGTCAACGTGACGCTGCTGTTCGCCGTTGAGCAGTACAGCGCGATCGCCGAGGCCTACATCCGCGGTCTCGAGCGCCGCCACGCCGAGGGGCTGGCGCTGAATATCCACTCGGTTGCCAGCTTCTTCGTCTCGCGCGTTGACAGCGAGGTCGACAAGCGCCTCGAGGCGCTCGGCCACTCGGAGCTCGCCGGCACCGCGGCGATCGCCAACGCCCGGGCCGCCTACCAGCGCTTCAAGGAGATCTTCCACTCCGATCGCTTCGCCGCGCTGGCGCAGGCCGGGGCGCTCGTCCAGCGCCCGCTGTGGGCATCGACCGGAACGAAGAACCCCGCCTACTCGGAGACGATGTACGTCGACAATCTCGTCGCGCCGGACACCGTCAACACGATGCCGATGAAGACGCTGCTGGCGGTTGCCGAGCGCGGCAAGATCGAGCCCGGCAGCGCCGACCGCGACCCCAGCGCCGAGCTGAAGGCGCTGGCGGACGCCGGGATCGACATGAGCGACGTGACGAAAACGCTGCTCGAGGAGGGCATCGCCGCGTTCGTTACGCCGATGAACAAGCTGCTCGCAGGGGTCGATTCGGCCCGGCAGGCGGTGCTGACCGGACGTCCCGAGGCGATCCAGGCGTCGATCCCCGCCCACCTCTCGAGCGCCATCGCCGACGTCGTGAAGAAGGCGGTGCAGGAAGACGTCGCCCGGCGGGTCTGGGCCAAGGACGAGTCGCTGTGGGGCGGGCCCGGCGTGCCCGAGATCGGGGACCGGCTGGGCTGGCTGACGATCTCCGATTCGGTGCTCGAGCAGGCCGACGAGCTTGTCGCGTTCGCTCAGGGCGTCTGGGCTGAGGGGTTCAAGGATGCAGTGCTGCTCGGGATGGGCGGATCGAGCCTCGCGCCCGAGGTGCTGTGGCAGACGTTCGGGGCGCCTTCGGAGGCGCTTGACCTGCACGTGCTCGACTCGACCGATCCTGACGCGATCCTCGCCGTTCAGACCGAGATCGATCTTGCGCACACGCTGTTCATCGTCTCGACGAAGTCGGGCGGGACGATCGAGACGCTGTCGCTGTTCGAGCACTTCCACGCGCTCGCCCCGCACGGCAAGCAGTTCATCGCGATCACCGACCCGGGCAGCTCGCTGCTTGACCTCGCGAAGGAGCATGGGTTCCGCCGGGCCTTTGAAAACGATCCGAACATCGGCGGGCGCTACTCGGCGCTGTCGCTGTTCGGCCTTGTGCCGGCCGCCCTGATCGGAGCGCCGGTCCACGCGGTGCTCGAGCGGGCCGTCGGTGCCGAGCAGGCCTGCGCGCACTTCGATTCGACCGCGACAAACCCGGGGCTGTGGCTCGGACTCGCTGTCGGCGAGCTCGCGCGCCACGGCCGCGACAAGCTGACGTTCGTCGTCGGTGACCCGGTATCGAGCTTCGGCCTGTGGGTCGAGCAGCTCGTCGCCGAGAGCACCGGGAAGCACGGGCGCGGGATCCTTCCCGTGGCCGACGAGCCGCTCCTCGCTCCCGAGGCCTACGGCAGCGACCGCGTCTTCATCCAGCTGCGCGACGAGACGCGCCCGGACGCCTCGATCGACGAGCGCGTCGCGGCACTCGCGGCCGCCGGGCACCCGACGCTGACGCTGAATGTCGACGGCACCGAGGACCTCGGGCGACTGTTCTTCATCGCCGAGTTCGCGACAGCTGTCGCGGGCTGGGTGCTGGGGATCAACCCGTTCGACCAGCCGAACGTCGCGGAGGCCAAGCAGGCGACGAAGCGCGTGCTCGGTGCTGGTGGCGAGCCCGAGATCGCGAGCGCCGGCCCGGAGGCGCTGAAGCAGCTGCTGGGCAGCGCGAGCGAGGGCGGCTTCGTCGCCGTGATGGGTTACGTGGCGCCATCGGTCGAGTTCGATGAGGCGGTCCACGAGCTGCGCGCGACGCTGATGGAGAAGACGAAGCTCGCGACGACGTTCGGCTACGGGCCGCGCTTCCTGCACTCGACCGGCCAGCTGCACAAGGGCGGCGCGCCGATCGGGCGCTTCCTGTCGCTGATCTGCGACTCGGGCAACGACGTCGCGATCCCGGGTGAGCGGTTCGGCTTCCGCACGCTGAAGAACGCGCAGGCGCTCGGCGACCTCGAGACGCTGCGCTCGCACGAGCTGCCGGCGGAGATCGTCCGGCTCGAGGGCGATCCTGCGGACGCGTTGCGGAAGCTCCACACCCAGATCAAGGAGATGCTCTGATGCAGATCGGCTTCGTCGGCCTCGGTCGGATGGGCGGCAACATGGTCACGCGGATCCACCGCGACTCCGAGCACGAGGTCGTCGCGTTCGACTTCGATCCAAAGGCTGTGGCCGCGGCGAAGCGCAACGGCGCCAGTGGAGCTGCGTCGCTGAAGGAGCTCGTGAAGCAGCTCGAACCGCCCCGGACCGTGTGGATCATGGTCCCGGCGGGCGGCCCAACCCAATCGACGGTGCTCGAGCTGGCGAAGCTGCTGTCGCCCGATGACGCGATCGTCGACGGCGGCAACTCGCGCTGGACCGACGACAAGCTGCGCTCGCAGATGCTGCGCAAGCAGAAGATCCACTACGTCGACGTCGGCACCAGCGGCGGCGTCTGGGGGCTCGAGAACGGCTACTGCATGATGGTCGGCGGCCCGCAGAAGGCGGTGCGACGGCTCGCCCCGATCCTCGACGTCCTGGCGCCGCCGACCAGCGAGGACAGCGTCCATTCGATCGGCAGGCACGGCTGGTACCACTTCGGGCCGAGCGGCGCCGGCCACTACGTGAAGATGGTCCACAACGCCGTCGAGTACGGGATGATGCAGGCCTACGCGGAGGGCTTCGAGCTGTTTCACGCCTCCGAGTACGAGCTCGACAACGCGAAGATCGCGCACCTCTGGAACCAGGCCTCGGTCGTGCGCTCGTGGCTCTGCGAGCTCGCCGCCCGCGCCTTCGACAGCGACGGCAACGACCTCGCCGAGCTCGAGGGCTGGGTCGACGACTCCGGCGAAGGCCGCTGGACGCTGCAGGACGCGATCGACCACGACGTGCCGACGCCGGCCCTGAGCGCGGCGCTGTTCACCCGCTTCTACTCGCGCGAGGACGGCGACTACGCTGCGCGCGTGCTCGCCGCGCTGCGCAACCAGTTCGGCGGCCACGCGGTGAAGAAGGCCGACAGCTAGTTGGCCGAGCTGCTCGACAACCCGCTGGCCGAGGGCCTCGAGCGGCTCCCGGTCCACCCGACGAACCTTGTGATCTTCGGCGCGACCGGCGATCTCGCTCGGCGCAAGTTGCTGCCGGCGGTCTACAACCTCGCCCACGAAGGTGCGCTGCCGGAGCGCTTCAACCTGATCGGCGTCTCGCGCGGTGACATCAGCAACGACGAGTACCGAAAGAGCGCGGAGGAGTCGATCCGCGCCTTCTCGCGCACCGCGCCCGACGCGAAGGTGCTCGAGGGTCTGCTGGCGGAGCTGCGCTACGTCGAGCTCGAGTTCGACGACGCCGACGGCTACGGTCGGCTGCGCGCAACGCTCGAGGAGCTCGACGAGGCGGCCGGCGAACCGATGGCGCGCGCCTTCTATCTCTCGACGGCGCCCGAGTTCTTCCCGATCATCATCGACGCGCTCGGGCAGGCCGGACTCGCCGCGTCCGAGGACGCCGAGGTGCGCTGCATCATCGAGAAGCCGTTCGGCACCTCGCTCCAGGAGGCGCTCGAGCTGAACCGCCAGGTGCTCGCGGTATTTGAAGAGCAGCAGATCTTCCGGATCGACCACTACCTGGGCAAGGAAACGGTCCAGAACATGCTGGCGTTCCGCTTCGCCAACGGCATGTTCGAGCCACTGTGGAACCGCAACTTCATCGAGAACGTCCAGATCACGGCGGCCGAGGATCTCGGGATCGGCAGCCGCGCCGGCTACTACGACCACGCCGGCGCGCTGCGCGACCTCGTCCAGAACCACATGCTGCAGCTGCTGACGCTGCTCTGCATGGAGCCGCCGGTGACCTTCAGCGCCGACGACGTCCGCGACGAGAAGGTCAAGGTGCTGCACGCGATCCGCCCGCCGAGCGCCGAGGAGGTCGCCGAGATCAGCGTCCGCGGCCAGTACACCGAGGGGGTCAGCGGCGGCGAGCAGGTCGTCGGCTACCTCGACGAGCAGGGCGTGCCGAAGGACTCCCAAACCGAGACCTACGTCGCGCTGCGGCTGATCGTTGACAACTGGCGTTGGGCCGGCGTGCCGTTCTACCTGCGCACCGGCAAGCGGCTCGCGCGCAAGGTGACGGAGATCGCCGTCACGCTGCGCCCGGTTCCCCACCTCGCCTTCGAGCAGGACGGCGCCGCCGGCGTGCGCCCCAACCAGCTCGTGCTCACGCTGCAGCCGAATGAGGGCGTCTCGCTGTCGCTCGGCGCAAAGGTCCCCGGCGCGCGGATGCGGATCCGACCGGTCAACATGGAGTTCCTCTACAACACCGCGTTCCTGTCGCAGTCGCCGGAGGCCTACGAGCGGCTGATCCTCGACGTGATGCGGGGCGAGGCAACGCTCTTCACGCGCAACGACGAGGTCGAGGCGCAGTGGCGGATCTGCGACCCGATCCTCGCCGGCTGGGCCGACGACGAGCGCCCGCCGGCGCAGTACGAGGCGGGCACGCAGGGACCGAGCGAAGCCGAGCAGGTACTGCTTCCCGGTCACCAGTGGCGCACGATCTAGCCGGATGCCGGCTGTCGACGACACCGTCTGGGCGGCGCAGAACACTACCCCCTCGGCGATCGAGGGAGCGCTGCGCGAGCTGCTTGCCGAGCGCCACGCCGAGAGCGCCGCCTACGTCCCCGCGCGCGTCCTCAACCTCGTCTGCATCGTCGATCGCGAGTGGAGCGGCGAGATCGCCAACCGACTGCGGCGCGTCGGGCGAAACCACGCGTCACGGACGATCGTCTGTGCTGTGACCGAGCGCCGCACCACGCTCGACGCTGTCGCCACTGTCGCCGCCGACGCGAAGCCGACCGACGGCGAGCTGACGCTGACGTTCGAGACGATCGTGATCGACATCGGGCGCCGGCACATCGAGCACCTCGACTCGATCATCGACCCGCTCGTCGTGACGGACATACCGACGGTCGTCTGGGCTCCGCACGGCCACTGGGACGCAGTCAACGCGCTGCGCGGCGTCTCCCAGTGTGTGCTGCTCGATTCGCTCGACGACCCTGAGGTCGCGGGCGCTCTGCGGCGAGCCGCAGAGCTGCTCGAGCACCGCAACGTCGTCGACCTTGCGTGGCTGCGCTCGACCCCTTGGCGCGAGCGGATCGCGGCGATGTTCGATCCGCCGGCAAAGCGCCAGCAGCTCGAGGAGATCGCCGGCGTGACGGTTCGCCACCACCCGGTTTCCGGTGCCGCGGCGCTGTTGATCTGCGGCTGGCTCGGCTCACGGCTGGGTTGGCCGGCCGACCAGCTGCGCCGCGACGGGCACGGGCGCGCGAGCGGCAAGATGGGCGACGTCTCGATCCTGCTGGAATCGGCGGCGCAGGAGATGCCGGGGCTCGCCGGCCTGACGCTGACGTTGCGCGACGGCAGCTCGCTCGCGCTCGATCGCGGCCCCGGCGGCCTCCACGTGATCGAGATCGACGCGAACGGCGGCGAGCGGCGCTGGCGGCTGCTCGGCGCCTCACGCGGCGAGGGCGGGATCCTCGGCGAGGGGATCCGCCAGTCGCTCGTCGGCGATCCGGTGTACGGGCAGGCGCTGCGCCAGGCCAGCGCGATGCTCGAATGAGCGAGCCGACGATCATCCGCGAGGCTGACGCCGGCGCGATCGCAGCCCGCGCCGCACGCATCTTCGAACAGCTCGTCAAGGCTGCAATCGATGCTCGAGGGGTCGCGCACGTGGCGCTGGCCGGTGGCACGACGCCGGCGAAGGCCTATGAGCTGATCGCGCTACCGTCGTGGTCGGGCGTTGAGCTGTGGTTCGGCGACGAGCGCTGCGTTGGCCCCGAAGACCCTGATTCGAACTACCGGATGGTCGCGGAGACGCTGCTGGGACATACCGGCGGCGCGACGGTGCACCGGATCGAGGCCGAGCTTGGTGCCGAGGCGGCGGCGAGTGCCTACGAGACCGAGCTGCGGGGGCGCCTCGAGATGGACGGCGCCGGCATGGCGGTGTTCGATCTGGTGCTCCTCGGGATCGGCGAGGACGGCCACACCGCGTCGCTGTTCCCGGGCGACGCGGTGCTCAATGCGCGTGGCGTTGCGTGCGTGCCGGTGCACAACGCGCCCAAGCCCCCACCCGACCGCGTCTCGCTCGCGCTCGAGGTACTGCGGGCGGCGCGCGCCTGCGTGCTGCTCGCGAGCGGGGCCGGCAAGGCAGCGGCGCTTGCCGGCGCGCTGGGTGAGCCGACCAACGAGGTTCCATCGAGCCTCTTGGCGCGCGAGCGTCTGACGATCATCGCCGACGGCGACGCGCTCGGCGGAGGCGCGGATGGGTGAGCTCGTAGTCGTGCGTCACGCCGACACCGACTGGAGCGTCAGCGGGCAGCACACGGGGCACACCGACATCCCGCTCAACGATAAGGGCCGCGAGGCGGCGCGGCGCCTGCCGGCGCAGCTGGCGCACTGGTCTTTCGCCGCCGTCCTCTGCAGCCCGCTGATGCGCGCGAAGGCGACCTGCGAGATCGCCGGCTACGGGGACCGGGCGCAGCTCGACGCCGGCCTCGAGGAGTGGGACTACGGCTCCTACGAGGGCCTGACGACGGCGCAGATCCGGGAACAGCGCCCGGATTGGGATCTCTGGCGCGACGGCTGCCCCGACGGCGAGGACGCAGCTGCAGTCGGCGCGCGTGCCGACTCCGTCCTGCACGAGCTCCCCGGCGCCGGCGAGGTCCTCGCCTTCTCGCACGGCCACTTCCTGCGCGTCCTGATCGCACGCTGGCTCGGCCTCGAGCCCGGCGACGGCGCTCTATTCGTGCTCGAGCCGGGCGGCATCGGCGTGCTCGGGCACGAGCACGGGCGGCGCGTTCTCAGGGCGTTGGGCTAGGCTGCGCGGCCAATGCACGGGCCGATTTCCTACTTCCAGGCGGTGATCCTCGGGATCGTCCAGGGGGTCGCCGAGCCGTTCCCGATCTCGAGCCTCGGCCACGCCGTCGTCCTACCGCGCCTGTTCGGCTGGAACATCCACCAGAACGACGGCTACTTCGTCAGCTTCCTCGTCGGCCTGCACCTGGCGACGGCGATCGTCCTGCTGATCTATTTCTGGCGCGACTGGGTGCGGATCGTGCGCGGAATGCTGCGATCGCTCGCGGCGCGCGAAATCGGGCCCGATGACACCGATGCGAGGCTGGGCTGGTTGCTCGTCGTCGGGACGATTCCCGTCGGCCTGATCGGGCTGGCGCTGCAATCGCCGTTGCAGAAGCTGTTCGCGTCGGCAACCTCGGCGGCGGCGTTCCTTGTCGTCAACGGGATCGCCCTGCTCGTCTTCGAGCAGTGGCGGACGAGCGCGCCGGCGGTCACCGAGTCACAGGCGGAGTCCGACGAGCGACTCGGGCGCCTGCCGTTCCGGCGCGCGGCCGCGATCGGACTCTCCCAGGCGGCGGCGCTCGTCCCGGGGATCTCGCGCTCGGGCTTCTCGATGGGCGGGGGCCTGCTGAGCGGCCTCTCGAACGAGGACGCCGCACGCTTCGCATTCCTGCTCGCGACGCCGATCATCGGTGCCGCCGCGGCCCTCAAACTGCCTGATCTACTGGGCCATCAGGGCAATGGCGTGCGCGGCCAGGCGCTCGTCGGCGCGCTCTGCGCGGCAGTCATGACGGTGATCGCGGTGCGCTTCCTGCTGCGCTATCTGACGACGAACCGGCTGCGCCCGTTCGGCGTCTACTGCATCGCGCTCGGTGCTGTCTGCCTGGTTGTCTTCGCGCTCGGCGGCTAGGAGGCCCGCGCGGCGTCCTTGCGCGGACCGCTCGCAAACCAGGCGAAGACGAACAGCGCCAGCGCGACGACGATCGCGGCGATCCCTTGCTTGTAATGGTGCGTCGTCGAGCCCGCCTGATGACCGGGGAAGAACGAGGGAAGAGACTCTGCCTTGTCGGCGAAGTAGATCCCAGCGACGGCAAGCAACGCGATGCCGACGACGACGGCCAGCACGACGATGACCTTGGAGGTCTTCATAACCCGCAGTTTACGCGCAGAGCCCCGTGAATCCTCACCAATTCGCCTACAGTCAAGCTCAAGTCGAGCGTTAGTCTTGTTTGTTCATAACGTTTTCGGCGGTATTTTCGAGCCTCCGCGACCGCGGCCGCTATGGTCGCTGGCGAGGCGATGAGCATGAACAGCACCGACCCGCCCGAGCCGGAGCAGCACGAGCACCTCGGCCTCGGCTCGATTCCCGAGGCGTGGCGGGAGGCAGCTGAGCTGACAGGCGGCGCGCTACGACGCGCGCGCGCCGAGACCCTGCTGTTCATCGCGCTGTTTGTCGCGGTAATCATCGTCTACGACAACCGCGCCGCGGTGCTCGGAATCAAGCGCAAGCGCGTCGGCGTCGTTCCACACGTGCATTTCGAGTCGACCACCGCGACCACGACGGCGCAGGTGGTGACGGTGATCCTGCTGATCGGCCTTGGCTGGGCGATCGCGCGAGAGCTCGCGCGGGTGCTCGGCCCGACGCTGAACGGCCACCTCGACACTGCGACGGCGGGCACAGTCGGATTCCTGCTGCGCCTCGCAACGCTGCTCGTCACCGTGATCGTCGCGCTGCGCTTCGCCGGCGTGAACACTGCGGCGATCGCGATCGGCGCATCGTTCACCGCGGTCGTGTTCGGCCTCGCAGCGCAGCAGACGCTCGGCAACCTGATCGCCGGCACGGTCCTGCTGAGCGTGCGTCCGTTCCGCGTCGGCGACCGCGTGCGGCTACAGGGCGGGCCGCTTGCCGGCCAGATCGAGGGAACGGCGACGTCGCTGGGGCTGCTCTACACGACTTTCGCCACGGGCGAGGACCAGATGTTGATCCCCAACAGCGTCGTGCTGAACGTCAGCGTCACACCGCTGCGCGAGCCGAGCGCGGTCAGCATGCGCGCGCGTCTGCGGCCCGGGACAACGCCGCTCGCGCTGCAGAAGGTGCTCGAGGAAGCGCTGACCGTGCCGGTGCGCTCGCGGCCGGCGATCACGCTCGAGGAGCTCGACGGTCCGAGCGTGATCGTCAAGATCAGCGCCACGCCGGTCAATCGTGGCGACGGCGCCAAGCTGGCCGGGGAGCTGCTGCAGATCGTCTCGCCATACGTGCGCGACGCGGCTCAGCCGACGACGTAGTGGGCGTAGAGCTCCTCCCCGTGCGCGAGCAGCGTTCGTAGCTCGAGCGGCTGCGGCTCGCTGGCGCCGCTGCCGGCGAGCATTGTCAGACCCGGATCGCCGCCGACGAGTTGCGGCGAGATCGCGATGAACAGCTCGTCGAGCACGCACTCGTGGGCGAGCTGCGCTGCGAGCCGCGGACCGCCTTCGCAGATCACGAGGCGGACGTCGAAGCGGGCGCGCAACTGCGCCAATCCAGCGGCAAGCGTCGCGCTGTGTATGTAGTCGACCGTGGCCCGCGCGCCGTCGAGCGTCCCGCGCGCGGGCCCGAGCACGATCACATGCGAGTCGGGGTCCGCCAGCAGCGGCAGCGCCGTGTCGAGATCGAGTGTGCGGCTCGCGATGACAGCCGGCGGTTGGGCGCTGAGCCCCCAGGCAAGTCGCCGCTCGCGCATTTGGCCGTCACGAATCGTCGGTCCGTAGCGCTCGATCTGCATTGTCGATCCGCCCGCCATCACCGCGTCGGCGAGGGCCCGCAGTGCATGGAAGAGATCGCGGTCCGCGGGCCCGCTGAGCGGCGCCGAGCGCCCCCCGACGGCGATCCGCCCGTCGACGCTTGTGACCATGTTCAGCGCGACGCGCGGTCGCCCCTCCGGTGCCGCCTGCTCGCGCCAGCCCGCGAGCGCCTCGAGCGCATCACAGTCGGCGCCGGCCGGAATCAGCCTGCGAAACACACGTTCCATAGCCGCCCCTCGGCCAAAGGAGGAGAGCCCGTCGCGAAGCGACGAACCTATTCCGTCTTGAAGTCGAGCGCCGCCGAGTTGATGCAGTAACGCAGGCCGGTCGGCCGCGGACCATCCTCGAAGACGTGACCGAGATGACCCTCGCAGGTCGCGCAGAGGACCTCGGTGCGTCGCATCAGCAGCCCGTGATCCTCAGCGGTGCGCACCGCCTCGGCATCGGCGGGCTCGTAGAAGCTCGGCCAGCCGGTGCCGGAGTCGAACTTCGCATCCGAGCGGAACAGCTCGGTGCCACAGCCGGCGCAACGGTAGACGCCCGGCTCCTTCATCGAGTTGAGCTCACCGCTGAACGCGGGCTCCGTGCCGCGGCGACGCAGCACGCCGAACTGCTCGGGCGTCAGCTCAGCGCGCCACTCCTGATCTGTCTTCTGCACCTTGTCCGCCATGGGAGAAGCGTACCGCTAGTCCCACGCCGGGGCCTCGTGGCCGGCGCGACCTGCTAGCGTGGGCTTTGAAATATGCCGGGATGTAACCGGCACAAGCAGTGCGCGTTCGCAGTCGAAGCTTTCACAGCGTCCTCCGCGTCGCAGCACGATCAAAGACAGTGGAGGATCGCAATGCCTACGGGCACCGTGAAGTGGTTCAGCGACGACAAGGGATTCGGATTCATTACGCCTGATGATGGCGACAAGGATCTGTTTGTCCATCACACAGGCATCGTCGGCGAGGGTTATCGCTCGCTACAGGAGGGCTCGAAAGTGTCCTTCGATGCCGAAGCAGGCGACAAGGGACCGAAGGCCGTCAACGTCGTAATGCTCTAGCGCCCAGCGCTACCACTCACTGCTGTACAACGCTCCGGAGCCCGTCGTATGACGGGCTCCGCTGCGTGTCGGCCCCGCAGCACGGCGCGGCGCGAGCGGTGAGAAGCACCATCGCCGGCCGCTATTCTCGCTTCACCTTGCGTCCTGCCAGTCCCGCCCGATCGGCTCGGGCGCAGTAATGACGGCCGAAATAACGGCTGGAGAGCCCGGCGCGGCCCTCGCTGAGGCGGCTATCGCGCGCCCGCTGGCGCGGACCGCGGGCGGCGGGCCCAGGCCGACCGCGGACTGGCTCGCCTGGGAGCGCTCCGACACGATCAAGGCAGGCGCTGCAAGCGCGATCTCATCGGTGGCAATTGCCGCGATGCTGCTGAGCGCGATCGTCATCGTCTCGATTGCCGCGTCACACCAGGGCTTCCTCACCCCGACGGCGCGACCGGGTTACTACCCCGCGTGGCTCGCGGGTCCGCTAGCGCCGCTGACGAGCTGGCTCCCGCTCGGAAACTCGGCGCTCGATGCGATCTTCATCGGCGGCTTCTCGATCATGTACGTGTCCTACGTGGCGGTGCTGATCTGCGCGCCACGCGTGCGACCGGTCTACGCGCTCAGCGCCGTGGTGGCATTGCAGGTGATCTTCTTCCTGTCGCCGCCGCTGCCGCTGACCGACATCTTCAACTACCTCAACTACGGTCGGATGGACATCGTCTACCACCTCAACCCGTACACGACGATCCCCGCGCTCGAGCCGCACACCGACCCGACCTTCGCGCTCAGCAACTGGCATGGCCTCGAGAGCCCCTACGGCCCGCTGCTGACGCTGTTCACGATGGCCGTCGTACCGCTCGGCATCGCCGGCTCGTTCTGGGTCCTGAAGGCGGTGTTGCTGTTGACGAGTCTCGCGAGTGTCTGGCTGATCTGGAGCTGCGCCGGGCTGCTCGGCCGCAATCGGCTCGGCGCCGCGCTGTTCCTCGGCCTGAACCCGATCGTGCTGGTCTGGGGCCTTGGAGCCGATCACAGCGACTTCCTGATGATCGTGCTGATCGAGCTGGCGCTCTACGCGCTGCTGCGCGCGCGCGTGAAGCCAACCGAAGCGACTCCGAGCCTCGTTTCGCCTGACGTCTTCGCCGGCGCGCTCGATCGGCTGCGCTCGGGCTGGCGGCGCGTCGTGGCGGTGATCGACGGGGCTCCCCGGCCGCTCCCTGCCGGCGCACCGGGCTGGTGGTGGGAGCTCGGCGCGGGCGTGCTCCTCGCCGGCGCAGTCGCAATCAAGGCGTCGGCGCTGATCCTGTTTCCGATCCTGCTCGCCGGCAGCTCGCGGCGCCTGCGCCTGATGGCGGGCATCCTGATCGGTGGGGTCGGGCTCGGCTTGGTCTCCTACGCTGCGTTCGGCGCGACGCTCCCGGATCTCGCCCAGCAGGCGAAGCTCGTGATCCCGACAGGTATCCCGAACCTCGTCGGCTATCTCCTCGGCCTCGGCGGTGAGACGGACACGCTGAGGACGATCTGCACGGTGGTGCTCGTGCTGACGGTCCTTGCGTGCACCGCCTGGGCCTGGCGCACGCGCGATTGGGTGATGCCGTGCGCCGTCGCCTCGCTGGTGCTGCTGATCACGCTGAGCTGGGTCCTGCCGTGGTACCTGGTGTGGCTGTTGCCATTCGGCGCGCTCGCGTCTGGGCGGCGGATCCGTATCGCCGCAATCGTGCTCGGGATCTACATGTTCATCTCGTGGATGCCATCGGCGACGACGGTCTACCGCGACCTCGGTATTCACCCCAACACGACGGTCGTCGGGCGCAGCGACGCGCGCTACCTCCACCTGCTGCTGAACGGCTGATCGCCCGCGGGGTCGCCGAGCGGGCGGCGGCGCGGGGCCGCCCGCTAGTGCTCCGCTACGTAGCCGCCTTCGGGCTCGATCGGCAGGCCGGCGTCGACCCAGGCTTGGATCCCGCCGGTCATCGTGTAGGCGTCGAAGCCCGCGGTGCGGAAGGCGCTCGCGGCCATCGCCGAGCGCACGCCGAGTCGGCAGTGGAATACGACCGGCACACCGCGGTCGATCTCGCCGGCGCTCGAGGCGAGCCGCTCGAGCTCGATGTGGCGCGTACCGTCGATGTAGCCCGCCTCGCGCTCGTAGCCCTCGCGCACGTCAACGAACGTCGCGCCAGCGGCCTGGAGCTCGGCTGCGCGCTCGGGCGTGACCTCGATCTCTGGGTTATCGAACGCGTTCACCGACGCCAGGATACGCGAGGCACCCGGCGAGCTACCTTAATCTTCGGACGTGCGATCGCAACCGCCACCGATCTCGACCATCGCCCGCGCCTTCGCGTCGGGCCTGTTCGTCGCGCTGCTGGTCGTGCTGTTGTTGAGCCCGCCGTCTCATTCAGGGCTGCTGCGGTTGCTCGAGCTCATCGCAATCCTCGTGCTCGGGCTGGCCGCCCTCACGAGCGTCGTCGAGCTCGTCGTGACGCGTCTCGCGGGCTGGCGTCAGAGCGAGGCCGAGTTCGAGCTTGTCGTTCGACGCAGTGAGCGCCTGGCGCACGAGAACCTCGCCGTCGAGCCCGACGAGATCGAGTTCCTCGAGCTCGATCCGTTCGACGACGGCGACTTCGAGGAGCTCGTCCGCGACGCGCTCGACGACCTGCCTGACCTGCTCCAGAACTCGCTGCGCCATGTCGCTGTCGTGATCTCGAGTCGCGGGCGCAAACTCGGGCTCTACGGCCTCTACCAGGGGGCCGGCAGCGACCGCGCCAACGGCCCAGCCCGAATCGTGATCTTCCGCGACTCACTGCGTCGCGACTACGGCCACGACGCCGCAGCGCTGCGTGACCAGGTCACCCGGACGGTGCGCCACGAGCTCGCCCACCACGTCGGCTTCGACGAGCTCGGCGTCCGCGGGCTCGGTCTGTAACCGCTAGACCGGGCGCGAAAGCGACAGCGCGAACCACTCGCGCTCGTCGGTGAACCAGCCCGCGAGCTCGAGACCGGCCGCGCCGAGGTCGCCTTCGAGGCGCTCGTGCGTGAACTTTGCGCTGATCTCGGTGCGGAGCTCCTCGCCGGCGGCGAACTCGACGTGCAGCCCGATCGCGGCGAAGTCAGTGCTCTGCGGCGAGCGCGCTCGCAGGCGCATCTCGATCCACTCATTCCGCTGATCGAAGAACGCGATGTGATCGAACTGCTCGGGATCGAGGTCGCCGTCGAGCTCGCGATTGAGGACATGGACGATGTTGCGGTTGAACAGCGCGGTGACGCCGGCAGCGTCGTCGTAGGCGGCTTCGAGGGTCGCGCGATCCTTCACGAGGTCGGTCCCGAGCAGCAGGTGGTCGTCCGGTTCGAGCAGGCCGGCGATCGTCCGCAGGAAGCGCCGACGCGATCCGGGGCGGAAATTCCCGATCGTGCCGCCGAGGAAGACGAACAGGCGGCGCGCGAGCGGCGCTGGCAGCCGGTCGAGATGGCGCTCGAAGTCGCCGATCAAGCCGTGGACGAGGAGCCCCGGGTACTCCTCGATCAACGCCGCCGCGCTGTCGCGCACCGCGCTGTCGGTCACGTCGACGCCGACATAGCGCTCCAGCGTTCCGGCGCGCGCCATCGCGTCGAGCAGCAGGCGCGTCTTCGCTGCACTGCCGGAACCGAGCTCGACAAGCTCGCCCGCACCGGTCTGCTGGATGATCGCGTCGGCGTAGCGCTCGAGGATCGCGCGCTCGGTGCGCGTCGGGTAGTACTCGGGCAGCTCGCAGATCTGCTCGAACAGCTCCGCGCCGCGTGAGTCGTAGAGGTGCTTGGGCGGCAGCTCCTTGAAAGGCTGCGTCAGGCCATCGAGCGCATCCTCGGCGAGCGAGCGCGAGCCCGGGTCCGCGAACGCGTGATCGACGCTGACCTGCGGCGGGGCGGTTCGCGTTCGCGCGCTCATCCGCGGTCCGCCGCGACGCGCACGCCGGCAAAGATCTGGCGCCGGCGCGGGTAGTCCCAATTGCGGAACGTCGGCGTGATCACGTCGGCGCTGGCGGCGAACGATCCGCCGCGCAGCACGCGGTAGTCGGGTCCGAAGAAGACCTCCGAGTACTCGCGGTACGGGTAGGGCGAGAACCCCGGGTAGCCGCGGAACTCGCTGGCTGTCCACTCCCACACATCGCCGATCATGCCCAGCGCTCCGCACGGCGCGGCCCCGGCGGGCAGCGAGCCGACCGGCAGCGGCGCGAACACTGCCGACTCGATCAGGTTCGCGAGGCGCGGCTCGGGCGGCTCATCGCCCCACGGGTAGGCAAGCTTGAGCGAGCGCTCGGCATCCCAGGTCGCGGCGAGCTCCCACTCGAGCTCGCTCGGGAGGCGCAGCCCCCGCCCACGGGCGAATGCCTCGGCTTCGAAAAACGAGACGTGGAGCACCGGCGCCGCGCCTTCCAGCTCGTGCAAACCGTCGAGTCGCTGTTCGCGCCCGCCCTCGCGCCATTGCAGCGGTCGATCGACCTGCTCGGTCGTGCGCCAGGCCCAGCCTTCCTGCGACCACCATTGACGCCGCGCGTAACCACCGTCGCCGATGAACTCGCTCCAATCGTCGTTCGTCACGGGCACCCGACCGATGGCAAAAGCATCAACCTCTACTTCATGTTGAGGTCGCTCATTGTCATAGGCGAAGCCGTCGGCGCTGGCGCCGATCGGGACGCGCGCCGCCGGGAGCTCGATGAGCTCGAGTCCGCTCAGCTGCCGGGGCGCGGGGCGGCTGCGATGCTGCGAGACCGGCGGGGCCCAGCCGTTGAGCGCTGCGAGCGCAAGCGTCTGCAACATCGTCTCGGCGTGCTGGCGCTCGTGTCGCAAGACGAGCTCCGCGAGCGGGTCCTGACCGCCAAGGCCAAGCTCGCGGATCCGGTCGCGCACCGCCGCCAGGTAATCCTCTGCCCCTTCGCGGCGCATATAGGGGAGCGACCCGCGATCCGCTCGCGGCGTCTCGAAGGCGTCGTACACCGCCGCCAGCTCGGGGTGCAGCAGCGGTAGCCCGCCGTGGCGGTGGGCGAGCCAGAGATCCTCGAATGCAGCGATATGCCCGAGGTCCCACACCAGCGGGCTCATCAGCGCGGAATGGACGCGCTCGAGATCCTCGTCGCCAACGGCTGCAACCAGCGCAAGCGTCTGCTCACGAGCTCTCTCGAGGCGATCGGTCTCGAGCACCGCCATCGGCCTGAGGCATCCTAGCGACCGCGCCAATGCTGCCGGGGCGATCGCCGAGCGCCCCGGGCTCGGCTGAGCCCGGGGCGCCGGCTGGGGTGTGGCCCTCGGGCGCGACCCGGTGTGGGGATCGCCCTCCCCCGTGGTCGCATCCTGGGGGCTCGAGAGCTCGCTGGCGAGTTGGTCAGGCTCGCCGGGAGGCACTTCAGCAGTCGCGGACTGGGAACTCGTGAAGATCCTGATAGCGGCGCCCGAAGTTCACTGTCTGGTCACAGAAAGCCCGAGTTTGCAGGGGAATCATGGTTGGCATGACAACTCGATCGAACCCAACCGATGACCGGTCCGTAACCCGCGTCGACCTTCACTGCCACTCCACCGCATCCGCGGTTTCGCGCCTCGGCGTGCAGCGGGCGCTCGGGCTGCCCGAGTGCGCGACCCCGCCCGAGGAGGTCTATGAGCTTGCAAAGCGCCGCGGAATGGACTTCGTCACGATCAGCGACCACGACACGATCGCCGGCGCTCTCGAGATCGCGCACCACGACGATGTGTTCGTCTCCGAGGAGCTGACGGCGCACTTCCGGGGCGAGCCCCGGGCGATCGTCCACGTCCTCTGCTTTGGCATCAGCCTCGCCGACCACGAGTGGCTCCAGGACCACAGCGGCGACGTCGAGGAGTGCGCCGAGTACATGAGCGCGGAGCAGATTGTCTGCGCGCTGGCGCATCCCTTCTACGCCGTCGGCGCACCGCTGCGCAGCCGCCACCGCCGCCGCCTCGCCGAGCTCTTCAGCGTTTGGGAGACGCGCAACGGATCGCGCGCGCCGGAGCTCAACATGCCAGCCAGAATCTACGTCGAGACCCATGGCGGCACCGCTGTCGGCGGTAGCGATGACCACGCCGGCATCGACATCGGCCGCACCTACACGGAGGCACCGCGGGCCGCCACGCCGGCCGAGTTCCTCGAGCACGTGCGCGCCGGGCGTGTCAACCCGGCCGGCGAGCAGGGCAGCACCGAAAAGTGGGCGCACGCGGCGATGGCGCTGGCCGTCCGCGCACTCGGCCACGACGGCGAGGTCTCGGCGCTCGACCCGATCACCGTCTTGAAGATCGCCGAGCGGCTGCTGCGCGAAGGCGACGCGCGCGAAGGCGCGGGCCACAGCGACCTGCAACCCGCCGATGCGCGCGCGCTGCTGCGCGCGTGGCTCGAGTCGGTCGGACTCGACGGTCTGTCCGAGGCTGACCTCGTCGCCTACATGCAGCAAGAGAACTTCGCCCACGCCGACCTCTACCGGCGCGCGCGTCGCGCTCACGAACGGCGTCTGCGCGGCGCGATCGAGAGCGCGTTCGCGGCTGCCGGGCGCGGCGAGTTGGGGTCGGTTGGGCCGCTGCTGTTCGACGCCTGCCTGCCGGCGATCCCCTACGCGCCGTCCGCCGCATTTGTGGCGCGCGAGCGGGCGAAGCTCGCCTCCCGCGATCGCGAGCAGCCGCGGATCGCGATCGTCGCCGACGGAATCGGCGCGATGCACGGCGTCACGCGAACGATCGAGGAGATCCGCGAGCGCGGCGTCGAGGGCTTCGAGATCGACGTCATCGGGACCGACCCAAACGTCGACCGGCGCCTTGCCGCTGTGGCGGATATCGAGATCCCCCACTACGCCGGAATCGAGATCGGCGTGCCGAGCCTGCCGGCCGCCGTCGATGCGATCACCGCGGGGCGCTACGACCTGATTCACGTCTGCTCGCCCGGCCCGAGCGCGATCGCCGCGGTGCTCGTCGCTCGCGCAATGGAGACGCCGCTGGTCGGCTCCTACCACACGGAACTGGCGACCTATGCCGGCCTGCGTTCCGGCAGCGCGGAGCTCGAGCTCGCGGCATCGATGGCACTGGGGGTCTTCTACGGCCAGTGCCGGCTGATCTTCTCGCCCAGCAGCGCCGCCGACCGGGCGCTCGCAGCGCTGGGGATCCCGGTGAGCCGCGTCGCACGCTGGGATCGCGGCGTCGACACGACGCGCTTCGACCCGGCGCGGCGCGACGAGCGGCTGCTCGGAGACGGGATCAACGTCCTCTATGCCGGCCGCGTCGCGCAGGAGAAGAACATCGCGCTGCTCGCCGAGGCCTTCGAGCTGGCTCACGCGGCGGACCCACGCCTGCATCTCGTGATCGCCGGCGACGGGCCGGAGGCCGAGCACCTGCGCACCCGCTTGGGCGAGCGCGTCAGCTGGCTCGGCTGGCTCGAGGGTGAGCGGCTCGCAAACGCCTACGCGAGCGCCGACATCTTCTGCTTTGCGAGCGTCACCGATACGTTCGGCCAAGTCGTGCTGGAGGCGCAGGCGAGCGGCCTGCCGGTGCTTGCAGCCGACGCTGGCGGCCCACGCGACCTCGTGAGGGGCGGCGTCGACGGTCTGCTGCGCGAGCCCGATCCCGCGGTCTTCGCCGATGCGCTGCTGTCGCTGGCGAGCTCACCGCTGCTGCGCGAGCGGCTCGGGCAGGCGGCCGTGCGGAGCGCGGCCGAGCGCACCTGGGCACGGGCTCTCGGCCGGCTCGGCGCAGGCTACGCGGCCGCGCTCGACGACGCAAAGCCGGCGCGCGATGTCGCGTAGCGGCGGCGGCCGGATCGCCGTCGCGCTGCACGACGTCGAGCCGGCGACATTCGAGCGCTGCGCCCTGATCCGTGACTGGCTCGACGATCACGGAGTTGACCGCGTCACGCTGCTCGTGATCCCGGCGCGGGACCTGCACCCCCTTGGGGATCGCCGCCCCGAGATCGCAACCTGGGTGTCGGAGCGCGTGCGGGCCGGCGATGCCGTTGCGCAGCACGGCTTCCAGCACTTCCAGGATCGACCGTCGCGCTGGTCGCGGCCCGCCAGTCCGCGCCTGCACACCGAGGCGCGCGAGTTCATCGGGCTCGACGAGCGCGAGACGGAGCGGGCACTCGACGCCGGGCGCCGCGTGCTGAAGCTCGCCGGAATCGAGCCCCGTGGATTCGTCGCCCCGGCATATGCCTACACGCCGGCGCTGCGCGACATGCTCGCCACGCGCTTTCGCTGGTGGGCAGGGTCGTGGGGGCTCCACGCCACCGGGCTCGAGCCGGGCTGCGCGGCGCCTACTCGCCTGCCGAGTCTGTCGTCTCCGGCGATCGGCCTGGCGAGCGGCACGATCGCGCGCCGCGCGATCTCACCCGGACTCCTGCGCGCCGCGACACTGCTCGCCGGCGAGGTGCTGCGCCTCGATCTGCACCCCGGTGATCTCGCGCTCCCGAGCCAGATGCTGACGCTCGAGTGGGTGCTGCGCCGCTCACTCCCGCGGCGGCGCCCGGTGACCTACGACGAGCTCGCGGCCGCCGCCTGACAGAGCGGCAGGCGCTTCCGCACACGGCGCTTGCGACCTCGGCGGCGGGCGGGCATTCGCGTGCGCTGGGCGGAAATGGCGAGATGTTTGCGCGCGGTCACGGGTGCGCGTGATAGAAACGCATCGTCATGCAGATATCCCGAGTGCCCAAGACGGCACTTGCCCTGCTTGTCCTGAGTGCCGCCGGCGTCGCCCCCCAGATCGGGAGCTCTGGCGCCACCACGACAGGCCCGACTGGCAATACCGGCTCGACGACAGCAGGCGACTCGACAGGCCCGAGCGGGCTCACGGGATCGTCCGGCACGAGTGGCGCGAGCGGCACGACGGGGGCCAGCGCCGGCACCGGCGACTCGGGCGCCAGCGGTGAGACCGGCGCCAGTGGCGCAACCGGCCCCAGCGGCGATACCGGCTCAAGCGCCGACACCGGCACGAGCGGCACAACCTCGGCGACGGGCACGACGACCGTCACGGCGCCGGCGCCGGCGACCGCCACGACGGGCAGCTCGGGGACCACGGGGATCACTGGAACGACGGCTCCGAACACGACACGCCCGTCGGTGACGAGAATCACCGGGCAGCCGACGAGCGGCAGCGCGCTGGTTGCGCCCTCGACGAGCACGACGGGCGCCGCCGAGGCGGGTGGCGCGCTCGCCCCCTCACCGAGTCTCTTCTCAGACGAGAACCCGCTCGCCGGTGTCCTCCCGGGATCACCGTTCGATCCGTTTGTCAACGCCGCGATCGGCGCAGATGTGCCGCAGTGGTTCGTCCAGCACTTCGACGTGCCGTCCTTCCTGCTGCCGATCTACGAGTCAGCCGGCGCCGCCTACGACGTTCCGTGGCAGGTGCTCGCAGCGATCAACCAGGTCGAGACGAACTTCGGCAGCAACCTCAACGTCTCCTCGGCCGGAGCGGTCGGCTGGATGCAGTTCCTGCCAAGCACCTGGCAGGGCTATGGCGTCGACGCCACCGACTCAGGCGTCGCCGATCCCTACAACGCCGCCGATGCGATCTTCGCGGCGGCGCGCTACCTGAGCGCGGCGGGCGCCTCGACCAACCTGCCGGCGGCGATCTTCGCCTACAACCACTCGACCGCCTACGTCGAGTCGGTGCTCCTGCGCGCCGAGCTGCTGAGCGGCGTCCCGTCGACGCTCGTCAACTCGGTCAGCGAGCTGTCGGAGGGTCTGTTCCCGATCGAGCTGCGCTTCCACCCGCGCTACCAGAGCCTCGACCAGAGCGCCGGCGCGACGACGCTCGTCAGCGACGGCACGACGAGCCCCACGGTTGCGCCGCCACCGACTGCGGTCGGGGCGTCAGTCAAGGACACGAGCGCAGCCAAAGCTCAGCCGGCGGCAGAGATCTACGCCGGCGCGCACGCCGCCGCGGTGGCGGTCCAGGACGGCACGATCGTCGCGATCGGCCACAACCGCCGTCTCGGCACGTTCGTCCGGCTGGCGGACAGCTTCGGCAACCTCTACACCTACGGCAATCTTGCGTCGGTCGCCGCATACCACCTGGTGGCGAAGTCCGAGACCAACCCCTCACTGAGCACTCCGGCGGCACTGGCGAGCGGCCCGACACCGACCGCCCCGGCAACCGCCGGCAGCCAGGCTAGCGGAGGGATCGACGCCGCCGCCGCCGCGGGGGCCGCCGCCGACCAGCTGGCCGGCCAGAGCCCCGCCGACACAACGACGGCCGCAGCAGCTGACACGGCTTCGCCGTTCGCCGCGTTTGACTTCCGCCCCGGCCTGACCGACGACGTCACGATCTTCGGTGGCCCGCGCCTGGCGCCCCTGCGACAACGTCAAGTGACGCTGCGGGCTGCGCTGGAGCGATCGATCGTCGATCGCTATTTCACGCCGGCGTTCGGTCTGACGCGCGACCAGCTCGAGGCTCGAGCCCTGCGCGTCGGCTCACACGTGCTTGCCGGGACGATTCTCGGCCACCTCGGCGCAGCACGCACGAGCAAGCCGCATCTGATCTTCGAGCTACGGCCGGCGGGGACCGGACAGACGCAGATCGACCCGCAGCCGTTCCTCGACGCCTGGACGCAGCTGGCAACACTCGAGCTGCACCGCAAGGCGACCGGCACACCGCTGTACGGACCCGACCTCGAGAGTAGCGACGCCGGCGCGGCGGTGCTGATGAGCCAGCTCGACCTCGAGCGCGTGATTCTCGGTAACTCGCATCTGCGCATCGCGCTCTGTGAGCGTCAGGCGATCGCCGCCGGCGACGTCGATCGGCGCGTGCTCGCCTCGGTCGAGTTCCTTGTCGACAGCGGCTTGGACCCTCGAATCGGGTCCGGTCAATGCGTCACCGAGACGACAAAGAAAGGCCGCAAGCTAGCCACGACGGCACTCAGCGACAGCGTCGCGATCACCGCGATCAACTCGGTTCCCGTCGCCGGGCATCAGGGCGCGGGCACTCCTACCGACGCCGCGATTCGCGCCCTGCTGACCCTGACCGGCGACGCCGCTCCGGCGCAGATCGCGAGCCTCCAAACGATCCCCGGCGCCCCGGTCACGATCGAGGATTTGAGCGACACACGCCAGATCGTGATCACCTACACGCCGCTTCCGGCACCGCTCGCGCTCTCCTCGAGCGCCTCCTACTCGGGCGGCTTCCGCCTCGGGACGTCGCGCTGGACACAGCTCGACTCGCACCTGCTTTCGATCCCCGAGCCGCGCGTGCCAACGGTCATCTCGACGCTCGCGCTGCGGACCACGCGGCACGCCGTCAAGCACCAGACGCGCCGCTGATCAGCGTCGGCGGCGATCGCGCAGCGCGATCCCCTCGAGGATGTGCGCGACGGTTTCGCACGCATCGACGGCAGCTTCGAGCGATTCGAAGATGTCGCGCCAGCGGATCACGACCATCGGATCCGTGCCGCTGACGAACAGCGAGGCGACAGCGTCACGGCGGATCCGATCACCCTCGTTCTCGAGCCGGTGAATCTCGACGAGGTGCGGCGCGAGGCCGCTGCCGGTGCGCATGCAGCGCAGCGCGTGGGCGACCTGCTCGCAGGCACCGACGAGCACATCCGCGAGGTCGACCGCCGCCTCCATCGTCGCCTCGACGGCGTAGAGGCCCATCGTGTCGGCAACCTGCTCAGCCTCGTCGACGATGTCGTCGAGTGCCGTCGCGAGGCGGTAGCCATCGCCGGCGTCGAATGGTGCGCGGGCACGACCGGTGGCGTTGAGGCGATGGATCAGGTCGTGGGTGATCCTGTCGCCCTCCTGCTCGCACAGACGCAGATCCTGGGCAAGCGTCGCGCGCTCGGGATAGTCGGCGAGCAGGTCCCTGAGCAGCAGGGCTGTGCGCTGGACGTTGCGCCCAGACTCCTCGAGCAGCGCGAGCAGCTGCTCATCGAGCGATCTACGTAGCAGCGCCATGGTCGTGCAGCCTAGAGGCCAGTTGGGCGGCGCGTCGGCTTTTCACGACTTGTTCACCAGTACGTCACTGCATCGTAACCCCCGTGCTGCCCAACGAGCGCGAGGCTGCTTTGTCGATGGTCGCGCACGATCAGGAGGCCAAGCCGCGCACCGTCCGCCTCGAAGATTTCGAGATCCACCTCTCGGAGGGCCTCGTGACGGCGGGCGGTGAGGTGCTGACGCTCTCCGTGCGCGAGTTCCAGCTGCTGGTGGCGATGGTCGATCGCGCCGGCGGCATCGTGCGCCGCGACGAGCTATGCCAGGCAGTCTGGGATCGCGAGCTGCGCCCCGGCGACCGCTCGGTCGACGTCTATGTCAGCAAGCTCCGCGCGAAGCTCGAGGCGGCTGCCCCGGGCCGCCAGTTCATCCACACCCACCCCGGCTTTGGTTACCGCTTTCAGCCGCAGGGCGCCCAGAAGATCGGCGGCGGCGCGGCGACGGGCGCGGATGCACGGGCGGGCGGCGCCGCGACCGCGTAGCCTTTTCACCAACGGAGAGCGAGCAAAGCGAGGACAATGTCTACGGCACCATCAGCCCCACACGTTGCGCGACCGCAGTTCCAGGACGAGCTGCGGACGCTCGAGCAGAACACGCTCGGCGGGCTCGACCTCGTGATTGAGCAGCTCGATCGTACGCGCGAGGCGATCGCCCACCAGGACGTGGAGCTTGCCGGGATGGTGATCGCCGACGACGACCGCATCGACGGCCGCTATCTCGAGATTCACCAGGGCATCCTCTCGCTGCTCGCCCGCCAGAGCCCCGTCGCCGGAGACCTGAGGGTCGTCGCGGCGCTGCTGCATGTGATCCGCAACGTCGAGCGGATGGGCGACCAATGCGTGAACATCTGCAAGCTGCTGCCGCTGTCGGGCAACGAGCCCCCAACGCGTCCCGAGATCCTCGCGAAGCTTGCGCGGATGGGCGAGGTGGTGCGCTCGGAGGTCTCGCAGTCAAAGCGGGCGTTTGCCGACCGCGACGTCGCGCTCGCCGAGGATCTCGTCCGCCAGGACGTCGAGGTTAACCAGATCCAGCGCGACATCTTTCAGCTCGCGATCGCCGCGGGCGATGACATCGACATGCGCGAGTGGGCGATGTGCATGACGATGGTCGCCCGCGCGCTCGAGCGGATCGGCGACAACTCCGTCGACATCGGCGAGCAGACGGCGTTCGTCGTGACTGGACTTTTTCGCGAGTTCTCGGACTCCTCGCACCAGCACCCGGCTACATAAAACCCGCTCCCTGCGGTTTCGCGGGCAAGCCGGACCTGTGAACATCCTGTTACAGACGTCCAGAAGCCGTGGTGCTGATCGCCGCGGCCCGACTACACTCGGCTACAGATGATCGAAGACAACGCCGCCAACGGGGTCCTGCACAGTGACGAGATTTCCGTCGAGGCGACCCCGGCAGCTCTGAGGGTCGCGATGCTCGATCGCGACTCTGGCTTCCTCCAGGTGCTCGAGAAGCGCCTCGAGCGGCTCGGCTGGGAGCGGCGCGTGCTCGGCTCATCGGTATCGCCGCAGGCAATCCTGCCGATGCGCCTGAGCGCGGTGATCGTCGACCTGGCGGTCCTCGGACCGAGCTGCTGGGAGTGGCTCGAGCGTCTCTGCTCCGAGTTGCCGGAGCTCCCGGTCGTCGTCTGCACGGGCTCCTCGACAGTTGCGCAGCGCGTCCGCGGGCTGCGCCTGGGAGCAGACGACTGGCTGACGAAGCCCTGCCACCCCGAGGAGCTGATCGCCCGCGTCGAGGCAGTCGTCCGCCGCCGCCGCCGGCTCGAATCGCCGCAGGACAGCCTGCCGATCAACGCCGGCGAGGTCGAGATTCAGCGCGACCAGTACCAGGCATTCGTGAACGGACTGAGCATCGACCTGACACGCCGCGAGTTCGAGCTGATCGAATTGCTCGCCGGCTCGGGCGGACGCGTGCTCGAGCGCGAGTTCATCTATCAGCGCCTGTGGGGCTACTCGATGGTTCGTGGCGACCGCTCGGTCGACGTCTTCGTCCGCAAGCTGCGCCAGAAGCTCGAACGCGTCTCCCCCGGCTGGCGCTACATCCATACCCACTTCGGAATCGGCTACCGTTTCGCCGCCGAGCCAGTCGACGGGGGCGAGGAGGACTTCCCGCCCCTCCGCTCGCTCTCAGTCGCCGACGAGGAGCTCGATCTCGCCCGGACGTAGCAGGACGGCGAGCTCACCGCGGCCCGCGCCGAGCTTGATCTGGGCGAGGCCACCCTTCTTCATCGCAACACGGGCGCCGGTGAACGAGTGCACGAGGCCCGACATATCGGGCTCGTGACCGACGAGCAGGAGCGCCCCATCAGGGCTGATCGCGGCGAGCAGCTCCTCGGCGTCGCCCTCCTCGAACTCGCCAGCGAGCGGGTCATGGGTCACCGGCTCGATCCCGAGCGCCGCGCAGGCGAGCCGGGCAGTCGCGAGTGCCCTCACACGGGGGCTCGCGAACACCTGCTCGAAGTCGACGCGCAGCAACTCCAGAGCGCGTCCGGCGGCGCGCGCCTGTCGCTCGCCGCGTCCGGTCAAGCGCCGATCGAAGTCCGAGCGGGCGCCATGATCCTCGGCGTCACCATGGCGCAAGAGCCACAGCGCTTTTGACATTGCGCCAGGCTATAGCCTGGACACGATGATTTGCGCCTGCATCGACATCGGTTCGAACACGACAGGGCTGCTCGTGGCAGGGCCTGGCGCGGTTGTCTGTGTGAAGGCGTCATCGTCGACATGCTGAATGCCGGCGGCTGGAGCGCAGGCCGATGACCGATCTCGGGCTTCGAGCTGATCAAAGCTACGGCCAGGCTGCACGCAGGGTGATCGCGGCGCGCAGCGCCGACCTGTTCGTCCACATCGACAGCGTCCTCGACACCGATCAGCCCGAGCGCGTGCACAAGATGCGCGTGGCAACGCGCCGTCTGCGGGCGGGCATCGAGGTGTTCGCCGATTGCTTCCCCCGCAAGCGCACGCGCCGTGTGCTCGCCGACGTCAAGGCGCTCGCCGCAAAGCTCGGCGAGCGGCGCGACTGCGACGTGCAGATCGAGCTGCTGAACCACCTGCGGCGCGACGCGGGCCGCTCCGAGCGACGCGCAATCGACGGGCTGCTGGACGGGCTGCGCGACGAGCAGCGCGCCGCCAACCGCCGCCTCGCGAAGGCCCTCGCGCGCGCCGAGGAAGCGAAGCTCGAGCAGCGGCTGCGCCGGCTCGTGCGATGAAGGCGCGAGCGGTCACCGGGCTCGATCCGGACGCGGACCTCACCCAGGCGGCGAGGCGGATCGTCAGCGTGCGCGCCGACGAGCTGTTCACGTTCGCCGCGGAGGCGCTCGACCCGCTGAACGCGACCGCGCTTCACGACATGCGGATCGCAGCAAAGCGCTTTCGTTACGCGCTCGAGATCATCGGCTTCTGCCTACCGACGATCGCCGCCGAGGCCGAGACGCGCGCGCGCCAGATTCAGAGCCTGATCGGCGCGATCCACGATCACGACGTTCTGCTCGAGCGAATTGCTGCGAGCGGCGAATCCGACGCGAAGGGTACGCGCTACCTCATCGTCCGCGTGCAGTCGCGGCGCGACGCCCTGTTCGGGGAGTTCAAGGCGCTGTGGCGGACAATCGAGGCGAGCGATCTCCGCGGGCGAATCATTGCCGCAACAGGCTATTCACCGAAAGGCACGGCGTTACGCGCATAATTCGTCACCAGGATGAGTAGCACTGACGAGCTCACGGTCGAGCAAGGTGGCGAGGGAGTCGCTGAGCGCGCGCGCACGTCGGACCCGGCGATGTACATCAACCGCGAGCTCTCCTGGCTCCAGTTCAACCTGCGCGTCTGTGAGCTCGCCGAGGACCCCTCGGTTCCGCTGCTCGAGCGAGTCAAGTTCGCCGCGATCTACACATCGAACCTCGACGAGTTCTTCATGGTGCGCGTCGCCGGGTTGCACGACCAGATCGACGCCGGCCTCGAGCGGACGAGCCTCGACGGGCTGACACCCGCCGAGACGCTTGAGCTCGTGCACAAGCAGACGCTCGAATACGGCGAGCGACTTCAGCGCTGCGTCACCGAGCGACTGATCCCAGCGCTCGCCGAACACGGCATCGTGATCAAGGCGGTCAACGAGGTCAGCGCCGCCGACCGCGACGCGCTGGCAGCGCACTTCCGCAGCGTGATCTTCCCCGCGCTGACACCGCTCGCCGTCGGTCCCGGGCAGCCCTTCCCATACATCTCGAACCTCTCACTGAGCCTCGGCGTGATCGTCAGTGACCCGGATTCCGGTCACACGGCTTTCGCCCGCGTCAAGGTGCCGACCGAGATCCTGCCGCGGTTCATCTCGGTCGGCAAGGGCGACACGTTCGTCCTGCTCGAGGACGTGATCGCGCACAACCTCGGCTCGCTGTTCCCCGGAATGGTCGTCGACGAGTACGACCTGTTCCGCGTCACGCGCGACGCCGACCTTGCGGTGTCCGACGAGGCCGATGACCTGCTCGCCGCGGTCGAGCACGAGCTGCGCCGCCGGCGCTTCGGCGAGGTTGTGCGCGTTGAGGTCGGGGCGCGGATGTCGCCACGGATGCTTGGCGAGCTGACCGAGGCGCTGCGCCTGGAGCCGCGCGATGTCTACGCCGTCAGCGGCCCGCTCGCCCTGACGGGTTTGATGGCGCTGACGAAGCTCGCCGGCTACCCGGAGCTGCGCGAAACGCCCTGGACGCCCTTGACGCCGCCCCGTTTTCGCTCCGACGAGGAGGGACGCCCCAACGTGATGTCAGCGATGCGCGGCGGGGACGTCCTCGTCCACCACCCCTACGACTCGTTCACGGCCTCGGTCGAGCGCTTCGTCGAGCAGGCGGTTGCAGATCCTGACGTGCTGGCAATCAAGCAAACGGTGTACCGCACGAGCGATGACTCGCCGCTGGTCCCGGCGCTGATCCGCGCCGCCGAGCGCGGCAAGCAGGCGGTCTGCCTTGTCGAGCTCCAGGCGCGCTTTGACGAGCAGACGAACATCCAGTGGGCGAAGGCGCTCGAGGAGGCCGGCGTCCACGTCGTCTACGGCCACCCGGCGCTGAAGACTCATGCCAAGTGCGTGCTCGTGGTGCGCCGCGAGGGCGACGGCGTGCGCAACTACGTCCACATCGGCACCGGCAACTATCACGCTGCGACCGCGCGGTTGTACACAGACTTCGGCCTGTTCACGACCGACGAGGCGATCGGCGCCGATGTCGCCGAGCTGTTCAATTTCCTCACCGGCTTCGCGCGCCAGCGCAGCTACCGCAAGGTGCTCGTCGCGCCGACGCACCTGCGCAACGCGATCCTGCACGAGATCGAGCAGACAGTCGCCGCGCATTCGGCGCAGTCGCCGTCGCGGATCATGATCAAGATGAACGCGCTCGTCGATCAGACCTGCATCGATGCGCTCTACACCGCGTCGCAGGCCGGCGTGCGGGTCGACCTCAACGTGCGCGGGATCTGCTGCCTGCGACCTGGGATCGCGGGCCTGTCGGAGACGATCCGAGTGGTCTCGGTCGTCGGTCGCTTCCTCGAGCACTCGCGCGTCTACGCCTTCGAGCGCGGCGGCGAGCAGACCGTCTACATCTCCTCGGCCGACCTGATGCCCCGCAACCTCGAGCACCGCGTCGAGCTCGCGGTGCCGATCGAGGATCCCCAGCTGCGGGCAGAGGTGATCGAGACCGTCGAGCTCTGCCTGCGCGACAACCACAACGCCTGGCAGCTCGATGCCGCAGGCAGCTGGACAAAGCGACGCCGCGCCGATGGCGAAGCGGTGATCAACGCGCAGGAGGAGCTGATGCGCCTGCACACGGCCCGCCACGGGGAATCGCCCCCAGCGAGCTGAGCGCCCCGCGGCAGTGCGGCCGCGAGGCGCTCAGGACTCGGACGAGCGCTCGCTAGCGCTTGACGCCGGTGGTGCCGGTCGTCCCATCGAGCGGTACCGGACTCGTCGTGTAGACGTGCTTCTTGTTCCGCGACGTCAGGACGGCGAGCGGCGGGTGGTTGCCCAGACGCGTGTCGCCGCTGAACGCGTCGTGCGGTTCGCCGACCGGCCGACCGAGGTCGAACGGACCGGAGATCGACTGAGTGACAGTGACCGGCGAGGTCACGCTCTGCGACTTCGTCGATGCCGGAACACTGACCGCTGTTGCCGTCGCCGTGGCCTCCGTGACGATCAGAATTGGATCGAGGCGCGGCTCGGTCGAGAGCTTGCCCGTGATCGTGAACTGGCCGGTGATGAGCTCGCCCGCCGCGGTCGACTGACCGACGCAGTTGAGCTCGACGCCCGGCGAGATTCCCTGGCACTCGAAGTTGTCAGTCGAGGGCACGCCGTTGATCGACGCCGTCGGTGACGCGTCGAAGTACTGGATCTGGTGCGGCTCTGTCTCGATCTCATAGCCGGTGATCGGCCCGTTGCACGAGAACTGGTACTTGACCTGCGTGCCCGGCGTGCCGGCCTCGGGCGTGCCCTTGGCAATGCTGCCGGTGCAGCTGTAGTTGTTCGGATCCGCAGTCGTACCGGTCGTCCCGGTGCTGCCAGTCCCGCCGGTTGTCACCGGCGCGATGCTGTCCGCCTGCACGAGTGAGGTGCCGACGACCGGGAGCGCCACCGCAGCGGCGAGCACGCCGAGGGTTGCAGCAAGCCGGCGGCGAGCGGTGGTGGTATCGAGCAAGTTGGTCTCCATTCCGTAGCTTTAGGACAATTATAGGATTCTAGATCGCTTTTATGGTCTTTATGCTAGGCTCAGCGCAATTCTTTTGTCAAACCCTGGACAGGGAGTTCCCTAGTTGATGCGCAGACCTCGTCGTCTTCTCGTTTTCGTGCTCGCGAGCGCAACCATCGCCGTCGCCGTGCCGGTCGCCCTCGCCGCGACGACGGTGATCACCATCTCGGGCGCAACCGCGTCATTCCCGCTTGTCGAGCTCCTGACCCACGCCTATTCGAAGGCCCAGCACAACAAGATCAAGTTCAGCGTTTCGCAGGGCGGAGCAAGCGTCGGGATCGCCGACGTTGCCGCCGGCAAGGTCAACATCGGTGACTCGTCCCGCGGGCCGGCCTCGACCGACCCCCCCGGCCTCGACTTCTACCCGATCGCCAAGTACTTCGTCTGCGTCGTGACGAACAAGTCGAACCCGATCTCGAACCTCACCGCCTCGCAGGTCGAGCAGATCTTCGAAGGCAAGGTCCGCAACTGGAGCCAGGTGTCCGGCGCGACCGCGACCGGCACGATCGACGTCGACAGCCGCACGTCGGTCGCAGGCGTGTTGACCACCTTCCAGAACACGCTGCTCGCGGGTGGCAAGGTCGCATCGCCGCCGGCAAGCCAGTTCGCGAGCGAAGGCCAGCTGCAGACCGCGGTCGAGAAGGACCCGAGCGCGATCGGCTTCCTGTCCGACTACTTCGCGCTGAACAAGAAGATCAACGCGGTCGCCTACAACGGCACCGCCTGCTCGGTCGCGAACACGGTCAACGAGACCTATCCCGGCTTCTCGTTCTTCTACGAGGTCACGAAGGGCCCGGCGGTTGGTAACGCCGAGGGCCACTTCATCAACTGGATCCAGACCAGCAAGGCAGCGAAGAAGCTGATCGAGACCAACTGGATCCCGCTGACGATCACAAAGACGGTCAGCGGGTAACAGGCGGCCCGCGTCCGGCGACGCATGCTCGACCGACTGCGTCAACCGTGGAGTGACAACCGCGCCGAGCTAGTGCTCGGCGCGGTTGCGTGTCTGCTCGCTCTCGCGATCATGGCGATGATCGTTTTCGTCGCGCGTGGCGCCTGGCCGACCTTCGAGCACGATGGGCTCTCCTGGCTTGGGTCAGGCGGCAACCCCGATTCGCAGATCGGCGCGATGCAGAACACGAGCACGAACCCGCCGGCGTCGGCGTTCCTCGTTCACGCCTGGCCGCTGATCTACGGCACTGTGCTGAGCGCCGGCCTGGCGCTGATCCTGGGGCTTGCGGTATCGCTCGCGACGGCGATCTTCATCGTCGACTTCGCGCCGCCGATCGTGCGGCGCACGATGACGCCGGTCATCAGGCTGCTCGCCGCGGTGCCATCCGTCCTCTACGGGCTTGTCGGCATCCTCGTGCTCGTCCCCTTCACCGCGCAGCACCTCGTCAGCTCGTCGCAGAAGCGCTCCGTCGAGTACGTGATCCAGCTGAGTAACGGTGGCCTGGGAGTTGCCGTCGTGCTGCTGACGCTGATGATCGCGCCGATCATGACGGCGCTGATCACCGACGCGCTGGAGTCGGTCCCGCGCCCCTGGCGCGAGGGCGCGATCGCCCTCGGGCTGAACCCGCTGCGCGCGACGCTGGCGGTCTCGATCCGTGCGATCCGCCCAGCGATCGTCGCCGCTGCGGGGCTTGCGGCGGCGCGAGCGATCGGCGAGGCGATTGTGATCTCGATGGTCTCGGGCGGCGTCTCGTTCAGCCCGAACCCGGCCGACGGCCAGATCTTCTGGTTCGAACCGTTCGAGTCGCTCGCCTCGACGATCGTCCGGGACGCCGAGTCGATCAACGCGCCGGCGCTTCACTCGACGCTCTACGCGTTCGCCGCTTTGCTGCTGTTCTCGAGCTTCGTGCTGTCGCTCGCCTCCTACCTGATCCGCCTTCCGATGCGCCGCTACCAGGTCAGCAGCTGATGGCCGCAGTCGAGCCGATCGGCGGGGCGCCGGTCACGCCCTCGCGCCGCCGCCGCGGGCGGCGAGCACCGGTGCGCAGCTGGCGCCCGCGTGACCAGGCGATCTTCGTCTTGTCGTGGATCGCCGGCACCGGTCTGTGCCTCTGTGCCGCGGCGCTGGTGATCTTCTTCATCGTCCAGGGCGCCCACTACCTGCGCCCGGCGCTGCTCGTAACGCGGCCGAGCCCAGCCGTCAACCAGGCGCTCTCAGGCGGGATTCTCGACCCGATCGAGGGGACGCTGCTGCTCGGCGTGATCGGCCTGCTGATCGCTGCGCCACTCGGGGTCATAACTGCGATCTGGGTCGTCGAATACGGCCGCCCGCGCTGGCTCAGCCGGATCGTCGAGTCGGCAGTCGAGGTAATCGCCGGAACGCCCGACATCGTGCTCGCGATCTTCGGCCTGGCGCTGTTCGAGCTCGGCGTCTTCGCGCCGTTCTCCTTCGCCGAGCCCGGGGGTGCCTTCGGCCGGTCGTTTCTGAACGCCGGGATCATCGTCTCGGCGGTGGCGATCCCGTCGATCTACACCGCGACGCGCAACGGCCTGCTGGCGACCCCGCGCCAGCTGCGCGAGGCCTCCTACGCGCTCGGCAAGACGCGGGTCGCAACGATCCGCCGCGTCGTTATGCCGGCCGTCCGCCGCGACGTGGCGACCGGCGCGACGCTCGGCCTCGGCCGAATCTACGGCGACACAGCGATCGTCGTGTTGCTGCTTGGCGCGACGCTACGAAACCAGCCGGAGAACAACGTCCCCTTGATCGGTTTGCTGCGCGGCACCGGCTCGACGCTCACGAGCTTCATCTACGACAGCTCGCCGGCCGGCGACGGCAACGCGCCAAACAAGGCCTACGCGGCGGCCGCCGTGCTCCTCTTGATGGTGTTGCTGCTGAACTGGGGCGTCGGGCGGATCGGGCGGATCGGCGGCCCGCCGATCCACGAGGAACGGCGCCTTGGGGCATGAACGGCGAGCGGACTGTGCTTCTGCACGTTGGCGCCCGACACGCCGACGTGGAAGAATAAGCCAATGTCGATCGGAAAGCTTGACTTCGAAGCCGAGCTGATGGCCATCGCACCTGAACGAATCAATCCTCCAGTGCGCCATGAGCGTGCCGTCGCGACGACGGTCGAGCGACTACGCGTCGAGGCGGTCAGCGTCTTCTACGGCGACAAGGCGGCCGTCAAGGACGTCTCGCTCTCGATCCACCAGGGCGAGGTGCTGGCCCTGATCGGGCCGTCGGGCTGCGGCAAAACAACGCTTCTGCGCACCCTGAACCGCCTGACCGAGCTGACACCCAGCGCGAGTCACAGCGGGCGCATCCTGCTCGACGGCGAGGATACCCACGAGCTCGTCGACACCGAGCTGCGCCGCCGCGTATCGATGGTCTTCCAGCAGCCGAACCCGTTCCCGATGTCGATCTTCGACAACGTCGGATTCGCGCTGCGTGAGCAGTCGCGCAAGCGCCCCCATCGCCGCCAGCTCGAGCCGCAGGTCGATCGCGCGCTCCAGCGGGCGGGCCTCTACGAGGAGGTGCACGCCGACCTCGACCGCTCGGCGCTGCGACTCTCCGGCGGCCAGCAGCAGCGACTGTGCATCGCGCGGGCGATCGCGCAGCAGCCGGAGATCCTGCTGATGGACGAGCCCTGCTCGGCGCTTGACCCGCGCTCGACGGCGGTGATCGAGGACCTGATCGTCCAGCTGCGCCAAGACCTCGCGATCGTGATCGTCACCCACAACCTGCAGCAGGCGCGGCGGATCGCCGACCGCGTGGCGTTCATGTATCTCGGTGATCTCGTCGAACTCGGCGAGACCGAGCAGGTCTTCACGGACCCGCGCGAAGAGCGCACGCGCGAGTACGTCGCCGGCGCGTTCGGATGAACCGCAGCGGCATCGCGCCGCTCGCGCTACTCGCCACGATCGCGCTTGCCGGCTGCGAGACGACCCAGCAGAAGAGCGCGCAGATCGCCAAGCGCGACGCCAACCAGACCGCCGACGCGCGCCAGACGAAGATCGGCGCCGCGAGCAAGACTGTCAAGGTCGATCAGGCACAGCTGGTCCACACCAGTAGTGGCACCGCGGCAGCGATCCAGCTGACGAACCTCTCCGGTCAGGCGCAGGCGCACATCCCGATCATCGTCACCGCCTACGATGCCGCCGGCAAGGCGATCTACAGCAACAACACAGTCGGCGCTGACCTGCCATCGGGCGAGCTCACTCTGCTCGGGGCTCACGCGACGGTCTGGTGGGTCGATTCGAACGTGCTCGCCGGCGCCGGGACGCCGGTGCGAGTCAGCGCCCAGATCGGCGCCGGAAAGACACCCGCGACGGCGACTGGACTGAGTGTTTCGCGGCTGTCAAGCGGCAGCAATTTCGTCGGCGCGTTCATCAGCGGCCGTGCCGTCAACGGCTCGAACGCAACGCAGTCGCAGGTCACGATCTACGCCGTTGCGCTGAACGGCACACGCGTCGTGGCTGCTGGCGAGGACATTCTGCCGTCGATCGGCGCAGGCTCCTCGGCGCCCTTTCAAGTCACCGTGACCGGCAGCACGAAGGGCGCAAGGGTCACGGCGATCGCAGTACCAAGCAACGGGTCCTGACCTCCTCCGCCCGCGCGCAGCGTCCGATCCCGGCGCCGTCCCGACGGCGCTTTACATTGCTTTCACGGGATGTTCACAGTCGGCAGGGCGCCCCCGACGATCCTTGCACCTGCCGATCAGCTAATCGAGGAGGCAGCGTGCCGCGCCTGGCCCAGATCCTTGCGCCCAACGAACAGGAGTACTTCGAGCTGTTTGCGCGTGCCGGCGCGAACATCGTCCGCGCCGCGGAGTTGCTGGATGAAATGCTCGCCAGCTACCCCGATCAGCGCGAGCTTGCAAGCGCGATCCGCGACTGCGAGCGCGACGGCGATCGAATCGTCCACGACCTGATCAACCGGCTGAACCACACGTTCGTGACGCCGTTTGACCGCGAGGACATCCACGAGCTTGCATCGGTGCTCGACGACATCGTCGACTTCACCGACGAGGTCGCTGACTATCTCGGCGTCTATCACGTCGAGGCGCCGATGGTGCAATCCCAAGAGCTCGCCGGAATCCTTGCGAAAGCCGCCTACCAGGTCGGCGAGGCGCTGCAGCACATGCGCGGATTCAAGGACATCACGCAGCACACGGTCGAGATCCACCGCCTCGAGAATGAAGCCGATCGGCTCGTGCGCGACGCGATCGGTGCCTTGTTCGCCGGCGGTATCGACCCGATGGTGGTGATCCGCTGGAAGGACATCTACGAGCGGCTCGAGAACGCGATCGACGCCACCGAACGCGCTGCCTACATCATCGAAGGCATCGTCATCAAAAACGCCTAGATGCACAGCAACCTGCTTGTCGCGCTGGTCGTGGCGACGGCGCTGGCGTTCGACTTCACCAACGGCTTTCACGACACGGCGAACGTGGTCGCCACGTCGATCTCGACGCGGGCGCTGTCGCCGCGCGTGGCGGTTGCACTAGCCGCGCTGTGCAACTTCGCCGGCGCGTTCATCTCGCTCAAGGTCGCGGCGACGATCGCCACCGGGATCGTCGACCTCGGATCGGTCAGCGAGACGACGGTCTTCGCAGGCCTCGTCGGTGCGATCGTCTGGAATCTCGCAACCTGGTATCTCGGGCTGCCGTCGAGTTCCTCGCACGCCCTGATCGGCGGTGTCGTCGGCGCGACGATCGCCAGCCGGGGACTGGCGGCGGTACAGTTCGGCGGGCTGCTGGGCAAGGTCGTGATCCCCGCCGTGCTCTCGCCGTTGCTTGCGTTCATCACCGCCGGCCTGGCGATTGTGCTGACCTACCGGCTTGTCGCGCGGCTGCGCCCGGGCCCGGCCAACCGCGGCTTCCGCTTCGGGCAGATCCTGTCCGGCGGCATGCTCGCTCGCGCACGGAACCAACGACGCCCAGAAGACGATGGGGGTCATCGCGCTGGCGCTCGTCGCCGCGGGCGATATCTCCGCGAAGCACTTCGCGGTCCCCGACTGGGTCGTGATCTGTGCCGCCTCGGCAATCGCGCTCGGCACCTACGCCGGAGGCTGGCGGATCATTCGCACGATGGGATCGACCCCCCGCAACTTTCCCTGGAAATCGGGTTGGGCCATCGTGAGCAGCGGGTAGGCTGGGTTTAGATGCAGCTGCGCCGGATCTGGTTTCCGATCACCGTCCTGACCTCGTTGATCGGGCTCGCAGTCGCGATCACGATTGCCGGTCTAGCCGCCGGCCAAGCCTCACCGGGCCGAGCGCCGAGCACCGCCGGTGCGGCGGGCAGCGCCGGCCCGACCGCGCATAGCGCGGCGAGTCACGCTCGCAGCGCCCGCGCAAAAGAGCTCACCAGCTGGCCCGAGTTCGGTCTGAACCCGCAGCGGACCAGCTCGACGAGCCAGGCGACGGGAATCACCGCGACGAATGTGAAGCAGCTGCACCTGCGCCAGGTTCGCCTGGCCGGCACCGCCGACAACTCGGCGATCTTCCTCAGCAACGTCAGCGTCGACGGCAATGTCCAGAACGCCGTGATCGTCACGACGACCTACGGCATCACGGAGGCCATCGACCCGGCCAACGGCCGCACGCTCTGGCAGTTCACGCCACCCGGGATCGGCGCCTGGTCTGGGACCTACCAGTTCACGACCGCGAGCCCGATCGCCGACGCGAGCGGGCAGTACATCTATGCGACCTCGCCAAACGGCTTCGTTCACAAGCTCAGCGTCGAGAACGGTCAGGAGGCGGCCGGCTGGCCCGTGCGCGTGACGGTGCTGCCGGCGCGCGAGAAGCTGACAGCATCGCTCAACATCGCCGACGGCGAGCTCCTCGTGACGACCGGCGGCTACATCGGCGACCAGCCGCCGTATGTCGGCCATATCGTCGCAATCAACCTCCAGAGCGGTCACGTCGCGGCTGTCTTCAACACGCTCTGCGCCGGGCGCCACGTGATCATCTCGCCCCCGACCTGCGCGGCAAGCGACTCGGCGATCCTTTCGCGCGGCGGCCCGGTCGTGCTCCCGGGCGCCAAGCGTGTCCTGATCGCGACCGGGAACGCACCGTGGAACGGGAAGACCGACTTCGGCGACAGCGTGATCGAGCTCAGCCTGCCGAGCCTGCGCTTCGTGCAGGCATACACCCCCACCAACCAGGCGACGCTCAACAGCTCGGACACCGACGAGGGATCCGGCACGCCGGCGCTCCTACCCGGACACCTGGCGCTGATCGGCGGCAAGGACGGCCTATTGCGCGTGTTGAACCTTGGCGATCTCGACGGCCGCCGCCACCGCCGCCCGGAGCAGACCGGCGGCGAGCTGCAGATCATCCCGACACCGGGTGGCGCGGAGCTGTTCAGCGCTCCCGCGGTCTGGCACTCGATGGTGTTCGTCGCCGATGGCGGCGGCACGATCGGCTACTCCGTCTCGCACCGACGGCTGCACGTGCTCTGGAGCAACAGCAGCCACGGGACCAGCCCGGTCGTCGCGGGCGGCCTGCTCTACGTCTACGACATGGACTCCGGCGGCGTCAACGTCTACACGCCGCGGACCGGCAAGCTGGTCACGACCTTGAGCTCAGGCGCCGGGCATTGGAACAGCCCGATCGTCGTCGATGGCTACGTGATCGAGCCCGAGGGCAACGCCAACAGCGACAGCACCAGCGGCGTGCTCGACATCTGGTCGGCCGGTTAGGGCGTCAGCTGAAATTAGGTCTGGGTATGCGCGAAGGGAGCACACGATGAGCCCACAAGCACCACACGAGAAGCTCCGCCTCGGTCTGCTCGGCGTCGGCCTGATGGGCTCCGCAATGGCCCACCGCCTGCTCGACCAAGGTATCGCAGTCATCGCGTGGGACCGTCACCCGGAGCACGCACACGCTCTCGCAGGCCGGGGCGGCGAGCCAGCCGAATCGCCAGCCGAGGTCGTGCGCCGCGCCCGAGTCGTGATCACGATGCTGCCCACCGCCGAGGTCATCCTCGACGTGGTCGAGCCGACGCTGGAGGATTGGCCGGCGGACACAATCTGGCTGCAGATGAGCAGCGTCGGCGCCGCCGAGGCAGACCAGCTGACGCAGGCTGCCAAGGCACACGCTGTCACGCTCGTCGACGCGCCCGTCTCGGGCAGCACCCATCCCGCCGAGGAGGGACAGCTCACGATCCTGGCCTCGGGACCAGACTCCTCGCACGCCGCGGTCCAGCCGATCTTCGACGCGCTGGCCTCGCGCGTCCTGTGGGTCGGAGAAGCAGGCATGGGCTCGCGACTGAAATTGGCCGCCAACCACTGGATGATCACGATGGTCGCGGCACTCGCCGAATCGATGCACCTGTGCGAGGCCATGGAACTCGACCCGCAGCAGTTCATCGGGCTGCTCGACGGCGGGCCGCTGGGCTCGCCCTACGCCCTGCAGAAGCTCGACGAGATGCGGCGCCGCCAATACCCAGCCGGCTTCCCGGTCCGACTGGCCCTCAAGGACCTCCAACTCGTCAGTGAGGTCGAGCACAACACTCGAGCAACCATGCCGCTACTCGACACCGTGCTCGAGCGTTTCACCAGGGCAAACCAGCACCTCGCCGACCAAGATCTCGCCGCGATCTACGAACTCGACGGGCTCGACAACGCCACCTGACTCATTTGCCACGGCAGTGAGCGAGTCGGATGAGCCCGCCGCCTGAGCATGTTGGTTATCCGTCATAATCGGACGTCCACGAGAGGAGCAGCGGATGAGAGTCCGTCCTCGCACGGCCATCGCTCTCGTCGCGGGAGTGGTGCCGGCGACTGGTCGGTATCCGATTTATCAGATATCCTGTTGGTATGTCTCGCATGACAGCCACTGAAGCGGCCCGTAGCTTTTCCGAGGTGCTGAATCGTGTCGCGACCGGTGAGGAGATCGAGCTAACGCGCAGCGGCGCGCCGGTCGCGCTTATCAGTCCGCCACGCTCACGGTTTGTCTCGGCGTCGCGTTTCCGCGACCTGCTCGCAAGCGCTCCCAGCCCGGACGACGCGTTCGCCGAAGACCTGCGCGAGATTCGCGAGAGCGCCGGCGGGCCCGGAGACCCTTGGCCGTCCTGATCGACACCGATCTACTGATCGAGCTCGAGAAAGGCAACACTGAAATCGAGGGGCTCCTCGGCGAAGAGGATCGCGCGATTAGCGTCATCACCGTCAGCGAACTCCTCCACGGAGTGCACCGCGCAAAAGGCGCGACCCGCGCGCGGCGAAACGCGTTCGTGGAACACCTACTCGCCGGCCTTCAGGCGATCCCAATCACAGAAGCCGTTGCGCGCGTCCACGCCGACATTTGGTCCGGACTCGCCGGGCGCGGTGAGCTGATCGGCGCCCACGACCTCTGGATCGCCGCCACGGCCATCGCAAATGGCCTCACCGTCGCAACCCACAACAACACCCACTTCGCCCGCGTCCCCGGCCTCCACGTCATCACAAACCCCAACTAGACGAACCCAACCTCACGCCTGCCCCCGCAGAATGCGATCACCAGCGAGCCCCACGTTCTGACACTCGCACTGCACGACGAGCAGGCGTCCTCCTGGCCGCGGCTCGTCAGGGTCTGACGGGGAGGCGCAGCACGTTCACGGTGGTTGGGAACGTGGGTGCTTCGATGAGTCGGTGATCGTCGGTGAGGAGGTCGCCGCCGAGGTCTTGGGCTAGTGCGACGTAGAGCGCGTCGGCGGTGGTCATGTTGTGGCGGTATTGCCAGGCGGCTGGGACAAGCGCCGCGACGGATGCGCGGCGCACGTGCCATGCGCTGAGTCGCCTGACTGCGGCGCTCGCCTGCGCGGTGATCTTTGCTTCGATGAGGAACCGTCTCCTGAGTACGGCTAGGACTTCGGCGTAGAAGTGCTCGGGGACCCAGCCTTCAGATCCGGCCGGGATGAGTCGGGCGAGCGCGCGGCCGCGGACTGTGTTAGCGACGATCTCAACGCCGGCAGACGCGTCGATGACAACGATGCTCACGCGTTATTGTCGGCGCGCAACTCGTGCAGCGCGTCAGCGCCACCGATGCTCTCAAGCTCCGGCTCGGGGCCAGCGAGCAGCTCGTCGAGAAATGCGCGAAACGCTTCCGGGGAGGTGTCCTCGTCGGGGTTCGTGAGGACCACGAGCGGGCTGGGCGGCAGATCGGCAGAGTGACTCGACACATCCCGATGATATCGCCCGCCACGCACGCAAAATGTCGTCTCGGCAGGTGTCGTGCAGGAGTGGGCGCACGATGAATGGAGGAGCTATGACCAGCTCAACCCTGCTCGACGCGACCGGCCGCGTTCGCTCGCCGGCTGCGACGCCCGGCTACCACCGAGGGCGCCCGCCGCGTAACAAGGGACAGCATTATCCGGCGGATCCGCCCAGGGTTGAGGAGATCGTTGCGGTCATGCGCGAAGCCGGCCCTGGGCTTCATGGTGACCGGATGCGTGGCCTGATCGCCGTGCTCTGGCGAGCGGGCCTGCGGATCGCCGAAGCGCTCGAGCTCGCCGAGTCTGACCTTGACGAGCGTCGCGGCGCAGTGCTCGTTCGTCACGGCAAAGGCGACAAGCGCCGCGAGGCCGGCATGGACGACTGGGCGTGGGACCAGCTCCGCCCATGGACCGAATACCGGCGCGAGCTCCCCGTCGGCAGGCTGTTCTGCATCATCGACGGCCCAACCCGCGGACGCGCCTGGGCACCCAGTGGCGTCCGCGCACAGATGCGCCAACTCGCCGTCGATGCCGGTGTAAGGCGACGCTTCGCACCACACCAGCTGCGCCACGCGCACGCCGTCGAAATGGCCAGAGAAGGCGTCCCGCTAAATGTCATCCAGCGCCAGCTCGGACACACCGACCTCGGCATCACCTCCGTCTACCTCCAAGGCATCGACAACGCCGAAATCATCGACACCATTCACAGCCGCCGAGCACCAATGATGCCCGCCAGCGCCGGACTACACCACTAGGCCAGCAGGCAGCGCGCGACCGCAAAACTAGAAAAGCAACAGCCCCCACCAGACGGCCGCGCGCTGTCGCACAGCGCGAGCAGGCGTTTGCTTCTATGGCAGTTGTTCGATGATTTCGAGAAGTTCGGCGCGGTCGTAGCCGCTTTGCCGCGCGATCTGGACTAGCTCAACGGCCTTAGCGAGCAGGTTGCCGCGCTCGGGCGTGCCGCTGACGCGGATGCCCTGGCCCGGGCGTAGCTCGAGGAGTCCTTCGTCGCGCAGGAGTCGCAAGGCGCGCAGGACGGTGTTGCTGTTTACGTGCATCACGGCGGCGAGGTGGCGGGCGGGCGGTAGTCGTTCGCCGGGTTTGGCTTCGCCGTCGGTGATCGCGCGGCGGATCTGCGCGGCGACCTGGTCGTGCAGGAGCGTCGGGTCGTTGCGGTCGATCTTGACATCGATCATCGCGCGAGCCACAGTAGCACTGTGCTAGTCGCAGTAGCTCAGCTCCCGCTCAGGCGAAACCCGGGCGAACGATGCAGCTGACGCGCGAGCCGCCGCCCGCTGAAGCGCTCGACGCTGGCGTGATCACAGAAGCGCGTGCCCGTCAGCGACGCCATCGCAGCATCGCGGCCGTGGTCTTGGCGGCCGCGATCGCCGCGCTGGTGCTTGGCTTCGCCGGCGGGGGTGGCGGTGCACACGGAGCGCGCGGGCATCTTCGCCCCGGTCGCGCGCCGGGCACGGGCTCACGGACCTCGATTGCGGCTTGTCTTTCCCGCCCTCGTGGCGGAGCGCTGCATGGCAAGCCGAGCGACTCGCTCTTGTCGATCCTCGGTGTGCTGCGCCGCCGCGCCACCCCATCGGACGCGCTCCCAGCCAAAGCCAGATTCTTTCTGCTCGACAGGAACTTCGGCGGAGCGGAGGTCTACGTCAACTACATTCGTCGCGCGCGTGTGATCGACGGCGTCAGCTACTACGTCTACCCGCAGCTTGAGGATCTCTGCGGCCGAACAAGCCAGCCCAGCGCGGGTCTCTTACAGTGGGGCGGCGGCTCGGGGACCTCATGGGGCGGAATGGGCACGGCCGCGACGATCCAGCAAGGCAGCCAAGGCGGCACCACGGGCTCGTTCACGCACACGACGATCGAGATGCTCATCCCCGACGGCGTCACCACCGTGACGCTGCACTACCCGGCCGGGATCGTCGGCGGCTTCAACCGCCACCACGCTCGTGCCGTCACGATCACCACCAACGTCGTCGGCAACCTCATCGTCGTCACCGTTCCACGCGACGGTAACCGCGAAGCCGAGCCAGACCCAATGATCTGGCGTGCCGCCAACGGACGTATCGTTCTGACCCGGACTTGCACGCAAGCCAGCGGCCCCAGCCCGCCCGTCTGCACGACGACGGCTAACCGCGCGCGCCCTCCCTCGACCGCTGTCGCTTCCGGGCTAAGCGACTGCGAGCGACAAAACTTCCCACGCGCTCCCCTCGCGCGCCTTGCTCAGTGTCCGCGTCCGCGATAGCGGCGCAGCACGATGTTGTGCTTGTTCTGCTTGATGCCGGGGTGCTCAGGCTGCACGCGCGCCGTACCGTTACGCCCGGCTGACCGTTCGGCGGCGGCCGGCCAGTCGGTCGGTCTGCCGCTGGCGTGCGAACTTTTCGACGCCGGGGTACGGATAGGCGGTAATGGATAACACCTACCCACACTCACGTACCCAGGCGCGGCTGGTGCTCGCACGCGATGTGCCGCGCCTGGTGGCTGCTCCGAGCGACGCCGAGTTGGTCATCGCGTCAGTGCGCGACCCAGATGCGTTCACCGAGCTGTTCGAGCGCCACTGGGAGAGCCTCTACCGGTTCTGCCTGGATCGCGCAGGAGCGGGCGGCGAGGACATCGCGGCCGAGGCGTTCCGGGTGGCTTTCGATCGCCGCCGGCGCTACGACGGGCGCTATAGCGATGCCCGTCCATGGCTGTTCGGGATCGCGACCAACCTGCTGCGCGAGCACTTCCGCACCGCCAGGCGCGAGGAGAGCAAGCTCAAGCGGTCGGCCGCTCTGGAGGCAATGCCACCCAGTGACGACGCTCTGGACGGCCTGGAGCGACAGCTCCTGGGTCCGCACCTGACAGCGGCTCTGCAGGGCATGCCAGCCGCCGATCGCGACGCGTTGCTGCTCCTGGCGTGGGGCGACCTCGACTACGAGCAGATCGCCGCGGCACTGGACATTCCGCTCGGCACCGTCCGCTCGAGGATCTACCGCGCCCGCCAGCGGGTGCGCGCGTACCTGCAAGCAAGCGAAGACCAATGAGCTCGAACGAAAGAGGAATGAAGATGAGCAACCACGATCTCGACTGGCTGGCGGCCCAACAGCCCCAGCGCATTGGACTCGACCGCGCTGCACGCGAGCGAGCACTGTTGGCGCTGGTCCAGCACACACGCGCGCGCTCCGGCGAGCGCGGCGTCAGGCTCGGCAACCTCTTCCGCATGAGGACGTCCGGCTTCGCAGCCGCGACAGGAGCTGTTGCGGTTGCAGCTGCGCTGATTGCCGCCGTGCTTGTGCCGTCGACTGCTGGAACCGACGTCGGGCGGCCCAGTGCGCGAGGACCACAGGCAGTTGCGCATCACCATGGCGCCGTGGGCTCCCCGCTTGTGCGCCTCGCCGCCTATGTCAGCGCGTCCCCCGCGCCGGCCGGCGACGCCACGCTCGTGGCGAGAACGACCACCACCAACAGCGGCAACAGCGTGACGGTCTACGACCTCTACGCCGACAACGGCGAGTATTTCTTCTCGCCGACCGAGAGCGGCCTCGCAGGCCAGGTCAGCGCGGACAACAACCTCGCCGGCGGGCTCTTCGCACGCGAGATCGCCGCGGCGAAGCTGGCGGCCACCGGTGACGTACAAACGGCGGCCCAGGACATGGCCGACGCGCCCGACCCCGACCACACGATCAGCCCCACGCAGACCGCCAGCCCCGCCGATCTTGCGGCAAAGCAGGCGGCCACGGGCATCGCTCAGGTGGGGAGCCTCTATGACAACTGGGTGTGGGAGAACTCACAGGACGCGCTGATCGCGGGCTCAGGAGACCCCCAAGTTCGCGCAGGTGTGCTGCAGATACTCGCCACGCTACCGGGCGTGGCCGTCACCAACGGCACGTCCGGGGGCCAGCCGACGCTAGTGCTGAGCGCCGGCAGCCCGGAGCTGGGCAGCGGATACACCGAGCAGATGACCATCAACGCCGACACCGGCGTGCCGATCCAGTTCGTCGGCGGTCCACCCGGTGGGGTGACCGCGACGATCGACTACACGGTCTCGCGCGTGACCCTCGCGAACCTAGCGTCCGGTAGCGCAAGTAGCGACTAGACGAAGCCCGAGCTCAGGAGCGGGTGGCGCGCGAGCGCGCCACCCGCTCCTGATGCGTCACGCACAAACCACGGCTCGCCACGACCCCGCGCACTCGCGATCGGCGACCACGCTGGACTGCTCCCGCACTACCCGCCGCCCGTGTCCCAACCCGACGCACTCCAAACCCGGATGAACACCAACACTGCCGACGGAATCGCCAACCGCGCTCTCGCGCCACCACCTCGCGAGCATGCCAACGCTAGAAATCGCGAGCCGATCGGTGTCACGCTCGAACGAGACCGTCTGGCACACCGAGCACGACGCCTCCAACTCGCAATCCTCGCGCTCCAGCGGATCACAGACAGCCGCACCACCGCAAGCACGATCCCCGAGCCCCTCCGCAACGCAATGCACGCATTCTCCCTAGAGCTCCACGAAGTCCAACAACGCCTCATCGAACGCTGATCAACCGGAACAAGCGACGGAAGATTGAGCCGCAACTCTGGCCGCAAAACCAAGACGATCGCTTCGCTTCAAAAGCAAGCACGCCCGTAGAGGCCGAAGCAGCCACACGGCGCGCCGACGGGGAGTGTCCGATCTTCTGTGTAGGCATGGATTCTCGAAAGGAGATCCATGTCGACGACAATCTCAAGCAGGTTGGATGACGCTTCTGATCCGGGTGGCGCCGGCGCGGAGCGCAGCGAGC